>Ga0302157_10000064_pt1 | contig 124110 bp, 107 predicted proteins | sample I_Bog_N3_3_FD_193502 | JGI IMG/M metagenome (GOLD analysis project Ga0302157, IMG submission 193502) | Peat permafrost microbial communities from Stordalen Mire near Abisko, Sweden - I_Bog_N3_3 | ecosystem: Environmental > Terrestrial > Soil > Wetlands > Peat | place: Sweden: Abisko... | reverse complement strand
TCGGTCAATTTGCCGTCGAGCAGCGCCGCAATGACGGTGCGCAGAAACGGCACGGAGACGGGAACGCTGAAAACGCGCATGGGATTCCTGATTCGCGATCAGGTCGTATGATGGCATGCGCGGTGGCGGGAGGGAGTCGGCTATTGCGGCTCAGTCATGCCGGGCCGCGTCCAGGCCGCGAACACGGAATCTCGGGATTCAGCGATGTGCAATTGCGCATCGGTGAATCATTTTTCGGACGCCCCGGAATCACCGCGAAATCACGCGACGCTGGCGAGAAAAGCCTCTTCCGCGGCCTGAACCGCCTCGGGGGTGCCGACATGCATCCAGACGCCGTCCAGCCGCAGCCCGAACAGCCGCTCCCGCTCGTTGGCGGCATCGAACATCCGGGTCAGCGGGAATTCACCCCTTGGCGCATCGGCGAACAGCGACGGCGAGATGATCGCGGCGCCGGCATAGACGAAGGGGACGACCTGGTGTTCCCGGCGCTTGCGCAGCGCGCCGTCCGGCAGCATGGCGTAATCGCCGCGCCCGCCATAGCCGATGCTGCTGGTGGTCGGCGCCATCAGCAGCAGGACGTCCATCCGCGCCGGGTCGAAGGTTTCGGCCAGCCGCGCCAGATTGGGCCGCACGCCGTCGATCCACAGGGTGTCGGCATTGACATGAAAGAACGGCGCATCGCCCAGCATGGGCAGCGCCTTGACGACGCCGCCGCCGGTGCCGAGCACCTGGTCGCGCTCATCCGAGATGATGACGCGGGGCCGCGTGCGCGACGTCACGTGATCGATGATCTGGTCGGGCAGGTAATGCACATTGACGACGGCTTCGGCGACGCCGGCGTCGGCGAGCTTGTCGAGCACATGATCGAGCAGCGCGCGGCCGGCGACCTGTACCAGCGGCTTGGGCATCCGGTCGGTCAGGGGACGCATGCGCACGCCAAGGCCGGCGGCAAGGACCATGGCTTTGGTGGGGGTGACGGACATGTCGGAAATTCTCGGATGGTTGTGGCGGCGGTTTATTGCGCTCAGGCTCGCGCCGATTGCTTGGAATCATCTGCGGTGGAGTACGCGCCAACTGGCCAAATCAGGACGGATCGTAGCACGGCGATCAGCGTCGCGCATCGATCGTTTCGACTTAACCGTCCGATATGACGATTGTACGACCCGCGCCGCGTTGCAGAGCTCCGCCGGCATTTTCGGAAGGCGGGTCCTGCAACAAGGGTTCTGTTCAGACTTCCGCGTCCTCCGGCGAACCGCGCCGTGCCGACTTCTTTTTCTTGTCGCCCTGCTTGAGGAAACTGACGCCGATCTGGTCGCCATTGACCCAGGACAGTTCGCAGCGGCGATAGGCGAGGCCGGTGGAGGACAGCAGCAGAAAGAATTCCTTCAGATGCAGCCCCTCGACGGAGCCTTCGACCGTGAGCTTCGCGCCGATCTCCGAGACATCTTCCATGGTGCAATTTCGCCGCCAGGTGCCGTCGATGCCCATCATGTGAGCGGCAATGCCGCGCTCGAAAATGACGCGCTCGCCCTTGCGTCGCTCGGCCACCATGGTTGACTCCGCCCTCAAGCAGTCGCCCCCGCACGCGAAGGCGAGGTCCGGCGCAGATTAGACGGCGGCTGGCTAACAAGAGGTAAACCGGGGGACCGGCGCGGGAACCTTGCCGGCATACCATTGCCGAAGTGGCGCCAGCCCCGGGTGCGCCAGCGAACGGTTGAGATAGGTCCAGATTCGCGGCTGATGGCGCAGGTATTGCGGCTTGCCGTCGCGGCGGTTGAGCCTGGCAAAGGTACCGAGCAGCCTGGTATTGCGCTGCGCCGACATGATGGCATAGAGCTCGGCGAATTCGACCGCATCGAAGCTGTCGTCGTCGGCGCGCCGCGCCTTGATGTAGCGCGTCAGCAGCGCCAGCTCGAGCTGCTCGGGAACGTCGATCCGCGCATCCTGCAGGAGCGACACCAGATCATAGGCGGCCGGGCCGAGCACGGCGTCCTGGAAATCGATGATGCCCACTTTCGCCGTGCCGGGCCGCGCATCGAGCCAGATCAGATTGGGCGAGTGAAAATCGCGCAGCACCCAGGTCCTGGCGGCGGCGGCGGGCTTGCGCAGCAAATCGCGCCACATGGCGACGAATTCGACGCGCTGGCTGTCGGTCGGCTCGATGCCGCGGTCCGGCAGATACCATTCGAGCATCAATCCGACCTCGACCAGCAATGCGTCGGTGTCGAAGGCGGGCACGGTGTAGCTGGTCTGCGCCGTCAGCGGCAGAACCTTCGGCAGCGGCTCGCGGTGCAGCGCCGCCAGCATGTCGGTCGCCGCCTGGTAGCGTTCCGCGATCGGCCGCGGCGGATCGCCTTCGACGAAGCCGGCGTTGCCGAAATCCTCGGTGATCAGGAACCCGGCATCGAGGTCCGCATGATGAATGACGGGTGCGGAAAATCCACGCTGGCGCAGGCCGTTGGCGATCGCGACAAACGGCCTGACGTCTTCGGCCAGATGCACCGCGGCACTGTAGGACTTGCCGTCATAGATCGGCGGCCCGTCGGGGCGCCGCGGCGAGTTCATCAGGATGACGATCCCGTCGTCGCGCCCAAGCCGCGCATAGGATCGCGTCGAGGCGTCGCCGGCCATGCGCCGCCGGCTGGCGTCGGCATAGCCGGTGGCGGTGAGAAACTGCCGAAGGGCCTGCAGCCGCGCGACTTGCGCGGCGGCCTTGCCATGCCCGGTGATGACGGCGGCGCGGGCGGTCGATCCCAGTTCCGGACGATGCTCCAGCGCGATGTCGATGCGGTCGGCCGGCAGCGCGCCGGCGGCGCGCTCCGGCCATTCGATCAGCGCCACGGTGCCCTCGGGCAACGGCGACAGGCCGATTTCCTCCAGTTCGGAGGCGTCGCCGATGCGGTAAAGATCGGCGTGAAGCAGCGGAAATGCCGGCAGGTCGTAGGTTTGCGCCAGGGTGAAGGTGGGGCTGGGAACTTCGAGCGCGTCGTCGCCGGCGAGATAGCGGATCATGGCCCGGGCGGCGGCCGTCTTGCCGGCGCCGAGCTCGCCGGAAAGGGTGATGAGGTCGCCGGGGCCGATCAGCAGCGCCAGGTCGGCCATCAGCTGCGCGGTGGCCGTCTCGTCGGATAGCGTCAGCGAGAATGTCGTGGGATCGGTCATTCCGCGGCGTTGCGATGCGCGGCCTGATCGATCGGGAAGTCGCAGGTCACGGTCGTGCCCCTGCCGACGATCGAATCGACGCGCACCTTGCCTCCGTGCAGTTCGACAAAGGAGCGCACCAGCGACAGGCCGAGGCCGGCTCCGCGGTGCCGCGATCCGTTGGAATGGCTCTCGAACCAGTCGAACACCTTGTCCTTGACGTCGGGCGGAATGCCCGGACCGGAATCGGTGACGCTGAAAATCACGCTGTGGTCGGTTCGCCTGGCGCTCAGGCCGATGCTGGCGTCCTGCGGCGAAAATCCGACGGCATTGGCCAGCAGGTTGTACAAAACCTGCACCACGCGCCGCTCATCGCCGACGAAACTGCCGATATTGGCGTCGACGTCGATCTTGAGGTCGATGCGGTCGGTCGCCAGCCGGTCCTGGATGCCCTCGGCCGCGGCCTCGATGGTCTTGCGGATGTCGATCGAGCCGAGATTGAGCGACATCGCGCCGGCGTCGATGGTGGCGAGATCGAGGATGTTGTTGATGATGGCGAGCAGCGCGTTGGTCGAGGCGGTGATGTAGCCGAGATATTCGGCCTGCTTCGGCATCAGGGGACCGGTGACCGGGTCGCTCAGGAAGTGCGCAAAGCCGATGATGGTGGTCAGCGGCGAGCGCAGTTCGTAGGACACGTGGTGGACGAAATCGACCTTCATCTGGTCGGCGGTCTCCAGCGCCTCGTTGCGCTCGCGCAGCGCCCGTTCGACGTTTTCGGTATCGGTGATGTCCTGGAACGTCAGCATGGTGGCGCCGTCGGGCAGCGGCATGGTCATGCAGTCGAGCACGCTGCCGTCCTTGCGCTCCAGCTTCAGCGGCACCTCGACCCGGTTCTCGATCGCGGTAATGGCCTCGCGCAGCGTCCGCCAGACGGCTGAATCATCGAACAGCGGACGGCACCAGGCTTCCACGGTCTCGATATGCGGCTGCTCCTGCAGCGCCGCCGGCGACAGCTTCCACATCCTGGCGAACGCCGGATTGAACAATTGCGCGCGGCCGTTGCTGCCGAACACCGCGACGGCTTCGCCGAGATTGTCGAGTGTCTCGCGCTGCACCCGGATCAGGCCGTCGAAGCGCCGCGCCAGCTCGAGGCTCTCGGTCACGTCGTCGAACAGATAGGTGACGCCGCCTTCCGGATTCGGCGTGGTGACCACGCTCACGGCGCGGCCGTCGGGCAGATACCAGGTGTCCTTTTCGGGTTCGACCGCGCGATAGGCCTCGTGCAGCCTCGCCTTCCAGGCCCGGAAGTCCGGCTGCTCGGGCAGTTTGCGCGCGGCGCGCAGCCGGTCGAGCACGCTGGAATCGTCGGGATTGTTGTCGAGAAACGCGCGGTCGAGGTCCCACAGCCGGCGATAGGAATCGTTGTAGAAGGCCAGCCGCCGCTGGCCGTCGAACACCGCGACACCGGAGGACAGCTGATCGAGGGTGCGGCGATGCGCCTCGGCCATCCGCACCAGCGCGGCGCCCAGCGCCGCGGCCTCGCTGGCGTCGATGGCGATGCCGGTGCTGCCGCCGCCGACATTGCGTGCATAAACGTCGTAGATGCGCCGCTCGCCGCCGACCACGATCGGCAGCCGCGCGGTAAAGGCCGCCTGCTCCTTCAGGGCGCGTTCCATGTCGCTGCGGCTGCCGCTGTCGAGCAGCCCAAGGTCGCGATCGATCGCGTCGGCGACGCTGGCCGCCTCGGTCGCCCGCGCATAGGCGGCGTTGGCATAGCTGAGGCCGCCCTTGCCGCGCCTGGCCCAGATCGGCCAGGGCGCCGCGGCGGCGAAGCCGCGCAGCATCTCGGTTTCCTCCAGCAGCGCCTGATGCCGGAGGTTGGTTTCAGCGAGTTCGCGGCGCAACCCGCTGAGTTCGCGGATCCGCACGATGGCCTGGCCGCCGATGGCGCGGCCCATGGCCTCGAAGGCGTGTCCGTTCGAGGTGGTGAGATTGAGCAGGAAGCCCTCGCCGGCCTCGCGCAGGGCATCGACCGCGTGATCCATCTGCAGCGCCGGTTCCGGCGGCAGCCAGCTGCCGAAGGCCAGGATGCGCTGGGGCGAATGATGCTGGGAATCCTGCGACATCAAGAGCGAGATGTCGCCGCTGATCTGCGGTCGATCGTCGCCTGCCGCCCAGGATATCAGGATCTGCGGCTCGGCGAACAGCAGGGCGCGGAAACGGTCGGCCTCGAATTGCAGGCCTTGAATGTCGGAACGCAGCCGCGCCTCGTTTCGCACCGCGCGCAGCCGGGTGCGCATCAACAGGATCGCCGCCACCACCGAAAAGCCGAGCAGCGCCAATGCGGTCGCCAGCACGGCGATTTCCTGGCGGTTGAGGTCGAGGAAGCTCGATATGGCATCGAACAGAGCCGGCTCGCCGGCCTGCGCCGGTGTGCTCGACAGGGTCGCGGCGATGCCGAAAGCCGTCAGGCCGTCGCGCGCCAGGGAGGTGCACGACAGCAGAGTCCGACGCATCGACGCGATCACGCCCGACATGGTTTGCCCCAAACCGCACGACTTTACGCCCGGCGACTGGCGCTTGATTTGCCAAAGTGACAGCGGTCCGACGCTAACTGTCATACGCCCTTTGAACAATTTCAGAGCGCGCGGACACGGAACCGGGTTTCACTTTGCGGATCACGCTCCAGACGGCCGTTCGCGAATCGAGTGACAATATCCCCAACCGGAGTCGGCCGGTAAGAGTCCGAACCGTGAACGCAAACCGCATCGCGAAAAAATGCGGTATTAAACTTGATCGGCATGATTTTCGCGAAAATGAATCCGCAGTCGATGCGAATTAGCGCCCGGTCGAACCGAAACCGCCGCTGCCGCGATCGGTCTCGGACAGCGATGCGGCGGCAACGAGTTCCGCCCGCACCACCGCGGCGATCACCAGCTGTGCGATGCGCTCTCCGCGCCGGATCGGGAACGGCACCGCGCCGTGGTTGATCAGCAGCACGCCGATCTCGCCGCGATAATCCGCGTCCACCGTGCCCGGGGCGTTCAGCACGGTGACGCCGTGCTTGAAGGCGAGGCCGGAGCGCGGGCGGACCTGCGCCTCATGGCCGGGAGGCAGCGCGATGGTCAGCCCGGTGGGCACCAGCGTGTACTGTCCGGGCGCCAGGATCACGGGCGATTCCTGCGGGACCGCGGCCAGCAGGTCCAGTCCCGCGGCGTGCGCGCTCTGGTACGCCGGCAACGCCAGGCCCTCGCCATGCGGCAATTGCCGGATCTCGACCGTGATGATGGCGCTCAAGATGGCTTCTCCCCCGCCTGTCGATCAGGACTGTTGGATGCAGATCTTGGCGATGCGCGCCACCAGCGCGCCGGCGACCTGCTCTTTGCTCATCGCCGGCCAGGATTCGATATGGATATCTGCGTCAGGCGTATCCGCATCCCTGGTCAGCAGGTGGACCGTGTTGCGGTCGCCGCCCATCACCCCTGACGCCGCCGAGACGTCATTGGCGACGATCCAGTCGCAGCCCTTGCGCACAAGCTTGGCCCTGGCATTGTCGATCAGGTGTTCGGTTTCGGCGGCGAATCCGATCACGAGTTTCGGCCGCCGGTCCTGCAATCGTGCGATCGTGGCCAGGATGTCGGGATTTTCGGTCAGCTGCAGGGGCGGCATGCCGGCGGCGGTCTTTTTCAGCTTCTGCTCGCCCTGATGGGCGACCCGCCAGTCGGCGACGGCGGCGGCGAAGATCGCGACATCGGCCGGCAACGCGGCTTCCACCCGGTGCAGCATCTCGCGCGCGGATTGCACCTGCTTCACCGTCACCCCGGGGGGCGCCGCGAGTTCGACCGGGCCCGAAACCAGGACGACCTCGGCGCCGGCGGCCTGCGCCGCCGCGGCGATGGCATAGCCCTGTTTGCCGGAAGACCGGTTGGCGATGTAGCGCACCGGGTCGATCGGCTCATGGGTCGGGCCGGCGGTAATCAACACCCGCTTGCCGGCCAGCGGGCGCGGTTGCGGTGGACGCAGAATGCGCTCCGCCGCAGCGGCTATTTCCAGCGGCTCCGCCATCCGGCCGATGCCGGCCTCGCCGGCTTCGGCCATCTCGCCGGCATTGGGCCCGATCATGGCGACGCCGTCGCGCTCGAGCTGGGCGACGTTGCGCCGGGTCGCGGCATGGCTCCACATCAGCGGGTTCATCGCCGGCGCCAGCAGCACCGGCCGGCTGGCCGCGAGCAGGATGGCGGTCGCAAGATCGTCGGCATGGCCGTGCGCCAGCTTTGCCATCAGGTCCGCGGTCGCGGGCGCCACCACGATCAGGTCGCAGTCGCGCGCCAGGCGGATGTGGCCGGCATCGAATTCGCTCTCCGGATCGAACAGATCGGTATAGCAGCGCTGGTTGGACAGCGCGCTGGCGGTCAGCGCGGTGACGAACTGCTGCGCTGCCTCGGTCAGCACGCAGCGGACCTCAATATGGCGTTCCCTGAGACGCCGGATCAGGTCCAGCGCCTTGTAGGCGGCAATGCCGCCGCCGATGATCAGGGTGACGCGGGGCAGGCCGATGCCGGCGTCATGCGCGGCGGCGGGCGCTGCTGGGGCCAAAGCAAGGCCTCCAGCGGCAGCGTAGGGGGGGTGGCTCTGCGACGCCTCGCGCAGGATCACCCGCACCTCGTCTTCGACCGAACGTCCGTTCCTGGCGGCGCGCAGCCGCAATTCGTCGCGGATGGCGTCGTCGAGTTTTCGGATCGTCAGGCTGGCCATGGGTTATTTCCGAGCGCTGTGACTGCAATGCTAGCATGCGGAAGCATGCATTGCAATCAAAGTTGCCGGACAGCAAACAGGATGCCGATGAAGGTCAGCGCGATGATCCAGAGCGCGATGGTACGCCAGCGGCTCTTGCGACCCTCGGTCCGGCCCATCGCCGCAATGGTCTCCGGCGAAAGTGTAATGCCTTCACGGGTCATGGTCTCCAGCTGCTCCAGCACCGCCACCGAACGGGCAGCGATTGCCGGCAGGCCAGAGAGCACGCGGCCGAGATCGCCGGCGCCGGAGAGCGCGCCCTGGATGCGCCCGGCCGGGCCGAGATTGCGCTCGATCCATTCCCGCACCACGGGATCGGCGGCCTTCCAGATGTCGAGTTTTGGATCGAAGCTGCGCGCAACGCCCTCGACCACCACCATGGTCTTTTGCAGCAGGATCAGTTCGGGGCGGGTCCGCATGTCGAACAGGCCGGTGACTTCGAGCAGCAGCGTCAGCAGCTTGGCCATCGAGATTTCTTCGGCGGTGCGGTTGTGGATCGGCTCGCCGATGGCGCGGATCGCCTGCGCGAAATTCTCCACCGAGTGATGCCCCGGCACATAGCCGGCCTCGAAATGCACCTCGGCGACGCGGCGATAGTCGCGGGTGATGAAGCCCAGCAGAATCTCGGCAAGGAAACGCCGCTCCTTGACGCCGAGCCGCCCCATGATGCCGAAATCGACCGCCACCAGACGCCCGGCATCGTCGAGGAACAGATTGCCGGGGTGCATGTCGGCATGAAAGAAGCCGTCGCGCAGCGCGTGGCGCAGAAAACTCTGGATCACCTTGCGCCCGAGTTCGGGCAGATCGACCTGGGATTGCTCGAGACGCGCATGGTCGCTGAGCGCGATGCCGTCGATCCATTCCATGGTCAGGACGTTGTGCGTGGTGCGGTCCCAGTCCACAATCGGCACCCGGAAATCGGCATCGTTGCGGGTATTCTCGGCCATTTCCGAGGCCGCGGCGGCCTCCAGCCGCAGATCCATCTCCATCGCCACCGAGCGCGACATGGTGTTGATGACCTCGATCAGCCGCAGCCGGCGCGCTTCCGCCGAATAGGTTTCGGCCTGGTGCGCGACAAAGAAGAAATCCGCGAGGTCGCGGTGGAAGCGCGCGGCGACGTTGGGCCGCAGCACCTTCACCGCCACCTGCGTGCGGACGCCGTCACGCTCGGTTTCGCCGCGATGCACTTGGGCGATCGAGGCGGCGGCGACCGCGGGACCGAAGCTCGCGAACGCCTGCGCCACGCTGCGTTCCAGCGACTGCGCGATGACCGCTTCGGCCTCGCTTTGCGAAAACGGCGGCAGCCGGTCCTGCAGGCTTTCCAGATCGCGCGCCATGATGACGCCGACCACGTCGGGACGGGTGGCGAGAAACTGCCCGAGCTTGAGATAGGCCGGCCCGAGCCGCGTCAGCGCGCGCGACAGCCGCGGGCCGGACTTGGCGCCGGGACGTTCGATCAGCCGGGCGATGCGCAGCGCCAGCTGCCCGGGAGGCGGCACCAGGCTGGGATCGACCACGCCGAACACGCCCTCGCGCGCGAACACGAAGCCGGCGCGGGCCAGCCGCGCGATATGCGTGATGGCAGAAATCACAGGCGCCAGCCCGAATGCAGCGCCACGATTCCGCCGGAAAGCGGCTGCCAGGACACCCGCGCGAAGCCGGCGGCGCGGATCAGCTCGGCAAACCGGGCGGGCTTGGGAAATTTGCGGATCGATTCCACAAGGTAGCGATAGGAATCGGCGTCGCCGGTCACCGCGCGGCCGAGCGGTGGAATCACCTTGAACGAAAACAGCTCGTAGATCCGATCGAGGCCGGGCGTGTCGACGGTGGAAAATTCCAGGCACAGCAGCCGGCCACCCGGTTTCAGCACCCGAAATGCCTCGCTCAGGGCGAGTTCGATCCGCGGTACGTTGCGGATGCCGAACGCGATGCTGTAGGCGTCGAAGGCGCCGCCGGGGAACGGCAACGCCTCGGCATTGCCCTCGACGAAGGACACCCGGTCGTCGAGGTGCCGCGCCACGGCGCGCGCCCGGCCCACCTCCAGCATGTCGGAATTGATGTCGCAGACGGTGGCCCGGAAGCCCGCGCCCGCCGCCTTGGCGGCGCGAAAGGCAATGTCGCCGGTGCCGCCGGCGACGTCGAGCAGCGCGAACGGCGTATCGCGTCGCGGCGGATTGAGCGCGGTGATCATCACGTCCTTCCAGGCCCGGTGCAGGCCCGCCGACATCAGGTCATTCATCAGGTCGTACCGCTGCGCCACGCTGTGAAACACGTCGTTCACCAGCGTCTGCTTGTCGCCCAGGGCAACGTCCCTGAAGCCAAAATGGGTCGTTTCGTCCGGTTGGTCCATGCCGTTGGGTCCCGAGGGTGTTGCCGAAGCTGCGGCAAAGGGTGGAAGTCGATCGTGTCACGGCGAGCCGACGGGCCGGCACCGGCGGCCCGCGCCGATGCGCGTCCGCTGTCCGGCTCCGCCCGGCGATCCAGCGAGACAGCCGCCGCCCGGATGGCTTGGTGGCTCCGCTCCTCGCCACGGGCGTCGTGCCGCGGACCATAGCGTGCCCGCCGCAACGGCGCTATCACGTCGGCAGCAGGGCCGCACCGTCCGCAAAGCGACGAGCGGGCCGGTGAAGATCGTGCGCAAAATCAATAATTTGGCACGGTCGGCGGCAAAACCGCCTAGAGTTTTGCAGATCCCGCCGCGAGTGAACAGGCCGCCATGCCCGAATTGCCTGAAGTCGAGACCGTCCGCCGCGGCCTGCAGCCCGTGATGGAGGGCTGGAAGATCGTGAAGGCGGAAGCCAGGCGAAAAGACCTGCGATTTCCGTTCCAGAAGGATTTTGTGGCGCGGCTCGAAGGCCAGACGGTGACAGGTCTTGGCCGTCGCGCCAAATACCTGCTGGCCGACCTTGCATCGGGCGACGTGCTGCTGATGCATCTGGGGATGTCTGGATCGTTCCGGGTCGTCGAGGGCGAGGATGCGAAGGTGCCTGGCAAGTTCCACCACCCGCGCCATGACGATCGTGCGCATGACCATGTGGTGTTCCACATGTCGTCGGGCGCGACCGTGATCTTCAACGATCCGCGCCGGTTCGGTTATATGAAGATCATCGCGCGCCATGCGCTGGAGCAGGAACCGCTGCTGCGCGGTCTCGGTCCCGAGCCGCTCGGCAATGCCTTCGATGCAACGATGCTGGCCCGGTCCTGCGCCGGCAAGAAGACCAGCCTGAAGGCCGCCTTGCTGGACCAGCGCGTGGTGGCGGGACTCGGCAACATCTATGTTTGCGAAGCGCTGTATCGCGCGCATCTGTCGCCGCGCCGATTGGCCGCGACGCTGGCGACCAGGAAAACGGAGCCTACCGATCACGCCAGGCGGCTGGTGACGGCAATACATGCGGTGCTCAACCAGGCCATCAAGGCCGGCGGCTCGTCGCTGCGCGACCATCGCCAGACTTCCGGCGAACTCGGCTATTTCCAGCACTCGTTCCAGGTCTACGACCGCGAAGGCGAAAAATGCCAGACCGCCGGCTGCAGCGGAATCGTCAAGCGGTTTACCCAGAACGGGCGATCGACATTCTGGTGCCCGAAATGTCAGAAATGACCCGATGAACGCGCCGACCATTCAGACCAGCCGGCTGATCCTGAGGCCGTTGGCGCTTGCCGACGCGCCGGCGATCCAGCGTCAATTCAACAATTGGAACATCATCCGGAACCTCGCATCGGTCGTGCCCTGGCCATATCCCGATGACGGTGCGGAGACCTTCGTCAAGCTTCAGCTGGCAAAAATTGCCGCGGGCGAGGAAATCTATCAATGGGTTCTGGTGCTGCGGTCCGGCGACGGCCAGGCGATCGGAAACATCCATTTTCGTCCCGGATCGGATGCCCCAAAGGGCAATCGCGGGTTTTGGCTCGCCGAGCCCTATTGGAACAGAGGATTGATGACCGAAGCCATCACGGCCGTGAACGATTTTGCCTTCCGGACCCTCGGTATCGATGGCTTCCACGTCTGCAACGTGGCTTCCAATGCGGCTTCACGCCGCGTCAAGCAGAAGACCGGCGCCGAATTCGTCGGCTACATCGAACTTTCGCATCACAATGGCCAGTCGAAATCGGAACGATGGAGAGTGACGCGCGAAAACTGGCTGGGCCGCAGCATGGACGGGGCGGACTGACCGCGAGCAGGCCCGCGCGCCCGGATGATGCGCAGCCCATGCGCGCGTTGCGCGGCCGAGTCCGGGCTCCGTGATCCACGGCGGATCCGGAGCCCGTTTGATTGCGGCGCAGCGGCTCGGCGGGCGAAGCGCGGTTGCGCCGCACCCCATTGCGGACGCCGCCGCCGTTCAGGAAGCCGCCGCAGCCGTTTCCGCGGAGGCCTGCAGATATGCCGTGGGTGCGACGTCGAGCGCGACCGGAAATACCGCGTCAAGCTGCGGTTCCGGCTCGTCGGCCAGCACGAAGAGGTTCAGCTTTTTTTCCACCCACTGCCAGAGACCGTCGACCTCGTCGGCCGATTTGCTCGCGGGGGCGTATTCGCTCACCGCCAATCCGCCGCTCAGCGCATCCTGGTGGTCGTTGCGCATGACGATGAAGGGCTGTGCCACGACGCCCGCCAGATCGAGCGCGGCTTCATCGGCCAACGACGTTGCCGCATTGCTGACGCGCTGGCCGCGGATCGGGGTCTGGTTCAGCACGAAGGCAAACGGCGTGTTCCAGGCGCGAGCAATGCTGAGTGTCGATGCGGTGGCTTCGATGTCGGCGATGTTCGGGCGTGCCGGGATCAGGCACAGGTCGGCGTGCCGAATCGCCGCCGTGGTCGCGGCGCTGAGGCCGCCGGCGGTGTCGATGATGGTCAGCATCACGCCGCCGCGGTCGAAGGACTGCAAGCGCTGTTCGATCATGTCGGCGTTGTAAACCGGCTCGACGACCGGCTCGGCATAAAGCCGGCGCGCCTGCCAGTTCGAAAGCGTCCCTTGCGAATCGGTCTCGATGAGGCGAACGCTGTGCCCGGCCTTGATCGCCGCGAGGGCGAGGCCGATGGCTAACGTGCTCTTGCCGCTGCCGCCCTTTTGGGTGGCCAGTACAATCGTATGCATCGTAAGATCCTTAGGAGTGTTGTGTACGGTGTCTGCGGATACGCCAGACTGAACTGAGGTTGCATCGCATTCACGCTATCGAGCAATTCTCGCTCAGGACGCACCGGCCCGATCCAAAGGTCTTGAGGGATCGCGGCTGTCCGAATCAGCAACGTCGATGACGATGGCCGGTTATGCGGCAGTTGGCTATTCCGTATGAATACTGCACCGAAAAGCCGCGCGGCCGGCGGCTGGCGTCAGCATCGCGGCGGACAAGCCTCACCGCAGGCGCGCGGCTCGCATCGACTTCACCCGGCAGAACCGCGTTGCAGGCGCGGATTCGATTTCGCCGTGGCCGGACGGATCCGCTGCGGCAGACCGCAACAATCCGGCAATCAACTGAAACAGAAGCCGAAGCGGATTTTGCCGGCGAGATCTTGAATATGGGGCTGCTCCTGGGGTTAAATTGCAGGCGGGCGGCGGAAATCAGAGAAGGAAAAACGAGGACAGCCATGAGCGTCGTACGGGTCGCGGCATCTGCCGCCATCTTCACCCTCCTGTCAGCGGTCGGCGCGACAGCCAGGCCGATCGCCACCACCGCGGATACCAATCTGCGCAAATCGCCCGGCACCGACAGCCCGGTCCTGACCCTCATTCCCAAGGGCACCACGGTTGAGGTCGGCAAGTGCACCAACGGATGGTGCCAGACCTCCTTGAACGGGCAGGACGGCTATGTCATCGCCCAGAATGTCGGCATGGCGGCGCGGCGACCGCCGCCGCGGGGGCCGATGGTCGCCGAGGAGGAGGAAGTGGACGAGTACGGACCGCCGGTGGTCTATCGCCCCGCGCCCTATGTCGTCGGTCCGCCGGTCTACTACGGCTATGGACCATATTACGGCTACTACGGAGGTTGGGGCTGGGGATACCGCGGCGGCTGGGGACGCTGGTAGCCGCGATCCGCTTTCGCACAGCGGGAGGCGTGCGCCGCCACGTCACGCCCCGTCGCGCTGGCCTGAAGGCGGCCCGGCTATTTCCTCACGCAGATCACCCGAAGCACGGATGCCCTGGCGTCGACGGGGCCGCCGCCCGCCGCAGTCACGCCATGGGCCTTGAGAAATTCGCGCACGGTATCGGCTGACGCCAGCAAGGCCTGTGTCAGGGGCGTCGCATTCGGCGGCCCCGCAACGACCTGCGGCTTCAACAGCGCTACGCCGGCGAATTTGCCGTCGGCGTCGAACACCGCCGCGCCGGAAAAGCCGAGCCCGGGTGGCGGCGACAGCGCCGCATTGCCGGCGCTGCCGACCTGGACCACCGATGCCTTGACACTGGTTGCCACCGCGCCGCCGCCCTGGTTCTGCGGATCGGCTATGCCGGTGATCTCGACGGCGGATTTCGCGGTGCCGTTGTTCAGCGCAAGCGGCTTCAATCCGCGCGCGCCGTAAATGCGCAGCAGCGCCAGATCGTGGTCCTTGTCCTCCGCGATTCGATCGGCGTTGCCGTAGCCGGCGATGGCGATCGCCAGGCACCCGTCGGTGATCTCGCGATCGGTGACGATCGCGCCGTCATCGCTGACGACGATCCCGGTGCCATATTCCACGGTCTTGCGCGGCGGCGGCCCCGCCGTCTGCACGCCGTTCGGAAACGGATTGAACGCGCTCGACATCGCGATCACCACCGGCTCGACGGTATTTTCGGTGGCCTGATCGTACAGGATGGTGAGGATGCGGACCTCGTCGCCCTTGAACTGACCGCGCAGGTAAAACTTCTTCAGGCCCTGCAGGCCGGACAGCACGAAGAAATCCGGCTTGACCACGGTATAGTCGACGGTGCGTCCGGCAGGTTCCTTCTTTTCCCTTTCGGCGAGTTTCGCCGTGGTGGGGCCCGCCTCCTTGCGCCGCGTCAGCTGAATCTGGATGGTGCCGGTGGAGGAACTCCATCTGGCGCCGTTGGCTTCGCTGGATTGCTGCGGCACGAGTTTGGTGGGGATGCCGAGTTGCACCCCGCTGCCGGCGTCGGTGACGATTTTCCAGCCGACATTGTCGCGGCGTCGTTTCGCGGTCTCGGCGAGCGCGCCGCGCTCCTGCGGGTTGAGCACGCCAGTCTGCCTGTCGCCGAGGCCCTTCTGAAACTCCTTGATGGCGGCGACCAGCCGGTCGCTGACCTCGCCGGTGATGGCGCCGTTGTACTGCCCGACCCAGGCGAGGTCCGACTGCAAGGCCTGGCGTTCCGCCTGCGCCATCGCATTGGCGGTATCGGCCGGGGTCTGCAGCGCGGGGCGGATCGGCACGGTCGCGACCGGCTTCGGCTTGACGCCCGAGGTCGACGGCGGCGTGGTCTGCGCCCCGGCCGGGGCCCAGCCAGCCATGAATATCAATGTTGCCGCCAGCATCGATCTCATGACAAATCCCGGGGTCATTGACGTGCAGCCAATTAAGCACATCTGCTTGGTCGGCAACAACCGGCCGGTGGTTCACCCGATTGCGGCGAAACCGCCCGCCGGTTGCAGCGCCATCACGGCGATGCCGAAGGCCAGGGAAAACTCCAGATCATGCTGAGTGCCGAAGAGCTCGAACGCTACGCCCGCCATATCGTGCTGCGCGAGGTCGGCGGCCCCGGCCAGGCCGCGCTGAAGGAAGCCGCGGTGCTGGCGATCGGCGCCGGCGGCCTCGGCGCGCCGGCGCTGATGTATCTCGCCGCCGCCGGCGTCGGTACGCTCGGCGTCGTCGACGACGACATCGTGTCGCTGTCCAATCTGCAGCGCCAGATCATCCATGCGACGCCGGACATCGGCCGGCGCAAGGTCGACAGCGCCGCGGAGCGCATTTACGCCCTCAACCCGCATGTCCGCTTTGCGGCGCACGCCACCCGGCTCGATGCCGCCAATGCGATGGAGTTGATCGGCGGCTACGACCTCGTGCTCGACGGGTCCGACAATTTCGAGACCCGCTATCTGGTGTCGGACGCCTGCTTTCTCGCCGGCAAGCCGCTGATCACGGCGGCACTCGGCGTGTTCGACGGATCGCTGACCACGATTCGCGCCCATGACCGAAACGCCGACGGCGAGTTCAATCCGACCTATCGCTGCCTGTTTCCCGAACCGCCGCCGCCGGGCACGGTGCCGGCCTGCGCCGAGGCCGGCGTGCTGGGCGCGCTCGCCGGCGTCCTGGGATCGATGATGGCGCTGGAGGCGATCCGCGAGATCGTCGGCTTCGGCGAGGGGCTGGTCGGGCGGCTATTGATGGTGGACGCCCGCGCGATGCGGTTCGAGACCCTGCGCTACCGGCGCGATCCGCTCAATCCGCTCAACGGCGATGCGCTCGTGATCACCGATCTGAGCGCGCATCGCTGAGGCCGGTTCGCCTATCTGCTCGCCTTGCGCCTTGTGCCGTTCTGGCGGTGCCGATCCGGGGCGAACGCGCGAACCAGTCGCCGCATGGCGCGGTGGGCATGGCTTTCGATTTCCTGGGCGGTCGGCGGGGGGATCGCGCCGATCAAGGCGCGCATGAACAGTTCACCCTGCAGCAGACCGATCAGGCTGTGGCCGTATTCTTCCGGGTCGTCGATCTCGATCAGCCCCTGTTGCACCAGGCGCCGCGAAATCAGGTGTCCTGATCTGACGCCATGATCGCGGGTGAAACTGCTGAATATCTTGCCGATTTCGGGCAGTCTGCCGCCTTCCGCCACGGCGATGCGAAACAGCGCCAGCTTTTCCGGCTGCAGCATCTGAGCGAGCAGGCGCGCCGCGAAGCGATGCAGCGCGGCGAGCGGATCGAGGGTTGGATCACGGATGATGGCGTCCAGCGCATCGGTGCCCTGGCGGGTCCCCCACGCGGTCAGGGCCTGGAACAGGACTTCCTTGCTCTCGAAGCGGGAGTAGAGCGTCGTCTTCGAAGCGCGCGCCCGGCTGGCGACGTCGAGCATGGTCGCGCCATGGAAGCCTTTTTCCGTGAAAACCGCAAAGGCGGCGCGGAGAATCTCCTCGTCCCTGGGATCGGCAGCCCCCTCGGGCGAAACCGCCGCGGTTGGCGGCTGACCGGGCTTCGCACGTGACGCTCGTCTTGACTTAGTACCCATGGGTACCGTATAGCGAGTACCGGCCGGTACTCAAAATCGATTGGCAGGCCCATGATGACCAGTTCGCCGGGGACCAAATCGTCGCTGCGGCTGCCGCCCGGCATTCTCCAGCCCTTCCCGTTGCGGTTTCGGCAGGACGATCTGCACGTCATGGCCTTCTTCGAAGGCCATCGGGAATACGAGGCTGTCGAGGCCATGATCCGGGTTCAAGCCGGTGGCGGATATTGCATCCGCGCGATCATCACGCGCCACGACCAATCGCAGGTAGACCACGTCAATGATGATGCCCTGCTGGCCGATTTCCACGGCACTGAGCGCGAGCTTTGTCGTCGTGAGATCGATTTCGAGATGCTCTCATCGGGCGACGGACGCCGGGCACGGCTGGCGTTCCTGTCGCAGGCCGGAGAGCGCGTCGTTCTTGACGTCATGACGGCCGGCGCGCCCGACCCCAAACGTGGCGGACTGAGCGATCCTGGCGGGCATTCCGCGAGCAGCGCCTTGCCGATCATGTGGCGTGGCGCAACCGCGCTGGCCGACCCTCGAACGAAAGTGACGATCGACGGCGTCGAATATTGCATGGCCGTAAAAATCCGCGCCGCGGCTTTCATCACGGAAGGTCATTCCATGGGAGTGATCCGGGCTGGAACATGTACGACAAGGCTGTTGCAGAACCCGGATCGTTTCGAGGTCGGGGCCGAATGGATCCAGCAATCCGGTGAGCGCAGAACGACCTATCGGATAACAGCACGAGATGCCGACGGTGCGTTGCGGATCGCCAGGCTCGACAGATCTGGCGAAACTATCACCGCCTACGCCAGCGGTGGCAGGTTCGAGACTACGCGGATCAGCCTGGGCCGCGAGGCCGGCCATGCGGGCAGTCTTGTCCTCGCATTCGACCGCGACGCCGGCTTCAGCCTGTCGATCGACGAAGGGCAGGACATCGTCTCTGGCCGTCTGCAGATCACGGAGCGCAGCGACGGCACCGTCATCAGCCTCACGCCTCTGCGACCGGACTGGGCGGCCGAGCGGGTGGTGCGTGTCGCCTGCCTGACGGCCGGCGATCAGGTCAGCTTTGTCACCACGATAGATCCGGCCTGAAGATCCGATGCCGGCGCCGGCGGGTGCGAGGCTCCCGCGCCGATGCGCTTCGTCTGCAAGAGCCCGTGCGCGCCTTACGCCTGCTTGCGCTTTTCGCTGTCGAGATGCGCGAGTTGCGCTTGAGGGTAGCGCGCACCCGCTGCGGCGCCGACAGGAATCGCCTCGGCCAGGGCGGCGAGTTGCGCCGGCGTCAAACCGACCGCGATCGCGCCAAGTGCCTCGCTCAGGCGGTCACTGCGCCGTGCCCCGATCACCGGGACGATGTCGGTTCCCTGCGCCAGCACCCAGGCGATCGCAAGCTGCGCGACCGAGGCGCCGACATCGTCGGCGATGCCACGCAGCCTTTCGACCAGCGCCAGGTTGCTCTCCAGATTCTTGCCCTGGAAGCGTGGACTCATGTGGCGGAAATCGCCGCCAGCGGCCCGGTTCTGCGACCAGTGCCCGCTGATCAGGCCGCGCGACAGCACGCCATAGGCGGTGACGCCGATGCCGAGCTCGCGGCAGGTCGGCAGAATATCGTCCTCGATGCCGCGCGAGATCAGCGAATATTCGATCTGCAAATCGCTGATCGGGTGCACCGCATGGGCGCGGCGGATGGTCTCGGCGCCGACCTCCGACAGACCGATGAACCGGACATATCCGGCCTTCACCATCTCGGCGATGGCGCCGATGGTCTCCTCGATCGGCACCATCGGGTCGAGCCGCGCCGGGCGGTAGATATCGATGTGGTCGGCGCCAAGCCGCTGCAGCGAGTAGGCCAGAAAATTCTTCACCGCTGCCGGACGGCCGTCATAGCCCGACCAGCCCTGTGCCGGATCGCGCAGCGCGCCGAACTTGACGCTGATCAGGGCGTTGTCGCGACGATGGTTCGCCAGCGCCTCGCCGATCAGCATTTCGTTGTGGCCCATGCCGTAGAAGTCGCCGGTATCGAGCAGCGTCACGCCGGCCTCCAGCGCCGCGTGGATGGTGGCGATGCTTTCGCCGCGGTCGGCGGGGCCGTACATGCCGGACATGCCCATGCAGCCCAGTCCGACAACCGAGACATCGGGACCCTGGCGGCCAAGTTTGCGGTGTTGCATGGTTTTCGCTCCTCGAAATTTGGGCGCGTTGCGAACCATTTTTGGTTCGGCGCGACCGCTGCGCCGCTGATATGGCGCCAACTCATTGCGGCGATAAGCTGGACAATGGAGAATGGCCTGTTCAATATATCGAACAATGCAGGATTTCGATCTTCGCGACCTCGAGGCGTTCGTCGCCGTGGCCCGCACCCGGAACTTCCGGCGGGCGGCGACGGAGCGGCGCGTCTCGGTTTCGAGCCTGAGCCAGCGGCTGCGCGACATGGAAGCGCGGCTAGGTGTCCGCCTGATGAACCGCACCACGCGCAGCGTCGCGCTCACCGAGGCCGGCGAACTGCTTCTGGCCGGCGTCGGACCCGCGATGCAGGATGTCGGCGCGGCGCTGGACAGGGTGCGCGGCCTGCGCGACGTGCCGTCGGGGCGTTTGCGCATCAACGCGCCGCCGCCGGCAATCGACCTGGTGCTGGCGCCGATGGTTGCGCCGTTTCTCGAGGCCCATCCGAAAATTGTCATGGAGATCGTCGCCGACAGCTCGCTGATCGACATCGTCGAGGCCGGCTTCGATGCCGGCGTGCGCTATGGCGAGCACCTGGCGCAGGACATGGTCGCGATCTCGCTCGGGGCGCCGCAACGCTACGCGGTGGTGGCCTCGCCGCAATATATTGCACAGCACGGCCGGCCGAAGCAGCCGAAGGATCTGCTGCATCATGCCTGCATCCGCGCTCGATTCGGCAGCGGGGCGATGCTGGATTGGGAATTCGAGCAGGCCGGTCGCGTGGTCAAGGTGGCGCCCTCCGGCCCGCTGCTCTCGACCTATTCGACGCTGCAGATGAAGGCTGCCATCGACGGCCTCGGATTCGTCATGGCATTCGAGGGCTACGTCCGCGACGCGGTGAAAGCCGGCGTGCTGGTCAGCGTGCTCGACGACTGGTGCGCGCCGTTTCCCGGGCCGTTTCTGTATTATCCGAGCCGCCGCCAGCCGCCGCCGGCGCTGGGTGCCTTCATCGCCTTCGTGGCGCAATGGCGCAGGCAGCAGCGTAGACCAGCGGAAACATCCTACAGCATGCTCGGCAGCACGCGGTCCGGCGGCTTGTGATTGTCGAGGAAGGTCCTGATGTTGATGATGACCTTCTCGCCCATCTCGACACGGCCTTCGATGGTGGCCGAGCCCATATGCGGCAGCAGGGTGACCTTGCCGGCCTTCGCCAGCCGCACCAGTTTCGGATTGACAGCCGGCTCGTGCTCGTAGACGTCGAGGCCGGCGCCGGCGATCTCGCCGGCTTCGATCAGCTTGGTCAGCGTCTCCTCGTCGATCACCTCGCCGCGCGCGGTGTTGACGATATAGGCGTCCTTGCGGATCAGCTTGAGGCGCCGCGCCGACAACAGGTGAAACGTCGCCGGCGTGTGCGGACAATTCACCGAGATGATGTCCATCCGCGCCAGCATCTGGTCGAGGCTTTCCCAATAGGTCGCGCCCAGTTCCTCGGCGATGCGCGGCGCCACCGGACGGCGGTTGTGGTAGTGGATCTGCAGGCCGAAGGAACGGGCGCGGCGCGCCACCGCCTGGCCGATGCGGCCCATGCCGATGATGCCGAGCCGCTTGCCGCCGATGCGGTGGCCGAGCATCCAGGTCGGCGACCAGCCGGGCCAGTTCTTGCCCTCGGGGATGATCGAGGCGCCCTCGATCAGCCGCCGCGGGACCGCCAGGATCAGCGCCATGGTCATGTCGGCGGTGTCTTCGGTCAGCACCTTCGGCGTGTTGGTCACGGTGATGCCGCGCGCATGGGCGGCAACCACATCGATATTGTCGACGCCGTTGCCGAAATTGGCGATCAGTCTCAGCTTGCAGTCGGGATGCTTGAGCAGCTCTTCGGTGATCTCGTCGGTGACGGTGGGTACCAGGACGTCGGCCGAACGGACCGCATCGGCGATCTGCTCCGGGGTCAGCGGCGTATCGTCGAGATTGAGCCGGGCGTCGAACAGTTCGCGCATCCGCGTCTCGATCGAGTCCGGCAGTTTGCGGGTGACAACAACGAGAGGCTTTTTCTTAACCGACATGTCCTGCTCTCATGAGGCTTTGGAGCTCACAATGGCCTCGCCGTTCAGACCTCATTAACCCGGTTGTTCGACACTGCGGCTGCGCGCGGTCCCGGCGTTTCCCTGGGTTCCCCGGATGCTTCCCCTGGATTGGCCGGAGGAACGTTCGGGCTCGTCTTGGTTGTTGGCGTTCCGTCCTCTCTAGCAGAAGACCGGCCCAAGACAAGAACCCCGAAACGACAAGATGGGCGGCCGGCGCGGGGCTGGGGGCAAGGCGTTGGTTGGCGATTTGGCTCAAAGAATTTGAGTTGGGATCTCGGCAGGAGACGAGTGGATGGTGTTGAGGCATTTTTGTTCGGTCGCGGTCCTGGCGGGCGCGTTGCTGGGCGCATCGGTCAGTTCGGGATTCTCGGCGAAGGATTCCGCCGTTACCACCAGCGGATTGCCGGTGCCGCGCTATGTCAGCCTGAAATCCGACCACGTGAATGTCAGGGCCGGTCCCACCAAGGACAATGACGTCGCCTGGGTCTACACCCGCTCCGGCCTGCCGGTCGAAATCACCGCCGAATTCGAGAACTGGCGCCGGGTGCGGGATTCCGAGGGCGCCGAGGGCTGGGTCTATCATTCGCTGCTGTCGGGTCGCCGCACCGCGGTCATCACCATGAAGAGCAAGGACGAGTTCGCGCCGCTCTACGATCGCGCCGATCCGACCAGCGCGATCGCCGCACGGCTGCAGGCCGGCGTCGTGGCCCAGGTCAAGCGCTGCGCGGCCGGCTGGTGCCATGTCAGCGGCGAGGGCTTCGATGGCTGGATCGAGCAGCAGCGGCTCTGGGGCGTCTATGCCGACGAAAAGGTGGATTGAGCTCGCTGCCGGCGCCGGGCCCGGCAACCCATCCACTCCGAAAAGCGCTGGATGAAGATCGATCAGGGGCGGGCTCAAGCCCGTCCAGGCGCGCCGTCCTGAATCAGCGTTTCTTGCGCAGCCGGACCACCATGTCGACCCGGGCGATCTCGTAGCCCTCGGGAACCTCGGGCATCTTCTGCAGCACCAGATGCGGATCCGGGATGTCGACCAGTTCGTGATTGTTTTCGAGATAGAAATGGTGATGCGCGGTCACGTTGGTGTCGAAGTAGGTCTTGGTGCCGTCGACGCTGACCTGGCGCAGCAAGCCCGCATCGGTGAGCTGATTGAGGGTGTTGTAGACGGTGGCGAGCGACACCGGGACCTTGGCCAGGGTGGCTTCCTCGTAGAGCATTTCCGCGGTGAGATGGCGCGCGCCCTTGCCGAACAACAGCCAGCCCAGCGCCATGCGTTGACGGGTCGGGCGCAGCCCTGCGGCCTGCAGCATTTCATTGACGTCGTGCCAGGGACAGCCGGTCAGCGCCGGCTGGCGTCCGGTCCCATGGGCTGCGGCAATGACTGCGTCACCCTTCGAAAGCGAACCGTCGTCGATCATTTCCACGGCAAATACCACACTCGTTATCTCGACCCTACCGCAGTGGAATATAAGAAGGAAAATCGTCAGATGCAAGTTTTTCGCAACTAGAGCCAACCCAGGGTTAAGGCAGCCGGACTCGCCGGTGCCGCGATTTAGCCTTGTCGTGGTGCTTTGCCGCTTGGCGAGCCTATGATAGAGAGCCCGCGGTCCCGTTGGTGCAAGTGGGCAAGGGCGAGCGCCGGTTGCCGCAGGGGGCTCTCGACCTGCGGATTTCGTGCCGATCTGCGACAATCGACGCATCGGCCAGGCAAAACGGGGCCTTTTCGCGCAAAAGTATCGAGATTTTGAAAGGCTGAGCAGGATGCTGGATCGCCGCGGCGGTTACGAATATGAGGATTTGCTGGCGTGCGCTCGCGGCGAGCTGTTTGGCCCCGGAAACGCGCAATTGCCGCTGCCGCCGATGCTGATGTTCGACCGTATCAGCGAGATATCCGCGACCGGCGGCGAGCATGGCAGGGGTGTGATTCGCGCCGAACTCGACGTGAAGCCGGATCTTTGGTTCTTCGGCTGCCATTTCAAGGGCGATCCGGTGATGCCCGGATGCCTTGGGCTCGATGCGCTGTGGCAGATGGTCGGCTTCTTTCTGGGCTGGAGCGGGGGCGAGGGCCGCGGCCGGGCGCTGGGTCTCGGCGAGCTCAAGCTTTCCGGACAGGTGATGCCGACCGTTCGCAAGATTGTGTACAACGTCGACATCAAGCGCGTGATGCGTTTAAAGCTGGTTTTAGGCATCGCCGACGGGTGGCTTTCGGCCGATGACGAGATTATCTATCGCGCGAAGGATTTGAAGGTCGGGCTGTTCAAGCAGGATGCCGCAGCGCAGCCGGGTAGCTAGGCCCGGCCGGTCGGGCAACATTCGGTTGACGCCGGCTATCTTACAAAAACGCAACGACAGGGCGAGGCGATCATGAGGCGGGTTGTCATCACGGGGATGGGTATTGTCTCATCCATCGGAAACAACACCCAGGAAGTGCTTGCGAGCCTCCATGAGGCGAAGTCCGGAATCACCCGCGCCGACAAATATGCCGAGCTCGGTTTCCGCTCCCAGGTGCAGGGCGCCCCCACGCTCGACCCGGTCGGCCTGATAGATCGGCGCGCGATGCGCTTCCTCGGCGAGGGCGCGGCCTGGAATCACGTCGCGATGGAACAGGCGATCCAGGATTCCGGCCTCGAGCCTGCGGAGGTTTCCAATATTCGGACCGGCATCATCATGGGTTCGGGCGGCCCGTCGGCCCGCACCATCGTCGAGGCGGCCGATATCACCCGCAGCAAGGGACCCAAGCGGGTCGGGCCGTTCGCGGTGCCGAAGGCGATGTCGTCGACCGCATCGGCGACGCTCGCGACCTGGTTCAAGATCAAGGGCGTGAACTATTCGATCTCGTCGGCCTGCGCCACCTCGAACCATTGCATCGGCAACGCCTACGAGACCATCCAGATCGGCAAGCAGGACATCATTTTTGCCGGCGGCTGCGAGGAGCTCGACTGGTCGCTGTCGGTGCTGTTCGACGCCATGGGCGCGATGTCGTCGAAATACAACGATACGCCGGCAACCGCGTCGCGGCCTTACGACGTCAGCCGCGACGGCTTCGTCATCGCCGGCGGCGCCGGCGTGGTGGTGCTGGAGGAGCTCGAGCATGCCCAGGCGCGCGGCGCCCGCATCTACGGCGAAATCGTCGGCTACGGCGCGACCTCCGACGGCTACGACATGGTGGCGCCGTCGGGCGAGGGCGCCGAGCGCTGCATGCGGATGGCGATGGCAACGGTCGACACCAGAATCGATTACATCAACCCGCACGCCACCTCGACGCCGGCCGGCGATCCGCCGGAAATCGAGGCGATCCGCAAGGTGTTCGGGGTCGGCGAGAAATGCCCGCCGATTTCCGCGACCAAGGCGCTGACCGGACACTCGCTCGGCGCCACCGGCGTGCAGGAGGCGATCTATTCGCTGTTGATGATGAAGAACTCCTTCATCTGCGAAAGCGCCAACATCACCGAGCTCGATCCGGTTTTCGCCGACATGCCGATCGTGCGCAAGCGCATCGACAACGCCAGGCTGGGAACCGTGCTTTCGAACTCGTTCGGGTTCGGCGGCACCAACGCCACGCTGGTGTTCAGGCGGATGGATGCGTGACATTCGAGCGAACTGAATACCTCAATTCACCGTCATGGCCGGGCAGAACCGCAAGGCGCGTCTTCGCGCTGGATGTCCCGGTCATCCATGGCTTGATCCCCGGGGGATCCGAAGCACGTGGATGCCGGGGACAGACCCGGGCATGACGCAACCGAGAGCACGGCCGATATGCAGGACCTGATGAAGGGCAAGCGCGGGCTGATCATGGGCGTCGCCAATGATCATTCGATCGCCTGGGGCATTGCCAAGGTACTGGCGGCGCAGGGCGCCGAGCTGGCCTTTACCTACCAGGGCGAGGCGCTGGGCAAGCGGGTCAAGCCGCTGGCCGAACAGCTCGGGGTTTCCCAGGTATTGCCCTGCGATGTCGAGGATATCGCCAGCGTCGATTCCGTGTTCGAGGCGCTGCGCGCCCGGTGGGGCCATCTGGATTTCCTGGTCCACGCCATCGCGTTCTCCGACAAGAACGAGCTGAAGGGCCGCTATGCCGACACCAGCCGGGAAAATTTCTCGCGCACCATGCTGATCTCCTGCTTTTCCTTCACCGAACTGGCCAGGCGCGCCGCCGCGCTGATGCCGGAAACCGGCGGCGCCATGATCACGCTGACCTATGGCGGCTCGACCCGGGTGATGCCGAATTACAACGTGATGGGCGTCGCCAAGGCGGCGCTGGAAGCCTCGGTGCGCTATCTCGCCGCCGATTTCGGTTCGCGCGCGATTCGCGTCAATGCCATCTCCGCCGGGCCGATCCGCACTTTGGCCGGCGCCGGCGTCGCCGGCGCTCGCCAGATGTTCAACTTCCAGCAGCGCCATGCGCCGCTGAAGCGAACCGTTTCGATCGAGGAAGTCGGCGGCGCGGCGCTGTATCTGTTGTCGGATCTGTCCACCGGCGTCACCGGCGACATTCACTTCGTCGATTCAGGATACAACATCATTTCGATGCCGCAGCCGGACGATTTGAAGGCCGCGGAGCAGGATCACACCGCCTGACGCTCCTACCCCGCCGCGATCGCGGCGGCGCGCTGGAACGCCGGCCGCGCCCCGCAAGCGTCGATGTAGCGGTCGAAGGATGGCCGCGACGGCACCATCTTGAACAGCCGCACCGCGAAATTCAGCCCCGAGCCGATCGCGACGTCGGCTGCCGAGAAGGCCTCGCCGAGGATCCACGGTCCCTTCGCCAGCGCGGCGTCCAGCACGTCGAACACGCGCTGCGCATCGCCCCAGCCCGCCGACACCGGGTTCATCTCGATCTTGGTCGCGACCTGCACCATCGCCGGCTCGATGCAGCCAGGTGCAAAGAACAGCCAGTAGAGATATTTCGCGCGCAAGGGATCGCCCGGCGGCGGCGCCAGCCCGGCGTCGGGATAGCGCTCGGCGACATAGGCGCAGATCGCGGCGGCCTCCGCCAGCGTCGCCTCGCCGTCCCTCAGCGCCGGCACCTTTCCCATTGGATTGATCGCGAGGAATTCCGGCGATTTCTGTGCGCCGGTGGAAATGTCGGTCAGCACGCGCTGATAGGGCTGGCCGGTTTCCTCCATCAGCCAGAGCGTGGAAAACGACCGCGAGCGCGGCGACCAGTATAGCTGCATCATCTCAAGTCTCCTTCCTTGGTCCAGCGGTAATATTTCATCACGAAGCCGGTCATCGGCTCGACCGCTTGCTTTTCAAACACAAAGCCTTCGCGCTCGTACCAGCGCCATGCCCTGGTGTTCTCGCGCACGCAGCGCAGCTCAATTTCATCCGGCAAATGGGTTCGCGTGAAGGCGAGCAAACGGCGGCCGAGACCGCGGCCCTGATATTCGGGTGCGACGAACAGCTGGTCGAGATAGCGCTTGGGCAGATGCAGCGCCAGCATCGCCGCAAGCTTTCCCTCGTGCTCGGCGACAAACAGGGTCCAGCCCTGCTCGACCTCTAGCGGCACCCGCGCGCGCAGCTTCGCCAGCAGGAAATTGCCGGCCTCCTCGAGCCCGGTGGAGACCCAGCTGTCCATCCAGACCCGGGCGATCTCGTCATATTCGTCCGGCCGGGCGGGGCGAATGGTCGGCGGCGGCATGGCATGACCTTGTTGCGGCCCCGGCATCGCCCACCTTGTTCGCCGTCCCGGGGCGGGGCCCGTCGGAGCAATACATCAATTGTCTCCCGGTCCGATAGGCCTGTGCCTTGCTTCCGCCAGCCGGTCCGGCGATGCGCCCGATGCTACCCGCGCCAACGAAAAGGGGCGGCCTCGCGGCCGCCCCTTCGCTATTGGTTATTGAGCGTCGCGATTACTCGCCGGCGGCTTCGCGCGGCGCGTCGGTCTTCTGCTTGGCCTCGAGGTCCTCACCGGTCACCTGGTCGACCGCCTTCATCGACAGCCGGGTCTTGCCGCGATCGTCGAAGCCGAGCAGCTTGACCTTGACCTTGTCGCCTTCCTTGACGACGTCGGAGGTCTTCTGCACCCGGTTGGAGGCGAGCTGGCTGATGTGAACGAGGCCGTCCTTGGCGCCGAAGAAGTTTACGAAGGCGCCGAACTCCATCACCTTGACCACGGTGCCGTCATAGATCTGGCCGAGTTCCGGATCGGAGGCGATCGACTTGATCCACTTGATCGCGGCCTTGATCGATTCGCCGTCGGCGGAGGCGACCTTGACGGTGCCGTCGTCGTCGATATTGACCTTGGCGCCGGTCTTTTCCACGATCTCGCGGATCACCTTGCCGCCGGTGCCGATCACTTCGCGGATCTTGTCGGTCGGGATCTTGAAGGTCTCGATCCGCGGCGCGTATTCGCCGAGTTCGGCGCGCGCGGCGGTCAGCGCCTTGGACATCTCGCCCAGGATATGGATGCGGCCGTCCTTGGCCTGGCCGAGCGCGACCTTCATGATCTCCTCGGTGATGCCGGCGATCTTGATGTCCATCTGCAGCGAGGTGATGCCGATGTCGGTGCCGGCAACCTTGAAGTCCATGTCGCCGAGATGATCCTCGTCGCCGAGAATGTCCGACAGCACGGCAAAGCGCGAACCTTCCAGGATCAGCCCCATGGCGATGCCCGCGGTCGGCCGCTTCAGCGGCACGCCGGCATCCATCAGCGACAGCGAGGCGCCGCACACCGAAGCCATCGAGGACGATCCGTTCGACTCGGTGATCTCCGAGACCACCCGCACGGTGTAGGGGAATTCGTGATGCGGCGGCAGCACCGGGTGGATCGCGCGCCAGGCGAGCTTGCCGTGGCCGATTTCACGCCGCTTGGTGCCGCCCATGCGTCCGGTTTCGCCGACCGAGTAGGGAGGAAAGTTGTAGTGCAGCAGGAACTGCTCCTTGTAGGTGCCCGACAGCGAGTCGATGTACTGCTCGTCCTCGCCGGTGCCCAGCGTGGTCACCACCAGCGCCTGGGTTTCGCCGCGGGTGAACAGCGCCGAGCCGTGGGCGCGCGGCAGCACGCCGACTTCGGCGATGATCTGGCGCACGGTCTTGGAATCGCGGCCGTCGATGCGCTTGCCGGTGTCGAGAATGTTCCAGCGCACGATCTTGGCTTCCAGCTCCTTGAACACGCCGGCGATCCGCAGCTTGTCGTATTTCGGCTCCTGGCCTTCCGGGAAGTAGTGCGCCATCACCTTTTCCTTGGCCTTGCCGACCGCCGCATAGCGGTCCTGCTTGACCGGGATCGCGTAGGCGGCGCGCAGGTCGGCCTCGATCAGGCCGAGGATTTCCTTCTCCAGCACGCTCTCGTCGACGATCTTGACTTCGCGCGGCTCCTTGGCGGCCTTCTCGGCGAGCTCGATGATCGCCTTCACCACCGGCTGGAAATGCCGGTGTCCGAACATCACCGCGCCGAGCATGATGTCCTCGTTGAGCTCCTTGGCTTCCGATTCCACCATCAGCACGGCGTCGGCGGTGCCGGCGACCACCAGGTCGAGCTGGGTCTCGACCATTTCGTCGAGCGTCGGGTTGAGCACATATTCGTCATTGATGAAGCCGACGCGGGCGGCGCCGATCGGACCCTTGAAAGGGGCGCCGGAAATCGTCAGCGCCGCGGAGGCGGCGACCAGCGCCAGGATGTCGGGGTCGTTTTCCATGTCGTGCGACAGCACCGTGACGATGACCTGGGTCTCGTTGCGCCAGCCGTCGACGAACAGGGGGCGGATCGGACGATCGATCAGGCGGGAAACCAGGGTTTCCTTCTCGGTGGGCCGACCTTCGCGCTTGAAGTAGCCGCCGGGAATGCGGCCGGCGGCGTAGGTCTTCTCGATGTAATCGACGGTCAGCGGCAGGAAGTCGACGCCTTCGCGCGGCGTCTTGGCGGCGACCACGGTGGCGAGCACGACGGTCTCGCCATAGGTGGCGAGCACCGCGCCGTCGGCCTGACGGGCGATCTTGCCGGTTTCAAGCCTGAGGGGACGGCCACCCCAGTCGATCTCGACTGAATGAATTTTGAACATTTTCTTTTCGTCTTTCATGGGTTCGCGAAAGCATGGACGCCGAACGAAAAGACCATGCGCAAGATTGCCGGACGCTGATCGCGGCTTTTGCGGTCTCAGCGTCCGGCGATCCTGCCATGGTCTTTGTGTTTCGAATGGCGTCCATCCTTCCGATGGTACGGGCATCTTGCCCGTGACGCCCAGCCGCCGGATTGCGGTTGGACGTTGTTGCGCATGATCATCCCCGAACGCCGCAAGCGGTTTTCGGGATCATGCGTCGGCGCGGACATTTGTCGGGTCCGCGCGCCAAAGCGCGCGCGAGATGCGCGCGTGAACTGTACTCAACGGCGAATGTTGTGCTTTTCCAACAGCGCCTTGTAACGCGCCTCGTCCTTCCGCTTGATGTAATCGAGCAGCGAACGGCGGGTGGCGACCATCTTCAAGAGGCCCCGCCGCGAATGGTTGTCCTTCACGTGGGATTTGAAATGTCCGGTGAGGTTGTTGATGCGTTCCGACAGGATCGCGACCTGAACCTCCGGCGAGCCGGTGTCGCCGGCCTTGTTGGCATTGGTCTTGATGACTTCCGCTTTGCGTTCTGCGGTAATCGACATCGTCAAACACTTTCGTTGCGACCGGAACTGGCGGTCAGTCCGGTCAGGTTGAACACGCGCTTGGGGATGAGCTCGCCATTGCCAATTTCGGCGAGGGCCAGAAGCCGGCCTGCCACCGTGACATAGACTGTGCCGCTACAATTGGGCGCATCCCGTCCGCGCAACAAAACGGCCTGGCCCCGGTGGAGCCTTGCCGCATCAGCCCGTGTGACGGCCAGTGCCGGGATGTCGTCCAGCGCGGTCTCAACGGGCAAAAGCGCGTCGGCGAGGCTGCCCTCGCCAGACGCGGCTCTATCGCACAAAGCCTCCAACTGTTCCAGCGGAATCATGTCCGCCTCGCCGAACGGGCCGACCAGCGTTCGCCGCAGCGCACAAATATGGCCGTAACAGCCGAGGATCCGGCCGATATCACGGGCGAGCGCCCGTACATAGGTTCCCTTGCCGCATTCGGCATCGAACACCGAATGGCTGTTATCTAGTTGATCTACAAGGGATAAATGATGAATCTCGACCGGCCGCGGCTTCAGGTCGACGACTTCGCCGTCGCGCGCCAGATCATAGGCGCGCTCGCCCTGGATCTTGATCGCGGAATATTGCGGCGGGGTCTGCTCGATCATCCCGGTAAATTGCGGCAGCAGGCCGCAAATCGCCTCGGCGGAGGGCCTGAGCTCGCTGCTTTTGGTGACACGGCCCTCGGTATCGTCGGTATCGCGTTCCTCGCCCCAGCACACCGTGAAACGATAGCGCTTGCGGCCGTCCATCACGAACGGGACGGTCTTGGTGGCCTCGCCCATGGCGATCGGCAGTCCGCCGGAAGCGAGCGGATCGAGCGTGCCGGCGTGACCGGCGCGCTTGGCCTGGAACAGCCGCTTCACGACCGCGACCGCCTGGGTCGAGGTCATGCCGATCGGCTTGTCGAGCACCACCCAGCCGTGCACGTCGCGCTTGTCGCGCCGCGGCTGGCCGTTGTGACGCTGTTTGCCGCCGCGCCCCTGCGGCTGCCGCTGAGCTTGCGCGGAAGGGTCGGCGCCGTCGGCATCCGGGAAATTGCCTTCGGCAGCGGGCAAAATATTTTTTTCCTTGTGGTCCGAATCGCCGATCGGCGGCGCGATCACGCCGGTTGCGGTGGTCACGATCATCAGTTCTTGTCCGAATCTGGTGCGAGGTCTCTTTGCACCGCAGGTGTTCGCAATAATTTCTCTATTCGTTCTGCTTCGTCGAATCGTTCGTCGACGCGGAAGCGGATATCAGGCGCAAATTTTAAGTTAACGCGCCGCGCGGTCTCGCCGCGCAGGAACTTCTTGTTGCGCTCCAGCGCCGCGATCACCTTGTCGATGTCGCGGCCGCCGAGCGGCATCACATAGATGGTCGCCAGCTTCAGGTCGGGCGACATCCGCACCTCGGGCACGGTGATGATGTGGCCCTCGAGGTCGGGGTCGTGCACGCCGCCCTGAGAAAGGATCTCGGCGATGGCGTGGCGCACGATTTCGCCGACCCGCAACTGGCGCTGCGAGCCGCCGGGGGCGGAATCCTTCTTGTGGTGGCCTGGCATCTTATCACCGGTCATGCCCGGGCCTGGCCCGGGCATCCATCGTTGTTGGCAAGGGTCCGCCTCTGGCGGGTGGTTTGCCGGGCCACAGCGCGAAACGCGCGTCTATGGCCCGGCAACGACGAAAACAGACCAGCGCGCCTGCAAGACTCGGACTTACAGAGAGCGCTGGATCGTCTCCACGCGATAACACTCGATGACGTCGCCGGCGCGCATGTCGCCGTAATTCTCGAACGCCATGCCGCATTCCTGGCCCGAGGCGACTTCCTTCACTTCGTCCTTGAAGCGCTTGAGGGTCGACAGCTTGCCTTCGTGCACCACCACATTGTCGCGGATCAGGCGGACATTGGCGCCGCGTTCCACGGTCCCGTCGGTGACGCGGCAGCCCGCGACCTTGCCGACCTTGGAAATGTTGAACACTTCCAGGATCAGGGCATTGCCCAGCATGGTCTCGCGCAGCGTCGGCGCCAGCAGGCCCGACATCGCCTTCTTCACGTCGTCCACGAGGTCGTAGATGATGTTGTAGTAGCGGATCTCGATGCCGTTGCGCTTGGCGGCGGCGGCGGCTTCCTTGTGGGCGCGAACGTTGAAGCCGATGATGGCGGCGTTGAAGCCTTCCGCCAGCGTGACGTCGGATTCGCTGATCCCGCCGACGCCGGCATGCAGGATGCGGGCGGCGACTTCGTCGGTGCCGAGCTTTTCCAGCGATCCCAGGATCGCTTCCAGCGATCCTTGCACGTCGGCCTTGATGATCAGCGGGAAATCCTTGCGGCCCGAGGTCTTGAGCTGCGACATCATCTGTTCGAGCGAGCCGCGCATGCCGGAAATGCTGGCGGCGGCGTTCTCGCGCTTCTGATGGGCACGATAGCTCGTGACCTGGCGGGCGCGGGCTTCGTTCTCGACCACCGCGAGGCGGTCGCCGGCTTCCGGAGGCCCGTTGAAGCCGAGCACCTCGACCGGCACCGAAGGTCCGGCTTCGTCGATGGTCTCGCCCTGATCCGAGATCAGCGCGCGGACCCGGCCCATCTCGGCGCCGGCCACCACGATGTCGCCGACCCGCAGCGTTCCGCGCTGCACCAGCACGGTGGCCACCGGACCGCGGCCGCGGTCGAGCTTGGCTTCGATCACGGTGCCCTCGGCGGGACGCGAGACATTGGTCTTGAGGTCGAGCAGTTCGGCCTGCAGCGCGATCATTTCCAGGAGCTTGTCGAGATTGGTCTTGTTCTTGGCGGAAACCTCGACGTCGACGACGTCGCCGCCCAGCGATTCGACCTGGACCTCGTGCTGCAGCAGCTCGGTGCGCACCCGTTCCGGCCGCGCGTCGGGCTTGTCGATCTTGTTGATCGCCACGATCATCGGAACCTTGGCGGCCTTGGCGTGATTGATCGCCTCGATGGTCTGCGGCATGACGCCGTCGTCCGCCGCCACCACCAGGACGACGATATCGGTGACCTTGGCGCCACGGGCGCGCATCGCGGTGAAGGCGGCGTGGCCCGGGGTATCGATGAAGGTGATCTTCTTGCCGCTTTCCGGCGAGGTCACCTGATAGGCGCCGATATGCTGGGTGATGCCGCCGGCTTCGCCGGACACCACATTGGCATGGCGCAGCGCATCGAGCAGCGAGGTCTTGCCGTGGTCGACATGGCCCATCACGGTCACCACGGGCGAACGCGGCTCGGTATCGGTGGAGTCGTCGACGATATCGAACAGGCCTTCCTCGACGTCGGACGCCGCCACCCGCTTGACGGTGTGGCCGAGTTCCTCGGCGATCAGCTGCGCGGTGTCGGCATCGATCACGTCGGTGATCTTGTGCATCGCGCCCTGCTTCATCAGCAGCCGGATGACGTCGACGGCGCGCTCGGACATCCGGTTGGCGAGTTCCTGGATGTTGATGGCTTCCGGGATGATCACCTCGCGAACCAGCTTTTCCTTGGGTTCGTTGGCCTGATGGCCCTTCAGCCGCTGGGTGCGGCGGCGGAACGACGCGATCGAACGCTCGCGGACGTCGTCGGCATTGAGCGCGGTGACCAGCGTCAGCCGCCCGCGCTGCTTGGCCGGTGCCGGCTTGGCGGTGGCCTTGGGCGGGGTTGCCGGGCGGACGGCGCCGCCTGGGCCACGACGGATCTGGCGCGGACCTTCATCCTCGTCGGTAATGTCGGCGGCGACGCCGGGGGCGCGTGCGGCCGGGGCCGCGGCGCGGGCCGCGGTAGCCGCCGTGGCGGCGGCCTTGGCCTCGGCTTCGCCAAACCGCTTCTTGGCCTCGAGTTCGGCCTTGCGCTTGGCTTCCTCGTCCTGGCGGTGGCGTTCTTCCTCGGCCTTGCGGCGGGCCTCGGCGGCTTCGCGCTCGGCCTGCTCGATGCCTTCCTTGCTGTTGCGACGCTTGGCCTCGGCTTCCGCCAGGCGGCGCTCCTCGATGTCGCGAAGCTTGGCGTCGGCAAGCGCGCTGGCGCGCGCGGAGCGCTCGTCCTCGGTCAGCGTGCGCAGCACCACGCCGGAGCCGCCGCGCGGCTGAATCGACGGCGTCGCGGCGCGGGTCATCGGCGCCCTGGCCGCGGGCGCGGCCTTGGCAACGACCGGCTCCGGCGCGGGGGGCGCATCGGTTGCCGGCGCATCGCCGCCGAGCCGGCGCTTGCCGCGCTTTTCGACCACGACCTGCTTGGTCCGGCCGTGGCTGAAGCTCTGGCGCACGGTGCCCTGCTCGACGCGTGGCTTCAGCGTCAAGGTCTTGGTCGGAACACTCAGTGTCTTGTCGCCAGGTGTTTTAGTATCAACCATACAGCAATCCCAATCTTGTTACTTTGTGCGTGTCCGCACCGTCTGTGTCGGCGAATTCAAAGCCGCATTGCCGGCTGTCTTGTCGTCATCCGCCATCCGGTATCGGACCAGGATCTGGCTGCGCGACAGGAACGTCTTGCCCGCGGGACCCGCGAGCAGCGCAGCATGTATCACATTTGACCGGCCAAGTGCCAAATCCAATTGTTCGGAAGTCAGCGCCGTGACCACCGGAATCTCGGCTAATTCTTCCTCGTTCCCGGCATTTTGCCGGGCCACGGCGTCCAATTTCCGGATTCCGTCCGCGGCGCCGTCGGCGGCATGGATCAGGGCCCGGGCCTGCCGCTGCGCCAGGGCGCCCTCGACCTTGCTGAAACCGCAGACCACCTGGCCGGCCTTGGCGGCCATCGCCAGAGCGTCCGTCGCGCCGCGTACCAGCAGGGTTTCGGTGTCCGCCGCCAGGCTCGGCGCGACGCGGACGTCGCGCTTGAAGCCCTTGCCAAACTGGTTACGCCGGGCGGCTTCCGCAACCGCCTGGCGCGTCGCCGACACCCACAATCCGCGGCCGGGAAGCTTGCGCTTGAGATCCGCCACCACCTCGCCGGAGGGGGCGACGACGAACCGGATCAGTTCGTCGATCGGCCGCACCTGCCGCGTGACCGCGCACATCCGCACCGTCGCGGACCTGTCGGTCCGCGGTCCGTTGTCGAGATCGGGGTCGGCGAAGGCAAGCATGGGTATGGCATCGCTCCTAGCATCTGCGCGTTTTCGGCGCGCAGAACCGGTGGTCATTGCAGCAGAACACGCCTCAAACCGGCTGGTTTTCGGGCGTCTCGGCCTCTTCGGTCTTCTTGACGAGGTCGGCCTCGGTGATCCAGCCGGCAATCACGCGCGCCTGCATGATCATGTTCTCCGCGTCGTCGCGCGAGGTCTCGTTTGGATCGAGAATGCCGGGATGCTTGATCGGCTCGCCGCCTTCCTTGCGTTCGGTCCAGCCGACCAGATCGTCGGTGGCGCAACCGGCCAGGTCCTCGACCGTCTTGATTTCGTTCTCGCCGAACTTGACCAGCATCTTCGAGGTCACGCCGGGCACCGTCTTCAGAGCGTCATCCACACCGAGTTCCTTACGTTTGTTTTCAAGTTCGCCTTCGAGCTGTTCGAGATATTCGCGGGCCCGGTTCTGCAATTCGGTCGCGGTTTCGTCGTCAAAACCTTCAATGCCGGCCAGTTCCTTGACGTCGACCATCGCCAGTTCCTCCACCGAGGTGAAGCCTTCCGACGCCAGCAATTGGCCGACGACTTCGTCGACATTCAGCGATTCCATGAACACCCGGGTCGAGTTCTCGAAATCGGCCTGGCGGCGCTCGGATTCTTCCTGCTCGGTGAGAATGTCGATGTCCCAGCCGGTCAGTTGCGAGGCGAGGCGCACATTCTGTCCGCGCCGTCCGATCGCCAGCGACAGCTGGTTATTGGTATCGGGCACCACCACCTCGATGCGCTCGCGGTCCTCGTCGATCACCACCTTGGAGACTTCGGCAGGCGCCAGCGCGTTGACGACGAAGGTGGCGATATCCGGCGACCAGGGGATGATGTCGATCTTTTCGCCCTGCAATTCGTTGACCACGGCCTGCACCCGCGAGCCCCGCATGCCGACGCAGGCGCCGACCGGATCTACCGAGGAATCCCTTGAAATCACGCCGATTTTCGCGCGCGACCCGGGGTCGCGGGCGACCGCCTTGATCTCGACGATGCCGTCATAGATTTCCGGAACCTCCTGCGCGAACAGCTTGGCCATGAATTGCGGATGGGTACGGGAGAGGAAAATCTGCGGCCCCCTGGTTTCGCGCCGGACGTCGAAAATATAGGCACGGACCCGGTCGCCGTTGCGGAAGACCTCGCGCGGCAGCATCTCGTCGCGGCGCACGATGGCCTCGCCGCGGCCCAGATCGACAATGACGCTGCCGTATTCGACGCGCTTGACGATGCCGTTGACGATGTCGCCGATGCGGTCCTTGAATTCCTGATATTGCCGGTCGCGCTCGGCCTCGCGCACCTTCTGCACGATCACCTGCTTGGCGGATTGCGCCGCGATGCGGCCATATTCCAGCGGCGGCAGGGTGTCGGCGATGGTGTCGCCGACCTGGGCGCCGGGATTGGCGCGCTGGGCGTCGATCAGCGAAATCTGGTTCGACGAATTTTCCACCTGCTCGACCACCAGCATGTGCCGCGACAGCCGCAACTCGCCCTTCTTGGCGTCGATCTCGGCATGGACGTCGGTCTCGCTGCCGTAGCGGGCCCGCGCCGCCTTGGCGATGGCGTCTTCCATCGCCGCGATCACGATGCCGCGGTCGATCGATTTTTCGCGCGCCACCGCATCCGCGATCTGCAGCAGTTCAAGTTTGTTGGCGCTGACAGCTGCCATGGCTCAGTCTCCTTCAGTGGGGTCGATTTCGCCCCGTCGCAACCGTTCGGCGGCGAGACGGTGTTCCTTGGTATTCTTCGGCGCGCTCTTGCGAACGCTCTCCGGCTTCAATTTCGGCTTCGGCTTGTTGCTCCTGGCCGGGTCGCTCTTCCTGGCATGGGGGGGCGGCGGCGGCGCAAGTCCGAGATTCTGCTTGAGCTCGCGCTCGGCGGCCTTGCCGCGCCGCATCGATTCGGCGATCAGCTCGTCGGTCAGCACCAACCGCGCATCCGCAATATCCTCCATCACCAGCACCGCGTCGGCATCCTCGCCCGCGCGCGCATCGTCGCGATGCAGGCGCACCGCGTCGCCCTCGACGCCCTGCAGCGTGCCGCGGAACCGCTTGCGGCCCTGATGCGCGACCGCCATCTCGATCCTGACCAGATGGCCGGCATAGCGCTCGAAATCGGAGCGGCGCACCAGCGGCCGGTCGATCCCGGGCGAGGAAATCTCCAGCCGGTAAGCCTTGTCGATCGGATCGGCGACATCGAGCACCGGCGACAGCGCCTTGGAGATCGCTTCGCAGTCCTCGATCTGCATCGATCCGTCGGGCCGCTCCGCCATGATCTGGACGGTGCAGCCGAATTCCCCGGATATCTTGATCCGCACCAGCCGGTAGCCCATGGCCTGCAACACCGGTCCGGCGACCGCCGATACCCGCGCCGCCATGCCCGGCTCGACCACCAGGCGCGGCTCGGCAAGCAGATCGGCATCCACGGAACCAGCAGTCGGATCGGTCATGTCCAGGGTCAAAATCTGTCTAACTTCGTCTGTCTATCGGGGCTGTCGAACGTGCTTGCTGCGGCCGGGCCTTCGATGGATCCGGCCTTGCGGTCCGAACCGGACCCTGCGCCACATTCTGCGCCGGGCTCGTTCGGGTAATAAAAAAGAGCGGGTCCCGAGGGGCCCACTCTCAATACGCGATCGTATGAGAACCATAAGTTGTCGCTGATATAGCGGTTTTCGCGCTATCCGGCAAGGCCCGCGAAGCCTGCGCGCCTGATTTTGCGTGCCGCGGGGCGCGCTTCAAACCTAACCCTTCCTTCACGAAGATCACCCTAAATTGCCGGAAACTCGCCGATGCGGTGGTTTTGAGTGGGTTTTATGACAATTGCCGGTTCGCTGATCCCAGGACTCGACGAGATCGTCAGGAATGGCGATCCCGAACGCCGGGCCGAGGCTGCCCGGCGGATCACCGAATTGTTCCTGCTCGGGGCCGCGAATTTCCGGCCCGATCATGTCGAGCTGTTCGACGGCGTTCTGATCGGCCTGGTTCCACATACCGAACTCGGCGTGCGGGCCGACCTCGCCGAGCGGCTGTCGGAGCTCGCAAACGCGCCCCGCGGACTGGTGGGGCAGCTTGCCCGCGAGGACGAGATCGCGATCGCGGGGCCGCTGTTGCGAAGGTCGCCGGTGATCGACGAGCAGGCGCTGGTCGAAATCGCGCGCCTCAAGGGCCAGGGCCATCTGCTGGCGATGTCGGAACGCCCGACGCTCTCCCCCGACATCACCGACGTCATCGTGCGGCGCGGCGACCGCGCGGTGGTCAGGCGCGCCGCCGCCAATGCCGGGGCGCTGTTTTCCCAGACCGGCTACTCGGCGCTGATCAAGCGCGCCGGCGACGACGGCGTTCTGACGCTGACGGTCGGCCAGCGCGACGACCTGTCGGCGCCGCAGCTGAAGGCCCTGCTGGCCGGATCGGTCGATATCGTTCGCCGCCGGCTGCTCGAGGTGGTCAAGCCGGTGCGGCAGGCGGCGATCAGGCAGGTGATGTCCGAAATTTCCGGCGCACCCGAGCCGGTCGAGGGCGGCCGTGACTTCGCGCCGGCGCAGCGCGCCATCCTGGCGCTGCACAACGCCGGGCAACTCAACGAAGCGGCGCTGCTCGGTTTCGCCAAGGCCCACAAATACGAGGAATCGATTGCGGCGCTGTCGGCGCTGTCGGGGGTGAAAATCGCCACCCTCGACCGCCTGATCGCGGGCGAGCGCTACGATCCGATCCTGATCCTCGGCAAGGTGGTCGATCTCGAATGGGCTACCGTGCGCGCCCTGATCCTGCTGCGATTGGGTCCGAACCGGGTCCCCTCGCCGGTGGATATCGAGAGCGCGCGGGTGAATTTCGCGCGCCTGATGCCTTCGACCGCCGAACGGGTGGTGGGTTTCTGGAAGACCCGGCAAACGGCCTGAGATGGCCTCCGCCGCTTGCCCGCCAGTGCAAGGCTCTTGGCTTGCCCTCCCAAGGCCGGCCCGCGCGCGCTAAGCTGCCGCGGTACCGCGCCGCCGGAGAGATCGGGATGCCCTGCGACATCGACATTGAGTTTCACGCCGGCAAGATCCGCGACGACGGCTTCACCGTGATCGAGCGCGCCGCCGCGCCCGAACTGGTCGAGGGATTGAAGCAGGCGTTGCTGCGCATCGAGCGCGAGCACGGTCTCGGTTACGCCAAGACCTCGTTCGAGGGCCTCAAGACCGTCCGCATCAACAATCTTTTGACCTATGACGAGATCTTCTGGGAGGTGCCGCTGCACCACAATGTGCTGCCGGTGGTGGAGCGCATGCTGGACGGCGAATGCCTGCTGTCGTCGTTCTGCTCGCTGGTGCTCGGCCCCGGCCAGGAGGCGCAGCCGATCCACGAGGACACCCAGCTGATTCCGCTGCCGCGTCCGCACCTGCCGATCACCATCAATGCGATCTGGGCGCTGTCGGACTTCACCTGCGACAATGGCGCAACGCGGATCCTGCCTGGCAGCCACAAATACCCCGGCGCGCCGGAATATGGCAGGCACTACGACGCGGTGGCCGCCACCATGCCGGCGGGCAGCGTGATGCTGTTCGACAGCGCGCTGTGGCATGGCGGCGGCGCCAATGCCACCGACCAGAGGCGGTTCGCTTTTTCCTGCGCCTATTGCTGGGGCTGGATGCGGCAGCAGGAAAATCTGCAGCTCGGCATTCCCCTTGCAACCGCGCGACGGTTTCCGCGCCGGCTGCAGGAATTGTGCGGCTACAGCGTCTACCGGGGACAATTCGGTCACATCGACAATCGCGATCCGATCGAGCTTCTGGGCCGCGAGCGCGGCAAGCGCATGGTGTGGGAAGCGACCGACGCCAAGCGCGCCCGCGAGGCGAAGCGAGCGAAATATCAGCCGGAATGACCGATCTTGCGAAACCGCAGATAGGCGGCATGGCGGCCCTCGCGCTCGGCTTTGCGTCCATATCGGGTCATGGTGTAGTCGGCCCATGGCAGCCGCCAGTCGCAGGCGCGTTCGGCGGTCCAGGCCAGCTCCGGCGCCCGTGCGAGATGGGCCAGCGTCCAGGCGCAGTAATCGGCGATATCGCTGACGAAGCGAAATTCGCCCTGCGGCCTGAGCACGCGGGCGATGGCGGAGACGGTGGCGTCCTGCACGAAGCGCCGCTTCCAGTGCCGCCGCTTCGGCCATGGATCGGGGTGGATCAGGTCGACCCGCGCCAGCGAATCCGGCGGCGCCCATGCCAGCAATTCGGCGGCATCGCCCGCGAACAGCCGGATGTTGCCGATGCCGTGGGTTTCGATCTGCGCCAGAATCTTGGCCATGCCGTTGACGTAGGGCTCGCAGCCGATGAAGCCGAGCCTGGGAAAGGCGCGCGCTTCCGCGATCAGGTGCTCGCCGCCGCCGAATCCGATTTCGAGCCTGACGTCGTCGACCACGGAATCGAACAGGCCGTCCAGTGCGGCCGGGGCGGGGCTGGCGATGTCGAGCGCAAGGCGCGGCAGCAGGTGCTCGATCAGGTCGGCCTGATGGGCGCGGAGCTTGTGGCCCTTGCGACGCCCGAAAAATGCGCCATGCGGGTGAGCGCCGGCGTCTTCGGGCGCGGCCTCGCCGGTTTCGGGATCGCCGGCTCTGCTGCTCATCGCAGCGTCTGATAGAGTCGATGCAGCAGCCGCGCCCGCGGTTCGATCGAGGAGATGTAGATCTGCTCGTAATGGGTGTGGGCGCCCTGGCCATCGACCCCGAGGCCGTCAAGCGTCGCGGTAAAGGGTGCGGTGAAATTGCCGTCGGAGCCGCCGCCGGTGGCGGTGTCCGCCAGATCGAAGCCGATTTCCGCGGCAAGCGCCCTGGCGGTTTCGAACAGCGCGGCGCCGGCATTGCCCTTTTCGTAGGGCGGACGGTTCAGCTCGCCGGTGACCTTGACGCTGACGCCGTCGGTGCGCGATTTCAGGTTCAGGATCTTCGGCACCAGTTCCTCGGCATCGGCGATGGTCGGAACGCGCATGTCGACTTCGGCATAGGCCTCCTCCGCGATCACGTTCGGCCTTGTGCCGCCCCTGACGACGCCGACATTGACGGTCACGCCGCGGCCGATGTCGTTGATGGCTTCCAGCGTCTGAATGACGTTGGCAAGTTCGCGGATCGCGCTGCGGCCATCCTGCGGCCGCGAGCCGGCATGGGCGGGAACGCCCTTGACGAAAATCTCGAAGCGCGCGACGCCCTTGCGTCCGGTGACGACTTTGCCGCCGTCGCGGGCGGGTTCGGTGACCAGCACATATTTGGCCTTGCGTCCCTCGGCCTCGATCAGCGCCCGCGAGGTCGGACTGCCGATCTCTTCGTCCGAGACGTAGAGCTGGGTCACGCCAAGCGGCGATCGCTCGGTGCTCGCGCACAGCTGCCGGAACGCATGATAGGCAAGATAGGCGCCGCCCTTCATGTCGTAGATGCCCGGGCCGAAGGCGCTGTCGCCCTCGATCCGGAACGGCAGGCGCTCGATGAATCCGAGCGGATGAACCGTGTCGAGATGGCTGAGCACCAGGATTCCCGGCGCATCCTGGCCCCACGACGAACGCACGACGAGATGGTCGCCGCAGCCGTCGCGTCCGGCGACCCGCTCGATGCGGACAGGCAAGTCGCGATAACCGTCGGCAACCACGCTCGCCAGCCGGTTGACCCGCTCGGGGGCTTCCGTGGGCGTCTCGATTTCGACCCAGCGGCGGATGCCGTCGAGGATGGCCTTCGAATCGAATGGGTTGATGGAGGAGGCAGTCGCCGGCATGTTGTCGCCTTCAGAAGAGTTCAACCATCCCCGAATGTGGCGTTGCACATCCGGATAATCCAGCACGTTCCGGATGCGGCAGCCCGGTGCGGCAATCCAGGCGGTGCAATGCCAAAATCGCGTTCAGCGCTTGTCCGGGCCTTCACGCGCGGCGATCTGTTCGACCATATCGACAATGCTGCGCCGAAGTTTGGCATCGCTAATGCGCGTGAACGCGCGGGTCAACGCCAGCCCCTCCGAGGTCGCCAGGAAATCGGACACGTAAGCCGGCGAGGTCCCTTCGCCGAAGCCTTCGGCGCTGGGTGTGCCGCTCGGTCCTCCCTCGAACAGGAACGATACCGGCACTTGAAGGATTTCCGAGATCTGCTGAATGCGGCTGGCTCCGACCCGGTTGGTGCCCTTCTCGTATTTCTGAACCTGCTGAAAGGTGAGGCCGAGCGCTTCACCGAGCTTCTCCTGGCTCATGCCCAGCATGATGCGGCGCATGCGCACGCGACTGCCGACATATTTGTCAACAGGGTTCGGCGCTTTGGTCGACATCTCCAACACTCCTTGGGATTACGCAGGGGATGAGGCAAAACAACATCGCAGTATGCCCCGGGCGACAGCACCGTCAAATCCTGCTCGCAAGGTCGGTCGGAATGCGGACAATTTGAGCAATCAGCTGCTGGACTGTATTCTTTTGCGGCGGCGCAGAATGCGAATGGCCCGCTCGGTCTGTCAACTGGTGGATTCGCGTAGAGCGGCATTTCTGCCGGTATCCGAAACCAAAGATGAATGTGCAAGGCGTCAGGAAATTCGCTTGGCGACACGCCGCCGCAGCACCAGGACCAGGGCGGCGGCAATCATGATGGCGGCGGGAATATCGCCGGCTCGCGCGTAGATGGTCGGCGGAAGCGCCGACGGCAGGCCGGAATCGAGCACGCCTTCGAGGCCGAGACCGAGCCGCGCAACCAGCCGCCCCGATGGGTCGATCACCGCGGAAATCCCGGTGTTTGCTGCACGAACCACCGGCAGGCCCTGCTCGATAGCGCGCAGCCGCACCTGCTGCAGATGCTGATAGGGGCCGGTCGAAATTCCAAACCAGCCGTCATTGGTCAGGTTGACGATCCAGCCCGGCCGGTCGGCGCCGCTGGCAACGTCGCCGGGAAAGATCGCCTCATAGCAGATCAAAGGTAGCGCGCGCGGCGCGTTCGGCAGCTCCAGGGCGCGGCGCCGCGTGCCCGGGATGAATCCGCCCTCGACCTTGGTGAGCTGCTGCAGGCCGAGTTTTTCCAGCCAGTCCTGGAACGGCAGGTACTCGCCGAACGGCACCAGGTGCAGCTTGTCGTAGGTCGACAGCACGTTGCCGTCGTGATCGATGACGTAGATCGAATTGTAGGCGCGCGTGATCCTCACCCCGGGCGGCAGGTCCGGCGCGCGCACCGCACCGGTGATCAGCACGGTGCCCTTGGGCAGCAGGTCGGCGATCTCCGCCATCGCATCGGGTTCGCGGGTCAGGAAAAACGGGAATGCCGATTCCGGCCAGATCAGGATGCTGGTGTCGCGCACGCCGGTGGATTGCGGTCCGGAAGCCCGATCCGACAGCGCCAGGTATTTCTGCATCACCGCCGCCTTGGCGGCGTAGTTGAAGCGGACGTCCTGCTGCAGGTTCGGCTGCATGATCCGCAGCCTGACATCGGCGACCATCCGGGTCGGGTGCAGCGTCAGGCGAACCGCGCCGAAAATTCCCATCGCCACCAGCAGCCCCAGCGCGACGGCGGGCGCGATCCAGGGCCTGCGTCCGCGCGAACTGCCGTCGACCAGCACCGCCGGGCTGGCGAAGATCGCAACGCTGAGAAATGTCAGGCCCCAGAGCCCGACCAGCGAGGCGGTCTGCGCCAGCGCCAGCGGTTCGCTCAGGGCGTAGCCGAACGCATTCCAGGGAAAGCCGGTCAGGACATGACCGCGCAGCCATTCGCTGATCGTGAGACTGGCGGCGAGCGCGATCACCCGCGAGCCGTCCCTGGTCCAGAGCAGCCGCGCCAGTCCAAAGCCGAAGCCGGTGAACAGTGCCAGATAGGCGGGCAGGCCGAGCACGGCGAACGGCATCAGCCAGCCGAAGGTGGGGGCATCGACCAGGAAGGCGTAACCGATCCAGTACAGGCCCGGCACGAAATAGCCTAGGCCGAACCACCAGCCGGCCAGCGCCGCCGCCGGCACCCCGCGAAAGCGTCCGGCGCCGGCGCCGTCGATCAGCCAGACCATCACCGGGAAGGTCAGCAGCAGCACCGGCCAGGCGTTGAACGGCGCCATCGCCAGCGCCGACAGCGCGCCCGCGAGCAGGGCAATGCCGGCGCGCTTCCATCCCCATGACAGGATGATCGCAAGACCCAGCGCGCGGAGCTTGGCGGCGGCTTTCACTGCGAGCCGGCTCCGTCGCCGGGCGGCGGCGCCGCATTGTCATTGGCCTGCGGCTGACCCGGCTCCGCCGTTGCTTCGCGGCGACGGGTCTCGCGCTGGGCGCGCAGCGCGGAGCGTTCCTTGCGGATGCCGATGCGCAGCCGCTTGACCCGCCGCGGATCGGCATCGAGTACCTCGATCTCGAAATTGCCGGGACCGGAAATCACTTCGCCGCGCACCGGCAGGCGGCCGACATGGGTCACGAGATAGCCGCCCAGGGTCTCGACTTCCTCGCCGGCCTCGCCGGTGACGAAATCCTCGCCGATCACCGAACGGACGTCGTCGAGGCTGGCGCGGGCGTCGGCGATGAAGGAATTGTCCGGCTGGCGCACGATCGCCGGCGGCTCGTCGCTGTCATGCTCGTCGTCGATCTCGCCGACGATCTGCTCGACGATGTCCTCGATCGACACCAGGCCGTCGGTGCCGCCATATTCGTCCACCACCAGCGCCAGATGGATGCGCGAGGCCTGCATCTGGGCCAGAAGGTCGATCGCCCGCATCGACGGCGGCACGAACAGCAGTTTTCTAATGATGTTGGCGTCGGCGAGCGGCAGCGCGAGATCGACCGAGCGCAGGTCGAGACCGGCGGGCAGCGGCTTCTTGCGCCGCGTCTTGCCTGCATCGGGCACCCGTGCCTTGGCGGTCATCCAGGCCAGCAGGTCGCGGATGTGAACGATGCCTTCTGGGTCGTCGAGGGTTTCGTTGTAGACCACCAGGCGCGAATGCGCCGCGCTTTCGAACAGACTCATCAATTCGCCGAGCGGAATGTCGCGCTTGACCGCGACAATGTCGGCACGATGGATCATGACATCGGCGATGCGCCGCTCGTGCAGGCCGAGGATGTTGCGCAGCATGGTGCGCTCGATGGCGGAAAAACCCACATCGTCCGGCGTGCTGGCGTCGAGCACCACCTGGAGGTCGTCGCGGACCGATCCGGGTTTCCATCCGAACAGGCTGCGGATCGCGCGAATCAGCCAGTTGTCGGCGGCCGGGCGCAGCACCTCGCTCGACGGCACCACCGCCGGCAGGTTGCGGGTGTTGCGCGGATTGTCGTGGGTCGGTTCGGAGTCCGCCATCTCAGTCCATCCGCTTCCGGTCCGCGTCGGGAGCGCCGTCCGCATACGGATCCGGAATGCCGAGTTGCGCCAGGATCTTCGTCTCGAGGGCCTCCATGGCGCAGGCGTCGGTGTCCAGCTCGTGATCGTAACCGATCAGATGCAGGAAGCCGTGAACCGCGAGATGGCTGAGATGATGATCGAACGGCTTCTCTTCCTCGTCCGCCTCGCGGCGCGTGGTCTGATAGGCGATGGCGATGTCGCCGAGCATGCGCGGCGCATCGTCGGGGCCGCCGCGGCCGCTCGGCGGCAGCGCCGGAAACGACAGCACGTTGGTCGGCTTGTCGATGCCGCGCCAGTTGCCGTTCAAGGTGCGGATGCCGGCGTCGTCGGTCAGCATGACCGCGAGCTCGGCCTCGCCGAGCCCGGCATCGGCCAGTTCGGCGGCGGCGGCGATGGCGCGCTGGATGACGGCCTCGGCGTCGGGCTCGGCCTGCCAGCAGTCGGCAACCACGAGGACTTCTGATATCGGAAGTTCGAAGCGCGCCATCGCTGCAGAATTTCGTTTGCGGCCGGAGACCGTCCCCGGCGCGCCGCTGGCAGAAGACTTTCGCATCAAGGTCTGCTGGTTGCCGGCCGCTGCGGCAATCCTTCATAGGCGGCGACGATCCGTGCTACCAGTTCATGGCGGATCACGTCTTCGGCGGTGAACTTCACCTGGGCGATGCCCTCGACGCCGTTGAGCAGCTTGGCGGCTTCGGCAAGGCCCGAGGTCTGGCCGTTCGGCAGATCGACCTGGCTGGGATCGCCGGTGATGATCATGCGGCTGTTTTCGCCGAGCCGGGTCAGAAACATCTTCATCTGCATCGAGGTGGTGTTTTGCGCCTCGTCCAGGATGATGGCGGCGTTGGTCAGGGTGCGGCCGCGCATGAAGGCAAGCGGCGCGATCTCGATTTCGCCGGTTTGCAGCGCCCGTTCGACGATCCGGGAATCCATCAGGTCGTACAACGCATCATAGATCGGCCGCAGATAGGGGTCGACCTTCTCGCGCAGATCGCCGGGCAGGAAGCCGAGCCGTTCGCCGGCCTCCACCGCAGGCCGCGACAGGATGATGCGGTCGACTTCCTTGCGTTCGAACAATTGCGCGGCGTGCGCCACCGCCAGCCAGGTCTTGCCGGTGCCGGCCGGGCCGATGCCGAACACCAGTTCGTGGTGCTTGAGCGCATGGATGTAGCTGTCCTGCGCGGCGGTGCGTGCCCGCACCGGGCGCTTGCGCAGATTGATGGTCCCGAATGCGGACTTGACCGCCTTGGCGTCGAATTCGAACAGCGAGCCTTGCGCGATCACGGCGCGGATCGCGCCTTCGACATCGCCCTGCGCCAGATCGTGGCCCTGGGTAGCCTGCGCATACAGGGTCTCCAGCACGCGCCGCGCGGCGTCGCAACCGTCGCGCGATCCGGCGATGGTGATGTGATTGCCGCGCGAATCGACCACCACGCCGAGCCGGCGTTCGATCAGCGCCAGGTTCTGCCCGTAGGGTCCGACCAGCGCCGAGGCCGCGCGATTGTCGTCGAAATCGATGACGACCTGGGTCTCGGGCGGGATCTGCAGGTCGCGGTCAAGTTTGCGGCTGGGAGCGAGCGAAGGCGAATCCGATGCGCTTTTGGGCAAGGGTTCAGGCTCCCATTTTCATTGCGGGGGAAGTGGCTTGAGACCAGGCGAGGTGCGCCTTCGCCGCCTGCGGCGGCGAAGCGAGCTGGCCGAGCAGGCTGTAGCGCTCGAGGCTCTCGATCCGCACCGGCAGGACGCGCCCGATGATATCGGGCGACGCCATCACATGCGCCGGCTGCAGATAGGCGGTGCGGCCGACGATCTGGCCGGGATTGCGGGCGGCGCGTTCGAACAGCACATCGACGGTGCTGCCGATCGCCGCCTCATTGAAGGCCGATTGCTGGCTGTCGATCAATTCCTGGAGCCGCACCAATCGCTCGTCCATCTCAGCCGCTGACACCGTGTCCAGCATGTCCGCCGCCGGCGTTCCGGGCCGCGGCGAATACTTGAACGAATAGGCGCCAGCGTATCCGATTTGTGTGACCAGGGCGAGGGTCGCGGCGAAATCTTCCTCGCTCTCGCCGGGAAAACCCACGATAAAATCCGATGAAAATGCAATATCTTGCCGGACGGCCCGGAAACGGTCGATCACCTTGCGGTAATCGCGGGCGGTATGCTTGCGATTCATCGCCGCCAGAATCCGGTCCGAACCGGATTGCACGGGAAGGTGGACGAAGGGCATCAGCGCCGCCAGATCGCGGTGCGCCGCGATCAGGCTGTCGTCGACGTCGCGGGGATGGCTGGTCGAATAGCGCAGGCGCGCGATGCCGGGAAGTTCGGCGAGGCGATGCAGCAGGCGGCCGAGCGTCCAGGTCCGCCCGTCCGGGCCTTCGCCGTGATAGGCATTGACGTTCTGGCCGATCAGGGTGATCTCGCGCACGCCATGGTCGGCGAGCCTGCGCACGTCGTCGAGGATTCGCTCCACCGCACGCGACACTTCGACGCCGCGCGTATAGGGAACCACGCAGAAGGTGCAGAATTTGTCGCAGCCTTCCTGCACCGTGACGAAGGATGAGATGCCGCGCGCGCGGATCGCCTCGGGTTTTGGCGGAGCCAGCAATCCGAACTTGTCCTCGACCGGGAATTCGGTTTCCAGCGCCCGGCCGTGGCTGACGGCACGGGCCAGCAGTTCCGGCAGATGATGATAGCTTTGCGGGCCGACCACGACATCGACCGCCGGCGCGCGGCGGATGATCTCCTGGCCTTCGGCCTGCGCGACGCAGCCGGCCACCGCGATCTGCATGCTGCGGCCATGGCGCGCGGCGTCGTCCTTGACCACGCGCAGCCGCCCCAGTTCCGAATAGACTTTCTCGGAGGCCTTTTCGCGGATGTGGCAGGTGTTGAGGATGACCAGGTCCGCGTCTTCGGCGCTTGCGGTCTCGGTAAAGCCTTCGGGCGCCAACGTGTCCACCATGCGCTGGGCATCGTAGACGTTCATCTGACAGCCGTAGGACTTGATGTGGAGCTTGCGCGGCGGTTTCATGGAACCTGATTGCTGGGCCGACATGGCGCCATTGCGGCGCGGGGCTCAGTTATAGGCTAAAGCGCGCAAAATCCAGCACCGGGACGCCGGAAATGCTGATTCCGGCGCGCTGCCAACGGGTTAGATCAGCCATGGACCGATTGCGGGCCCCGCAGCGGCTCCCGGATGGCGCGGAAGCTTGCGGCGCCGCCGCGTCGAGGCCGGCGCAGGGATCAGCCATGGTCCATTGAACAGGGCGGCGGTTTCAGCTCCGGGACATCTGCGAGATCAAGCCAGGCAGTTGCCGCATATCGGCAAATGTTCCGACGGCTCCCGCGGCGCGCAGCCTGTCGCCATGGCCCGGGCGGCAATGGCTGCCGCCATGAAAGCCGAGCGCGGTCATTCCGGCGGCCGCCGCGGCGGTGACGCCGGGCACGCTGTCCTCGATGACCAGGCATCGTTCGGGTGCGGCCTGCATCTGCGCGGCCGCGAACAGAAACAGGTCCGGCGCCGGCTTGCCGCGCTCGACCTGGGAGGCCGAGAAGATGTGCGGGGCGAGAAGACCGTAAAGGCCGGCGCAGCGCAGGCCATGGCGAATTTTCTCATGCGTGCCGCTCGAGGCCACGCATTTGGGCCGGCCGATGGCCGCGATCGCCTCGCCGACATGGGCGATCGCCCGCAGCTCGTCCGGATAGAATTGCAGCGTCGCCTGGTTGATGTCGGATTCGAAATTGTCGGGAAGCCGGCGGCCGATCTCGGCTTCGACGACCCGGCGGGCTTCGCGATCCGAAAGGCCGAGAAAGCGCTCCAGCACCTGGTCGGCGGTAATCGGATAGCCGTGCCGCGTCAGGGTTTCGGCATGGGCGCGGCAGGAAATGACTTCGCTGTCGACCAGCACGCCGTCGCAATCGAAAATGACGAGATCGACGCTGGCGGCCACGCCCGGCAGTCAGGATTTGTCGTCGTCAAGCGGGACGCAATACAATTCCAGCCGGTGATCGACCAGCTTGTAACCGAGCTTGCGGGCGATTTCGGCCTGCAGCTTCTCGATCTCCTCGGAGGTGAATTCGATCACCTTGCCGTCGCGCAGATTGATCAGATGGTCGTGGTGGCTGTCGCGCATCTGTTCGTAGCGGGCGCGGCCCTCGCGAAAGTCGTGCCGTTCGATGATGCCGGCGTCCTCGAACAGCTTGACGGTGCGATAGACCGTCGAGATCGAGATCTTGTCGTCGACCGCGACGCAGCGGCGGTACAATTCCTCGACGTCGGGATGATCCACGGCGTCCGCCAGCACGCGCGCGATCACCCGGCGCTGCTCGGTCATGCGCATGCCGGTCGCGGCGCAGCGCGCCTCGATGCCGGTGGCCTTGAGGGCAGGCGTGGATTTCAGCGCAGTCATGGTCTTTTGGTCTCTGTATCGAGGCCTGTTCTGCCACCGCGCGGGTTCTACGACAAGTCACGGCGCATCAGAAGCGCGTTCAAATGTTCCCCGCCGGGTTGCCGGTAGTAGCGTTCGCGGCGGCCGGCGACGCCGAATCCGGCCCGCGCATACAGCCGCCGCGCCGGCTGGTTGTTTTCCTCGACCTCGAGGAACACGGTGCGCACGCCGCGGCCGGCGAGATGGCCCAGATGGGTAAGCAGCAATTCGCGCGAAAGGCCACGGCCGCGATGGCTCGCTGCCACCGCGATCGACAGTATTTCGGCCTCGTCGGCCGCGATCCGCGAGATCGCAAAGCCGATCAGGCTGCGCCCTGACCTCAGGCGGTGGACCAGCGTATTGCGCTCGGCCAGCATGCCCTCGAACTCGGCTTCGCCCCAGCCGCGGTGAAACGATGCGGCGTGAAGCTCGGCGAGTTTCGGCGCATCACGCAACGCCGCGGGCTCGATCAGCGCCGTGCCGCCGCGCCACCATCCGGAAAGCCATTGCATCATCATGCGGAGGGCTGGGAGGCGATGGGCAGCAGTTCCTTTTGCGGCTTGGCGTCGGGCGCGCGCAGGTAAAACGGCCGGGCGGGTGCGGCGTCCGGGGTAACCGCGGCGCCCAGCCACGCCACCCAGGCAATATCGGGGGCGGGTTGCGCATCGACCACGAACGGCGGCGGCGCCTGCGCCGGCCAGCGCTCGCCGAGAATTTTGGCGGCGTTGCCCACCAGATGCGGGCTGCCGAATCGCGCCGCGGCGAGCGCCTCCTCGATCGGCGCCACGCATGGCGGGATCAGCCAGCCGCCGTCGCCGCTGACCACCTGAAAATAAACGTGATCATGCCGCGCATCGATGGCGCAGATGACCGGCCGGCCGGCGTTCTGGCTGACGACGGGGGCGGCATAGGCCGCCAATGTGGTCAGTCCCGCCACCGGCTTGCCGGCGGCGAGGGCGATGCCGCGGGCGGCGGAAAGCCCGACCCTCAGCCCGGTAAAGCTGCCGGGACCGGTGGTCACCGCGATGCGGTCGAGGCCGGCAAAGCCGATGCCGGAGGCCTTGATGACGCGGGCGATCAGCGGCATCAGGGCTTCGGCGTGGCCGCGCTTCATCGGCTGCGATTCCTGGGCAATCATGTTGCCGGCGTCGGTGTCGAGAACGCCGGCGGCGCAGGCATCCAGCGCGGTGTCGATGGCGAGGATCAGCATGGCGAGGCGAATGGCGAATGGCGAAACAGGCGAATAGCGAGTGGCGAACAGCGAATGGCGAATGGATCAGAAGAAGGTAGCATTCGCCATTCGCTACTCACCATTCGCCCCTTCGTCACATCGGCCGGACTTCGACCACGTCGGGCACGAAGTGCTTCAGCAGGTTCTGGATGCCGTGCTGCAGGGTGGCGGTGGATGACGGACAGCCGGCGCAGGAGCCCTTCATGTTGAGATAGACGATGCCGTCCCTGAAGCCGCGGAAGGTGATGTCGCCGCCGTCATTGGCGACCGCCGGGCGCACCCTGGTCTCGATCAGGTCCTTGATGGTTGCCACGGTCTCGGCGTCGGCTTCGTTGAAGAACTCGCCTTCCTCGTCGGCGGCCTCGTCGCTGCCGGCGCTGCCGTCGGCCAGCAGCGGGGCGCCCGACATGTAGTGCTCCATGATGGCGCCGAGAATCGCCGGCTTGAGATGCTGCCAGTCGCTGTCGTCCTTGGTCACGGTGACGAAATCGGCGCCGTAGAACACGCTGGTGACGCCGGGCACGCCGAACAGCCTTGCCGCAAGCGGCGAGCGCGCCGCGGCCTCGCGGTCGACGAATTCCATGGTGCCGCTGTCGAGCACGGCGCGTCCGGGAATGAATTTGAGGGTGGCGGGATTGGGCGTGGCTTCGGTCTGAATGAACATGTGCTTTCTCCGGCGTCGCCGGTTCAAGGCCGGCGCGTGAGCGATCCTTAGCAGATGGCGACGGCAAACGCACGATCAAGAGGCGCAGGGCACCGGTTCTGCAGCCGAATCAACGGGTTCACGACAGGGCGTCGATATCGGCGTCGCTCAGGTCGCCGGGGACGAGGGTCACCGGAACGGGGAACGCGCCGACCGCGGCGGCAATCGTGCCGACGAGCGGTCCGGGCCCCTCCGGGCCGGGATTGGCGGCCAGCACCAGCATCGCGATATCGGCGTCGCTGTCGATCACGTCGAGGATCTGTTCGGTCGGGTCGCCCTCGCGGATCACGCGATCGAGCGCGGTCGCGGCGACGCCGCCCGCGCGCCCGGCGGCGCGGTCGAGCGCGGCATCGGCCTCCTCACGCGCCTCGGCGCGCATGATGTCGGCAACTCCGAGCCATTGCTGGTTCTGGTCCTCGATCTCGATGATGCGCAGCATCACTACACCGCCGCCGACGCGCACCGCCCAGCGGCTCGCATAGTACACCGCGCGGTCGCCCTCGGCGCTGTCGTCAACGATGACAAGACATTTCGGCTTGTGGCCGGTCTCGTAGCTTCGTCGCTGGGTGCTCATGCAGGTCCCGATGCTGCGCCAGACACCACGGCATGCTGCCATGGCGCAGCCGTCCCCGACAAGCGACGTTGCCGCTGCGTTGCGCTGCGGCAATTTCACGGTGGCGCCGGAAGGGCTGGATCGCGGTGGTTATCATTCTCCCGCTTGTAGCCGCGGCCGGCGCCGTCCCGGCCATCAAGCTTCAGCGCTTGCGGACGAAGCCGACGATGTCCTTGGTCGCCTGCATGGTTTCGGCGGCAATGGCGCCGGCGCGCTCGGCACCGTCGACCAGGATCGAATCGACATGGCCGGGGTCGGCGACCAGCCGCTTCATCTCTGAAGCGATCGGCGACAGCCGGGCGACGCAGAGCTCGACCAGCGCGTTCTTGAAATTCGAAAACTGCCCGCCGCCGAATTCGCCGAGCACGTCGGATTTGGCGCGGCCCGAAAGGGCGGCATAGATGCCGACCAGATTGTCGGCCTCGGGGCGTGCTTCGAGGCCCTTTTCCTCCGACGGCAACGGCTCCGGGTCGGTCTTGGCCTTGCGGATCTTCTGCGCAATGGTGTCGGCATCGTCGGTGAGATTGATCCGCGAATTGTCCGACGAATCCGACTTCGACATCTTCTTGGTGCCGTCGCGCAAGCTCATCACCCGCGTCGCGGGCCCCGTGATCAACGGCTCGGGCTGCGGGAAGAACAATCCGTCGTTGAAGCCATGGCCACGGATCGAGTCGCCGAAATCATTGTTGAATTTCTGTGCGATGTCGCGCGACAGCTCGAGATGCTGCTTCTGGTCCTCGCCGACCGGCACATGGGTGGCGCGATAGAGCAGGATGTCGGCGGCCATCAGTACCGGATAGTCGTAGAGGCCCACCGAGGCGTTCTCGCGGTCCTTGCCGGCCTTTTCCTTGAACTGGGTCATGCGGTTGAGCCAGCCGACCCGCGCCACGCAATTGAAGATCCAGGCCAGCTCGGCGTGCCCCGACACCTGGCTCTGGTTGAACACGATATGCTTCTTCGGATCGATGCCGGAGGCGATGAAGGCCGCGGTCACCTCCCTGGTATTGCGCGCCAGTTCGGCCGGGCCGCCCCAGACCGACACCGGCTGGGTCAGCGCGTGCATGTCGACCACGCAATAGAGGCAGTTATGGGTCTCCTGCAGCTTCACGAAATTGACGATCGCGCCGAGGTAATTGCCGAGATGCAGGTTGCCGGTCGGCTGGACCCCTGAGAAAACCCGTTCAACCATCGCCATTGTCAATTTCCCGCGTCAATTTCCCGCGCAGCCTTGATTCGCGCCGGTGATTTCCAGCGGCGCCCTGCGCCGTCCCTTGCCGATAGGCGCCGTGCGCCGTCCATTGCCATGCGGACATCAGTCGCGCAAGTCGGCGGCGGTGGTCCGCCTGAACGTGCCGACCGCGGTGCCCCAGTCGATCACGCCGAACCGCGCCAGCAGCAGGCCATAGACCGCCATTCCGGCCGGGATCAGCGTCACCAGCGCAACCGCCTGCATTGCGCCGGCCGTCGTCGCGATCGACGCCGGCAGCGACCGCAAGGCCAGCCACAACAGCGCGCCCATCAGCACCGCCGCCGCGACGATGCGCGGCAGCCGGCGGCGGGCGGCGGCATCGATGGAAAATCCGAAGCTCATCGCCCCGCGCCGGATCAGCGCCAGCGCGCTGCTCCAGGCGCCGAGCGCGATGCTGGCGGCGATGCCGCCGGCGCCGAACAGCCGGCCGAGCAGCAGCGCCGCGACGACCGCGACCGCAATCCCCTTCAGCGTCGAAAGCAGCGGCCTCAGCGTGTCGTCGCGGGCAAAAAACGCCGGCGACAACGCCTTGACCAGCACATGGGCCGGCAGGCCGAGCGCCAGCCAGATCAGCGCCGGCGTGGTGGCCGCGCTATCCTGCGCGGTGAACGCGCCGTGCTGGAACAGCACGCGCACGATCGGCTCGCCGAGCACGATCAGCGCGAGCGTCGCCGGCAGCGTCAGTCCGACCGCGAGTTCGAGGCCGCGCGACTCGGCATGCGCCATCGCCGCCCGATCGCCGCCGCGCAGCGCGCGCGTCAGTTCGGGCACCAGCACGGTGCCCATCGCGACCCCGACAATGCCGAGCGGCAGCTCGATCAGGCGGTTGGCGAAATACAGCCAGGATACCGCCGATGGCGACGCGGAGGCGATCACGGCCGCGGCGACCATCAGCCATTGCGGCCCGGCGCTGGCGACCATGCCCGGGATCGCCTTGGCGAAAAAGCCACGCATGTCGGCGCCGAAGCCGATGCGTAGCGGCGTCGCGACGCCGCCGCCGCCACGGCGCACCGCCAGGACCAGCAATTGCAGCAATCCGGCGACGCCGACGGTGGCGGCGATCGTCCAGGCGGCAAAGGCTGCATCGCCGTGCCAGCCGAGCAGCACGAGCATCACCGCGATCAGCGCGAGGTTGAACAGCACCGGCGCGAACGCGGTGAGGGCAAAGCGCGCTCTGGCATTCAGCAGCGCCATCATCACCGTGGCCGGCCCGGCAAAGGCGAGGTAGGGCAGCATCAGGCGGGCGTCGTCGACGGCAAGCTGCAGCGTCGGGTGTCCGGCAAAGCCCGGCGCCAGCGCCGTCATCAGCAGCGGCATCAAGAGGCCTAATCCGGCTGTCGCCGCCACCAGGGCGGCGCTGACGGTGCCGAGCACGCGTCCGGCGAACGCCGAGGCCGCGGCGGCGCCCTCGGTTTCGCGTACCCGCAGCCAGGCCGGCACCAGTGCCGCGTTCAGGGCGCCCTCGGTCAGCAGCCGCCGCACCACGTTGACCAGCTGAAACGCCACCAGGAAGGCGTCCGCGACCGGGCCGGTGCCGAGCAGCGCCGCGATCATCGCGTCGCGGCCGAATCCCAGCAGCCGCGAGGCGAGTGTTCCCGTGGACACCGTGACGAAGGAACGGATCATCTGGGGCTTTCCAGGCGCGTTTTTCAAGCGAAGTGGAAACCGGCTCGCCTGACGCGACCGCGCTTCTTATAGGATGGACGAATTTTTGAAGCAAAACCGCCCTGCACAAAGTCCGTGGGCTGTCTTTGGCGCGGTCGCCGCGGCGCTCTCGCTTGCTGGCGCGGGGTCGATCGTGATAGGCCGCAGCATCTCAACCGGCCTCCGCCGCGTTTGCCGTGCCAACCCACCGCCGCAACAGGACTGATCGATGACTTCAGCGAAATACGACGTTCTCGGCATCGGCAATGCGATCTTCGATGTGCTGGTGCGGACCGACGAGGGCTTTCTTGCCGCGCACGGCATGACCAAGGGCGGCATGGCGCTGATCGACGAGGCCCGCGCCGCGTCGATCTACCGGGATATGGGGCCGGCGACGGAAATGTCTGGCGGCTCGGCCGCCAACACCATTGTCGGGATCGCCAGCCTCGGGGCGCGCGCGGCCTATGTCGGCAAGGTCAGGGACGACCAGATCGGCCGGCTCTACAGCCATGACATCCGCGCCGCGGGGGTCGCGTTTGCGACCAGGCCGGCGGCCGACGGTCCCGCCACCGGCTGCAGCTACATCCTGGTGACGCCGGACGGCGAGCGCACCATGAACACCTATCTCGGCGCGGCGCAGCTGCTGACACCCGACGACATCGACGCCGCCGAGGTCGCGGCATCGGCGTTCCTCTATCTCGAAGGCTATCTGTGGGATCCGAACGACGCCAAGCAGGCCTTCGTCAAGGCGGCGGGCATCGCGCATGGCGCGGGGCGCCAGGTGGCGCTGACGCTGTCGGATTCATTTTGCGTCGACCGGTATCGCGCCGAGTTTGTCGAACTGATGCGCAACGGCACGGTCGACCTGATCTTTGCCAACGAGGCCGAATTGCATTCGCTGTACCAGAGTTCGGATTTCGACACCGCACTGGCGCAGTTGCGCAGCGACGTCAAACTCGGCGTCGTCACCCGCAGCGAGAAGGGCTGCGTGGTGGCGTCGAAAGACGGCGCGGTCGCGGTGCCGGCCTTTCCCGTCGAGCGCGTGGTGGATACCACCGGCGCCGGCGACCTGTTCGCCGCGGGCTTCCTGTTCGGCCTGGTGCGCGGCGCCGGCCATCAAGATGCCGGCCGGCTGGGCGCGCTGGCCGCCGCCGAAGTGATCCAGCACATCGGCGCCCGGCCGCAGGTGTCGCTCAAGGAACTGGCGAAGGCGAACGGCTTGCCGGTGTAGGGCCGCCATCTGGCAAGCAACGGCGCGCCACACCTTAAGCTGCCATGGCCCCCTTGCGCCTGCACCCCGACGCGGTTGGGCACGACCGTTCTCACGCGGTCTTTGCCGCCTTCAGGCCGAGCCGGGTCTCCACCGTGTCGCGCATCAGGAACTTCTGGATCTTGCCGGTGACGGTCATCGGGAACTCGTCGACGAATTCGACGTAGCGCGGGATCTTGTTGTGCGCGATCTGGCCCTGGCAGAAGGCGCGGACCTCCTCGGCCGTCAGCTGTTCGCCGGACCGCACCCGGATCCAGGCGCACAATTCCTCGCCATAGCGATCGTCGGCGACGCCGAAGATCTGCACGTCCTGGATCTTGGGATGGCGGTAGAGGAATTCCTCGATCTCGCGCGGATAGAGGTTTTCGCCGCCGCGGATCACCATGTCCTTGATACGGCCGACGATGTTGCAATAGCCTTCGGAATCGATCACCGCGATGTCGCCGGTATGCATCCAGCCATTGGCGTCGAGCACGTCGGCGGTCTTTTCCGGCTCGTCCCAATAGCCGAGCATGACGCTGTAGCCGCGGGTGCACAATTCGCCGCGTTCGCCGCGGGGCACGACGCGGCCCTCGAGATCGACCACCTTGACCTCGACATGCGGATGAATCCTGCCGACGGTCGACACCCGCCGCTCCAGCGGATCGTCGGTGGCGCTCTGGAAGCTGACCGGGCTGGTTTCGGTCATGCCGTAGGCGATGGTGACGTCGCGCATGTTCATCGCTTCGTTGACGCGACGCATCACCTCGATCGGGCACGGCGCGCCGGCCATGATGCCGGTGCGCAGCGACGACAGGTCGAAGCGGGAAAATTCGGGATGATCGAGTTCGGCGATGAACATGGTCGGCACGCCGTACAGCGTGGTGCATTTTTCCCGCTCGATGGTCTCGAGCGTCGCCAGGGGATCGAAACCTTCGCCGGGATAGACCATGGTCGCCCCCGAGGTGACCGCGGCCAGATTGCCCATCACCATGCCGAAGCAATGATACAGCGGAACCGGAATGCAGATGCGGTCGGCCTCGGTCAGGTGCATGGCGCGGCCGACGAAATAGCCGTTGTTGAGGATGTTGTGATGCGTCAGCGTGACGCCCTTGGGCGATCCGGTGGTGCCGCTGGTAAACTGGATATTGACCGGATCGTCGAACTGCAGGCTGGCCGAAAGTGCCGCGATCGCGGCGCGGTGGCGCGCGCCGCCCATCCCGGCGACGGAATCGAACGGCACGGTGCCGGGGCAGGCCGGGCCGCCGACCTGGATCACGGCGCGCAGCTGCGGCAGCCGCGCGGCGTGCAGGTCGCCCGGCGCAGCCGTCGCCAGCTCGGGCAGCAGGGCGTTCAGCATCTCCATGTAATTGCTGGTCTTGAATGCGGTGGCGCTGACGATCGCGGCACATCCGACCTTGGCCAGCGAAAATTCCAGCTCGCTGAGGCGATAGGCCGGATTGATGGTGACCAGGATGAGGCCGGCCTTGGCGGCAGCAAACTGCGTCAGCGTCCATTCCGGCCGGTTCAGCGACCAGACGCCGATCCGGGCGCCGCGTTCCAGGCCGAGCGCCAGCAAACCCGCCGCCAGCGCATCGACGCGTTCGGCGAGTTCCCGCCATGTCCACCTTGCGCCATGGCTGACCGAGACCAGCGCCTCGCGATCGGCCCAGCGCCGGGCCGCGGCATCGAGGCTGCGCCCGATGGTGTCGCCCAATAGCGGCGCATCGGCGATGCCGCAGACATAGCTCGGGGCTGCTTCGGTCAAGTCTCGTTCTCCATGCCCCCATCCACGCGGGCGCGGGCGTTTGTCGGGCGTCTCTTTGCGGTTTTGCGCGCCGGTGCGGCAGTGCAAAAGTCTCCCGGCGCGGCCATCCGCGCCGGGAAACCGAAACCTGCCTACGCCGCCTTTTGCGCCGCGTCGAGCCCGGCATAGACGCCGCGCTCGAAGCCTGCGAACGCCTCCAGGCACTTCCCGTCGGCGAACGGCAGCACCTGCATCAGGATCACGCCGCTGACGTCGCGCGCGGGGTCGATCCAGTAATAGGTGTTGGCGAGACCCGCCCAGGCGAGGCTGCCGGGGCTGCGGCCTTCCGGGGTCTTGGCGGTGTTGATCAGGAAGCTCAGCCCCCACTTCTTCTCCATGTCCGGATAGAGATCGACATCGTTGGTCGCGAACGCCACCGCCGACGTCATCTTGGTCATGTTGAGTTCGCCGATGTGGTTCTGCCCCATCAGCGCGACGGTTTCCGGCTTGAGCACCTGCTGGCCGTTGCCGCGGCCCTTGTTGAGGATCATCTGGGTGAACTTGATATAGTCGCCGGCGGTGCCGTAGAGCCCGCCGCCGCCCATGTGGAATTCCGGATCCTGTTCGAGTTCGAACGGGATCGGCGCCAGCGAGCCATCCTCGCCGCGGGCATGCATGGCGACCAGGCGCTTGCGTTGCGCCTCGCCGATCCTGAAACCGGTGTCGGTCATGCCGAGCGGCACGAACAAATTGTCGCGAAGATAGGCGTCGAGCCGCTTGCCGCTCGCGGCTTCCACCGCCTTGCCGACGAAATCGATGTTGGTGCCGTATTCCCAGCGCGTGCCGGGATCGCTCATCAGCGGGGTTTTCAGCGCGTCGTTCTTGCAGGTGGTGACGGCGGGCAGGCCGGTCTTTTCCAGGTATTGCACCATGTCGCCGTTCCACATGTTGTAGGCGAAGCCGGCGGTGTGGGTCATGAGGTGGCGCAGCGTGATCGGCTTTTTCGCGGGCCGAAGCGTGGGTTCGCCGTTGGCGTCGAAGCCTTCGAGCACCATCGGCGCGGCGAGATCGGACAGCACCGTACCGATCGGGGCTTCCAGCGAAAGCTTGCCCTGCTCGACCAGCTGCATGGCGCCGGCGGCCGTGATCGCCTTGGTCATCGAGGCGATCCAGAACACGCTGTCGGCGGTCATGGCGTCGTCCTTGGACAGGTCGCGTTTGCCGTAGGCGCCCTGGTAGATCACTTCCCTGGAAGTCGCCGCCATGGCGACCACGCCGGGAATTTCCCTGGCCTCGCTTTTCTGACGCAGGACCTGATCAATCTGAGCTTGATTTTGCATAGGTCTCCTCCCGTTGAATTTTTTGCAGTTCCCGATCTTCCTCCCGGCCGCGATTTCCCGCAAGCAGGGGCGGCGGCGTGGCGCCCGAATGTCGCGTTCTCGTGATCGCCGCCGCGGCGCAAAAGGGCGGCTGCCGGGCGACCGAACGGCAACACTCGCCATAATTTGCAGTGAATCTTCCTGCAATGTCGGTGACCTCCCGGCAGATCCGCGATAGTCTTGCGATCAGCGCCTGCGGGAACCGTTTTGTTGCAAGATGCTCAGATTGCAGCATAAAACAGTACCACCGAATAATTTGAGCTGAATGATAGCGGCGCCAGGCGGCGAAAGGCGTAACGATGATTTCGACATGGAGCGAATGGAAGCGCTATCCCCGGGCTTCGCGCGGGGAAAACATCGAGGCACCGATCAGCCCCGGCATCTATGAAGTCCGCTTTGCCGGCAGCGGCGCGCTGCACTCCTTCGGCGCGGTCGACAACGTCGCCCAGGCGCTGTCGATGCTGGCGGTGTCGTCAAAATCCTGGTTCGGACGGCGCGAACCCGCCGAAATGCCGGACCTCGAATACCGCACCTGCGCGACATCTTCCAAGGCCGACGCCAAGGCCGCCGCCGAGCGCATGATCGGCCGCCGCGAAACCTATATGAGCGGCGCGGCCTGAACGGCGCCTGCTTTTTGGTCGCCAGGCTTGCCCGGAGGGCGGCCCGTATAATCCATGATGGAAGCCTTCTGCGGCGAGTTTGAGGTCAGGACCTTGACGACCGCTCGGTGCGCGACCAGTTGCATGAAACGTCGCCAGGCGCCGCCCAGGACAAGTTCCGGGAGAAATTCAAGAAACGTTCCAGCAGACATTGCTGCAAAATCCGAGGAGTAACGCCATGACCCCGACCGCTGCCGCCCGCACTTCGCAAGCCTCCGCCCCCTCGCTGCGCGACCGTCTCAAGGACGCCTCGCTGCTGCGCGAGCATTGCTACATCGACGGCGCCTGGACCGGTACGCCGGCCAATCCGGTGACCAATCCGGTCAACGGCGTCGAGCTTGCGAAGGTGCCGAAGCTGGGCAAGGCGGAAGCAACCAAGGCCGTGGAAGCCGCCGAGCGGGCGTTTCCGGGCTGGGCCAAACTTACCGCCAAGCAGCGCTCCAACATCCTGCGCAAATGGTTCGACCTGATCATCGCCAACCGCGAAGACCTCGCGCTGATCCTTACCTCGGAGCAGGGCAAGCCGCTGGCGGAGGCGCTCGGCGAAGTCGACATCGGCGGCGCCTATGTCGAGTTCTTCGCCGAGGAAGCGCGCCGCGTCTATGGCGAAACCATCCCGACGCAGCGGCCGGACGCGCGGCTATTGGCGATCCGCCAGCCGATCGGCGTCTGCGGCGCGATCACGCCGTGGAATTTTCCCTGCTCGATGATCACCCGCAAGGTGTCGCCGGCGCTGGCCGCCGGCTGCACCGTGGTGCTGAAACCAGCCAACGAGACCCCGCTCACCGCGCTGGCATTGGTAGCGCTGGCCGAGCGGGCCGGCGTGCCCAAGGGGGTGTTCAACATCCTCACCGGCCATTCCTCTGAAATCGGCAAGGTGCTGTGCGAACACCCGGCGGTACGCTTTGTCGGATTTACCGGCTCGACCGAAGTCGGAAAGATCCTGTATCAGCAGGCCGCCGTCGGGGTAAAGAAGCTCGGGCTCGAACTCGGCGGCAATGCCCCGTTCGTGGTGTTCGACGATGCCGATATCGACGCCGCGGTCGAGGGCGCCATGGTCTCGAAATACCGCAACATGGGCCAGACCTGCGTCTGCGCCAACCGCCTCTATGCGCAGGACAAGATCTACGACCAGTTCGTCGACAAGCTGTCGAAGAAGGTCGCGGCGATGAAGATCGGCGACGGCACCGAAGCCGGGGTGACCCAGGGACCGCTGATCAACATGGCCGCGGTCGACAAGGTCGAGAAGCACATCGCCGACGCGGTCAAGCACGGCGCCAGGATCGTCACCGGGGGGAAACGCCATGCGCTCGGCGGCACCTTCTTCGAGCCGACGGTGCTGGCCAATGTCGCGCCCGATGCGCTGGTGTCGCAGGAAGAGACCTTCGGGCCGCTGGCGCCGGTGTTCCGCTTCAAGGACGAGGCCGAGGTGATCGCGATGTGCAACAACTCGCCGTTCGGCCTCGCCTCGTATTTCTATTCGCGCGATCTCGGGCGGGTCTGGCGGGTGGCCGAAGCGCTGGAATCCGGCATGGTCGGCGTCAACACCGGGCTGATCACCACCGAGGTGGCGCCGTTCGGTGGCGTCAAGGAAAGCGGCCTGGGACGCGAAGGCTCGCATCACGGCATGGAAGAATATGTCGAGATCAAATATGTGATGATGGCGGGAATCTAGGGCGGGCTGGTAAGGCGGGACGCGGCGCGCATTCATCCTGAATTGCGCATGAGATCGGCGGCGCGACGTGGGGCAGGCGTTTCCGCGCCGGCGGATGAGACGTCGGTGGGGGCCGCTTTCCCGGCCATCGCCTGGTTTCCGACGATCCAAAGCGTCATGTCCCAGGCATCGACGATGCCGACGAACAGGAACAGCATGACGGCGCCGGCGATCGCGTAAGGCGCGAAGGTGTTATCGGCCGGCAATCCGGCGGCGCCGGCGAGCAGGCTGGCATTGGCCAGCGCCGGGGCGACGGCATAGGCGATCCAGTCGCGTGCGTCGAGCGCCACGAAATCCAGTTTCCGCACCAGACGGACGACGAAGCCGGCATAGGCAATGCCGACGAGCCCCTGCAGGGCGAGAATAGCCGCAACCGGCCACATCGAGGGCCACGGCGCCAACAGGATCAACGAGAGAAACAGCACGCCGCCGAAATGAACCAGCACCGGCGTCACGAAGCCGTGCGCGCCACCCGCCGCAGGCGTGGCAGAGAGATTGCTGCCGAGCGTAAGCACGACGAACAGCAGGCCGGCGAATGTCGCGGCTGCCGTGCCGGCCATCATGTAGAAATTCTCCCAGCCATGAAACATCGGAAAATCACCGCAAGCCTGCCGAGCGTCTGCAGCTCCCTATCTAGGATCGCTTGTGGAACCTGCCTTGATCCAAGTCACGGGGCGGGGATGGCGGCAGGAAACCGCGGACTTCGTCATGCCCGGCGCTTGCAGGTTCAGGAAAGCGTGGCAGGCCCCTCGCGCCTTTGCGGGACGCGTCGGCGCATCCGGCCTCCGTGCGCGCTTGAATAGCGAATCAGAGGACGGCGGATTTACCGCCGCAGCACCGTGATCATGCGGTTGGCAAAGGTCAGCCGCTCGGCCATCACCGCGATGAAATAGGTCAGGAGCTTCTGGCTCAGCGCCGGATCGTCGAGCTTGATGGCCTCGAACTGATCGGCACCCAGCACGTAGAGCACGCTGGCCACCTCCGCCTGGATCGTGGCGCTGCGCGGCGCATGCGAGACCAGGCCCATCTCGCCGATGGTGGTATAGCGACCGAGGCTCCGCACCCGCGTGGTGCCGCCCTCGCCGCCCGGAATCATGATGCCGACGCGTCCGTCCAGGATGAAATGCATCGAATCGGCGACATCGCCGGCACGGACGATGACCTCGCCGGCATCGACCTCGATGCGCCGGCAGCGGCGGATCAGTTCGGAGGCGTCCTGCTCGGTGCCGAGGATCTGGGCGAACCAGTCGCGCAGGCTGGCTTCTTCCTGTTCGAGGCCCTGGTGCTGGACGATGATCTGGTTCTCGCACCATTCCAGCGCATGATCCAGTTCGGCGACGACGCTGACCTCGCCCGAGATGAATTCGCTCGACCGCAACGCCTTTTCGGTGGCGGCGGGCAGGTGGACCAGCACCAGTTTGATGCCGCGGTCGGCGGCGGCTCGCTTGATCTGGGTGAAACTGTACGCCGCCGAGGAATCGATGCCGGTGACAAGCTTGAAGTCGAACATCAGGAAGCGGCATTCCGGGTGACGCTGCAGCAGCGCCCTGACGTGCTGGTAGAGCCGGTTGGCCGAGCCGAAAAACAAATAGCTCTGCAGGTTCAGGCCCTGGATCTTGCCGCCATGCGCCGACAGCACCGCCTGATCGTCTCGCGAGCGGTCGAGCGAACTGCGATATTCCGAACCGTCGAAGCCGTATTTGATGGAATCGATGCGCGCCGCGCTGAGCGCGAAGGTGGCGCAGCCGATCACGACGCCGATCAGGATGCCGGGAATGAAACCCCATTGCACGATGATGACGATGATCGCCAGCAGCGACAGATATTCGGTGAACGACAGCCGCCGCCGCGATTGAATGATCCATTTCTGAAGCTGGTCCGCGCCCAGATAGATCAGGAGTCCGCCGAGGACGAATTTGGGCATGTAGCCGAGCAGCATCGGAGCGGCCGCCAGCATCAGCGCCGAGATCGCTGCCACCGTCAGCCCGGACCAGCGGCCGGTACCGCCGCCGTTGAAGTTGAGGATGGTGCGGCTGACGGAGATACAGCCGGTATAGCCTCCCAAAGCTCCCGACAGGATGTTGGCGATGCCCGTGACGTTGAGTTCGCGTTCCAGATTGGCTTCGCGGTTCACGGCGACTTCGATGCCGGTGGTGTTGAACAGGCTGCACGATGCGGTGACGAAGACCACGGCGATCAGATTGCCTGCCACGTCCGGCAGGCTGTACCAGGGATAGCGGCTGATTTCGCTCCAGTTCCACGGCAGCATGAAGGTGACGGCCGGCGGCGGCTGAAAGGTCCAGCCCGCGGCCTGGGCCTGCGCGTCCGAGATCCCGGCCAGCCAGAACGCGAGGTGCGCCGCGATCACGCCGCCGATCAGGATCGCCGGCAATCCGAACGAACTGCGGGAGCGGTGCCAGGTGAGGTAGAGGACCGCGGCCATGGCGCAGGCCGCCGCCAGTTCGGAAAGCGTCAGGAGGTTGGCGAACTGGTCGAGCGATGCGAATTGCAGGCGGTGGCCGGTGATGACGCGGACCGCCCCGAGAAGGATCAGGCAGCCGGTGGCGCCGAGAAATCCGCCGACCACCGGGTAGGGCACATAGCGAATCGCGCGGCCGACCCGCGTCATCCCGAAGCCGCACAGCACGATACCGGTGACGATGGTGGTGCTGGCCAGCGTGAGCAGGACCGGGCCCAGCAACGGCGCCGTCGGATCGGCCGCCATCATCCGTTCGACCAGCGACGACGCCAATATCCCGGTCATCGCAGCGGTGGAACTCTCCGGACCCGCGACCGCAAAAGGCAATGAGCTGCCGAGCGCGATGACCGCGGCGAGAATCGCCGACGATACGAAGGTTGCCGCGACGCCGTAGGACAGGTATGGCGCCAGCGGGCCTGAAAAGATCAGCAGCGAATAGGACAGCCCGAAGGTCACGGTCAGAACGCTGGCGGCACCGCCGCCGAGGACGTCATTGAGCGCAGCACGGATTCCCTGGCCGGAATGAATAGATCGACTGACCACGCGCGAGTGTGTCCCTGACGCCCGTCGTCAGTGGTAGACGACGCCAGCGCATCAGGACAACCATATTTTTATGACGGTGACGAGTGAAGCATCTCACAATTCTCGCCGCCGGAGTGCGACCGGCTCAATTTGATCCACGGCGGCGATCGTCTCGCCTCCATGCGCTAGCGCTGCCGGCCGTCGCCGCCGAACGCGCCGTGACGACCCTCGCCCGAGGCAAAGCGTGCCGCGCCCGCCAGCGTTTCGCCTGATGCAATGACCTCGAGCCCGCCGCGCATTTCGCCCGCGATGGCGTCTTCCTCCGAAAGGTCCCATTGCCGCAAGGCCGACAGCCGGTCCGCCCGCAGGCAGGCCTGCGGGAACCGGGCGATCTCCCTGGCCAGCGCGATCGCCTGCGCGCGGCTCTCGCCTTTCGGCACCAGCCGGTTGGCGAGGCCGATCCGCAACGCCTCGGGGCCTCCTACCGGACGCCCGGTCAGGATCAGATCGATGGCCTGGGAATGTCCGATCAATCGCGGCAGCCGGATGGTGCCGAGATCGATCAGCGGCACGCCGAAGCGACGACAGAAGATGCCGAAAACGGCGTCCTCGGCGACCACCCGCAGGTCGGCCCACAGCGCCAGTTCCATGCCGCCGGCCACGGCAAAACCTTCCACCGCGGCGATCACCGGCTTCGACAGACGCAACCGGCTCGGTCCCATCGGCGCGATCGAATCGTGGCCGCCGATCTCGCGCTTCTTGCTGAGATCGCCCGATGCCACGGCCTTGAGATCGGCGCCGGCGCAGAAATAGCCGCCGGTGCCGGTGAATACCGCGACCGAGGCCTCAGGATCGGCATCGAACGCCAGGAACGCGTCGAACAGCTTGCGCGCCGTCGCGCCGTCGACGGCGTTGCGGCAATGCGGGCGGTTGATGGAGACGATGGTCACCGCTCCATCGCGCTCGACCAGCACGGATTCGGCGTCGCTCATGGCTGTGCTCCCGGATTGTCTGTGAGGCGGTTCAGGCGATCTTCAAATCGGTCCCGGTGATGCGGCGAAACGCCTCCAGATAGCGCTTGCTGGTGGCCTCGATCACCGCCGCGGGCAAAGCCGGCGCCGGGGCTTCGCCATTCCAGCGGCCGGCGCGGCGTTCGGCGTCGAGATAATCGCGCAGCGGCTGCTTGTCGAAACTCGGCTGCGGCTGGCCGGGCCGATAGGCATCCGCGGCCCAGAACCGCGAACTGTCGGGGGTCATCACCTCGTCGATCAGGATGATCCGTCCATCGGCTTCGCGGCCGAATTCGAATTTTGTGTCGGCGATGATGATGCCCTGGTCGCGGCTGATTTTCTCGCCGAGCGTATAGATCGCGCGGGACATGCTCTCCAGCGTGTAGGCGACCTCGTCGCCGAGAATCTCGCGCATCCGCCCCACCGTGATGTTCTCGTCATGACCGGTCTCGGCCTTGGTCGCCGGGCTGAAAATCGCGGGTTCGAGCTTGTCGCTTTCGACCAGGCCGGGCGCCAGCTGCTCGCCCGCCAGCGTGCCGCGGGCGGCGTATTCCTTCCAGGCCGAGCCGGAGAGATAGCCGCGGATCACGCATTCGATCGGAAACACCGTGGTACGCCGACACAGCATCGCGCGTCCGGCAAGCGCGGAACGGTGCGGCCGCAGCACCGGGACGTCGCCGACGATGGCGTCGGCGTCGGCGCTGATCATGTGATGCGGCACCACGCCCTCGAGCTGGGCGAACCACCAGGCGCTGATCTGGGTCAGCACCGCGCCCTTCATCGGGATGGTCTCCGCCATCACCACGTCGAAGGCGCTGATGCGGTCGGTGGTCAGCAGCAGCACGCGGTCGTCACCGACGGCATAGATATCGCGGACCTTGCCGCGTCCGATCCGTGGCAAGGGCAGGTCGCTGGCGAGCATGGTGGTCATGGGTCATACTTTCGAAGGAGGGAATCGTCTGGCGCAGACCCGGGCGGCAGGGCAAGGACAGGGCGGCTGTTCATTCCGGCAGCGGAATGAAGTCGTGTTCGTTGGGGACGGGCGCGAAGCGGCCGCTCTTCCAGTCCGACTTGGCCTGCTCGATCCGCTCCTTGCTGGAGGAGACGAAATTCCACCAGATATGGCGCGGACCTTCCAGCGCGTCGCCGCCGAGAAACATCATCCGCGCCGCCGTGACGGTCCTGACCGTGATGCGGTCGCCAGGCCGGAAAATCAGCAGCCGCGGTCCGTGATGGCGATCACCGGCTATTTCGATCTCGCCGTCGACGACGTAGATCGCGCGCTCTTCATGGTCGGGGTCGAGCGGCACCTTGATGCCTGCCTGCGCGGTCACTTCGGTATAGAACCACGGCGACACCATGGTAACCGGCGATTTCGCGCCGAATGCGCTGCCGGCAATGATGCGTGCGGTAAAACCGAGATCGCTGACAGTCGGCAGCTCGGCGGCGGCGTAATGCTGGAATGACGGCGCGATTTCCTCCGACCCGGCCGGCAGCGCGATCCAGCTCTGCAGGCCCAGCATGTTCTGGCCGTCGCGGCGCTGCAGGTCCGGGGTGCGCTCGGAATGGGCGATGCCGCGGCCAGCCGTCATCAGGTTCATGGCGCCGGGCCGGATTTCCTGGATGTTGCCCTCGCTGTCGCGGTGCATGATGCTGCCGTCGAACAGATAGGTGACGGTGGCGAGCCCGATGTGCGGATGCGGGCGAACGTCCATGCCCTTGCCGGACATGAACTGCACTGGTCCGAAATGATCGAAGAAGATGAAGGGGCCGACCATCTGCCGCCTGCCATGCGGCAGCGCCCGGCGCACTGCAAAGCCGTCGCCGAGGTCGCGAGTGCGCGGCACGATGACCAGTTCCAGCGCGTCGCAGGAATGGACATCGCCGAGCACGGGATCGTTCGAGGGAAGCCAGCTCATGGGGTCTCCGTGACTATCTCGGCCATCATAACAGCAATTGTCCGGCGTCGTCCAAGCGCGGCAAGTCGACCCGGCGGCGCCGTGACCGGGCGCGGAGGTCCCGGTCACGATGTGCGCTCCATGGGGCATCCGCGGGTCGCAGGATGGCCGCTTCCGCGACCCGGCCGATCTGGCCTTCGCGGGGTGGTCAAAACTGCACAGCATTGGACCGCATGCGGCTGCACGCGCCGGTTGCGGAAGGGCTGAAATCGACTCCCGCAAGTTTACGGATATAAGTCGCGTGCCGGGCGGTCCATACTGATTCCCGGCCATACGACGCCAAGCAGTCGAGCCGTCCCATGACCGATGCCCCCGCCCAGGTCCAGAAGCTGCTTCGCCAGCAGGCTGCCATCGCCAGGTTCGGCAGCTTTGCGCTCCGCGAGCGGGACCTGTCTAATATCCTGAACCAGGCGGTCCGGATCTGCGCCGAAAGCCTCGATGTCCCCTTCAGCAAAGTGTGCCGGTACCGCGCCGAGCAGAACGACCTTCTGATCGTGGCCGGCCATGGCTGGCAGGAAGGCGTTGTCGGCCACGTGGTGTCGCGCGCCGATTCGAGTTCGCCGCAAGGCCGCGCCTTCGTCACCGGAGAACCGCAGATCATCGACAATCTGCAGAACGATCCCCAGTTCGATCCGCCGCCGTTCTATGCCGCGCACGGCATCGTCTCGATCATCGATGTCATCATCAAGGGCAGCGACGACCAGCCCTACGGCATCCTCGAAATCGACAACGATCGGCAGCACGATTACGATCAGTATGACATCAATTTTCTTACCGGTTTCGCCAACGTGCTGGCGGAGGCGGTTTCGACCGCCGCCCGGGGAGCGTCGCTGCAGACGACCGTCGATCGGATGAAGGCCCTGGTAGAGGAAAAGGACCGCCTGCTCAACGACAAGAACACCGCCGACCTGCAGCTTCGCCAGGCCCAGAAAATGGAAGCGGTGGGTCAACTGACCGGCGGCATCGCCCACGACCTGAACAATCTTCTCACCGTCATTACCGGCACCATCGAGATCCTCGCCGAAGCGGTTGCGGACCGGCCGGAACTCGTGGCCATCACCAAGATGATCGATGATGCCGCGGCGCGCGGCGCCGATCTGACCCAGCGTCTGCTCGCCTTTGCGCGCAAGCAGCCGCTGCAGCCGCGCGAGGTCAATGTCAATTCCCTGGTCGCCGAGGCCGCCAAACTGCTGGGGCCGACCCTGGGCGAGCACGTCGAGATCCACCTGGTGCTCGCCGGCGATGCGGCGCCGGCGCTGATCGACCCCAGCCAGCTCACCAATGCGATCCTCAATCTCGCGCTCAACGCCCGCGACGCCATGACGGACGGCGGCAAGCTCACCATCGAGACCGGCAATGTCGTCCTCGACGACAATTACGCCAGCATGAACCGCGATGTCATCGCCGGGAACTACGTGATGGTGGCGGTGACCGATTCCGGGCATGGCATTCCCGCCGACATCCTGGAGCATGTTTTCGAACCCTTCTTCACCACCAAGGATGTCGACAAGGGGTCCGGCCTCGGCCTCAGCATGGTCTACGGATTCGTCAAGCAGTCCAACGGACATATCAAGATCTACAGCGAGCCGGGTCACGGCACGGCGCTGAGAATGTATCTGCCGCAGGCCGGCGCCGCCGCACCGGCGGTCGAACCGGCCGGCATTGCAAGCATCGAGGGCGGCGATGAGACCATCCTGGTGGTCGAGGATGACCATCTGGTGCGGGCGTTTGTCGTCAGCCAGATCAAGAGCATGGGCTACGTCACATTGACGGCAGTCAATGCCGCCGAAGCGCTGAGGGTCATCGACGGCCCCGAGCAGATCGACCTGCTGTTCACCGACATGATCATGCCGGGCCTGATGAACGGCCGGCAGCTCGCCGAGGCTGCGCTGCGGCGCAGGGCATCGCTGAAGGTCTTGTTCACCTCCGGCTACTCGAACGAGGCCATCATCCACCAGGGCCATCTCGACGCCGGCGTGCTGCTGCTCGCCAAGCCGTATCGCAAGTCGGACCTGGCGCGTATGATCCGCGCCGCACTTGCCGCCTGACAAGGGGTGGCAGATACTTGTCCATGAAAATGGAAACGCGAGATGATTGCCCCTCTGAGGCCAGGCGCCATCCTTGCCCAAGTTCCGGTGATTGAGACCGAGCGCCTGACGCTGCGGCGCTGGCGCAGCGCCGACATCGCCCCCAACACCGCGATGCTGTCCGATCCCGCGACCGCGCGCTTCATCACCGCCGATGCAAAGCCGATTACCGACCCGTATGTCGGTTGGCGCAACGCGGCGATCATGGCGGGGCATTGGGCGCTGCACGGCGTCGGCATGTTCGTGGTCGAGGAAAAGCCGGCCGGCCGGTTCGTCGGGCGGGTGGGGCCGTGGTCGCCGCCGGGCTGGCCCGGTTTCGAAGTCGGCTGGGGCATCGACCGCGAGTTTCGCGGCAAGGGCTATGCGCTCGAGGCGGCGAGGGCCGCGATCGGCTGGTGCTTTTCGACCTTCGAGATCGACCGGATCGTCCATTGCATCGACCGCGACAACGCCGCCTCGCAGCGGGTGGCGCGGCGGCTCGGCGCCGAGAAGCAGCGCGAGATCGATTTGTTCGGCCATGTCGCGGATCTGTGGGTGACCGAGCGAAGCCGGTGGCAAAGCCCGCCAGCTCCGGCAAATTGATCCCATACGGCGTCTTACTGCCGTCCCAGCTCGGTCGCGGTCGCGACGCGGTCCAGTCGCTCCAGCGACAGGATCGCGTCGGCGAACGGTTCGGCGCGGCCCTGCAGCACCGGGCGGGCCAGGGTCAAAAATTTCTGCGCCATCGCCTGGGCGTCGGGAAACGACCCCGGCTCGCCGGATGGGTCGGGATAGAGCCGCTCGTGCACGGCATCGTCGGTGGTGATGCTGACGCGCGCGCCGAAGGGATGGCTGCGGCCGGTCTCCAGTCGATCATCCTGCACCACGTCGAAACGGTCCGCCAGTGCCTCCACCGCGGGCTCGCCGAGCCGCTGGTAATCGTCCCAGCCGAAGCGGCCCTGATCGAGCGCCACCGCGCCGGTGAAGAACATCGAGAACTGCCCGCCGACGATGCTGGTCGGATGCCGCTTGGTCGCGGCATCGCCGGTCAGCGTGATGCCGTTGCGGTGCAGGCCGATCTCCACGCGCCTGACCTGGTCCGGCGTCAGATTGTGCTCGCGGCGCATCGCGATCAGCGCGTCGAGCGCGGCATGGGTATAGCGGCAGCTCGGATAGGGCTTTACGCCGATCTTCATGGTCTCGTAGATCTCGCCGAGCCCGGCCACCGCAGAATCGGGGTGGGAGTTGTCGCTGTAGCCGACCAAAAGGCCGTGCTTGCCCTCGATCGATTCGCTTGCACCGATAAAACCGTTGCGCGCCAGGGTCGCGGCGATCACGCCGTTCATCGCGGCGGCACCGACCTGGTAGCGCTTGTTCCAGGCGCCGTTGACCAGGAACTGCAGCGAGCCGGCGGCCTGGCTGCCGGAGACGCCGAAGGCCGCGACGATCTGTGGTTCCGACAATCCATACAGCTTCGCCGCCGCGGCGGCGGCGCCATAGGTTCCCGCCGTCGCGGTGGGATGGAAGCCGCGCGCATAATGCGAGGTGGGATCGAGCGCATTGCCGAGCCGGCAGCAGACCTCGTAGCCGGCGACGATCGCGGTCAGCACGTCGCGGCCCGAAGCGCCGACCATTTCGCCGACCGCAAACGCGGCCGGCACCACCGGCGCGCTCGGATGCAGCGAGGAATCCGCATGGGTATCGTCGAAATCCAGGGAATGGCCGAGCGCGCCATTGAGCAGCGCCGCCACCGCTGGTGTCCAGGTCCGGGTATCGCCGAACACGGTGGCGGGGCCGTCGCCGTCGAGCGCGAGGGCCTCGAGCATTTTGAGCAGCGCCGGCGTGGATTCCGCATCACGCCGCGCCCGGATCGCGCTGCCGAGAAAATCCAGCGTCAAGACCTTGGCGCGCTCCAGCACCTCGCGTGGGATCGTCTCGAATTTCAGGTCTGCGACGTAGCGGGCGAGCGTTGCGGTTTCATCGGCCATCGGCAGCTTCCTTGTCCATTGCGGCAGAGCCTAGAACAAGATCCGGGCAGTGAAAACCCGCTTCCCGCGCTGGCCATTCGCGGGTGTCGCGTTACGGTGCGGCAAAGGCGTGGTTGGGCGGGCGCCGCGCCGCCGAAGCCGGAAAGATGCGATGGCTGCTGTTTCGGCGGCGCAACCGTCTTGCTAGAGCAGGCCAGGAGATGCAGTATCGGACAATACTACCCAGGCACGCGTAGCGGGCGAATGAGGGTTGTATGGCCGGAATTATTTCACACTATTCCGAACTGCGGGCAGCCCTCGAAGCCTTGCCGCAACCGCAACCGGGCACTGTCCGGGTGTTTCGAGGCCAGACCAAAGACTATCCAAGGCTCGATCCGAGCGGGCTGCGCCGCCCGCCGAGAGCGATGCTGATCTGGAAGTGCTATGCGACGCATCTCTATTCTGCGCTGAAGCCGCAGCAACCGGCGGGCAACCTGTCGATCGCCGACCTGCAGGCGCACAGCGTCTGGTTCAACGCGCTCGCCGAGCAATATGGGCCGGGTTCGGATTTTCTCGACGTCTCCTATTCGATCGACATCGCGCTGTGGTTCGCGCTCAACAAGGCCAGGATCGTCAAGGCCAAGGGAGCGATCGGGCCGGACGGACCGCCGGATCCGCTGCGCGATCACCCGACCTCGATGGACCTGGTGGGCTACGAGCCGTGCGAGGACGAGGAACCGGGCTGCATCTACGCTCTCGACCTGCCGCTGTGGAGCGGCGAGGGCCTGGCGCAAGGCGGTCAGGTCGTCGATCTGGCGAAGGCGCCGGAGATTTTCGCCTCCAGTCCGCGCATGCGCGCGCAGTCCGGTTGCCTGATCTTCTGCCGCAATGCCGATTCCACGCCATTGGATGTCCGAAAGTTTGTGGTGGCAGGAACCCCGTTGCGGGTTCGACGGCCGATGACGGGCACCAAGGCGGCCGACCGCCATGTCGCCGATATCTTTCCATCGCCGCTGCAGGACCAGTGGTATGCCCGATTGCTCAGCGTGCCCATGACCTATTCGGCTCAGACCACGCCGCCGACCTTGCAGCGTTCGATTCCGGTCGTGGTCTATTACGACCGCGACAATCAGCGCTACCTCAGGGAGGTGCATTTTCACGACGTGACCATTCAGCCGCCGCTGGTGCATCGCATCGTGCCGGAATTGCAGACCCGGCCGGCCGCCGGCGAATCGTCGCCGACCATCATCTTGCTCGAGGCCCCGATGATGTTCCCGTTCGCGCCTGCGGATTCGGAGCTTTGGCATCATGGGCTGCTGTGGACCGATGTGCCAGACCGTTGCCCCGAATATGGCTTTGGACTTCAGGGCCCGGTCGGCGAGGTGCCGCTCGACGATGTGTTCTTCGAGTTCAGCGTGCTGGAGGGCATCGGCTGGGAACAGGCGATCCACAACAAGGCCACCATCGGGTTGAATCGGGCGGTCTGGCTGCGCCGTACCGGGGAGACACTGGAGGCCGCGGTTCTGCATCAGGAGGTGCCGGGTGGTCCGGTGCAAAGGATCGGCTTCCTTTCGCTGTTCTACGATCCGTCGCGGCGCCGCATCATGGTTGCGCTGCCCACAGGCGAGCCGGCGGCCATTGCGATCGATGAACTCGGCGACGTCGCCAAGCCGATCATTATCGCCCTGATGCTGCTGCGCGACCTGTCCCCGGCGCTGAAATGCAAGCCGATGCCAGGCCTGGTGACGGACGGGACCAACATCCTGCTCGGCTGCGCGCGCGACGCGGCGCGGCTCTATCGGGTTCGGCCGCCGGCGCCGAATCCCGACTGGTTCGTGTTGCGCGACGCCGCCAATCCGGAGGAGCCATTCACGCACGCGCCCAGCCAGGCCGGGCTCAGCATCGAAACCGAACTTCCATTTCGGGATTATCCGCTGGCGCCGCTGCGGCAGGCCTTGCCGGCCTGACCGGCTCTGCTCCGCCCCGGGGCCGCCGTCAGGCTCGGCCCCGCCGCAGCAATCCCTTGCTCTGCATCCGCCAGATCAAAAGGTCGATGCGGTCCTGGCCGAAGAACGGTTCGTTGTCGAACGCGAAGGTCGGCACCCCCCAATGCCCGGAAGCGGCATGGGCCTGTTCGTTGTCGGCGATGATCCGCTCAAAGCACTCCGGATCGGCCGCGACCGCAGCATCCATCGCCGCGAGATCGAAGCCGGCCGCGGCCGCGGCGCGCGCCAGATGATCGCCCTCGTTCCAGCCCCTGATGCTGCCGTCCCACAATACCCGGTCGATGGCGTCGGCAAATGCCAGCGCGCGGCCCTCGCGTTGGGCCGCGGCGCCAAGCCGCGTCAGGCGATGGATGTAGGGCTGGCTTTCAGCGACCTCCAGCGTCGTCATGTCCTGCACGATCGGGTCGGGTCGGGGAAACCGGAACGGGATGTCTTCGAAGGCGGCGACCCTGATCGAATCGAGCGCGACGTACCGCGCAAATTGCGGATTGGCGCGCTTGAAGAAGCCGGGGACGCGCACCGCAAGCGGGTAGACCGGGCGCAGGTTTACCGTCACGTCGTAGTCGGCGACCAGTTTCAGCGTCTTCGGCAGCGCCAGATAGCTGTAGGGGCTGCGAAATGAAAAGAACAGATCGACGGACAAGGTCATGGAACGAACCTGGTTGGCGGATGGCTGGGGGGAGCAAAGCACGGGCGCGGCAATGCGTCCACGCCGGCGGTTAGCCGACTTTGCGGATGTCAGGCGACCTGCCGCAGCATGCTGCGCACGATCAGGCGGTGAAACGGCATGATGACGGCGAGATAGACCCGGCCGAGCCGATTGTGCGTCAGCACCAGCGTGGTCGCGGTGACTTGTTGGCCGGGGCCGGCGGCCGAGACATCCACCACCACGCGAAAATCCAGATGCTTGTCGTCGAAGCCCGCGACCAGGCGGCTGGGCGACTGGCTCAGCACCGGAAAGATCCCGACGCTGTCGGGATAGGTGCCCTTGGGCGGCGACGTTTTCAGGCCGAACGGCGTCACCATCATGTCGCGCAACCCCATCAGCGCCTCGATCCATCGCGGCGAGCGTCCCAGCATTCTTTCCGCAGCCTGTCGGGCGTCGAGCGCAGGCGCACCGATTCCGACGGCAAAGGCATCGCTGAACTGGGCGCCGGCGAGCAGCGCGGCGGTATCGAGGCTGGGCTCGATCGCTTGGACTTTCATGGCTGTGTTCCTTGCTGCCGGCATCGCCGGCGGTCTTCGCCTCGTTCCCCGCTGGAGCCAGCCGGAAATAACTCAGCCGCCGCTGGTCCGCTCCGGCACCCGGGTGATCCTGGCACCGAGCGCGTTGAGCCGCTCGTCGATGCGTTCATAGCCGCGTTCGATCTGGTCGGCATTGTTGATGGTGCTGACGCCCTTGGCGCACACCGCGGCCAGCAGCATGGCCATGCCGGCGCGAATGTCGGGCGACGTCATCAGCGCGCCTCGGAGCCGGCTCGGCCCGGCCACGATCGCCCGGTGCGGATCGCACAATACGATGCGGCCGCCCATCGCGATCAGCTTGTCGACGAAGAACATCCGCGACTCGAACATTTTCTCGAACATCAGGATCACGCCGTCGCACTGGGTGGCGGTGACGATCGCGATCGACATCAGGTCGGCCGGGAAGGCCGGCCATGGCTGGTCCTCGAGTTTGGGAACGTGGCCGCCGAAATCGTCGCGGACCTTGAGGGTCTGCTCGCCGGGAACCAGGAGGTCCTCGCCGTCGACCTCGCAGACGATGCCGAGCCGCTCAAAGCCCATCCGGATCGAACGCAGATGCTCGACGCCGGCGCGCGCGATGCGCAGCGGCGACCGCGTCACCGCGGCCAGCCCGATCAGGGAGCCGACCTCGATGTGATCGGGGCCGATCGCATGGCTGGCGGCGCCGAGCGTCGCCGGCCCGTGCACCACCATGGTGTTGGTGCCGATGCCCTCGATCCGCGCCCCGAGCGCCACCAGGAAATGCGCGAGGTCCTGCACATGCGGCTCCGAGGCGACGTTGCGCAGATGGCTGGTGCCGTGCGCCGCCACCGCGGCCATCAGCGCGTTTTCGGTGGCGGTGACGCTGGGTTCGTCGAGGAAGACGTCGGCGCCGGTGAGGCGCTTGGCGCGGAATTGCAGCCGGTCGGAGGCGGTGACGGTGGCGCCGAGCTGTTCGAACGCCAGGAAGTGGGTGTCGAGGCGCCGCCGGCCGATGACGTCGCCGCCCGGTGGCGGCAGCATCACCTGGCCGCAGCGGGCCAGCAGCGGTCCGGCCAGCAGGATCGAGGCGCGGATCCGGGCGCACAGCACCGGATCGAGATCGGCCGCGCGAATCGTCCTGGCATGGATCGCCAGCGTGTTGCGCTGCCGCCATTCGACGTCGGCGCCGACCGAGCGGATCAGTTCGACCAGGGTTTCGGTATCGCGGATACGGGGGACATTTTCCAGCGTGACCGGATGCTCGGTCAGCAGGGCCGCGGCGATGATCGGCAACGCGGCGTTCTTGTTTCCGGACGGCTCGATGGTGCCGGACAACCGGTGGCCGCCTTCAACGATGTATTGAATGGGCGGCACCTGGTTCGGATCCCGTCTCACACGTCGACATTGGCGCTGAGCGAATTGTCCTGGATGAATTCGCGGCGCGGTTCGACCACATCGCCCATCAGCTTGGTGAAGATGTCGTCGGCCTCGTCGACCTCCTTGATCTTGACCTGCAGCAGCGAGCGCTCGTTGGTGTCGAGGGTGGTTTCCCAGAGCTGGCTCGGGTTCATCTCGCCGAGGCCTTTGTAGCGCTGCAGCGCGACGCCCTTGCGGCCGGCGTCGGTCACCGCCTCGAACAGGCTGACCGGGCCGTGGATCGGGGTTTCGGTGTCCTTGCGGCGCAACAGGCCGGGCTTCGGATAGGCTTCCTGCAGCCTGGCGGCATAGTCGTCGAGCTTGCGCGCATCGGCGGAGCCGAGCAGCGCGTCGTCGATGACGGCGACATCCTTGACGCCGCGCACGGTGCGCTCGAAGAAGAAGCCTTCGCCCTCGGTGAAGCGTCCGCTCCAGCCGCGCTCGACCTCATCGGCGAGCGCATCGAGCCGGCGCGCGATGTAGCCCGCGGCGGCGTTGGCGGTTGCGGCATCGCCGGTGATTTTCGGACTCAGCACGCCGGCGATCGCCGCCTGCTCGATCACCTTGCGGTTATAGCGGCTGTGCAGATTGTGCAGCGTGCCGCGGATCACACGGGCATCCTCCACCAGCGCCTGCAGGTCGCGGCCGCTGCGGTCTTCGCCGGAGGCGAGCTTGAACACGCAGTCGTCGAGACCGGTCCCGATCAGGTAGTCTTCCAGCGCGCGCTCGTCCTTCAGGTACTGCTCGGATTTGCCGCGGGTCACCTTGTAGAGCGGCGGCTGGGCGATATACAGAAAACCGCCTTCGATCAGCGTCGGCATCTGGCGGAAGAAGAATGTCAGCAGCAGCGTACGGATGTGCGCGCCATCGACGTCGGCGTCGGTCATCAGGATGATCTTGTGGTAGCGCAGCTTGGCCAGATCGAAATCGTCGCGTCCGATGCCGGTGCCGAGCGCCGTGATCAGGGTGCCGATCTGCTCGGAACTCAGCATCTTGTCGAAGCGCGCGCGCTCGACGTTGAGGATCTTGCCGCGCAGCGGCAGCACTGCCTGGAATTCGCGGTTGCGGCCCTGCTTGGCGCTGCCGCCGGCTGAATCGCCCTCGACGATGAAAAGTTCGGACTTGGCGGGATCGCGTTCCTGGCAGTCGGCGAGCTTGCCGGGAAGCGATGCGATGTCGAGCGCGCCCTTGCGCCGGGTCAGCTCGCGGGCCTTTCGCGCCGCCTCGCGGGCGGCGGCGGCTTCCACCACCTTGCCAATGATGACCTTGGCTTCCGCGGGGTGTTCCTCGAACCACGCCGCCAGCGCCTCGTTGAGCACGTTCTCGACCACGGGACGCACTTCCGAGGACACCAGCTTGTCCTTGGTCTGCGAGGAAAATTTCGGATCGGGCACCTTCACCGACAGAACCGCGGTGAGCCCTTCGCGGCAGTCGTCGCCGGTCAGCGCGATCTTTTCGCGCTTGGCGACGGCGTCGGCATAGCCGTTGACCTGGCGCGTCAGCGCGCCGCGGAAGCCGGCCAGATGGGTGCCTCCGTCACGCTGCGGAATGTTGTTGGTGAAGCACAGCACGTTCTCGTGGTAGCTGTCGTTCCACCACAATGCGGCCTCGACCCCGATGCCGTTCAGCTCGGCGTTGATCACGATCGGGGCCGGTACCATCGGCTTCTTGTTGCGGTCGAGATATTTGACGAACTCCTCGACGCCGCCCTTGTACATCATCTCTTCGCGCTTCTCGACCGCGTGGCGCATGTCGGACAGCACGATGTTGACGCCGGAATTCAGGAAGGCGAGCTCGCGCAGCCGATGCTCCAGCGTCGCGAAATCGTATTCGACGTTGGTAAAGGTTTCGGTGGACGCGAGAAAAGTCACCTCGGTGCCGCGCTTGCCGTGGGCGTCGCCGACCACCACCAGCGGCGCCACCGCGTCGCCATGGGCGAATTCGATGAAATGCTCCTTGCCGTCGCGCCACACCCGCAGCTTGAGCTTGCTCGACAGCGCGTTGACGACCGAGACGCCGACGCCGTGCAGTCCGCCGGACACCTTGTAGGAATTCTGGTCGAACTTTCCGCCGGCGTGCAGCTGGGTCATGATGACCTCGGCCGCGGAAATGCCTTCGCCCTTGTGGATGTCGACGGGAATGCCGCGACCGTCGTCGCGCACGGTGACCGAGCCGTCGGCATTGAGCACCACCTCGACCGCGGTGGCATGGCCGGCGAGCGCTTCATCGATCGCGTTGTCGACGACTTCATAGACCATGTGATGCAGGCCACTGCCGTCGTCGGTGTCGCCGATATACATGCCCGGCCGCTTGCGTACGGCGTCGAGGCCTTTCAAAACCCGGATCGATTCCGCGCCATATTCGATCGGCGACGAATGCGCAGGATCGGCGATCGATTGCCGGGCAGGTTCTGTCATGTGAGGCCTTCGAGGATGTCTTCGAATCAGCGCGCAAAATCAGCTGCCGATCCATTCATTTCTGCCACGAAAGGCGCGATGCGCCTAGCGTAAAGTCTCTATTATCAAGCTATTGAATAAATGGGATTTTTTGATGGTTTTTCAAGCCGCCCAGGGTCCGATTCAGGAGCGTCGCAAAAGCCCGATTCGAAGGCTCGATCGGGGGGACGCCGAGGCTCTGGATTTGCAGGTTGCGGCGGCCGGCGCCGGATCGCCTAATCTGCCCCGAGATCGCCTGCCCGGCGGCTTGCCGTCAGGGATTGCCGCGCAGCGAGAGGCGGCCGCTGTCGACGTCGAAGACTTCGCCGGAGCGGCCGAGGTCGGCGAAGGCCGCCGGATCGGCGCCGGTGATCCAGACCTGCGCCCCCAGTCTGGCCAGTTCGTCGAACAGCGCCCGGCGCCGGGAGGGATCGAGATGCGCCACCACCTCGTCGAGCAGCAATAGCGGCGTGATGCCGGTCATCTCCGCGACCAGGCTGGCGTGGGCCAGCACCAGCCCGATCAGCAGCGCCTTCTGCTCGCCGGTGGAGGCGTCGCGGGCCGGCATGTTCTTCGGCGCGTAGATCACCTGCAGGTCGGTAAGATGCGGGCCGTCGAGGGTGCGGCCGGCGGCGGCGTCGCGGGGCCGGCCACGGCGCAGCACCTCGCGATAGCGATCCTCGACCGCGGTGGCCGGTTCATTCAGCAGCGCATTCTCCATCCAGCCGTCCAGCATGATGCCGGCGGCGGGAAAGGCGGATTGCTCGCCGCGCGCGCGCAACATCCCGGCCAGCCGGGTCGCGGTCTGGCCGCGCATCGCCGCGACCGCGACCGCAAGCTCGGCAGTTTCCCGCTCGATCGCGTCGCACCAATGGTCGTCGAAGTTGCGCACTTCGAGCAGGCGGTTGCGCGATCGCAAGGAGCGGTCGAGCGCCGAAACCCGCGCCGAATGCTCGCTGTCGATCGCCAGCACCAGCCGGTCGAAGAAGCGCCGCCGCTCCGACGCCGCACCCAGGAACAGCCCGTCCATCGAAGGCGTCAGCCAGACCATGCGCAAGTGGTCGCCGAATGCCGCAGCCGACGTCACCGGCTCGCGGTCGATCCGGCAGCGCCGGCCGCCGGCGGGCGCCTCGAGCCCCGGCGCATCGATGCCGGTGCCGAGCGTCGCCAGGCCGAGCGCGCCTTCGACCTCGGCCGATACCGCCCAGGAGCCGTCACCCTGATTATCGGCGACATCGTCGAGGGTCGCGCGGCGCAAGCCGCGTCCGGGCGACAGAAACGAGATCGCCTCCAGACAATTGGTCTTGCCTGCGCCGTTCGGACCCACCAGCACCACCACGTCGCCACCCGTCTGCAGGCTCGCCGCGCGGTAATTGCGGAAATGAGTCAGGCTGAGGCGATGGATGCGGGAGACGGTCATGGCGGGGTGGTGGTCTCGGTTGTCATTGCCGGCACAGTAGTCTGCCTTGCGCAGACCAAGTAAACCCGTCTGCGCTCCCGAAGCCCGGCAATGACGATCAAAAAGCGGAGCCCCTACACCCGCATCGGCATCAGCACGTAGAGCGCGCCCTTGGCGTCCTTGTCCTGGACCAGCGTCGGCGAGCCGGGATCGGCCAGCCGCAGCACCGCGACTTCGCCTTCGATCTGGGCAGCGATGTCCAGCAGATAGCGCGAGTTGAACCCGATATCGAGCGCATCGGAAGCGTATTCGACCTCAAGCTCCTCGGTGGCGCTGCCGGAATCCGGGTTGGTCACCGACAACACCAGCTTGCCCGCGGACAACGACAGTTTCACCGCGCGGCCGCGCTCGCTTGAAATCGTCGAGACGCGGTCCACCGCGGCCTCGAAATCCTTCTTGTCGACGATCAGTTCCTTGTCGTTGTTCTGCGGGATGACGCGGCCGTAGTCCGGAAACGTGCCGTCGATCAGTTTCGAGGTCAGCACCACGTTGCCGATGGTGAAGCGGATCTTGCCCTGCGACAGCTCGATGCCGACTTCGGCCTCGTTGTCCTCGATCAGGCGCTGCACTTCGCCGACGGTCTTGCGCGGCACGATCACGCCGGGCATGCCGGCTGCACCGTTGGGCAATGGCAGGTCGATCTGGGCCAGACGATGTCCGTCGGTGGCGACGGCGCGCAGGGTTGGCGCCTTGGCGGTACCGGCGGTGTGCAGATAGATGCCGTTGAGATAGTAACGGGTCTCCTCGGTCGAGATCGCGAACTGGGTGCGGTCGATCAGCCGTTTCACGTCGGAGGCGGCCAGCGTGAACGAATGCGTCATGTCGCCGGCGGCAAGATCGGGAAAATCGTTCTCGGGCAGGGTCTGCAGCGTGAAGCGCGACCGGCCGGCGCGGATTGCCAGCACCGAGCGGTCGCCGTCGCCTTCCAGCACGATCTGGGCGCCGTCGGGCAATTTGCGCACGATGTCATAGAACATATGCGCCGGCACCGTGGTCGAGCCGGCGGTGGCGGTTTCCGCCGCCAGCGTCTCCGTCACCTCGAGATCAAGGTCGGTGGCCTTCAGCGACAGCCGGGCGTTTTCGGCGCGGACCAGGACGTTGCCGAGGATCGGAATGGTGTTGCGGCGCTCGACCACGCGATGGACGTGCCCCAGCGACTTCAGGAGTTGCGCGCGTTCGACGGTGACCTTCATTGCAATAGCCGCCTGATCCAAGGATGGAAAAGCCGGGCGGCTCGAAAGGCGCGCCGCGGCATGGAGACCCGAAAAGCCTGATCAAGGCTGGCGCCGACCAGGCCCCAAGGGGGGCGCCCAAGGTGGCGCGGATGGCGCGCCAGCGCAAGAGATGCGTGCGGCCGTTCCCCACGATTTGCTGGGCAACCCGGCTTTCCCCGGGGCGTCCCGGTCAATGCCGGGAACCGGCCCCCGGCATCTGCGGTCGGGGGCGGTTGCCGCCGCCCGGTGCTGCAATGGAAAATCCCCGGACATGGGCCCCGGCGTCCGCCGAAAGCTCACTCCTGCAACTGCCGCTTCAGCGATTCGACCTCTTCGGACAGCGCGACATCCCTGGCCACCAGGGCCTCGATCTTGCGCACCGCGTGCAGCACCGTGGTATGGTCGCGTCCGCCGAAGCGGCGGCCGATCTCGGGAAGCGAGCGCAGCGTCAGCGTCTTGGCCAGATACATCGCCACCTGGCGCGGGCGAACCACATTGGCGGTGCGGCGCGAGGACAGCAGGTCGGAGCGGCTGACATTGTACTGCCGCGCCACCACGCGCTGGATGTCCTCGATCTTGATGCGCTTGGGTTCCTGCGGCCGGATCAGGTCACGCACTTCGCGCTCGGCCATTTCCAGCGTCACCGGCTGGGCGTTGAGCTTGGAATGCGCCAACAGGCGGTTGATGGCGCCTTCGAGATCGCGGCCGTTATGGGTGATGGTGCGGGCCAGATAGTCCAGCACCGGCGCCGGCACGTCGAAGCTCGCATGATGGGCGCGGGCCGCGGCTACCCGCGATTTGAGAATGCCGAGCCGCAGTTCCTCGCCGAGCGATCCCATCTCCACCACCAGTCCGCCGGCGAGACGCGAGCGCACGCGGTCGTCGAGGCTCTCGAGATCGGACGGCGGACGATCGGCCGCGATCACCACCTGGCGGCCGGCATCGATCAGCGCATTCAGGGTGTGACAGAATTCGGCCTGGGTCGACTTGCCCTGCAGGAATTGCAGATCGTCGATCACCAGCACGTCGATGCCGCGCAGCGCCTCCTTGAACGCCAGCGCGGTCTGGGTCTTCAGCGCCGCGACGAAGCCGTACATGAATTTCTCTGCGGTGAGGTAGAGCACCTTGCGTTCGCTTCCCGAGTTGCCGGCCCATGTCACCGCCTGCAGCAGGTGGGTCTTGCCCAGGCCGACGCCGGCATGGATGTAGAGCGGATTGAACATCACGCTGTCGCCGCGCCGGCCTTCGGCAACCTGGCGCGCCGCGGCATGGGCGAGCGTGTTGGAGCGACCGATCACAAAACTTCCGAACGTCAGGCGCGGATCGAGCGGCGAGCCGCCCAGCGCATCATGGCTGGCGGACACCGGCGCGATCGCGGTGGCGCGCAATTCGGGGGCGGCACGGCCGTCCGGTCGCTCGCTGCGGCGCTGGTCGAGCGCCACCGGAGCGTCCTTTGCCGGCGCCGCGCAGCGCATCGCGGTGCGTACGGTAAGGTCAATGCGGTGCACTTCCGGCATTTCGGCCTGCCAGCAGGTGAGAACGCGTTCGGCGTAATGCGCCTGGATCCAGCTTTTGAGGAACCGGGTGGGAACCGAAAGGTGGACGCTCTCGGGTTGCACACTCTCCAGGTCCATTCGCGCGAACCAGCTGGTGTAGACGTCCTCTCCGACGCTCGAGCGCAACCGGCCCTTCACGCGCGACCAACGATCCTGTTCCATGTTCGACATTTCTTGACGACTTTTCTGAAGGAGTAATAAGGCCAGCGAACTCGCCGCGCTGGTTCTGCGCGCGGCGCGACCTCAAGCGAATCTTCGACCTGCAGCCATAGACCAGCCGGTCGGCAAAAATGCCGCGGGCAAATCATCAGCTGGAAGGGAAGCCTCCGCGAGGTCAGCGCATACTCGACGGTCTGTCCGGAGCGCGCGTGGGAGGCCGCTCGCATGCTTCCAATACGGCATCGTTTGAAAATGGCATTTGAACAAATACCGCGATGATTCCGTAAAGCATGCAGCCTCCCCCTCTCGCCGCGATTACCCACGGCGAGGTATCACTCTATGTGTGTTTCAAATTCAACCGGCAACGTCTGAGATCAATATCGTTCAGCCGCCATGCCGCTTGGTTCAGCCCGTTCGTCTTGACCCGCCCACGTGCTTCGCCTTCTGCGTTGTGGCTGGCTCGTGCGTATTTCTCTTGTTCGAAGCGAGCGGGGCTGCGCGCCCCGCCTGAGAAATTTCGACACAGAACCACCGTCCTCATATTGCTATGAGTTTCGATCCGACCATCGCTTTGAAAGCGTCGCCAACGCGCACACCGCCGCCGATTTGCACGTCCGCCCCGTTCCTTAAACCGCGCTGGTCTCAAGAGCCGTGGGCGCCGCGAACGCCCTAAGAGATACATCATGCCTTATTTCCCGCAACGGAAATGATTCCGCGCAGCTGCCGGGCAAATCGACTTCGCGTCGGCAAAATCAGGCAGTTGTATCCAGGCGCCACGGCAAGGTTTTGAATCTGTGCGGAGATTCGAAACGCCGAAGCGCTGTCACAATTCGCATGATTGCCCAAAATAAATTCATAAATTGTTTACGTTTGAACGGGGCTGGATGGAATTTTCCAACAACAGATCGCCGCTATGCCGATAAGTGACTACGCATGCGCGATTTTTTTTGATCGTCGGAATAGGGTAGCCTCAAAGCAGATTCGAACTGCGTCGCGCGAGCGCGATTGCTATTTCAAAACTGTGCCCGAGCAATCACTAGCGTGAATATCACGAGTGGCGTAAGCCCGCAGCGTAGCATATTGCGGAATTACGCCACGTAGAAACACGGGCGCATGAATTTCACAGAAACGAAAAAAGCCCGGCAGAGCCGGGCTTTTTGACGAAAATCTTTTTCCGTCAGTTCATTTCGCCAGCTTGGCGATCTGATGTGCGAGTCGTGAAACCTTCCGGCTCGCGCTATTCTTGTGAATGATGTTGCGTTGCGCTGCCTGCATCAGTTCCGGCTCGGCGCGCGCCATCGCCTTCAGCGCCGCAACGCGGTCGCCGCTCTTGATCGCCTCTTCGACAGTTCGAACAGAGCCGCGCATCTGGGTGCGTCGCGACTTATTGATGATCGTGCGGCGGGCAATCTTGCGTGTCGCCTTTTTGGCGGAGGTCGTATTGGCCATGGTCTCAATTATCCTTCGGCGGTGACCGGTCGCGGGTCGTCGGGCTTGGGCGCCGGCCGTTTCAGCCACGTGATCGATGCTGGAGTGTCATTCCGGTATTCTGCGAGAATGCCATTCGGAGCGGACAGCTCACATCACGGCGTCACTCAAAGAACAGCGGCGGCGGGATTGCGCCCGCCGCCATTGCTGCTGTTATAGAGGGCGCTGCCCGCAGCGTCAACGCCTCCGCGGGGGTTCCGGGGCCCGCATTCACGGCCGGCAGGCGCCGATAAGCTGCTGAAGAGGTTGAATTTCCCGCCCCGCCCCGCTAATGGCTGACGGCCCTTGCGGGCGCGACTGACATAAGGTGACACATGATCCGCGGTTTTTTCCGACTTATTGGGCTGCTGCTGCTGGCGGGCGGATTCATTTTCATGGTCTATGACGGCGCCCGCTGGGTCGCCGACCAGACATTGCGGTTTACCCGGTTTGGCGAGTTCTGGAACGATATTCACCAATCCAGCCAACAGGCATTCCGGACCTGGATGGAGAGCCATGCGCCCTGGCTCTGGACCAGTGTCGTCAAGGTGGTGCTGGATCAGCCGGTCTTCGCGGTGATGGGTGTGTTGGGAATTCTGCTGATGCTTCTGTTCAGGCCTCGCAAGCCGCTGATCGGCTACGCACGGAACTGAACGCAAGCCGCCGTTTCGTTTTTTGCGCAATGCTGACCGTCTGCCCCGCAGCGGATCACTCGTCGTCCGGCCAAAAACGATTTGTTAACCATAACAGGTGCAAAACTCTAGGCGTTCTCGCTAAGAGGGATGGCTCCGGTGCGGGTTGCGCGCGCGTTTCGACTGCCGATCATTGCCGCTACGGTTGCGCTCGCCCTGTCGGGCTGCATGCGAACGACGGATCCTGTCGCCATGGCCCAGCCGCAGGGCGATCTCGACGCCATGGCGTACGGCCAGCCATACCCAACCGCCCCGCGCATCGCATCGCCGTCGAAATCGGCCGATTCCGGCGGCGCGATCAGTGCGCTGCGCAACAGCCTTGCCGCCGCCCCGTCGCGCTCCTACGCCGCCGCGCCGGTGGTCTATGCCGCTGCCCCGCAGCCTGCGACCTATGATGCCAGCTACCGGCTCGATGCCGGCGATAAGCTGAGGGTCGTGGTCTATGGCCAGGAAGGCCTCACCAACACTTACGCGATCGATGCCGGCGGGTCGATCACGATGCCGCTGATCGGGTCGGTCCCGGCGCGCGGCCGCACCCCGGCGGGACTGGCCGCCGAAATCACCGCGAAACTGCGCAACGGCTTCATCCGCGAACCGTCGGTGGCGGTGGAGATCGAATCCTACCGGCCGTTCTTCATCCTCGGCGAGGTCGCAGCCCCCGGCCAATACCCTTACGTGCCCAACATGAGCGTCGAAAGCGCGGTGGCGATCGCCGGCGGCTTCTCGCCGCGCGCCAAGCGCGACCGCGTCACCCTGACCCATACCGATGGCTCGGGTTCACAGCGCATGGTGGTGCCGCTCGGCACCGCAGTCAGTCCGGGCGACACCGTCATGGTCGGCGAGCGCTGGTTCTGAACCGGCTTTTCGACGGGTGCGCGCACCGCGTCAGCGCATGACTCTGCTTTTTATTTCTTCAAATGCATGGCCAGGAAAGCGAGGCTGCGCTGCCAGGCGGCCTCAGCGCTGGCCTTGTCGTAACTGGCGCGCTCGTCGCAGTGAAAACCGTGCTGGGCACCGGGATAGACGTGGATCTCGACCTCGGGCCGCTTGGCGCGAATGATGTCGACGTCGCTGAGCGGAATGCCGGCATCCTTTTCGCCGAAATGAAGCTGGGCCGGCACCAGCGGCTTGTCGTCGGCGAAGCGAACGATCGCGCCGCCGTAATAGCCGATTGCAGCCGACAGGCCCGACAGCTTGGTCGCCGCCGCGTAGGCGATGCTGCCGCCGAGGCAGAAGCCGATAATGCCGACCGGGCCGACCGCCTTCACCGCATCGATGGCAGCCTGGGTGTCGCGCAGCATGGCCGCCCAGTCCGGATTGGCGACGAATTTGCGCGCCACCGCGACCTCGTCGGGCGAATAGCCGGACTGGAAATTGGCCTCGATGCGGTCGAAGATCGCAGGCGCGATGGCGACATAGCCCTCACCCGCCAGACGATCGCAGACCGCGCGGATGTGGTGGGTGACGCCGAAGATTTCCTGGATCACCACCACGGCCGCCTTGGGCGCGGCCGCCGGCTCGGCGCGATAGCCGCCCAATTGAAAATTGTCCGAAGCAGTCAGCTTGATATCTTGTCCCACGGGTCATCCATTCGGTGAGGGTTGATTTGGTCGGGTGCCGGCATCGTCGAATTTCGCGATACGGGATTTCTTGATCCAATAGCTGCAATCCGATTCTAGCGCCACATCCAGTTATGGCCCCAATCGCCTTTCCAGGCGGCCAGTCTGCCGCCCCGGAATTGCAGATAGAGCCGGTCGTGATGATTGAACATTCCGGTGTCTCGGAACGCCAGATAGGTTTCGTCGCCGGGCGGGCCGCTGACATATTTCAACGGCGTGCCGAGGGCCTGGGTGGTATCTTCCAGATCCATCCCCATTGCCAGCGGCGTGTTGTTCGACAAGGTCGCGGTGAAGGGCGGGGAATTCGCAACCCCGGTCGGCGGCTGGGCAGTGGCGCGCCCGGAACAGGCGGTGCCAACCGCGACCGACAGCAGCGCAATGCAAGCCAGACGACTCATGACGGCGCCGTCCTTTCCAAGTGGGCGTCACGCGCGACGCCATCGAGGAACGGCAGCACCGCCTCGATGAATGGCTGCGGCGCGTCGATGTTGACCGCGTGGCCGGCGGCTGGGATTACCACCTTCCGGGCGCCCGGAATCTTCGCCGCCATATAGTCGGAGGCGGCCAGAAACGGCGCATCGTCGGCGCCGACCACGACCAGCGACGGCACCTTGATGGCAGGCAGAAGCTCGATCACGCCGGCGTCGCGCTGGGTCAGCATGCCGCGCGCGGCGTGCGCCAGGCCCTGAGCGTTGCGGTGGCTCGCGGTCGCGCGTTCAGGGCTGGCGGATTGCAGAACCGCAAGGCCATCGCGCTCGAGGCGATCGGCGGTGTCGTGCGCGCGCCTGTTCCAGGCTTCGCGCGCCTCGTCCTTCCTGAAGCCAGGACCGGTATCGATGATCAGCAGCGCGCTGACGCGCCGCGGATGGCTGCGATAAAACGCCAGCGACATGTAGCCGCCCAGCGAAAGACCGCCGACCACGGCGCTGCCGGCGCCGACTTGGTCGAGCAGGGCCGCCATGTCGGCCACGGTCAGCGCTTCACTATAGGCCTCGGGATTGTCGGGATAGTCGGATTGGCCGTGTCCGCGCATGTCCCACAATACCAGCCTGTGACGCTCCGACAGGGCCGCGATCTGCCCCCGCCACATCGCCGATGTCGAGGAATAGCCGTGGGTGAGCAATAGCGCAGGCCCGGTGCCATGGACCTCGTAATGTATATTGACCCCGTCACGATTGATTTTCGGCATTGCAGTTTCCAGCTTCCATCGCTTGCCGGGTTATCCTAGCGCGATCCTCGTGCCGAGGCGAACTGCCCATCTTCCGGGCGGCGGTGGCCGTCCGGAAGTTGCGGTGCGCCAGATCCATTGGCACCGGCAACAAATCTTTTGCCGCAACGCACAATGCGAAGATTTTATTCTTTCGATCAATTCCAAATTGCATTGCCTCCAGAATGGAACGGTATCATTCTGCACGCCGACTGGCATCGACCCGGTGGGTGCCAGCCATTACCCACAAGTGAGTTGCCGCCGTAAGCGGCTTCATGCACCGGCAGGGGAAGAAAGATGCCAAATCTAAATATCAACGGACGGAATATGTCCGTCGAAGCGGCCAACGATACGCCGCTGCTCTGGGTCATCCGCGAGCAATTGCAGATGACCGGTACGAAATTCGGCTGCGGCGCCGGCTTGTGCGGCGCCTGCACGGTTCACATCAACGGCGAAGCCGTGCGCTCCTGCCAGACCTCGCTCAGCGACGCCGTCGGCAAAAAGATTACCACCATCGAAGGGCTCAGCGCCAAGGACGACCATCCGCTGCAGAAGGCGTGGATCGCCGAGCAGGTACCGCAATGCGGCTACTGCCAGTCCGGCCAGATCATGCAGGCGGCCTCGCTGCTTGCCAAGAACAGCAATCCGACCAAGGAAGAGGTGGTGGCGCACATGGACGGCAATCTCTGCCGCTGCATGACCTATTCGCGCATCCAGAAAGCGATCATGCGCGCGGCCTCGGAAATGCGCACCGCCTCGAACCCCGGCACCGAGCGGAGGGCAACATGAATACGCACGTGAAAATCACCCAAGCGATCGCCGGCCAGCAGCCTGCCGATCTCAGCCGCCGCTCGTTCCTGGTCGGTACCGCCGCCGCAGGTCTCGCGCTCGGCTATTCTGCCGTCCCCGGCCTGCTCGGCGGCGACACGGCGCTCGCCGCAGCCGGCAATTTCGATCCCAGTGTCTGGTATTCGATCGCGCCGGACGGCATCGTCACGGTCACCTGCGGCAAGGCCGACATGGGCCAGCACATCGCCTCGACCATGGCGCAGATCATTTCCGAAGAGCTGGGTTCGAGCTGGAAGGACATGCGGGTCCAGCTCGCATCCAACGATCCGAAGTTCAATGACCCCGTGCTCGGCGCCCAGATCACCGGCGGCAGCTGGAGCACTATGATGAACTTCGATGCGATGAGCCGCGCCGGTGCTGCGGGGCGCATCGCCCTGACCGAAGCAGCCAGCGCGGCGATGGGGGTGCCGGCGGCCGACCTGGTGGTCCGGGAGTCCACGATTAGCGATCCGAAGTCGAAGAAGTCGATGACGTTCGCGGAAATCGTCAAGAGCGGCAAGGCGACCAAGACCTTTACGCCCGACGAACTCAAGGCGATCAAGCTCAAGACGCCGGACGAGTACACCAAGATCGGCGTTTCGGTTCCGCAGATCGACATTCCGTCAAAGACCAACGGAACTGCCAAATACGGCATCGACGTCATGCTGCCCGGCATGGTGTATGGCAAGATCGTGACGCCGCCGGTGCGCTACGGCGCCACGGTGAAATCGGTCGACGACAGCGCGGCGAAGAAAGTGCCGGGCTTCATCAAGGCCGTCACCCTTGACGACAAGACCGGCACCACCTCGGGCTGGGTGGTCGCGGTCGCCAACACCTTCGCCAACGCCCGCAAGGCCGCCGACGCGCTCAAGATCACCTATGACGGCGGGCCGAATGCCAAGCTGTCGAGCGAATCCCTGCTCGCCGAAGCCAGGCGTTTGCAGGCGCTCGACGATTCCGGGCTGTTCTTTGTCAAGGACGGCGACACCGCTGCGGCCTTCGGCACGGCGGCGAAGGTGATCGAGGCGGAGTACACCACCAACATCAATATCCATGCGCCGATGGAGCCGATGAATGCCACTGCCCAGCTGCAGGGCGATATCTGGCATCTCTACTCCGGCAACCAGTTCGCTACCCGCTCCGGCGCGATCGCGGCCGGGGCTGCCGGGGTCGATCCCAAATATGTCGTGCTGCATCAGAGCTGGCTGGGCGGCGGCTTCGGCCGGCGTCTGGATGCCGACATGATGGTGCCGGCGGTGCAGGCAGCGAAGGCTGTCGGCAAACCGGTCAAGGTCATCTACAGCCGCGAAAACGACATGACCATGGATTTCTCGCGTCCCCTGACGTTCCAGAAGGTCAAGGCCGGTCTCGACGGCGACGGCAAGCTGATCGCACTCAATCACGACGTGGTCAGTGCGTGGCCGACCAAGCGCTGGGGAATTCCCGATTTCCTCACCCCCTCGGTCGACAAGAAGGGCGGGCTTGACGGCTTCACCGTCAATGGCGCGGACTTCTTCTATACCGTGCCCAACCACAACGTCCGCGCCATTCTCAACGAGATGGCGCATAACGCCACCCCGTCGGGCCAGTTGCGGAGCGTGGCGCCGGGCTGGACCTTCTGGGCCGTCGAAAGCATGGTCGATGAACTTGCGCACGCGGTCGGCAAGGACCCGGCGCAGTACCGTATCGACATGCTTGACGGCAAGGGCGACAATGCCGGCGGCGCACAGCGGCTGCGCAACACCTTGCTCGCCGCGATGGGCATGTCCGGCTACGGCACCAGGCAGCTTCCCAAGGGCGAAGGCATGGGCGTCGCCTGCGTCTCGTCGCAGGAACGGAAGACCGCCAGCTGGACCGCGTGCGTGGCCCATGTGGCCGTCGCACCCAGCGGCGAGGTCAAGGTCAAGAAACTGACCGTGGCCACCGACGTCGGCACCCAGGTGCATCCCGACAACATCCGCGCCCAGGTCGAGGGCGCCGCGCTGTGGGGGCTGTCGCTGGCGATGTACGAAAAGGCGACGCTCAAGGACGGCGGCATCGAGCAGACCAACTTCGATACCTATACGCCGTTGCGGATGAGCCAGGTGCCCGAAGTCGCCATCAGCGTCATCGCCAACGGCGAACATGCCACCGGCGTCGGCGAACCGGCGGTGACGGTGATCGCCCCGGCGCTGGCCAATGCGATCTTCAACGCCTGCGGCGCTCGCGTCCGCTCGCTGCCGATCACGGCAGAGGCCGTGAAGGGCGCCATGTCGGCGTAACGCCCCGAAGGGTCGCGCAACAAATCAATCCGCCGGAGGGCAACCTCCGGCGGATTTTTGTATCCGGCCGGCGGTTGTGTTCGCATACCCGCTCAATTTTACCGCCCGCAATATGAATGCATTCATCATACCCCTTAAGCTCCGGAAAATCCCTGCTCGGCTAGGCTGCGCTGCCGGCCTTCCACCAGCCTCGAGGATCCATGACACCTCCCGCCAACCAGCCTTCATCCCGCCGCCGGCTGCTGCTGGCTTCGGATCGCGGCGACCACAGCCTTGAACTCGCGGGCATTCTGCAATCGGTAGGCGAGGTCGACACCATCGCGACGTCGGATATTCCCGACGTTCCGGCCGGTCGTTTCGCCGGCATCGTGGTCGATATCAATCTGCGCTCCGCCGAAAGCGTGCAGCGGGTCCGCAACAAGCTGCGTACCGAGGCATACCGGGCGCTGCCGCGGTTGTTCGTTCTGGCCGACGCGCTGCACCATGGTTCGATGCAGGCTTGGGCGCTGGGCGCAACCGACACGATATCGCGGCCTTTCGGCGCCGAAGGCATTCTGCAGCGCATCCGCGCCGCCTTTCCCGACACCCAGGACTTGGACACCACCGACCGCGGCGAGGCGCTGCACAGCGGCATTGCCGCCGCCCATGCGGTGATCGTCAAGATCTTCGAACGGCTGCCGTCGGGAATTCCGCTGACCTTCGGCGACATCATGAAAGCCGAGAGCCAGATCCTCAAGGCCATCAAGCGAACCTCGCTGCGCGAATGGCTGGCGACCGTCGGCCGCCATCACACCCACAGCTATCGGCACTGCCTGTTCGTGACAGGCTTTGCCGTGGCGTTCGCGCAGCATCTCGGCATGCGCGACGACGACCAGCGCCGGGTGACTCGCGCCGCCCTGCTGCACGATGTCGGCAAGGCGTTCATCCCGGTGTCGATCCTGGACAAGCTGGGCAAGCTGACCGACGAGGAAATCAGCGAAATCCGCAGCCATCCGCGTCTTGGCCATGACGCGCTCGCGGCCCAGCGCGGCTTCCCGCCGGAAATGCTGGATGTCGTGCTGCACCATCACGAGCTGCTCGACGGCAGCGGCTATCCCGACGGCCTGCGCGGCGATCAGCTCAGCGACATCGTGCGGCTGACCACGATCGTGGATATCTATGCCGCCCTGGTGGAGAAGCGCGCCTACAGGCAGCCGTTCACCCACGCCAAGGCGTTTGCGCTCATGGAGCAGATGGGCGACAAGCTCGACCAGCATCTGCTGCAGGCCTTCCGCCCGGTGGCGCTGGGCTGCTGTTGACGCTGCGGCCGCCGTCCATCCCTGACAGGGCTAGCGGCCGGTCCGCGGCGGTGCGGCGAGTTCGGCGAACGGCCGATCGGCATAGACGATGTTGCCGCCGACCATGGTCAGCACCGAGCGGATGCTTCCGATCTCCTGCACCGGCGCGGTCAGATAGTCGGACGAAAGCACCGCGAGATCGGCGAATTTTCCGCGCTCCAGGCTGCCGCGGCGCTCGTCATCATTGGCCATGAAGGCCGAATTGCGGGTGTACATTTCCAGCGCCTGGCGCCGGGTCGGGGCTTCCATCCCGTCGCGGGTCCGGGTGCCGCCGATCGTGGTGCCGTCGAGATACCACTGCAGCGCCACGAAAGGATTGTAGGACGATACCCGATGCGCGTCGGTGCCGCCGGCCACGGTCAGGCCGAGCCGCAACGCGCTCGCGATCGGCGGCAGACGGCGGGCGGAATCGACGCCGACCTCGCGCTGCAGCCGTTCGCCGCCGAAATAAAGGCCGTCCTGGACGCCCCAGATCAGGCCCAGCGCCTTCATCCGCTTCAGGCTGTCGTCCGAAGCGTTGTAGAGATGCAGCACGGTCCATCTGAGATCGCGCACCGGATAATCCCTGGCGATGGCCTCGACGACGTCGAGCAGGTCGTGCACGGTGCGGTCCGGATTCCAGTGCAGCTGGATGCTGTAGCCCCTCGATGCCGCCCAGCGCAGCAGTTCCGCCAGCCTGGTCTTGCCATCCGGCGTAATGTCGCCGTCGGTCCAGTCGGCCCAGATCAGGATTTCCCCCGGACCGTTGAAGTGCAGCATGGCGTCGCCGAAGCCCTGCGGCAACAGCTGCGTCAGGTTCTGCAGATCGGCCAGTTCGCTGCCCGGTTTTGGGGCGCAGAGATGATAGGCCACCCGGACGGTGAGCTGCTTGTCGTGCCACAGCTTGAACACGGCCTGGTAATTGGCGGGATACATGCTGACCCCGCCGCCATCGACGATCCCGGTAATGCCAAGACTGTTCATCTCGCGGAAGAACTTCTTGGAGCCGTCGACCTGCTGGGCGAGCGTCGGCTTCGGCAATTGGTCGAAGATCCTGCCGAGCGTATTGCCATTGCCGATCACCACGCCGGTCGGGCGATTGTCGGCGTCGCGTTCGAGCTTGCCGCCCGGGGTGACATCGCCGTCGTCGCGGATGTGGAGCGCTTCCATCGCCTTCGGCGTCAGCAACAGCCAGTCGTAGAGATGCTGAATGTAGACCGGATGGTCGGGCGCGGCCTCGGCGACCTCGTGCGGGGTCGGCCGCCGCTTTTCGGCGAATTGCTCCTCGGTCCAGCCGCCGGCCACCACGATCCAGGTGCCCGGAGCCTGGGTCCTCCCGGCCTCGCGGATTTTTTCCAGCGCCTGCTTCAGGCTTCTCACGCCGATCCAGTTGACCTCGGTGCCGAAGGTCAGCGCGGCGCGGATGCCGTGAATATGCCCGTCGGTCAGCCCGGGAATCACGGTCCGGCCGCCGAGATCGATCAGCCTGGCATGGTCGCCGGCGAGTTTCTTCATCGCCGCATCGGTGCCGGTGGCCAGAACGTCTCCATGGCTGATGGCCAGCGCCTGTTGGATCGAAAAATCCTTGTCGACGGTGAGGATCTTGCCGTTGAACAGCACGGTGTCGGCGGTCTGTGCCCGGGCCGCGCACAACGGCCAGGCCAGGGCGAGGCTGGCGACAATCGCAAGGGTCCTGGCGGTGGAGCTGCGCCGTCGAGAATTGAAACCGGGGCTCGTCATATCGTCGCTGCCTTTTTGTTTTGTCTTTTGCTTTAACACCGTCATTCCGGGCCTGCGCCTTCAGTCGGCTGTCGCCGACTGCAGACGCATCCCGGAATGACAATGGATCATGAGATCATGACGGAGCGAAGCGCCCGGCTACTCCAGCAGCTTGCGCAATTCGGCCTTGGCCACCTTTTCCAGTGTCGAGCGCGGCATCTCGTCGACGAAGCGGATTTCGCGCGGCACCTTGAAGTCGGCCAATGCGCTGCGGCAGGCGGCCATGATGGTGTCGTGCAGGTCCGGCGACGCACGCTCGACCCCGGCATGCGGAATGATGAAGACCACCGGGACCTCCTCGAGCATCGGATGCTTTTTCGCCACCACCGCGGCCTCGCGCACGCCGGGCACCACGGATATCACCTGCTCGATCTCGGAGGCCGCGACATTCTCGCCGCCGACCTTCAGCATGTCCTTGGCGCGGTCGCCGAACTTCAAAAAGCCGTGGTCCAGAAGGGTGATGCGGTCGCCGGTGATGAAATAGCCGTGCTCGTCGAAACTCTCGCGGGTGGCTTTCTCGTTGTGCAGGTACTCCTTGAACAGCGACAGTCCGGGAATGCCCTTGATCGACAGGTTGCCGGTGCCGCCGACCGGGGTCGGCGCGCCGTCATCGTCGGTGACGCGGATGGAATATTCCGCAGCGGCCCGGCCGATCGACATCGGAAGATTGGGCTGGTCGACCTCGCCGACGATGCCATGGGTGATGGTCTCGGTCATGCCCCACCAGCCGATGATCTTGACGCCGAACGCGGCGAACGCCGGCGGCTCGCACACCGCGGTGCCCCAGAGCCGGAAACTGTGCCGCTTCGGGATTTCGTGCTCCAGCAGCGCCTTCATGCAGAACGGGATGGTCGAGGTCCAGCTGCAGCGATGCGCCGCGGCGACGTTCCAGAACCGGCTGGCGGAAAACCGCGGCTGGATCACGCAGCTGGCTCCCACCCACAGGCTTGCCAGCATGGAATAAGCCAGCGCGTTGGTGTGGAACAGCGGCAGATAGGCCTGGTACACGTCGTCCTGATGCAGATCCTGGTGTGCCGCATTGACCTTGGCGCCCCACAGCGCATTGGCGTGGGTCCACAGCACCGCCTTCGGCCGCGACGTGGTGCCGGAGGTATATTGCACGCTGCACGGCGCGCTTGCGTCGGCGCCGCGGCGCGGCCGGTCGGCGCTGTCGGCGAACAGTTCCTCGAAACGTTCGCCGCGCGGCGCGCCGTGTCCCGGGGCGGGTGCTGCGCCCGCGTCATGCCCGATCACCGCCATCCAGCGCAGCCCGCGGCAATGCGCCGAAATCATCTCGGCATAGGCCGGCTGGGTGATGGCGGCGACCGCGGCGCAATGGCCGGCGAAATATTCCATCTCGGCCGGCGCCGAGCGGGTGTTGGTGGTAACGGCGATGGCGCCGAGTTCGGCGCAGGCGAACCAGGCCAGCATGGCCTCGACGCAGTTGTCGAGATGGATCAGCAGATATTCGCCGGGCCTGACGCCGCGCCCGGCGAGGCCGGCGGCCAGCGCGCCGACCCGCTCATGAAATTCGCCGTAGGCCCAGCTCCGCGCCGGCGCGTCGAACGGCGCCCAGATCAGAAACGGATGATCGCGCCGGGTCCGGGCTTGCAGCTGCAGCAGCCACGGCACGTCGATCCCGGCAAACGGGCCGACCACGCCCCGGGCCTGGCTTGAATGCGACATCGATCCTCCCATGCAGACTTTGCGCTGCTTTTGCCGGTTTGTTGTATCCCGGTCCCTGCGCGCGAGGCAATCCGCAGCGACCCGGAGTCGTCCGGTTCGCCGGGGCGCCGCTGCTGCGCGCAACGACGCGGGGGGAGCGTTACGGCCGATCCTCCTCGTACGATGAAATCTCGATCAGGCTGCCGTCGGGATCGCGGCAATACACCGACCGCAGCGTGCCGCGGGCGCCCTGCCGCGCCACCGGGCCGACCTCGATCTCGACGCCGTTGGCCTTCAGATGCGCGACCACCGCGTCCGGCGCGGCGGTGGTGAGAAAGCACAGATCGTCACTGCCGGCAGTTTCGTGGTCGGCGGTGAACCATTCGACCTTGTCGGCGTCGCGCGGCCGCACATTGATTTTCTGGTTGCCGAACTTCAGCGAGGTGCGCGGCGCGTTGCCGTTGCCGGGATCGAACACGGCGATCTCCATCCCAAGGATCTTCTCATACCATTCGGCGGATCGTGCGACATCGGAGACGTTGATCACGAGATGATCGAGCGCATGGACTTTTACTGACATGGATTATCCCTTTGTCGCGCGCCTGCCGCGCTGGCCGGCTCCGGCTTTGTTTGTTACAACGCCGGCCATCGTCCGTTCAACACCAACGATTCCGGGCGCCAGATCCGGCACGCCAATCCGCAAGCCCAGGGGAGAAATTCGATGGCCTCACGCCGCGCCGCGATAGGTCTGCTTGCTAGCGGCCTTGCCGCCCTGGTCGCGCCGGCCGGCTCTGCCGCGGCACCGGACTATCCAACCCGGCCGGTGCGCTTCGTGGTCGGCTATCCCGCCGGCGGCGCCACCGATATCCTGGCCCGCCTGATCGGGCAGCGGCTGTCGGAGCGGCTCGGCCAGCAATTCGTGATCGAGAACAAGCCCGGCGCCGGCAACAATATCGGCACCGAAACCGTGGTCAATGCCGCGCCCGACGGCTACACCGTGCTCCTGGTCAATCCGGCCAACTTCATCAACGCCTCGCTCTACGCCAATCTCAACTTCAATTTCATCCGCGACATCGCGCCGGTCGCGTCCTTCAACCGCGTTCCCAATGTCATGACGGTGGCCCCCGGCGTGCCGGCAAAGACCGTCGCCGAGTTCATCGCCTATGTGAAGGCCAATCCCGGCAAGGTGAACCTGGCGTCGTCGGGCAATGGCACCTCGGTGCATCTGTCCGGCGAACTGTTCATGGCGATGTCCGGCGCGCAGATGGTGCATATTCCCTACAAGGGCGCCGCGCCGGCGATCACCGACCTGCTCGGCGACCGCGTCCAGGTGATGTTCGACAACATGCCCTCGATCATCGGCCATCTCGGCTCAGGCGGTCTGCGCGCGCTGGCCGTGACCACGGCGCAGCGCTCGCCGCAACTGCCCGACGTGCCCACCGTCGCCGAGACGGTTCCGGGCTACGAGGCCAGCGCGCTGTTCGGGATGGGCGCACCGGCGAAGACTCCGCCGGAGATCATCGGCAGGCTGAACCGAGAGATCAACGCGGTGCTGGCCGAACCGGATGTGAAAAAACGCCTGACCGAACTCGGCGGCGAGCCGCTGATCGCCACGCCGCAAGCCTTCGGCGCCATGATCGCGGCCGAGACCGAAAAATGGGCCAAGGTGGTCAAGTCCGCCGGCCTGCGCATCGATTAGATTCAATTCGATCGCACTGCCCGCCAGCCCCACCACCTTGGGGTTGGTGGGATTGGCTCTTGCACGGCCCGGACTGGCGCTGAGTCTCCTTACGCCGCGCTGGCGTGCTCGCCGGCGATGGCGCGGTCGATGGCGTCGATCAGCACCTGGGTCTCGATGAATTTGAGCCGCGCCCGCTCCGCCTTGTCGCGGTCGAACGGCGCGGCCAGGGTCTTGGCGAAGGCGTCGCGGTCGTCGGCCATGCGCTCGCGCGCCTTTTTCAGGGTCTCAAGCCGCTCGCTCATGGGCTGTGCCTTCTGCTGGTCGCGGAACCGAAACGGGAATCGATTCGCCGCTTATCGCACGGCGGCTTTCGCCTTGGCAAAGACTACTCCCCTGGCCTCGGTTCCGAACGCCGTCAGTACCGCGATGACGATGGCCACGGAACCGGCCACCGCGGCGAGCGCCAGGCCGTAATTGCCGCCGGTATGCGCGGCGATCCCGGCCTGCAGCGTGGCATTGACCGACGCCAGGAGATTGCCGAGCTGATAGACAAAACCCGGAAAGGTTCCGCGCGCGGTGTCCGGCGACAATTCGTTGAGGTGCACCGGCACCACGCCCCACGCGCCCTGTACCGTGAACTGCATCAGGAAGGCGCCGGTCGCGAGCCAGGCGGGGCTGTCGGAAAAAGCCCATAACGGGATCACGGGCAGCGTCAGCAGCGCCGCGATGATGATGCAGCGCCGCCGCCCAAAACGCTCCGACAGCGCGCCGAACAGGATGCCGCCGCAGATCGCGCCGATATTGTAGATCACGGCGATGATGCCAACTTCGTGCGGCGAAAATCCGTGCTGCACCTGCAGGAAGGTCGGGTAGAGATCCTGGGTGCCGTGGCTGAAGAAATTGAACGCCGTCATCAGCGCCACCGCGTAGATGCCGAGCCGCCAGTGCGATTTCAGGACCGACAGCGTGCTGCCGCGTTCGACCGCGGCCTCCTTGCTCCAGCTCGGCGATTCCGGGACGTTGCGGCGGATGTAGAGAACCAAGAGCGCCGGCAGCACGCCGACCATGAACATGCCGCGCCAGCCGATATAGGGGAACAGCACGCCGTAGACGACCGACGCCATGAAATATCCGGTCGGATAGCCCGACTGCAGCAGGCCCGAGACGAAGCCGCGGGCCTGCGGCGGAATGGTTTCCATGGTCAGCGAGGCCCCGACGCCCCATTCGCCGCCCATCGCGACACCGTACAGCGCCCGCAGGATGATCAGCACGGTCAGGCTCGGCGCAAAGCCCGAGGCGAATTCGAGCACCGAATACAAGAGGATGTCGACCATCAGGGTCGGGCGGCGGCCCCAGCGGTCGGCGGCGCGGCCGAAAATGAAGGCGCCGATCGGCCGCATCGCCAGGGTGAGCAGGATGGCGATGGTGACGTTGGAAATATCGCTGTGGAATTCCGCGGCAATGTCCTTGAGCACGAACACCAGCAGGAAGAAATCGAACGCGTCCAGCGACCATCCGAGAAAGCTGGCCGCGACCACGTGTTTCTGTTCGCTGGTCCAGCCGGACAAAGCTGCAATGGCCATTCGGAACCGCCGCTCGCAAGGGGATGCCACAGGGATCGTTGACGGATGCTACGGCGGCGGCCGAGCGATGATCAAGGCCGGCGATGGCCGCCTCGGCCGGAGCGCACGAGAAATTGTTGCGAGGCAGCACCATCGACTTCCGGGGATAGCCGGGGTCCGGCCTCCCCGGACCAGGCCATCAGCCTTTGCGGCGGAGTGACAAAAGGGCTATTTAGCTGTCTGGTTCATGCCGTCCGGAACGCCCAGTCGCGCTCCGCGCGATGTCCTTCTGACCGAATGGAGCCATTGCCATGTCGATGCAAAGTGTGGCCGCTGCCGCGGTTCCGGTTCTGACCTCGCCGCGGCGCAATTCGCTCACCCACATTCCCGGCGACGAAGGCTGGCCGCTGATCGGCAAGACGCTCGCCGTGCTGGCCGATCCCAAGGGACAGGTCGAGCGCGCGGCCGCCAAATACGGGCTGGTCTATCGCAGCCATCTGTTCGGCGAGACCAGCCTGTCGCTGCTCGGCCCCGAGGCCAATGAACTCGTGCTGTTCGACCAGGCCAAGCTGTTCTCCTCGACCTTCGGCTGGGGCCGGATTCTCGGCCTGCTGTTTCCGCGCGGGCTGATGCTGCTCGATTTCGACGAGCACCGGCTGCACCGCCGCGCGCTGTCGGTGGCGTTCAAGTCCGGACCGATGAAATCCTATCTGGCCGAACTCGACACCGGGATCGCGGCGCGGGTCGCGCAATGGAAGGCGCAGCCCGGACCGATGCTGTTCTATCCCGCCATGAAGCAGCTCACCCTCGATCTTGCCGCCACGTCCTTCCTCGGCGCCGGCATCGGCCCCGAGGTCGACGAGATCACGGCCGCCTTCGTCGACATGGTGGCCGCGTCGGTCGCGGTGATCCGCAAGCCGCTGCCCGGCACCAAGATGGCCCGCGGCGTCAGGGGCCGTCGCCGCATCGTGGCCTATTTCTCCGAACAGATTCCGATCCGCCGCGCCAGGGGCGGCGAGGACCTGTTCTCGCAGCTGTGCCGCGCCACCCATGAGGACGGCGCGCTGCTGTCGACCCAGGACATCGTCGACCACATGAGTTTCCTGATGATGGCCGCGCACGACACCCTGACCTCGTCGCTGACCTCGTTCGTGGCCGAGCTTGCCGCCAATCCGCAATGGCAGGAGCGGCTGCGCGCCGAGGTAATGGCGATCGATATCGCGCCGGGCGCGCCGACCAGTTTCGACAATCTCGAAGCCATGCCGCTGAACGAGATGGCGTTCAAGGAAGCGCTGCGGCTGAAGCCGCCGGTGCCCTCGATGCCGCGGCGGGCGGTGCGCGATTTCAGCTTCAGGGGTTTTGCGATCCCGGCCGGCACCATGGTCGGCGTCAACCCGCTGTTCACCCATCACATGCCGGAAATCTGGCCGGATCCGGAAGCCTTCGATCCGTTGCGCTTCACCGAAGAGGCGCAGCGCGGCCGCCATCGCTTCGCCTGGGTGCCGTTCGGCGGCGGCGCCCATATGTGCCTCGGACTGCATTTTGCCTACATGCAGGCGAAATGCTTCGCGCGGCATTTCCTGCAGAACCTCACGGTGTCGATGGAGCCCGGCTACAAGCCGGACTGGCAGATGTGGCCGATCCCCAAGCCGCGCGACGGACTGCGCGTGACGCTGTCGCCGCTCCAATAGTCGGTCAGCCGGGCGTTTCCACGGATCCGGCTTGCGGAGCGCGAACGCCGTGTCATCCGGCGCCCTGGTCGAAGGCCTTGCGCAGCGCGACGTAGCCCTGCTGCTGCGCGGTCCAGTTGCGGCCGCCGGTAATGGCGCCGTCGATCACCAGGTCGTGGCCGTTGATGAAGCTGGATTCGTCGCTGGCCAGAAACACCGCGGCGTGCGCGATGTCGTCGGGCAGTCCGGCGCGCGGGATCGGCTGTGCGGTCTTGTAGACCTCGCGCATCACCGCCGGGGTCTTTTCCGCGGCCTCGACCGACAGCCCGAGCGCCTTGCCGAAGATGCCGGTGGCGATCGCGCCCGGCGAGATGCTGTTGACGCGGATGCCGGCTTCACCAAGTTCCATTGCCACGCATTTGGTGAGGTGGATCACCGCGGCCTTGGCCGCGCCATAGACCACCGAAGAGGAGAAGCCGGCGAGCCGGCCGGCAATGCTGCCGTTGTTGATGATGCTGCCGGACCCCTGGCGGCGCATCTGCGGCGCGGCATGCTTCATGCCGAGCATCACGCTGCGCACCAGGGTGGCCATCGCGGCGTCGAAGCGCGCCACCTCGAGGCCTTCGATGCCGCCGGTCTGTGCCGGGCCGCCGGCATTGTTGAACAGGCAATCGAGCCGGCCGAAACTTTCCACCGCCTGGCCGATCAGCGCCCGCATCTGGTCTTCCTCGGTGACGTCGGTCCGGCGGAACACGCAGGCGGCGCCGAGCTTCTTCGCCAGCGCCTCGCCCTCCGCCGCGCGGCGCCCGGCGATGACGATTCGGGCGCCCTCGGCGACGAAGATCTCGGCGGTGCGCAGACCGATGCCGCTGGTCGCGCCGGTGATTACCGCAACCTTGCCGTCCAGCCGTCCCATCGCGTTCTCCTGTTTGCCATGCGCCGTTGCATATCCTATCCCCGGCCGGCCGCAACAAGGCAAGAGCGTCATGGCGAGCCATTCATGCCCCGGGCGAATGCTCGCATCGCCTGATCACTGACGCTCGGTGCGATGGCGGGCAGTGGCTGCTCGCCATGGCGCTGTTTTTCTCTATGGTCGGCCCTATCTGTGGCACGGCCTTATTTTGGATTCCCTGATCGGCTGATGTGACCCATGGCGAAATGGATCGACCGGTTCCGGCTCGGCTGGCAGGGAATATCCCAGCCGCCGCCGTTGCTTAGCGCGGGCTTCGCGGCGGGCTGCCTGGCGCTGGCGACGCTGGCGCGGTGGTGCCTGTCGCTGATCCGCCCCGATGTGTTCTTCACCCCGTATTTCCCGGCGGTTTTCCTGGCCACCGCCTTTGCCGGTTACCGGGCCGGCGTCCTGACCGCTGTTGCCAGCGGCGTGCTCGGCGCCACCCTGACTTTCGGCGTCGCCGCCACCGATTCGGCGCGGCTGGTGCTGATGCTGATCTATCTGTTGGTCTGCGGCCTGACCATCTGGGTGGTCGAATATTATCGCTCGGTCTCGGGCCGGCAGCGCGAGATCTCCAGGCGGCTGATCGAGGAGGAGGCCTACCGCAAGCTCGTGGTCGAGGAGCTGCAGCACCGGCTGAAAAACAAATTGTCGACCATTCACGCGGTGCTGCACCAGGTCTTGCACGACCAGCCGAAAATCTGGGCCAGCATCGACGGCCGCCTGAGGGCGCTGTCGGCGACCGACGACCTGATCGCCAAGGTCGACGGCAGCGGCTGCGACATCAAGGACCTGCTGTTGTCCGAACTCGGGCCCTACGGCCATGTCCGCTTCACCCTGAACGGCGATCCGTTGTTCCTTCCCGCCAAGCTGGCGGTCAGTCTCGCCCTGATGTTGCACGAGCTCGCCACCAATGCCGCAAAATACGGCGCGTTTTCCGCAAGCCGCGGGCTGTTGCAGGTGTCGTGGACGGTGGCGGAGGATCGCCTGACCATCGTCTGGGACGAGACCGAGGGCCCGCCGGTCGGCGCGATCGGACAGGCCGGCTTCGGCACCAAGCTGCTGCATTCGGCGCTGCGGCCGTTCGACGGCAAGACCGAGATCGCCTATCTGAAGACCGGGATCCACGGCATCCTGCAGTGCCGGATCCCGCGCGATTGAGCTGAAGCGCGGCCGCGGGCAAGTCCCCGGTGTGAGCCGACGTTGAGACTTCGTTAAGGACGATTGCGCGATCGGCGGCGCGAAGCAAGCGGCCGCGGCGATGCCCCGGTTTTTCCGGGTTGCACTTAACCAAACCTACAACAGAATTTGACAGCCTCTGCCGTCATGCAAGGCCTCAACCATACCGACCCGCCCCGCGACGCGACAGGCGATACCGGGCTCGCCGCGGCGAGCGACCTGGCGATGCTGCGCGACGTGTTCAGGATGCTGCCGCACGGCGTCACGGTGCAGGACGGCGATGGCCGCTTCCTGCTGGTGAACGACGCCGCCGCCGGCCAGCTCGGGATCGACGCCGCGCCGCCCTCGGTCGCCCTCGAACAGCGCCGCGCGACCGCCATCGCGCTGCTGCGCGACGGCCAGGCCGCGGTCGGCGAGGAACGCAGCGCGACCGGCGGATCGAGCCAGGTCTGGCTCACCAGCCATCGCCCGGTGCGCATCGACGGCCGCGACCTGTTGCTGTCGAGCTCGGCCGACATCACCGTGCAGAAGCTGCTCGAGGACCAGCTGTTCCGCTCGGCCTATTACGACGAACTGACCGGGCTGCCGTCGCGGCGGGTGATCGAGCACCGCGCCAACCGGCTGCTGCAGCATGACGGCGCCGGCAGCCGCTTCGCGCTGGCCTTTCTCGACATCGACAATTTCAAGCACATCAACGACTATTACGGCCATGCCAATGGCGACGCGCTGCTGGTCGAAATGGCCAAACGGCTCGGCCTCGACCTGCGCGATTCCGACATGCTGTCGCGGATCAGCGGCGACGAATTCCTGCTGCTGCTGCATCCGATCCAGGACGAGGCCGAGGTCGCCGACTATGTCGGCCGCGTGCTGCAGCGGCTGAAGGCGCCGTTCTTCATCGACGGCTCGGAGATCTTCGCCTCCACCTCGATCGGGGTCAGCCTCTATCCGGAGCACGGCGGCTCCTACGAACTGCTGCGCCAGAACGCCGACATCGCGATGTACCGGGTCAAGAGCGGCGGCAAGGGGGCCGCGGCGTTCTTCGACGCCGGCATGGAGCGCGAGGCGCTGGCGCGCATGAAGCTCGAGCAGTCGCTGCGTCTGGCCATCCTGGAAAAGCGCTTCTGCTGCGCCTTCCAGGCCAAGGTCGACATCCGCAGCCAGGACATCAAGGGCATCGAGGCCTTGGTGCGGCTGCGCGACGACGACGGCGTGATCCAGGCTCCCGGCAGCTTCATCAATCTCGCCGTCGAGCTCGGGCTGATCGACGAACTGACCCATCTGGTGCTGGCCGAGATCGTGCGCTCGATCGACCTGATCAATGAGGCGTTCGGCCCGGCCACCAGCATCAGCATCAATGTCGCGGCCAAGCAGGCCGGCAATCCGGAATTCATGCGCTCGTTTGCATCGGCGCTGGAGGCGACCGGCTATCCCGGCCGCTTCATGATCGAGGTGACCGAGGACGCCTTCGTCGCCAAGACCCATTTCCAGACCGAGATCCTGCCGCTGTTCCGCAAACTGGGCGTCGGAATCTCGATCGACGATTTCGGCATCGGCTATTCCTCGCTGTCGGCGCTGGCCGACATCACCGCCGACGAGATCAAGATCGACCGTTCCTTCATCACGGACATCCATCTGCGCCCGCGCAGCCAGGGCATCCTGCGCGCGATCGAATCCCTGAGCGAGGCGCTCGGCATGACGGTGATCGCCGAAGGCATCGAGACCTTCGAGGAACTGGCCTATCTGCAGGCCGCGACCAGGATCCGCTACGCCCAGGGCTATTATTTCTCGCGGCCGATCTTTCTCGAGGAGCTCAAGCCCTCGGTGCCGCTGTGGAGCGCCGGCCGCGTCAGCCAGTCGAGCCGCCCGGTCCAGGCCAGCCGCCCGGCGCAGTCCCGGGTCGAGCGCTACCGGCGCTGAACGAAAGCCGAGGGGCCTTGCCAACAAACCCCTATTTCGCCAGCGCCGGCAGCGGCGGCACGCTGTCGTTGGGGGCGGAGGCCTGCATGGTGATCAGGGTCATCGACACCAGGTCGTAATAGCCGATGATGCCGATGACATCCATGATGCCGCGCTCGCCGAATTTCTTCAGCGCGGCCTGGTAGACCGGGTCGGCGACCTTCCGGTCGCGGTACAGCGCGGTGACCAGATCGTACAGCGCGGCCTCGTCGTCGCGCATGTTTTCCGGACGGCGGCCGGCGGCGACGTCGCCGAGGATTTTTTCGTCGAGCCCGGCCTTGAGCGCCAGCGGGTAATGCGCGAACCATTCATACTGCGCGGTCCACTGCCGGGCGGTGAGCAGGATCGCGAACTCGCTGAGCCGCGGCGGCAGCGCGGTGTTCCAGCGCAGGTAATCCGACAGCGCCGACAGCCGCGGCGCCAGCTCCGGATCGCGGATATAGGCGCGGTAGGGCGGGCTGCCGAATTTGGCATTGCGCGGCGGCACCGCGATCGCATCCGCCCAGGCCTTCTGTGCCGGCGACAATTCGTCGGCCTTCAGCGGCGCAAAGCGGGTGATGTCCTCGGCGCGGCCGGCTTGCGGCAGCGCCAGCAGGGCTGTGAGGCAAAGGGCGGCGAGGCGTGTTTTCATCGGTTCTCTCCCTGACGGCCTGCGGACTTCTGCCGCGCTTGCTGTTCCGTGCCGCACTGTCGTGACCGGGCGCGGTTTGGGCAAGCTCGATTTTCGCGGGTCCGCCGCGTGGCTGCCCCCACCCCGGCCCCCGATTTCGCCGCGCCGGCCCTATCGCCGCCACCGCCAAAGCTGATAAAGCTGGCCGACCTTTCCGGCGCGCCGAGCGCCTCCAGCCAAATTGCGAAGTGACCGCATGCCGCCGCTTTCGATCCTGCTCAACGTGCTGTGGATCCTGTTCGGCGGCTTCTATATGGCGGCGGCCTGGCTGCTGGCGGCCGCGATCATGGCCATCACCATCATCGGGCTGCCCTGGGCGCGGGCGGCGTTCAACATCGCCGCCTATACGCTGCTGCCGTTCGGCCAGAAGGCGGTGCGCCGCGACACCCTGACCGGCCAGCCCGATCTCGGCACCGGCCCGCTCGGCCTGGTCGGCAACCTGGTCTGGCTGGTGCTGGCGGGCTGGTGGCTGGCGCTCGGCCATCTCGTCACCGCGATCGCGCTGGCGGTGACCATCATCGGCATCCCCTTTGCCTGGGCGCATCTGAAACTCGCCGGGCTGGCGCTGTGGCCGATCGGCAAGGTGATCGTGCCGGCGTGAGGCGTTGAGGTCGATGCGCGTGCGCTGGTTCATGACGAGCGGCCATCCCCCGCGCATGCGGGTATCCAGTAGGCCGCGACCTTGCAGGCGCAGCGGAATCCGCCCGTCGCGGGTGTTTGGGGCTGCGACGCCATTCGGCTTGACGATATGGACCGGCCGGTGCCGCTGTTGCGCATCTTCGCATCGCCCTTGAGATGGCCGATCGCCGGCAGCCCGACGACGGCGACGTCCAGAATGCCTGCGCGGAATTTCCTCGCCGCTGCAACGCGAGGCGATCTCCGGCGACGTTGGCTGATGCCGAGCTAAAGCTGCGGTCGCAGATTTAAGTCGAGACGTCCCGTCGCTATCGCTGCCACATGGAGCGCATCATCGGCTACCCAGATTTTCGAAACGTCGACGCTGAGCAGCTTGCCGGCCAGCGTGATGTCTTTGCCCTGGTAACGATACCCACCGCTTTGGCGTATATCGATGGCCTCGGTAAGAACCGAGCCGCTACCGGGCGGATCTGTCGGTCGCGCACCGGCGGCTTTCTCGACCTCCGTCAGCAGGCCGCCATAAGGCAATTGTGCACGTTGCTCTATTGCGGCCTCTACCACGCCTGAAAGGAGCCAGTCGGCGGATTTGAGAAGCACACGTCGCGAGTCGATGTCGAACTGCACATCCTTAAGCCCGACGGTCAGCGTTTCTTGATCAAGCTCCGGCGCGGCGGCGAGGTAGACGGTGCCGATCTCGTCGCGGTCGCCGCGCTTTAAAAATGTGATCGCGATGACAAAACGCGCCCCGCTCTGATAAAGCCGAGCCGGGCCGACAACGAAGGGCGCATTGGCGTATTTGTCGTCAAGCGCCTTCTGGACTACAGAGGTGATGAGGTCGCCGGCGGCCTTCATCTGAAGAGATCCACTGGCGGCGAGCGAGAACTGCTGCCCGATATTTTCTCCAATTTCTACCGGCAGAGGATTTGGTATGTCGGAGCGACTCGGCTTTTCACCGAAGCTGACCTCGGGCGATGCAGCAATGGCCACGCGCGCCACCAGCTGATTGGCGTCGCCAGCCCCCGTTGCGTTGAACTGCGAAACCCACGCTTTACGCGGATTCACCCTCAGCCACAGATTGCGGCTTCCGAGCCGGATCGGGTCACGGATCTGCTCCGCCGCCTCGGCGATCTTGCTTTGGAACTGCAGGTCGTCGGACAGGTCCTTGTCCAGCTGTTTATTGACAAAACTGATCAGGGCCTTCTTGAGGATCGGACCGAATAGTTCCCGGGTGACATAAGTCGTTGGGCTGGCGAACGCCAAATCTGCCAGTTGGACGGCACCGGGAATGCAGACTTTGTCCACGTCGAAGCCGAGATCAGTTATCTTCAAATCGATAGCCGGGCCGGGATCGACAACCGCTTTGGCGGTTGCACTTATGCCAAAGTCCGAGGAACATGCGAGCAGTCCCTTGACGGTTACATCCTCGCCCAAAAGTCCCTGCTTCACATCCACGGACAGATTGATGCGAACGCCGGCCTTCACCTGCAGAGCGCCATCCGAAGCTTCGACGTTGGCATTCCGTAGCTTGAGTTCGTAGTGAACTTTCATCTCGGTGGGCGCTATCTCGTCTTTGAAAACGTCTACCGCGGAGAGCTGCGACACGACGACTGCCTTGACCTCGGGCGTGCACTGCTGAGCGTCGACCAGGCATGCAACCTGCACGTTGGCAACTCCGCCGACGCACCGGCCGAGGCGAAAGTGCCTGAAACAGTTCTGCCAGACGCGTTGGACGCAATTGCCCGGCACCTTTATGGCGATGCATTCCGCAGCCTTGGCTGGAGTCGCGACAACGTCGACCAGCCTCTGTTCAACCGATTTTCGCGTTACCTGCAGAAGCTCGTTAAACCAGGGTGTTTCGCCGCGGTAGAGCGGCTCCGTTGCATAGCGCGCAACCAGGTCTGACGAGAATTGCCTGGTGTTGACCGAGACTTCGGCTCGGATAACCGCCTCTGGCGGCTTCTCGGTTACTTGCCCGACTTTTGTTTCTTCCGGAGCCTTGGCGTCCCAGCGATCGCAACCCGCCAGCGCCAAGGCACCCAGCAACACCCACAACCCTGCCCGCATCACCGCCCCTGAAAAAGCATCAAGGTAAAACAGTGATTGTCAATGCAGCAAGCGGAATATCGCCCGCTCTCCTCCGGAAGGCCCGCTTTAGAGGTTACCGATACGACTGGGCGCCGCGAATCCCGAATCAGATGAGGCGCGGCCAATCCTCAGCTTGAACGGGCATGGTTTTCGCGACAATATGTACCCGGCACGTGCTTTTTCTGGCGCACCCGACACGATTCGGAACGTCTGACCTATGCCTTCGGGGCCTTGCTCCTCCCCCAAACTCCCTTTGCCGGGACATTGCCGCGGCCGGAGCAATCGGCTAAATCACCCCCACGCACCCGTAGCTCAGCTGGATAGAGCGTTGCCCTCCGAAGGCAAAGGTCACACGTTCGAATCGTGTCGGGTGCGCCACTTCGGTACAGAACCCCGACGCCCAAAGCCTGGTATCGCTTCGCTCCCGCATCCTGCGCGCGGGCTGCAGAGCCGGCCCATCGTGGACAGCGGGAGCGTGTGCGTCCCGGCTCCGCGGAGCAGCGTGAAGCACCCCGCACCGCGTCCGGGACACGGGCGCTCCGAGCCTTCGCGCGGCAGCTGTCGATCGCCGCTGCGCATGACCTTGAACGCATCTCCCCGCTAGTTCATCGGCACCACCGGCTTCAGCGTGGTGAACAGCTTCTGCGCCTCGGGATTGAGCGCGCCGACATTGCCCTGGTTGATCGAGACCACGATGCCGGAGACGGCGTTGACCGCCGACATGAAGGCGCCTTCCAGCCAGCCGCCGAGATGCGAGAACGAGCAGCTGGCGAGGAACACGCGGCTGTCGAGCTGCTCGGCCGGCGGGCGGCGCGGATTGTTGTACTGGGCGTGGGTGTGATAGCGGAAGCAGAGGTCGGACTGGTTGTGGTCGCCGGTCATGTCGAGCTTGAAGCCGCCGGCCGTCAGGTACGTGCTCCAGTCCCAGCTGACGCGCTCGCCCGCCTCGGCGCGGCTCAGCACGGTGGCGAGCCACCATTTCGCAGTGACGTCGGCGGGGCTGCCGGGGTTTTGCCGATAGGCGCGATTCAGCATCGCCTCGAACATCGACGGCGGCCCGGGCGGCTGGATGTTCTGCGGCCACTGCGCGAAAGCGTGCTCGAGCTTGGTCGAATCGTCGTCCCAGGTGTAGGTGACCAGGAAGCTGCGGAAATTCCTGTTGACCGGGCTCGGCACCAGATAGCTGGCGGCCAGTCCGCAATCCGACACCACCGCGCTGATCGGGCGGCCCTCGAATTGCGGCACCGGGGCGGCCGAGGCCGCGGCGTCGGTGATGGTGGCGAAGATCTTGGACGAGCGGGTCATGTGCAGCATGCCGACCGCCGTCACCGCCCGCGCATTGACGGCATCCTGCGAAGGCTGCGTCGACAGCAGCAGGCCCGGCAGCACCGCATAGCCGGGGCGGTTGGATCGGCCGGCATCGCCGATCTCGGGATTGGCAAGCGGCGTCGGCGAATAGCCCAGCCGGTTGACCAGCGCATTGGCGGCGTCGTGCGGCAGCGCCAGGATGGCGTAGTCGAAGGTCGCGAACTGCGCCGGGCCGCTGCCGCCGCTGACATAATAGGCGACGCCGGCCAGCCGCGGCTCGGCCTGGTGGAACACGTCGCAGACCCGCGCCTGCACCTCGGTGAACCTGAAATTGCCGGACGGCGGCGTCAGGGCGATGTCGCGCAGCTTGGCGATGAAATCGACATTGCCGGGGGCGAGCGCGGCCGGGAAGGTGTATTCGTTGGAATAGTCCCACAGCACCAGCCGCATCATCTCCACCAGCGAGATGTTGTAGAGCGGCTTGAAGCCGCCGGTGCCGAAGCCGAAGCGGCCGAACAGTTCGACGCACCAGTCGAGCAGCTGGTTGCCGGTCAGGCCGGTGACGGCCGGCAGCCGGCCGTTCTGTTGCGCGGTGGCCAGGATCGAGCGCACCGCGGCCTCCAGCGTGGTGCCGTCATGGTCTTTGACGAACACCTCCCAATAGGCCTGGATCTGCGCCAAGGTCGGCTGCGGCGTGGTCGGGCTGGAGAGAAAGCCGATCACCTGGAGCGGGGTGTAGGGCCCGATCCGGTAGGGCGGGTTGGTGCCGGTGCCGACCAGGCCCTCGATCACCAGGTCGCGCACCACCCTGGTCGGCGAATTCGGATCCAGCCACTGGCCGCCGACATAGCGGTCGAACCGGCTGCCGAACACGAACTCGGTCGGCACCGTGCCCGGATTGGGGAACGGATCGACCACCGTGCCTGCCCCGAAGGCGCGTTCGGCATAATGCCAGGTCAGGCCCGCGATCGAGGGAAACCGCATCGCGCCGATCTCGTAGACGGTGCGCGGCGTGAAGTAGGATGACACCCGGCCGGCGCGCCGCGGCGCGACGTTGGCGATCGGCGGCGGCGACGGAAACAGGAAGTTCGCCGGATCGGTCTCGAACATCACCACGTCGAACCGCCGCGACGTGTTGGCATTGGCGATCTGGCGCAGTTCGTACAAGGCGGCGATGCCGGCCGGACCGGCGCCGACGATCGCCACGCTGGTCACGCCGCCGGCAACGCCGCCCAGCGCGGTCCGCACCGCCACGGGATAGGAGATCTGCGCCGAATCCGGATGCCGATAGAACATCCCCGGCCCGTTGGCGAGTTCGCCGATCGTGACCGGCGCCGCCTGCAGCATCCGTTGCGCCGATGCCGCCAGATCCCTGATGACCGTGACCGCCATGATTCCTTCTCCTCCGGCAGGAAAGATTGAGAACAGGTTGTGAAACGGGTCGACAGAAAGCTCGAGAAACCGGTGGCGAGGCCAAAGCGGCGCGCGAAGGCCCGGCGGATTAGTTCAGCGGTCCGTGCCGGGTGAATCCTTCGGCGAATCCGGCGGCGCGGCCGGCCCGGACGCCTCGGGCGCGGCGCCCTCAGCCGCTTCCGGCGGCGCGTCGGCCAGCGCCTTGCGATGCCGTTCCTGTTCGGCCACCGCCCTGGCGAGATCCTTGATCATGGTCACGCTCATGAAGATTCTTTCCCGGCGCCAGCCGCGCCGCGGCCACATCGTGCGCATTCATCGGTTCCGCCGCCGGGCGCAACCGGCGCTGCGGGGCACTCGCGTCCAGATTTCATTCTTCGACGTCTACACCTGAAATGTGGCGCCGGCAAGATGGCCGCAAGGCGCGTGGACGAGTCGTGCCTGCAGGGACCCGAGCGTGAGCGCAATCGCGCTCATCGCGGTGGCGCGGAATCTCGTTTCGGCGCAGCGGCAGAAGTTTTTTTTCATTGAGGCCGGGGGTGATGGGTCCCTGCGTGCGCAGTGACGACTCGCTTGTCCGGGGCCTCGACTGGTTGAATGGGCGGTTCACTTCGGCAATAGGCGATGGCTCGCCCCGCGCGCGGCAGGGCTATCGCATTTGAAAAAATGGAAGGCTTGAATTCGGGGAGAGGTAGAATCTTCGCTGCGGCGTCCGTGGCTGTGCCCTCTCCCCCTGTGGGAGAGGGCTTGAGAGACGCCTGCAACAAACTCTGCCGGGTGAGGGGGCGTGCTCTGCGTCGACCCCTCACCCGGCCGAGTCTCTTGCTGGCGTTATTGAGCCCTCTCCCACAAGGGGAGAGGGCACAGTCAAGAGCACCGACGGCTTCGTTCCATATGCGATAGCCCTGCCGCGCGCGGGGAGAGGTGACCGCACGCCAGCCGATCACCGCTTTTGACCTCAGAGAAGTCCCCCGCATATGACAACTTCCAGGGAATCGGTCGTCCAGCGCCGGTCGCGGAGAGCAAACCTGACGCGGCGCGTATCAAGTTTCGCGCTCGCCGATGCCGTCCCACCAGGCGCAGGTTCCCGGCATCAGCCTGTAATTGCCGTCCATCACCTGCACCGGCGCGCGCAGGCCGGAAGCCGCGGCCTGCATCCGCATCTGGCGCGCGACCGCGCGGTCCTGCGGCGGCAGCCAGCTCCGCTCGTGTCCCCACAGGCTGGGGCCGTGATGCATTTCGACCGGCTGCCAGCCGGCCGGATCGATCTCGCGGCCGCCCCAGCCGCATTCGATCATGAAGGAAGACGGCGTCCTGGCGTAGAACGAGGTCATGAAGTCGTTGGTGTGGCGACCGAGGGTGACGCCGATGCGGTCCGGCTCGGCCAGTGCGAGATCGTAGGCCTGGCCGACATCGTCGAGCGAGAACAGCTCCACCATCAAATGATGCATGCCGTTCTTCCCGGTCTCGATCAGCGCCAGCGAGTGATGCCGCGCGTTGACATGGAAGAAGTAGGCGCGAAACGGCTTTTCGATGTAGTCGCTGAGGCCGAAGCCGAGCACCTCGACATAGAACGCCATCACCGGCGCGATGTGCTCGACCGTCAGCACGGCATGGCCGAGGCCGAGCGGGCCGGTGCGGAAGCCGGAGATCGACCGGCCCGGGCGGAACGGCTCGGCGGCGATCTCGGGGCCATAAAACGCCTCCAGCCGGTTGCCGGCGGGATCGCGGAACGAAATCAGCGCCGCCACCCGGCGGGCATCGGCGAGCGCCTTCGGCTCGGCGGTGACCTCGACCTTCGCCGCTTCCAGCCGCGCCGCCAGCGCCTCCAGCGCGGTCGCGTCGGCGACCTCCCAGCCGAACAGGCGCATGCCTTCCGGCATCGCGCGATCGATCACGATGCGCTGCTTGCGGTCGTCCATCCGGAACGCCAGCAGCGAAGCGCCGCGTTCCACCGCCTGCAGGCCGACCAGCCCGGTACCGAACCGCCGCCAGTCGTCGAGATCCGTCGAACCGAACCCGGCATATCCCAGCGCCAGCACCGTCATCGCGCGCCTCCCGTTTCGTTTATTGATCGCTTGAGCCGAATCCTACGTAGATTTTCCCGCGCGCGCGAGAGGCTTCACGGGATTCGGTGCCCGGATCGGGCCAACGGGTCGGCGCCAAGCGCCGCGACAGGCTCCGTGCACTTCGCAGGGCTATCGCCAATGGCGAAATGCAAGACTTGAACGGCGACGAAAACGGGTTCGGAAGAAATTCCAGACGGCGCTCGTGATTGTGCCCTCTCCTCCTGCGGGAGAGGGCGCAGCCACGGCGCCACGGCTCGTTCCACATGCGATAGGCCCCGTGCAATCGGAGGCAGATCCATCGGCCGGGATAAAGCCCCGGAATACGCTTCGCTCCATCCGGGCTACCGCCCCCGGCGGGACCCTGAAGGGCCGTCGGGGCTGCCGACCCGTCCCTTGACATCGCCCCCGGCGGATGGTGTCTACCCGCCCATGAACACCGTCGTCCGCCAGACCCGTCTGTGGTGGCGCACCTCCTGAGAGGTGGCCGGTGCGATTTCATTTTTTCAATCGTCGAAGGCCGTCATCGCAGTGCGACGGCCTTTTCGTTGGTCCTGTGTGGCGTTCCCTTCGCAAGTCTCATAAGAGGAACCCATGAACAGGACAGCGTTCTCCCTGCCGGCCCATAGCGAGTACACTACCCGTGGCGGCCTGAAGGTGGTGCGGTCGGTGGAGCAGTTTTCGGGCGGCGCCAACAGGCTCGACGACCTGATCGAGCTGCTGGATCGCCGCCGCGGCGTGGTGCTGTCGTCCGGCACCACGGTGCCGGGCCGCTACGAGAGCTTCGATCTCGGCTTCTCCGATCCGCCGCTGGCGCTGGAGACCGCAGGCGCCGGCTTTTCGCTGCAGGCGCTGAACCCGCGCGGCGAGGTGCTGATCGGCTTCCTCGGCGAGGCGCTGCGCGAGCCCTGCGTGGTGATTTCGGAAAAGAGCCCGGCGCGGCTCGCCGGCCATATCCTGCGTGGCGCCGCCCCGGTCGACGAGGACCAGCGCACCCGGCGCGCCAGCGTGATGTCGCTGGTGCGCGACCTCGTGGCGGTGCTCGGCGCCGCCGAGGATCCGCTGCTCGGCCTGTTCGGCGCCTTCGCCTATGACCTCGTGTTCCAGATCGAGGACCTGGTGCAGAAGCGCCCGCGCGAGACCGACCAGCGCGATATCGTGCTCTACGTGCCGGATCGGCTGCTGGCCTATGACCGCGCCGCCGGGCGCGGCGTGGTGCTGGCTTACGACTTCGCCTGGCAGGGCGGCTCGACCGCGGGCCTGCCACGGGACACCGCGGACAGCGTCTATGCCCGGACGCCGCGGCAGGGATTTGCCGATCATGCCGCCGGCGAATACCAGGCCACGGTGGAGACCGCGCGCGCCGCGTTCGCGCGCGGCGACCTGTTCGAGGCGGTGCCGGGCCAGCTGTTCGCCGAACCCTGCGAGCGCTCCCCGGCCGAGGTGTTCCAGCGGCTGTGCCGGATCAATCCCTCGCCGTATGGCGCGCTGATGAATCTCGGCGACGGCGAATTCCTGGTGGCGGCGTCGCCGGAAATGTTCGTCCGCTGCGACGGAAGGCGGGTGGAGACCTGCCCGATCTCCGGCACCATCGCCCGCGGCGTCGATGCGATCGGCGACGCCGAGCAGATCCGGCAGTTGCTGAATTCCGAAAAGGACGAATTCGAGCTCAACATGTGCACCGACGTCGACCGCAACGACAAGGCGCGGGTCTGCGTGCCCGGCAGCATCAAGGTGCTGGCGCGGCGGCAGATCGAGACCTACTCGAAGCTGTTTCACACCGTCGATCACGTCGAGGGCATGCTGCGGCCGGGCTTCGACTCGCTCGACGCCTTCCTCACCCATGCCTGGGCGGTGACGGTGACCGGCGCGCCGAAACTGTGGGCGATGCAGTTCGTCGAGGACAACGAGCGGTCGCCGCGGCGCTGGTATGCCGGCGCCATCGGCGCGGTGAATTTCGACGGCAGCCTCAATACCGGGCTGACCATCCGCACCATCCGCATGAAGGACGGCCTCGCCGAGGTGCGGGTCGGCGCCACCTGCCTGTTCGATTCCGATCCCGCCGCCGAGGACAGGGAATGCCAGGTCAAGGCCGCGGCCCTGTTCCAGGCGCTGCGCGGCGATCCGGCAAAGCCGCTGTCGGCGTTCGCGCCGGATGCGACGGGCTCGGGCAAGCGGGTGCTGCTGATCGATCATGACGACAGTTTTGTGCATATGCTGGCGGATTATTTCCGCCAGGTCGGCGCCACCGTCACCGTGGTCCGGCATGTTCACGCGCTCGACATGCTGAAGCAGAAAAACTGGGATCTCTTGGTATTGTCGCCGGGGCCGGGCCGGCCGGAGGATTTTGCGATTTCCAGTACCATCGCCGCGGCGCTCGAGAGCCGGCTGCCGATCTTCGGCGTCTGCCTCGGCGTGCAGGCGATCGGCGAATATTTCGGCGGCCAGCTCGGCCAGCTCGGCCAGCCGGCGCATGGCCGGCCCTCGCGCATCCAGGTGCGCGGCGGGCGCCTGATGCAGAACCTGCCCAATGAGATCGTGATCGGCCGCTATCATTCGCTGTTTGTCGAGCAGGGCAGCATGCCCGACGTGCTCCGCGTGACCGCGAGCACCGAGGACGGCGTGCCGATGGCGATCGAACACCGGACCCTGCCGGTCGGCGGCGTGCAGTTTCATCCGGAATCGCTGATGTCGCTCGGCGGCGAGGTCGGCCTGCGCATCGTGGAGAACGCGTTCCGGCTCGGCGCGGCGTGACCTGATGCAGCGATTCCGATCCATCGTTCGTCATTCCGGGATGTGCTCCGGCCGGCGATAGCCGGACGGAGTGCGGGCCCGGAATGACGAAATGATGCGAACCTCGAAATCGCTGAACCAGGAGGATACCGCAAGCGCTCGCGGCCAGGCGATCCAACCTGCTTGCCGCTTCCGGATTGCTTCGCTAGGTTCGCGACAACGAGCGCATCGAACCCCCATTGCCATTCCGATTTCAGAAAAAGACACCGATGACTTTTGAACATGACCTGAAGGCCGCCGTCCGCACCATTCCCGATTACCCCAAGCCGGGCATCCTGTTTCGCGACATCACCACGCTGCTCGGCGACGCGCGGTCGTTTCGCCGCGCCATCGACGAGCTGGTGCAGCCCTGGGCCGGCAACAAGATCGACAAGGTCGCCGGCATCGAGGCGCGGGGCTTCATCATCGGCGGCGCGGTGGCGCACCAGGTTTCCGCCGGCTTCGTGCCGATCCGCAAGAAGGGCAAGCTGCCGCATACCACGGTGCGGATCGCCTATTCGCTGGAATACGGCCTCGACGAAATGGAGATGCACGCCGACGCCATCCACCCCGGCGAGCGCGTGATCCTGGTCGACGATTTGATCGCCACCGGCGGCACCGCGGAGGCCGCGGTCAAGCTGCTGCGCCAGATCGGCGCCGACGTGGTGGCGGCCTGCTTCATCATCGACCTGCCGGACCTCGGGGGTGCGGTGAAACTGCGGGCGATGGACGTGCCGGTGCGCACGCTGATGGCGTTCGACGGGCATTGAGGGAAGGGCGGGGGCGGGATCGGGGCCGGGGTGGTTCATGGCGGCGAAATTCGCGCGATGTTTCAGATCATGCGCAGTATTTTGCAATCCCTGTAAATGAGGCCAAACGTTCTTCCTGCTCCAGGTGCGGCAAACCCCTGCGATCATTCAGCTGGCGCCTCAAGAGCAAGCACTATTTTCTCGAGCTCAACCGCGTAGCGGATCAATTCGGACAGAAGGCGTTCGTCGACCTCGGTGCGGCCCTCATACTCGGCTAGATTGCGCTCGTGATGGCTCTTCGCGAAAATCCGGGCCGCAGCAGGGTCCAGACCTTCGACCGTGTGAGCAAGCGCCTGGAAGACCGTATAGCGATTTTCCGACCGGTAGCCCTTCTGCCGCAGGGCAGCCAGAGCGAGACCATGCGCTGCGCCGTAGGCGAGATCGAACCGGCTTTCAGAGGCAAGGTCCTCGTTTTGCGCATCGGCGAGGCGCCTCTTCGCGCCGTTGATCATGCCGTCGAATTCCGCGCGCGTGGGTGGCTCATGCTTGAGCTGACCGATCTTAACGAGGTTGTCGAGCTCCTGTCTGGCCATGATTCAAGTCAGCTTCTACGCCGAAAAGGAAAAGCTTAGGCTGCGCGGCAATTTTTGCAATGACGGAATCTTTGGTACTGAACTTGCGATGCCAATCATCGAAGGAAAAGAAGGTCGGGTTTACAGTCCGATTCAAAACGTTCTCGGCCTTCTGCAAACCCGCATACAGATCGGCGTATGTCAGGTCGTCGCCGATTACCATGAGATCGATGTCGCTGCGCGCCGTATCGGTGCCTTTCGCGACTGAACCATAGACGAAAGCAACCTTGATCTTGTCGGCGTATGGCGCGAGCGATTGCTTCAACGGCTCGGTCAACCCGACAGTTTTCAAGACGATGCCGTGCAGCTCTTCAAAAATCGGCGATGCACGATTGGCCCGGTAGTGCTTCTGATTGCCGATTCGCTCGGCTGAGATCAGGCCGGTCTGCTCCAGGCGCGCCAATTCGCGCTCGACTGCACCTCTGCCCGAACGAACGCTTCGGACAATTTCCGAGGTATAGAAGCTGCGTTCGGGATTGCCGAAAATAAGCCCCAGCACGCGCTGCTGCACGCCGGAAAATAGCGCATTCGCCAAGCTCGGGTTCTTCGTCATATCAACCCCACTTTGGGTACCATACACCCCAAATTGGGGACGATCCATTAATTTAGAAACGTTGACTCGGCGAAATCTGCACCGCCGCCCGGCGAATAGCCCATCGCCGCGCAAAATCCGTGCGCTCCGGCTTTGCTCCCCAGCTCACTTCATCCCCCGCAGCAACTTCCGCGCCTCCCCCAACAAGTCCCGAATCCGCCTGCGCTCGGCGATCGCTTCGCCCGTGAACAGGCCGTGGCGGCGCGCGTTGCGGTTTCCGCGTGGTGCGCCGGATCGCGGCGCGCCGCCGTGCATGCGGCAGCGGCGTTTGCCGCGCACCGCCGGCGCGCGGCACGGGTCGCCGGCGCGGGTCTTGGCGCGGCAGCGCGGGCTTGCCAGCAAGGGAGCGGTATTGCGGGCGTGGTCGGTCATGCCTGCGCTGGCCGGCTGGCGGTCACGGAATCCGGGCGCTATGTGCCGGGATCGGGGCTCGCGGGCATCGAGGCCTCCGTCGCGATCGCCGCGCCATGGTCCGGGGCGACCACGCGGGTATGCTGGGTGACGTTGCCGACGATGGCCTTGCCGCCATCCTGGACCGAGACGTTCTGCACGGTGATGGCAGGCTCGCCCTGGTTGCGGTAGCGGTTGAGCGCCTCGATCTGGGCCGGAAAGGTGCGCGCCAGCCTGGCCAGCGCGCGCCCGGCGCTGTCATGCCAGGCGATGTCCTGCGCGCCGGCGAGGTGATGGACGGATTGCATCGCCATCACGTGAACCGACACCATCTGCGCCACCAGCATGGCCTCGACGGCGTCCCGGGGCTTCAGGCGCTTGATCATCGAAATCATGAAGGCGAGGTTGGCCGCGTCGGGCTTGCCCGCCTTCATGCTGGCCTTCACCAATTGTCCGAGCAGGCCATGCATCGCATCGCGATCGGCGACCCCCAATATCCCCGCCATCAGCCTTTCGCCGGCTTCCAGGTCCGGATGGTCGAGGCGGAATCCCTGCGGCGTGAGCTGTATCCCCACGGCGGTGGCAGACAGGGTCGGGCCGGCTGCGGCGCTTGCGGCCGGCGTGTCGAGGTCCAGTTCTGTGTCCATGTCGGGTTCTCCTTGGGCACGCGCATCGCGGGGCGCGCGCGAGGGTTCGGCCACGCGCAAGGCGATGCCTCGCTGCGGCGGGCGGTTGCAACTTTCCAGGGGTCGGAGGTTTGGCCTGCGATCACGCCACGGCGCCCGCCGTCAGGCAGGGTCAGCTTTTGAGGATCGCGGGATGATGGACAAGTGCCACTGATTTGCCCGACGTGTCAAAATGTTTTTCGCCGGGAAGGCATCCCGCCCGGCGGTATTCGGCTACTTTGCATGGGGTTGTTTTCGATATTTTGCGGCAGGCCGGGTTCGAAGCCCGCTTGCAGCTCCGCCCGCATTCGCCCGACCGGCTATCGCCGATGGAATTTTTTACGCCATCCGCGGCGAACATTTGCGATGCCGCATTGCGTTTCAACGAGTCGTGCGCACGCCGACGCATCTCGTGTTCGGCACGGGAGCGGAGGGCCTTTTTCAATTCGAGGCCAGGATGATGGGGCCCTGTGCGCGCAGGAACGACTCGGTGGGAGCTTGTGCGGGGCCACGACCGCACCAAGGCGCGGTTCATTTGGCCGCATGCGCCGCAAAGAGCGGGCAGAGGCGACGTGAAGTCGCGCATGCCCCGATTCAGCTCAGAGCCATCACGTTCTGGTGGAGCGATTCCGACCTAAATCGTCATTCCGGGATGTGCCGTTGGTCGGCGACAGCCGGCCAAAGGCGCAGGCCCGGAATCCATATCCCCTGCGGGGGTTAGGATTCCGGGCTCGCGCAAGAGTGCGCCCCGGAATGACGATTTAGGTCGAAATCGCGCCACGCGATCGCCCCCGCGCGGCCGGCGGAGCGGACGGCTCAGGACCTCTGCAGCAGCAGGTTCAACTCGAGCTCGCGAAGGCTATGGTAGTTCTTGCGGATCCACTGATGCAGTTCGGTCGAGCTGTCCTTCTCGTGGCGCAGGTAGCCGGTGAAGGAGAACTGCAGCCGGCTGATGTAGGTCTTGAGAAACACCGGCAGCGCGCCGACGCGAAGGATGCGGCCGCCGGCCATGGCCGGCGGCAGCTCGCCGCGCAGCACGAATTCGTTGTCGACGACAACGGTCGAAGCCGCGGGAATCTGCTGCTGCAGCATGGCAAAGCCGCGCGCCGAGGCGCGGTCGGTGTCGGCGACGAACAGGATGACCGGGGCGACGCCGCGCCGCGCCGCCTCCTTCAAAAAGCCGATCTCGTCCGACATCTTGAAGAACTCGTCGAAGGCGTGGAAGCCGAGATCGATCACCTTGGCGATGCCGTCATTGACGATCAGCCGGTCCATCAGCGCCATCTTGCCGAAGGTGTCGTCGACCTCGGCGGTCTCGGTGACGGCGGGCAGGTATTCCAGCAGCGAGGGCTCCTTCAGGTTGATGTCGAAGGCGGCCACCGTGCCCTGTTTCAGCAGCAGGAATTCGCTCAGCAGCCGCGCCATCATGGTCTTGCCGACCAGCGGGCGGGGCGAGCAGACGATGTAGACGGGGGTCAGACGCATCGGCGCTATATCAGGCGAATCCGGCCCCTAATCCAGCCAATTGGCGTGCGGAGCGCAACTATTTTTCGCCGCCGCCGCCGCGCTCGCCGGGCTTGCCGGAGCCGACCAGGTCGGTCAGCTTGATGCGGTCGAATTCGCTCCAGACATTGGCCAGCCAGTGCCGGACATAGCCGCGCAGCACGAACGAATAGTTGGCCGCCTCGTCGCGGACGCCCTTGTTGGCGACGAATTTGAGGAACGGCACCGAGGCCACCTCGACCTGCTCATAGGCCATCTCGTTGAGCTTGGGGATGGTCAGCTCGGTGGCGTCCTTGATGCGGTGGAAATAGGAATTGTAGGTCGCCTGGTCCCATTCGAAGAAGCTGGTGTTGTTGATGAAGTTCTTCACCAGGAAATACTTGGCGCCTACCATGAAGTTCGCGGTCTCGGCGATCTCGTCCAGCGAGGCGATCGAGGGCCCGAGGATGTGGAACACGGCAAAGGTGATCTGGCCGGATTTGGCCGCGTCGAGGAAGCCGATGTCGCGCAGCGAGGCCAGCGCCGGCGACAACAGGCCGGCGCGGACGTCGATCACGGTGACCGAGGGGCTCGATGAATTCAGGGTGTCGAAGATCTTCATCTGGTCCGAGGTCGTCGTCATGTCGACGATCTCGGTGATGTCGGGATGGAAGCGCTTCAGGGTGCCGCGCGGGGATTCGGTGTCGAAGGCGCGGGTGGGGACGTTGTTGGCGCTGAAATAATCGAGCAGGGTCCGCGACACCGTGGTCTTGCCGACCCCGCCCTTGTCCGCGCCGACCACGATCACTACTGGCTTCGTCATGAACTTCCCTTACGCCCCATTCCCGACCGATAGCACGATCCTAGAACAAACCAGGCCGCCTGTTGGGGGAAAACCGGTGCCGCCGCCGGATCGTGCCCTCGAGTCCCGGCGGTGGGCGCAACCCCGCCCGATCGGAACATCCCCGGCCTGCCTCGGGCGCGAACATGGCAGAAACAAGGGAGAATTCAATTCCTTAGACCGCCGTTAAGGTTAATCCTGCCGGTGTCGTTAACGCCGGTGAGGGCTGTTCGCGCGCGAGCGTTCAGCCGCGGCGGCCCCAGGGACCGGCGGGCCTGCCCCAGGGACCCCGGGATGCACCCTGGGGTTCGCTCGCCTGGTCCTTCGGATCGCTCCACGGACCTGACGGAACCGGCGGCTGGCCGCCTGGCGGCGGCGGATCGCCCGGCCCGGCCGCCGGCGGCAAGGCGAGCGGCCCGGGGTCGTGTCCGCCGGCGAATTTCACCAGCGCCTGCACCCGGGACTCCACCGAAGGATGGGTCGCAAACAGGTCGGAAAACCCCTCGCGCGGATTGTCGAGGCACAATTCCATCACCGCCGAGGTGGCCCCTGGAAGCTCGCCGCGGTTCTCGATCTTGCGCAGCGCCGAGATCATGGCGTCGGGGTTCTTGGTCAGTTCGACCGATCCGGCGTCGGCCAGCAGTTCGCGCGACCGCGACAGCGCCAGCCGCACCAGTTGCGACAACAGCCAGGCGAGCCCGATCAGCGCCACCGCGACGATGATGACGATGATCGCGGCACCGCCGGAGCCCTTGCGGTCATTGTCCGAGGAGGATGACGACGAGGAGGATGACCAGCTGCCGCGGCCATAGCCGCCATAGCCGTAACCGTAGCCAAAATTGGTAAAACTGCGGAAGAACAGTTCGGCGAAGAAGCCGACCACGCCGGCGATGATCACCGCGACCACCATCATCTGGACGTCGCCGTTGCGGATGTGGGTGAGCTCGTGGCCGAGCACCGCTTCGACCTCCTGGTCGTTCAGCGCCTTCAGCAGGCCCGAGGTCACGGTGACGGCATATTGCCGCGCGTTGAGCCCGGTGGCGTAGGCGTTCAGCGCGTCGCTGTCGATGATCTTCAGCTTAGGCATCGGGATGCCGCGCGAGATGCAGAGGTTTTCCAGCAGATTGTACAGCCGCGGCTGCTGCTGCCGCGTCACATCCTCGCCGCCGGTCACGGCATCGACGATCGACTGGTGGAAGAAATAGGCGATCACGATCCACAGCAGCGTGCCGCCGGTGGCATAGGGAAAGGCCGTCACCAGGTCGCGCGCCGCCGCCTGCAGATAATATGGCACGGTTTCGCCGGCATCGGTCACCCCTTCCGCGATCAGCGCGCCGGCATAGACCATGACGTAGACCAGCACGAACAGCCCGGCGAGCAGCAGCATCGAACGGAATTTGTTCGACGCGATGTGGGTGTAGAGACCATAGGCGGCCATGATGGGTCCTGGTGTAACCGCGCGGACATCATTGCGAGGCGCGCTCTGTCCGCCGAAGCAATCCATGCCTTTCCGATGTTTATGGATTGCTTCGCTTCGCTCGCAATGACGGCAAAATAGACGAGTTTAGAATTTCACCGTCGGCGCCTGCTCGACGTCGGCACGGGCGGCGCCGAGATCGAAAAACTCCTTGCGGGTGAAGCCGAAGGTGCCGGCGAACAGCGCGGCGGGCATCTGCTGGATGCCGGTGTTGTATTCCTGGACCGCGTTGTTGAAGAAGCGGCGGCTGGCGGCGATCTTGTTTTCGAGATCCGACAATTCGCTGGCCAGCTGCTGGAAATTGGCATTGGCCTTGAGGTCGGGATAGGCCTCCGACAGCGCCATCAGCCTGCCGAGCGCGCCGCTGAGCTGGTTCTCGGCGGCGGCGACCTGGCCCGGTCCCTGCGCCGACATCGCGGCGCTGCGGGCCTTGACCACCTCGTCGAGCGTGCCGCGCTCATGGGCGGCGTAGCCCTTCACGGTCTCGACCAGGTTCGGGATCAGGTCGTGGCGCTGCTTGAGCTGCACGTCGATGTCGGCAAAGGCCTGGCTGACGCGCTGGCTGAGCGCGACCAGCCGATTGTACGACGCAAAGGCGAACAGCACGACAATGACGATGACGCCGATAATGATCCAGCCGCTCGACATGGCAAAAAACTCCTGATGAGACAACGAACGAGAACAACCCTAGACCAAAAAACGCCCATGCGTCAGGGACCGCCTGGACGTGGGCATCCCTTGGTCGGGCGCAAGGCGGCGTACGTTCAACAAACCGGCGATCGGCGTTCCCGACGCGGTGCGGCGGGAGCGGGGTGGGTCAATCCGCCACCGCGTCGCCCCATCGCCAGCGCCGGGCGCGGGCGTAGTCGGCCCTGGCGCCGCGCGGCACTTTTGTCATCAGCAGACCGTCAGGGGTGCAGAGTTTCGCGGATACCTCGACCTTGCTGACGAAGGGCTGCGCCAGCACCCGGGCGGGACGTGCCGCCACCGGCGTGCGCGACAGCGCCAGATAGCTGAATTTCTCGTCCTCGAACGCGAGTTCTGCGCCCTTGAGGTGGCGATGCGCGCGCGAGCGGGGCAGCCGCTGGGTGAAATGACACCAGTCCGGCGCCGTCAGCGGACAGACGCCCTCATGCGGGCAGGGGGCG
>Ga0302157_10000054_pt1 | contig 132448 bp, 126 predicted proteins | sample I_Bog_N3_3_FD_193502 | JGI IMG/M metagenome (GOLD analysis project Ga0302157, IMG submission 193502) | Peat permafrost microbial communities from Stordalen Mire near Abisko, Sweden - I_Bog_N3_3 | ecosystem: Environmental > Terrestrial > Soil > Wetlands > Peat | place: Sweden: Abisko... | reverse complement strand
TGGCCAGGCCCGTCCATCTCGGTCGCCACGTAGACCACGGCCGGCGCCACCGGGCGGCCCAGCACCGCCTGCATGCGCGGCGCGTTGTCGACGCCGTTCTGCAGGCTCAGCACGACGGCGTCCGGCGTCAGGTGTGCGGCCAGTTCCATGGCCGTGGATTCCGTGTCGGTGGACTTCACGCACACCAGCACCAGGCCGGCGCCGGCAACGGCCGCGATGTCGGTACTGGATTCCACGCGCACATGCTCGTCGAACGCCGCAGTGGTGATGCGCAAACCGTCGCGCTTCATGGCATCGACGTGTGCTGGCCGACCGATCAACGTCACCGGCGCGCCGGCCCGCGCCAGCATGCCGCCGTAGTAGCACCCGACGGCTCCGGCGCCGACCACCGCGACCCGCGTCATGCCCCCTCGCGCTTGAAAACCGCGATGGCGCTCACGCGCCCTCCCGCAACGGCGGCGCGATCTGCTCGGCATAGTCGTACAGTGCGCCCAGGATGGCCTGGCCGCGCTCGTCGGCCTCCTCGTTGAGCTGGTCGATGCGCTCGAAGAAGGCCGCCAGCGTGGTGGAGCCGCCGACGCCCTCGTGCAGCCGGGCGCTGCAATGGTCGACCCAGCGCTCGTTCTCCTGCGCGCTGAGCGTATCGGCGAAGTTGCGCGCGCGGTAGCGGAACAGGATCTCCTCCAGCCGCGGATCGTCGAACACCACGCGCTGGCCGGCCAGTTGCTCGCCCGGCAGGCGACGCAGTCGCTCCAGCTTGCGGCGGTCGTCGTTGCCCACGAAGCCGCCGTACAGGTCTTCGTCGACGTCGGCGGCCGACGTGGGCGCCGGTCGTGCGTAGACCTCGCGCCAGGCGCCCTGCATCAGCGTGGCGACGGCCGGCGCGGCCCGGGCGTGGCGCAGCGCGCGCTCGACGTCGATCGAGTGGCGCGCGACGGTCTCGGGCGACAGCGTCTTCAGGTTGCCCACGACAATGGGGGACTTGTTGGCGTGGATGCTCTTGACCGGCAGCCGCGTGACGCCCTCGGGCAGGTCGGCGCTGCGCGTGAACAGGCGCTGGCGCAGCGTCTCGGCGCTCAGGCCGGCGAGTTCCTGCGGGTCGTGCGCCAGGTCCCACACCAGCAGTTCGTTCTTGTTGGTGGGATGCTGCGCCAGCGGATAGACGATGGCCATGCAGCCGTTCTCCACGCCGAACATGCCGGAGATGTGCAGGAACGGCCGGTTGGCGCCCACTTCGGCCCACACGGCCTCCTTGCGGCGCAGCTTCAGGCAGAACTCCCACAGCCGCGGCTGGCGGTCGCGGATCAGCCGGGCCAGCGCGATGGTGGCGCGCACGTCGGACAGCGCGTCATGGGCCGCCTCGTGCGCGATGCCGTTGGCGCGGGTGAGGTGCTCCAGCTTGAACGACGGCCGGCCGTCTTCGTGCCTGGGCCATTCGATGCCCTCGGGCCGCAGCGCCCAGGTGGCGCGCACGACGTCGAGCAGGTCCCAGCGACCGCATTCGTTCTGCCACTCGCGCGCGTACGGGTCGATCAGGTTGCGCCAGAACAGGTGGCGCGTGACCTCGTCGTCGAAGCGGATGGTGTTGTAGCCCACGCCGATGGTGCCCGGCTGCGCCAGCGCGCCTTCGATCGCGGCCGCGAAGGCGTGCTCGGGCAGGCCCTGCGCCAGGCAGGTCTGCGGCACGATGCCGGTGAGCAGGCACGACTCGGGGTCGGGCAGCGAATCGGGCGACGGCTTGCAGTAGTGCATGACCGGCTGGCCCACCTCGTTGAGCTGGGCATCGGTGCGGATGCCGGCGAACTGCGCCGGGCGGTCGCGCCGCGGCACGCGGCCGAAGGTCTCGTAGTCGTGCCAGAAGAAGCTGCTTGCGGTCATGGGGGAAAGATACCTTGGAGTGCGATCCGGCGAGGCGCGCCGTTTACGGCATTTTGCCGGCGCGCCGCGCCGCGCCGCCATTTTCGGCCTTCCCGGCCACGCCGGCGCGAATCTCCCCGAAAGCAGGGTCCATTCGATGGCTAACCCGCCGAAGGCAAACCCGCGATCCGGGGCATTCGCGGCGCACGTAAACTCGCGCGCTTCAAATCTCCAAACTCATCTCGCCATGCGAATCAACCACAAGCCGCGTCCCCTGCTCGCCGGCCTCGCGCTCGGCTTCGGCTTCCTCGCCCACGCGCTCGCGGCCGCGCCGGGCCAGCCGGTCGCGCCGGTCCACCCCGTCACGGACACCTACTTCGGCACCGCGGTGGTCGACAACTACCGCTACATGGAAGATCTCGCCAATCCCGAGATCACCACCTGGATGAAGGCGCAGGCCGACTACACGCGCGGCCAGCTCGACGTGCTGCCCGGCCGCAAGGCGCTGCTCGAGCGCATCCACGCGCTCTCCAACACCGACCTGCGTCGCGGCGGCTTCGTGCGCCGTGGCCAGCGCCTGTTCTACGAGGTGGTGCAGCCGGGCGCCCCGCTGCCCAAGCTGTACTACCGCGACGGCGAGAACGGCGTGGAGCACCTGCTGGTCGATCCGGGCGAGATGGGCAAGGGCTCATCCACCCACTACGCGCTCGACTTCTTCATGCCCTCGTGGGACGGCAAGCGCCTGGCCTACGGCCTGTCGACGGGCGGCTCGGAAAACAGCGTGCTGCACGTGATGGACGTGGCCACCGGCGCCGTGCAGTCCGAGTCCATCGACCGCGCGTCCAACAGCCGCGTGGCCTGGCGCGCCGACAACAAGTCGTTCTTCTACCTGCGCTACATCAAGCCGGGACCCAGCACGCCCGCCAACGAGACGCTGTACAACGCGCGCACCTACCTGCACGTGCTGGGCAGGAACGCCGACGGCGATGCCGACACCGTGGTGTTCGGCCGCGGCGTGGCGCCGGGCCTGGACGTGCCGGAAGGCCAGAGCACCTGGCTCGTGACCGCACCCGATTCGCCGTACGTGCTGGCCGTCGCCAACCACAACGACGACGACAACCCGTCCACGATCTACGTCGCGCCGCTGGCCCAGGTCAAGGGCGCGGCCACGCCCTGGAAGAAGATCGCCGACGTGAGCGACGGCGTCACCACCTACTTCCTGCGCGGCCAGACGCTGTATTTCATGTCGCAGAAGGGCGCACCGCACTTCCGCCTGCTGTCGCTGCCGCTCGCGCATCCCGACCTGGCCAAGGCCACCGTCGTGCTGCCGGAAGGCCCGGGCGTGCTGACCGACGTCGAGATCGCCAAGGACGGCCTGTACACCCGCGTGCGCGACGGCGCGGTGTCGCACCTGCACCGCGTGTCGTTCGACGGCAAGCACAGCGACGACGTGGCCACGCCGTTCGAAGGCAACGTGAGCGAACTCGTCACCGACGCGAGCCAGGCCGGCGCGCTGTACACCATCCGCGGCTGGCTGCAGTCCGCGCAGACGCTCAGCTATGACCCGGCGCACGCGAAGTCGGTCGACACCGGCCTGAACCCGCCGTCGTCCATCGACACGTCCGCCTTCGTGGCCGAGGAAGTGTTCGCCACCGGCGACGACGGCACGCGCATCCCGCTGTCCATCATCCACCGCAAGGACATGGTGGCCGACGGCAGCCATCCCACGATCCTCGAGGGCTACGGCAGCTACGGCATCTCGCTGGAACCGCGCTTCTCGGCGACGCAACTGGCCTGGCTGGAACGCGGCGGAGTGATCGCCACCGGCCACCTGCGCGGCGGCGGCGAGTACGGCGAGGGCTGGCACCAGGCCGGCTTCATGCTCACCAAGCTCAACACCGTGCAGGACTTCATCGCCTGCGGCCAGTACCTGATCGACCACAAGTACACGACGTCCGCCCGCCTCGCCGGCGAGGGCGGCAGCGCGGGTGGCATCACGGTGGGTGGCGCGCTGACGCGACGTCCGGAACTGTTCGGCGTGATCCTGGACCAGGTGGGCATGTCCGACACCCTGCGCGCCGAGACCGAGCCCAACGGCCCGCCCAACATCAGCGAGTTCGGCTCCGCGAAGGACGAGGCCGGCTTCCACGGCCTCTACCAGATGGGCGCCTACGTGCACGTGCGCGACGGCACGCCCTACCCCGCCGTGCTCTTCACCACCGGCGCCAACGACCCGCGCGTCTCGCCGTGGCAGATGACCAAGATGGCCGCCCGCGTGCAGGCCGCCACGTCCAGCGGCAAGCCCGCGCTGCTGCGGGTGGACTACGACGCCGGCCACGGCATGGGCTCGAGCACCTCGCAGCGCGAGAACCTCACCGCCGACCTGTGGTCGTTCGCGCTGTGGCAGATGGGTGATCCGGCGTTCCAGCCGGCGGCGCATTGATCGCGACGACAGCACGCTGACCACGCGCCGGGGGCGACCGCATCGACGGTCGCCCCCGGCGAATTTTCAGGAACGCGCAAGGCGTTCAACGAGCCGCCTGCGGCGCCACGACGGGCATCAGCCTGCCCTGCCCCAGCAGCACCAGCGTCCGCACGATCAGAAACGCGAACACCCCGTTCGCGGCCACGAACAGCGCCGGGGCCAGGTCGGCCACCAGGCCCGTCGCGCCGCGGTCGACCATCCGCATCGCCAGTGCCGGCAGCGCCGCAGTGCCGAAACTGAACGCCCAGTAGCCCGGCACGAACGCCTGGTGGCGGATCCACGGCAACAGGCGCAGCAGCAGCAAGGCCTGGTAGATCCCGTAGCCCAGCAACAAATACGCGAACACGTCCGGCACGCCGGCGGTCAGTGCCATCCAGCCGCCGCCGCCCACCACTGCCGGCGCGAGCTGGATGCCCAGCAGCGGCCGCAGCGGCGCGGGCAGCTCGGTGCCCACGGAGGCGCGCTGCAGGATGATGGATTCCGTGGCCAGCCAGGCGAACAGTCCGACACCGAAGAACAGCAGGCCCAGTTCGTTCCAGCCGAACCCGGCCGACACCGTCGCGGCGACGAAGCTCTGCGCGACGCTGGGCAGGTAGGCCGCGGGCGTGACGAGTTCGGGCGGGCGCCCGCCCATCCACATGCGCCCGTTGAGCCACAGGCCCACCGCCAGCTGCAGCACGAGCGCCACGACGAAGAGCCCTTGCGCGAATTCGCGCGCCAACGGGCTCAGCGCCGCCGCGGCCAGCATGCTGGCCACGGGCAGCAGCGCCGCGAACGACGCTTGCAGCGGATGCTGCAGTTCCGCCACCGCCTCGGCGCGCCGGGACAGCCATTTGTGCGCGTAGAGCGCCAGCAGCACGATCCAGGTGGCGAGCCCGGCCAGCGACAGCGCCGTCGCCACGTCGGCCGGCAGGTGCCACAACCGCGCGCCCACGTGCCACGTGTTGGCGAGCGCCAGCAGGCCGACGGGAATGCCGAAGAACGAGAGCGGGACGGGGGTGCGGATGGTGGACATGGCGGGTTCTCCAGGCCGAAGAGGGATAGCCGGAATCGATTCTCCGCGCCAGAATCGAGATTTTGAATACCATTCCGTCCACATAACTTGCTCGATAGTCTCCCTTGGACGCCCTGAGCCACCTCGTCACGCTGCTCGACCCACGCGGCCGCATGGAGTTGCGCTGCCTGTTCGGCGCGGCCTTCTCGGCCCCGCATGGGCCGGTCGGGCCGTGGCGCGCGCCGTTCCACGTGGTGCTGCGGGGCGAGTGCGAACTCGCGCTGCCCGGGAGCGGCCGCACGATCGCCCTGCAGCCCGGCACGTTGCTGGTGCTGCCGCGTGGCAGTCCGCACACGCTGCGCGCGCGCCCGTCGCAGGCGCCCCGCGCGGGTGCGCGCATCCGCACGCAGGCGGGCGCGCTCGTCGACCTGAAGACCAACGTGCGCGATCCGGCCCGGGCCGAGATCGAGATCCTGTGCGGCGAGTTCGAGTTCCGTGGACGCCGCCGCAGCGCGCTGCTGGAGGCCCTGCCCGATTGCCTGGTGGTGGAGTTCGCGCAGCGTCCCGAGTTCGGCTGGCTGCAGGGCCTGCTGAGGATGATGGCCCACGAGATCGAGCACCAGGGGCCCGGCGCCGCGGCCATCGTGGCCGAGCTCTCGGGCGCCGTGTTCACGCTGGCCGTGCGCGCCCACCTGGAGACGCAGCCGGCGCAGCGCGGCGTGCTGGGCGCGATGGCCTGCTCACGCCTCGCGCCGGCGCTGTCGGCCATGCTCGACTCGCCCGGGCGGCCGTGGACCGTGGAGACACTGGCCGCCCGCTGCCACCTCTCGCGCGCCGCCTTCGCGCGCCTGTTCGCGCAGCACGCGGGCGTGGCGCCGCTGGCGCTGCTCACCGCGCTGCGCATGGAACTCGCGTCGCGCCTGCTGGCGCAAGGCGACCAGGACGCCGCCAGCGTGGGCGAGTCCGTGGGCTACCAGTCGGAGGCGGCCTTCAGCCGTGCGTTCGCGCGGCACGCGGGCATGACGCCGGGGCGTTACCGGCGCAGCGAGCGCGCGTCGGCAGGCTGACCTGCCGGCACGCCCAGCATCAGGTCGAGGTTCTGCACCGCCGCGCCCGCGGCGCCCTTGCCCAGGTTGTCGAACACCGCGGCCAGCAGCACCTGGCCCGCGCGCTCCTGCGCGAACACCGACAGCCGCAACCTGTTGCTGCCGTTGAGCGCCCGCGGATCGAGCCGCAGCGCGTCGGCGTCGTCCACCAGCGGCTGCACCTCGACGAAGCGTTGCCCCGCGTAGCGCGCCTCGAGCGCGGCGTGCAGGCGCGCGGCCGTCACGCCCGCGGGCAGCAGGCGCAGGTGGAGCGCGATCGTGAGCACGATGCCCTGCCGATAGTGGCCATAGGCCGGCACGAACACCGGTGCGTGCGCCAGGCCGGCATGCTGCCGGATCTCGGGCACGTGCTTGTGCTTCAGGCCCAGGCCATAGACCTGGAACGGCATCGCGTCGGCGGCAGCCGCACCTTCGTGATCGTCGAGGCCCGCGCGGCCGCGTCCGGAATAGCCCGATACCGCATGGATGGCCAGCGGGTAGTCGGCCGGCAGCAGGCCCGCGGCGATCAAGGGCCTGAGCAGCGACACCGCGCCCGTGGGATAGCAGCCGGGATTGCTGACGCGCTCGGCCGCCGCGATGCGCGCGGGCTGCGCGAACTCGAGTTCCGGCAGGCCGTAGACCCAGCCCGGCGCGGTGCGGTGCGCCGAGCTGGCGTCGATCACGCGCACGCCGGGCCGACGCACCAGCGCCACGGCCTCGCGCGCGGCGTCGTCGGGCAGGCACAGCAGCGCGACGTCGCAGTCGTTCAGGGCCTCGGCGCGGTGGGCGGCACTCTTGCGCTGCCCGGACGGCAGCTGCAGCAGGCGCAGGTCGGTGCGCCCGTCCAGCCATTGGCGCACCTGCAGGCCGGTGGTGCCTTGGTCGCCGTCGATGAAGACGAGAGGGGTCATGCGTGGCTCCGGGTGGGGTTCGAAGCGCATGGTGCATCCGTCCTTTCATGCGGGCCAGTTGAATCTGTCAAACTATCGATTCAGAATTCCTGAATCGGCAACCATGCGCGAACTCAACCTCGACCGCCTGCGCACGCTGCTCGCGGTGGCCGACCTCGGCTCCTTCGCCGCGGCCGCCAAGGCGTTGCACCTGGCGCCGCCCACGGTGACGCTGCACGTGGCGCAGCTCGAGGGCCGCCTGGGTGCGCGTCTGCTGCACCGCGCACCGGCCGGGGTCACGGCCACGTCGGCCGGCAGCCTGCTGATCGACAAGGCGCGACGGCTGCTGGCCGAGGCCGACGACCTGCTGCAGACCGTGCAACGCCAGGTCGACGCACGCGGCGGGCGCGTGCGCCTGGGCGCCTCCACCGGCGCGCTGGCGCACCTGTTGCCGCAGGCGCTGGAAGCCCTGGCGGCGCAGCATCCGGAGATCGACGTGCAGGTGGCGGTGCTGACCAGCGAGGAGGCCCTGGCCCGGCTGGCCGCGGGCAGCCTGGACATCGGCATCGTGGCGCTGCCGCAGCCGGCGCTGCGCGGCCTGCGCGTGCAGGCCTGGCGCCGCGATCCGGTGCTGGCGTTCATCCCGGCGGCCTGGGAACCGCCGCGGCACGTGACGCCGGCCTGGCTGGCCGCGCGCCCGCTGATCGCCAACGATCGCGGCACCCGGCTTTCGCGCCAGACCGCCGAATGGTTCGCCGCGGGCGGCGAGCGGCCGCAGGCGCGCATCGAGCTGAACTACAACGACGCGATGAAGAGCCTCGTGGCCGCGGGCTACGGCGCCGCGCTGCTGCCGCACGAGGCGGGCGCGCCGCCGCCGGACGGTCGCATCAGCATGCGGCCGTTGAGGCCGGCGCTGTCGCGGGCACTGGGCATCGCGCACCGGTCAAGGCCGGACGACGACGCGACGGAGGCGACGCTCCAGGCCTTGCTGGCGATGCGGGCGAGCTAGGCGGGTACCCGGACCTTGCGCGCCGTCTTCATGCACGCCACCACGAGTGCCTGCGCGCGCTCGGCCGGCATCGTCGGCGGCCCGAACAACGCGCGGTAGATGATGGGCGAGACGACGGTGTCCATCACCGTGTCGACCTCGGGCACGGCGTCGCCGCGGGCGATGCCCCGACCGACGATGGTCTCGATCTGCGCCGCCGTGAACCCGGCGCACTGGCATGGCACCGGCAGCCGGCCTTGAACGGGCGTGCCGCCCTTGGCCGCGAGCACGTCCAGCATCATGCCCAGCCCGACCTCCGACGACATCTCGTCGCGATACTGCTCCACCCAGGCCTGCAGGTCGCCGGCGACGCTGCCGGTGTCGGCCGGGTCGCCGTCCGGGCGCATGCGTTCGACGGCCACGTCGGCCAGCAGGTCGGCCAGTTCGCCCCAGCGGCGGTAGATGGTGGACGGCGTGACGCCGGCGCGCGCCGCGATCAGCGGCACGGTGAGCCCCGCTCGCCCGTGAAGGCCCAAGAGCTCGAGGGTGGCCTGGTGCACCGCCGCCTGGACGCGGGCGCTGCGGCCGCCGGGACGGGGGATGGCGCGGTTGATCGGGGTCATGCGTCCATCTTAAAGCAAAGGCTTTGCGTTAGCGAGCGAAGGGATGCACAATGCACAAACGCAAAGACTTTGCGTTAGCTGGACTGGAGCCGTCGAATGACACCCACCGCCGCCACCGCGATCCTTCGCGACCCCGCGCGCCTGAGCCGCGGGGCGGCACTGTGGCTCTACGCGTCGATCCTCGTCACGTACCTGGCGGCCTCCACCGCGCCGTCGCCCCTCTACGCGCTGTACCGCGAGGCCTGGGGCTTCTCGGCGCTCACGTTGACGCTCGTCTTCGCCAGCTACGCGTTCGCGCTGCTGGCCGCGCTGCTCGTGTTCGGCGCCCTGTCCGACCACCGCGGCCGGCGCGAGGTGATCATCGGTTCGATGATGCTCGAGTTCGCGTCACTGCTCGTGTTTCGCCACGCGTCGTCCGTCGAATGGCTGGTCGTGGCGCGGCTCGTACAAGGCGCGGCCACCGGCGTCGCCACCAGCGCGCTGAGCGCCGGCATCCTCGACATCGACCGCCAACGCGGCTCGCTGCTCAACAGCGTGTCGCCGCTGGTGGGCATGGGCTTCGGCGCGCTCGGCACCGGCGCGCTCGCGCAGTTCGCGCCCGCCCCCACGCGACTCGTGTTCGACGTGCTGCTGGCGATCCTGGCGCTGCAGACGCTGGCCGCGTTCCGGCTGCCCGAGACCGTGTCGAAACGCGCCGGCGCGCTCGCCTCCATGAAGCCCCAGCTGGCCGTGCCGGCGCGTGCGTGGCCGACGCTGTGGCGGGTGCTGCCCGTCAACACCGCGCAGTGGGCGCTAGGCGGCTTCTACTCGTCGCTGGGCCCGTCGCTCGCTCGGGTCGTCACGGGCGGGCATTCGCCGTTGCTGGGCGGCGGCGTCGTGGCTGCGCTCGTGCTGAGCGGTGCCGTCGCGGTGCTGCTCGTGCGCACCCGCGCCGCGCGCTTCGCACTGACCGCCGGCACCTGGGCGCTGGTGATCGGCGTCAGCGTCTCGCTGGCCGGCGTGCAGTCACACGCCATCGCCGTGTTCTTCGCCGGCTCGATCATCTCCGGCCTGGGCTTCGGCGCCGCCTTCAACGGCACGCTGCGCACCCTGGTACCGCTGGCCGAGGCCCACGAGCGCGCCGGCCTGATGTCGACGTTCTACGTGCTGAGCTACCTCGCCTTCAGCGTGCCGGCGCTCGCCGCGGGGTTGCTGGCGGGGCATGTGGGGTTGCAGGCAGCGTCGCTGCTGTATGGGACGCTGCTGGTGGCGATGGGATGCGTGGCGCTGGCAGCGATGGCGCTGCGCTCGGCGTAAGGGGGCCGTGCTTGCCGGTTCCTTGGGGATGCATGCAATGCAGTCGTGCGCTCGCGCGGACGCAGTTCCCGACAGCACCGCCAATGGCACTACGAACAGCTCACATCTCGAACATTCGCCGGCAAGAACGCAAATTGATCTCAAAAGCCGACACGCCTGGCTAGGGGTGAGCAACTCATCCGTGCGAGAACATACTTCGGCCACTGGCCGTGGCTGCGCCCGTCAATCGCCGCAAGACGTCGTGGCCACATCACACGTTGCCGACGCATGTCCGGCTGCATGGTGGCGCTTGCCATTGACATCGAGCCTACCTGAAGAGGGTCCGTAAGCGGCTGAACCGTCCTGTGAGAGGAGCGCGCGATGGGAGATGGGCAGAACAGGATCCACGCCTTGTGGGCGCCGCTTCGTTCGATCGTCGCCCTGGTCGCCTTGACCGCAGCCCTGCTGGCGCCTGCATCAGCCATCGAGGCGGCGACGTCGAACAAGGCGAACGTAGGCATCCCTTGCACGCAAGTGTCAGACGATACCCGCCTTGCGATCGAAGCGTTGCTCGCGTACGGCCCTCCGACACCGAAGGATGCTAGCTCATCCGTCGGTGCAGCAGTTGCTCCGGTGGCTGCGAGCGGGCCATCGGCTGCCGCCCCCAACGCGATACAACCGAGGAGCGACGGTGCCGAGCTTGTCGTGCTCCGGAGACTGAATGCGCTCCTTGTGTCCGGCGACTTTGGGTCGGATTCTCTTTGTCCCGTCTTGCCTGTTGATCGCGCGTTCCCTGCCCCCGCTGACGATCGCCTCGAGCCGCCTCCTGGCTCCGAGACGTTGCTGACGGCAGCCATCAAGACCTGCAAAGCCGATTTCATTCAGACGGTCCTGAAGATCGAGAAGAGCGTGAACGGCAACGTCTATGCGACAGCGGCTGCGGAACGGCTCGGCATTCCCGCCCCAAAGCCCGTATCGCTTTTCGATGGTTGTTCGCCGCCCACGGAAGGCAACCAAGGTTGGACGGCACTCAGATCGCAGCTTGACCCCAACGTCATCTATGCTCCCTGGAGCTCAAGAAGTACGACTCACACGTGGGAACGCTTTCAGGCAGAGGGCAACTCCGGAGCAATCGCACCAGACGTTGACGACGTTCCGCGGCGCTTTCCTGCATACCTCACCTCGCTGATCGCCGCGCAGCAAGGGCTTTCAGTCGGTGCGTCCAGCCAGTCCGGCTCGACGAGTCCCAAGATCCAGGGTGAGCTCCGATACACGATCGGGCAGACGGAAACAGACCACCAAGATGACCGCACAGGTCAGGACGACGGCTATGTGGGCCGGAGTTTCTTCTGGGCCGGAGGCAATCTCAGCTCCAGCAAGAACTACGCTCAACCCAACAACCCAAAGTGGGTCGGTACGGGAATTGGATACAAGGAGATCCTCGGAGCCTCCCCTCTATTCTGGACCGACTCGCGAGCCCGGTGGATCGAGGTTCGCTCCAAGTTCGGAGACGAGTACAACCTGTTGCCAACGCTCCATTCAAACTATGTCGTGACGAACGTGGCGACCTCGTACTTCTTCGCTCTGGCAAGCGATCTCGATGGCAAGTACCCGCTGCGAACCGGTGCCCCCGCATATGGTGCCGTCAGCGTAGGCGGGCAAGCTCAAGCCAGGACGGCAGGGGTTTCTGACTCCGGAGTCCGCTCGGCCTACACGTTCGAACGCCTCGATCTCTACGTGTATCCGCTTTGGGCATTCAGCCGACTCTTCGGAACGTCGGCCGATGGACCTCCCAACGCTGCATGCTTCTCAAGGGTGACCGGCAGCGAGATCGACTGGATCAAAGCGGGATGCTCGATTGTCACGCTCCACATTGATCGTCAGATCGTTAACAACGGCCTCGGTGCCCTCAATGAATTCGCGGTGAATTGGGGGTTCCGGAAGGGGCTGTCGCTTTCGTTCACTCGCTCGGTCGGCACGCCGGATCCGATCTCGAACTTCGGCCTCAAGATGACGAAGACCGCCACGAGTCAATTGGCGCTCAAGCTCACGCCAGGGCAGTGAAATCCGGCGTGGCATCAAGCGTGAGGCGTCGTTGAGATCACTTTTACGACGACCACGATAGCGCTCGGAATTTCGCTTGGATTGCCAGCTTCTGCCAAGCCCGCATTTCGTGCGCATCCCTAACATGATGTTGCAGCTCCGAAACAGCGCACCTACGATAGACCTTGCAGAGAGAGGGCCGTGTCTGTCGATACAACGCCTGGAACCGCGCGAGATTTGCGGTATCAAGAGGCGCCCGGGACACTGACGCCAAGCGCCTGCACCGTGGAATCCGTGCCGATGCGCCGTTCGAGCCGCGAGAAAGAACGCCAACGATCCGGGATGGTGTGGTCAGTGTTGCCTGCTGCGTGCCGCAGCCGGCCGGGTCCAACATGGGCGCGCCCGAGGCGAGCGCCAAAGGGGAGACCGTTCCATGCGGGAGTTGTTCGTTTTCTGCGATGGTACGAACAACACCTTGCGCGGCGGCGCCGAGGAGACGAATGTCGTCAGCCTGTACCGGCATCTCGAGGCCACCCTGCCGCCGACCCCGGACGTCGAACGTTTCTTCTACTATGACCCCGGCGTCGGCACGCCGGACACGCTGCCCCCCGCTGGGCCGGTCGAATGGCTGCAGGGCGCGCTGAACCGCGCGGCGGGCCTCGCATCGGGCAAGGGCGTCTACGAGAACATCGCGAGCGCCTATCTTTTCCTGATGCGAAGCTGGACAGGGCCCGACGACAGGATCTTCATCTTCGGTTTTTCGCGAGGGGCTTTCACGGCACGATGCGTGGCCGGCATGGTCAACCTGTTCGGCATCATCCGACAAGAGCACGAGGTCTTGATTCCCACGCTCGTCCACACGTATTTCTCGGCGCCGGACGAAGGTGGCACACGCCTGACTCGGATCACCAAGGCGCTGCATCGCATGTGGTCCAAGAGCCGGAAGGCCGCCGCGGAAGCAGGCGCGCCCGCGAAAGACCGAACTCCCGTTCGGCGATATGCCGTCGCCGATGAAATCGGCAGGTTGTTCGCAACCGAGGACGGGCGGCAAGCATGGGTCCACTGGGTCGGCGTCTGGGACACGGTCGAATCTGTCGGGATGCCCGGCCCGTTGTCGCGAAGCAACCCCGCGTCTGCCAACATCGGCGACAAGCGGTACCGAAACGTGCGGCATGCACTCTCGCTGGACGAGCACCGTTACGCGTTCTTGCCGCGCCTGTACGAGGAACCCGAGGACATCAGCGACCAGGAGCGCACTTTCAAGCAGCGCTGGTTCCCCGGCGTGCACTGCGATGTCGGAGGTAGCTATACCGAACGGACGTGCGGCCTGTCGGACGCCGCACTGGACTGGATGTGCAACGAACTCGCCGAGCACCTGCCGGTGGCGCCGATGACATTCGCACCAAGACGCTATCGCCGGCACGATGCACTCTGGGACACACCGTTCTGGGCACTGGCAGGCATGGTGGTGCGCCGGGTCGACAATGTGAAGGTCGAGGTGCCTCGCGAGCTGAACGGCAACCAGCACGTCTTCATGAAAATGGTCGCCGCACCGGCACTGGACAATCCGGTCGGCGCCCGGATCACCAGCGAATGGCAGCTTAGGCGTGCCGGATGGCCGCTTGCGGTCGCCGCCGTGGTAGCCCTCGTCGGCCTGTCCGGTTCCGGCTACGCCTTGCTCTCCGAGGCACAGCTTGCCCCGTACCAACTGGCGCCTCCCCAGCTCTGGGCAAATCCGGACACCTGGAACGACTTCTTCGACTTCTGGGCGCTCGCATGGGGAACGGCGGCCGACTTCGCCGTGGATCAGCTGTGGCTCCTGCGGGGCGGCGGGCTACCGTACGAGGGCCACCTGCTATGGCAGCAAGCGGGACAGCCGGGCTGGTCGGCATTCTGGGATCTTGTCTATGTCGCTGGCTGGAGCTACTTCCTTGCGCGCATCTCGTCACGCGCCTTCGCCTGGATGGCCGGCGTGCGCAACGTGGCGTCGCCTTCGCCGCGCTGGCTCTTGCTCGGCATGGCGCCGCTCGCGCTGGTCGCGACGTGCGTCGCGGTCGATGGTTTCATCTGGGCTGCGCTCGCCGCGCACGGGATCGGCATCGATTGGCTCGGCAAGGTGTTTACGTGCCTCGTCGCGGCGGCGTGGATCGCGAAGCTGGCCGCAAGCGTCGGCTGCCTGCCCTTGCTGGTGCTGCGCTACTGGATCGCCTTTCGGCCATCGGGCACGTTCGATCCCGTCCAGGCGCATGCGAACGCACGCGACCCAGAGCGCGACCAGGCGTCCCGAAGGCGGCCCGGTACGATGCGCGGAACGTGGCTTGCCAAGCATCCGAGGTATCGGTCATCGGACCTCTACGGATTGACGGGGACAGCGATCGCAGCCGCGGCAGTCTGGGGTATTGCCCGCGTTGGCATCTGCTGGGGCAACTTCGGCGCTCCGGGCGCCGTGCTCTGCAAAAGCCACTATCTTGTCGTCGCGCTCGGGCTGTTTGGCTTGTTCAGCCTCGTGATGATGTTCGTCGACCTGGCGCGCTCGCATGGCGAGCAATCCACCAGCAGCCGCTACCCGCGCTTGCGGGCAGTGGGTGCCGGGTTCGGCGCGCTCTCGCGGATCCAATCGATCCACGTCCTCGCTTCCACTGTGCTGGCCGTCGCGTTCTTCGCGCTCGCGGCGTTGTTCGCCTGGGTGTCGGTCTGGCGATTCTGATCCGACCTCGGACCCGAAAGGACTCGTCATGAAGACGCTCTCGAGATCGCTTGTCGCCACGACGCTTGCGTGTTTCGCGTTCGACGCCGCGCCTTACCAGGAGGCGGGACATTTCTTCACCGCCTATGCGCTTGTTGGAACGGCGGATCCAGGTGACAAACCTCGTCCTCGCATGTTGACCGCACTCTGCGCACAATTGCCCGACATGGCGGCAGACCTCGATGCCACGGAGGTCTACTTCAGGCTCATGAAGCGCAACCCGATCGCCTGGGCGCGGTGGGGCGCCAGCAACTACACCGGCGCGGAGGACGTGCGAAAGATGGTCACGATCCAACAGCTGCTGCATGCCCTGACAGGCGGGACTGCGCAAGACGTTCAGCTGCTCGTCGCCAAACCCTTGGTCGAGTCGTTGCGCTCCGCGGCGGCCACGGCGCAGGGGACGTCGCAGGCGATCGCCAACTGTGCGTGGGGCTTCGGCCTTCACTTCTATGGAGACGCTGTCGCCCATGAGCGCATGGACGAGCCCCTGGTTGACATGTACAGCACGGGAAAAGGGCATGCCATTCACCTGAACTACCCGGACTTCCCGTTATGTGACGTGTTGGCCTCCGGCGCGCAGGTCACCGAGCACTGCTTGTTCACGCACAAGGGCGACCAGCGATTCGGCCACTGGAAGCAGATCTGGTCGCAGGCCAATGGCATCTACGATGTCGCCGGCTTCAAGGAGAAGAATCCGCAGGTGCGCATCTCTCTTCTCAATGGCGTCGCTCAGTTGGGAGACAGTGCAGACGACGCAAACGGGTGGAACGAGGACGCCATGCGCGACAAGCTCGTGCCGCTCGATGACGAAAGGCGGGTCACCGACTACGTGGACTTCATCAAGAAGCAACACAGCAACGATTCGTGCGAGAACGTGCTGCGCAACGCGCTGCAAGACATCCCCGAGCTGAAGCGGTTGAACATCACCGGCCTGACCTGCGCGGCGGTCTGGAAATCCTACTACTCGGCCGCCACACGCGCCTTCTCGATCGCCGGTGCCAAACGCGCGCGCGCTGACCTCGGCAAGCCGTTCGAACAGATCTATGTCGAGATGCCGCTCGACAAATGAAGCGGCCGAGGAGCGAGCATCATGGCCGAGATCCAAACGACTGTTCGCGCGATCTCAACGGCAGGCGGCGTAGGCCTCCTTTCCAATTTGGCGAGCGCGCAGATCGGTTGGATCGCCGGGACCAACGTCCTTCACTTCGATTCGCCGCAGTATCAAGACAGGCGCGCCGAAGCGGACGCAGAGTGACGCCTCGGACAGCCTCGATCCAAACTGACAGCATCCACTTTTCCCGGGGGCTGCGGGAAGCCTCTTCAGGAGATCTGCGCCACACAATTCGTCAATCGACCCTCGATTGAAAACGCATCGCCCGCTTTGGCGAGGTGGATGCAAATCGCTCCGCCGAGATCGGCAGGCATCTTGGCTTCGCCTACCCGCACGACAAGACATCTCTCTTGTCTCCGCGCGTCCAAATCGACAGTGTCTTGGTGCGCGTCGACGCCAGCCGTGTTCCCTTCTCACTCATCTGTTTCAGATCGCGATGATTGCTATCGGCTCTTCAATCCATGTATTTGCCGCCGTTGATCGACAGCGTCGTCCCGGTGATGAATCCCGCCGCCTCGTCGGCCAGGAACACGACGCCGCGCGCAACCTCGGCCGGCGTGCCGAGCCGGCCGGCCGGCACGCCCTTGAGGATCGCTTGCATCGCCTCAGGCGGCACGGCCTGAACCATCTCGGTCTCGATGTAGCCAGGTGCGATGGCATTGACGGTGATGTTGCGCGAGGCACCCTCGAGCGCGAGAGCGCGCGTGAAGCCGAGCATGCCGGCCTTCGCAGCGGCGTAGTTGGTCTGGCCTGGCTGGCCGCTCAGGCCGTTGACCGAGCTGATGTTGACAATGCGCCCGTAACGCCGTTGACGCATCCCTTCTATGGCAACCCGGCACATGTTGAAGCAGCCGCCGAGATCGACCTCGATCACCGTGCGCCAGTCCTGCTCGGCCATCTTGTGCAGCATCGCATCGCGCGTGATGCCCGCGTTGTTCACCAGCACGTCGATTGCACCCAGCGCATGCTCCACCTCTGCGACCCCGACCGCACACTGCGCCATGTCAGCCACGTCCCAGCGGAACACGCGGATGCCCGTGCGGGCATTGAAAGCCTCGGCGGCCTCGGCGCCACACGTGAAGTTGGCAGCAACACGGTAGCCTGCCGCCGCCAACGCCTCGGAGATTGCCGCACCGATGCCACGGGTGCCCCCAGTGACGAGGGCGATGCGTTGGCTTGTGCGCATGGGAGTCTCCTTGGGCATTGCGATCGATCACCGGACGACGGCTGGGCTGCGTCGATTCGGACAGTCAGTCTGGCGCGCACCTCGGTCGATGTCAATGCGCCATGCGGCCTCGATCTGCTCGGCAGTTGCACGGTGCGCCACGCGGCTGCGGCGTCCACGAATCGGGCGGCCAGAATTTGCAGGTGCGGCCGGAGGACACGCTCGCTCGGCACTTGTGCATGACCGCAAAGCAGCCCCTCGCGACCAGCCGATCGTGGCTGCTACCGGAGACCCACGACCGGATGGCGTTCTACGACCATCGGCATCTTCACTCGACAATGGCCTACGTCAGCCCGATGCAACTCGAACGGGCCTGGCTGGGTGCCCAGGAAGTGCGAGCCGCGCAATGCCGCTGGTCGTGGGATGCGGCTCTCAGGGGCGCGCGAGCCCCGACGCAGCCGACAGCGCGCTGCGGTCGGCCGTGAATTGCCACGCAAAGACCATCGAGTTCGTCGGTTCACAGCGATCGATTCGCACCACACTCAAGTCGAAGTCACTCTCCACCTCGAATCCGACCTTCAAGACCCATGCGGCGGAGAGACTCGGGTTCGAGGCGCGCTCCCCACGGCGGTGCCGTGTCCGCGGCGGCGTCCGCCCACTTCGCGCAGCGCGCCGGGCCCTCGGCGTTGCGCGGCAGTGCGCACTCCGTGGTTCCGACCCTGCTGCACTCCAAGCTTTCGCCACAGGTGGGAAGGCGTTCACTCCACTCAACGAGAATCCAGGCCGGCATTGCACACCCAAGACGAATGGCTAGCGTCCAAGCGCGAGATCGTAGGTCGCTATACCACTTCGACCGATCGCCGCGGTACGCTGCAATTGTTGTCTGTCGTCGTGCCGATCGCAGGACTCTGGTACGCGATTTACCGGACATCGCTGATTTCTCTTTGGCTCGTCGCGCCGGAGATCGCCTGTCTCAGCCTGCTTCTGCTGCGCGGCTTCGTTCTGATGCACGACTGTGGTCATGGCAGCCTGTTTCGTAGCAAATCGCTCAACCGGATCAGTGGCTTTCTCCTGGGCGTGCTTGCTGGCATGCCACAGCAGGTTTGGGCGGAAAATCATCGTTACCATCACTCGACCAACGGCAATTTGTCGAAGTATCGAGGCCCCCTGAATGTTGCGTGCGTCTCGGAATACCTTGCGATGAGCGCAGGCGAAAGGCGTCGCTATCGTTTCACGCGCGATATCCTGATGTCGCCCATTGCGGGCTGTCTTTATTTCCTGGTCAATCCGCGCATTACTTGGTTGCGCGTCAGTTGGCACTTGGCGCGCCGCTTCTTCGTGCCCAGCGACGCCCGAGAAACGTTGGCCAACACACCGCCGAGGGGCTGCGCATCCGCGGCGCACTACCGCCATATGGCGGGGAACAACTTGCTGTTGCTCGTGGCGGCAGGGCTGGTGGCATGGGCGGTCGGTCCATGGCTGTTCCTGGTCTGCTACATCGTGAGCGGATCACTGGCCGGCGGCTTCGGCATCGTACTCTTCACGGTACAGCACAATTTCGAGCACTCATACGCCAGCACGGATGAGGACTGGAACCGCGACGAGGCAGCATTGAGCGGCACCAGCTTCCTTGTCTTGCCACGCTGGCTGAACTGGATCACCGCTGACGTGGCGTATCACCACGTGCACCACTTGTGCGCCAGCGTTCCCAACTATCGACTCGCTGCTTGCCACAAAGAGTTCGAGCACCTGTTTTCAGGCGTGACGCGGGTCGGACTTGTCGAGATTCCTTCGGCGCTGAGGCACATCTTGTGGGACATGCCGGCACGCAGGCTGGTTTCGGTCACCGAAGCGACTGCAAGAGAGGCCGCATAGGTCGGCTCGTCGCGCCGCCTGCGGCAAGAGGCGCCCTGGACCGGAGCCGGCTCGAAAGCAAGCTCAGGGCTATTCCCGGCTCAATTCTTCCGTTCAGTGCGATGGGCAAGCGGGCAACATTGGCTCCCACCCGAGGTCGACATGTCTTCCCCAGTTGCCACCGTATCTTCATCCGCGGCCTACCCGTCGTCGGCCACATTCAGGGCCGTCACGCAGGGCGTCGAGGCGCGGCCTGCCAAGGAATTCATAGCCGCCGGGACAACGGAAGGCTCGGCCGCCACGCCCGGTCAGGTCGCCGCGTCGAGTTCGGCCAGCGCTGGACAACAGAAAGACCGCGGACAGTCGGCGCTCGATGTCGCGGAAGGCGCAGCCGGGAGCGCCCCGGACGTCACCGAGGTACCGTTTGATGCGGCAAGCGATCGCGCAACCGGAGTCGTCAATGCCGTCCTGACTCGCTCGTTCGAGACGCTGCCATGACATTCAATTCCCGCGTGATCACGAGCCTCGCCTCGGCGGCCCTTCTGTGCTCGCTCACCCCATCTCAGGCCGCGGCTGGAGCGCCCGCCGCGCAGGTCTTGGCGTCGTCTTACCTCGCGGACTCCGACGGCTACTCGATGGCGGCGCCGCAGGCTGTCGCCGCCGAAGACAAGATGAACGCCAGGATCGAGGCGCGCGTCGCGACGAATTGCTCCAACGCCTGGCAGGTCTTCACCGACTTCGACGCCATGCCGCGCTTCCTGCCGGGCATGGAAGTGAGCAAGATCGTGTCGCGCGAAGGTGGCCATGTCACCGTCATGCAGCGCGGACGTCACCAGTTCGGGATCTTCTCGAAGCACTACCAGTCCGAGCGAGAGCTGACGATGAGCGAGCCCGCGCTCATCGAGAGCCGCAGCCTGCCGGGCGACGAAATGGCCGTCGTGTCGTCCACCAGCTTCACGACGACGAAACGGGGCGGATGCCTGATCGCATCCTCGGCAACCATCGATCTGCCGGCCTGGGTTCCGGGGGCGACGGCCGAGGGCTTCATCAAGTCGCTGGCCTCTGCGCAAATGCAGGCGATGCTGGCAGAGGTCAAGCGGCGGTACCCGCCCGCCTTGGCCCCCACCATGCTCAGGCCTCCGGCCGCAACGCCGGCTCCAGGCATGCCGTCCAAATCGGACCAGGCAATCGCCGCATCGTGACCCGCTGCGGCGATGAATCGCCGAGTGCGAGCCGTGCAAGTACGTCCGTGTCGAAATGACGCAAAGGAAACTGGAAACCCTGATCGGAATGCTGGCGCTGACGGGAATGGCCGCCATGACACAGCCCGCATGGAAATCCGCGGAGGTCACCGGCGAGGAGCCGTATCGACTCGTGCTCGAGAACTTGACTGCCCCGCCCATTCGAGACGCTGCCACTTCGGCAGGTGCGCCGTCGATTTCTGCCGTGATTTGACCGAGAGCGAGTGACATGATCTTCATGCTCATGCGCGCAATTGCACCGAGTTCGGCTCACGATTCCGAGGTTCGAAGTCTCCCGAATTCAATAACATCGTCGGTAACTGGAGCATCCTCATGATCTTGTCTACTCCGCAATACTCGACGACAGCCTACCGCCAGCGCGCTGCGCTGCAGGAACGAATCTCAAATCTGGAGGCAACGCCGACCAGCACGACGCAGTCGCTTGGCCAAAGTCTCGGGCAAACCTTCAGCAATGTGGGGAGTGCCACGGTGAGCATCAGCGAGGCAGCGCTGGCCGGACTTGAGAACGCCGGAAAGTTGCTGGTGACGGGCTTGGAGGACACGGCATCGGTGGTTGGACATGGCTTGGAGGCGACTTACGAGGCTGCCAAGGCCGGGGTGGTCGATTTGGCCGACGGTATCGTCTCCGGCGCTGAAGGCGCTTGGCATCTCGTCGAGGGCGGCGTGGCGTCGGCCGTCGGTGAGGCCAATACCCTGGCATCGGGCGCTGCATCGTGGTCCGGCCAAGTTGCAGCGGATGTAAACAGCATCTCTGCGGACGCGGCGACCGCAAGTTCGCAGATAGCCGTTGCTGCCCGCAACATCGCGGCCATTCGAGGCGGCGGCGTGGCCGCGCAGACCTTGGCCACGATCGTTTGATCCGACCCGTTTCGCCGCGCGAACGGGCCAACCAGTCGGTCTCGATACTGCCGCCGGGAACCTCTGGCGTGAAGACATGACATTCACGAGCCAGGCGACCGGTCCACGAACGGTCCGATGCCACGGCGACCCTCGCGGTTCGGCCGGGCGGCGCTCGGTGCGCGGCCGTCCTACGCGGTCGCGCTGAGCCGGCGCACCGCCTCAAGCGGCACCGCGGCCTCCAGCAGCGTGCCGGCCCCCGGCGCCGCATGCACGTCGAAGCGTCCGCCGATCGACGCAAGCCGCTCTCGCATGTTGCGCAGGCCGATGCCGCGCCGAGGGTCGAGCTGCACCTGATCGGCATCGAAGCCGCGGCCGTCGTCCGCGATCCTCAGTGCGATGCTGTCCGGCTCGAAGCTGAGGTCGATCTGCACCTGCTGCGCCTGCGCATGCTTGCCGACGTTGGCAAGCGCCTCCTGCGCCACGCGGAACAGCGCCGTCTTCACTTCGTCGGGAAGTGCGATCACCTCGCCGAGAACCTGCACGTCGACATGCGTCGGGCCGGCATCGCTGGTCTCTCGACCGAGAAGCTGGAGCGCGGCGGGCAGCCCGAGCTCGTCGAGCATCGCCGGGCGCAGACGATGCGAAATGCGGCGCACGTCGTCGAGCGACTGCTTGAGTCCCACCAGGGCACGCGCGAGCGCGGGCGGCGCTGCGCGGTGCTCGCGCTCCAGCTGGTCGACTGCCGATTCGACGAGCAGCTTGGCGGACACGATCGTCTGCGTCGCGCCGTCGTGCAGCTCGCGCGCGAGATGGGCACGCTCGTCCTCCTGGAAGCGCACGACCTGGCGCGCGAGCAGTTGCAGCTTCGCGTCCGCGACGCGGTGTTCGCTCAGGTTGAGCCACAGGCCGCTGAAGCTGATCAGCGCCAGGCCGCCGCCGGCGATCGCAGCAATCCACAACAGCGTCGCGGCGATGTTGGACGAGGCCTGCGCGTCGAGCTGCGCGGTCGCTGCGTCGATGTCGTCGCGATACAGCCCAGTGCCGACCATCCAGCCCCAGCGCGGGATCTCGACCACATAGCCCAGCTTGGGCCCGACCTGGCCCGTGGACGGCCGGCGCCACAGGTAGTCGACGTAGCCGCCGCCGGCGTGCGCGCGCGCGAGCAGGTCCTGGATGGTGGCGCGACCGCGCGGGTCGCGCATGTCCCACAGGTCCCTGCCCACGAGGTCGTGCTGGCGCGGATGCATCAGCACCTTGCCATGCAGGTCGTAGACGAAGAAGTAGCCGTCGTCGCCGTAGTCGAGCGACTGCAGCAGGCGCATCGCCTGCGCCTGCGCGGCTGGATTGTCGGCCCCTGAATCGACGAGCGGCCGGATCATGCTCATGGCGAGCTGCACGTAGTTCTGCAGCTCGGCGCGGCGCGCGCTCACGTAGCCGCCTTCCACCAGCGCATGCTCGCGCTGCGCCAGCTCGCGCTGCTGCAGCAGCACCGCCGCCGCGATCAGCGCCAGGGACAGCAGCAGCGGTACGGCCGCGACGACGAGCAGCTTGGCTTTGAGACGCATGGGGCGGATTGTGCGCTGCGGCGCGAGCGGCCGCAGCGTGGCCTCAAGCCTCTTGCGCGGTCAGCGCGGGCTGCGGGGTGCGCAGCAGCGCCTGCACGACCGCCACCACCACGATGTTGAGCACGAGCGCCAGCAAGCCGGTGTAGACGGTGAACTTGTCGCCGCCGATCAGCAGCGAGTGCACCGGCTTGATGCCGTCGGCAAAGGCCGTCCATGATCCGTAGGCGATGCCGGCGAGCCAGCCGGCCAGCAGGGCTGGCGCGCGCAGGCGCTTCGAGAACAGGCCGAAGACGAGCGCCGGGAACGTCTGCAGGATCCAGACGCCGCCCAGCAACTGCAGGTCGAGCGCGAACTTGGTGGGCATCAGCAGAATGCACAGCAGCGCACCGACCTTGACCAGCAGCGACGCCACCTTGGCGACCTTCTCTTCCTGCGCCGGCGTGACCCGGGCGTTCACGTAGGGCTTCCAGAGGTTGCGCGTGAACAGGTTGGCCGCGCCGATCGACATCACCGCCGCCGGCACCAGCGCGCCGATCGCGACGGCCGCGAACGCGAAGCCCGCGAACCACGACGGGAACAACGCGTTGAACAGCGCGGGCACGACGTCGTTGTTGCTCTTGACGGCGATCCGGGCCGCATAGGCCATGTATCCCAGCAGCGCGATGAGGCCAAGCAGCACGGTGTAGGCGGGCAGGAAGATCGCGTTCTTGCGAATGGTGTTCGCGTCCTTGGCGGCGAAGATGCCGGTCAGCGTGTGCGGGTACATGAAGGCCGCCATCGCCGAGCCGAGTGCGAGCGTAGCGAACGGCAGCATCTGGCCCGGGTGCAGCGTGAGCCCGGTGGCGCCGCCCTTGAGCGCGAAGGCGTCGCGCGCGGACGAGAACACGTTCGCGTAGCCGCCCACCTTCATCGGCACGATCACCACCGCCACGATCACGACGATGTAGATCATCACGTCCTTGACGAACGCGATCAGCGCCGGCGCGCGCAGGCCGGCCGCATAGGTATAGAGCGCAAGGATGACGAAAGCGGCGGCGAGCGGCAGCTCGCCGGTCAGGCCCAACGCCTTGATCACCACTTCCATGCCCACCAGTTGCAGCGCGATATAGGGCATCGTGGCGACGATGCCCGTCGCCGCGATCGCCAGTTCCAGCGGGCGCGAGCCATAGCGGCCGAAGACGACGTCGGCGGCCGTGACGTGGCCGTCGCGCTTCGCTTCCTTCCAGAGCCTGGGCATGATCACGAACACGATGGGATACACCAGGATCGTGTAGGGCAGCGCGAAGAAGCCATACGAGCCGACCGCGTACACCAGCGCCGGCACGGCTATCACCGTGTAGGCAGTATAGAAGTCGCCGCCGACCAGGAACCAGGTGATCCAGGTGCCGAAATTGCGTCCGCCCAGGCCCCACTCGTCGAGGTGCGCGCCTTTGTGCGCGTCGCCACGCCGCCAGCGCGAAGCGAGGAAGCCGATCACGGTGACCAGCGCGAAGAAGAAGATGAAGACCGACAGCGCAGTCCAGTTCAGGGAGTTCGCCATGGCTCTCAGTCCTCGGTATGTTCGTTGCGGTAGACGATCCAGATCAGCAGCGAGGTGAGCGGCACCCACGCGAACATGTACCAGTAGAAGAACGGAAAACCGAGAACCTCTGGCGTCTCGCTGTCGAACAGCGGGACGGCCAGCAGGCCGAGGAATGGCAGCAGCAAAAGTAGGCGCGAACGCATGGAAGTCTCCTGGAGGAAAGGCGGGACGACACCCGCTCTGCAACGAGTGTCCGATTCGCCGCCGCCGGGCGCATCCGTCAAAATGCGCGTCGCGGACGGCGATACCACGTACTGGATAACCCGGCCGTCAACGATCCTGCTTGTGCCGGACCGCTCCCGACAAGTGCGCGTCGCTGGCGTAGACGTAGCGGATCTCGCCGCCACGCCAGACCCCGAGCCAGATCATGTTGAGCGAGAACGCCTCGTGATCCGCCGCCGAGAACGGGTGGTCGTACGTGGACACCACGCCCCGGTACGGCTCGGAAGGCTGCTCCAGCGCCTTCTTCAGCGCCGTGCCCGAGAGATCGCCGTGGCTGGCGAACATCGCGCGCAACAACAACTGGATCGCGTCGTAGGCCTGAGCGGCGGCCATCAGGGATCCCATCGTGCCCGCGCCCCACTTCCTCGCGTAGCCGAGGACGAAGGAAGTGCGGCTCTCGTTGGCCGAATCCTGGATCAGGCTCTGCGTCATCATCAGGCCCTCCAGCGCCGCGGGGCCCGTCGCGTCGAGCACGCTGCGAAACGACAGCGTCCAGGGCGCGAAGTACGGCACGTCCCACCGCATCGCGGCGCGCGCGTTGACGGCGGCCGCCTCGCCGGGGCCGACCGTGTAGACCACGAGTGCCTGCGCGCCGGCCGCGCGGGCGGCCTCCAGCAGGCTCCTGAGCGATACGACGCCGAGCGCGAAGCGACCGACATAGACCGGCGCCAGCCCACGCTGGCGGAGCTGGGCCGAGATGTCGGCGACGCCGCCATCGCCGTAGCCCGTCGTGTCGGCCAGGATCGCCACCCGTGCGAGCTTTCGGCGATCGACGATCTCGCCAGCAAGAAACGCGGCGTTGATCGCGTCCGACGGCGCGACACGGAACACGAAGCTGTCCGCCGCCGGCGTGCGCCGGGTGACCGCCGTGCCTTGCGCGCAGGGCACCATCAGCACCTGCCGGTGCGATTCGAAGACGTCGAGCGCGTTCATCGCCACGCCGGTGTTGCAGAAGCCGACGGTCGCGAGGACGCCGGCATGCTCCACGATGTCGAGCGCCGCGGCCCGGCCGGCGGCGGGGTCGGCGCGATCGTCGCGAGCCACCAGCTTGAGCGGGCGACCCAGGTAGCCACCTGCCGCGTTGACCTGGGCGACCGCGAGCTCGGCGCCACGCTGCATGCTGATGCCGAAGTCGGCCGAGCTGCCGGTGAGCGGCGCGATGAGCCCGATGCGGATGGGCGCGCCGCTCGAAGCGGCTGCGGCGGGCCCGCTGGCCGACGCGAGCACGATCGCGAGCACGACCGACATGGCGCGGGCGCAGCGATGCGCCATGCAGGCGTCGATGCGACGCGGCGGAGGCCGCACGGCGGCGGACACGGAACACGGACGGTCGGTCATGGCGATGTCTCCAGTCTTGGCCCGGCGTGGATCCGTCGAGCTCTTGACTCAGTCTGGGACGTCATGGCCCACGCGGCATTCGTCGCAATGCGCAGTCCGGGCGAGCGTCAACACGTAGGGACAAACACGAGGCAGTAGTCGCCCCGGCCGAGGGCCGGAACAACTGCGCGCAGATGCCCTGCGAGCGAGGCTTGCAGCCCGCGCATTTGTGCGCTAGCGGCGGCTGGACAGGCGAAGATTCCTGTGAGCGGCCGGCGCTGCCACGGGACCGCTCAGTGCCCAGGCCCGGCATCTGGTGCAATTGCCGGGGCGGTCGCGCACTGCCTGAACCGCATGTGCCTGTCCGCAAGGACGTCGGCCCCTCCCTGCGGGTGTCGCGTCAGCCGCGCGTGCCCGCATGCTCCACCGCGTACTTGATCAGCTCCGCCTGGCCGTCGAGCATGAGCTTGCGCTTGATGCTCTGACGGTGGGCTTCCACCGTGCGCACGCTGACGTCCATTTCGCGCGCGATCTGCTTGCTGGACAAGCCTCGCGCCAGCGCCGACAGGATCTGGCTCTCGCGCGACGACAGCACCGGCCGTGGTTCCTGGTTGCGGAACAGCCGCTTCGACACGGCGGGGCTCAGGAACGTGCCTCCGCCTGCAACCGCTTCGATCGCCGCGATGATCTCGCTCGCCGGCGCATCCTTGAGGACGTAGCCACGCGCGCCGGCCTGCATCGCCCGCTGCACGTACTCGGGGTTGTCGTACATGCTCAGCATCAGCACCTGCAGCGCGGGCTGGCTCGCGAGCAGCATCGCGGTGAGTTCGATCCCGTTGACATCCTTCATGCCGACGTCCATCAACACGAGCGATGGCCGCAGCGCCGCCATCTGCGCCTGCGCCTGCGCGGCATTGCTGGCCTCGCCGACGACTTCGAACCCCGGCACCACCTCGAGTCGCGCCCGCAGGCCGTCGCGCACGAGCGGGTGGTCATCGACGAGCAACAGGCGGATCAGGGGCGGGATAGGCGGTTCGGCCAAGGTCATGTGCCATTAGACCGCGATCGACCGCTGCGCGAATCCGTTTCGTCCCCAGGTCATCGACGCGTCCCCGCGTGTCGTCTCCCCCCGCGTCCGACTGGCATGCGCTCGATCCCGCTCGCGTTGGCGCGTTTCACGTATTCCGACCCGCACCCGCCCGCACAGTACGATGAGCCGCATGGATCGGCGTACCAGCGTCGAGCTATCGCGCCGCTGCTGGCGGGTATTGCAAGTCGCGGGTCTGTTGCACCAAGAAGGACACGTATGGGCCAGAAGTTCATGTCCCGCCGCGGCCTGGCAACGACACTGGGGTTGGCCGGAGTCGTCGCGATGGCCGGCAGCCACGCTTCGTCCACCGGCGCCAGGGGCGGCAACAGGGCCGACATCGCTCGAACGCGGCTCCAGGTCACTGCTCTTCGCGATGCCTTTGTCAAGGAGGCCATCGCCGCCGGCTTCGAATGCGCCATCCAGCCACCCCGTATCGTCGTCGAGGACGTGCCGTCGTTCGGGATGTACGACCCCGAGACCAATACGTTGACCACCGTTCGACACCAACTACGAACAGCTCGGACCGACACCGGCCTACATCTGGTTCCAGTCACAAATGGTGATCGCTGCGTTTTCCGGAGCACCTGCCCCGACGTTTGCCCAGGCGCTTCGGGAAACGACGCCTTAGGCTGCCCGAAAGCCGTCGCTGGCGACCGACTGCAGCTGGCCGATCAGCGACCAGTGGATTGCCCAGGATGAAAGCCCCCGGCATCGTGCCACCGGCCGACAGGGCGCGCGAGGCAGCCCTCACCTCAGGGAAATTCTGATGCATGAGTTCGTGGACGCGGCGAGGGTTCATCATGCCGACGCCGGACCTGGCCGGCAACGGTATCGCACAATGGTGAGCTCGAACGACCGACAAGCACTCCCATGCCGCCTGAATCCTCACCACCGGATGCTGTCGTCCAGCGTCAGCTGGATGCCTACAACACCCATGACCTGGACGCCTGGATCGCCACCTACGCGCCTGACGCCCAGCAGTTCGAACACCCCGCAAAGCTTCTTGCAAGCGGCGTGGGCGCGATACGTGCCCGCACCGCACCTCGCTTCGCCGAACCTGATCTGCATGCGCGCCTGATAAAGCGCACGGTCGCCGGCCAGGTGGTGGTCGATCATGAGATCGTGACGCGGAATTTTGACGCGGGCGTGGGTACCGTCGAGATGGTGTGCATCTACGTGGTGAAAGGCGACCTCATCCAGTCGGCGTCATTCGTTTTCGGATCTACGGTGATGCGGGGGGCCTGACTAGCATAGCTACGACATTCCTGCCGCTCGCGGCCCTTTCCCGAGAGGCTGCAGAATCCGGGGCATCCGCTTCCACTCCGACGCCATGAACCTCATTGAACTGCTCTCGTGGCGCTATGCCACCAAGAAGATGGACCCGACGCGCAGCGTCCCCCAGGACAAGGTCGATCGGATCATCGAAGCCGCGCGCCTGGCGCCGACATCCAGTGGCCTCCAGCCCTTCGAGATCATCTCGGTGACCAACCCCGAGGTTCGCGCGCGGATCCGCGAGATCGCCTGGAACCAGGCGCAGGTCACCGATTGCTCGCATCTGCTCGTGTTCGCGGCCTGGGACAACTACACGGCGGAACGCATCAACCGCATGTTCGACTACACGAACGAGGTTCGCGGCCAGCTCAATGAAGGGTGGGAGAACTATCGCAAGCTGTTGCTGAGCACCTACCCGCAGCGCCCCGCCGACGTCAACTTCCAGCATGCGGCGCGCCAGGCCTACATCGCCTTCGGTGCGGCAGTGATCGCAGCGGCCGAGGAGAACGTCGACGCGACGCCGATGGAGGGCTTCGACCCGCAAAAGCTCGACGACATCCTGGGCCTGAACGCGCGCGGACTGCGCAGCGCGGTGATCCTGCCGATCGGCTACCGTCAAGCCGATGGCGACTGGCTGGTCAACCTCAAGAAGGTGCGCCGGCCGCGCGACGAGTTCGTGACCGAGGTGCGTTGATTCCCCATGGCGGCGGCCCTGATCGACATCAGGTGGCCGCCCCCGTCCTGCCGGCTCATTTCGAACCGTCGCTCACTTCAGCGGACTGGCTTCCTCACGACGCCTTTTGAGCCTTTCGAATCTGCTCCTGAACCACCCCGGCGACATCGGAGCCATCCTCCCGTACGCACACGGCGACGCGACCAGCCTGTGCGGCGATACCGCCTCGGGCAGTTGCAACCAGTGGTTCTCGCGGCTGGAGTACGCCAAGCCATCGACCGCAGCCAGGGTCGCTCGCGGCACGGACTTCCACGCGCTCGTCGAGCGCCACTTCTACGCGGCGGTGCCCGAGAAGCGCAAGTCGTTCGAGCACATCCCCGAATCAATCGCGCGCGGGGTGGATGCCGTGCTTCCCGCGCGGACAGCCGTCTTCATGGATCCGGCCCGCTCGCGCGCCATCGTGCCTGTCGGCATCGACATGTCGATGGGCCAGGCCTTCGACGACCCGCTGGGGCCCGACCCGGCGTCGGTCGTGAAGCGCATGGCCGAAGCCATCGGACGGGACGCCGGCGCCGGGAAATGACACCGGGGGCAAGCCCGCATCCCGCGCGTTTGCGCTGGCGGCTCAGCGCCCGGGCGACCAGCGCGGATTCGAAAAGGGGCCTGGCCCCGATCGCAGACCCCTCGGGCTACTTCCTGCGCACGATCACGCTGCCGATGGAATAGCCGGCGCCGAACGAGCAGATCACGCCCAGGTCGCCCGGCTTCAGGTCGGCGTGGTACTCGTGGAAGGCGATGATGGAACCGGCCGAGGACGTGTTGGCGTAGGTGTCGAGCACCAGCGGCGCCATCTCGCTGCCCGCCTCGGCGCCGACCAGCTTCTTCAGGATCAGCTGGTTCATGCCGAGATTGGCCTGGTGCAGCCAGAAGCGGCGCATCTGCGTCGGCTCCAGTCCTTGCGATTTCAGGTGCGCCTCGATGTGCGCTGCGGCCATCGGCACCACTTCCTTGAACACCTTGCGGCCTTCCTGGCGGAAGGTCTTGTCGCGCGCCAGCGGATCGGAATCCTCGCTGCGGTTGATGAAGCCGAAGTTGTTGCGGATCGCGTTGGAGAACTGCGTGGCGAGCCTGGTGCCGACGATCTCCCACTGGTCCGGCGAGGTGGCCGTGTCGGCGCTCTCGATGACGGTGGCCGTGCACACGTCGCCGAAGATGAAGTGGCAGTCGCGATCCTTCCACTCGATGTGGGCCGAGGTGATCTCGGGATTCACGACGAGGGCGCACTTGACGCTGCCGGAGCGCACCGCGTTGACCGCCTGCTCGATGGCGAAGGTGGCCGACGAGCACGCCACGTTCATGTCGAAGCCGTAGCCGCCGGCGCCCAGCGCCTGCTGGATCTCGACGGCCAGCGCCGGGTAGGCGCGCTGCATGTTGGAGGCCGCGCAGAAGATGGCGTCCACGTCGGCGCCCGTGCGTCCGGCCGCGGCCAGCGCCTTGCGGCAGGCGTCGACGCCGATCTCGGCCATCAGCGACAGCTCGTCGTCGCCGCGCTCCTGGAACTTCGGGCGCATGCGCGTCGGATCCAGCACGCCGTCCTTGACGACCACGTAGCGCTGCTTGATGCCCGACGCCTTCTCGATGAACTCCACGCTGGAGGGCACCATGGCCACCGCCTCGCCGCGCGCGATCACGTCGGCGTTGAGTGCGTTCTGCTGCTCGGCGTACGCGTTGTAGGCGGTGACGAGCTCCTCGTTCGTGACGATGTGCGGCGGCTGGTAGAGGCCGGTGCCGCTGATGACTGCTTGTGGCATGGAGATTCCTGTTCGACGATGCCGATTTTAGGCGACGGAACACGCACGATGCGTGCTGCGCTGCACCAACCATCAGAACGGCACGGCGCTCTCGAAGACCAGCGGCTCGCCCGTGAGCGGATGCGGCAAGGCCAGCCGGCACGCGTGCAGCATCATGCGCGGCGACACGTCGCCCTCGACACCGTAGAACGGATCGCCCGCGATCGGGCAGCCCAGCGATGCGAGGTGCACGCGCAGCTGGTGGGTGCGACCAGTGACCGGCGCGAGCGCGACGCGCGTCAACGAGCCCACGCCATCGACATGCGCCTCGCCCGTCACGCGGTAGCGCGTCAACGAGGGCTTGCCGGTGTCGTGGCATACCATCTGGCGCGGCCGGTTGGGCCAGTCCACCACCAGCGGCAGATCGATCTCGCCCGCGTCCTGCGCGGGCCGGCCGTGCACCAGCGCCTCGTAGCGCTTGTCCACCACGCGCTCGCGAAAGGCCTCGCTGAGCGACGCGTGCGCGAGCGTCTCGCGCGCGAGCACGATCACGCCGCTGGTGGGCATGTCGAGCCGGTGCACGATGCGCGCGTCGGGGTACACGGCCTGCGCGCGGACCAGCAGGCTGTCGCGCTTGTCGGGCCCGCGGCCCGGCTCGGACAGCAGGCCCGGCGGCTTCACGAGCACCACGAACGCGGCCTCCGCGTGCAGAACCTGGAGCCCGGTGTCCGGCGGCGGCGCGTAGGCGTCGGCGTCGGGAACCGTGCGGGCCGCGCTCACTTCCCGGGCAGCAGCGTCTCGACCTCGACGCCGCGTTCGCGCAACAGCTCGGTGAGCGGCCCCAGCAACGGGCCGAGACGCTCCTCGACCATCGCGCGGATCGTGTCGACGGCCACCTGCGTGCCGCGCTCGATCTCGATGTTCAGCGCGGCGCCGGCCGCCTTCTCGCCGAAGGTGGTCATGCGCAGCGTCTCGGGGATCAGCCACACCTCGAACCAGCCCTCGGCCCGGTTGGCGTCCGACACCGTGAGGCTGGCGCCGTTGATGGCGATGTAGCCCTTGGCGAACACGTAGCGCATCCACTGCGGCGGCACCGCGATGCGCAGCACGTGGTTGTTCTCGGGCTGGCGCACCGAGGCGAGCGTGGCCTGGAAGTCGACGTGGCCGGACAACGGATGGCCGCCGATCTCCGCGCCGTCGCGCGCCGCGCGCTCGACGTTGATGCGGCTGCCCAGCTTCAGCGACTCCAGCGTGGTGAGCGCCAGGCTCTGCTGCATCACGTCGAAGCTGGCGGCGTCCTCGCCGATGCGCTCGGTGACCGTGAGGCACACGCCGTCCACCGACACGCTGGCGCCGATCTCGAGCTCGTCGCAGAAGCCGTGCGGGAACGCGAGCGTGAAGCTGCGCAGGCCCGGCTTGTCGGTGAGCGCGGAGACGGTGGCGACGGCCTGGACGATGCCGGTGAACATGTTGCGGATTCCTGGAAAGACTGAAGGCCCGATTGTCGCCGCTCGCGCAAGGGCTTGCGCACACCCCGAGAATGCGCCCATGCCCTGGAGCCTGCCCAAGTTCGCGACCGCCCCGTTCTGCCCGTCCGAGGTGCGTGGGAGCATCGCCGTCGCGCCCGGCGCGCCGGCGTGGCAACGCGTGCTGCGCTTCGCCGGCCCGGGCCTGCTGGTGGCCGTGGGCTACATGGATCCGGGCAACTGGGCCACCGACATCGAGGCCGGCTCGGTGTTCGGCTACGCGCTGCTGTTCGTGGTGCTGCTCTCCAGCCTGGCCGCCATCGTGCTGCAGGTGCTGTCGCTGCGGCTGGGCATCGTGGCGCGCGTCGACCTGGCCCGTGCCTGCCGCGACCGCTACGGGTCCGGCACCCGCTACGCCCTCTGGGCGATGGCGGAGATCGCGATCGTCGCGTGCGACGTGGCGGAGGTGCTGGGCAGCGCGCTGGCGCTGCACCTGCTGTTCGGCGTGTCGCTGGTGCTCGGCATCGTCATCACCGCCTTCGACACGCTGTTGGTGCTGGGCCTCAAGGGCAAGGGCTTCCGGCGGGTGGAGGCCATCGTGCTGGGGCTGGTGGTCACGATCAGCGTGTGCTTCGCCATCGAGCTGGGCCTGGTGGGGCCCGACTGGCACGCCGTGGCCGCGGGTTTGGTGCCGCGCTTCGACACACTGCGCGATCCGCACGCGCTCTACATCGCCATCGGCATCCTGGGCGCCACGGTGATGCCGCACAACCTGTACCTGCACTCGTCCATCGTGCAGACGCGCCAGGCCGGCGCCGGCGACGCAGGCACGACGAGCGCGCTGCGCCTGTCTACGATCGACACCGTGGCCTCGCTGCTGCTCGCGCTGCTGGTCAACGCCGCGATCCTGATGCTGGCCGCCGGCGCGTTCCACACCACCGGCCACACCGGCGTCACCGACATCCAGGACGCGTACCACCTGCTCGACCCGATCGTCGGCTCCGGCGTGGCGGCCATTCTGTTCGGGGTGGCGTTGCTGGCCTCCGGCCAGAGTTCCACCTTCACCGGCACGATCGCCGGCCAGGTGATCATGGAGGGCTTCCTCGACCTGAAGATCCCGTGCTGGCAGCGCCGCCTGATCACGCGCGGGCTCGCGCTGGTGCCCGCGCTGTGCGGCGTGCTGTGGCTGGGCGACAAGGGCGTGGGCACGCTGCTGGTGGCCAGCCAGGTGGTGTTGAGCCTGCAGCTGCCGTTCGCGATCTGGCCTCTGGTGCGGCTGACCAGCGACCGCGCGCTGATGGGCAAGTTCGCCAACGGGCCGGGCCTGAAGCTCACCGCATGGGGCCTGTTCGGCGCCATCGCGATCGCCAACGCGTGGCTGCTGGTGCAGATGGCGGCTTAGCCACCCCGGTGTTTGAGCGGCGCTCGCGTCGCATCCCAGTCGTCTGCGTCGAACCCCACGGTGATGCGTCCGTCGCCCCACTCCACCACCGGCCGCTTGATCACGCTGGCCTGCTCGCGCATCAGCGCCTGCGCCGACGCGGCATCGACCACCGACGCCTGCACCGCCGGATCGAGCTTGCGCCACGTGGTGCCCTTGCGGTTGAGCACGCGCTCCCAGCCGGCCGCGTCGACCCAGGCCTTCAGCCGGTCGGCCGGGACGCCGGCCTTCTTGAAGTCGTGGAATTCGTGGGCAACGCCGTGCGTGGCGAGCCAGTCGCGGGCGCGCTTGACGGTGTCGCAGTTGGGGATGCCGTAGAGGGTCGTCATGCCGCGATTGTCTCAGGAGAGGCCCGACCCTGCCCCGGCACACCGTATGCTCCCGGATCCGACGCGCGCCGGCATCGTCAGGCGCGACGCCTGAACAAAGGCGAACCGCCGGCCAAGGAAAAGCGAGCGAATGGACAACGAGAACGACCGGTCGGCCCGCGGCACCGAGCACCTGCGCCAGAGCGAGGAGCGCTTCCGCCTGCTCGTGGAGAGCGTGCGCGACTACGCGATCTTCATGCTCGATCCCGAAGGACACGTGCTGACCTGGAACGCCGGTGCCGAGCGCTTCAAGGGCTATCGCGCCGACGAGATCTGCGGCAGCCACTTCTCGCGCTTCTACCCGCCCGAGGCGCTGGCGCGCGGCCTGCCCGCGCACGAACTGGAGGTGGCGGCACGCGAGGGCTCGCTCGAGGACGAGGGCTGGCGCGTGCGCAAGGACGGCTCCCAGTTCTGGGCCAACGTGGTCATCACCGCGATGCGCGACAAGGACGGCACGCTGGTCGGCTACTCCAAGGTCACGCGCGACCTGACCCAGCGCCGCAACCACGAGGAGGCGATGCGCCAGGGCGAGGAGCGCTTCCGGCTGCTGGTGGAGGGCGTCAGCGAATACGCGATCTTCATGCTGGACGTCAACGGCCGGGTTGCCAGCTGGAACGTGGGCGCGCAGCGCATCAAGGGCTACGCCGCCGAAGAGATCATCGGGCAGCCGATCTCCATCTTCTATCCGCCGGAGGTGCGCGACAGCGGCTGGCACGAGCACGAGCTGCAGCAGGCGGCGGAAAAAGGCAGCTTCGTCGACACCGGATGGCGCGTCCGCAAGGACGGCAGCCGGCTGTGGGCGAACGTGACCATCACGGCGCTGCGCGACGACGATGGCCGCCTGGTGGGCTTCGCCAAGCTCACCCGCGACCTCACCGAGAGCAGGCGCATGGAGGCCATCGCGCTCGCCAACGAGGAACGCGAGCAACTGCTCGACGCCGAGCGCAGCGCCCGCATGGCCGCCCAGCGCGCCACGCGAGTCAAGGACGAGTTCCTCGCCACCCTGTCGCACGAGCTGCGCACGCCCCTGAGCGCCATCCTCGGCTGGACCCAGATCCTCCTCAAGGGACAGGTCAGCGGCCCGGCCGACATGCAGCGCGCCGTGGAGGTGATCGACCGCAACGCACGCGCGCAGGTGCAGCTGATCGACGACCTGCTGGACCTGAGCCGCATCCTGGCCGGCAAGGTGCGGCTCGACCTCCAGCAGGTCTCGCTGCCGGATGTCGTGGCAGCGGCCATCGACTCCGCGCGGCCCCTGGCCGAGGCCAAGGACATCCGCCTGCGCAGCCTGCTCGATCCCTCGCACACCCGCGTCAGCGCCGACAGCGGGCGGCTGCAACAGGTGGCCTGGAACCTGCTCACGAACGCGATCAAGTTCACGCCGCGCGGCGGCCAGGTGGAGGTCCTGGTGCGGCGCGTGAATTCGCACGTCGAGCTGAACGTGTCCGACACGGGCATCGGCATCCCCGCCGCCTTCCTGCCGCTCGTGTTCGACCGCTTCTCCCAGCGCGACAGCTCCACCACCCGCACGCACGGCGGCCTGGGGCTGGGACTGGCGATCAGCAAGCAGCTCGTCGAACTCCACGCCGGAACGATCCGCGTCAGCAGCCTGGGCGAGGGCGCCGGTGCGACGTTCGTCGTCGAGCTGCCGCTCTCGCTGGTGCAGGCCGAGGAGGAGCGCGCGCACCCCGGCGTCGACCTGGAGACGATGGACACCACGCCGCTGCCCAAGCTGGACGGCTCGCACGTGTTCGTCGTCGACGACGAGCAGGACGCGCGCGAGCTGCTCACGCGCATCCTCTCGGACCAGGGCGCCACCGTCACCGGTTTCGCATCGGCCGACGCGGCGCTGGCCGCGCTGAAGACCTCGCGTCCCAGCGTCATCGTGAGCGACATCGGCATGCCCTCGATGGACGGCTACCAGTTGATCCGCGCGCTGCGCGCCACGGAGACGCGCGACCAGCGCATCCCGGCCCTGGCGCTCACCGCGTTCGCGCGGGCCGAGGATCGCAAGCGTGCGCTGCTCGCCGGCTTCCAGGCGCACCTGGCCAAGCCGTTCGACGTCGGCGAACTGGTGCTGCTCGTGGCGAACCTGGCCGGGCGCTAGTGTCGTGATTGGGAAATTCGTTGAAGAGGTCGAGAGCGAAGAAGTGACGGTGCCGAATCCTGTCCAGAACGGTCGCAGACTAGGCGCGCCCGCGACACGATGCTGGGCGGCCTCGCGAGCGGGCGCAACGACGGATGCGGCCGTTCTGGGCAGGATTCTTCAACGAATTTCTCGATCACGACACTAGGACGCGGTCGATCGAGGCCTCTTCGCAGACGCCTCGGCACGAGTGGCGAGACGCGAATGAGCTTCAAGGCATGAAGCTTGCCGACAGTCCGGGTCTTCGGAGCCCGGCCGTCACTCGTCGGAGCCCGTCCTTCCCTTGCGCACCTTGCGCAACCGAGCCGGAGCCTGCGATGTACGTGCCCCTCGAACCCTGGAAACTCTTGCCGTATCTCACGGGGACAAGGCCATGACGGGTCTGCTGCCCGAAGACGCCGAGGAAGGCGCCCGCCAATCCGCGTTCCGGGCCGGCTACCGCACCGGCTTCGGCGACGGCTTCGAGGCCGCCGACAAGGTCAACGAGGCAAGCCAGGACAAGGCCGACGACAAGAAGGATCCGGAGTCCGGCGGCAAGGACGACAAGGACGACAGGAAGGACGCGGACAAGAAGGACGACGACGGCAAGCCGCCGCCGTGGAAGCGCCCGCTCGTCGTGCTGGTGGCCCTGGTGGTGATCATCGCGTTGATCGTGATCGGCACCCTCGTGCTGATCGACTCGCGCCGGCACGAGACCACCGACGACGCCTTCATCGACGGCAACGCCAGCCAGATCGCCGCGCAGGCGGCCGGTCGCGTGACGAAGCTGTACGTGAACGACAACCAGGAGGTGCACCGCGGCGACCCGCTGGTGGATGTCGACGCGGCCGACGTCGTGGCCAAGGTCGACCAGGCCAAGGCCGGCGTGCTCACCGCGCAGAGCCAGGCGCAGCAGGCCCTCGCGCAGGTGGAGGGCCAGAAGGCCAACGCCGCGCAGGCCGCCGCCACCGCGCGCCAGGCCGAGGCCGAGAACACCAACGCGCAGCAGGACCTGGCGCGCTTCAAGGGCGTCGATCCGGACGCGGTGTCGCGCCAGCAATATGACCAGGCCGTGGCGCAGGCGCGCGCCGCGAAGGCCAAGGTGGACGCGGCCCATGCCACCGAGGCCACCGCGCTGGCCCAGGTGAAGGCGGCGCAGGCCAACGTGGGTGTCGCGCAGGCCCAGGTGGCCACCGCGCAGGCCGACCTGCAGACGGCCGACATCCAGCTGGGCTACACGCACGTGGTCGCCCCCATCGACGGCCGCATCACCAAGCGGGCGGTGGACGTCGGCAACGTGATCTCCGTCGGCCAGCCGATCCTGGCCATCGTCAGCGACAACCTGTGGGTGACCGCCAACTACAAGGAGACGCAGCTGAAGAAGATGCGGGTGAACCAGGCCGTGGCGATCAGCATCGACGCGGTGCCCGACGTGAAGTTCGAGGGCCACGTGCAGAGCTTCCAGCGCGCCGCCGGCAGCTTCTTCAGCGCCCTGCCCGCCGAGAACGCCACGGGCAACTACGTGAAGGTGACGCAGCGCGTGCCGGTCAAGATCGTGTTCGATCATCCGCAGGAACTGCAGAAGTACAACGTGGGGCCGGGCCTGTCGGTCAAGCCCAGCGTCAGCGTCGACTGAAGGAGCCCGACGTGGCGAGCCCTTCCGCCTCGTTGCCGCGCTCCGCGGCGGGCGCGCACAACCCGTGGCTGATCGCCATCGTCGTGTCGCTGGCCACCTTCATGGAGGTGCTGGACACGACGATCGCCAACGTCTCGCTGCGCCACATCGCCGGCGGGCTGGGCGCGAGCCAGGACGAGGCCACGTGGATCCTCACCAGCTACCTGATCTCCAACGCCATCGTGCTGCCCATCAGCGGCTGGCTCGCGACGCTGATCGGGCGCAAGAAGTACTACATGATCTGCGTGGCGCTGTTCACCGGCAGCTCGTTCATGTGCGCGCTGTCGCCCAACCTGGCCACGATGATCTTCTTCCGCGTGCTCCAGGGCCTGGGCGGCGGCGGCCTCGCGCCCACCGAGCAGTCGATCTTCGCCGACACCTTCGCGCCCGCGGAGCGCGCGAAGGCGTTCGCGTTCTACGGCGTCACCGTGATCGTGGCGCCGGCCATCGGCCCGCTGCTGGGCGGCTGGCTCACCGACAGCTTCTCGTGGCACTGGATCTTCCTGATCAACCTGCCCGTGGGCCTGGTCGCGCTGACGCTGATCTGGTTCCTCGTCGACGAGCCGCAGGCCGTCAAGGACGACACCGCCAAGTTCCGCCGCAACTTCATTCCCGACTGGCTGGGTTTCCTCCTCGTCGCGTCGACGTTCGGCTGCCTGCAGGTGGTGCTCGACAAGTTCAACGAGGACGACGGCTTCTCTTCGAACTTCATCGTCGCGTTCTTCATCGTCTTCGTGTGCTCGGCGATCGCGCTGGTGGTGTGGGAGCTCCAGCATCCGCAGCCGGTGTTCGACGTGCGGCTGTTCAAGGTGGGCTCGTTCGGCGCGGCCAACGTCGTGATGCTGCTGGTGGGCTTCACGCTCTTCAGCACCACGCAGCTGATCCCGCAGTTCGCGCAGAACCTGCTGCAGTACGACGCGCTCGCGGCCGGCCAGACGCTGGCCCTCGGCGGCATGGCCGCGGCGCTGATGATGCCGTTCGCCGGCGTCGCGGCCGGCAAGCTGCCGCCGTGGCTGCTGGTGGCGTTCGGGCTCGTGTGCACCGGCCTCGCGCTGATCCACACGTCCAACCTGAACGGCCAGATCGGCTTCTTCGACCTGTCGATGACGCGCGTCTACCAGAGCATCGCCCTGCCCTTCCTGTTCGTCTCGCTGACCACGGCCGCCTACGTGGGCATCCCGCCCGATCGGAACAACGAGGCCTCGGCCATCATCAACCTGTCGCGCAACCTGGGCGGCTCCATCGGCGTGGCCACGGCCACCACCGAGCTCGCATGGCGCATCCAGTTCCACCACGAGCGCATCGGCGAGCAGGTGTCGACGCTCGGCGCGCGCGGCCAGCAGCTGACGCAGCACGGCCTCGCGGCCGCCCAGCAGATCGTGAACACGCAGGCGCAGGTGCTCAGCTACCTCGACATCTTCTACGTGTTCGGCATCGCCGCGCTGTGCGTGGTGCCGGTCGCGTTCTTCCTCAAGACGCCCCCGCCGGGAGAGGCCCATGGACACTGACCTTTCGCGCGCGTCACGCGCGCGCGCCATCGCGCTCGCATCCGCGACGCTGCTGGGCGCCTGCACGACGGGCCCGAACTTCGCGCGACCCGAGACCACGCCGCCCGCCGCCTGGCCCGGCGTCGCCGCGGCGCTGGCCGACGTGCCCAGCAAGCCGGTGGCGCGCGCGTTCGACGGCCGCTCGTGGTGGTCGGTGTTCAAGGATCCCGTGCTCGACGGCCTGGTCGACGAGGCCCGGCGCCAGAACCTCGACCTGCAGACGGCGGCCCTGCGCATCGAGGAGGCGCGCGCGCAACGGGGCTCGGCCGTGGCGCAGGGCCGGCCTTCGGTGAGCGGCATGGGCCTCGGCGGTCGCCAGCGCTCGAGCGAGAACGGACTCGCCAGCGCGCTGACGGGCGGTGCGGCGCAGCAGGGGGCGTCGACGGGCGGCGCCGCCGCGGCCGCACCGTCGCCCTACTCCGACCTGTTCCAGGCGGGCTTCGACGCCACCTGGGAACTCGACCTGTGGGGCAAGGCCCGGCGCGGCGTGGAGGCCGCCGACGCGAACATCGTGTCGGCCGAGCAGGCGCGCGGCGACGCAACCGTCTCCCTCACCGCGGAGGTGGCGCGCACCTACCTGCAGCTGCGCGGCGCGCAGCGCCAGCGCGCCATCGTGCTGGCCGACATCGACGACCAGCGCGCGCTGTTCAGGCTGGCCGACTCGCGCTCGCGCAACGGCTTCGCCGCGCGGGCCGACGCCGTGCAGCAGCAGGCGCAGCTGTCCAATGCCGAGGCGCAGCTGCCGCCGATCGACCAGAACATCGCTCAGGCGATGAACCGGCTCGCGCTGCTGCTGGCGCTGCCGCCCGGCGCGCTCGCCGATCGGCTGGGCGGGACGCCGCAGGCCGACGTGGCGCTGCCGCCCGAGCTGCCGGTGGGCCTGCCCGGCGACCTGCTGCGGCGCCGGCCCGACATCCTCAGGAGCGAGGCCGACCTGCACGCCGCCACCGCCAAGGTGGGCCAGGCGAAGGCGCAGCTGTTTCCGTCGATCACGCTGGGCGGCGTCGGCGGGCTCCAGTCCATCCACGCCGACAGCCTCACCGACTGGGCCTCGCGCTTCTGGGTCGGCGGCGCGCAGATATCGATCCCGATCTTCGAGGGCGGCAAGCTGAAGGCGCAGATCCGCACGGCCGACGTGCAGATGAAGGAGGCGGCGCTGAACTGGCGCAGCACCGTGCTGTCCGCGTACCACGACGCCGACAACGCGCTGGTGGCCTACGCCGACGAGCAGCGCCACGCCGCGGCGTTGTCGCGCGCCCTGGCCGACGCGCGCCGCAGCGAGGTGCTGATGCGCTCGCGCTACAGCAACGGCTTCGTGTCGATGATCGAGGTGCTCGACGCCCAGCGCACGGTGCACCAGGCGGAGCAGCAGGCGCTGCAGAGCAACGTGGCGGCATCCACCGACCTGGTGGCGCTGTACAAGGCGCTGGGCGGCGACTGGACGGAGGACGCCGCGGCGCACGTGGCTTCCGGCGCGCCGTGACCGAAGGCGCCCGGCCCCTCGGCCTTCAGTCTTCCAGATCCTTCGGAATCGCCCCCGGCGTCCACCACTCCGACAGCACCAGCGCCGCCAGGTCCATGCTGGCCGAGGTCTCGCTGTAGGCCATCACGTCGAGGAAGCGCAGCACCGCCGTCTCCTGCGGCTTGCTCAGCGAGCCCAGGCGCGGCGGGTTGCGGTCGGGCGGGCGGAACGACGTGAGCAGGGCGTCGGTGACGTCGCTGCTCTCGGTGATGTGGCGCAGCGCGTACTCCATCATGAACGGCAGGTAGTGGCGCCACGAGTTCGCGTCCAGGTAGCCGCTGCCCCAAGGGTGGGCCTCGAGGTACTCGTCGGAGATCGCGTCCACCAGCACGTCGAACGGAGGCACCGGCTGGGCGAGGTCCATCGCGTCGCCGCCGCGCAGGGTCATGGGCGGGAAGGCGGTGCCTTCCGAGGAGAACGCCGCGAAGATGTCGGCGATGAGGGCGGTGTGGGGCATGGTGCGGCGCGCGCGCGGGGAATCGGGAACGAGGCCGCTACTGTCTCACATCGGCCCGTCCGGCCGGGCGGACGAGGGGACTTTGCCGGGCGAACTAAAATCACCATTCCATGCCTCTTTCCCTCGAACGCGCTTCCTGCCGACTCAACACCGCCTATGGCGATTTCCAGATGCACGGGTTCAAGGACCCGGCCACGGGACTCGAGCACGCGGCGCTGTGCCTTGGCGACGTCTCCTCGCCGCCGCCGGTGCTCACGCGCATGCACTCTGAATGCCTCACCGGCGATGCATTCGGCAGCTGCCACTGCGACTGCGGCCCGCAGCTGCGCGGCGCGCTCCAGGCGATCGCCAAGGAAGGCCGCGGCATCGTGCTGTACCTGCGCCAGGAAGGCCGCGGCATCGGCCTGCTGAACAAGATCCGCGCCTACGCGCTGCAGGAACAGGGCGCCGACACGCTGGACGCGAACCGCCTGCTGGGCCTGCCGGCCGACGCGCGCGACTACGGCATCGCCGCGAGGATGCTGCGCGAGCTGGGCGCCGCCGACGTGCGCCTGATGACCAACAACCCGACCAAGATCGCGAGCCTGCAGGCGCACGGCATCACGATCTCCGAGCGCGTGCCGCTGCAGGTGGGGCGCAATCTCAAGAACGGCGCGTACCTGGACACCAAGGCGCACCGCATGGGCCACCTGTTCGACGTGCTGCGCGAGCCCAGCGACGAATAGGGTCCGCGGGCGGGCGTCACGCGGGCGTGGGCGCCTGCGCGTCGACGCCCGTGCAGCACTCCAGCACGCGCTGGCGCACCTGGTTGCGGCCGTTGTGCTTCGCGTCGTACATCGCCTGGTCGGCGGCGCGCAGCAGGTCGGCGGGCGTCGAGTTGCGCGCGTCGCACATCGCCGCCAGCCCGATGCTGACGGAGACCGGCGCCGCGATCGGCGACTCGCCCGCGCCGTGCAGGGCTTCGACCTGGTGCCGGATGCGTTCGGCCACGCGCGCGGCGCCATCGATGCCGCAGGCCGGCAGCACCACGACGAACTCCTCGCCGCCGTAGCGCGCGACGAAGTCGCTGGGCCGCAGGCCGGCGGCGTGCACCGCGGCCACCACGGCGCGCAGGCAGGCGTCGCCGGCGGGGTGGCCGAAGCGGTCGTTGAAGGCCTTGAAATGATCCACGTCGATCAGCAGCAGCGCCAGGTGCGCGGCGGTGTCCACCGGGCCGTCGGCGGCGAAACGTTGCGCCGCGCGCCGGGCGCGCTCGTGCTCGGCGTGCAGCACCGTGTCGAAATGGCGCCGGTTGAAGGCGCCGGTCAGGCCGTCCTCGATCGCCAGGCGCTGCATGCGGTCGTTGGCCTGGTGCAGCTGCGTGGCCATGTTCTTCAGCGCCAGCAGCAGCATGCCGCATTCGTCGTCCGAGCTGCGCGGCAGCGGCGCGTCGAGCTGGCCGCTGCCCACCGCCGACGCGAACTCCACCGCCTGGCGCAGCGGGCGCGTGATGCTCAGCGTGAGGCGCCAGCCCGCGAACGCCGCCAGCAGCGAGGCCAGCAGCGCGACGCCGCCGATCACCGTGTCGATGCCCGCCGCGCGCTGGCTCAGCGCGTTGATCTCGGCGGAGATGCGGTGGTTCTGCAATTCGGTCAGCTGGTCGAGCGCGGCGAGCCAGTCCGCGTGCACGGGCGCCACGTCGCGATTGAGGTTGCGCGCCGCCATGCCGGGATTGAAGCCGTCGACGCTCGAGCGCGCGGAGTCGAAGGCGCCGACCAGGGCGTGGTCGTAGGCGTCGACCTGGTCGATCAGCGCCTGCTCCTCGGTCGACCCGGCCGTGGAGACGAAGCGGCTCGACAGCGCCCGGTAGTTCCCGATGTCCTCCTCGATCTCTTCCATGTCGCCCTTGGCCTCCTCGATGGAGTTGGCCAGGCCGAGCCGCTGCGCGAGGCGATCCTCGCGCTCCAGCATCTCTCGCATGCCGCGGATGTCGGCCTGGCGCGTGGCCGACTGCTCCACGAGGCGCAACAGGCCTTCGCGCGAGTTCCGCGAGCTGGAGACGGCCAGCCACGCCCCCGCGATCATCAGCAGCAGGATGAGCGAGAAACACAGCACGAGGCGGTGTCCGATGCGGAGGTGGCGGAAGAAATTGGTCATCGACAACGTTGCCAGGCCTGATCGACCATGGCGTGCGCCGCCAGAATGCGACAGCGGTCCGGCGATCAACGGGTTATCGACGAACGACCCTGCCCACTTGAGTGCCAGGCACCGTTTTGGCGCATTGGACGCCAAATCTTCCTGTTTTCCGGCACCCGAAACGGGCGCCGCGGGTCACGGCGGCCCTGTCATGCCTCGAACCCGGGCGCGCCGGCGGACGTCAAAAGCCCGCCCCCGTCTTCGAATTGCGCTCGCGAATCGCGTCTTCAGTGCGCGGGAGCAGCGTCTCGAGACCGACCCGTACCGCCTCGCCCTGCACCTGGTCGACGAACGGTCGGAAGTTCTCCTCATACTTGCGCAAGGCCATTGCGTGGTCGCCTTGCGCCAGGCGCATCGCTTCTCCGAGGGCGGCCGCGCCATCGATGGCCAGCGACCCGCCGCGCCCGGCGGCCGGTGACGGGCAATACGCCGAGTCACCGACCAGCACCACGGGGCCTTTCGACCACGAAGGCATCCGGATCTGGCACAGCTTGTCGAAATAGAAGCTGTTCGAACGGTCGACCTCCCTCAGCAGTTCCGCGGCCCGCCAGCCGACATCCGCGAATTGCGCCGCGATCATGCTTCTCTGTCGCGCCTCGTCGCGATGGTCGTACGCGATCTCCTGGTCGGAGGCGAAATTGAAGATGATGTCGGTCTTGCCGTTGTAGGCGTTCAGCATCACGCCCTTGCTCGGCTCGTTGTACATCTGCGCGGTGTCGCGCTCGATGAGCAGCTTGTCCACGATCGTGATCGAGAAATACTGGCCCAGGTAGTGGACGTACCGCGCCTCCTCGCCGAACCACATCCTGCGCACGGTCGAATGCGTGCCGTCGCAACCCAGAACGAGGTCGAACGAACGGGGTCGGCCGTTCCGGAAGGTGACGGCCATGCGCCCGGCTTCGCTCAGCGCGGTCACGCTGTCCCCGAACACGATCTCGCAACGATCGCGCACGGCGTCGAAGAGGATGTCCATCAGCACGTCACGCTCGATCTCGTAGTCGTCCTCCGCCGGCGGCTCGTCCGGCGCCCGCAGAGCGATGCTGCGCACGGTCGAGTCGTCGGAGTCCTTGAACTCGAATCGACGAAGGTTCAAGCGCCGGGACTCGATCTTCTCGAAGAGGCCCATTCGCTTGACGACGTCGATCGTGTCGCCCTGGATGTTGACGGCCGTGCCGCCCCGGCGCATCGCGGGCGCCAGTTCCACGACCACCACCTCGTAGCCCAGTTCGCTCATCCACCAGGCAGACGCGAGCCCGGCGAAACTCGCGCCCACGATCAGAACCGACCTGCCGTTCGCAACATTCATGGATCCCATCCCTCTCGTTCGCGCCACATCGCGGCGCACGCCAATAATCTTATACCGACTATAAGTTTCTCGCACAATTCTTTTACCGAGTACACATTTATCGGCGGGGAGCGTGCGCGCGTATCCGCCCGCTAAGATGCCGATCCATGGGCGAGCTGAGAGAAAGCAAGAAGAAGGAGACTCGGCAGCGAATCTCCGACACGGCGACTGCGCTCTTCTACGTGCACGGCTTCGAGGCGGTGACCGTCGACGAGATCGCCGTGGCCGCGAAGGTGTCGAAGATGACCGTCTTCAACTACTTCGCACGCAAGGAAGAGCTCATCCTCGATCGCGAGGACGACCTCAAGTTGCTGTCCTTCCGCCAGGCGGTGGGCACGCGGCCGCGGGGCCAGACCCCGATCGGTGCGATTCGCGTCCTCGTTCGCGAGATGAGCCGGCACAAGCATCCGCTCTGCCACGTCGACAGCCAGGTGGTCGGCTGGTGGCGCGTCGTCGATGCGAGTCCGACGCTCAAGGCGCGCCTTCGGGAGCTCGCGGACGAGGCCGCCGAAGGGCTGGCCATCGAGCTGGCGGGGGCCAGGCCGGACGGCCTTTCCCGGCTGATGGCCGGCATGATCGTCCTGAGCGTGCGCACGGCCCGCGAAGAGGCGGTCCGCCTGGTCAAGGGCGGCGCGTCGGCAAGAAAGGCGAACGCGGCGTTTCTTGCGCTGATGGAACAGGGCCTGAGCGCGGCCGAACGACTGCAGTCGAGCTGATCCGGCAGGGTCGTCAATCGACCTGGCGAAGCTCGCGCCGCAGGATCTTGCCAACCGGTGACTTGGGCAGCGCGGCCACCAACAGCACCCCCTTGGGAACCTTGTAGGCGGTCATGGCCCGGCGGCAATGCGCGACGACGTCCTCGGCGGTCAGGGTCGCACCGGCCGCCTTGACCACGTAGAGGCGCACGGCCTCGCCGGTTCTGTCGTCCGGCACGCCGACGCAGGCGCACTCCAGCACGCCCGGGCATTCGGTGGCCACGGCCTCCACCTCGTTCGGATAGACGTTGAAGCCGGACACGATGATCATGTCCTTCAGGCGATCGACGACCTTGAGGAAGCCGCGTTCGTCGAACTGGCCGACGTCGCCGGTGCGGAAATAGCCGTCGGGCGTGAACGCGAGCGCGTCGGCCTCGGGCTGGTTCCAGTAGCCGCGCATCACCTGCGGCCCGCTGACGCAGATCTCGCCCGCGTGGCCCGGCGGCACGTCCACGCCGCTCGCGTCGAGCAGGCGGATGTGCGTGTTGGGAAGCGGCAGGCCGGTGGTGCCCGTGAAGCCGGCGACGGCCATCGGATTGAGCGTCAACACCGGGCTGGTCTCGGACAGGCCGTAGCCCTCGCGGATGGGTGACCCGGTGACGGCGCACCATTTCTCCGAGGTGGCGGCGACCACCGCGGCACCGCCGCCACCGGCGAAGCGCAGGCGCGAGAAGTCGACGTCGTGGATGCGCGGATGGGCGGTCAGCGCGGCGTAGAGCGTGTTGACGCCCATGAAGACGGTCGGCCGCGCCCGCGCCATCACGTCGACGAGGCCGTCGATGTCGCGCGGATCGGCGACGAGCCAGTTCTCCGCGCCCACCGAGAAGTAGGTCAGGAAGTTCACCATCAGCGCGAAGATGTGGTACAGCGGGATCGCCGTGACGACGACCTCCTCGCCTTCGCGCAGCGCGTCGGGCACCATCGCCTTGAACTGCGCGACGTTCGCGACCAGGTTGCGGTGCGTCAGCGCCGCGCCCTTCGAGCGTCCCGTGGTGCCACCGGTGTATTGCAGGAACAGCAGGTCGTCGCCGTCGACCTCGACGGGAACGCGTCGCAGGGCCGCGCCGGCGGCGAGCGCGGCGCCGAACGACGTGGCCATCGGCAGGGTCGCGGGCTCGACGCGCGTCGGCTCGCCGAGCGATGTCGTCACGACCACGCGCAGACGCGTTCGCGGCAGGGCCTCGACGAGCGCCGGCAAGGCGCCCTGGAAGACGACGAGCACTTCGCAGCCGGCGTCTCCCAGCTGGTGCTCCAGCTCGCGGGCCGTGTAGAGCGGATTGACGTTGACCTGCACCGCCCCGGCGCGAAGGATGCCCGCCAGCGCGATCGGGAACGCGAGGCCGTTGGGCATCATCACCGCCACCCGGTCGCCCCGGCGCACGCCGGCCGCGTGCTGGAGCCAGGCGCAGAAGTCGTTGGCGAGACGGTCGACGTCGGCGTAGGTCAGCGAATGATCCGCCGCCCGGAAGGCGATCCTGCCGGCGAAGCGCGCCATCGCATCGTCGAGCAGGTGCACGACCGAGCGGTGGGTGTCGACGGGAATGGTCACGCGGAGCCCGAATTCGCGGTAGCTGGGCAGCCAGGGCATCGTCGTCATGGAAAGGTCTCGTGTTCGTTGGGGGGAGCCGTGACGCGCGCACGCGCGCCCGCCGGCGCGGTCGCCGGTGCGGCGATGGACATGGGGTCGGCGGTGCGGCGGGAAGGGGGCGCGCGCGGCAGCCTCAGCGGCGATAGCTGCCGGGCGCGGTGCCCGTCCACATCTTGAACGCGCGCTGGAAGGCGGAGCTCTCCGAGAAGCCCAGCCTGTCGGCGAGTTCCTTGAGCGACATCGCGGTGGTCTTGAGGTACGTGATCGCCAGGTCGCGACGCAGTTCGTCCTTGATCGTCTGGAAGGTGACGCCTTCCTTGGCGAGCTTGCGCTGCAGCGACGCGGGCGACATGAACAGCTCGACCGCGGTGGCGTCGAGGTCGGGCCACGCGGGCTTGGTGGCGTGCAGGTGGCTGCGCACCTTGGCACTGACCTCGTCGACGCCGGGGCCCGGCACGCGCAGCTTGATCTGCGGATCGGTGAGGAAATCGCGCAAGGCCATCTCGTCGACGCGCAACGGCGACTGCAGCTGGCGTGCGTCGAACCAGAACGCCGACCGCGGCCGGTTGAAGGCGATCGGCGACGCGAAGAAGTCGCTGTGGCTGACGGTGTCGCCCGGGGCCTCGAACGCGAAGTCGAAGCGCGCGATGGGCAGGCGTCCGCCCACCAGCCAGTCGAGCAGCCGCCAGAGCGACCGCAGCATGTATTCGTGCAGGAACAGGCTGCGCGACGCCGAGCGTGGGTCGATGAAGTGCAGCGCGATGCCGGCGAGCTTGTGGTCACCGACCAGCTCCATGGTCATGTCGTCCTGCAGCAGGGCGAAGGTGTTGGCGATGCGCAGAACAGCCTGCTGCAGGTCCGGCGCATGAAGCGACGACTGCGCCATCAACGCGTAGCTGCCGCGCTTGAACGGGCGCGAGAGCAGGCCCAGGCATTCGTCGTCGAGATGGTTGCAGGTGTTGCGAAACAGCGTGACGTACTGGTCGGAAGTGATCCGCGCCCCCGCGTGCTCCAGCAGTTCCCCGGCGATGCCGGCCTGGGCCAGCAGGCCGGTTGTCGGCAGCCCGCGCTCCGTCATGCCCGACAGCATGCCGCGCACGAAATTGATCGAGATCGTCTGCGGCGCGTACGGGCTCAGGAGGGACGACGCCATGGTCATGCCCCACCACGCGCCGCGGGCGCCGGTCGACCGCGGAGTCGGATATTGCGCACATGGTGAAGAACGGTCTGGCGATCGGAAAAGCATGGTTCGGGATCCGGCAGGGCCGGATGGCGCCACTGCAGGCACCGGTTAGCCGGGAGGCTCGCGGCAGGGCTGCCGTGTCTGCGACCGATCATATCGACGCGCCTTCCCGCACGGAACAGGTCGAGGCAGCCGCGCGGCGGTTTGTCATTCAAACAAGGCGATCCGCCATCGCCTGATCGCGACCCGCTGCCTACCATCGATTCGTTTCGACGCGATTCGTTCATTTACTAGAGACATACGGCATAGACCGCAACGAAAGGCCACGATGAAACACCACAGCGTCACTCGCTCCGCGAGACGCGACGGGCACTCGACCGCCCGCTTCCGCACTGCAACAAGAACGACGACCGCAGGCGCAGCCGCCCTGCTCATCTGCTCGATGGCGTCCGCCGCCACCGGGCAGGATACGCCACCGGACCCGGCGCTCGCTGCCCGGGCCGCATCGGCCGCCTCCGCCCCTTCCGGCGACGCGCAGCAACCCGACCTGATCCGCGTCGTCGTCACCGCGAACAAGCGCGAGCAGGCGGCGATCAACGTGCCGGCCTCCGTCACCGCGATCAGCGGCGAGAGCCTCACGCTCGGCGGCGCCACGCGCCTCGAGGACTACGTCGCCGAAGTGCCGGGCATGGCGATCACATCGCCCTCGCGCGGACAGACGCAGGTGACGCTGCGCGGCATCGGCACCGGCAGCGCGCAGGCCATGCCCACCACGGCGATGTACATCGACGACGCGCCCATCGGGTCGATCAACGCGTACGGCGGCGGCGTGCGCCTGACGCCGGACCTCGACCCATACGACCTGCGTCGCGTGGAAGTACTGAAAGGCCCGCAGGGCACGCTGTACGGCGCCGGCGCCGTCGGCGGCCTGGTGCGCTACGTCACCGAACCCGCGAACACCGCGAAGCTCGCCGGCGCCGTCTCGGTCGGCGGCAACGCCGTGGCGCACGGCGGCGACGGCTCCGACGTGCGCGCCGCCGTCAACATCCCGCTGGTCACCGACACGCTGGGGGTGCGCGTGAGCGCCTTCGATCGCTACGAGGCGGGCTACATCGACGATCCGGCGAACGGGCACACCAACGTCAACGGCGCGCGCACCCAGGGCGGACGCGTCGCGCTGGACTGGGAGCTCGATCCGCAGTGGTCGCTCAAGGCCTGGGAGCTGACGCAGGACTTCAAGGCCGGCGGCCTGGGCGCCGAGGACGTGCTCGCGCCCGACCGCGCGCCGCTGAATCAGGCGCTGGACCGCGTGGCCTACGTCGACGAGACGCAGCATTCCACGCTGTCCGTCGGCAACGCGTCCGTGCGCGGCCGCGTCGGCGACGTCGACCTCGTCTCTTCCACCACGTGGCAGACCGACCGGTCGCACTCGATCACCGACGACACGGTCGGCAGCACGGCGCTGCTGCAGGCGGTGACGGGCGTGCCCGGCCTGGGCACGCTGACCGACAACTCGGTGACCACGCGGCGCGTCTCGCAGGAACTGCGCGCGCACTCGACCGCGTTCGACGACCATCTGGACTACGAGGTCGGCCTGTTCTGGACCAAGGAGAAGGACCGCAGCCTCACGATCTTCGCCTCGCCGTTCTTCTACGCGACGGGCGCACCGACGGGCTTGCCCGAACTGGGCAACGGCACCATCGCGTCGAGCTACGACGAGCAGTCGATCTTCGGCAACGTCACGTGGTCGGCCAGCCCGCGGCTGGACCTGCTGGCCGGCGTGCGCGAGTCGCACGACAACCAGCACTTCGACCTCGACTACCTGCCGTCGGCGCTGTCGCTCGTCGCGGTGAACCTGCTGCAGCAGGTGAGCCACGACAAGGCGACGTGGATGACCGGCGCGAACTTCAAGATCCATCCCGACACGTCGCTCTACGCCCGCGTGGCCACGGGCTACCGGCCCGGCGGCCCGAGCGCGCTGCCGCCCGGCGTGATCGCCGACGGCAAGACCGCGTTCGAGCCGGACACGTTGACGAGCTACGAGGCCGGCTTCAAGTCGGCCTTCCTGGGCGGCAAGGCCTCCATCGAGACGGCGGTGTTCCATACCGACTGGAAGAACATCCAGCTGATGGCGCTCGCGCCCGCCAACCCGCCGGTCACCTTCATCGGGCTCAACTACGGCACCAACGGCGGCTCGGCCCGCAGCAACGGCGCCGAGGCCTCGCTGCTGGCCTTCCCCAGCGATCGCCTCACGCTGCGGGCCAACGTGGCGTACACCGACTCGCGCCTGTCCAGCGCCGCCCCGGCCGTCAACGGCGTGAGCGGCGACGCGATGCCGTACGTGCCCAGGTGGACGTCCTCGCTCGGCGGCGAGTACCGGTTCCCGCTCGGCTCGGCCAAGGCCTGGGTCGGCGGCAGCGTCAACACCATCGGCAAGCGCAGCTCCGACTACAGCGAGAACCATCCGCTCGCGCTGCCGGGATACACCACGCTGGGCCTGGACGCCGGCATGGACTGGCACGGCGTGCGCGTCTCGCTCTACGCGAAGAACCTCACCGACTCGCGCGGCATCAACTACGCGGCGGCCAGCGGGGCGCCGGTCACGCCGGCCAATCCCTACGGCAACCCCTACGCCGCGTCCGTCATCGCGCCGCGCACGCTCGGTGCCGACCTGACCTGGTTCTTCTGATGCGCGGCGCCGAACGCAACACCCTTCACGGCCCCGTGGTGGGCCTCGACAACGCCGCGATCGACGGCACGTTCGCCTGGAAAGGCGTGCCATTCGCCAGGCCGCCGGTCGGCGACGGGCGCTGGCGCGCGCCGGTCGACCCCGACGCCTGGACGGCACCGCGCAGCGCCCGGGAGTTCGGCGCGGCCGCGGCGCAGACCGGGCGCCTGTACGGTCCGGGCCGCAACAACCGCTACGACCGCACGATAGGCGAGACGCTGGGCAAGGTGACCGGGTCGGAGGACTGCCTCTACCTCAACATCTGGTCGCCCGCGGCCGCGACAACGCCCGTGCCGGTCATCGTGTACGTCCACGGCGGCAGCAACATCACCGGCTACACCGCCGATCCGCTCTACGAGGGCAACACCCTCGCGGTGCGCGCCAACGTGGTGGTGGTCACGGTGAACTACCGGCTGGGCGTCTTCGGTTTCCTGAACCTGAAGGCGCTGAAGGAGGGCTCGAACGCGGGCACGGACTCGGGCAACTTCGCGTTGCTCGACATCGTCAAGGCGCTCGAGTTCGTGCGGGACAACATCGCGAACTTCGGCGGCGATCCCGGCAACGTGACGCTGATGGGCCAGTCCGCTGGCGCGGTCAACGTGCTGTCGCTGATGACGTCGCCGCTGTGCGTCAAGGCTGCGCCGGCCTTGTTCCACCGCATCGTGCCGATCAGCGGCGGCATCTCGCTGCGCTCGGACCTGTCGCTGGGCAAGGCACCCGTGCTGCAGCCCGCGGCCACGCACCTGGCGCAGGGCAACGCCTTGCTCGAGAGGTCGCTGGTCGACGAAGGCGCGGCGTCCGACGTCGCCGACGCGAAGGCCTGGATCCGCCAGCGCGGCGACGCGGAGATCGCCGCCTGGCTGCGCGGGCGCAGCGCGGCCAGCCTGCTGGGCACCGTGCTGGAGCGGCTCACGCCCCTGGGCATGGCCGACTCGGGCCCGATCCCCGACGGCGCCGTGCTGCCCGTCGGCCCGATCGCCGCGATCCGCGCCGGCCACTACGTGAAGGTGCCGGTGTTGATGGGCTTCACGCGCGACGAGGGCAAGCTGTTCGCGGGCGCCCTCGCGCTGTCGCGCCTGCTCGGCGGCGTCTCGGGGCGCTCGATGGACGACGCGTCCGTCTTCTCCCTGCAGTACGACTACGACCCCGACGCGCCGCCGCAGACGCAGGTCGAGGACTGGATCCCCGCGCGCTACCTGCCCGTCACCACGCCGCGCACCGGCTTCAACGCGCGCACGAACCAGCTCAATCGCTTCGTCTTCACGCCCAACCGCAACCTGCTGCTGGACGTGCTGCGAGCGCAGCACGAAGCCGTGTGGGACTACCAGTTCGACTGGGACGAGCTGCCCGCCCCGTTCGACGACATCTACGGCGCCGCGCACGGCTTCGACATCCCCTTCATGTTCGGCAAGTTCGAGGGCGCGCTCTATTCGCGCCTCATGAACAGCCGCGCCAATCGCCCCGGGCGACTGGCGCTGTCGGACGCGATGATGGGCAGCCTCGCCGCGTTCGCGTGGCACGGCGACCCCAACCATGCCGGCCTCGGCACGACGTGGCCGACCTGGCCGGCCATCCTGTTGTTCGACGCCAGCCTGGACGCGAAGGCGATCTCCGTGGCGGAGCGCTCGACGAGTTCGCTCAAGGAGTCGCTCACCGGGCTTCTCGGCAGCGCCGCCGCGAGCCTCAAGCGGCTGGTGGCCACATGAGCGCGCTCTCGATGCAGGCGCCCGTCTCCGCCGCGCCGCCCGACAAGGCGCGCTGGCCGGCCTGGTATTCGCTGGTCGTGCTGACCGTGGTGACGCTCATCGCGTTCGTCGATCGCAACATCCTGCTGCTGCAGGCCGAGGTCATCCGCAAGGCGATGGACATCTCGGACGTTCAGCTGGGGCTGCTGCAGGGAACGGCCGCGGCCACCTTCGCCGCGGTGGCCACGTTCCCGCTGGCCTGGCTGGCCGATCGCTTCGATCGCCGCCTCGTGCTGGCCGGCTGCGCGCTGCTCTGGAGCGCCGCCGTGGTCGGCTGCGGCATGGCCAGGAACTACGAGCAGCTGCTGCTGGCCAGCGCGCTGGTGGGCGCCGGCGAGGCGGGCCTCGTGCCGATCTCCTACGCCATCATTCCCGACCTTTTCGGCGAGCGCCAGCGGCAGCTCGCGAACTCCGTCTTCGCGATGGCGTCGATGAGCGCGACCTCGCTGGCCATGGGCCTGTGCGGGCAGGTGATCGTGGGCGTGGGCTCGGCGCGGGCGTACCTGCCGCCGGCGCTCGCCGACCTCGCCGCCTGGCGGCTCGGGTTCTTCGCGGTGGCCCTGCCGGCGCCCCTCCTGGTCGTGCTGATCGCGACGATCTCGGCGCGCAGGAAATCGGCGGCGGAGCGCGTCGTGGCCAAGGCGCCCGAACCCGCGATCCTGCCGCACCTGAAGGCGAATCGCGCGACGTTCGCCTACTTCACCGCCGGCCTGTTCAGTGCCTTCTTCGGCTTCAGCGCCATCGGCGCGTGGCTGGCCGTCATCTACCTGCGCATCTACGGCATCCAGGCGTGGCAGCTCGGGGCGATGCTGGGCGGCGTCGCGCTGTTCGCGGTGGTGGTGGGATTGCCGGCCAGCGTCTACGGCGTGCGCTATTTCAGGGCGCGCATCGGCGTGCGCGTGAACATCCGCGCGCTGTGGCTGAACTGCGTGGTCGCGATCATCGCCATCGCGGCGATGGCCGCGGTATCGACGGCGCGCGCGATGGTGGCGATCCACAGCGCGTACCTGGTGGCGCTGACCGCCACGCTGCTGGTGTTTCCCAGCACGCTGCAGTCGCTCGCACCCGGGAAGTTGCGCGCACGCACGGTGGCCGCGCTGGGCATGGTGGTGTCGGCCGGATCGGCCATGGCGCCCCCGGTGACGGGCTTCGTGTCCGACCATCTCAAGAGCCTGCCCAACGGCCTGATGCTGGCGGCCGCGATCGTGTCCATCCCCGCGCTGGCGCTGTCCGCGCTGCTGCTCGCGCGCAGCGAGCGCCACTACGTCGTCACGGCCGAGGCGGTGCGCCGGGCCGAGGCCGATTCCGCTTGACGCGCGCCACGCCCGAACAGACCCATCGTCGCAAGATGCACATCGCGAATGCCTCCCTCGCCGCGCGCGCCGTGGCGTTGTCCGAATGGCGCCTGACGGACACCGACCCGGGCGCCGGCGAAGCGCTCGGCATGGCCGAGGCGGCACTCGACCATCCGGGCATGATCCCGGCGACCGCGCCGGGTGACGTGTACCTGGCGCTGCACGAGGCCGGCCGCCTGCCCCACCCGTTCGCCGATCGCGCCGAGGCCGGATGCGCGTGGGTCGCACGGCGCGAATGGTGGTACCGCGCCGACGTCGTCGCACCGTCCGTCGAAGCGGGCCAACGCCTGGTGCTGGACTTCGAGGGCCTGGACACCTTCGCGTCGATCTGGCTCGACGGACGCTGCCTCGCCACGACGGACAACATGTTCCGACGCTGGCGCCTCGACGTCACCGACCGCATGCCGGCGGGTGTGCATCGCCTGGCCGTGTGCTTGGCCGTGCCCTCGAGCAGGGTCGACGGCGCGCCCGGACTCGACTGGGAGATGGCCTCCAGTCCCTGCTCCACGAGCCAGCGCAACCTGATGCGCAAGGCCCAGTTCGGCTGGGGCTGGGACTTCGCGCCGAGCCTGCCGACCGTGGGCCTCTGGAAGCCGGCGATGCTGCGCGTCGAGACCCGCGCGGTGCTGGACGCGGTGCGCTTCACGACGCAGTCGCTCGCCCCCGATCGCTCGAGCGCCCACATCGCCATCGACGTCGCCGCTGAACTCTTCGACGGCCGGGACGCGGCGCTGGAGGTATCGATCACGCTGCGCGGCCCGGCGGGCGACGTGCTTCTCGCCGAGTCGTGCGCGCTGCCGCGCGAAGGCGTGCGCCTGCGGCGGTCGCTCGCGCAACCGGCGCTGTGGTGGACGCCGGAGCTCGGCGCGGCCGCGTTGCACGGCCTGAGCGTCGTGCTGAGCGCCGATGGCGTCGTGGTGGATCGTCGCGAGCTGCGCGTGGGCGTCCGCACGATCGCGCTCGATACCTCGCCCGACGTCGACGAACCCGATGCGTCGTTCTTCCGCTTCGTGCTCAACGGCGTGACTATCTTCGCGCGCGGCGTCAACTGGGTGCCGGCAAGCTCCCTGGTCGGCGCGGTGGACGATTCGAGGACGGCGTCGCTCCTCGACCTGGCCGTGCAGGCCAACATGAACATGGTGCGGGTCTGGGGCGGCGGAGTCTACGAGAGCGACACGTTCTACGACCGCTGCGACGAACGCGGCCTGCTGGTCTGGCAGGACTTCATGTTCGCCTGCGCGCCGTACCCGGAGCACGACCCGCGCTTCGTCGACAACGTGCGCCACGAGGTCGGCGAGCAGGTGCGGCGGCTGCGTCACCACGCCTGCCTCGCGCTGTGGTGCGGCAACAATGAGAACCAGGGCATCCACGGCTTCGTGATGAGCCGGTCCGGCCGCGACGAGCGCCTGCCCGGGCTGCTGTACTACGACGAGCTCATTCCCGGCCTGCTCGCCGAACTCGACCCGCTGACGCCGTACCGGCCCGGCAGCCCGTTCGGCGGTCCCGGGCACGACCAGAACAGCATGCGCGAAGGCGACGTGCACGACTGGACGGTGTGGCACGGGCTGCCGGCCTTTCCCGCGCTGGGCCCCGTCGGCGACAACGACCGCAGCCCGGCGGGCGTGGCGTACACGCGCTACGCCGAGAACCGCGGACGCTTCATCAGCGAGTTCGGGATCCAGTCCTCTCCGTCGATGGAGACCTGGCGACGCGCGCTGCCCGGGCCACAGCGTTTGCTCGGCAGCGAGGGCTTCCTGGATCGCATCCGCGACAAGCCCAAGGACAAGGTCGACGCGATGCTGGTCTCGGTGACCGGCCTGGCGCGCACGCTCGAGGACTACGTCGACTTCACGCAGATCGCGCAGGCCGAAGGACTCAAGTTCGCCGTCGAGCACTTCCGCCGGCGCAAGCCGCACTGCTCGGGCACGCTGGTCTGGCAGTTCAACGACTGCTGGCCCGGCGTGAGCTGGAGCCTGGTCGATTTCCACGGCTTCGCCAAGGCCGCGTACTTCTACGTCCGGCGTGCCTTTGCGCCCGTGATGGCGTCGTTCAAGGTCGCGGGCGACGCGATCGAGGCGTGGGTGGTCAACGACACGCTGCACTTGGTCGAGGGCGATCTCCGGCTCGGCCTGCAGTCGTTCGACGGCGCGACGCCGTGGACGTCGACGCTGCCCTTTCGCGTCGAGGCCAACTCGTCTCGCCGTGTCTGGCGCTCGGACGCTGCGGCGGTGCATGGCGACGCGGCGCACTTCCTGTTCGTGCGATCCGGGTCGGCGCTGTTCCCGCCCAACCGGCACTTCTTCGCACCGATCCACGCGCTGCAGCGTCCGCTGCCGCAGGCACCCGGGATGCAGGTGCTGCGGTGGTCGGACAACGAGGTGGTGGTGCGCCTGGCGGCCACGAGCTGGTTGCACTTCGTGCACCTGTCGACGCCCCACGAGGACACCGTCTTCAGCGACAACTTCTTCGACCTGGCGCCGGGCGAGGTGCGCGAGGTGCTGGTGTCGCGACCGCTGGCGATCACGCCGGAGTGCGTGTCCGTCGCCTGGCGTTGACGCGCCTCAATGGCGTGCCAGCGGATCACGCTCGCCCTCAAGCGCCATCACTGAACTTCGAACCACCGCGCCGCCGCGTCCGCGGTATCTTGCGGCGTCGTGTTGAACGCGATCGCCGCGGTGGGCGCGCCCAGGTGGACGGCGTTCACCAGTCGCTCGAAGAGCGGCAGGCTCCCGGGCGGAATGCGGATGCCTCCGCCGATCACGACGGCGTCGTAGGCCGTGCTGGCGAGGCGTTGCCCGACCAGGTCGGTGGCCGACGCGTCGGGGGGCACGAGGCAAAGATCCGCGAGCCAGCCGCGGTCGGCCATCTGCTGCATGCCGATGGCGATGCCGGCGTGGATCCGCGCCGCGTCGAAGCCGGGCGGCAGCGCCGGGTCCGTGAAATCGACGGTCTCCGGCAACTGTCCGATGAACAGCACGCGCCTGGGGTCGGTGGATGAGGTCATGAAGGTCTCCTGGTGAAAATGGGCCTGCTGCGATCACGACTGCCAGCCGCGGGCGGTCTCGCGGGCGAAGTCGCGATAGCGGCGCGGCGCATGGCCGAGAAGCTTCGCCAGCCGGTCGATGTCCGCCGCGGTGGCCACCGCGCCGTCCTGCTGGTAGCGGTGCATCATGGCGCGCAGGTCGTAGGCCAGCCAGGCCGGCGCCCGGGTCTTGACGGCTTTCTCGAAGGCGTCGAGATCGCCGCCCGCGTAGCGAACCTCGCGACCGAGCGTGTCGGCCCAGACCGCCGCCAGCGCGGCGCCCGTGAGCGCGTCGGGGCCCGACAGCTCGTAGGTCTCGCGCGGCAGCGCGGCCGGGGCGCGATCGCGGCGCAGCAACTCGACGACGGCCGCGTCTGCGATGTCGCGCACGTCGACCATCGAGACGCCCTTGTCGCCGATGGGCGAGACGTAGAGCCCGGCCTTCGTCAGCGGAACCTCGAGCGTCGCGTCGTTCTGGAAGAAATACGACGGACGAAGAATCGTGGCCGGCAGGTTCATCTGCTCGATCATGCGCTCGACCGCGTGCTTGGCGGTGAAGTGAGAGACGTCGGTGAACTCCGCGCTGCGCGTGACCGACAGATAGACGATGCCCTGGACGCCTGCTTCGTGCGCCAGTCCGAGCGTGTTGATGGCCTGGGTCAGTTCGTCGGGCGCGTTGCTGACGAGCAGGAACAGCGTCTTCACGCCGACGAGGGCCGCGCGCATCGCGTCGGCGTCCAGCAGGTCGCCGCGCACGGCGTCGACGCCGGAGGGAAATCCGGCTTTCTCGGGCGTGCGGGTGAGCGCCTTGACGCGGGCGCCGCTGGCGGCGAGTTGGTTCACGACCTGGGTGCCGATGCGGCCCGTGCTGCCGGTGACGAGGATGGACATGGTGGACTCCGGATGTCGGTGCAGCCCCGGGCCGCACACGTTTGCGAGGGATCTTTCCGCTGTCGACCCGGCGGGGCCGACATGGCGTTCTGTTCCTGTGACTGAAGATTAGGTCGTCTCTCATTTGGCGCATAGACTCCAATATCAAGACAAACTGTCTCAAATCCGGAACATCATGGATCTCCTGGCACTCTCCGATTTCCACCTCGTCGCCACCCATGGCGGCTTCGGTCGCGCCAGCCGGGCGAGCGGCCAGCCGAAGGCCACCCTGTCGCGCCGGGTGCGCGACCTCGAGGAAAGCCTCGGCGTGCGGCTGATCGAACGGGGTTCGCGCACCTTGCGCCTGACGGACGAAGGCGCCGTCCTTCACACGCGAACCGGCTCGCGCATCGGGGAGATCGCCGAAGCCCTGCAGGACGTCAAGGCAGGGCTGGGCCGCCCCAGCGGACGGTTGCGCGTCAGCGTGCCGATGCTGTTCGCCCAGACCAGCCTCGGCCCCCTGGCGGCCGCCTTCCTGGCCGCCTTCCCGGAGGTGCTGCTGGAGGTCGCGAACGACGATCGCTTCGTCGACCTCGTCGCCGACGAAGTCGACGTCGTCGTCCGCGTGAACCCGCGCCCGGACGGCGACCTGGTGGGGCGCTGCTTCCTGCGCAACCGGCTGGTGCTCGTGGCGCCCCCGGGGTTGGCACGGCCCGTCGTGGAGGCGCACACCTTTCCCGCCGTGATGCGCCCCGGGGCTTCGGACGACGATGCGTGGCAGGTCGTCGACGAGCAGGACGGCCAGGCCAGGCTGTTCCATCCGAAGGCGGTGCTGCGCCTGGCGTCGCCGCTTTCAGTGCGCGACGCCGTCGTCGCCGGCGCCGGCGCCGCCATGATCCCGCGCACGATCGCGGTCGATGCGCTCGCGTCGGGCCACCTCGTGAGCTGGGGCCTGTCGACCCAGCCCGAGACGGAGGTCTGGGTGTTGCATGCATCGCACCGGCTGGCCAGCCCCAAGGTGCGCGCGTTCGTCAATTTCGTCTGCGACTACTTCCGTGAGGATATCGCGCACGACCTGTTGAATCGGGGGTGACCCGAACGTGCCGTCGCCGTACGCAGCAGGCCCGGCGCAGAGAGCGGTCACCTCAGGAGCTTGAAGTCGAGATGGTGTTGGTCATGGCCGACTCGCGCGACGACCGACGCAACTCGGCGCTCTACACCCCGGGCGTCGGCGGGTCCGGACGATGAACCACCATGCCACGGTTTGCGAAGAAGCCCTGGAATGCACCCCGGTCGATACGCACGTCCTGCTGGGTTCCCGTGGCCCCCGACGGGTTGTGGATCCACACCGAAGCGTCGTCCGTTCCGGTGACGAGAACGAGATGCCCACCCCGGCGAGTGCCGCTCCGGTTCGGGTACCTGATCTCCGAGCTGACCGATGCAATCGCCATCGCGCGGTCCGAAACACTCGAGACCAGTTCATCCAGCGAGTGGCGTCCGAGGATCTGTACCCGGATTCCGAATTCTGCTTCGACCCAATGGGCAAACGGCGCGTACAAGAGGCCGTCGACCCGGCCGTCGGCGTGCCTGACATAGCCGCCCGAAGCGATCGCGGACGCCAGCAACGAGGCATGCGAACGCGTCCCGATGTTCCAGAATTCCAACAGGGATTTCAGGCATGCAAGCCCGCATATCCGGCGTGCCCAGAAGCGATACTCCTCGGGATCGCCGAAGCCCGATCCTCTCCAGTTCGCGTCATCGCATGGATCCGCTTGCTTCTCGACGATCCGTCGGCCGTGCACGGCGCTGGCCCATTGCGAATGGTAGGGAACGTCGAGATTTCTGAAGCCCATGTCACCGGTGCGTGTCATCCCACCCGTACTGCCGCGAGCTGCTCGGATCGGAGGCTGGCCGCCCCGGAGGTCGGCGCTGATTCATGGAGCGGGAAACAGGTTTCGAAACTGTGCCTCGGCCTTGGAGGGCCGCGCTCTACCAACTGAGCTATTCCCGCGCAATCGGCAGTCTATCGCGTCTGCGCACTCCCCTGCTCACCGGAGGCTATCGCGCGCCACGCGATCCTGAAGAGCACGTCGAAGCTGTCCGTCGACGGGCGCGGCGCGCCGCGCATCTCAAGGACGGCGTGCCGACCTGCGTATCCCGAAGCGGGCACACGCGCAAGCGCGCCGTGTCGCGGTGACCACTGGGTGACAATGGGCGGCGGAACGAGTCGGCCAATGCACCTACGGCGGTTTCCGTCGCGACTTCGCACGCCCTACGCGCGTGAAGCACGACATGACCAGGGCGACGTAACGGGACGGCGTACTCCGCTTCGAGCTGGCCAAGTCGCAGGAGGCTCGCGGGATGCGCCCGAACCCATTGCGAAGCCGGGCGCTCACTCATGGTTTGTCGAATTCATGGCCAAAAATACAACCACCGTATCACTCGTTCTTGGCAGCGGAGGGGCTCGAGGCCTGGCGCACATCGGCGTCATCCAGTGGCTGATCGAGAATGGCTACGACATCCGCTCGATTTCTGGGTCGTCAATGGGAGCCCTCGTGGGCGGCATATACGCAACCAGCAAGCTCGCTGTCTATGCGGAATGGGTTCTGGCGCTCGAGCGAATGCACGTCCTGAGACTGCTCGACCCGACGATTGGCAGTCCCGGCCTCTTCAAGGGCGAGCGCATCATCAGCGTCCTGCGGCAACTCGTCGGCGACTGCGCCATCGAGGATTTGGCCATCTCGTTCACAGCGGTTGCAACAGATCTCGATTCCGGCGACGAGGTATGGCTTCGAAAGGGCAATCTGTTCGATGCAATACGCGCGTCGATGGCGACCCCGCTGGTCTTCACCCCGTTCAAGCACGGCGACCGTCTCCTGGTCGACGGCGCGGTCACGAACCCCGTCCCGGTCGCGCCGACCCTCGACGATGAGACCGATCTGACCGTCGCTGTTGACTTGAGCGGGGCCGCCGAGTACCGCCCGGTGCCGCCCCACAGCGACTCGCTGATCAGTGACAACGGCTACCGCAGGCGGATCCTGAAATTCATCGATACCGTGCGGCCGGCGCGCGCGGGAAAGGAACCATCGCGGGGAATGTTCAACGTTGGCATGCGTTCGATGCAGACGATGCAGGACACCATTGCACGGCTTCGAATGTCGACTTACTCGCCGGATGTCCTCATCGAAGTTCCGCGCGACGCCTGTGGGTTCTTTGAATTCTGGAAGGCAGAGGAACTCATCGCGCTCGGGCGCGAGCGCGCCTCGCTCGCATTTTCCCTGCGAAGCGACACGGGGCCTGGAGAACGACGGGCGTGAATCCCGATCCCTGAGCGGCAGCCGGCGCGATCCCCGCGAGGACGTCACCGAGGCAGCGCGTCATCACGGGGAGCTCTGTCGGGCTGCATCCTCCGGCGTCGACCGACCCTCATCGTCGCGGCGGAATGCCGCGTCTGGACAAGCCCGCGAGCCAGCGGGCGAGCCGACGCTGCAGCCTCAGCGAACTGTGTATCCGCGGCCGTCGAGACAGGCGTCGAGTGCGCGATCAAGAACGCTGGCGTCGGCGGCGGCTCCAATCTGACTTGCGGCCCATTGCCGACATTGCTTCTGATCGGCATCCAGTTGCGCTGCGGTCTGGCCGTTGCGCGGATAGACGATCGGCGCGCGCGCAGGCGGTGTAGCTCCACCGCCGGCCGGGACAGCCGATACGACGGCGGGCGCCTGCGGCGTCGCGCCGGCGGCATCGATCGCTTGAGCTGTGTCTGCACCGGGAGGCGGCGACACGACGATGTAGCCAGCGCTGGGCGCTGCTGCATAGTAGACGCCATCGGCGTAGTAGTAGGTCAACCCACCAATGCTGAGGGTCACGAAGCCGGGCGGCAGGAGCGGGATCTCAATGCCGAGAGGCGGAGTGATGACTTCGAAACGCGCTCCGACCGGACGAAACCACACGCCCGCGTGGAAGAAATATTGCCCGGAGCCAAAGGCGATGCCGAGGCTGCCGGTCGGCAATCGTTCAGCCAGATATCCCCGTGCGGGATAGTAGCGATCATGGTGGTAACGCGCGTCAAGCTCGACGCGTGCGCCGCGGAATTCGTGGCGTTCCTGGCCGTGTGCCTCGGAACATAGCCCAGACGCCGCGGCGGCGAGGACCAGAGCGGACAGGAGTGGGCGAGACCTGGTGATCGAGTTCATGATCCAAACCTCTTTGGGTTCAGCAGACACCGCAAAATGACGGCGGCAATCATTGGGCGACCTCGCTGTTGAGTGAAGTTCTCCAAGACATGAAGAAAGTTTGCCCGGCGCAACCAGGACCCATCACAGGTGCGGAAACCTCGCGCTGCCTGGCGGGTTGGACAGGCCCCGCAACAGACTCGTCGATCCGCCATCAGCCGGACGCCAGTACCCGCTGGGCGGAATCCAGACGCCGGAGGAAGTGGCCGAAGCCATGGCCTGGCTGCTGTCCAGCGGGGCCGCGCGAATCACTGGCCGGCTGATCGCGGTGGACGGCGGATTCACGACCGTGCGGCCACTCGTCGAATGACACCGGCCAGCGTTGAATGAGCGAATCCCGCGACTTCAAGGGGTTGAAAGCCAGGCTGCCCGGCAAGCCTTGCGCCGTGTGCACGCGACCCATGGGCTGGCGTCGTGCATGGGCGAAGAGCCGGGAGCAGGTCCTGTACTGCTCCGACGGCGGCCTGATGGCCTACATAGGCAACAGATCTTCCAGTGCGCCCGCCAACGTGGGGTGCGAGAAGACGAAGCCCGCCTCGAGCGCGGCATGTGGAATGGCGACTTGTCCGTCGAGAAGGAGAACGGCGCGCTCGCCGAGAAGCGCGCGAAGCGCAGCCGCCGGCACGCGGATGCCAACCCGGCGTCCGAAGCGCGCGGCGATGGCGCGGATGAAATCCGCCTGGGCAGGTGTTTCGGGCGCCACGGCGTTGACGGGACCGGACACGCTGTCGTCATCGATCGCAAAGCGGATGAGCCGCACGGCGTCATCCAGATGGATCCACGCGACGGGCTGCTGCCCGGATCCGAGCTCGGCACCCACGCCGAACCGCGCGCTCGTCGCCAGCGGCGGCAGCGCGCCGTCGTCGCGCGCGAGGACGATGCCCAGCCGCAGCGGGACGACGCGTACGCCAAGTTCGCGCGCGAGCGATGCCGCCGCCTCGATGCGCACACAAAGCTGAGACGCGTAGCTGCCGTCGACGGGCACGTCTGACTCCGTCCGCCGCGCGATGCCCGAAGAGCCGTAGTAGCTCACGGCAGAGGCGCTCACCATGACCCGTGGCGCTTGCCGCAATCGGTGCATCAACTTCACGACCTCGCCGGCGACCTCGACGCGGCTGCTGACCAGTTCCTGCCGACGGCCGCTCGACCATCGGCGGTCGAGCACGCGCGAGCCCGCGAGGTGGACGACGGCATCGATGGCGGTGTCGTCGGGCAGCACATCGAGACGGTCGATGCAGCGCACGTTCGCAGCGCCGAGTTGTCGACGGGCGCGTCGGGTATCCCGACTGAGCGCGAGAACCGTCGCGCCGGATTGCGACAGGCTGTGCACCAAGGCGCGTCCGATCAGGCCGGTCGCGCCGGTCACCAGGACATTGCGGGCCGGATACGGTGAGCGAGCTACGTTGGAAGTCACGATGTCATCTTTCTCTTGGCATGTCGGCGTTGCGGAACGATCGCCTCGGAGCTTGCGTCATCGCGTGCGCCATCTTGCTCGTCGCGTTGTGCATGATCCAGACGGAGGCCGGGACGACGATCCCCAGGATCATCACCGTGAAACCGAACGCCACCACGTTCCAGCGCAAAGCACCGGGGCGCGGCAGATGCGTTTGGCGCCTGGAGGGAAGCCCCCTGACCTCGGTGTCGGGCAAAGCTTCAATTGATCTCATGAAGGGCGATCGAGAAACTGAGTCACCCGGATTTCGGCGCCATGCAAATCCAAAGCAGGCCCAGCGGCGTAACCCGGACAGCGCGACGACGGAGGTCGCCGCACCCTCCCACGCTCACCCAACGCAACGTCATGAAGTTCATCTCTCCCGCAGCCGTCGCGCTCGCCGCGGCCCTGGGCGTGACCAGCTGTACGTCGATGCCAGCGGCGCCCCTGCCGACCGTCGCCTCGGTCGACGTCCCACGCTACATGGGCCGGTGGTACGAGATCGCGAAGCTGCCGAATCGATTCCAGGCCTCCTGCGCGTCGGACACCGTGGCGCGATACCGACTGCGCGGCGACGGCGTCGAGGTTCTCAACCGATGCCGTCGCGTCGATGGCTCGGTCGACTCGATTCGTGGCAGCGCCACCGTCGTGGCGGGTTCGGCGGGAGCTCGGCTGCGCGTCTCGTTCTTCTGGCCCTTCCATGGCGACTACTGGGTGCTTGCGCTGGATCCTTCCTACGAGGCCGTCCTGGTCGGAGAGCCTTCCCGAAAATATGCGTGGGTACTTTCACGTTCGCCGGTGCTCGATGAGGCCCGGCTGGAAGCCTTGTTGGCACGTGCGCAGGCCCTCGGCTTCCACAGGGCCGCCTTCGTGCGAACGCGACAGGCCGCGCCCATTGCCGACGATGGCCTCGATTCGAAATAGCCGGACTGCCTGTTTGACCCGGCCGCATTGCGGCCTTGATGGAGAAATCCCCTTGAGAAGCACTCGCCTCCCATTCATGACCCTTGCCTCCGCGATGCTCGTTGCGGGTTGCGCCACCGCACCCGCGAACCTGCCGCCCGTGACGCTGGTGTCCCACGTCGACCTGCCGCGCTTCATGGGGGATTGGTACGTGATCGCCAACATCCCGACGTTTCTCGAGAAGGGTGCCCACAACGCCAAAGACAGCTATCGGCTGGCGCCCGACGGCACGATCCTGACCACGTTCAGCTTCAACGCCGACGCCCCCGACGGACCTGCCAGGCACTACGCCTCTCGGGGTTACGTGATGGATTCGTCGACCCATGCCGTCTGGGGGCAGCAGTACGTGTGGCCATTCAAGGCGGACTACCGGATCTCGTACCTCTCGCCCGACTACAGCGAGACCGTGATCACGCGCGCCAGGCGCGACTACGTCTGGATCATGGCGCGCACACCGAAGATCCCGGAGGCCGACCTGGCGCGCCTCGAGGCGTTCGTCCAGTCCCAGGGGTATGCCCCGGACAGCCTGCAACTCGTTCCGCAAGACGCCGTGCCATCGACCAGGTGATCCCGCCTTGCGCAATCCGCGGTCGCCCCCAATCCGATTCGGCATGGCGCCCGTATTCCTGCCATGAACTCCGATACCATCGACGGATTCGATGCGCCTGCTCCGGGCCAGGAGGAATGTCGCGCGCCCCAGCTCAGGCTGGTCGCGCGCAACCGCGGACCCATGACCACGACGATCGAGGAGTTCGATACCCTGCTGGTGGCCGTCGCTCTCGAGCAGGACCGGGCCGCGTTCGGGCGACTCTTCGACCATTTCGCGCCGCGCCTCAAGGGCTGGCTGGTTCGCACGGGCAGCACGCCCGAACTCGCCGACGACCTGGTGCAGGACGCCTTCGTCATGCTCTGGCGCAAGGCCGCGCAGTTCAATCCCGCGCGGTCGCACGTGGCGGCCTGGCTGTTCACGATCGCGCGCAACCTGCGGGTCGATCGGCATCGCGGCGTGTTCGAGACGTGGACGTCGCTCGACAACATCGACGCCAACATCGTGCCGGATTCCGCGCCCGGCTTCGACGCACGGCTGGCCGCTGCCCAATCGGGCGCCGGCGTCAGGAGCGCGCTGACCCAGTTGTCGTCCGACCAGCGCACGTTGGTGCAGCTTGCTTTCTACGAAGACAAGTCCCATTCCGACATCGCCCGCGAGACGGGCCTGCCCCTGGGCACCGTGAAGACGCGGCTGCGTGCCGCGGCCACGCGCCTGCGGCAATTGCTTGAAGAGTACCGATCGTGATTCGACACCACCCCGATGACGCCCTGTTGATGGCCCATGCCGGCGGTACGCTGGCGAGCGGACCGAGCCTGCTCGTTGCGACGCACGTCGAGCGCTGCGCGACGTGTCGTGCCGCGATGCGCGGTTTCGAGGATGTGGGCGCGCAGCTCATGCTGGATGGGAGCGGCCTGGGGCTCGCGCCCGACGCGCTCTCCGCGACGCTCGCCCGCATCGAGGCGCCGCTCGCGCCGGCAGTCGCGCCGGTGGTGACCCGCAGGCCACCGCTGCCCGGCACGCTGGACTGGCCGCGCAGCATGCGTCACTGCGAGATCTCGCGCTGGCGGCTGCTCGGGCCAGGCATGCGGTGGAGCCGCGTCCGGCTGCCCTACGATCGCTCGGCCAACGTGTTCCTGCTGCGCATCGCCGCGGGCAGTTGCCTGCCGCCGCACACGCATGGCGGCGAGGAGCTGACACAGGTCCTCTTCGGCGCGTTCGACGACGGACGCGCGGTGTTCGGGCCGGGCGACTTCGATGCGACCGACTCGACGATCCGCCATCAGCCGGTCGTCCAGGCCAGCTCGGAGTGCATCTGCCTCGCATCGGTGGATGGGCGCCTGGTGCATGACAGCCGCGTGGCGCGCTGGCTGGGCGCATTGATCGGCATCTGATCGGACGTCCCCGGCTACGCGGGCACGATATCTGCCCGGCGTTCCTCGAATCTTCCTGTTTGTCGATTGCGCCGGTCCTCATCCTCAGGCGTCCCGCACCAGCGACCATGTCCTGCTGGTCATTCACGCATTTCAGCGAGCCGACCTCTATCGTCGAAGAGGGGCTCATGGACAAGCAGATGCTTCCCGAACATCGCACCCGCCTGCGCCATTTCCTGTTCGCAACGCTGGTCGGCGCCCTCGCGGTCGTCGTCAGGGCCGTCGCCCAACCTGTACTCGGGGACGCGCTTCCGTTCGTCTTTGCCTTTCCGGCCACGGTACTCGCCGCGCTCCTGTGGGGAACGGTCCCGGGTGTCATCGCCGCGGCGACATGTGCGACAGGCGTATGGCTGCCGGTCATCCCACCCACCATCGTCGAATCCCAGAAGCCCGTCCAGTTCGGCTGGTTTGGCGTCGCGGCCCTGTTCATCGCGATCCTCTGCGGCCAGTTTCGAGGCTCGAATACGCCCAAGACCGCGGCGATGCCCCCGGCCTCCCGCGAAACCACGTTGGGCGCCTGGCTCCGGGCCGTCCTCTGGGGTGCACTTTTCGTGCCGCTGTCGGCATTTGTTGCCGCATCGTGGTGGAGCCTGGAGCGGGCGGAGACCGAATCGAACGCCACCCTGTCGCGCGCGTCGGATCTGGCGCTGCAGCACGCCGAGCGGACGTTCTCGGTCGCGCAGGAGATCGCGTTGCGCGCCGATCAAGCCTCCCGGATCCCCAACAGCGAGGCTCGCGCCAAAGAGGCAGAGATCCACCTCAGGCTTTCCGACATGGCGGCGGGCATCAACTCTCTCGTCAACGCGAACGTGTGGGACGCCTCCGGTTCGATACTCGCGCGCAGCGACAGCTATCCCGTCGACCCGACGTACTCGATCGCGGATCGGGGCTATTTCCAGCGGCTTCGAGCGTCGCGGCTTCCGGTGGCCATCAGCGAAGTGATGGTCGGCCGCCAGTCGGGCAGGTCTGTGCTGAACGTGGCCGTGCGTCGGCAGTCGCCGGATGGATCCTTCAACGGCATCGTGAGCGTCACGCTGACGCCCGCGTTCTTCGTCGACTTCTATCAGTCGCTCTCCCACGACGACCCGACGCTCGCCACGTTTGCGCTGATACGCGCTGACGGTGCGATCCTGGCTCGCTGGCCGAACGAGGCTGGCAGCGACTACCTCGGAAAGGGAGGCGCGGTGATGGGCCGAGTCGCGGAGGGCCTGGAGTCGGGCCAGCTCACGGTCACGGCGGACGCGGGCCGCGGCACCGAGATGGTCCGCTTCAGCCGCGTCGCACAACTGCCGGTCTACGTCGTCACCGGAATCAGCCGCACGGCGGTGCTCCGCAACTGGGCCAGGTTCGTGGGCGTGCTCGCCGCGATATTGGTGCCCGTGACCGCCGGCCTGGTCTATGTCACGTGGGTTGCGCTTCGCAAGACACGCAGGGAGTACGCCGTTTCGCTCGAGCTTCAAGGCGAGATCCAGGCACGCGCCGAGGCCGAACGCCGCATGCTCGAAGCCCAAAGGCTCGAGACGCTTTCCCTGGTCACGGGCAGCGTCGCGCACGACCTGAACAACATGCTCGCCGTGATCACGTCCAGCCTGCATGTCCACAAGATCCGTCGCCCGGAAGCCGCGGAAGACAAGACCCTGGCGGCCATCTCACGCTCGGTGCAGGCGGGCGTGCGGCTGACTCGCCAGTTGCTTTCGTTCTCGAAGAAGCAGGCGCTGCGTCCCGAGATCGTCAACTTCCAGACCTGGCTTCCCGCGGCGGACGCCCTGATGCGCAGCACGCTGGGTTCCACCGCGAAGTGGACATGCGTCGTCGACGACGACACCCGGGCGGTGAAGGTGGATCCCGGCGAGCTCGAGCTCGCCCTCATCAACGTGGTGTTGAACGCGAAGCTGGCGATGCCCGCGGGCGGCGAGCTGAGCATGCACGTGTCCAACGACGAGCACGCGCCGAAGGACGCGCCGATGGTCATCGTCTGCGTGGTCGACACCGGCGAAGGGATCCCGCCGCAAGTGCTGGACAAGGTCTTCGATCCCTTCTTCACGACACGGCAAAGAGGCGTCGGCTCCGGTCTCGGCCTGACCCAGGTGCAGGGCTTCTGCGCCCAGTCAGGTGGCCGCGTGACGATCGAGAGCGTCGTCGGCAAGGGAACGACCTTGTGCATGCATCTGCCGGCCAGCATCGAAGCGCCGGTTCACGCCACCGAGACGAAGTCGACGAGCACCACCAGGCTGGAGGCCAGGCTTCTGCTGGTCGAGGACAACGACGAAGTCGCAAGGACGACCGAGCAGATGCTGAACAGCTCTGGCATGGACGTCGTCCGAGCATCCAGTGCCGACGCCGCGCTCGAGTACCTTGCGACGACCGGCGCCATGCCCGACATCGTCTTGAGCGACATCGCGATGCCCGGCTCCCTGAGCGGCATCGGGCTGGCGATCGAACTTCGCCGCCTCTACCCCAGGTTGCCGGTCATGCTCAACACGGGGTATGCGGAGCAGATCGAGGAAGGCATCGCGAAGGGACTGCGCGTCTTTCAAAAGCCCGTGCCACCGGATGTCCTGCTCGCAGAGCTCGGCGCCCTGTTGAACGGCAGAGGTCGCTGAAGTTGGATGTCGAGCCGCAGACCTCTCGCAACGCGGCTGCGGCCTGAACAAGAACGCCTGCGACAAGGCCCGCTCAGGGCCCCGTCAGCTTCCCGAGCACGCGGCACGATACAACGGCATCGACCAGGCGCAAGCCGGCACCTGTGACCACCGCATGAATACTTCCGTTCCTCCTGAGTCCGACCCACGGCCAGTCCCCCTGAGGACAAGTGGCCGTGCGCTGCCGGCCCTGGCATTGGCGGCCATCGGCATCGTCTTCGGGGATATCGGAACGAGCCCCCTGTACACGCTGAGCACCGTGTTCAACAAGGACAGTGGCTTGCCGCTGAGCAGCGGCAACATCGTCGGGGCCGTCTCGCTCATCGTCTGGTCCTTGGTGATCGTCGTCTCGCTGAAGTACGTGACGCTGATCATGCGCGCCAGCAATGCAGGCGAAGGCGGCATCATGGCGCTCCTGTCGCTTGCCGCCGCTTCCGTCGCCGAGCGACCCCGGCTGCGCGCCGTATTGCTCATCGCCGGCGTGTTCGGCGCCTCGCTCTTCTACGGAGACGGCGTCATCACGCCGGCGATCTCTGTCTTGAGCGCCGTCGAAGGGCTCAAGGTCGCGGCGCCCGGTCTAGGTCCGTATGTCGTCCCGCTTTCATTGCTCGTGCTGATCGGGCTGTTCCTGGTGCAGAGGTACGGCACCGCGGGGATCGGCGTCGTCTTCGGCCCGGTGATGCTCGTATGGTTTGGCGTCCTGGCCGTGTCCGGCCTGGTCAACCTGCTTCGCGCGCCCGAGATTCTCGGCGCGTTGAACCCCCTGTCGGGTGTCCAGTTCCTGCGCATGCACGGCTGGGTGGCTTTCGTCTCGCTCGGCGCGGTGGTGCTTGCGTTGACGGGTGCGGAAGCGCTCTATGCCGACATGGGGCACTTCGGCGTCACGCCGATCAGGCTGTCCTGGTTTGCGCTCGTGTTCCCTGCCCTCGCACTGAACTATCTCGGCCAAGGTGCATTGCTGCTTTCGAATCCCGCAGCGGCGAGCAACCCGTTCTTCCACCTGGTGCCGAGCTGGGCGCTCTATCCCATGGTCGGCCTCGCGACCGTGGCCACCGTGATCGCTTCCCAGGCCGTCGTATCAGGTGCGTTCTCGATGACCAAGCAAGCCATTGCGCTGGGCTATCTGCCACGCCTGCGCGTCGTGCACACATCGGCTCGAGAGATCGGGCAGGTCTACGTCCCGACGATCAATTGGCTCCTGCTGGCCGCCGTGATGGGCGCCGTCATTGGCTTCGGGTCTTCCACGTCGCTCGGCGCCGCCTACGGCATCGCGGTGACCGGAACGATGTTGATCACGACCGTCCTGACCTTCTACGTGCTGCGCTACGCCTGGCGCTACAACCTGCTGCTATGTCTGGGCGCGACGGGATTCTTCTTCATCATCGATGTCACGTTCTTCGCGGCGAACGCATTGAAGTTCATCGACGGCGGCTGGTTCCCGTTGCTCGCGGGTGCGATCGTCTTCCTCCTGATGTCGACGTGGAAGCGCGGCCGGGAGATCGTGTCAGAGCACGCGAAGGCGCGCGGGACGGCAGAACCGCTCAGCCAATATTTGCGCAAGCTTGTCGAAAGCGACGTCGATCGAGTCGACGGTACCGCCGTCTATTTCACGATCGATCCCAAGGCGGTACCGCTCGCTCTCGTCAGCAACCTGGCGCACTACAAGGTACTTCACAAGCAGCTGCTCTTCGTGAAGGTCACCACGCGGGAGACACCGTTCGTGGCAGAGCGCGAACGCCTGATTCTCGAGGAACTCGCCACGAACAGCGTCTGCGTCGAGGTGCTCTACGGTTTCAAGGACGAGATCGACCTGCCGCAATCGCTGGCGGGATGCGGTCGGCTCGGCGTGGACTTCGAGCCGCGGCAAGTCTCTTATTTTCTGAGTCGCACCACCGTCAACCCGACGCCCGGATCGGGCATGTGGTTGTGGCGCGAAAAGCTCTTCGCGTCGATGGTGCAGAACGTTGGTTCCCTCGCCCTCTTTCTCCAGCTTCCGGCCGAACGAGTCGTCGAACTTGGGACACAGGTCGACATCTAGTGCAGTGTTCGGTGCCAAGCGGTGCTTATGCGCAGCGGATCTGGCCTCGCGGCTAGGCGAAAACCACGGCCATGCCGGGTGGCATGGCGAGGATTTTCAACGACGCCACGGGGACAAAGGCGCAGCGCACAAGTGCCGATTGGCGCCGAACACTGCACTAGCGTCCAGGCGAGCAGCATCCGATTCATCGAGCGCAACGAGCCGTTGTCCGACAGCCGGTGAAACCCGTCGTGCGTTGTAAGAGGTAGCGGCACGGCGAATGCCGAGACGCTGCCACCCGATGCGTTCATCGACGCATTGCTCGGACAACCGCAGGAGACAACCATGAATCAGAGCTTCCGTTCGCGCCCCGCAACCTTGCGTCGACCTGTCATTGCGCTGGCGATCGCGGCTGCTTTCGGGCTCGCTGCGACCGGTGCTGCGCAAGCCCAGGTTTCGGTCGACGTCGACGTCAACGCGTCAGCACCGGGCTGGCTCTATGACCTCGGCGCCGTGGTGAGCCTGTTCATCGATCCCCCGATCGCGGAACCGGCGCCCGTAGCGGTCGCCTGGGCACCGCCGCCCATGCTTGTCGAAGAGCCTCCGCCTCAGCCCGATCCCTATGCCGTGTGGACGGGCGGCTACTGGACGTGGCAGGGCGATTGGGTCTGGTGCGCCGGTCGCTGGATGGATCCGCCTCGCGAGGAATACGTGTGGGTGCAGCCCTACTACGAACATCGCGATGAGCGCGTCATATTCATCCCGGGCTATTGGTCCTCCGCGAACGTCGAGTTCATCGCTCCATCGATGGACGGCCCGATCCCCTGGGCCTACGTGAACGCAGGCGTCGTGATCGGGCCGCCGCCCGAAGGGCCGGCGGGCATCTTCGTGCCGCCGCCTCCTGGCTCGCGTCCCGGGCTCATCATTCCTGCCCCCATCGGCACGCCACCCGCGGTGGTGATCAGCGCGCCGGCGGTTCTCGCAGTGGGCATGCGCATCACGGGTTCCGTCGTGATCGATGCGCACAACACGACGATCAACGACAACCGGGTGACCAACTACTCGGTCACGAACGTACGCAACGTCACCAACGTCACCGTCGAAGCGCCGGCCGGTGCCACCGCCAACGGTCGAGCGTTCCAGGCGCAAGTGCCCCATGAAGCGCACCTGGCCGCCGCGATGCATCCGCAGGTCGCGGCACGCGCGCCCGAGCCCGCGACGCGCACTGCAGTGGCCGCCTATGTACCGGGTCGCACTCCGGCGGCACTGCCGCCTCCGCAAAAGGTGCAGGGCTTGCCCGCGGTGCCTTCGCACGGCGCAGCGAACGTGCCGCAGGCTCAACGTGCTCAGATGGGCCACGCGCCCGTGACCCCCACCGAGGCACGGCAAGCTCACGCCAATGCTCCGGTCGCGGGTCGCACCCAGGCCGAGAGTCGCCCGCCCGTCTCGGCCCCTGCCCCGGCACCCGCCGCGGCGCGAACGGCCCAGCCCGGACAGCCCGCGTCCGAGCAGGCGCGAGAAAAGCCGCCGCAGCAGCAGGCACAGCAGAGGGCCCAGCAAGAACAGTCTCAGCGCGCCCAGCAGCAGCCTGCGCCGCAGCAGCAGTCGCAGCAGCGCGCTCAGCAAGATCAGGCCCTGCGAGCGAAACAACAAGCCGAGCAGCAGCGCGTGCAGCAAGACCAGGCGCAGCAACGGGCAAAGCAGGAACAGCCTCCAAGAAGCGAGCCGCAACGTCCCCAACCGGAGCGTAGCGAGCAGGCTCGACCTCGTGGTGAAGAGGCAAGCCGACCGTCGAACGGGCACGAGTAGAGATGTCCCGGTGATGATCGCGCAGGTCGCGCCGATCCCGAAGTAGGCGATCGAAGCGGCCTGCAGCGCCACCGCCATGCCGTTGCCGACGAGGATCTCGCAGGACCGAGTCTGGTGCCGCGCGCGAGCCCGTCGACCGAGATCCAGGCCAAACTGATCGAGGCAGCGCCGGCTGCCGAGCTCGAGCCGCTTCCGGTCGACGCATCAAGGTCGACTTGCCTGCGCCGTTCTCGCCGCAAGCGTGCTCATCGGCCGCCGCGAGTCGGAAAGAACGGTGTCATGTCTCGTTGGCCTTCCGGCCAGGCCGCTTTACAGACCCCCCGGAAACTGGACTGACCAGTACAACCGGCAATCCCGGCAATGGCGGCATCTCCACCTCTGAGAATGCGATACGACGAGCGCGAGCGCCAGGCCGAGGGGCCGCAGTCCGTCGAGACGGGCTATGCCAGCAAGGCGCGGCAGCGCTCGATGGCCGCCTGCAGCCCCGGGGCGCCGCCACGCGCTTTCGGCTCTGGCAGGCTGGGGCACAGCGGCTCCTCGGCCTCCAGCCGACGCCAATCGTCCCAGGCCTGATCGCAGGAGCAGGATGACCGTCCACCCCGCGGCGATCGCGCTGTACTTGCAGACGCCGTATCGCGCCGAGACCCGGGCGAATCTGCCCGTTGCCGCATCCGGGAAGTGGATCGCCCGCACCAGGTCGTCGATGCGCTGCCACAGCTGCACCGCGGCCTCCTTTTCGGCGATGCACTCGCCAACGAGCCCCTTGCTGACGAAGTCACCGAGGTCGGGCTCCGACAAGGTGTCGTCGCGTGCCCACCATGGATCGATGGCGGCACCGAGCGTGGTCAACCGGCCGCGCAGCACGGCCCTCGCCGAAAGGAGGCGTGCCTGCCTCAGGCGCGCGGCGTCGCCGGCACAAAGGCGCAGGACGTCGCGGGCGCATTGCTGGAACAGATCGGCTTCCGAACGTCCGGGTTCACGCGCGAAGCCGCAGACGACAAAGGCGTTGAGATCACACCAGAGCTCGTCGCGGATACGGGAGCCGCCCCAGCCGCCGCCGCGCGACCAGGTCCAGACGCATCGAGGGCCGGGAGGAGCACGACTGGATCATTCAGCGTGGGATCGTATGCCGTCAACAGCGGCACCCCCTCGATGGCATGCTCGATCACGATCGCCGCGCAGCGTCGACGCGCAAGGAACGCGGGATCGAGATAGCGTGTGTCGGGAGCGGGCTCGCCGGGGTCGGCATGCACGATGTCCAGTGTCTCGACCTGTGGGGAAGCGGACCTCGCGCGGCGAGCGCCGGCCGCGACCTTCGGGGCTGCGGAAATGCCGAGGCCGGTGGCCATCGGATTGCGAAAAGCGTCGCGTCGATTGAGCATCGTTGGGTCGTAGCGGCCGGCTGGCCACGGCGCGGCGCCACCTTCAGCCGTGATGCTACATGGGCATGGCCATCAGTCCCGGGATGTTCCCGAACCGAAGCGCGCGGTTGACAGGCACGTCGAGGGCCGGGCTCCCCGCGGCGCGGTGTTTCCCGACGCGAAGCAGTGGCGCAATGCGCCCGCGCCTGGTGCTTCGGATACCGATGAAGAGCAGCGGAACACGCCAGTACCGCAGTAGCACTTCGCCCCGACGCTGACGCGCGCCGGCATGTATTGCGCTGCTGGACAGCGAGTCTGGGTTCTGAAGGCCGCACGCGATACCTCAGCCAAACACCTGGGTTTCAGCCCTCGTCGAACTATTGCCTATCGATGAATAGTGCCGAGAGCATGGCCTACGGGCCGCTCACCCACGCAACCGCCCTCCATCTTGTCGCCATCTGCTTCGGTGGTACCCGCATCGAACCCATCGACGTGCGCCTCAAGACGCGCCGAGTCCCCCTGCGCGAGCCTGAAGACCGCCACGATCTGCACGAGCTCCATCGCCTGCGCCTTCAGGCTTTCGGCAGCCGCCGCACTTTCCTCGACCAGCGCGGCGTTCTGCTGCGTGACCTGGTCCATCTGGCTGACCGCGTTGGCCACTTGCACGACCCCGGCGCTCTGTTCGGCGCTGGCGACGCTGATCTCGCTCACGATGTCGGTCACGCGCCTGATCGCGCTGACCACGTCCGTCATGGTCGCGCCGGCGTGATCCACCAGCGCCGTTCCTTGCTCGACGCGCTCCACGCTCGTGCTGATCAGGCTCTTGATTTCCCTGGCCGCGTCGGCCGAACGGCCGGCAAGGCTGCGCACCTCGCTGGCGACCACGGCGAAGCCGCGGCCCTGCTCGCCCGCGCGAGCTGCCTCCACGGCCGCATTCAGTGCGAGGATGTTGGTCTGGAAGGCGATGCCATCGATCACGCCGATGATGTCGGCAATCCTCTTTGAGCTGTCGTTGATGGCCTTCATGGTGTCGACGACCTGGCCGACCACCTCGCCGCCCTGGATGGCCACATTGCTCGCCTTCAGCGCCAACTGGTTGGCCTGCCCGGCGTTGTCGGCGTTCTGCCGAACCGTGGCGCTGAGCTCTTCCATCGCGGCCGCCGTCTTTTCCAGCACCGACGCCTGTTCCTCGGTGCGCTGGCTCAAGTCCAGGTTGCCCTGGGCGATCTGGGCCGACGCGGTGGCCACGGACTCCGAGTTCGCGCGCACGCTGGCGACCACCTTGGCCAGCCGCACCTGCATCTCCTTGAGCTGCGCCATCAGGCTGGTGCTGTCGCCCGCCCGAAGTTCGACCCGCGCGCTGAAATCACCCGCGGCCACGCTTCGTGCCAGATCCGCCGCCTGACCTGGTTCGCCACCCAGCTCGCGCGTGAGGGAGCGCACCATCCGGGAGCCGAACAGCACAGCGAACAACAACCCGCCCGCGATGGCGGCCATCGAGACGGCGCGGAACGCGATGTAGCGCTTCGCCGCTTCGTCGTACTCTCTGCGCGCATCGTCGACCTGGATCTTGACGAGGGCATCGATACCCCGCTCCATCGGCACGGCCAACGGCCCAATCCTTTCCGCCGCGAGGCGCTCCGCTTCCTTCAGGTCGTTGGCGCGCAGCGCCGCCAGGGTGGGCAGCATCGCCTCCTGCATGAAGCTCTTGCGATCCTCGGCGAATCCCTTTGCCAGCGCAGCCTCTTCCGGCGCCAGCTGCGATGTCAAGTACGCCGCCCACTCCTTGCTGATCGCGGCGATGTTGGACTCGACTTCCGCACTTCGCTGCTGGATGTTCTCGGGCGTCGGACTCACCAGCGCCGCGTAGACGGCCAGTCTGTTGTGCAGCACCAGGGAGTTGATGCGCCCGAGCTGCGCGGCGGGCAGCGTACTTTGCTCATAGACCGATCTCAGTGCGTCATTGGACTGGCCGATGCCGAACAGCCCGAGGCCGCCCACGGCAACCAGCAGCGCCGAGAGAACGCCGATCAGGATCGTCAGCCGCGCAGAGACTTTGAGATGGTTCATTTGAAGATATCTTGAAGGGACATGGCCCGACGGATCGACTCGGACTCGATCCGTCGGCTCGAATCCGACGCCTGCGTCAGTGATCTTCGCCACCCGCCTGGACCGCGCTGACGACGACCTTGAACTCTTCGCGGTTCACATCCGAAATGACCCAGTGAGCCATGCCTGCTTGCGACCAGTGGGCCATCTGGAATCCGCGTTGACTCGAAAAATCCGGCTGGGTGTCCTTGCCGGTGTCCGGCCACACGAAAGAGTTCACGACATGCTCGCCTTGCCGATAGACCAGCGCGGCGACCGGGTGACCGTCCAGGTAGTCGACCCGGCCGCCCAGGAAGACGGAGCCGGGAATCTGCAGTTCATTGACGGGAGGCGAGAAGTCGAGCTTCGAGGACAGCCATGGCTTGACGACGTGATGCTCCGAGGAGGCGATGTCGACCAGGTGCTGTCCGAGCGTGGAGCGGACATGGCTGGCGACGACATCGTCCGTCAACCGATCGTCCTGCGCCGAGCGCAGCCCGACGACGTTCAAGGCCACGACCAACGTGGCCACGAGGCCGAACGAGGTCGCCATCGGACGCCACCCGAACCAGCGCTGGAGCGCCACGACCGTGCCGGGCGGCCGCGCGCGCGCGGCGGGCTCCGGCGCCAGCGTCGCGGCCATGCGCTTGCGCAAGGCGTCGGGCGCGGCGTGGTACTCGGCGTCCTCGCGAATGGCTGTCCGCAATTGGCGCAGCGCGTCGACCTGCGCGCGCAGTCCCGCGTCCAGCTTGATCCGTTCCTCGATCTCGAGCTGGTTGACGAGATCCAGCTCGCCGTCGACAAAGGCGTTGATTCGTTGGGTTTCGAGTTGCGGTTTCATCATTGTGTTCCCCCACCCTGCGTGGTCCGCGGGACGGGACGCAACACGGGACGTGCGGCCGGCGTGAGGGCCTCGCGCATCAGGCCGCGCGCACGCGCCAGGCGCGACATCACCGTGCCGACAGGGATGCCCGCGATGCGGGCGATATCGTTGTAGGACAGCTCCTCGAGTTCGCGCAGCACGAGCACTTCGCGGTACACGATCGGCAGGTCGGCGATGGCATGGTTGATCTGCTGGCGATCGGCCTTGCGCATGGCAACGGCTGGCGGCTCGTCCGTGACCGGCGCGGCGAGTTCATGTGCGTCGTCAGCGGCGTCGTCGAGAAACATCCGCTCCACCGGGCGGTTCTCCTTCATCCAGGTGAAACACGTGTTGCGCACGGTCTGCAGCAGCCAGGCCCGTGCGTTGTCGCCGCGGAAGGTGCCGATGTAGCGCATCGCACGCTCGAAGGCTTCCTGCACCACGTCCTGGGCGTCATGGTCGTTGTGCGTCAGCCAGCGCGCCAGGTTGTAGGCGGCATTCAAGTGCGGCATGGCCAGCGACTCGAAGCGCCGACGGGTTTCGTCATCGGGCATTGCGGTTCCTCTCTGACCATGGAGACCGGTCCGGGAGCCGCTTTATTCCCAAATCCGAGTGGACCGCATGGGTACTGGCATCCGGCGGGAATTTTTCGGGCGATGGCTCGGTATCCCACCAGAGGCCAATGAGCCGAAGTCCGCCGACACGCACGGTGTCACCCAACCAGCAGGCGAATTCAAGGGTGAAGAAACATGAGAATGTGCCGGACAAGGATTGCGATGACTGCAGCCAGTTCGTGCCGGGCAAGACCGTCAAGGACACCGGGACGTGCAAGCTCGTCGAAGGCGACATCAATCCCCACGGCCATTGCCTCGCATTCACGCCGAAGCCCGAGCCCTGAATCGCGCCTTCATGACGCGCCTTCATCCCACTCGACGCGACCTGCGTCTGGCGTCCGGATTGGTGCTCTTCGCCTACGTTGCCCTGCACTTCGCCAACCACTCGCTCGGGCTGGTGTCGGTGGCCGTCGCCGAACGCGGTCTGGCATTGACGCTGGCGCTGTGGCACAGCGTGCCAGGCACCCTGCTCCTGTACGGCGCCGTCGGTGTTCACCTCGCCCTGGCCTTCGACGCGATCTACCGCCGGCGCACGCTGCGGATGGCACCGCTCGACCTGCTGCGGATCGTGCTGGGGCTCGGCATTCCGACGCTCTTGATCGGCCACGCCGTGGGCACTCGCCTGGCCTGGGAGATGTATCGACAGTCGCCGCAGTACACCCGCGTGGTGTGGTCGCTCTGGGCGACCGACGGCCAAGGGCCCCAACTGGCGCTGCTGGCGCCCGGTTGGTTGCATGGATGCCTCGGCATTCATCTCGCGTTCGCCCAGCGGCCGCTGTATCGGCGCCTGCACCGCGTGTTGTTCGCTGCTGCCTTGTGAATGGGCGCCGGCAATCGCGAGATGCGCCGTCAGCCTGCGTCGTCGCCCCGCTCTACGGCCTGCACAAACGTTGCAAGCTGCCTTCGGGGCAAATCGGACACCACGCAATAGCGCAACCCGCCATGTGACCAGTGGCTCACGTTGAAGCCTCGCAGCGAGGCAGTGACAACGGGGGCGTCGTCATCGGGCAAGGGGAGGACGAAGACATCGACGATGTGATCGCGCAGGCGGTAGACCAGCGCCTCCGCGGAGCGCCCGTCCAGGCTCTCGATGCGCGCGCCGACGAGCGCGCCGTTGACGTTGTCGGCGTTGAGTACCGGGGCGGAGAAGGCAAGCCTGGTCGAGAGCCAAGGAGCGACCGCATTGGGCTCCGCGGATGCGACGTCCAAGAGTCGTGGCCCCGTCGTCGCCCGCAGGTGACTCGTGACGGCCGCCTGCATCAGGCTCTCGTCGCGCGCGGGCTGCCACAGGATGAGGTTCAAGCCCCAGGCTGCCAGGCCGGCGACGCCAAGCGCCAGCGCCATGGGCCGCCAGGCGATCCATCGCCGCCAGTCGACCCTGACGGGATGCGGGCGCGCATCCGCCTTCGCGCCGAATCCGCTCGATCCGCGAATGCGTCGTACCAGCTCCTCGGGCGCCGCATGCCGGGAGGCGTTCATGCGAATCGCTTCTCGCAGTTGTCGCAACCTCTGCACTTGCGCACGCAGCCTGGCATCCCGCTCCACGCGAATCTGCATCTCCAATTGCTGTGGAAGATCCAGCGCCTCATCCACGTAGGCGCTCAGGAGCTGCAATTCGAATCTGGATTCCATCGGTTCATCCCCAGGTGGCGCTTGATGACAGCACCGTCTCCGAGAAGACCGAAGAAAGCGCACCGCTATTCCCGAAGCGGACAGAGGCCACGCGCTGCAACGGCGGATGGCGAGCTCGCCACCACGCCGGCAGGCATCGTTCGGGCAGCTTCGTCGCGAGCGCTCAAGCGCACCGCGACCGATATCGAGCCCTCCGGCGAAAGCACGTTCCAGACGTACGCAGACAGCACGGGCGGCAGCTGCGTGGCTAGCGCGGAGCGCCGCCCGAACGCCTAGCCCGGGAGTGCTGGTCGAGACCACCGACGGAATTCGGGGTCTTTCGGGAATAAACCGGAAGCTCCGACGGTACTGCAGGGTAAGGCGTCGAGTTCCGGCGCCCTTCATCGGACCAAATCTCATGAGCAACCAAATCGAACGTCGCGACTTTCTCAAACTTGCCGGCCTGGGCGGCGCCGTCTTGGCGTCAGGCCTGGGCCCGTGGGGACGAGCCATGGCTGCGGCCGGGCAAGATTTCACCTTCGTTCAGCTGACCGACAGCCACTGGGGATTCGAGGGGCCGCCGAATCCCGAGGCGAAGAACACGTTGCGCAAGGCCGTCGCGGCGGTGAACAGCCTCGAGCATCAACCCGACTTCATCATGTTCACCGGCGACCTGACCCACGCGGCCTCCGACGACCAGGAACGCCAGCGTCGCATGACCGAGTTCAAGTCCATCGTGAGCGAGCTCAAGTGCAAGGACGTGCGCTTCATTCCCGGCGAGAACGACGCGGGCCTGGACAACGGCGAGATGTACAAGCAGATGTTCGGCAACGGCCACTACAGCTTCGACCACAAGGGCGTGCACTTCGTGGCGCTGGACAACGTCTCCGATCCGAATGGCCTCATCGGCGAGAACCAGCTGGAATGGCTGCACGCCGACCTGGCGCGCTTCGACAAATCGGCCCCGGTCGTCGTGTTCGCCCACCGGCCCCTGTTCGACCTCTACCCGCAATGGGACTGGGCGACCAAGGACGGCGCCAAGGCGATCGACATCCTCACGCCGTACCAGAACACCACCGTGTTCTTCGGCCACATCCACCAGGAACACCACGAGATGACCGGCAAGATCGCGCACCACGCGGCCGAATCGCTCATCTTTCCGTTCCCGCTGGCGGGCACGCAGCCCAAGAGGACGCCCGTGCCCTGGGATGCGACTCACCCGTTCAAGGGTATCGGCTACAGCACGGTGGCCGAGCACGCCGGCGATGCGAAGCCGGCCACCCGCGGCCTCGCCTGATCGGTCGCAGTCAAGAGCGGGAGGATCTGCTTCATGAGAACGTCACGCTGGCTCGCCGGAGCCTGGCTCGCATGCGCCATCGCCGGGGTTCACGCCGCCGACCCGGCGGCGGTCGCTCGCGGAAAATACCTGTTCGAAGCCAGCGACTGCAGCGGCTGTCATGCGGGCAACGGCACGAGCGCGGCGCCGTCGGGCGGGCTCGGCCTGGACACGCCCTTCGGCAAGTTTCGGGCACCCAACATCACGCCCGACAAGCAGTACGGGATCGGCCTGTGGAGCGAGACCGAATTCCGGCGCGCGCTGCGCGAAGGCCAGGGCAAGCATGGCGAGTACCTGTTTCCCGTCTTCCCGTACACGTCGTTCACTCGGATGACCGACGGCGATGCGGCCGACATCTACGCGTACCTGATGTCGCTGCCGCCCGTGGCTGCGCCCAACAAGCCGCACGAGGCGAAGGCGCCGTTCGGCTGGCGCCCCTTGCTACTGGGCTGGCGCACGCTGTTCTTCACCGAGGGCGTGAAGAAGCCCGACCCGACGCGAAGCGCCGAATGGAACCGCGGCGACTACCTTGTCCATGCCGTGGGCCATTGCGAGGAGTGCCACACGCCGCGCAACGCCCTCGGAGCGACGAAACCGTCAATGGCGTTTTCCGGAAATGTCGGCGGCCCCGATGGTCAGAACGCGCCCAACATCACGTCGGACGTCGCGACTGGCATCGGCGACTGGTCGATTGCCGATATCCAGATGCTGCTCAAGACAGGCATGACTCCAGATTCGGATCTCGTCGGCTCAGGCATGAAGGCCGTCGTCCGCGGCACGTCCAAGCTGTCCGACGCTGACCGCCACGCCATGGCCGTCTATCTCAAGAGCGTTCCGGCGATCCATGTCCCGGCAGCACCGAGGCCAGCCGCGAAGAGTCCCACGCCTTGATCGATAGCGATTGACCGTTCTCACGAGGCTTTTCGCCAGTGAATCCCCGGCGCAACCCGCGTTGCCACACTCGGGATCGGACATACGCATCGGGCCTCGTTTCACGCATGCTACCGTGAGCGTGACCGGACAGGCACTTTCCCTGCACTCTCGACCGCCACAGTTTTATTGCACCGATGGTCGCGGGGAAAATCCAGGGAACGAACTTTCCCTGGCAATGAAAAAAGCACCTAGCGCTGTTTGCGCTAAGTGCTTGATTTCATTACTTAATTTTGGTGGGCCCTGAGTGACTCGAACACTCGACCTACGGATTAAGAGTCCGCTGCTCTACCAACTGAGCTAAGAGCCCGAAATTTCGGTTGTCGCCATCGCTGGATCAGCGATTACTGCAGCCTAAGATTCTACTTTGTTTTTCGCTAGCCATGCAAGCAAAAAAATCTGCGAGGTGGTGGGTTGTGCGGGACTCGAACCCACGACCTACGGATTAAAAGTCCGCTGCTCTACCAACTGAGCTAACAACCCGGTTTCCGGCAGAGCCTCAAATCATATCATCGTTGGCCGCGCGACAGCAAGTCGGGCGCCTGCCGCTCACTTGAGCAATTGCGTGATGATCTCGCCCGCGGCCGCCATGCCGAAGCTCGCGGTGACGACCACGGTGGAACCGTAGCCGTGGCAGTTGAGCGTGTTGTCGCGACGTGCGTCCGCGGCCGGCGTATCGGCGTCCTCGTCGCCGATGTCGCAGGCGGCGTCGTCCGGCTCCGGCGGCGCCACGCTTTCGCGCGAGAACACGCAGCGCACGCCGATCGTGCCGGTGCGCGGCGCGCCGTGCTGCGAGCGCAGGCGCTGGCGCAGGCTGGCCAGCAGCGGATCGTGGGTGGTGGCGTGGAGGTCGTCGATCTCGATGCGCTCCGCGCGACGCTTGCCGCCCGCGGCGCCGCAGGTGACGAACGCGGTGCCGGTGCGGCGCGCCCAAGCGGCGAGCGCCAGCTTGGCCTTGCTCTGGTCGCAGGCGTCGATGACGGCGTCCACCTCGCCGGGCAGCAGGCCGGGCCAGTTGTCGGCGTCGGCGAACTCCTCGATGCAGTGGACGACGCAGCCGGGATGGATGTCGGCGATGCGGCGCGCGAGCGCCTCGGCCTTGGACATGCCCAGCGTCTGCCCCAGCGCCTGGATCTGGCGGTTGACGTTGGACTCGGAGACGTGGTCGAGGTCGATCAGCACCAGCTGCGCGACGCCGCTGCGGGCCAGCGCCTCCACCGCCCAAGAGCCGACGCCGCCCAGGCCGACGACGGCCACGCGCGCGGCCCTCACCCGGGCGTAGCCGCGCGCGCCGTACAGGCGTTTCAAGCCGCCGAAGCGGCGCTCGAGGTCGGCATCGTCCGCCGCGGCAACCTCGTGCGACGCCTCGGAGGCCACGCTCACTTCAGCGACGCGAGGCGCTCTTTGCCAGCGACGGCCGCTTCCGACTTCGGATACGTCTTCATCAGGTCGGCCAGCGTGGCCTTGGCGCCCTTGATGTCGCGCAGCTCGATCTGGCAGTTGGCGACGGCGAGCTCGGCCTCCGGCGCGCGCGCGTGGTCGGGCGCGCCGGCGATGAACGCCTTGAAGGTGACGATGGCGCCCTTGAAGTCGCGGCTGCCGTACTGCGCGTTGCCCAGCCAGTAGCGCGCCAGGTCGGCGTAGCCGCTGGCCGGATAGCGGCGCAGGAAGTTGCCGAGGGCGCCCTGGGCCTTGTCGAAGTCGCCGCTGCGCAGCGTGGCCGTGGCGGCGTCGTAGGCGGCGATCTCCTCGGGGTCGGCGTTGAACGTCTTGCCGTCGAGGTTGACCTGTTGCGGTTCGACCTTCTTCAGGCGATCGTCCACGCCCTGGACGATGTTCTTCTGCTGGCGCTGGACGTCGGCGAGATCCTTGGCGAGCTGCTCGTTGGTGCCGCGCAATTGAGCCATCTGCTGGCGCAGCTGCTCGTTCTGGTTGGTCAGGTCGAGCAGCGCGTTCTGCAATTGCTGCAGCTGCTGCGCGGTCTGCGCCGACTGCGCCTTCGAGCCGTCTTCCAGCTGCGAGATGCGCGTGCGCAGGTCGATGATGGCGCGGCGGGCCTCGTCGTCATCGAAGATGCCGGCGTGCGCGCTCGTGGCGCAGGCCACCAGCGCGGCCAGCGCGCACGCGCGGCGCAGGCCCGTGAAGGCGCGTGGGCCGGTACGGCGCGCGTCAAGCCCCGTTGCCGTGGCCATTACTTGCTGCGCAGTTCGACGCGGCGGTTCTTCGCCCAGGCCGACTCGTCATGGCCGTCGACCGCCGGACGTTCCTTGCCGTAGCTCACCGCTTCCAGCTGCGAGTCGCCCACGCCCAGCACCTTCATCTGCTGGACGACGGCTTCGGCGCGCTTCTGGCCGAGGGCCAGGTTGTATTCGCTGCCGCCGCGTTCGTCGGTGTGGCCTTCGGCCACTTCCTTGGCACCCGAGTTCTGCTTGAGCAGGTTGGCGTGCGCCTCGACGATGGGACGGAATTCGTCCTTGACGGCGTAGCTGTCGAAGTCGAAGTAGATGACGCGATCGAGGGTGATCGGCGCGACCATCTTGCTGCTCTCGTCGGTGGTGGCCACCGTCGACTTGCCCGTGTCGGGGGTCGTGGTGGAGGTCGTCGTCTGGACGTCCTTCTTCTCCACTTCCACCGGCTTGTCCAGCTTCACCGGCGAGGCGCAACCGGCCAGCACCGCCACGCTGGCGGCGGCCAGCAACATCTTTCCGGAATTGTTGAACATCTTGATTTCTCCTACCAGCACTATGAACATGGCCGCGGGCGCCCTGCGCTGCGGCTCTTCCCCACAATCAGCGGCCGAACGGGCCCCAGACAGGTTCTCGGATGTCGAGGCCCGATTCGAGCAGCTTCGACTTGAATTTGCCATCGGTCGTGGTCGTCATCAACACGTCGCGGCCGTCGGCCTTCGTCGCGTAGATGATGTAGCGGCCGTTGGGCGCGAAGCTCGGGCTCTCGTCGGCGTTGGTGTCGCTGACGCTGCGCACGTCGCCGGAGCCCAGGTCCATCACCATGACCTGGAATCCGCCACCCCGGGAAATGTACGCAAGAAGCTTGCCGTCGGGGCTCAGCGCCGGGCTGATGTTGTACGCGCCGTTGAAGGTGACGCGCTGCGCGCCGCCGCCGCTCACCGGCTGGCGGTAGATCTGCGGGCCGCCTCCGCGGTCGCTGACGAAGTACACCGAGGCGCCGTCCGGCGAGAACTTCGCCTCGGTGTCGATGCCCGTGCTGTCGGTGAACCGGCGCACGTTGCCGCCGTTGCGATCCATCAGGTAGACGTGCGAGCCGCCGTCCCTGGACAGCGTGACGGCCAGCGTGCGGCCGTCCGGCGAGAACGCCGGCGCGCTGTTGGAGCCCTTGAAGGCCGCCACCTCGCGGGTGGTGCCCTGGCGCACGTTGCGGATGACGACCTTGGCCTTCCTGTCGTGGAAGGTGACATAGGCCAGTTCGCCGCCATCGGGTGACCACGCCGGCGAGATGATGGGCTCGTTGTCGATCAGGGCGGCCTGGATGTTCTCGCCGTCGGCATCGGTGATGCGCAGCGTGAACTTGCCCGGCGCCTTGGTGACGTAGGCGATGCGGGTGGAGAACACGCCGCGTTCGCCGGTGAGCTTCTGGTAGATCTGGTCGGACACGTGGTGCGCGGCCAGGCGCAGATCGACCGGCAGCGAGGGCTCGCTCTGGCCGCCCTGGTCGGCGGCCTTGACCACGTCCCACAAACGGAAGCGCACGTCGATCCTGCCGTCGGCCAGGCGGGTGGCCGAGCCGGCAACGACCGCGTCGGCGCCGCGGGCGCGCAGCGTGTTGTAGTCCGGCGTGCCGTTCTCGTCGGCCGGCGCCGGGCCGTCCACGATGCGGAAGACGCCGCTGCGCTCGAGGTCGGCGCGCACGATGGCCGAGATCGACTGGGGCTGGCGCTCCTCGTCGCGGAAGCGTCCGAGCACGATCGGGATCTGGGTCGCCCCGGTTCCCTTGATCTCGACGCGGAATTGGGCGAATGCCGGCGTCAGGACCGGCAGCGCGAGGGAGGCGCCGAGGGCGCGCAAGGCATGTCTTCTAGGCCACATGGAGGATTCAATGAGTCCTGTTCAGTCGGAATAGTTCCGGAATTCGCAGCTTGCTGTTCAGCAGGAGCATTGTAGGCAGCAAGAATGGCGCCCGCTTGTAGGCCAACAACCCATCGTCGGGGGGCCGGATAATGCCCCCGTCGCCTTTATCCGCGGACCGGCCCGAAACGGGGTACGTCCCGCCGTCCATGAACTCCTTGAAGCAGCGCCTCGAGCGCCTGATGCCCTACTTCCGCGACAGCCGCCCGCCGATGGTGCTGGCAGGGGTGGCCCTGGTGGTGGCGGCGGCCACCGAACCGGCCATTCCGGCGCTGCTGAAGATCCTGACGGACAAGGGCTTCAAGCCGGGGGCGTTCCCGATCTGGGCCATCCCGCTGGCCATCGTCACGCTGTTCGTCATCCGCGGCGCCGCCGGCTGGATCGCCAACTACGGCCTCACCAAGGGCTCGCAGAACGCGGTTTTGGCCATGCGCTCCAGCATGTTCGCCCACATGCTGCGCGCGCGCCCGGCGCTCTTCAGCGAGAACTCGGCCAGCAGCCTCACCAACAGCCTGGTCTACGAGATCCAGCAGGGCGCCAACCTGCTGATGGGCTCGGTCAACATCCTCGTGCGCGACACGCTCACCGCCATCGCCCTGCTCGCCTACCTGATCTGGCTGGACTGGCGCCTGACGCTGTTCATCATCGTGCTGTTCCCGATCACCGGGCTGCTGGTGCGCATGGTCAGCAAGCGGCTGCACAAGCTCACGATCGCCGGCCAGGACGCCACCGACGACCTGGCCTACGTGGTGGAGGAGAACGTGCTGGCCTGGCGCATCGTGCGCCTGCACGGCGCCGCGGCGCAGGAGACCCGGCGCTTCGACATCAGCTCGCAGCTGATGCGCAGCATCAACATCAAGCAGTCGGCCGCCGGCTCGCTGATGACGCCGGTCACGCAGGTGCTGGCCTCGCTGGCGCTGTCGGCGGTGATCATGATGGCCGTCAACAACAGCGCGCACGACCACACCACCATCGGCGGCTTCATCGCCTTCATCGGCGCGATGATGCTGCTGATCCAGCCGTTCAAGCACCTGTCGGACGTGATGGCGCCGCTCACGCGCGGCACCGCGGCGATGGAGCGCGGCATCGAGATCATCGAGGCCATTCCCGTGGAACAGGGCGGCACGCTGGCCCCGGGCCGCGTGCGCGGCGACATCGAGTTCCGCGACATCGGCCTGCGCTACGTGGCGCGCGACTCCTCGGACGTGCCCGACGGCACGCAGGTGGCGGCGTTGTCTCACCTGAGCCTGTGCATCCGCGCCGGCGAGACGGTGGCCTTCGTGGGCCCGTCGGGCGCCGGCAAGACCTCGCTGGTCAACCTGCTCCCGCGCTTCGTCGAGCCCACCAGCGGCGACCTCCTGATCGACGGCGCGGCCATCCGCGACTACGACATGGCCGCGTTGCGCAGCCAGTTCGCGCTGGTGAGCCAGGACGTGGTGCTGTTCAACGACAGCGTGGCCGCCAACGTGGCGCTGGGCGACGCGGCCGACCCCGCGCGCGTGCGCAGCGCGCTTGCGGGCGCGAACCTGCTGGACTTCGTGATGAGCATGCCCGGCGGCCTGCAGGCGCGGATCGGCCACAACGGCACGCAGCTCTCGGGCGGCCAGCGCCAGCGCCTGGCCATCGCGCGGGCGATCTACAAGGACGCGCCGATCCTGATCCTCGACGAGGCCACCTCGGCGCTCGATTCAGAATCGGAGCGGGCCGTGCAGTCGGCGCTGGAGGTGTTGATGAAGGGGCGCACGACGCTGGTCATCGCGCACCGGCTGTCCACCATCGAGCACGCCGACCGAGTCGTCGCGATGGATAGGGGACGCATCGTGGAACAGGGCCCGCACGCGCAGTTGCTGGCGGCCGGCGGGCTCTACGCGCGGCTGCATGCGATGCAGTTCAGGAGCGCCTGAAGGACTCAGCCCTGCGGCTGGCTGCCGGGCTGCGGGGCGATGAGGTTGAGATCGGGCTGGTGCACGCAGCCCGTGACGAGCGCGAGCCCCACCAGGCACAGCGCGATCACGATCGATCTTTTCATGTTGATTCTCCAACGATGGCGAGGCACTCCGGCCCCGGGGTCCGTCGGCGCCGGAACGAGCCAGGGCGACGGCCTGACCGCCTGCGGCGTGGTCAGGGTAGCCAATCCAGCCGGCGGTCAATCATTCTCATCGAAAGCGTGGGGTTTTGATGTGCCGCGCGGGAACTCTCGCCCCCGGAGTCACCCTTTTGGGGAAAACGCGCGATTCACGCGGATTCGCGCAGCGTGGGGAAACTCAGCAACACCTCGGTCCCGCCCGTGGTGGAGCTGATTCCCAGCGTTCCGCCCAGCGCGCCGGCCCGCCGCCGCATGTTCTCCAGTCCGCGGCCCACGCGCGTGCCCTCGATGCCGCGGCCGTCGTCGATGATGGCGATGTGCGCCTTCTCGTCCCGCCCGGGCTCGCCGGTCAGGCCGGTGGTGACCGTGATGCGCGTGGCCGCCGAATGCTTGAGGCAGTTCGCGAACGCCTCCTGGACGATGCGCAGGATGGACAGCACGCTGTGCGGCGTCAGCATGGGCAGCGGCGGCAGGTCGACCACGTTCCACTGCAGCTCGATGCCGCCCTTGCCCAGCCGATCCTGCAGCCGGTAGCGCAAGGTGCCCAGCACGGTGAGCAGGTCGTTGTCCACGGGCTCGAGCGAGTCGATGATCAGTTGCAGGTCCTCGATGCTCTCGCGCAGCACCGTGGCCACCTGGCCGTCCCCCCCCGCCGCGCCGGGATTGGCCTCGCGATCCATGCGGCGCACCAGCGACAGCGCGAGCGTGAGCTGCGAGCCGATGCCGTCGTGCATCTCGCTCATGATGCGGCCGCGTTCGAACGCCAGCGCCTGGTTGCGGCGCGCCTCCACCAGCTGCTCGTAGTTGCGCTCCAGTTCGGCCGCCTTCTCGCCCACGCGCTCCTCCAGCACGGCCGCCAGCCGCTCGTAGGCGTTGAGCGACTCCACGAAGCGCTGGATGAGGATGGTGGCCACCACGCCCACGAACAGCGGCGCGCTGAAGTGCGTGAGGTACACGCGGTCGGTCCAGGTGCTGGACGAATAGAGCCACAGGTCGTAGCCGCTGAGCCCGATCTGCGTGGCACCGGCCACGGCCAGCATCGAGCCCTCGAGCGGACTGACGCGCAGCCCCTGGCGCACCAGCATCACGAAGTAGACGACGGAGGCCAGCAGCGTGCCGAGGTACCACAGGTCGATCGCGTAGCCGGGCAGCAGGCCGCTGAACATGGCGGCCGAGCCGAGCACGAGGTAGGCCCAGGCGCCGAGCTCGACCAGCGGCCAGCGCTTGCCGCAGTAGCGCAGCGTGAACATGAACATGAGCACGGCGCGCAGCACCTGGGCCGCCTCCATGCAGCCTTCCCACAGGTGGGCCGGCAGCGGCGGGTACAGCGCGAAGTAGTCCAGGCTGATCAGCGTCCACAGCAGCGACACGCAGCCGAACCAGAAGTACATCGCGTGCGAGCGCCGCCCCAGCCACACGCCCAGCAGGAACAGGCCGATGGTGGCGGTGCTCACGCCCAGCACGCGCACCAGCTCGTTCTGCCAGAACACGCGCAGCCGCCACATGGCCAGCATCCGGTTCTCCGAGCCCAGCTGCACGGGCGCGAGCCAGGCCCACTCCCAGCCGTAGGCACGTTGCTGGATCTCGATCTCGTTGTCGCCCGCGCGCAGCAGACCGGCGGGGATGAATGCGTACTGCGAGCGGTTCCAGTTCAGCGGCAGCGGCTCGGCCATCGAGCCGAACTGGTGCGCGTACTGGCCGTTGACGAACAGCCGCCCCGTGCGGTTGAACGCCACCACGTACATGGCCGCGCCGCGGGCCGGCACGGTGCCGAGGTGGAAGCGCAGCTTGAACCAGGCGTCGACCTTCGGCGCGCCGCTGCGGTGGCCCGACCACATCTTGGCCAGCGGCACCGTCTGCCAGGCGCACTCGGCGCCGGGCAGCGTGTCGGACAGCCCGGCCAGCTGGCAGAACCGGGCCTCGCGAATGGTGATCGCCGGCGCGTCGTCGTCGACGGCTTCGGCCGTCACCGAGGTGCCGGCCTGCGCGAGCGCGTTGCCCGGCGCCAGCCAGGCCAAGACCGCGCACGCGAGCAGCAGCGCCCGCGTCCCGGCGCCAACGCTCACAGCAATCCCATGCGGCCGGCCTCGAACACGGCCTCGGTGCGCGAGTGCACGGCCAGCTTGCGGTAGATGTGCTTGACGTGCGTGGCCACCGTGTGCGCCGACAGGTGCAGCATGTTGGCGATCTCGCCGACGGTGAAGCCCTTGGCGATGAACAGCAGCACCTCCCGCTCGCGCTCGGACAGTCCGCCGTCGTCGACCACCGTCGCGGGCTGCGAGGGCTGCGGCGTATCCTTCTTGAAGCGGTGCAGGAGCTGGCGCGCGATCACGGGGCTGATGGGCGAGCCGCCGGCGCGCAACTCGCGCACGGTCGTCCCCAGCGTGTCGGTGAGGCTGCGCTTGAGCAGGTAGCCGGTGGCACCGGCCTCGATGGACGCCAGCACGTGGGCCTCGTCGCCGAAGACGGTGACGACCATCACGTCGACGTCGGGCCGGGTGCGCGAGATCTCGCGGATGAGATCGATGCCATTGCCGTCCGGCAGGCCCAGGTCGATCAGCGCGACATCGAACTCGCCGCGCCCGATGGCCTCGCGCGCGGCCACCACCGAGTTGGCCTGGGCCGCCAGCACCAGGTCGTCGTCGCGCGCGATGGCGGCGCGGACGGATTCGCGGAAGGCATCGTCGTCGTCGACGACCAGGATGCGGGTCGGGACGGCCCGGGTGGTCTCGAGTGCTTGAGGCATGGGGTCATTGGATCAAGCCGCGGCGTCGCTGTAAACGCCTGGAACGGGGTATTCTTGACTCAACGATGACCGAATGGCTGCACGACCTGGCGACCGCCCTCGGCAACCCCGAGGCGTGGCAGGCGCTGCGCCGCGTGCTCGCCATGTTCACGCTGGCCGAGGGCTGGCAGTACGCGGCGATCACGTTCGCGTTCTGGTTCGTGCTGCACGTGCTGCTGCGCAAGAGGCTGGCGCACCGGCTCATCTCCGGCTGGCCGCGGCCGGGCGACGTGCGGCGCGAGATCCTCTATTCGGCCACGTCCCTGCTGCTGTACTCGGCGGGCGCGGCGGCCATCCTCGGGCTGCTGGCCGTCGACCGCGTCGAGATCTACGCCGAGCCGCTCAAGCACGGCCTGCCCTGGCTGCTGCTGAGCCTGCCGGTGTTGCTCGTGTGGCAGGACCTGTGCTTCTACTGCACGCACCGCCTGATGCACACGCGCTGGCTGTTCCGCCACGTGCACGGCGTGCACCACCGCTCGCGCGAGCCCTCGCCCTGGGCCGCGTACGCCATGCATCCGGTGGAGGCCCTCGTCAACGGCGGCATGCCGCTGCTGGCGCTGGCCGTGGTGCCGGTGCCGGAGCAGGTGCTGGGGCTGTTCGTGCTGCACCAGGTGATGCGCAACGTGCACGGCCACGCGGCCATCGAGACCCTGCCGCGCGGCTTTGCCCGCCACTGGTTCTGGAGCCGCTGCACCACGACCACGCACCACCATCTGCACCACGAGACGGCGCAGGGCAACTACGGGCTGTGGTTCACGTGGTGGGATCGCGTGTTCGGCACGGAGCGGGTCGACTACCTGCAGCGGTTCGATGCGGCGACGCAGCCGCGGCCGGCCGGCGTCGAAACGCCGGTCAACGGGCCTGCATAGACCCCGTCAGAGCAGCACGATGTCGTACTGCTCCGGATTCATCGTGGGCTCGGCGCTCAGCGAGATCGGCTTCCTGATGAAGGCCGACAGGTCGGCCAGGTGCGCGCTCTCCTCGTCCAGCAGCATCTCCACCACCGACGCGCTGGCGATCACGCGGAACTCCTTGGGGTCGAACTGGCGCGCCTCGCGCAGGATCTCGCGCAGCACGTCGTAGCAGACGCTGCGCGCGGTCTTCACCTGGCCGCGGCCCGAGCAGGTGGGGCACGGCTGGCACAGCATGTGGGCCAGCGATTCGCGGGTGCGCTTGCGCGTCATCTCCACCAGGCCCAGGCCGGTGAAGCCGCTCACCGTCACCTTCGTGCGGTCCTTGCTGAGCTGCTTGCGGAACTCCGCCAGCACGGCCTGCTGGTGATCCTCGCGCGTCATGTCGATGAAGTCGACGATGATGATGCCGCCGAGATTGCGCAGGCGCAGCTGGCGCGCGATGGCGCCGGCGGCCTCGAGGTTGGTCTTGAAGATCGTCTCGTCGAAGTTGCGCGCGCCGACGAAGCCGCCGGTGTTGACGTCCACGGTGGTGAGCGCCTCGGTCTGGTCGATGATGAGGTAGCCGCCGCTCTTGAGGTCGACCCGGCGCGCCAGCGCCCGGGCGATCTCCTCCTCGATGTTGAAGAGGTCGAAGATCGGGCGCTCGCCCTTGTAGTGCTCCAGGCGGCCCACCGAGCTCGATGCGTAGGTCTCGCCGAAGGCGCGCAGCGCGTCGTGCTGCAGCTTCGAATCGATGCGGATCGTCTGCGTGCTGTCGGTGGCGATGTCGCGCAGCACGCGCTCGGCCAGGCTCAGGTCCTGGTGCAGCAGCGAGCCGGCGGGCCGCGACAGCGCGCGCTCGCGGATGCGGTTCCAGGTGGTGCGCAGGTAGGCGATGTCCTCGGACAGCTCCTGGTCGGTCGCCTCTTCGGCGTTGGTGCGCAGGATGAAGCCGCCGCCGCCGTCGACCGGGTTGCCCGCCAGCGCGATCATGCGCGTGCGCAGCTGCTCGCGCAGGTCGTGCGAGCCGATGCGCTGCGAGATGCCGATGTGGTTGTCGTGCGGCAGGTAGACCAGCAGCCGGCCCGCGATGCTCACCTGCGTGGTCAGGCGCGCGCCCTTGGTGCCGATCGGATCCTTGACCACCTGCACGGTGAGCGACTGGCCTTCGAAGACCAGCTTCTCGATGGCCGTGGGCACGCCATCGGGCTTGGTGGACGGGTGGCCGTGCAGGTCGGCCACGTGCAGGAACGCGGCGCGCTCCAGGCCGATATCGATGAAGGCCGACTGCATGCCGGGCAGCACGCGCGCGACCTTGCCGAGATAGACGTTGCCGACGAGGCCGCGCTCCAGCGAGCGTTCGAGATGCAGTTCCTGGATCGAGCCATTCTCGATGATCGCGACGCGCGTCTCTTGGGGCGACCAGTTGACCAGGATGTCGTGCATGGCGATGCGGTCTCGGGTGTCGTTATTCTTGGAACTGGACTCCCGCGTCCAACAGCAGTTGCGCGGTCTCGTGCAGGGGCAAACCCATGATACCGGAGTAGCTCCCGCCGATACGCTCTATCCACGCGGCGACGCGGCTCTGGATGGCGTACGCGCCGGCCTTGCCGAACGGCTCGCCGCTGGCGACGTAGCTCTCGATCGCGCGAGCCGGCATCGCCGCGAAGCGCACGGTGGATACGCTCAGCGCGCTCGTGCGCACGCGCCCGCTGGCGGAGGACAGCGCCACGGCCGTCATCACGCGGTGCGTGCGGCCGGACAGGCGCTTCAACGTCGCCACGGCAGCCTCGGCGTCCACGGGCTTGCCGAAGATGCGGCGGCCCAGCGCCACGGTGGTATCGGCGCACAGGACGGGCGCGGGCGCCAGGCCACGCTTCTTCAGCCGTGCGACGGCGGCGCCGAGCTTGAGCTGGGTGACGCGCTCGCAGTAGACCGCGGGCGACTCGCCGGGAACGTGGTCCTCCAGCGCCTCGGCATCCTCGTCGGGCGCGGCGAGCAGCAACTCGTGGCGCACGCCAAGCTGGTCGAGCAGTTGCCTGCGGCGCGGGCTCTGCGAAGCGAGGTAGATGAACGGGTGTTTTTTCATGATCTCAAGACCCTGTCATTCTGCGCGGAGCGAAGCGGAGTCGCAGAATCCACTTCGGCGCGTGGATCCTGCGACCGCGCGCAGGATGACACTCCGTCTACTCCCGGTGGTACGGATGGTTGGTCGACAGCGACCAGGCGCGATACAGGGCCTCGGCCAGCAAGGGGCGCACGAACGCGTGCGGCAGCGTCAGGTCGGACAAGCGTGCCGTCTCGTCGGCCGTGGCCTTCAGGTCGGCGTCCAGGCCGTCGGGGCCGCCGATCAGGAACGCGACGTCGCGGCCGTCGCCGCGCCAGAACTCGAGCCGGTCGGCCAGCACTCGCGTGGTCCAGCGCGTGCCACGCTCGTCCAGCACCACGCGGCGCACGCCCTGCGGCAGCGCGGCCTCGAGCCGCTTCGCCTCGGCCTGCATCAGCTGCGCGGGCGCCTTGCCGGCGCGCGGCTCGGCCTTGACGGCCTTCAGCTCCAGCCGCATCTCGGGCGGGAAACGGCGCTCGAATTCCTCGTAGGCGGTCTCGGCCCAGGCGGGTGGCTTCTGGCCGACGGAGGCGATGATCAGGCGCATGGCGGATTGGAATGAAAACGGCGACCGAAGTCGCCGTTCGTGCGGGCACGCAGGCGCATCAGCCGCGGCGCGCCGCGACCTTCTTGGCGACCGCGGTCTTCGTGGCGGCCTTCTTCTCGACCGTCTTCTTGGCGGCCGTGCCGGCATTGCGCGAGCTGTGCGCCGTCACGACGACCTTCTTGACCGGCGCGACCTTGACCGGCGCCTTGCCGGCGCGCGCGGCAGTCGAACCAGCGCGCGTCTTGGCGGCGGCGGACAGCTTGCCCGCGGCCGTCTTCGGTGCCGGCTTGGCCACGCCCTTCTGCGAACCGGCCGGCTTGGTGGCCGCGGCCTCGCGGGCGGTCGGCTTGCGGGCGGCCGGGCCGCGCGTGGACGTCGAGCGCTCGGCCGGAGTCTTGGCGCGCGGCAGCGGGGCCTTCCGGGCCGCCGGCTTCTTGAGCGCGGCCTTCTTGGCCGGCGTCTCCTCGTCGGCGTCGACCGGCTTGGCGGCCTTGGCCGGCTTCGCGCGCTTCTTCGCAGCCGGTGCCTCGTCCTCGTCGTCCTCGTCGAAGCCCTCCGACGCCTTCACCAGTCCGCCCGTCTTCGTGTTCAGCTTGATGGCCACCGGCTTGCCGCCCCAGATCTCTTCCAGACGATAGTAGTCGCGGATGGACGGCTGCATGATGTGGGCCACGGCCGCGCCGCAGTCCACGATGATCCACTCGCCGTTTTCCTCGCCTTCGGTGCGCAGCACGTCCAGGCCGACCGCCCTCACGGCGTCACGCACGCTGGCGGCGAGCGCCTTGGTCTGGCGGTTGCTGGCGCCGGCCGCCACGATCACGCGCTCGAACAGCGGCGACAGGTGCTCGGTGTTGAACACCTGGATGTTCTGGGCCTTGACGTCTTCGAGGCCGTCGACGATGGCGCGTTGCAGTTTGCGGATGTCCATTGATACTTATTTATACAGGTTGTGGTCGGCAATATAGCGCGCTACCGGCGTGCCGACCAGCGCCGTGACGTCCAGCCCGGCCGCGGCGCGCGCGCGCACCGTGGTGGCGGAATGCGGGAGCGCCGGCATCTCGACGATGCGCAGCGCGTGGGGGATGCCGGCCAGTCCGGGCGCGGCGCGCACGGGGTCGCCGTCGCGCGCGGCCACCGCCAGGCCGGCCAGCGCGAGGATCTCGCGCCACTCGTGCCAGGTGTCGAAACGCGCGTACTGGTCCTGGCCGATGACCAGCCACCAGCGCGTGCCGGGCTGCTCGGCATGGAGCTCGCGCAGCGTGTCGACGGTGTAGCTGATACCGCTGCGGTCGAGCTCGCGCTCGTCGATGGAAAAGCGGGCCTCGCCCTCGCAGAGGCGTTGCAGCATCGCGACGCGGTCGGCGCCCGAGGCGAGCGTCCGGTCGGCCTTGTGCGGCGACTGGCGCGCCGGCACCCAGGCGAGCGCATCCAGCGGCAGCTGCGCGAGCGCGGCCTCCGCGAGCGCGCGGTGCGCGAGGTGCGGCGGGTCGAAGCTGCCGCCGAACAGGCCGGCGGCGCGGGGAGAATTCGTCAGGGGGTGATCCAGTCGCGCGGACGCAGGAAATCGGTGTAGAGGCGCGCCTCGGGCGTGCCGTCTTCTGGCGCCCACTGGTAGCGCCACGTGGCCAGGGGCGGCATCGACATCAGGATGGCCTCGGTGCGGCCGCCGGATTGCAGTCCGAACAGCGTGCCGCGGTCCCACACGAGGTTGAACTCGACATAGCGGCCGCGGCGGTAGGCCTGGAAGTCGCGCTCGCGCTCGCCCCACGGCAGCGCGCGGCGGCGCTCGACGATGGGCAGGTAAGCGGCCAGGAAGGCGTCGCCCACCGAGCGCAGCATCGCGAAGCCCTGCTCGAAGCCGGGCTCGGCGACGTCGTCGAAGAAGATGCCGCCGATGCCGCGCGGCTCGTTGCGGTGCTTCAGGAAGAAGTACTCGTCGCACCACGCCTTGAAGCGCGGGTACAGCGCGTCGCCGAAGGGCGCGAGCGCGTCGCGGCAGGTGGCGTGGAAGTGGCGCGCGTCGTCCTCGAAGCCGTAGTAGGGCGTCAGGTCCATGCCGCCGCCGAACCAGAACACCGGCGCGCCATCCGCGGGGAACGCGCAGAACATGCGCACGTTCATGTGCACGGTCGGCACGTGCGGATTGCGCGGGTGGAACACCAGCGAGACGCCCAGCGCCTCGAACGCCGCCCCGGCCAGCTCGGGCCGCGCCGCGGTGGCCGACGCGGGCAGCGTCCGGCCGGCCACGTGGCTGAAGTTGCAGCCGCCGCGTTCGATCAGCGCGCCGTCCTCGATCAGGCGCGTGAGGCCGTCGCCGGTGAGCTTGCCGTCGGCCGGGCGCACCCAGCCATCGCTGGCGAAGGCGCCGCCGTCCGCGGCCTCCATCGCGGCGACGATGCGGGATTGGAGGTCGAGCAGGTACGCGCGGACGGCCGCGACGTCGACTGCAGCGTCAGCGCTTGGAGATGGCACGGTAGCCGATGTCGGTGCGGTGCTGCTCGCCGTCGAAGTGCACGTGGCGCAGCGTCTCGTAGGCGCGCTGTTGCGCGGCGCGCGTGGAGTCGCCCAGCGCGGTGACGCACAGCACGCGGCCGCCGGTCACCGTGGTGACGTCGCCGGACAGCGCGGTGCCCGCGTGGAACACGACGGCCTCGTCGGTATCGGCCGGCAGCCCGGTGATGCGGTCGCCCTTGCGCGGCGCCTCGGGGTAGCCGGCGGCGGCCATCACCACGCCGAGTGCCACGCGGCGATCCCATTGCAGCTCCACCTGGTCCAGCGTGCCGTCGGTGGCGTGCATCAGTACCTCGGCCAGGTCGCTCTTCAGCCGCATCATGATGGGCTGCGTCTCGGGGTCGCCCATGCGGGTGTTGAACTCGAGCGTCTTCGGATGGCCCTGGGCGTCGATCATCAGGCCGGCGTACAGGAAGCCGGTGAACTCGATGCCGTCCTTGGCCATGCCCTCGACGGTGGGCTGGATGATCTCGTGCATCACGCGCTGGTGCACGTTGGGCGTGACGATGGGCGCGGGCGAGTACGCGCCCATGCCGCCGGTGTTGGGGCCGGTGTCGGCGTCGCCCAGGCGCTTGTGGTCCTGGCTGGACGCGAGCGCGACGACGTTCTTGCCGTCCACCATCACGATGAAGCTGGCTTCCTCGCCGGCGAGGAATTCCTCGATGACCACGCGCGGCGCATCGTTGTGCTGCACAGCCAGGCCGCCTTCGGGCTTGAGCATCCAGTCGATGGCGGCATGCGCCTCGGCCACCGTCGTCGCCACGACCACGCCCTTGCCGGCCGCCAGGCCGTCGGCCTTGACGACGATGGGCGCGCCCAGCCTGTCGACGTAGGCGTGCGCGGCGTCGATGTCGGTGAAGGTTTCATACGCCGCGGTGGGAATGCCGTGGCGCTTCATGAAGTTCTTGGAGAACGCCTTGGAGCTCTCCAGCTGCGCCGCGGCCTTGGTGGGGCCGAAGATGCGCAGTCCGTGGGCGCGGAACACGTCCACCACGCCTTGCGACAGCGGGCCTTCGGGGCCGACCACGGCGAGCGTGATCTTCTCGCGAAACGCGAACTGCGCGAGCGCCTCGGGATCGGCGATGTCGATGTTGACCAGGCGCTTGTCCGCCGCGGTGCCGCCGTTGCCGGGGGCCACGAAGACGCGCTGCACGCGTTCGCTCTGGGCCAGCTTCCAGGCCAGCGCGTGCTCGCGCCCGCCGCCGCCGATGACGAGGATCTTCATTCGGAAAGTACCGCGTTGTGATAGACGTCCTGCACGTCATCGAGGTCTTCGATGATGTCGAGCAGCTTCTGCATGCGGGCGCTGTCGTCGCCCGCCAGGTCGACATGGCTTTCGGGGCGCATCGTCACCTCGGCGGCGTCGGGCGTCAGGCCCGCGGCCTCGAGCCCCTTCTGCACGGCCTCGAACTCGGTCGGCGCGCACAGCACCTCGATGGAGCCGTCGTCGTGGGTGACCACGTCGTCGGCGCCGGCTTCGAGAGCCACCTCCATGACCTTGTCCTCCGACGCACCCGGCGCGAAGACGAACTGTCCCACATGCCTGAACTGGAACGCCACCGAGCCTTCGGTGCCCATGATGCCGCCGTACTTGGAGAACGCGTGGCGCACCTCCGCCACCGTGCGCACCTTGTTGTCGGTCATCGTGTCGATGATCACGGCGGCGCCGCCGATGCCCCGGCCTTCGTAGCGGATCTCCTCGTAGCTGACGCCTTCGAGGTTGCCGGTGGCCTTGTCGATGTTGCGCTTGACGGTGTCGGCGGGCAGGTTGACGGCCTTGGCCTTCTCGATGGCCAGGCGCAGGCGGGGATTCATGCCCGGATCGCCGCCGCCGGTGCGGGCGGCCACCATGATTTCACGGATGACGCGCGTCCACTCCTTGCCGCGCTTCTCGTCCTGGCGGCCCTTGCGATGCTGGATATTGGCCCATTTCGAGTGCCCGGCCATAAGAAAACGCTCCTGGAAGACGACGCTGCCCGGCGTGATGACGCTCGCCGGGCGGTATTTGGGGAAAACGAGCATTTTAGCCGGCCGACAGAGGCGATGCCGTCATCCTGCGCGCGGTCGCGGGATCCACCCCCGGGAAGGCGCCTCGGCAGGCGTGGATCCGCGACCGCGCGCAGGATGATCCGCTTCATGCTGCTCAGCGCGAATGGTCATGCGTATCGCGTCGTTGAAGGGGTCATGCGTGCTGGCTAGACTCCCCAGACCATCACAGGAGAACCGTCATGACTCTGCGTCTCGGCGACATCGCCCCCGACTTCGAACAGCAATCCAGCGAAGGCCCCATTCACTTCCACCAGTGGCTGGGCGACAGCTGGGGCGTGCTCTATTCGCACCCGGCCGACTTCACCCCGGTGTGCACCACAGAGCTGGGCTTCACGGCCAAGCTCGGCGGCGAGTTCAAGAAGCGCAACGTGAAGGTGATCGCGCTGTCGGTCGATCCGGTGGAGCAGCACCACAAGTGGATCGCCGACATCAACGAGACGCAGAAGACCACGGTCAACTTCCCCATCATCGCCGACGCCGACCGCAAGGTGAGCCTGCTGTACGACCTGATCCATCCCAACGCCAGCGCCACGGCCACCGTGCGCTCGGTGTTCGTGATCGACCCGAACAAGAAGATCCGCCTGACGCTCACCTACCCGGCCAGCACGGGCCGCAACTTCGACGAGATCCTGCGCGTGATCGACTCGCTGCAGCTCACCGATTCCCACAGCGTGGCCACCCCGGCCAACTGGAAGGACGGCGACCCGGTGGTGATCGTGCCGTCGCTGCAGGATCCCGAGGTGCTCAAGGCCAAGTTCCCCAAGGGCTGGGACCCGGTGCGCCCGTACCTGCGCATCACGCCGCAACCCAACAAGTGACCCCCCGCGACAGCGTGCTAGCAAATGCCTTTTGCTTCGTTGCCGCGCTCCGCCCCTGCGCTGACACTGGCGTGGCGCCAACGCAAGGGGGCGCGACGGGACGCCGGGGTTGACGGGCCTCGGCGGGTGGAGGGAGCGAGACAGGCGTCTCGCTCCCTTTTACTTTTTTGCAGGCACACTTCGTCCCGATGAGCGCCGCCACGCCGACCCCTTTCCTCGCGCCACCGCTGCTGGTGGCCTGCCTGTGCGCCCAGTGGTGCCGCACCTGCGACGCCTACCGCGACACGCTGGCGCAGGTGCGCGACGCGCTGCAGCCGACGCACCCCGACGCGCCCATGCGCTTCCTGTGGGTGGACATCGAGGACGAGTCCGAACTCGTCGGCGACCTCGACATCGAGGACTTCCCCACCCTGCTGCTGGCCCGCGGCGACAACGTGCTGTTCTTCGGGCCGCTGCTGCCGCATGCACAGACGCTCGATCGCCTGGTGCGCGGCGCGCTGCACGGCGAATTGCCGCCGCCCTCGGCCGCCGCGCTCGCGCCCGACGTGCGCGCGCTGACTGCGCGGCTGGGCGCACACGAAGACCTGTAGGAGTCCGTCATCCTGCGCGCAGTCGCAGGATGACAGGCCGTGCCTACGCCACGCGCAGCTTGCGCTGCATCCTGGAGCCCCGCTCCAGGTCCACCTTCAGCTCGGCCGCGAACTCGCGCAGTTGCGCCTCCAGGCGCCGCCGGATCCAGCGACCCAGCAGGCGGCCGACGAGCGGCCTCAGCGGCTGGGTCAGCGCCAGCTCGATCAAGGTGCCCGTGCGGCTGCCCTCGTCACTGCGCCAGAAGCGCGCGACGAGGGAACGGCCCCAGTGCGAGCCCGCCACGCACTGGTCGAGCACGCTGCCGTCGGCGCGTTCGTGGCGTTCGAACACGTCGTGCGTGGTGCGCCAGCCGGCGCGCTCGACGCACGCGAAGCGCGGCCCCGTGGGTCCGGGCGCGAGCCGGCGCAGGCGCTCGCGCGGGTGCACGCGCGCGACATCGCGGTGGTACAGGTCGATGTAGCGGGCCCGGGCCACGTCCGGCGCGGCAGCCACCCATTCGTCGTGCTGGATTTCGATGAAATCTGACATGCGCGTCCTCTCGAGTTCGCCATGCCGCAGCCCGGCCGGGCGCGGCACCATCGAGGAGGGGTACGGGCGCAGCGCCCGGGTGGATTCAGCCTCCCGGCCGGATCCTGGCGTTGCGGGAGGTTCCCAGTGTCCTGTCCTGCATATACCTGCGGTAAATCGGCTTCAAACAGGCCAGGGCGGCGTTGCAAACCCTCGCCATGCCACCCGGCATGGCTGAGGTTTTCGCCTAGCCACGAGGCCAAATCCGCTGGCGCATAAGCACCGCTTGGCACCGAACGCTGGACTAGCCGCCCAGCCGGGCCGGCGTCGCGTACCAGAGGGCCGCGAAGAAGTGGCAGGTGGTGCCCGCCAGCACCAACAGGTGCCATGCGAAATGCAGGTATCTGGCGCGCGAGTCGAAGATGAACACGACCGCGCCCAGCGTGTAGGCGACGCCGCCGGCCAGCAGCCACAGCAGGCCGGCCACGGGCATCGCATGGATCAGCGGCCCTGCGGCGAGCAGCGCCGACCAGCCCATGGCCACGTACAGGCCCGTGGACCACAGCGGATGCTTGAGCAGGTTCAGCAGCTTGACCGAGATGCCGGCCGCGGCCATCGCCCACACGGCGCCGAACAGCGTCCAGCCCCAGCGGCCGTTGAGCACGCCGAGGGCGAACGGCGTGTAGCTGCCGGCGATGAACAGGTAGATGGCGGCGTGGTCGACGCGGTTGAGGAAGGACTTGACCTTGCCCTCGGGCACCGCGTGATAGAGCATGGAGACGAGGTACAGCAGCATCATCGTCACCGAGAAGATGCTCACCGCGACGATGTTGACGGCGGTGCCGTGGCGCGCGGCCATGACGACGAGGACGGGCAGCGACGCGATGGCCAGCAGGAAGCCCAGGCCGTGGCTGATCGCGTTGGCGATTTCTTCGCCAAGCGTTTGCGGACGGTCTTCGATGGGGAGGATCATGGCGCGATGCTACCGGCTTTGCGGATGGGCTTCATGACTGCGCGGCAAAGCCTGTGCCCGTTCAGGGCCGCGTCGCCACGAGATTGATCAAGGTTTCCTCGCGCGCGGCCGGCGGCTTGATGCGCAGCACGCGTTCCGCCAGCCCCAGGTCCTCGCGGCTCCACCACAGGAACGGGTACGACACCTGCGCGTCGGCCACGACGAAGCCCGCGGCGCGCACCAGCGCCAGGTATTCGGGCGCGGTCTTCTGCACGTCCATCGGATGGCGGAACAGCAGCCGGATGATCCACGAGTGGATGTAGCGCCGCGTGGACTCGGCCAACAGCAGCTTGCCGCCCGGCCTGAGCACGCGGAAGAACTCGGCGATCGCGCGATCCTGGTCGACGAGGTGGTGGAAGGTCTGGTGGCAGAACAGCAGGTCGACGCTCGCATCGGGCAGCGGCAGCGCGGCGCCGCTGGCGCGGATGACCTCGGCCGGATCGCCGGTGGCCGTGCGCACCCGGGCCGCCTCGCGCGCGGCGGCCTCCGCCATCTTGGGCGCGATGTCGAAGCCGACCAGGCGATCCGGCTGGAAGCGCTCGTTGAGCTTGCGCAGCGAGCCACCCCAGCCGCAGCCCACGTCGACCACGACGGGATGCCTGGCGCGCAGCGATGGATCCAGCCGCTCCAGGTCGCGCAGCGCGACCTCCAGCACGTGCACGTCCCAGGTGCGCGTCTGCAGGAACCAGTCGCCGAACTCGGTCTCGGGAACGTAGTCGGGCAAGGGCTTGGCGTGCGACATGGGTGTTCAGTTCGCAGAATCGACACGGTGGACGTGCCAGAACGACGAGGCAGCGGCGGCTGGCATGTCGCATTCGATCTTTGCCAGCGCCTGCGCGTCGGGGAAGCACAGCGCGAGGTGGACCGGTGGCGACGTCCAGGTCCGCACGTTCGCGCCGGGATCCCCGGGCGGGCACGCGCGCGCTGCGATCCGGCGGAAATCCCAGGGCGCCGACTCGGGCGGGCTCGCCTTGAACCACGCCTCCTTGGCCGTCCAGCGCGTCAGCAACGCGGTCTCCTGCGCGGACGCCGGCGGCCCCTGCCAGGCCACGAGTTCGCCCGGCGACAACATCAGCACGGCGCGCTCCCGGGCCTCGCTGCGTGGCGCACGGTCGCACTCGATGTCGACGCCCACCGGCGCGTCGGACACGGCCGCGGCGACCCAGCCGAGCCGATGCGACAGGCTGACGTGGACCTCGCGCGACGCGAGCGCGCGCGCCCCGGGTGCGACGCCGGCCTGCGCCGAGACGTCCCAGTCCGCCTCGGGAACGCCCGTGGCGGCTTGCAGCAACGCGCGCAACAGCTGGCGACTCGCCGCGAACGCGCAGCGCGCGCCGGGTGCGAGCACGGCCCAGCGGCGCCGCTCGTCCGCGCCCATCCACTCGGGCGCCGCCCCCCCGCCCGCAAGCAGCGCGTCGGGAATCCGGGCTACGGCGACGCGCAGCACCGCCGCCGACGTGTTACTTGCCGACCGTGGCGTAGGTGCCCTTCAGCGCGATGCCGGCCAGGAAGGCGCCGTCGGAGCACTGGATGTCGGTCGGGCTGGAGAACAGCACCTTCTCGCTGTAGCTGGTGATGTTGACGACCGCGTTGGCGCCATAGCCCTTGGCCTTGTCCTGCAGCTTGATCAGCGCCGACAGCGCGTTCCATCGGCAGGCCGCTTCGGCCGACTTGTTGAACGCGTTGGTCTTGGCGTTGGACGTGTCGTCGCCGAACTTCTTGCCGATCTGGGGCGTCGGCGAACCGGCCAGGTAGAACTTGACCGTGCCGTCCAGCTTCGCCTGGGCCTCGGGCATGTCCAGCACCGATTGCAGCGTGACGGTGACGGGCGTGTTGCGGGCGCCGGCCGGCATGGCGACGACGACGAGCGCGAGGACGGAGGCGGCGATGAGCTTGTTCATGGTGGTCTTCCCTGGAAGGTTGTTGGCGAATTTCCGCAGCGATATGCCGGCTGCGATCGGCTGTGATTTTGCCGGCCAGCGCCGGCGGCGCAAGTCCTATTTCGGGCCGCTGGCGGCGGGCTCGGTGGTGTGTCGGCGGATCAGGGTCTCAGCTCCAGCGCCGGAAGATCAGGGACGTGTTGATCCCGCCGAACGCGAAATTGTTGGTCATCACGATGTCGGTCTCGATCAGGCGACCCTGGCCGGCGATGTAGTCCAGCGCGCCGCAGCGCGGATCGACCTCCTCGAGGTTGAGCGTGGGCGCGAACCAGCCCTCGCGCATCATCTCGATGGTCATCCAGGCCTCCAGCGCGCCGCAGGCGCCCAGCGTGTGGCCCATGTAGCTCTTGAGCGAGCTGAACGGCATGTGCGGGCCCAGCACCTCGCTGGTGGCCTGCGATTCGGCCAGGTCGCCCTGCTCGGTGGCGGTGCCGTGGGCGTTGACGTAGCCGATGGAGTCCGGCGTCAGGCGCGCGTCGACGAGCGCCATGCGCATCGCCTGCGCCATGGTGGCCGCGTTCGGATGGGTCACGTGCGTGCCGTCGGAGTTGGTGGCCCAGCCGAGCAGCTCGGCGTGGATGATGGCGCCGCGGGCGAGCGCGTGATCGAGCTCCTCCAGCACCAGGGTGCAGGCGCCCTCGCCCAGCACCAGGCCGTCGCGCTTCGCATCGAACGGGCGCGGCGTGAGGTGCGGCGTGTCGTTGCGCGTGCTGGTGGCGAACAGCGTGTCGAACACCGCCGCCTCGGTGGCGTCGAGCTCCTCGGCGCCGCCGGCCAGCATCGCCACCTGGCGCCCGCTCTGGATCGCCTCGAACGCGTAGCCGATGCCCTGGCTGCCCGAGGTGCAGGCGCTGGTGGTGGTGACGATGCGGCCGGTGAGCCCGAAGAACACGCCGATGTTGACCGCGGCCGTGTGCGACATCATCTTGATGTAGGTGTTGGCGTTGATGCCCGCGGTGGATCGCTCGGTCATCATGCGGCCGAAGTCGCCGAGCGCCGGCGGCGAGCCCGCCGACGAGCCATAGGACACGCCCATGCGGCCGCTGGTCAGCAGCGGATCGCCCAGCAGCCCCGCGTCGGCCAGCGCCAGCTCGCTGGCGCGCGTGGCCATCAGCGCGACGCGGCCCATGCTGCGCGTGGACTTGCGGTTGTAGTGCGCCGGCAGCTCGAACGGCTTCGCGCGCACGCCCAGCTGCGTGTTGAGGCCGTCGAACTGGGCCCAGTCGGGCATGTGTTCCACCACGTTGCGCAGGCTCCTGAGCGCGGCGAACACGGTGGGCCAGTCGTGGCCCAGCGGGCTGATGGCGCCGAATCCGGTGACGACGACGCGCTTCATCCGACCATTCCCCCGTTGACCGAGATCACCTGGCGCGTGATGTAGGCCGCCTCGGGCCTGAGCAGGAAGGCGACCAGCGCGGCGACCTCGTCGGGGGTTCCCATGCGGCGCAACGGGATGATCTTCATTGCTTCCTCCAGCACCTCGGGCGTCACCATCTCGGTGTCGATCAGCCCCGGTGCCACGCAATTGACGGTGATGGCGCGCTTGGCGAGCTCGACGGCCAGGGACTTCGTCGCCGCGATCACGCCCGCCTTGGCAGCACTGTAGTTGGTCTGCCCGCGGTTGCCCATCAGCGCCGACACCGAGGCCAGCGTGACGATGCGGCCGGGCTTGCGGCGCCGGACCATCGGCATGACGACGGGGTTGAGCACGTTGAAGAATCCGTCGAGGTTGGTGTGGATGACGGCGTCCCACTCCTCGCCGCTCATCGCCGGGAACGCGTTGTCGCGCGCGATGCCGGCGTTGCAGACGACACCGTAGTAGGCGCCGTGGGCCTCGATGTCGGCCAGCAGCGCAGAGGACGCGGCGGCACGGTCGGCCACGTCGAACGCGAGCACGCGCGCCGAGACGCCGAGCGCCGCCGCTTCCCCGGCCACCGCGCGCGCCTGGTCCAGGCCCGTGCGGCAATGCACCACCACGTCATGGCCGTCGCGCGCCACCGCGAGCACGATCGCGCGCCCGATGCCGCGGCTCGCGCCGGTGACCAGCACCGTCTTGCGCACTCCGCCGCTGTCGTTCGTCTCTGTCATCGTTCTTCCCCCGGAGCGCTCTGCGACGCTCCTACCCCTGAATCCCGCGGCGGCTCGAACACGCTCAACCGCCCGTTGGCCAGCACGCGGCCGTCCAGCTCGATGCGGCAGTCGAACATGCCCAGCCCGTTCTCGGCCGTCAGCTCGCACTGCGCGTGCACCACCAGCTCGGCCCCCGCCTCGAACACCGGCACCGCCGCCTCGTAGCGGCGGCAGCCCAGCAGGTAGCCGATTCTCGGCGATCCGCCGACCTCGCGGGCCAGCGCGCCAGACCAGGCCGCCACGGCCTGCGCCATGTACTCGATGCCCACCCACGCCGGCATGCCTTGCGGCGTGGCGAACAGGCCCTGTGCCGGCACGCGCACGCGGGCCACGACGGACTCGGCGTCGCAGCGTTCCACCGTCGCCAGCAGGCTCATGCCGCCGCGGTGCGGCACCCAGGCGTCCATCTCCTGCGATGGGTGCATTTCATCGCTCATGGCTGCGAGAACAGCAACGCCGCGTTGCTGCCTCCGAACGCGAACGAGTTGCTCAGCACGTGGCGCACCGGCCGGCCCAGCGCCGTGCCCGGCGCCACGGCACGCAGGGCCGGCAGGGCGGGATCGGCCACGAAGTCCCACCAGTGCACCGGCAACCGGCCGTCCGGGTTGTCCACCAGCGTGTGCCACGCGAACGCGGCCTCGATCGCGCCGGCCGCGGCCAGCGCGTGGCCGGTCAGAGGCTTGGTGGAGCTCACCGGCACGTCCAGCCCCAGCACGCCCTGCACCGCCAGGCTCTCCATCGCGTCGTTCTGCTCGGTGGCGGTGCCGTGCAGGTTCACGTAGTCGATGTGCGCCGCAGCGACGCCGGCCCGCGCCAGCGCGCGCGCCATCGCCTCCGCGGCACCCCGGCCGCTCGGCTCCGGCGCGGACATGTGGTGCGCGTCCGCGCTCTCGCCCCAACCCGCCAGGCGCACCGGGCCCGCGTCGCGGCCCATCAGGAACAGCGCCGCCCCCTCGCCGAGGTTGATGCCCTTGCGGTTGGCCGACAGCGGATTGCAGCGGTCGGCCGCTACCGCATCGAGCGCCGAGAAGCCGGCGATCGTGAAGCCGCTCAACGCGTCGCCCCCGCCGGCCACCACGGCGTCCACGATGCCCGAACGCAGCAGGCGCGCGCCCGTGGCCAGCGCCTTGGCGCCCGACGAGCAGGCCGTGGAGATCGCGTAGGCCGGACCCGTGATGCCCAGCTGCCGCGCCACGCACTCGGCGGCGTTGCCCATCTCCTGCAGCGCGTAGTCGTAGCCGGCCGGCCAGACCCCGCCCGCCTGGCGCTTGCGCACGGCCGTGACGCCCTCGTCGAGTCCCGCGGTGCTGACGCCCAGGACGACGGCCACGCGCTGCGGACCGAAGCGGTCGACGGCGGCCTGGATCCGCGCGCGCAGGGGCGCCAGCGCCGCCAGCAGCAAGGCGTTGTTGCGGCTGCGCTGTTGCGGCGGCAACCCGGCCACCGAGGGCAGCGGCGTGGTGACGCCGCCCAGGTGCAGCACGCGGCCCGGCGTGTGCAGGTCGGTGGGCGCGACGCCGCCGGGCGCATCCGCCCACAGGCCGGCGCGGATCGCCTCGGGCGTGTCACCCAGCGCGCAGACGCAGGACTGGGCCTGGAGATACACGGCGCTCATCTCACGACGCTCCCGCGCCCAGGTCGCGCGATTCGATCTTCAGCTTGAAATGTTCGCGGCGCTGGTCGAGTTCTATCAGCGTAGCTCCGCGTTGTGGATCCTGCGACTCCGCGCAGGATGACGGCGCTGGCGCGCACATGCGCGTGATCACCGTGACCACCTCGCCGTCCTGCGTCAGCGTGCGCACGTCGCCGTCTTCCGCGATGGCCCAGCCCGCCGGCAGCGCGGCCTGGATCGCGGCGACAGGCCACAGCGTCAGCTGCAGGTCGCTCAGGATGCGCGAGCCCGACACCTCCGGCGGCCACCACGGCGCCTTGTCCTCGGTGAGCGTCGTGCCGTCCCAGTCCAGGCGCGCGGCCATCTGGCCCATCGCGACCACGCCCATCTGCACGTGGTGCAGGTCGGCCTCCAGCAGCACGTCGAGCTGCCGGTCGTGGCCGGGCGCCTGCAGCGTCAGGTGCTGCTGCAGGTTCAGCGTGCGGCCCAGCAACGCGGGGGCGAGGCGCAGCTGCGGACTCGCTTGCGAGACGGGGCGCGCGGTCACGCAGCCCGCGAGCGCGCCCGCAAGAACCAGCGAGGCGATCAGGCGCTGCACAGTTCCTCCAGCACGCCCAGGCGGCGCTTGGCCTGCGCCACGTACGGGTTCTTCTGGTCCCACGCGTAGCCGGCGAGGATGGACGAGATCATGCGGCGGATGTCGGGCGTGTGGCGCTCGTGGAAGATGATCTTCTGGAAGCCGCCGGCGTACCACGCGTCGACGAAGGCGCGGAAGGTGTCGACGCCGGACTTCAGCGGCACCGCGTAGTCGGCCTGCCAGTCCACCGTCTCGCCCGCGAACTCGCGCGCGAGGCATTGCGTGGCCAGCGACGCCGACTTGACCGCGATGGTGACGCCGCTGGAGAACACCGGGTCCAGGAACTCGCCCGCGTTGCCCAGCAGCGCGAAGCCCTTGCCCCACAGCGACTTCACGTTGGCCGAGTAGCCCACGATCTGGCGCGCCGGGGTATCCCATTCGGCATTCCCGAGCAGGCTGGACAGGCCGGGATCCTCCGCCACGATCGCGCGCAGGCGCTCGGTCTCGGTGCCCGTGTGCTGCGCGAGGAAGACCTGCTCGGCAACGACGCCCAGCGAGCAGCGGCCGTTGGAGAACGGAATGGTCCAGAACCACACGTCGGGGCGCCGCGGGTGCACCGTCACGCGGATCTTCTGCCGGTCGAACGCGGCGCCCGGCGGGATGTGGTCGGCCACGTGCGTGAAGATCGCGCCACGCACCGGGAAGTTGGACGGCGTCTCGAGCTGGAGCAGGCGCGGCAGCGTGCGGCCGAAGCCGCTGGCGTCGAGCACGAAGCGCGCCTCGACCTCGTACGCCTTGCCGTCGGCGTCGCGCGCCGACACGCGCGGCCGGTCGCCGTCGAGGTCGATCGCGGTCACCTCGTGGCGGTAGCGGATCTCCGCGCCCTGGCGTTGCGCGGCATCGGCCAGCACCTTGTCGAAGGTGGCGCGCTGCACCTGGTAGGTGGTGGCCCAGCCGTCGGTGAACTTGTCGCGGAAGTCGAAGTGCGTGTACCGGTCGCCCCAGGCGAAGGCGGCGCCGTTCTTGTACTGGAACCCGGCCTCCACCACGTCCTTGAGCATGCCCGCGGCCTCGATGTATTCCATGCTCTGCGGCAGCAGGCTCTCGCCGATCGAGAAGCGTGGGAACTGTTCGCGCTCCAGCACCAGCACGCGCCGGCCCTGCTGGCGCAGGAAGGCGGCGGCGACGGAGCCGGCAGGGCCGGCGCCGACGATCAGGACGTCTGTGGATTCGGGAGTCATGGTGCTTTCTGTAGAGAGACTGTTGCGGGCCGGTACAGGGGCGTGACCAGCCAGACGATGAGGATGCCGAAGGAAAGCGTCAAGCCGAAGGCGTGCAGCGCCGGCGTGCTCGACAGCGCCAGCAGCCCGAACGACAGCCAGGTGCTGGCGGCGCCCAGCACCACCGACAGCCAGGCCGCGCCCGCATCGGCATTCTCGCGTTCGAGCAGGAAGATGCCGTAGTCGACGCCGATGCCCAGCAGCAGCGCCAGTGCCAGCACGTTGAACAGTTGCAGCGGCTGGCCGAACGCCGCCAGCAGCGCCAGCGTGCCGACGGTGGCCAGCGCGGTGGGCATCCAGGCGCGCCACGCGCGGCGCCCGTAGCGCCAGGCCAGCACCCCCAGCACCGCCGCGTGGCCGGCCAGCAGCAGCAGGCTCATCGTGTGGCGATAGCGGCCCAGCAGCGCCGACACCGACTGCACCTGGTCGACCCAGCGCACGCCCGCCAGGCCGTCCGCGCTGCGCGCGATGTCGGGCAGCGCCGCGAGGTCGCGCACACCGCGCAGCATCACCACGCTGGCGAAGGCGGTGCCGTCGTCGGCACGCGGCACGGCGCCGATCCACAGCGCGCGGCCGGCGGTGGCCGCGGGCGACGCAAGCCACGCGGCCAGCGTCAGCGCCGGCGCATCGAAGCGCGCGCGCTGCGGGGTCTCGCCCAGCACCTGGTTCACGCCGGCGATCACGCCGTCCTCCACGCGCTTCGTCAGCGCCGCGTCGGCGGCCTGGCGCGACTGCGACGGCACCCAGTCGGACAGCGCGCGGTAGCCGGCCAGCTCGCCGTTCGTGACGCGCGCGTCGAGCCGCGTCTTCAGCGCCTCCTCGCGCTGCAGCACGTCGTCCGCGCTGGTGCCGCGCACCACGAAGAACTGCGCCGGGCTGGCGACGCCCAGCAGGCGGCCGACCTCGCGTTGCGCGTCGACGAGCGCCGGCGGCGAGCCTTGCAGCTGGCGCAGGTCGTCGTTGACGCGCAGCGCGACAAGGCCCGCGCCGCAGGCGACGGCCAGCGCCGCGTGCACGATCCAGGTCCGCCGCGTGGCGCCGAAGCGCGGATAGCGCGCGAAGCTGGCGCGGATCCAGTCCGAAAACCGGGTACGGCCCGGGCTGCCGCGATCGATCCACGGGAACCAGACCACGGTCGTCATGAAGGCGCCGGCGATGCCCACCACCGAGAACAGCGCCATCTGGCGCAGCCCCGGGAACGGCGGCAGGCCCAGCGCGAAGTAGCCCAGCACGCTGGTGAGCAGCGCCAGCGCGAGGCCCGGCAGCAGGGTCGACATCATGCGCAGCGGCGCCACGCCGGGCGCGCCCTGGCGACTCGCGAAGTAGTACAGGCCGTAGTCCTCGGCGCAGCCGACGAGGCTGGCACCGAAGACGGTGGTCAGCAGGTGCACCTCGCCGAACACCCAGGACGTCGCCGACAGCGCCATCGCCACGCCCACGAGCAACGACACGGCCATCAGCAGGCGCGGCCACAGGGAGCGGAACGCGAGCCAGGCCAGCACCAGCACGCCGGCGATGGAGCCCCAGCCGATGGTGTTGGTCTCGAGGTGCGCGCGCGACGCGGCGTATTCCGCGTGCAGCGGCACGCCGCCGGCCAGCACCCGCGCGCCCGGCACGGCCGCGATCGCCGCGACCCGGCCCTTGGCCAGCGCGTGCGCGATGGGGGTGTCGCCGCTCATCGTGAACGCCGAGCCCGGCGTTTCCTCCAGCAGCACGACCCATTCGAGGCCGCCGTCGCTCAACGCGAGCTGGCCGTCGCGCGGCCGGGCGCGCGTCTCGCTCGCGCGCGCGAGCCACCACTGCGGCCACAGCGCCAGCGGGTCGGCGTTCCAGTCGGCCAGGCGGAAGCCGCCGCCAGGCTGCGCCAGCGCGGCAAGCGCAGACTGCAGCAACGCGGCAGGCGGGGCGCGCTCGAGCTGCGCGCGCTGCGCGGGCGTCAGCAGGCGATCGCGGTACGGCGCATAGAAGGCCAGCGTGTCGCGCAAGGCGGCGTCGCCGGCCATCGCGCTGCGCTGGAACGGCGCCCTTGCGGTGACCCATGTGTTGTCCCCGCCGCTCGACATCGCGGCCTGCTCCCACGCCGCGGCGGCCTTCTTCGCGCTCGCCCAATCGGGCGCGCCCACCATCACCACGACCTGGCGCGTGGCCTGGTCGGCCAGCTGGCGCGTGGCGCGGCCCACCTCGGGCGACTGCTCGTCCTGCGGCAGCAGCGCCATCACGTCGGTGCCGAAGTGGCTGGCGCGCCAGAACGTCCACTGATGCACGCCCACGACCACGCAGCAGGCGAGCCACAGCCACGCCGCCACCTGCCAGCGCAGGCGAGGCACGGGACCCGTCGCGTCGGGGAGGCTCATCGGAAGCGGGCCGCCTCGTCGGCGGCCAGCGCCGCGGCGGGCACCTGGTGCGAGAAGCGGATCAGCGTGGCGTCGCCGCGCGCCTCCTCGATGCGCACCGTCTGCACGTCGCGCTCGCCCGAGAGCGTGGCGCGCACGAGGAACTTCGCGAGGTTGGCGTCGCGCGGCGTGAGCACCAGCGTCCAGCCGGCGGCGCCCACAGGCTGCGCGACGAGGGTGAACTTCGCGGCCAGCGCGTCGAGGTCGGCGGCCAGCAGCGCGAAGACCAGCTCGTTGACCTGCCTGGCGCCCGGCTCGGCCTGCGCGTCCACCAGATCGCTCGCGCTGCCGTCGGCGTTGCGCGTGAACAGGCGCGTCTGCGTGACGACCAGCGTGGTCTCGAACGGCTGCTGCGTGTGCCACCACACGCCCTGCCCGCGCGCCACCAGGAACTCGCCCCGGGACACGAGCGGGTTCCTGAAGCCCTTGAGCGTCTTGGTCTGCTCGAACTCGCCCTTGAGCACGGCCGCGATCTTCACGCGCTCGCGCACCAGAGTGACGTCTGACGCGGGCGCGGACCACGTCGGCGCGCCGCACAGAACGGCCGCCGCGACGGCGAAGCGGCGCACGATCTTCATCACGCCGATACCCCGAGCCGTTCCCACAGCACGCGCGGGCACACGTACTGCATCTCGCGCGTCTTCAGGTCCACGGCCACCTGGATGGACATGGCGGTGTTGATCTTCTGGCCGGTCTGCCTGTCGCGGATCACGTAGTTCATCATGAGCCGGTTCTCCCACTCGACGATCTCGGCGCGAACGACGAGCGGCTGGTTGAACGTGGCGGGCCGGCTGTACTTCAGGCGCAGGTCGACGATGGGCCAGCCGTAGCCCGACTCGCGCATCTGCACGTAGCCGTAGCCGAACTTGTCGAGCAGCGCGCAGCGCGCCAGCTCGAGGTACTTCACGTAGTGGCCGTGCCAGACGATGTCCATCGAGTCGATGTCGAAGAACGCCGGCGCGATCTCGATCTCGTGCGAGAGGTCGGGTTGCATCGCTTCAGGCATGGTCGTACAGCGCCCACTCGCGGCCGCGCAGCGCGACCAGCAGCGCGATCAGGTCGGCGTCGAGCGCGCGATCCTCGACCACGAACGGGATGCGGCGCTCGAGATCGGCCTGGAACGCATGCAGCGCGGCGCCCGGCACCACGTCGTCCTGCGCGCAACGCAGCGCCACGCCCTGGCGCGCGGCCACCAGCATCGCCACGCACACCTGCTCGGTGAGCTCCAGCACGCGCAGGCAGTCGCGCGCGGCGATCGTGCCCATGCTCACCTTGTCCTGGTTGTGGCACTCGGTGGAGCGCGAGAACACGCTGGCCGGCATGGTCTGCTTGAGGGCCTCCGCCGTCCACGCCGACGCGCTGATCTGCAGCGCCTTCAGCCCATGGTTGATCGCGGCGCGCGGGCCGGTGGCGCCCGACAGGTTGGACGGCAGGCCGTGGTTGTAGCGGGTGTCCACCAGCAGCGCGAGCTGGCGATCGAGCAGGTCGGCCACGTTGGCGACGGCGTTCTTCAGGCTGTCCATCGCGAACGCGATGTGGCCGCCGTAGAAGTGGCCGCCGTGCAGCACCTGCTCGCGTTCGCCGTCGATGATGGGGTTGTCGTTGGCCGAGTTGAGCTCGTTCTCGATCAACTGGCGGAAGAACGGCAACGCGTCCTCCAGCACCCCGATGACGTGCGGCGCGCAACGCAGCGAGTAGCGGTCCTGCAGGCGCTGCTCGTTGCGCGCGGCCGGCCTGGCCGACTCTCCCTTGAGATCGGCGCGCACCCGCGCGGCCACGCGCTGCTGGCCGGCGTGCGGCTTCACGGCGAACAGCGCCTCGTCGAAGTGGTGCGCGTTGCCGGCGCTGGCCAGCACGTTGCAGGCGGTCAGGCGCGCGGCCAGGCGCGACACGTACTCGGCGCGCTGCCAGGCCAGGCAGGCGAGCGCGGTCATCACGGCGGTGCCGTTCATGATGGCCAGGCCTTCCTTCGGGCGCAGCCGCAGCGGCCGGCGTCCCAGCGCGGCGAGCGCCTCGGCGGCGGGTTGCACGCGGCCGTGGAACAGCACGTTGCGCTCGCCGCACAGCGCGGCGGCCACGTACGACAGCGGCGTCAGGTCGCCGCTCGCGCCCACCGAGCCCTCGGCGGGAATCTGCGGCAGCACGTCGTGCTCGATGAACGCGGCGAGTTGCTCCAGCAGCTCCACGCTGACGCCCGAGACGCCCTGCGCCAGCGACTGCAGGCGCGCGGCGAGCACGGCGCGCGTCTCGGCCGGATCGAGCATGCGCCCCAGGCCAACGCCGTGGTACGCGAACAGGTGGTGCGGCAGCTCGGACACCAGCTCCGGCGGAATGACCACGGTGCACGAATCGCCGTAGCCGGTGGTGACGCCGTAGACGACGCCGTCCTCGCGCAGCAGGCGTTCGAGGAAGTCCGACCCGCGCCGGATGCGGGCCCGGAATGCGGCGTCCGACGAGAGCTCGGCGCGGGCGTCGCGCGCCGCCAGGGCGCACACGTCTTCGATGCTCAGGCGGCTGCCGTCGAAGGTGATGGAACGGGAATCAGTCATGGCGCGGGGGCTTCGGAGGCGCGGCGAGCGCCCCGGGTTGATTCCAGAAGGAAAAGAAGTTGAACCACTCGTAGGGCGCGCGCGCCAGCAGGCGCTCGAGACGCTGCGCGAAGTCGGTGGCGTACACGGCGCAGGCGCCGAGCCTGTCGGCGCGCGGCAGCACCACGCGCTCGGCGAGTCGTTCGAACACCACCTCGTGGGTGTCGTCCTGGCGGATGCAGCCCAGCGAATAGAGCGGGCACTTCAGCAGCGACGCCAGCATGTAGGCGCCGGTGGGAAACGGGGCGACGTGGCCCAGGAACGGCACCTGCACCGCGCTGGCGCGGCCGGCCACGATGGGCACGCGGTCGCCGGCGATCGCGACGAACTCGCCGCGCCCCACACGCTCCGCCAGCACCACCGCGGTGGCGGGCGAGATCTCGGTGACCTGCATCAGCGAGATGCCGCGCCCGGGCGACAGGCGCTCGAGCATGCGGTTGAACTGCTCGGCGTGCACCGTGTGCACCAGCACCGTCAGCTTCATGCCGGGGGTCGCGTCGGCCGAGGCCTGGCACATCTCGAGGCAGCCGATGTGCGCCGTCACCAGCAGGGCGCCCTGCTTGCCGCGCACCATCGCGTCGATGGCCTCGCGGCCCACGAAGCGGATGCGGTCGAGCCTGTAGCGGCCGCCCACGGCCAGCATCTTGTCGAGGATGGTCTCGGCGAACGAGAAGAAGTGGCGCAGCGTGTCGCGCCGGCCCGGCGCGTGGCCGAGGCCGCCGGTGGCCTGTTGCAGGCGCTGCAGGTATTCCAGCGAGGCCTCGCGTGCCGCGCGGTTGACGCTCCAGTACCACAGCACGACCGGGTACAGCACCAGGCGGAACGGCAGCCGGCCGCCCACGCGGAACAGCGCGTAGAGCAACCACATGCCGCCGGCGAAGGTCTCCTCGCCGATGGCCGACCAATGGCGCTGCCCGGTGCCCCGGGCGCGTGGCTGCGCCGCGCTCACCGGGCGGCCACCTTGCGCCACAGCAGCCGCGGCGAGCGCAGCAGCATGCCCACGGCGAGCCGCGCATGCATCTTCGAGATGAGCCAGTTGTCCAGGCCCAGGCGGAAGTGCGAGAGGCCGTCCTGCGGGTACGTCACGCGCGTGGGCAGGCTCACGATGCGCACGCCGCGCCAGTGCAGGCGCACCAGCACCTCGGGGTCGAAGTCCATGCGCCGGCCCAGACGCGTCTCGTCGAACAGACGCACCACCGGCGCGAGCGGGTACACGCGGAAGCCGCACATCGAGTCGCGGATCTCCAGCGACAGCGAGTTGATCCACACCCAGACGTGCGTGGCGTAGCGGCCCACGAGCCGGCCCAGCGGCACGCTCTCGTCGTAGACCGGCACGCCGCAGATGACCGCGTCGGGACTTTCGGCGGCAAGCGCGAGGAAGGCCGGGATGTCGCGCGCGTCGTGCTGGCCGTCGGCGTCGATCTGCAGCGCATGGGAATACCCGGCCGCCGCGGCGGCGCGCAGGCCGGCCATCATCGCGCCGCCCTTGCCCTGGTTCAGCGCCAGCCGCACCAGCGTCACCTCGGGCGAGCGCGCCAGCGCGTCGAGCACGGCGGCGCAGTCGGCCGAGCTGCCGTCGTCCACGAGGATGCAGTGCAGGCCGCCGGCGCGCACGTTGGCCGCGACGGCGCCCACGGCCTCGCCATGGTTGTAGACCGGGATGACGCCTACCGGCCGGAACGCGCCGGCCATCACGCCGCCTCCGCGAACACGATGCGGCCGCTCGAATGGCGACCGGCGGTGGAGCGGTACTCGAACTGCAGCGTGGACGTCGCGGCGTTCCATCGAAGGTCGACGTCGAGGTGCATGCCCGGCGTGGCCGGCAGCGAGAACTTGAGTGCGTCCATGCGCACGAAACTGGCGGGCAGCGCGAAGCGCTCGCGCGCGAAGGCGATGGCCCAGTCCACCTGCGCGACGCCGGGCAGGATGGGCGCCCCGGGGAAATGGCCGTCGAACACCCGCAGCTCGGGCGCGAGCGCGATCGAGGCCTGGGCATGGTCGGCCTCGGCGAGGCGCCACTTGGGAAGCGGCCGCTGCGGCCGCGCGTCGGCGACCGGCGCGAACAGCGCGACGAGCAGGGCCTCGGTGCTCTTGCCCTGCGCGTTGACCGGCAGCGCGTCGACGAAGCGCCAGCGGCGCGGCAAGGCCACGCGGTCGACGGCCGCGAGCAGGCGCGTGCGCAGCTCCGCCACCAGGGCCGGCTTGCCGATGCGCCGAAGCTTCGCGCGGCCGGACTCGCTCAGCGCCGCCACCACCGACGGCCGCGCCGCGTGGGCCAGCACGGCGCCCGCGGCGTCGACCACCGGCTGCTCGTCGGCCAGCATCAGCGCGCGCACCTCCGCCACGTCGTCGGACGCGGCCAGGCACAGCTCCATCGCGGTCAGCGACACGCGCTTCTCCTCGACCTTGACGATGCGGTCGACGCGGCCCTGCAGCTCGAAGCCGTCCATGCCGTCGCCGGCCGGGGTGGCGCGGTCGGCGGTGAGGGTCCACTCGGCGTCGGGCAGGTGCGGCGAGCGCACGCTCAGCTCGCCGTCGTCGATGCGGAACTCGATGCCCGGCAGTGCCTGCCAGGTGTCGCCGTGGCGCGCGCGCTGGCGCCACGCCACGCCGCCCGTCTCGGAGCTGCCGTAGACCTCCACCGGCGCCACGCCCAGCAGCGCCAGCGCGCTCTCGGCGGCCTCGGGCGGCAGCGGGCCGCCGGACGAGAAGATGCCGCGCAGGCCGGCGCGCGCGGCCGACCAGTCGAGCGCCTCGGGCAGCCGGCGCAGGTGCGCGGGGCTGGCCACCAGCACCGCGGGGCCGGCGATGCGCAGCGCGATCTCCTCGTTGAACACGAGGCGCTCGGCCGCGAACGGGCGGCCCGCGGCCAGCGGCCACAGCACGCGGAACAACAGGCCGTAGATGTGCTGGTGCGTGACGGTGGCCCAGACCAGCGGTGGCTCGACATCCTCGTCGCGATCGAATCCGGCGACGGCGTCGCCCGCGGCCACGGTCTCCGGCGCGAGATTCACGGGCGCCAGGCCCGTGTCGCACAGCGCGCCGAAGCGCGCCTCCAGCGCGTGCACCTCGGCGTCGAGCTGCGCCAGGCGCTTGGGGATCGCCAGCGGCTCGCCATTGGTGCCGGAGGTGTAGACGACCAGCTGCGTGGCTTCGCGATCCAGCGGCGCGAACTCGAATGCGCGCGTCGGCGCGGGACGCGCCAGCGCGCCCGGGAGGTCGCCCAGGAATCCGTCGGCGACGCCGCGCAGGCGCACCACGGTGTCGTCCTGCATGTCGCCCGGAACCACCACGGTCTTGCCGGCATGCCAGGCGCCGAACAGTGCGGCGGCGAAGTCGAAGGCGTCCTCCGCGAACAGGGCCCAGCGCGCGCCGGGCCGCGTCGCGAGCAGGTCGCGCCACGCGGCCACCTGCGCGGCGAAGTCCGCCTGCGACAGCGCCTGGCCGCCGCGCAATGCCACGGCGACCGCCGTGGCCGCGGGGTGGCGCGGCAACGCGGTCAGCGCGCGCCAGGCGGCCGCTTCAAGCGCCACGGGCTGCCTCTGCCGCATCCTGCGCGGCGATGCGCCCGCGCACGCGGCGCCGCACCAGCCACTCGCCGCCCATCAGCAGGCCCATCGCGACGTACGACAGCAGGCCGTTGTACAGCGCCCAGGCGGCCGGGCTCGCCCACAGCGCGGTGGCCACGGCGACGAGGCCGTTGACGACGAAGAAGCCGCACCACACCTGCGTGACGCGGCGCGTGTAGGCGATTGCCGCGGGCGGGAAGTTCGTCTCGCGCAGGCGCGCCAGGCGCTCGACGACGGTCGGGCCGCGCCACAGGCTCATCGCGAACAGGCCGAACATCACCCCGTTGACCAGCGCCGGATAGAGCTTCAGCGGGCCCCAGCGATCGCCCAGGAAGCTGGCCGCGGCCAGCAGCGTGGCGAGCGCCGCGGCGCCCAGCCAGAACGATTCGCGCATGACCCACGCGCGCGCCAGCGCGAGCGCCACCAGCAGCAGCGCGATCCAGCGCGGGCTGACGTGCCCCAGCGCCAGGTACACCACCACCGGGTAGGCCAGGCTCACCACCAGCAGGACGGCCGCGAGCAGCGGCGGCGTCCTGCGGGCAGGCGCGAGCGTGGGGGCCGGAGCGGCCATGGAGGAGCTCACGCGGCGGGCGTCTCGTGGACCAGGCCGTACAGCGCGTCGACGACGTCCTGCACGGTGCGCACCGACTTGAAGGCCTCGGGCTGCAGGCGCTTGCCCACCAGCGGCTTCAGCTGCACGATGAGGTCGACGGCGTCGATGGAGTCGATGTCCAGGTCCTCGCCGAGGCGCGACTCGTGCGTGATGCGCGAGGGCTCGATGTCGAAGGTCTGGTGCAGGATCTCGACGATCCGGGCAAAGATGTCGTCTTTGGTCATGGTCGGGATTTTCAGGCCTTGCCCTGGGCGATCACGAAGGCGGCGAGCGTCTTGACGCTGGCGAAATGCGCGCGAACTTCTTCCGACTCGGCCGACAGGCTCACGCCGTAGCGCTTCTGCAGGGCCAGGCCCAGCTCGAGCGCGTCGATGGAGTCCAGGCCCAGTCCGTCGACGAACAGCGGCGCCGCGGCGTCGATGTCGTCCGGCGTGAGGTCTTCCAGCGCCAACGAGGAAATGATGAGTTCCTTGATGTCGTTCTCAAGCTGCTGCATGGGGTCTCTCCGCGCCAAGGTGGCGCGCCAGTTCGTCGTTGAGGCGGCGTGCGGCCAGCGCTCGCGCACCGTCCTCGGCCAGATGGGAAGCGATGGGGATGTCGGCGCCGACGTCGATGACGAAGTGGCCGGCGCGGCATGGCACGCGCCACCACTTGTCGCTCTTGCCCAGCATCTGCTGCGAACACGTGATGCGCACCGGGGTGATGGGCAGCTCGCCGCGCACGGCCAGGTTGGCGGCGCCGCGCTGCAGCCGGCCCAGCGCCTCGCCGGGCGGCGTGCGCGTGCCCTCGGGGAACACGATGAGGTTGTTGCCGGCGCGCACCGACGCCACGCAGGCGACGATCATGCCCGGGCCCGAGTCGTTGCAGACGAAGCCGGCAGCGCGCACCGGGCCGCGCGTGAACGGGTTGCGCAGCAGCGCCGCCTTCACGATGCAGTCGGCGTCGCGCACCAGCGCCATCAGGAACACCACGTCGATCAGGGAGGGATGGCTCGCCAGGATGAGCATGCCACTGCGCTCCAGGCGATCGCGGCCGCGCACCTCGAGGCTGCACACGCCCAGCGTGCACATCATCCCGACGAAGAGGCGGAACAGGTGGTGGATGAGCCGGCGCATGAGCGCCGAGCGGCGCCGGTGATGGCGAACGACGACCAGCAGCAGAGGCGCGACGATGCCGCCCAGCACCAGGCTGCCGATGCCGAACGCCGCGAACGAGAACCCGGTGGCTCCCACGCGCCACCAGCGGTTCACCAGCGAGCTGCGACCTTGCACGGCCAGGGTGGCGAGCTCAGGCATCGCGACTCCAGGTGCAGCGTCGACCATCGAGCTGCTGCGTCAGCGCGGGCGCGTCGGACAGGCCGAACCACAGGGCCTGCAGGCTCGCGGGAAGTTGCGCCGGCGCGTTCGCGACGGCGTCGCCCGTTGCCTGCCAGCACAGGTGCAGCGCGCGTTCTCCCGCGCGCGGGCGGCGCAGGCGCCAGGCCCAGGCGAAGTGGGCCGAGGGCTCGTCCTCGAACTGCGTGTAGCCGTCGGGCAGCGGGGCGTCGTAGACGACCAGGCTGGCGCTGCGCGCGCCGTCGTCCAGCAGCGCCAGTGCCTCCACCACCCCGGCCGCCGCGGTGGCACGCCCGGCCGCGATCGCCGAGGAGTTGCGGCGGTCGCCGCGGGTGAGCGCGATCATCGCGCCGATGGCGTTGTGCACCGACAGCCCGAAGGCGGTGGGCGACAACGCGTTGCCGCATGCCTGGTCGGCCAGCAGTTCGAGGCAGCGGCCCGTCTCGCCGTAGCGCGACGCATAGACGGTGGGGTTGTCGTCGAGATCCGCAGCGCCGGCCAGGGTGGCTTCGCCGCCGAGGTCGAGGGCTGCCTGGGCGGCCAGCCGACCCAGCGGCGCGAAGCGGCGCCGCAGCAGGGGCGGCACCGCGGCCAGCGCGACCTGGGGCTTGCCCTCTGGCAGCCACGGCGCGGCCGCCCACTGCGACCAGCGCTGCGGCGTGTCCACGCCGGGCGCGCACGCCGCCCAGGCATCGATGACGAATGAAAGACTCAATTGGCTTGCCCTGACGCCGACGTTCGCCGCGGTGTGCGGCGCCGTTTTATCGTGTTGTCCACGGCTTCCTGCCGCGTGACTTCCAGGTCCGCGTCGCAGCCCTGCCGGAACCCCGGCGGGTACGCGTTCGCGGCCTCCCCTTCCAACGCGGCATTTTAGCCTGCGCCAGACCGCCAGACGGGCGCAGGCGCGCCAATGGAACACTCGGTTTCACGAGGGGGCCAGCGCCGATTCGCGGCGAACCGACGGTCCTGCCGCAGGGCGCCCGAGGGTTCTCCCCAGGCCCGGCGCCACTCGCGCCGCGCCGCGCGCATCTGGCGACCGCAGCCGGCGACTCGTCGCCTGCCGGTGGCGGGCGCGACGCCGGCAGGCGACAGTGCGTTCACTGCCTCCAACCACCCAAGGAAACCCGCCATGACCGCCCTGCTCGCCATCGTCTCCCACACGCCCACCGCCGTCTGGGTCGTCCTGGCCGTGCTCGTGTCTCTCGGCCTGCGCCAGACGCGCACGACGACGATGTCCGCGGCGCGCGTGTGGATCGTCCCGGCGCTGCTCGGCGCGGCCTCGCTGGCCGGCGCGCTGCGCGGCTTCGCCGGCGCCGGAGAACTGCTGACCGGTGCCTGCTGGGCGGCGGGCGCGGCGCTGGGCTTCGCCTCGAACCGCTCGCTGGACCTGCCGCGCCGCGTCAGCGCGAACGCCGACGGCAGCTTCACGATCGGCGGCAGCATCGCGCCGCTGCTGCTGTTCGTGGGCGTTTTCCTGGTGCGCTACGTGGTCAACGTGGCGCTGGCGATCCAGCCGTCGCTGGCCGTCGATCCGCAGGCGGCCGCCGCCGCGGCGATCGCCTACGGCTTCACCGCGGGGCTGCTGGCGGCGCGTTCGCGCAAGATCTGGTCGACCCGCGGCGCCGCCCCCGGCATCCTGGCGGCGTGAGTCCACAATCGACGCACCCCGACCGCGATGACTGCACACGCCGTGACTGCTCCCACTCCGTCCACCTTCCTGGCCGGCGCTCCGCGCCTGCTCTCCCTCACCGGGCAGGTGGTGGTGGTCAACCTGCTCATCGCCGGCATGATCGCGATGCTCAGCGGCTCACGCCTCCTCAACTCGCTGGTGTATGCGCAGTGCATCGGGCTGTCGATCTGGGGCAGCATCGAGACCGGGCGCCGCCTGCTGCCGGGCGACCTGCATGGCTGGCCCACCGGCTGGCGCCTCGCGTCCCTGATCGCCGCGGGCTGCGTACTCGGCTACGCCGTGGGCCTGACGCTGGCCGACGCGATCTTCGGCTACTCGAGCTGGCGCGACTACCTGCGCACGCCGCGCCATCTGCTCACCGACTTCGGGCCGACCGTCGCGTTCTGCGCGCTCGTCTCCAGCTGGTTCTACCTGCGCGGGCAGGCGCGCGCGGACCGCGCGCGGATGGCCGCGGCCACGCACGCCGCCACGCTGGCACGGCTCGACCTGCTGCAGTCGCAGCTCGAGCCGCACATGCTGTTCAACACGCTGGCCAACCTGCGCGCGCTGATCGCCGCCGACCCGGCCCGCGCGCAGGACATGCTCGACCACCTGATCGCCTTCCTGCGCGCCACGCTGGCCGCGAGCCGCCAGGCCGAGCACCCGCTGGCCGACGAGTTCGCGCGCATCGCCGACTACCTCGCGCTGATGCGCGTGCGCATGGGCGACCGCCTGCAGGCCTGCGCCACGCTGCCGGCCGCGCTCGCCACGCTGGGCGTGCCGCCGCTGCTGCTGCAGCCGCTGGTGGAAAACGCGATCAAGCACGGCCTCGAGCCGCAACGCGGCGTGGGCGAGCTGCATGTGGAGGCCGTGCGCGAGGGCGACACCCTGGTGCTGCGCGTCGTCGACTCGGGCCGCGGGCTCGAGGCCGCCGCCGCGGCGCGCGACCGCGAACCCGGCGAACCCGGCTCGGGCTTCGGGCTTGCCCAGGTGCGCGAGCGCCTGCACGCGCTGCACGGCGACGCCGCCCGCTTCACGCTGCAGCCCCGACCCGAGGGCGGCACACTGGCCGAGATCCGGCTGCCGCTGGCCAACCCGACACCCCGCTGATGCGCACCGCCCTGATCGCCGAAGACGAGCCGCTGCTCGCGCAGGCCCTGCGCGCCGAGCTGGCACGCGCCTGGCCCGAACTGACCGTGCCGGCCGCTGCCGTCGACGGCGACGAGGCCGTCGAGCGCGCGCTGGCCGAGCGTCCCGACGTCGTGTTCCTGGACATCCGCATGCCCGGGCGCAACGGCCTCGAGGCGGCCGAGGCGATCATCGAGGAGTGGCCGGGCGGCACGGCGACGCTGCCGCTGATCGTGTTCGTCACCGCCTACGACCAGTACGCGATCCAGGCCTTCGAACGCGCCGCGGTCGACTACCTGCAGAAGCCCGTCGCGCCGGCGCGCCTGGCCGCGTGCTGCGCGCGGCTGAAGGACATGCTGGCGTTGCGCGACACCGCACGCCAGGCCGACGCCGCGCCCGCGCCGGACGGCGAGGCGGCGCTGCTGGGCCGGCTGCGCACGCTGCTGGGTGCCGCACCCGCGCCGGCCACGACGCCGCTCACGATCCTGCAGGCGAGCGTCGGCGCGACCCTGCACATGATCCCCGTCGACGAGGTGATCTACCTCGAGGCGGCCGACAAGTACGTGCGCGTGGTGACCGCCACGGGCGAGGCGCTGATCCGCACGTCGCTGCGAGAATTGCTGCCGCGCCTGCAGGCCGAGCGGTTCTGGCAGATCCACCGCGGCACCGTCGTGCGGGCCGACGCGATCGCCACGGCCACGCGCGACGACTCGGGCAAGGTCTTTCTCACCTTGCGCCAGCGACCAGAACGGCTGGTGGCGAGCCGTCTGTATGCGCATCTGTTTCGCGGGATGTGACCTGGAGCTGGCCATGCGTGGCCTGGTCCCAACGCTGCAGGCGCTCGGGGCTGACGTCGAAATGCTGGCCGAACAGCAGCGGGCCCTGGCGCGCCATCATCGCGGCCACTCGGGCGGCGGCCGGATCGCCCGCATCGGCAGCGGCCGACAGCTGCGCATAGGCCTGCGGCCACTGCTGGGCCTCGTAGGCCTCCATGGCCATGCGGAATCGCCCTTGCGGCACATCGCCGTGGCGGCCCAGGCCGGCGCCGGTGAGCGCGATGCAGGCGGCGACGATCGCCGTCGCGCCGATCAGCACCTGGGCTCCGGTGTCGATCCAGCGGGCCGTCGTGCTCATGGGCATCCTCATCGCGTGTTGCATGCTGCTCTCCTGCTTCCTGCTGGTGGCGGGTCGACCTTCCGACCTGCCGAGGCGCGAGTATGGAAAACCGGCGCCCGCACAGCCATCCCTCTTGAGAGGGGGCCGTCTCGACCGCCACCAACACCGGACAAACCCGGCAAACTAGAATCGCGGCAGCCATGAACACGCCCAAGACCCCCCCCGCTGCCGCGCCGGCCGAAGACGCCGTCAAGCCCGCCAATTTCCTGCGCAACGTCATCGAGCGCGACCTGGAGGCAGGCACGTACGCGAATCGACAGTGGGGCGGTGGCCCGGGCGACGCGGCGAAACACGCGGCGGGGGTGCCCGACGCGGCGCGCGTGCGCCTGCGCTTCCCGCCCGAGCCCAACGGCTACCTGCACGTAGGCCACGCCAAGAGCATCTGCCTGAACTTCGGCCTGGCGCGCGACTACGGCGGCGTGTGCCACCTGCGCTTCGACGACACCAATCCGGAAAAGGAGGACCAGGAGTACGTCGACGGCATCAAGGAGAACGTGCGCTGGCTGGGCTTCGACTGGGAGTCGCCGCTCGGCAGCAACCTGTACTACGCCAGCGACGACTTCGATTTCATGTACCGCGCCGCCGAGGCGCTCGCCCAGGCCGGCCTGGCCTATGTCGACGAGCAGTCGGCCGACCAGATGCGCGCCAACCGCGGCGACTTCAACACGCCCGGCACCGACAGCCCGTTCCGCACCCGCACGCCCGACGAGAACGTGGCCCGCCTGCGCGAGATGCGCGACGGCCAGCACGCCGACGGCGCGATGGTGCTGCGCGCGAAGATCGACATGGGCAGTCCCAACATCAACCTGCGCGACCCGGCGCTGTACCGCATCCGTCGCGCGCACCACCACAACACGGGCGACCGCTGGTGCATCTACCCGATGTACACCTTCGCGCATCCGATCGAGGACGCGCTGGAGCGAATCACGCACAGCATCTGCACGCTGGAGTTCGAGGACCAGCGCCCGTTCTACGACTGGCTGCTGGAGCGCCTGGTGGAGCTGGGCCTGCTGGCGCATCCGCTGCCCAGGCAGTACGAGTTCGCGCGCCTGAACCTCACCTACGTGGTCACCAGCAAGCGCAAGCTGCGCCAGCTGGTGGAGGAGAACCACGTCAGCGGCTGGGACGACCCGCGCATGCCCACGCTGGTCGGCATGCGCCGCCGCGGCTACACGGCCGGCGCGCTGCAACTGCTGGCCGAGCGCACCGGCGCCACCAAGAACAACACCTGGATCGACTACGCCTGGCTAGACATCGCGCTGCGCGACGACCTCGAGGCCAAGGCCGCGCGTGCCATGGCCGTGCTGGACCCGATCCCGCTCAAGCTCACCAACTGGGCCGACGTCTTCGGCGCCGCCGCCACCGAGCCGTGCAGCGCGCCCGCGCATCCGCATCATCCCGAGATGGGCCAGCGCACCTTCGCGCTCGGGCCCAGCGTCTGGATCGAGCGCGACGACTTCCTCGAGGTGCAGACCAAGGGCTACCAGCGCCTGTTCCCGGGCAACAAGGTGCGCCTGAAATATGGCGTCATCGTCGAGTGCACGGGCTGCGAGAAGGATGCCGACGGCAACATCACCGCGGTGCTGGCGACGGTGATCCCCGACACGAAGAGCGGCACTCCCGGCGCCGACCTGGTCAAGGTCAAGGGCACGATCACGTGGGTGGCGGCCGAGGACGGCGTGCCCGTCACGCTGAACCTGTACGACCGCCTGTTCGCCGTGCCGCAGCCGGGCGCCGCCGACGCGCCCCTGACGGCCGAGCTGAACCCGAACAGCATCCGCGTGACCCGGGGCTTCGTCGAGCCGTCGGTCGGCCGCCTGCCGCCCGAGACGCGCGTGCAGTTCGAGCGCCACGGCTACTTCGTCACCGACCGGGTCGACCACCAGCTCGACAAGCCGGTGTTCAACCGCGTGACCACGCTGAAAGACAGCTGGGGCAAATAAGGCCCCTGCCCTTGATTTGGATCACGACGACCCTAACTGGAACTCAAGGGCGGTCCCGTGCCGTCCGTGATTGACCTCAAGGAGTCGTGATGTCCGCCGCCGCGCTGAAGAACCGCATCGAGAACCTGATCGCCATGGCGCAGCTGCTGGAGCGCGTGGACGCCAACCCGACGATCGTCGGCGCGCAGCAATACCTCAACCTCGTCAACACGGTGAAGGCCCTGCTGGCCGAGGACGACCTGCCCGAGGACGCGTTGCGCGCGGTGATGCGCGCCTGCCCGGCTTCGGCGCTGCTCTACGAGAACATGCACTACGACCGCTCCGGGCTGTCGCAGTCGCCGCTGGACGCCGCCGTGGCCTCCGAGATCGCGGCCACGGAGCTCATCTCCGGTTTGCGGGCGCGCACGCATTGAGCGTGAAAAACTGACGTATCCGGGCAACACCGGCGGCGCCGCGTCACTGACGCGACAGACGCGCCGCTAGTGCTCCCTCACATTCGAGCCGGCCTGACGCCGGCTCGAGTCGTTTCATGGGCCCGACTCGACGACCCGGCGCGCTTGTTCCAGGTGCTTCCGTCATCAACACGCAACATTTCCGGCCGTATCGGGCCTGGAATGTGACCTTGTTCGCGCAAGTGACGTGACTGCCCCGAATAAGCGCGACTAGACTTGCCCATCGAAAAAATCGAGTACCGGAGACAACCCAATGGCATTCATGACCAAGAAACTCGCCCTGGCCATCGCTGCGCTGGCCGCCTGCGGCACCGCCGCCGCCACGGAAGACTATGACCTGCGCTACGCCCCGGGCTACGGCGGCGCCGACATGTCGGCCCCGTTCGAAGGCGGCTGGGTCTTCCAGCTCCACAACTACTGGTACAGCGGCAATATCCGCGGTACGACCACCGCCAATACCGACCTCACCGGCGCCGTGTCGCAGCTGCTGCAGACGGCGCTGCCTGCCGGTTCGGCAGGCGCCACGACGACGATCCACACCAACGAGCAGATCACGGTCAACGGCTGGTTGCCGCGCCTGAGCTACATGAGCTCCGCCAGCTTCCTGGGCGCGACCCTTGGCGGCACGGTGCTGATTCCCATCGTCAACAAAGGCAGCGTCGCCAGCGTCCACGGTGTGTCCACGACACTGTCCGGCGCCGCCGCCGCGTTGCCCGCGGCTGCGCAGACGTACCTGACCGGCCTGGTCAACGCCGGCGCCACCCAGGGCGCTGACGCCCTGACGGCCGCCAACACCAACAAGCAGATGGGTTTCGGTGACCTCGAGTTCTCGCCCATCCTGCGCTGGAGCACCGAAGCCACCCAGACGCTGTTCATCCTGACGACCGTGGCGCCTACCGGCGACTACAGCAACAAGCGCGCCGCCAACCCGAGCGCGGGCGACTTCTGGACGGTCCGCCCGGCGGTGCAGTTCAGCTACATCGGCGACGGCTGGGACGCCGGCACGCGCGTCGCGTACTCGTACAACACGCGCGACAAGATGACCGGCTACAAGAGCGGCAGCTACGTGAACTGGGACCTGGCCCTGATGAAGTCGATCAACGACTCGACCCGCCTGGGCCTGTCCGGCTACGCCGTCGACCAGCTCACCAGGGACACGACCGACCTGTCGCCGACCGATTTCGCCGCCAGGGGCACGGCCTTCGACGCACGCGAGGAATCCACGCTGGGCCAGAAGGGCCGCGTGTTCGCCGCCGGCCCCGAGGTCGCCTACATCCACGGCGCCGGCGACTACCTGGTGGAAGGCCGCATCATGAAGGAGTTCGACGCGCAAACCCGTCCGAAGGGCTTCACGGCGTTCCTCACGCTGTCCAAGCCGTTCTGATGTAGGACTGAACCGAAAGCCGATCCAACCGTGACGAAGACCGCATGGCCGGTCTTGAGTCGCGGCGGCTTTCGACGAAATCGAGGAGGTCGGCGTCCGTCCCACCAGGGCGGCGCGTCGCGGTTCCCGCGCGGCGCGCCATGCCGTCGCGCCTAGACAGAGGGTGAAGATCATGCAGATGCTGCAAACGTTGCGCCGCCTCGCGTCGGCGCTGGTGCTGGGATGCGCCGTCACCGGCGCCTGGGCCACGGTCGACGTCTCCGGCGTTTCGCTGGACGAGACCGTGACGGTGGCCGGCGTGCCGCTGCACCTGAACGGCGCGGGCTTTCGCAAGCGCGGCTACTTCAAGATCGACGTCACCGCGCTGTACCTGCAACAGAAGTACAACACGCTCGACGCGATCGAGAAGGCTCCCGGCGCCAAGCGCATCCAGCTGGTGATCCAGCAGGACGTCACCGGCTCGCAGGCCTCGCGCTACTTCCTGATCGACTTCGAGGCCTCGGCCACGCCGGCCGAATTCGCACAGCTGATCAGCGAGGTCTCGCAGATCGGCGACATCTACAGCGCGCTGCCCAAGATCAAGAAGGGCGACGTCGTCACCATGGACTGGGTGCCCGGCAAGGGCATGATCGCCACGCTCAACGGCGTCGTGCTGACGCCGCACGGCGCGGCCACGGCATACATGAACAACGAGTTGCTGGCCCGCGTGATGCTGCGCATGTACGTCGGTGGCAAGACGCCGACGGAGCTGCACGACAACCTGCTGGGGCTGTCCACCAGCATGCGCGACAAGAAGTAGTCGCTTCTTTCCGGATCATCGGGCCTCGACGCGTGGGAGCGTGTCGGGGCTCTTTTCATCGCCGGTGTCTTCATTGCCCGACACCGAAGCTCGAGCTCAGACCTGGATCAACTCCACCTTGTAGCCATCCGGGTCCTGCACGAACGCGATGAACGACGTGCCGCCCTTGACGGGGCCGGGCTCGCGCGTGACCTGGCCGCCGGAGGAACGCACGCTCTCGCAGACGGCCGCCACATCCGGCACGCCCAGGGCCAGGTGCCCGAAGGCGCTGCCGATCTCGTAGCTGGCGACGCCGTAGTTGTAGGTGAGCTCGATCTCCGCGGAACCCACCTCGTCGTTGCCGTCGTCGGCCCCGTAGCCCAGGAAGGCGAGCGTGTACTGCTGCTCGGGGCGGTCGGTGGTGCGGCGCAGCTGCATGCCGAAGTGGCGCGTGTAGAAATCGATGGAGCGCTGCAGGTCGCCGACGCGCAGCATGGTGTGGAGGAATCTCATGGCGTGGCCAGGCTGTGGGATGGAATGGACACGACGTTAGCAAACATCGCCGCGCCGAGTGCCGCAGGGTCATTGACCAGCCGCAGCTGGTCGTAGGCGCTCTGGGCCTCGGGATAGCGCCGGCGCAACAGGTTGAGCCATTGCTTGAGCCGGCCGGCGCGATGGCGCGCCTCCACGCGCGTGCCCACGCGGCGCCAGAAGTCGGCGAGCAGCGGCAGCAGGTCGTCCCAGGGCAGCGCTGGCGGCGTGCCGTACGCGTCGGGGGAATGCGGGCCGCCGGCCGAGGCCCTGGCGAAGCCGCGCGCGTCGAGGCGCGCCTCGTTGGCGTGCGCGGGCACCGCCAGCGACGTCGCGGCGCCCGCGCGGCGCCGCGCGCGGATCGCCAGCGCGAGGCCCGGATCGGCCACCATGCCACGGCCCAGCATCAGGCCGTCGCAGCCGGTGACGTGGCGGCAGCGCTCGGCGTCGTCGGCCGTCCAGATCTCGCCGTTGGCGACCACGGGCACGCGCACGGCCTCGCGGATCGCAGGCACGCGTTCCCAGTAGGCGGGCGGGCGGTAGCCGTCGGCCTTCGTGCGCGCGTGCACCACGAGCTCGCTCGCGCCCGCGTCCGCCAGCGCCTGCGCGCACTCGACCGCGCGCGAGGCGTCCTCGTAGCCCAGGCGCATCTTGGCCGTCACCGGCAGCGCCGCCGGCACGGCGCGGCGCACGGCGCGCACGATGCGGCCCAGCAGCTCGGGATCCTGCAGCAGCGACGCGCCGCCGCCGTGGCGATTGACCACCCTGGCCGGGCAGCCGAAGTTCAGGTCGATGCCGTCGGGCCCGAGCGCCGCCAGCGCCGCGGCGTTGTCGGCCAGGCATGCCGGGTCGGAGCCCAGAAGCTGCGGACGCACCGGCACGCCCGCCCGCGTGCGGCCGCCCTGCAGCAGCTCCGGCACGATGCGCGTGAACACGCGATCGGGCATCAGCATGTCGGTGATGCGGATGAACTCCGACACGCAGCGATCGATGCCGCCGGCGGCGGTGAGCACCTCGCGCAGCGGGTGGTCGAGCAGCCCTTCCATCGGGGCGAGCAGCAACAGGCCCATCGGCTCAGCTCACGCGGGCCAATGGTCCACCGCGTCGGCCAGCCTCTCGAAGTCGGCCTCGTCGTTGTAGACCTGGGCCGCCAGGCGAATGTGCGGGCGACCGCGGATGGACAGCACCTGGGCCTCGATGCGGCGTTCGGCCAGCAGCCAGTCCTTCAGCGCGGGCGACGCGTCCGCGCCGAGCGCCTGGATACGCTCCGGCAGCGCCACGCTGGCCATGCAGCCCACCAGCGGCTCGGGCGTGGCGAACGGCTGGCCCCAGCGCGCGGCCAGCGCGTGCGCCATGCGCCAGACCAGGTCGTGGTTCCATGTGCGCATCGCCTGCAGCCCGAGCACGTCGCGCATGAACGCGATGCCGTCCGGCGCGCAGAGCACGGCCGACGGATCGCGCGTGCCCGTCCAGTCGAACTCCTGCGCGAGGCCCGCGTCGAGTCCCCACGAGATGACCGGCGGATGCAGCGCGGCGCGCCGCGCCGGCGCCACCCACAGGAAGCCGCAGGCGCGCGGCGCGAAGGCCCACTTGTGCAGGTTGCCCACGAACCAGTCGGCACCCAGCGACGGAATGTCGAGGGCGAGCGCGCCGGGGGCATGCGCGCCGTCGACCAGCACCGGCACGCCGCGCGCGCGGCAGCGCTCGGCCATCGCCGCCACCGGCAGGATCAGCGCGGTGTCCGGCGACACGTGGTCGATCACCGCCAGCCGCGTGCGCGGCGTCAGCGCGCGTTCGACGGCGTCGGCGCAGGCCAGGCTGATGTCGCCCTCGACCGGGAACGGCGTCGTGGCCACCACCACCGTCGCACCCGCGGCCCGCGCGACGAACTGCGCGGCCTTCACGACCGCGCCATAGGCCTGGTCCAGCACCAAGATCTCGTCGCCCGGCTGCAGCGCGAGCGAGCGCAGCACCGCGTTGATGCCCGTGCTGGCGTTGTCGACGAAGACGATGTCGTCGCCGCGCGCGCCCACGAACTCGCCCACCGTGTCGGCCACCTGGCGCAACAGCCGACGCGGCGCGCCGGCCGCGTCGGGCGCCAGGCTGATCAGCTCGCGGAACAGGAAACTGGCCGGCTGCGCCTCGATGCGGCGCTGCCACGCGTGCTGCGCCTCCAGCACCACGCGCGGCGTCGCGCCGACGGTGCCGTGGTTCAGGTAGGTGATGGCGGGATCCAGCCACCACTGGGCGAGAAAGGAACGGCCGAAGGCGGGCACGGGTTGGCCAGGCAGCGAAGAGGCGACGATTGTCGCCCGACGCGCGGCCGCGTGCCGACCTTCAGTGGAAGTCGGCGAGCTGCACCGCGGGCGACGCGTACTCGCGGCCGACGCCGCCTTGCGCGCGCAGGAAGCTCGCGCGCACGCCGTCGGTCATCGCGTCCCAATGCACCTCGCCCTGGCGATCGCACGGGAAGGTCAGCGCGCGGCCCGTGTGGAACAGCGACTGGAAGCGCAGTTCGTAGCGGGCGATGGATTCGGCGGTGGGCAGCTGGTGGGCGGTCATGGGAGCCTCGGTGTGGCGATGAGGACTCGGCGCCGGGAACGGCGCCAGGATGAAACCAGTTTGCGCGCCGACGCACGCGGGCGGCATCGGCGCACTTCCATCCGCGGCCTCGTCCCGGCGCCCGTCACCGTGTAGTCGCCGCAGGCATGCCCTTGTCAGCGCGCGTCTGACAAGACGAATCCCGGGCGCGTCTATCATTCGCGCCTCGCACAAGACACCAGGAGATCTTTCGATGACCTTCCGCACGCATGCCGTCCGCCTGGCCGCCGCGCTGGCGCTCGCCACCGGTTTCGCCACCGCCGCCCACGCCGACGACTCGGCCGCCCTCGCCGCCGCCGCCAAGGAGACGGGCGCCGTCGTCACGCCCAGCGGCCTGGTCTTCAAGTCGCTGGTCGACGGCACCGGCGCGAGCCCGAAGGCCACCAGCACCGTCAAGGTCAACTACAAGGGCAGCTTCGTCAACGGCAACAAGTTCGACGCGTCGGCCGACCATGGCGGCCCGATCTCGTTCCCGCTCAACCGCGTGATCAAGTGCTGGACGGAAGGCGTGCAGAAGATCAAGGTGGGCGGCAAGGCCAAGCTCACCTGCCCATCGGCCCTCGCCTACGGCCCGGCCGGCGCCGGCAGCGACATCCCGCCCAACACCACGCTCGTGTTCGAGGTGGAACTGCTGAGCGTCAACTAGTCTTACTGTGTCACAAGCGAAGTCTTGCGTTTACGCGCAGACAGCATGGGCAGCGAGGCAGCGTCCTGAGCAAGGCTGTGGCGATACGCAACCGCAAAGTCGTCATGGATGATGGGACGTGG
>Ga0302157_10000051_pt1 | contig 135874 bp, 143 predicted proteins | sample I_Bog_N3_3_FD_193502 | JGI IMG/M metagenome (GOLD analysis project Ga0302157, IMG submission 193502) | Peat permafrost microbial communities from Stordalen Mire near Abisko, Sweden - I_Bog_N3_3 | ecosystem: Environmental > Terrestrial > Soil > Wetlands > Peat | place: Sweden: Abisko... | reverse complement strand
TCATCTACCCGATCGTGTTGCCGCTTGGTCCCAACGATTCGCTGAACTACACCGGCTACGATAGGTTTACGTCGCTGGGGTTCCAATACGACGACGGCCGCGCTCTCGTGCTGAGCGAGTGGACCAAGCGCAGCGAAAACCTTGCACCGATCGTGCATTTGCCGCTGTTGATGGGTGAGGCGTGGTATGTGGCAGGCGGCTGGCGGTTCGGCAAGTTGACCCCGCTGCTCATGGTGGCGAACTCGAAACCGGATCTATCGCTCGCGACGCCCGCAGGCAGTTTCACCAGTGAATCCGTCACCCTGCGTTACGACGTGGCGCACAACGTGGCGCTCAAAGCGCAGGTCACCCGGGCCGCGGCCGGCAATTTTTGGTATTGGACGACGTCGGTACCCGGGGCCCCGGGGTATGTGGACGTGTTCGCCCTCGGGGCGGACTTCGTTTTTTAGCGCCCGTCATGAACACCCATCAGCTGTCTGCGCTGTGCTTGAGTCTCACGATCGGTGCATCGCTGGGTTCGTCTGCGGCCGCCGCAGAGATGGTCGCCATCATGGCACCGGTTGCCGCTCCCTTGACCAAGGATCAGGTGGCGGATGTCTTTCTCGGTCGCAGCACCGAGTTCAAGCCGGTGGATTTGCCCGAATCGAGCGTCGCCCGCGAGACCTTTTACAAGAAGGCCACGGGTCGAGACGCGGCGCAGGTCAGAGCCGTCTGGGCGCGGCTGATCTTCATCGGTCGGGGAAAACTTCCCAAGGAGCTGCCCGATGCCGCCGCCGTCAAGAAGGCGGTCGCCGCCGATCCCAACGTGGTCGGCTACATCGACAAGGCCGACCTCGACCCCAGCGTCAAAGTCGTACTGTCGTTGAATTGACGGGAGCGCCGAGGGCCAGATGCCGGAAATGGACGGTTGGCGGCGCCCAGTGTCGAGACCGCAGCGCGCGCTCGAGGTACCCGAACCCGCAGTTAATTTGCCGGAAATTCCACCACCCGCCAGTAAGAATCCAGGAGCGCCGTGGCCTCCAAGAAGGCATTCGCCGGATTCGTCTTGAGGATATAACCTGCGACGCCGAGGTTATAGGCCTTTACCTTGTCTTCGTCGGCGCCGGAGGTGGTCATGATGAATACGATGCTCTTCTTGAGCTCTTCGTCTTTGCGCAGCTCGTGCAGCAATTCAATGCCGTCCATGCGCGGCATGTTCAAGTCGAGGAGAATGAGATAGGGGCGCGGTAGACGGGGCCGACCATTGGTTCCCCGCAGCATCTCCAGTGCCTCGATGCCGTCGTGCGCGAAACTGACCGGATTCGCGATTTTGGCAGCCTTGAATGCACGGTTCAGCCCGATCAGGCACAGGGTATCGTCCTCGACGTGCAGCAACTGCACGGTTTTCGGGTTACGCATGGGCGATCTTCTGGTTGTCATCCGCAATCGGCAACGCCGGCCACTGAAAACGAAACACCGCTCCCGCGCCGTTTCCTAGTGAGTCGACCGAAATGCGGCAATTTTGCTGTTCCACCAATTTCTTTACCAATGCCAGCCCCATGCCGCTGCCTTCCACGTCGTCGCGCCGTTTCAACGTCTGGAACAATTGGAAAATTTTATCGTGGAATTGGGGCAGTATCCCCGGGCCGTCATCACGGACGACGAAATCCACGAAGTCCCCTGCACGCATTGCGGACAGGACCACCTCGCCGTTCGGTTTGTCGTGGTGCTTGATGGCATTGTTGATGAGGTTTCTCAGAACCTGTTCCAGCTGCGCGCTCGCCGTGACCCGCACCGAGAGGTCGCCTTCCGCTCGAACCCGCATGTGAGCCGGCGGATTCAGCACCTCGACGATACTCGCGAAGATGTCGCCCAAGTTGGTTTCACCGGCCGCTGTCTCGGTGCGGCCCACCCGCGAATAGGTGAGCAGATCATCGAGCAGCTTTTCCATGCGGTTGATCCGGCTTTGCATGAGCTCGAGCAGCGTTCGCGACTCGTCCGAAAGATCGTGCAAGTCTTGCTCGAGCCATAAGGCGGCACTCTTGATTCCGTGCAGCGGTGTCTTCAGATCATGTGAGGCGATGTACGCAAACTCCTCGAGATCGCGATTGGACCGCTTCAACTGCTCATTGTTGTCGCGCAACGACAACTCCGAGATCTTCCGATCGGTAATGTCTATCACTGCGCCATGAAACAACACCGCGTGGCCCGCCCCGTCGGACTCGACGCGCCCGCGCGCCTGCAGCCACCGGAATACCCCGCCGCTCTGCCGGACCCGATATTCGATATCGTAGGCACCGCAGAGTTCGATCGCGCGTCCGAGGGCATCCGCGACCTCGGTGCGATCGTCCTCATGAAGGACTTGCAGATAGGCCGCCACGGGCAATCCGGCCGCCGCCGCACTCCCGTCGAGCGAGAACATGCGGGCTGTGAATTGGTCGGCAATCAAGCGGTCGCTGGCGAGATCCCAGGTCCAGGTCCCGACTGAACTGGCCTCGAGCGTCGACTTCAGCCGCGCTTTTGTCAGCCGCAGCGACTGTTCAACGCGCTTTAATTGATCGACATCGGTGCACGTGCCAAACCACTGCACCAACCGACCCTGCGAATCGTTCATCGGTTGACCGCGGGTGAGAAAGTTGCGGAACGTTCCGTCTGTCCCGCGCAATGGAAACTCCATCTCGAACGGCTGCGCGAGCGCAATCGCGTCGCGCCACTTGCGCAGCACGGTCGGCAGTACGGCTGGGTCATGCACGCTCTGCCATCCCCAGCCTTCCATCTGCTGCGGCGTCGTACCAGTGTAATCGTGCCAGCGCTGGTTGTACCAGAAGAGGAATCCGTCGGCACGGGCCATCCAGGCGAGTTGCGGAATGGCGTTGGCCATCGTGCGGAACCGTTCTTCGCTTTCCCGCAGCTCGCTCTCCGCCTGCCGGCGCTCGGTGATGTCCTGGATGGTAATGAAGCTCAGGGCGACCTTGCCGTTGTCGTCGTAGATGGCAGAGCCGTTGTAGCTGGCGAAGAATTCGTGCTGGGTTTCGCGCCGGCGCGCCCGCAGCACCTGGTTTTGAACACGTTCCCCACGGGCAACCCGGGACAGCGGCCACTCATCGAGGTTGAGCGCACGCCCCTGCTCATCCCAGCCTTCCCAGCTGACCGGCAAATCCTGAGTTCTGATGGATCCCGTGGCGTTCGGATCGAAGCCATGGATGCGCCTGGATGCCGGGTTCTGGTAGAACGCGTTCCCCCTGGCATCGATGAGCATGACTCCTTCGGACATGTGTTGCAGCACCGAGGAGAGCTTCTTCTCGTTCACCCACGCCATCACCGCTTTGTGCCTTGCCACCAATACACTGATCGTTCCAAGGACGATGAGCGTGCCGACGCTCAGTAGCATGGCGATGGATCTTCGGTGCGCGACTTTCCCGTAAACCGGATCGAGCATGAAGGGTCGGGCGAGCGGGCTGGAGAATATCCAGATAAGACCGGTGGATATGCTGACCACCGCGATTGTCAGAAAGGGCAGGAACCAGCTTGGCAGGCTCGGCTTGTCCACCATATCGCGCTGCCACAATGCGGCGATTCCAGCGATGAAGATGAGCAGAAACCCCGCACAGGAACGTATCGACATTCCCACGGCCTGCGTCCATCCGTAGGCGCTCTTGAGGCCGACCAGGTACCCGAGCAGCGCGAGGAAGGCGATTCCGCCGGCGAGCGTTTTCAAAACGACGGCGGCGGCGGTTGCGGCGCCGGCGTCCCGCTCCGGCCTGGCCATGAGGACTTGGGCGGCGCATACGAGAAGAAAGCACGCAATCGTATTGCCCGACATGCGTCCAGGGTAAGGCGCATCGAGGCCGACGAACGGCACCGCAAACAGCGTGTCGATGCCCAGGTTTTGACCGAGCGCATATTCGGCCAATTCGGCGCCCGCAAGACAGGTCACGACGACCGCCACGGCCATCACGACGCTGCGGCGCCGCAGTACCAAGCCCAACTCTCCCACTGCCAACAAAATGAAGATCAATGCCGTGTTGAAATGGGTGGGCGCATCGGGGAAGAACTGGACGAGGAGGGGGATGCGCGCCCACCATCCGATGCAAATCGACACACTGTTGCCGATGATGAAAAGCGCGGTGCCCGCCACAATCCAATCTGCTGTCGAGAGGCGACGATGAGCTCGCACCGGAATGCTCGCCCGTTCAAGCTCGCCACGTAGCGCTTGCTCCATGAATGACCTGCTGTTTTGGGTTCACTCCGGGCGGGGTGCCCGTCCATGCACGCGCGACAAACAGTCCCTCAATGACTATCGACCGAGTGTGAGCAAGGGACCCTATACGGTTACGGCCGCCGGGGATGTAGGGAGAACCCTGTCAGCGAGCGGCATGCACGGTAAAGTTTCGTGTTCTGTCGAGCACGTCACACGCTGCGCTGTCCGGTGCACAGGCGTCGGCGCGGCGATGATGCTGCTCGAAGCGGCGCCATACGTCCGACCGGACACATCGGTGGCCAACCCCCCGGGCGATTCATCACGTCTGCGGCCGCATTGAGGACGGGTGGCGGGAGAAGAATTGCCAGATCAGCTCGCTCGCCTTCAGGCCATTGGCCGCTCGCGCGCCGCGCGATCCCGGCCAGATGTGCCCGCCGCCCCGCTCGAGCGGCGCGTCGGTGCGATAGAACACGATTTCCGTGCCGGACGCGCAGTTCCGGTAGCGCAGCAAGGTGACGGTGGGCGAAAGGCGCTTCTGCACCGGCAGCGGCGGGCACTGATCGATCTGCGCCCAGCGGCCGAGTGCGGCCGGCACGCCGTAGCTCCAATAGTCATAGCCGCCGCCGTCGTAGGGATTGACCGGATCACGCACGCCGTGAAACACCAGCAGCGGCACCGGCCGTTCGGGCTCGCAGCTCGCCGGGTCTGGCTGCCCGGCATCGGACTCGGAGGCGAGCCCCGCGCGCACGCCCGCAACCGCCGCCACGGCGGCCAGCCGTCCGGCCAGGCGGCAGGCGAGCAGTGACGCCATGCGGGCGCCGCCGGACATGCCGGTGGCGTACACACGGTGCGCGTCCACGCAGGCCGCGGCACTGATCTGATCCAGGGCATCGCTGATGAACTGCACCTCATCCGGCGCATCATCCGGCACGGTCACGTTGCCGATCAAAGGCACGCCCGGGATGTTCCAGAAGTGGCCGGCCGGCGGCTGCGTGCGCTGCACGCCGCCATCCGGATTCGCCACCAGGAACCCGTGGCGATCCGCGACGGCCGACAGGCCGGAGAGCGCGGCCTGCGACGCGCCGCTGCCGCCGCTGCCGTGCAGGTCGAAGACCAGCGGCAGCTTTGCGGCCGTGGCGCTGCGCGGCACATACAGGCGCAGCGCACGTTCCTGTCCACCCGAGTGCACGATGAACGTCCGCCATCCTGACGGGCTGCGCCACGCCGCGCAATCCGCCTGCGCCGCCGATGCCGTTACCGATGCCCCTGCCGCTGACGCGGCCGCCAGGATCGCGAACCACAGGATCGAGCAGGGGACTTTGCCTCTCACCCGCCCAGTATACGATCGCAACCCGCCTGCGCTAAGCTCGAATTCCACGAACGGACTGTGCCGTGACCGAAGCCCGCCCCAGCATTGCCGACAAGCGACGTACGTTTCGCCAGATGCACGAAGCGGGCTGCTTCGTCATTCCCAATCCCTGGGACCTCGGCAGCGCGCGCTTTCTGCAAAGTCTCGGCTTCAAGGCGCTGGCGACGACGAGTTCCGGCCTCGCCTGGTCGCGCGGCCGGCCCGATGGCGGCCTCGCGCTCGGCAGCGTGCTAGCCCATCTGCACGATATCGTCGACGGCACCGACCTGCCGGTCAATGCCGACTTCGAAAGCGGCTTCGCCGGCGATGCCGCAGGGGTCGCGCACAATGTGCGGCTGGCGCTCGAGAGCGGCGTCGCCGGAGTCTCGATCGAGGATTCGACCGGCGATCCGGCACAACCGCTCCATGATCCCGGCACCGCGGTCGACAGGATTCGGGCGGCGCGCAAGGCCATCGACGCGGCCGGCGGCGATACGGTCCTGGTCGGGCGTGCCGAGTGCTTCCTGGTCGGCCGGCCGGATCTCGATGAGACCATCGGCCGGCTGAAGGCGTACGCCAACGCCGGTGCCGACTGCCTGTATGCGCCCGGGCTGCGCACGCGGGATGACATTGCGGCGCTCGTCGCCGCGCTCGCGCCACGCCCGGTGAATGTGCTCATCGGCTGGGCGGCCGATCTGACGGTGCGTGATCTGACGGCGCTCGGCGTCCGTCGCATCAGTGTCGGCGGAGCGCTGGCGCGCTGCGCGTGGGGCGCATTTGCGCGTTCCGCAACGCTGCTCGCCGAACAAGGGACGTTCGACGGGTTCGCCGATGCGTATCCGGGCGCGGCTCTCGATTCCTTGTTCCGCCTGTCTTAAAACGGCGACCGTCCGCGGAAAAAATCTGCCTGCAGAACTGTCTCCTGCGCACGACGTGCGAATCCCGCGACATATGGCCCGCTCGCCGTTGCGGACCTAATCTCCCTTTACAGAATGCTGACGGACACCTGGAGGCATTCGGAATCATTGTCGATCTTCAGGAGGATTTGAATATGAAATGGCTCGCCATTTGTGCCTTATTTTTAGCAGCGGGTGCGGCGCACGCGCAGAACACGCCCACGGCGCCCACCTGCAATCCGGGAGATTACGCTCCCACCGTCAATTATCACGTCGGCGTATCGCCCAATGGGTCGATTGTCGGGTTCATCTGGTGCAACGATTCCACGGAAGGATTGAAGCAATGGGGCTGGGCGTGGAATCCCACGGCAAATCCCACGAGCGCCTGCGCGGCCAATGTCGCGAACAAATCGGCGGCACTCGCCTTGCTGGCGGTCTGGTCGAATTGCATGACCGCCACGAATCTGTCGTCGGACGAATCCCTCGCCATTTCGCAGCTCGAGCACAAATGGATGCCGCATTTGGCGGTCGCTTCCGGTAACGGAGGCACGCACACCGCATGGAACTATTCCGCCTGCAGCGGGCTGACCTGCACACCGGTCAATTCCGGACAACGCATTGCGAGCGGCGTTCCGTGCTCGATGCCGGGCGGCGTTGCGACCACCCAACCGGCGCCGAATCTCTATTACAGCGTGGCCGGACAGACCAGCACCACCGGCGCGGTGCTGCCGTCCGGGACTTACTCGCCTTGTGTCGCGGTGCCGACGCCGCTAACCGGCTGGTAAGCTCTCGGCCCGGGAGCCGATGTTCCCACCCGCAAATCCGGTGTCTCCAAAACCCAAGGAGGCACCGGATTTTTCTTTTTCAGCCCATCGAAGTGACGTGATCCGGTGTCACCTTGAAAATCACCCGCACTTCACCCGGCTGTCGAAAGGGGTATGTGTCCTGATCCAGATACTTCTTGGCCATCTTGTCGATGTGTGCGTCCGCACCACTGGTCGTGCGTTCGCTCACATGACCACGGACTTCGAGGTATCGATACGGGTTGTCAGGGTCGATGATCGACAGGGACACCCGGCCATCGCGCTGCAGGTTCTTGTCCTTCTGTCTCCCGGCCGCCGTGTTGACGACCACCTGTTTGCCATCGTAGTCGATCCACACAGGGGTCACCTGCGGTTGGCCGCCGGGCATGAGCGTTGCCAGATGCGCAAACGCCCTCTTGGTGAACAGATCCAGATACTTGTCGGGAATGGCCGGCGTGGTCATTGGGGTCTCCTTGTTAGCGACGGTGGTGGCGTACAGGAACCTGCACCCGCTGCAGGAGAGGGACCGCGTGGTTGACGTCGCCGCCGGGGAATATCCTAACGGGGCTGCCCGGCCAATCCAACTCGCGCTATACTTAAGCATATGCTTAACAAATTGACGGCCCTCGACAAGACGTTTCAAGCGCTCGCCGACGCCACCCGGCGGGCGATTCTCGCCGAACTGACCCGGGGGCCGAGTTCGGTCAGTCAATTGGCGCGGCCGATGGCCATGTCGCTCCCGGCCGTGATGCAGCATCTGGCCGTGCTCGAGGAATCGGGGCTGGTCCGATCGGAGAAGATCGGGCGCGTACGCACCTGTCGCATCGAACCGAAGGCTCTCGGCATGGCGGAGCAATGGATCAGTCAACGGCGGTCGGAGTGGGAAAGACACTTCGACCGCTTGGGCGAGTATCTGGAAACACTCAAGTAAGGAGGAACCAACGTATGGCAGACGCAAGTAGCAGATCCGGCGCGCGTTCGGTGGTGCACGCCATGTTCAGCATCGAACGCACGTACGGCGTGCCGCGTTCCCGCGTTTTCAAAGCGCTGACCGACCCGGCAGCCAAGGCACAGTGGTTCGCAGGAGGGAAAGGCTACACCCAGCTGGCCCGCCAAATGGATGTGCGGCCCGGTGGCCGTGAACATCTCCAGGGGCGCTGGGACACCGGCGTCGTGTCCACCTTTGATGCAATCTACCACGATGTCGTGCCGGACGAACGCGTCGTCTATTCGTACGAGATGCACCTGGACGATCGCAAGATTTCGGTCTCTCTCTCCACCTTCGAGCTGAAAACTGCGGGCACCGGCACCCGCCTGGTGATGACCGAGCAGGGAGCTTTTCTGGACGGCTACGACGATGCCGGTTCGCGCGAGCGGGGCTCGAACTTCCTGCTCGATGCGCTCGGCAAATTCCTGCAATAAGCCGCAGCCGCAGGAGCTAACCGCCATCAATGAACCGGATGCAGCGTGGTATTGAAGAGATATTGACTGTCGAAATCGGTGCGGTCGCCGGCCCTCTTGTTCGTCACCGGCTGCAGCCGCGCGGTGAGCGGCTTGTGCCATTTCCAGGCCAATGCCGCCACGTCGCTGTAGATCTTCACCAGGCGTTCTTCGCTGATGTCGCCGGGCAGCGGCACGGTGTCGAGTCCCGTGCCGCACACCGACGAATACGCGAGCAGTGAATCGATCTCGTAGGTGTTTTCCGCCCAGCGCTGCGCGAGACGCTTGTCTTCCATCACCGGCAGCATCAACCCGGAATAGCCCACCTGCTTCACCCGCACCGCCTTGACGGCCGTGGTGATCGCAAGCGCCGCGGTCATGGTGCCGCTCGAGCCGAACGGTGCGCCCGTGTAGCGCTCGATCGCATCCCCGATCGACGCGTCGGCCAGCGGCGCCGGCGTGGGATCCACACCGACGAACTCCCATCCGCTCGATGCCGCGACCGCATTGCCCACTTCCTCGCCCACCCGCGCGTGGATCGTCAACTGCCGTGCCAGCTCGGCGACGGACGCATCGAAGTCGCCATGCGTTGATCCGAATACCTGCTGCACGACGCTGGCGCCTTCGAATCCCAGCGAGAACCGCCTGCCGGCGCCGGTATGATAGGCGCCGGGATAGAAGGGGCCGAGCGGCTTGAGCATCGCGGTCGCCGCAAACAGAAAGGTACCCTGGCTGTGTGCACTGTGGTCGGCCACGTAACGCACGAGTCTTGCCGACTCGCGGATCGTCTTCCAGTGGATGCCGTCGTCGTCCGCGATGATGACACTCGCGTTCAAATGCGGCAGGGTCGAGAGCACCTGCGCCAGGAGGCGCATGGCCGCGGGATCGTCGGTGTCGTGCAGCATGGCCGGACCGACGTTAGGCATGAAGCCATCCTTCTGCGACAGATCATCGAGCGCCCGAAGGAACGCCAAGGCCTGCGGATCGGAAAGCCCGTGCACGAGCTCGGCGAACGGCTGCGTCACGATTCGCACGGTTTGCGTCTCGTAGCCACGCCGGGCGAATTCAGCTTTCGCGGCGCTGAGCACCTGCATCGCGTCCTCGATCTGCTTTTGGTACGTCGATCGATCGAGGCGCACGAACGCCGTGATGGTGCGGACATTCGGTCTGGATTCGTCCGCGGCTGCGCTCGCCGTGCCGCAGCCGGGTCCACAGACGGTGGCGAGTGCCCAGAGGACGGGGATGGTGATCAGGTGTCTCATGGCTTCGCGAGCGCGCTTTCGGAATGTCGAAGGCGCATAGTAAACTCAAACCATGCAATCGGCGACCACCTCTGAGCTTACCGGATTTCGCATCACGAGGTCCCTCGGAGTCGTCGTCGTGGAGCCCGTACCGCAATAGACGGCGTCCTTTCAACTGGGGGATACACCTTGCTCGGTCTGATGCAGCAACACCCGCTGTTGATCTCCTCGCTGATCGAACATGCCGCGCGCGCCCATCCGGACGTGCCCATCATCTCGCAGATGCCGGACGCCGCGCCGCACCGCTGCACCTACACCGACATTGATCGTCGTGCCCGTCAACTTGCCGGTGCACTGACCGCCCTTGGGGTGCGCGAAGGCGATCGGGTCGGAACCCTGGCCTGGAACGGTCACCGGCACCTGGAGCTGTTTTTTGGCGCGTCGGGCATGGGCGCGGTGTTGCACACCGTCAATCCGCGGCTGTTTCCCGAACAAATCGAATTCATCATCAATCACGCAGAGGATCAGCACCTGTTTTTTGACATAGGCTTCATCGCGCTCGTCGAGCAACTGGCTCCGCGTCTGCGGTCGGTGAAGTCCTTAGTTGCCATGGCCGGACGCGCCCAGATGCCGGCGTGCTCGATGCGCGCTCTTCTCTGCTATGAAGAGCTGCTGGCCGCACAGGACGCCGGGTACCGCTGGCCGCGGCTCGATGAGAACGCCGCCTCATCGCTGTGCTACACATCCGGGACCACCGGCAATCCGAAGGGCGTGCTGTATTCGCACCGCTCGACGGTCTTGCACACGATGGCGGTGTGCATGGCCGATAGTATCGGCCTGTCCGCCCGCGACACGCTGTTCATTGCCGCTCCCATGTTTCATGTCAATGCCTGGGGCACACCGTACGCCTGTGCCATGGTCGGCGCCGGCATGATCCTCCCAGGATCGGCACTCGACGGCGCCAGCATTTACCGCTCGATGTGCGAGGAAAAGGCCACGGCGGCGCTCGGCGTGCCGACGGTTTGGTTGGCATTGCAGCAGCATGTCGCCTCGCAGAATCGGCAGCCGCGGCAGGAACTTCGATTGAATCGGGTGCTGATCGGCGGTTCGGCGGCGCCGCGCGCCGTGGTGGAGGTGTTCGAACGGGATTTCGGAGTCCGTGTGCTGCACGGATGGGGCATGACGGAGACCTCGCCGCTCGCGAGCATCGGCAGGCCGCTGCGCAAACATGAAGACGATTCCGTGGAACAGCGGATCACACTGCAGACCAAACAGGGCCGTGTTCCCTATGGAGTGGAGGTCAAAATCACCGACGATGCGGGAAATGAACTGCCACGCGACGGTGCGGCCTGCGGTCATCTGCAGGTGCGGGGTCAGTGGATCGCCAGCGGTTATTTCCGCGGTGAAGTCGGCCCGATCGTGGATGCAGAAGATTGGTTCGACACGGGGGACATCGCAACGATCGATGCCGACGGCTACATCCAGATCACCGATCGCGCCAAGGATTTGATCAAGTCGGGAGGCGAGTGGATTTCATCGATCAGTCTGGAAAATGCGGCGGTGGGACACCCGTCGGTGGCGGAGGCGGCGGTGATTGCCGTCGCGCACCCGAAATGGCAGGAGCGGCCCTTGATGATCGTGGTCAAAAAGCCCGGCTGCGAGATTTCCAAGCAGCAGCTGCTCGACCATCTCTCGGGCCAGGTGGCCAAATGGTGGCTCCCGGACGATATCGTCTTTGTCGCTGAGATTCCGCACACCGCCACGGGCAAGATTCAAAAGATGAAATTGAGGGAGCGCTTCGGCAAGACTGTCTGGGGAGATCGATAGTTGACGCATATCCGTTGCGCAGCCCGCTACAACGTGAGGTGCAGAAACTGGTTGAAGGTGCTGCGCTGGTAGTCGGCGAACTCGGCGCCGTCGATGAATCCCCGGCGCCTGTAGAGCGACAGAGCCGGTTCAAAATAGGCGCCGCTGCCGGTTTCAAGGCTGAGTCGGGTCATGCCACGGGATCGGGCGATGCCGATGAGGTGTTCCAGCAGTGCCGCAGCGACGCCGCGGCGCAAGAAATCGGGATGGGTGCGCATCGATTTCAATTCGCCGGCGCGGGCACCGAGATCCTTCAAGGCCCCGATTCCGGCGATCCGGTCGGCATGCCATGCGGACCATACCGAGACTTTAGGGTCGGTCAGCCCCGAGAAATCGAGAGCGAACACGCTGCCGGGCGGAGAGTGGGCATGCATGCCTTCGAGGTGTAGCCGCACCAGATCGCGCGCCGGCTTGCCGGAAAGGTTCTCCGGTCGGATTTCCCAAGCGCTCGCCGCCATCCGGCTCAAGCGCTGCTCCGTTGTGGCACCGCACCGGAGGCCTTGCCCGTACGGCCGAATTTTCTCTTGTAATAGCCCACCCAGATGAAAATACCCGGCACTCCGACGGCGCTCGGCCACAACCAGCGGACCTCGACCGGCAGAAAGTGAAAGTTGACCACCGAAAATGCCGACACCGCCGCGATGTACGAACCGATCATGCCTGCCATGTGCGAGTACCACCAGAATTTCCGGTCTGCCGGCGGATGGATGAACTTCCACAGGTCATTTGCCGACAGCAGCATGCCGATCACTCCGAAGACCACCGCCACCACGCTCAACTGCATCCAAACCGGATTCGGGCGTACCACACCCAGCACGATCAACGCCGCGCTGCCCAGCAATGCCAGCACCGCAGCCGCCCAGTCGATGGCGCGCGGCCCCTGCCCCTGTAGCGGGTTCTTGCGGTACAGCACCCGGTACCCGCGAAAGGCCGCGTAGAAGCTGAATACCGCAATGAATGCCAGGAACAGGATCGGCCGCCACAAAGCAAGCACCATGGCGGAGGCGGCGACGACGGCCATTGCCCAAAAGTAGATCTTGCCCCAGCGGCGGTGCGTTTTGCCGCCCTTGGCGGCGAGCAGCGGGATGGGGGCGATGAAGAACGCCACAAAGCCCGCCAGAATGTGCGTCCAGCGCACTGCTTGAACAATCACCGGTAGCGTCGAGCTCATTCGCGATCTCTCCTGTGGTTGACCTTGTCGTTGTCGTGTTTCTCCAGTGCCGCCAGCGACTCATCGCACCAATCCCGCAGCGCTCGCGACTGGTGGGCGCCGTAGGACAGCGTCATCAGCCAGAACGGCCGATCCGCATGGCCCTCATACTGCGAGTGCAGCCGATCCTCTACCTGGCGGTAGGATTGCAGGAACTGCTCCTGCCGCTGACGGAATTGACGCAGATTCTCCCGGCAGGCTTCGCGCGACACCAGCCGCCCGAAGAACAGCTTCAGCAGGAGTTCGTTGCGAAATGGCGGCATCATCGGCGCCTGGGTGAGCCACTCCTTCAGCTTGCGCCGCCCGGTCGGGGTCAGCGCATACACCTGGCGCCCGGCCCGGCCTTTTTGGACGCCCCGCGCGCGCTTCACGAGTTTCTGCGCTTCCAGCCGCTTGAGCGCGGGGTAGATCTGTCCGTAGCTCTCGCTCCAGAAATGCCGGATGCTCTCCTGCACCGTCTTGCGTATGTCGTACCCCGACATCGGATGCAGGCTCAACATCCCCAGAATCGCGTATTTGCCGCCTTGTCTATCCTTCATATATCTGAATGATATATCAGTCAGATATAACGTCAAGCTGGAAAACTTGATGCCATGGCGGCGGGTGGATATTCTTCGGGCCAACCCCACAGGCCGGAGAACGCCATGAGCGCTGAATCAAAGAAGAAGTTTTTGGTGTTGTATCTCGTCCCGGCCCAGGTCTTGGCCGATTGGGCCAAGACGGATCCGGCGACGCGCAAGGCCGCCGAGGAGAAAATGCGCGCCGAATGGGACCACTGGATGCACGAGCACGTGCAGATGATCAGGCTGACGGAAGCGGCCGGAAAGACCAAGGACGTCACCTCGAGCGGCATCGCAGACACCAAGAACGACATCATGCTGTATTCGATCGTCGAGGCGGACTCGCATGAGGTCGCGGCCAAAGCCTTTGCACGTCATCCGCACCTTTCGATCCCACAATCCTCGATACAGGTGACCGAGGTCCGGCCGCTTTGAACGCAGCCGCGGTTGCTCCGGAGCGTGGCTACGCGCGTTATTTGCGCATCGTGCGCAAGTTGCCGGGCACTGAGGAGTCGACTTCGTACGGAACGCCGGCGATCAAGGTGAAGGGCAAGCTGCTGTCGCGGCTGCGATCGGAGGCTGAGGGCGCGCTCGCCTTGCGGTGCGATCTGCACGATCGGGAGATGCTTCTGCAGGTGGATCCGGATTCGTTTTTTCTGACGGATCATTACCGCGGATATCCGTGGATCCTGATCAGGCTCGATAAGATATCGACGGCGGCCCTGGCGGACGTGGCTGTACGGGCATGGAAATTGGCGGCGCCCAAGACGTTGGTCAGGAAGTACGAGGCGGGGCTGACATGACGGTGGGGTGGTGCGCCTGGATGAGAGTGATCCTGCTGGCCGGCGTGGCGGGGTGTTCGCGCTCGGGCGACGTTTCGACCCAGGCGCCCTCGGCCGGCCTCAACGATCCCACGCAGACCGATATTGGCCGGCTGTACGATCCCAAGGCCTTGGTCGAGTTGCGCAGTCTGCAAGGGTTTCCGGCTGAATTGCAGGCCCAATTGGGGGTGAATGCCACCGGTTACGCCCGGATCGCGGATGTCGGCGAAGACTGCAATCCCACCGCGGCTCACGGCGCCGATCCGGGGCGCTGCTTCATCCTGGGCGGGATCAGCAAGACCAGCGCACTGGTCGCCTTCAAGGTTGCCGACCATGGAGGGCAATCCGGTGGGGCCTCGGCCTATGTGCGGGCGAAGTCCGGCTGGCTCAAGATCCGGGAATGGCGCATCGGGTTTCCGAGCACCCTGCGTCAATTGCAGGAGATGACGAGTTTTCCGCCGGATGATCGCAAACCGCCGGCAGGGTTCGACAAATGCTTCCGCATGGTGGACGGCAAGTGCTCCTATTGAAGGCCGCTCGCAACCGGGCTGTGGCGCACATCGTACCGATACGCGAACGGTCGGCACTGCGGATCCGCAAGCCGGCTGCGGAATCGCCGCGACCCAACCAGGTCCCTCTGCCGAAGTCAGCCACCCATCAGTTCGACGTCGTGGAATTGCTCCTGCAGGAGCGGCAAAGCCACCGATGATTGCGTATGTCGATGCGTCGGTGGTGCTGCGTCTTGCGCTCGGACAACCGAATGCGTTGCCGCAGTGGCGGCAGATCGACCGCGGCGTGTCGAGCGCGTTGATCTGGACGGAGAGTCTGCGCACCCTGGATCGCGTGCGAATCCGTGCCGGGTTATCGGACGTCGACGTGGCGAACCGGCGCGCAACCATTCTGAATCTCATCGATTCGCTCGAACTGGTCGAGGTGGATTCAAACGTTTTGAATCGAGCGGCCCAGCCGATGCCCACGGAGCTCGGCACCCGGGATGCGATTCATCTCGCCTCCGCGCTGCTCTGGAGGGAAGCGATGCAGATTGATCCGGTCATGACCACCCACGACGGAGCACTGGGTCTCGCGGCGCAGGCCCACGGACTGAAGGTGCTCGGGACCTGACGCGATGGCGCGCGAGGCGGTCGTCATCGGCGGCGGGATCGTCGGCACCGCCGCCGCCATCGGCCTGCAGAGGGCCGGCTTCGCCACCCTCCTCGTCGATCCGCAGGCCTCGCCGCCACCGGCCTCCTGGGGCAATGCCGGCCACATCGCCGTCGAACAGATCGAACCCCTGGCCTCGCGCGCCACGCTCGCCTCACTGCCCAAGAGACTGTTCACGGCAGATCCCTCCATTGCCCTGCCGCTGCGTGGCGCCGCATCGTGGCTGCCGTTTGCGTGGCGGTTTGCCCAGGCCACCCGCCCGGCACGCTTCGAACGCGGCAAGACGGCGCTCGGCGCGCTCATGCGGGACGCCATGCCGGCGTGGCGCCGGTTCGTCGCCGCCTTGGGAGCGCCGCAGATCCTGCGTGAGCAGGGACATTTTTTGGTGTGGACCCATCAGGCAAACCGGGCGGCGGCGCGATCGGAGTACGCCGCCAAGGACGGCGGAACGGCGCGCTACCGGGAAGCGCAGTCCGATGAGATCGAAACCCTGACCGCGCTCATGGGCCGTCCGCCTGCCCTTGCCATGCGCTGCTTGGGCAGCGGCCACATCGCCGATCATGCCGATCTGTTTGCCGCCTGCCGCAGCACCTTCACCGGACGCGGCGGCCGCCACCGGGTTTCCCGCGCCGGCCTGACCATCGAGGCCGGCCGGACCATCGACGGCGGCCAGGCCATCGTCGGCGGCCGGGCGAGTGTCATTCTCGAGGACGGCGGGCGGCTGACGCCCGACATCATCCTCGTGAGCGCCGGTGTGCACTCCGCCGCGCTGATGCGCTCCCTCGGCCATCGGGTGCCCCTGATCGCGGAGCGTGGTTATCACCTGCACTCCCCCGGAGATCGATGGCCGGGCGGCCTGCCGCCGGTGGTGTTCGAGGAGTACGCCTTGATCGTCACCCGGTTCCGTTCGGGCGTACGCGCCTCGAGCTTTCTCGAGTTCACGAGCCCGGACGCGCGCGCCGATCCGGCCAAATGGCGGCGGCTGCGCCAGCGCATCACCGCACTCGGATTGCCGTTTGAACTGCCCGGCGAGGAATGGATGGGGTCACGGCCGACGCTGCCCGACTATCTGCCGGCGATCGGCCGCAGCCGCAAGGCGTCGAATGTCATTTACGCGTTTGGCCACCAGCATCTGGGACTGACCCTGGCGCCGGTGACGGCGGAGGCCGTCGTGGCGCTCATCGGCGGCGAGGCGTCGGGCGAGGGTGAGGCGGCGGCCCGCGACGCGGCCGCCCGGCTGGCGGCGTTCGACATCGCTCGGTTCTGAAGGCATCGGTTGGTTCTAAAAGCCCCAGCAGAATGGATCGGCGGGGTCGAGCAGCAGGAGCGCTTCGGCCGTGACATGGGCGGATCCGGTGATGGTCGGCGCCACCTCGCCGCGTTCCCGATTCACCCAACGATACCGGGCGGCGAAGCTGCTGCCGATCAGGCTCTCCTGAATCCAGGTCTCGCCCTCGGCAAGTTGGTCATCGGCGGCGAGGCAGGCAAGTTTCGCACTGGTGCCGGTGCCGCAGGGCGAGCGGTCATACGCCTTGCCGGGACAGAGCACGAAATTCCGGCCGTCGGCTTGCGCATTGGCGGACGGCGCGAACAGCTCGACATGATCCACCTGCGGATGGCCCTGGGAATTGAGCGCCTGGCGCACGCGCCAGGTGAAATCCGTCAAGACCTCGACCTGGTCCGGGTCGATGTGCAGCCCATGCTGATCGATGAGAAAAAACCAATTTCCGCCCCAGGCCACATCGCCCCTCACCTCGCCGAAGCCGGGAACCGTCACGGCGACCTGCCGCGCCAGGCGATGGCTGGTCACATTGTCCACTTCGACTTGGCCGTCGGCGCGCAGCCGAGTGTCGACCGGGCCCACCGGCGTGTCGATTCGATGCGCGCCCGGGCGGCACTGGCCGGCATGGGCCAGGGAGGCGATCAGGCCGATGGTGCCGTGGCCGCACATGCCGAGGTAACCCACATTGTTGAAGAAGATGACGCCGAACTGGCAGTCCTCACGGTTGGGCTTCAACAGCAGTGCACCCACCAATGGATCCGAGCCGCGCGGTTCATTCACGATGGCCGACCGATACTCATCGAAGCGCTCGCGAAATCGCCGCGCCCGCACCTCGAGCGGTCCGTCGCCGAGATCCGGTCCGCCCTCCATCACCAAGCGGGTGGGCTCGCCCGCCGTGTGCGAATCGATCACCCGGATGGTTCTCACAGCGGCCGGGTCGCGCGGGCGCGTTCCACCATGGCCACCACCGCCATGCGGCGCTCGCCGCTCAAGGGCAGGCGCGGCGCACGCACCCGCTCGCAGCCGCGGCCCATGATCTGTTCGGCCAGCTTGATCGACTGCACCAGATCGTGTTCGGCATCCAGGTGCAGCAACGGCATGAACCAGCGGTACAGCCGCCGCGCGCGCTCCAGGTCACCCGCCTTGATGGCCGCAACCAACGCCAGCGATTCGGCCGGAAACGCATTGGTCAGACCCGACACCCAGCCGCTGGCACCCAGGATCAGTCCCTCCAGCGCGATGTCGTCGAGTCCCGCGAACAAAAGATACCGGTCCGCGAACTCGTTGATCAAATCGGTGAAGCGCCGTGGGTCGGGGGCCGATTCCTTGATGGCCACGATGTTGGGCACCGCGGACAGATTGCGCAGCGTCTCGAAGTCGATGTTCACCCGATACGCCGGCGGATTGTTGTACAGCATGATGGGCAGGGAGGTGGCCGCGGCCACGGTGCGGAAGTGATTCTCGAGTTCGGCGCGCGCGGGGACATAGACCATGGCCGGCAGCACCATCAAGCCGTCGACGCCGATGGCCTCGGCATCGCGCGCATAGGCGGCGGCGCCCGCCGTCGTGAACTCCGAGACCCCCGCGATCAGAGGCACCGTGCCGCCCACCGCCGCCACCGCCGCTTGGAGCACCGCGCGCTTCTCCGCGCCGCTCAGGGAATTGTTCTCCCCCACCGTGCCGAGCAGCACCATACCGTGCACGCCATCGCGCACCAATGCCGATTGCACCGCCTGGGTGGCCTCGATGTCGACGCCGAGGCCGGCGTCGAACTGGGTGGTGGCCGCGGGAAAGACGCCGGACCAGGCGGGCTTGCTGGGATTCATGTCGCCCTCGCCGCGGTCATGATAGGGCCGCGAGGAGGGTCAGGGCGTGTTGTCTGAGCTCGAGTCACTCAGCTCGCCGGTGGCGCTTTGTACGTAGTTCGGCAGGCCCATCTTCTCGAGCAGCCCCAATTGCTCTTCGATGAAATCGATGTGCGCTTCCTCGCTCTTTTGGATGTGCACCAGCAATTCGCGCGTCACATAGTCCTTCACGGACTCGCAATAGGCGATGGCTGCGGCGTACATCGGATGCGCCGCCAACTCGCGCTTCAGATCACAGCTCAGCACCTCGGCGACGTCTTCGCCGATGTACAGCTTGCCCAGATCCTGCAGGTTGGGCAGGCCATCGAGGAAAAGGATCCGCTTCACCAAGCGGTCCGCATGCCGCATCTCGTCGATCGATTCCTCGTACTCCAGCTTACCGAGGCGCTTCATGCCCCAGTTATCGAGCATGCGTGCGTGCAGAAAATATTGATTGATCGCGGTCAGTTCGTTCTTGAGCGCCTCGTTGAGAAATTCCAAGACCCTTGCATCACCCTGCACGGTAGCCCCTCCGCCTGCGGTTTGAACGCAACGGGAGTTTACGCTCGAATGCGGCACCCGGGCACATCGGGCGCATCCGATGCGCGCGGGACCTCAGGCCTCGTCAGGCTGGCAATCCCTTCCCATTGCCGGGGAAAAACGCCGCAGCCTGGGTGCACTGCTCGCGCGCACTCAAACTGTCGGACAGGACGCGCCTGGCGTCCGGCAGGCACTTACCACAGCAGCTGCCCAGCCCCAAGCGCCGGGTGAGGTCGCGCGTACACGTCGCGCCATCCCTGACGGCGGCCCGGATGTGCTTCTCCGACACGGCTTTGCAGACACAAACGATCATCAGCGAAGTATGAACGCAAATGCGAATGATTGTCAATACCATTTGCGCGAGCCTCAGGCCGGTCACGGGCTGACCGTCACCTCGACCCGGCGGTTTCGCCAGTCCTCATCGCCGCGGCCCACGGGGGCCTCGAGTTCCCATTGGACCTGCGTCACCGCCGCATCGATGCCGAGGGCCTGAAGAATGCCCGCCACCTTCTTCGCACGGGCCTCCGCCAATGGCGGCTTCTCCGCAAGGTCGCTGCCGTCCGACAGCCGCGAGTCGCCGCGATGGCCGGTGACCCGCACGCGCCTGGCCGCGGCCGCCCGCGCGTAAACGGCGAGTGCCTTGAGCTTCACCATGTCCGGGCCCGAGGCGCGGTCGCTGTCGAAGGGATAGGTGATGACCAGCGTGCGCTCCTCGTAGGGCGGCGCCGGCGGCGGTGGCGCCGGCGGATCCAGGATCGCGGGCTGGATCGACAGGCGCGGATCGAGCGCGGCCCGCCGCGCCAGATCCTGCGCCGCCGCGCGCTGCTCCGGCGTTCCACTGTTGTACACGCCGCCGGCGACGCCCTTGTTGATTCCGTCGAAGGGCATGACGACATTGCAGCTGGCATCGAGCTCCGCCGCCACGGCCGGCAGGCCGGATTGCAGCAGCCAGGCGGCGGCCAACAGGCCCCCGGCGAGCGGCAGACGGGCGCTGGGCGGCTGTCGGGCGCGGCGGCTCATAGGACGCTCAGAAAATTGACCAGATCCTGCTTTTCGGTTTCGGTGTACCCGATGTTGAAGCGCCTATCGTAGAAATCGACGAGCTCACGCAGATTGGCCGCGGAGCCGTTCATGAAATACGGCGCGCGGGCGGCGAGGCTGCGCGACTGCTGCGTCATGCTGGCGCCGACGTCCGCGCATTTGCCCGTGATCAGCGCCCGGCCCGGATCGTGCGTGAACATGACCCGCCCGAGATACGACTGCGGCACCGCGCCGGATTCGCAGACCACCTTGAACAGCGGCAGATCCGGACGCGCATTGGCCCACGGCAGATTGTTGAGCCCCAAGTCCATGTAGCCCGGCGCCAGATCCATGCCCATGAGTAGGGTGTTGTGGCAGCCGCTGCCGCAGGAGCGCTTGAACGGGTTGCCGAGGCCCTTGTCGTTGTACTTGCCCACGTCGCTGATGAGGAAGCGGCGCAGGTAGAACACGTCCGCGCCGCGCGCAATCGACTCGCGCCGGGCGCGCTGCACGGATTGATCGGTGCCCGGCTGGGAGTCCGCGCCTGCCTTGAGGTCCGCGCCCACCCGGGCGTCCGCGGCCGGCTGCTGCCACATCGCGAACGAACCGAAGATGCGGTTGATGGGATTATTGCCGAGACGCGCGGGCGCGCCGCTGTGCAGCGCCTCGGGCCCCAAACCGGGCGGCGCGCCCGGCGCGGTGAGCTCGCCGGCGACGGCATCGACGCTCTGGGCGGCGTACACCTGCCGCTCGAACGACTCGACCGGACTGGCCAAACTGATCCGCGATGATCGGGCACGCTGGGAGGTACGCTTCGTGCCCGCGTGGATCGACGATGACAGCGCGCCCCGGATCCTCGACTCCGCCGATGCACGATTCACCGAGGTCGCCGCCTTCCTGTCGCAGAGCTCACGGCAGGCCGGATTGAACGCCGAGATTCTGGTGCAGGGCGGCGAATTGCGTATCATCGCAGGGGCATGAGTCTTCAGGAATTGTTCCCCACCCGCGTCTACTGCGCCCCGCTGCAGCGGGGCGCGACGGCGGGCTTGAATCGGCAGATGCTCAAGGAGGGAAGGCAGCTGAGGGCCGACGATGCGGCCGGCCGGCGCTGGTCGCAGAAGAATTATCCCGGCGGCTACACCTCGTATGCCTCGGCCCACCGGCTGCAGGACATGTCGCCCACCTTCGCCGCCTTGGAGCACCGGCTCAGGCCCCACGTGACGGCATTTGCGCAGGCGGTGGACTGGGACCTGCGCGACTGCCGGCTGGAGATGACCGACTGCTGGATCAACTTCATGCCCCGTCGCACCCGGCACGATCTGCACCTGCATCCGCTGTCGACGGTGAGCGGCACCTACTACGTGCGGGTGCCTCGGGGCAGCCCGGGGATCAAATTCGAGGACCCGCGGCTCGATCGGTTCATGGCTGCACCGCCGAAGTCGGCGCGCTGCCGGGTCGGGAACCGGCCCTGGGTGACGCTGCCGGCGGTTGCCGGTCAACTCGTGCTGTTCGAGAGTTGGCTGCGCCACGAGGTGGCACCGAACCCGGTGCCGGCCGAGCGGGTGAGCGTGAGCTTCAATTATCACTGGTTCCAAGCGCGATGACCGGTACGATCACCCGTCGTGATTTTGTCGGCGGATCGGGCGTTCTCGGCATGCTGTCGCCGCGCACGGCGTTCGAACTCGCAGCCGCCGAATCCGGGCCGGGCCATGCGCAGGGTGGAGAGATCATGATCGACCGGGGATTCCTCAGGCTGCGCGAAGGACTGGTCCACTATCGTTATGCGGGGCAGCGCCACTCCGCCGGGCGCCTGCCGCTGTACCTGGCGCATGCCGGCCCCGGCTCCTCGCTGGGCATGGTGGGCTTGATGACCGAATTCGCCGCCGCGCGCCTCACCGTGGCGCCCGACATGCTCGGCAACGGAGATTCCGCCAGGCCCGCGCGCGAGGACACCGACATGGAGTACTACGCCGATTGCGCGGTCCGGATCCTGGATCTGCTGCAGTTGGATCGGGTCGACTTCTACGGCAGCCACACCGGTGCGCAAATCGGCTGCGAGCTCGCGGTCAGGTGGCCCGATCGCATCGGCAAGCTGGTGCTCGACGGCCTGCCGTTGTTTCCCGAGGATCTCAAGCAACAGCTGTTGGCGCGCTACGCGCCCGCGGTCGAGCCCGATGATTACGGCGGCCATCTCGTGTGGGCGTGGAACTTCGTCCGCGACCAGTTTCTGTACTGGCCGCATTACGCGCACGACGCGCAAAACCGGCTGGCCAACGGCCTGCTGCCCCCGAAGGACCTGCACCTCGGCGTGGTCGACGTGCTCAAGGCGCTCGACACCTATCGCATCGCCTATCAGGCGGCGTTCGCGCAGGACGTGCGCAGTCTGCTGCCGCGCATCCGCTCACCCGTGCTGCTCACGGCCACCGAGCGCGATCCGCTGCACATCTATCTCGACGAGGTGGCGCGCCTGCTGCCCGGAGCCGGCAAGATTCTCTTCGGGCGCCAGGCCGGTGCCGCCGACCGGGTGGCGGCGATCAGAGAATTCCTCGATGCGTGAGGTCCTTGCGCGGTTCGATGCGTGAGATGGGATCCTCGCGCGGTGCCGCGTGACCCGCCTCTGTGTGATGGCGTACATACACCCCCCGCCCGCTGGACGTAGTCTCGGCTCCGACCCTCACCACCCGAACCAGGACAACGCCCATGAGCGCACGCTATCACGGCATCGTTTGGATCGACCATCGCCAGGCGAATGTCTTTCAAATCAGCACCACCGAAGAATCCAAGATCACCATCAACTCGCACGTCTCCGTGCAGCGGCTGCATCATCAAAACGCCGCGATGAATCCTCATCCGGTCGACACGCAGTTCTTCGGACGCATCGTTGCCGCTTTGAATCACACGGGCGGCACATTGATCGCCGGACCGGGGGAGGCCAAGTTCGAGCTGAATCGCTACCTGAAGCGGCATCGTCCGGACCTCGACGCCCAGGTGTATGGGGCGGACACCCCTGATCCGCCCGGCGATGCCGGACTGGTCGCTCTCGCCCGCGAGTACTTTCAGATGGCGGCCTGACCACCGCATGCAGGCGATGGTCCTCGACAAACTTCACGCGCCGCTGGTCTGGACGGCGCTGCCGGACCGGCGGCCGGCGGCCGGAGAAATTCGGATCAAGGTGCTCGCCTGCGGCGTGTGCCGCACTGATCTGCACGTCGTCGACGGCGAACTTCCCCACCCGCAGATCCCCATCATCCCCGGCCACGAGATCGTGGGCCGCATCGATGCGATCGGCGCCGGCGTCGCGGATCTGCAGATCGGAGAGCGCGTCGGAATCCCCTGGCTCGGACACACCTGCGGCGTCTGCCCCTACTGCCGGATGCAGCGCGAGAATCTCTGCGATCATCCGCTGTTTACCGGCTACACGCGCGACGGCGGCTATGCAACCGCGGCGGTCGCCGATGCGCGATTCGCCTTTCCGTTGGGCGAACGGGGCGGTGATGTCGAGTTGGCGCCGCTGCTATGCGCCGGCCTGATCGGATGGCGCTCGCTGGTCATTGCCGGAGAGGGCAAGAAGCTCGGGCTGTACGGCTTCGGTGCCGCGGCACACATTTTGGCCCAGGTGGCGAAATGGCAGGGCCGATCGGTGTTCGCCTTCACCCGGCCGGGTGACGCATCCACGCAGCAGTTTGCCCGCAGTCTCGGCGCGGACTGGGCGGGCGGATCCGAGCAGATGCCGCCGGAACCGCTGGATGCCGCGATCATTTTCGCCACGGTGGGCGCCCTCGTGCCGCTCGCGCTCAAAGCCGTGCGCAAGGGAGGCCGGGTCGTGTGCGCCGGAATCCACATGAGCGACATTCCCGGGTTTCCCTATGCGCTCTTGTGGGAGGAGCGCCAGATTCTCTCGGTCGCCAACCTGACGCGCCGCGACGGCATCGAATTCCTGCGATTGGCACCGCAAATCGGCATCCAGACCCGCACGACGCGATATGCACTGCAACAGGCCAATCAGGCGCTGGATGATCTGCGCGCCGGCAACTTCGCAGGCGCTGCGGTGCTCACGCCCTGACCGGCACAACGTTCGCGCAGCGTCACTCGTCTTCCTCGTCCTCGTCGTCCTCGTCCTCCTCGTCGTCATCGTCGTCTTCGTCTTCGTCTTCGTCGTCGACTTCGAATTCCTCCGGGGCCTCGGTATTCTCGTCGGTCTCGCGCTCGCGCGCCTCGTTCTCGTCGGCGTGCTCGTCTTCCGGTTCATCGTCGTCATCGGCGGTGCCGGTCGTGGGTCGCGGAACCGAGTATTCCGGCGGATCGCTCGCCGGCGAGTCCGGCTGTTGGCGGCGGTTGGCTGTCGAGACGGGAGGATTGGCGCGCATGTCGTCACCCTAGCGCCAACGCAGTTTCCCATCGGTGCGTTGGCGTACAGACTGCATCACGGTGCCGTCGATAAATTTGGGTTCCTTAGAGACCGACCCCATGACGACCCAGCCCGACGCCGCACCGCCGGCCGCGCCCGCCGACGCTGCGCCCGCCGACGCTGCGACCGCCGGTGCTGCGCCGCGAGCCGGTGCCGCACCGCAAGCCGGTGCCGCGGCCGCCGAGAGCGGCGCGCCGGCCAAGCCCAGCCTGCTTCATCGCCCCGCGGTGCTGATAGCCGGCGGCGTCGCGGCGCTGCTGCTGCTGGTCGCGGGCCTGCTCTGGTGGCTGCACGAGCGTCGCTACGAATCCACCGACGACGCCTTCATCGACACCCAGATCGTGCGCCTCGCGCCGCAGATCGCGGGCCAGGTGATTGCCGTGATGGTCGACGACAACCAGTCCGTCAAGACGGGTCAGCCCCTGGTGCTGATCGATTCCGCCGACGCGCAGTCCCGCGTCGCCCAGGCAACCGCCCAACGTGCACAGGCGCAAGCCCAGCTCGATGACGCCCGCGCACAGATTCAAATCGCCGAGGCCACCCTCCGGCAATCGCGGGCCGATACCGCCGCCGCCGAGGCGCAAGCGACCATTGCGGCGCTCGATCGCGCACGCTACCGGCGGCTGGCCGAGTTGAATCCGGCCGCCGTTTCCCAGCAGCAGCTGGACCAGGCCGACACCACCGCCCGACAAACACACGCGATGCACGATGCGGCGGTGCGCGCCGCGCAAGTCCGGGCGGTGCAGGTCGCCGCCAGCCGGACGCTGGTGGCGGCCGCAGAACAACAACTCGCAGCCGCACAGGCACAGCTCGACCAAGCCGGCATCAGCTTCGGCTACGCACGCATCCTCGCGCCGATGGACGGACACGTGGCGCAGAAGGGCATCGCGGTGGGGGATTACGTTCAACCCGGAACGCAGATTCTCGCCATCGTTCCACTGCAGCTGTGGGTGACCGCCAATTTCAAGGAGACCCAGCTGGTGCGCATGCGCGCCGGTCAACCGGTGACGATCGTTGCGGACGCCTGCCCGGATGCGAACATCCGCGGCCATGTCGATTCGATTCAGCGTGGCGCTGGTCAGGCGTTCGCGATCCTGCCGCCCGAGAATGCCACCGGCAATTTCGTCAAGGTCGTGCAGCGCGTGCCGGTCAAGATTCTCATGGACGACGTGCCGCGCGATTGCCTGATCGGGCCGGGGATGTCGGTCGAACCCCAGGTCCTGGTGCGCTGAATGGCGGACGCCGCCCAAGCCGCGAGCGCCGGCAATGCGCCCTGGACGCCCGACCGCTCGGTCGCCGGCAAGCGCAACCCCTGGGCCATTGTCGCGGTGGTCTCGATCGCCACATTCATGACCGTGCTCGACATCTCGATCGTCAATGTGGCGCTCAATCACATTGCCGGCAGCCTGGCGGTCAGCTATGACGAGGCCAGCTGGGTCAGCACCACCTTCCTGATCGCCACCGCAGTCGTGATTCCGATTTCCGGCTGGCTGGCCAACGTGCTCGGACGCAAGCGCTATTACATGGGATCGGTGGCCATGTTCACGCTCGCTTCGTTCTTTTGCGGCGTGGCCGGCAACCTCGACCTGCTGATCCTGGCACGCATCGTCCAGGGCGCCGCCGCCGGCGGTCTGGCCGCGGTCGAACAATCCATGCTGGTGGACACCTTTCCCCCGAAAAAGCGCGGCATGGCATTCGCCGCCTACGGCATGGTGGTCATCGCCGGCCCCATTCTCGGCCCGGTGCTGGGGGGCTGGATCACCGACAATGCATCCTGGCAGTGGTGCTTCCTGATCAATGTGCCCGTGGGCCTGCTCTCCCTGGTGCTCGTCCATGTATTCGTCGACGAGCCGGCCGCTTTGGTGCGCGAACGCAAGAAGCGGCTCGAAGGGGGTCTGAAAATGGACGTCATCGGGTTCGTGCTGGTTGCGCTGTTCTTCAGCTGCCTGGAAATCACGCTGGACCGGGGCCAGGAGGACGATTGGTTCGGGAGTTCCACGATCGTGGCAACCACCGTCATCACCGTGGTCTCGCTGATTCTATTCATTCCATGGGAATTGACCCGCAAATCGCCGATCGTACCCATCCGGATGCTGGGTAACCGCAATTTCGGGCTGGCGAGCGTCTTGCTGTTGCTCACCGGCGTGATCATATTCGGCACGACCCTGTTCATTCCTCAGCTGCTGCAGCAGGTCCTCGATTACACGGCGACGAATGCCGGCCTCGCGCTCGCGGCGGGCGGCATCGCCACCATCCTCGCCATGCCCATCAGCGGACTGCTGACCAGCCGGATCGATGCGCGCTTCATGATCGCGGGCGCCTTTGTGATTCAAGGCTTGGCGCTCTTGAACATGAGCCATTTCAATACCGGCATTTCCTTCTACGATGCCGCGACGGCGCGCATGTTCCAGGCTGTGGGCCTGCCGTTTCTGTTCGTGCCGCTCACCAATCTCGCCTATGTGGGCCTTCGCCCGGAGGATAGCAACCAGGCCTCGGCACTGATGAACGTGGCGCGCAACCTCGGCGGCACCATCGGCATTGCGACGGTGGAGACCCTGCTGGCGCGCCGCCAGCAGTTCCATCAATCGCGCCTGGTCGAGACCTTGAACCCGCTCAATCCCAACTACACATCGGGAATCGGCCACATCGCGCACCAACTGGTGTCGCACGGTCAACTGGCGGCTGCGGCGCCCGCGCAGGGGCTCGCGCAGTTCTACGGCGCCATGCAGCGGCAGGCCGCCATGCTCTCCTACGTCGATGTGTTCCATACGCTGATGATTGTGGTGTTCGCATCGATTCCGCTGCTCGCGCTCATGCGGGGCACCCGGCCGCCATCCACTGGCCGGAGCTCCGGTTGAGGCCCGCGCAGGCATCGCGGGCGCTGTGCGCAGCGGCCGGCCTCATGGCCTTGATCGGCTGCACCGTGGGCCCGGACTACCGGCGTCCGCAGCTCGACGCGCCCGCAGCCTATGTGGAAGACACCGGGACTTCCACGACGCTCACCCCGGCGCCCGCGCCCGCGCCCGCGCCGGCCGACGGCCGGCTGGCGCGCTGGTGGGAGCTGTTCCAGGATCCGACACTCGATCACCTCATCGAGCATGCCCTCGCCCATAACCTTGACCTCGAGTCGGCCGTCTCGCGGGTCCGCGAATCGCGCCTGAAGGAACGCGAAGCCGGCGCCGCCGGGTATCCGAGCGTCAGTGCACTGGGCTCCGCCGTGGATCTGCGCACCAACGCCGCGCCCGGCGCCTCAGCCCTGCCGATTCCGTCACGGTTGAATCTGTATACGGCCGGCTTCGATGCCTCGTGGGAGCTCGATCTGTTCGGCGCCACGCGACGCACGGTGGAGGAGGCTAAATCCGGCACTCAGGCGGTCCTCTGGGATGAGCGCGATGGCGAAGTGTCGCTCACCGCCGAGATCGCGAATGACTATTTCTCGCTGCGCGCGCTGCAGGCGCGAATCGCCGTCGGGGGTGCCGAACTCGCACGACAAAACGATCTGTTCCTCCTCATCCAAGCGCGACGCAGCGCCGGCTTCGTCACCAGGCTGGACGTCAATCAGCAGCAGACCTTGGTGGCGACCGCGGCGGCCCAGATCCCACAGCTCGAGGCGGAGGCACGCGCCCGGATACACGCCCTCGGCCTGCTGATCGGCGAACCGCCCGAATACCTGGAGAGCGAACTTCGCGGCAGCGGCGGTGCGCTTCCGCTGCCGCCGCCGGAACTGCCCTCGGGCCTACCGGCCCGGCTGCTGCTGCGCCGACCGGACGTGCGCGCGGCCGAAAGTCGGCTCGCCGCCAAAAATGCGCAGGTCGGCGTCAAAACGGCGAGCCTGTATCCCAAGGTCGATCTGCTCGGCCTTGCCGCGTTTTCCGGAGCGTCCGATTTGTTCTCGAGCGGCAACCTCTTGGCAGCGGCACTGGGAATGATCAGCGAACCGCTGTTCGACGCCGGCGCCAACCGAGCCCGTCTCGACCAAGCCAAAGAAGAGCGAACCCAGGCCGAGCTCGCCTATCGAACAGCTTTTTTGGGCGCGCTCCGCGACGTGGAGGATGCGCTGGCGCGCCATCGCTACGAGGAGCATCGGCGCGAATCGCTGGTGCTCGCGGTGAGCGCCGCGCAAGGCACCCTCGGTATCGCGGAGGATCGCTATGAGACGGGTTTCGTCACATTCGTGGATGTGCTGCAGGCACAATATGTCTTGTTGAACGCCAAGGATCTGCTCACTCAATCCGACGCGCTGGTAGTGACCGATCTCGTGGCCATCTACAAGGCGCTGGGCGGCGGCTGGTCCGGCGCGGATTAGCGCGGATGAGCGCGCATCGAGCCGCACGCCGCCCTTATGCGCGCTCGCGTACAGACCACACTTTAGCGTGCGGCTAATCTAAATCCCCATCCACCTCACACGAGACACGAAGCATGAATCCACAGGCACAATGGCATTCCACGCTGGCCGCCCACGCCCCACTTTGGATTCCGAGGCAGAGTCTCGGGGCCAACGCGGGCCAGCCGGCGGCCCGCATCATGGGCTACGCACTCACGCTGCAGATGCGAAAAGCCGCTGCGGCACGCGCCGCGGCCAATGTTGCCGCTTGGAAGACCTATCTGCCTGAAGACTGCGTCGCGTCGATGGTCAATGACGGCTGGCATCGATCGACATAACGCGATGCGCCGCTGCCGCGTCCGGGCGGCGGCGGCGCACGTTTGCGGTCAGGGACTTATGCGCTGCGCAGCGCTCGCAACGACTCCAGGGTGCGCCGCATCGCCGGCACGGTCTTTTTGGCGAATTCGCGCAAGGTCGTATCGGCACCGTTGGCCGCCTCCTGTTCGTAGACATCGATGGCGCGACGCTGCGCCGCGATTTGACCGATGATGTAGGTGTAGTCGGAGTAATCGCTGCCGTCGGCGGCCGGCTCCGGCGATGCAGGGATCCAGCCCTCTTCGACGGCAATCTCGGCCAGTCGTCGATTCACGGTGGTGCCGTCGCTCAGCATCATCTGCGCGGCCTGTTTCACATTCGGATTGTTCGACAGCGTGAGGGCGCTTTGCGCATCGGCCACCTCCCGGCTGCCGGCCCGCTGGGCCTCGCGGACGAAGTCATCATCCGCCGCAAAGTGATCGGCGGCACCCGCCCGCGGCGCCAGCAACACCCAGCAGACACCGATCATCAGAGTCCTCACGGGGCCAGCCTCGACGAGACGTCCGGGCTGCTCCAATAGGCCGGACGTCGGTAATGCGTGTAGATATCCATTTCTTCCTGGCGATTCAGCGGCATGTCCGGGTCATAGACGGGGGCATCCTGGATCGACCGGCGGGTCAGGTTGATCGACACGCGCGACTGGGACCAGCTCACGCTCTCGATCCACTCGGGTGCGACCAAGACCTGATGTCCGACCCACCAATTGCTGGTATCCACGACCATATATCGGATGGCCCAGGTGAACTCGTCCATGAGGAACCCCTGCACGTGACCGATTTCGCCGTCCGTCGCCAGAATGTGATAACCCTTCACGGCATTGCAGCTGCGTAGATGCCGGTCGCTTTCGGCGAGTCGTTCCTCCACCGCCTGCGTTTCCAACCGGTCATTGGCGATCCGTGCCCGGGCGTAGGCCACGTCGGGTCCGGCGTACGGCATGCTCAGCATCAATCCGGGATATGCGCCCTCGCCCCACAGGCCCGTACCACCCCAGTAATTCGGGTAGTTGTAATAGCCGAGATAGCCCATTTCATGCTGCCGCGACACCGGCTTGTCGGTGTCGATGGGCGGGCTGTTCTTGACCTGTTCCCGGGTGAGCGAAACGGGCACGAGCTTGCCGGACCAGTCGGGCTTGCCGACCGAGAATGGCGAGATGAGCACTTCGCGATCCGCGAGCCATGAGCCGGCATCCACCACCAGATAGCGCACGACCCAGGCGGAATCATCGAAGTAGAAATCCTTCACCTTGCCGATGCTGCCGTCGGTGGCGCTGATCGCGTATCCCTCCAGCTCCTTGACGCTGCGTAACATGCTAATTCTCCTTGGTTGACCAGGCTGAACCGCAAAATACAGTGTAAGTGCGCCGCCGCAGTGCCGTCTGTTCGTTGGCATACACGAGATACGCGTGCCACCTTCGAGAATGATCCGGGCCTATGGCTCGCCGAACTGCCGCGACACGGCCCCTCCTCGCGTGGGCAAATGGGTTGCCATTGGCAACCAATGGTTCTGCAGGGATTGCCCGGCGCCCGCTCCGCAGACAAGCCACGGCGCACGGGTGATGGCGCTTCGGCTAGACTCCGGCACATGAGTGGTCGGCCCGTGGCGTTGGCAATACTGTGTCTGGCGGCGGCATCCCTCGGCGCCTGCAGCAAGCCGGACTCGGATGCCGTGAGCATCTACATCTGGGCGGATTACCTCGCCCCCGACACCTTCTCCGCGTTCGAGAAGGCCACCGGCATCAAGGTCCACGCCGCCTATTTCGACAACAGCGAGACCCAGGAGTCGAGCGTGCTCACCGGCCACAGCGGCTTCGACGTCGTCGTGCCCACCGGCGCGTTCTTCCGGCGGCAGATCGGCAGCGGCGCCTATCTGCCGCTCGACAAATCCAAGCTCCCCAATCTGGTCAACCTCAATCCGGCCATCATGGCGCGCATGGCGCAGAATGACCCCGGCAACGTCTACGGTGTGGTCTACACCTGGGGCACCTTCGGCATCGGCTACAACGAGAAAATGGTGGCGCAGCGCCTGTCCGGAGATCCGCCCAATAGCTGGCGCTTGCTATTCGATCCGGCGTACGCCGCCAAATTGGCGCCCTGCGGCATCAATTTCATCGACGATCCGGTCGGCGTGGTGCACCTGGTGCTCAAGTACCTCGGCCGCAATCCCAACGCGCCGAGCGGCCAGGACTTCGCGGACGTGGAGAAAGTGCTCGGGTCCATCCGTCCCTTCGTCCGCAACATTGACACCTCCGGTGAAATCGAGGCCATTGCCAACGGCGACATCTGCATATCGCTCGGCTACAACGGCGACTTCGTCCAGGCCCGCAAGCGCGCGGCGGACGCCGGGAACGGCATCACGCTAGGCTATCTGATTCCGCTCGAAGGCTCGCTGCAGTGGTTCGATCTGCTTGCCATCCCGCGCGATGCACCGCACGTGGCCAATGCCTACGCCTTCATCAATTACCTGATGAACCCCAAGGTCATGGCGCACATCTCCAACGCCATCGGCTTCGCCAGCGCCAACGCGGCCGCCACGCCGCTACTCGATGCCTCGATCGCCTCGGACCGTGTCATTTATCCAACGGCCGAGGAGCAGCAACGGCTGTTCGTGTCCACCGATTACTCCATCGAGCAGACGCGTCTCGTGACCCGCCTGTGGCAGAAATTCAGGACCGCACAGTAGCCGAAGATCCGCTCGTCCTGAGCGATGAGGGTGCCGCGGCGGCCGGCACCGGCAGGGCATTCGCGCGCGTGAACACGCCGATCGCGATGAGCACGCCGGTGAGCAACACCGCCATGCCGATGACCTCGGCCGCCGACGGCCAGCGCCGATGCACGAGCAGTCCCAGAATAGTTGCCGCGGTGGGCTCGATGGTGATCATCTGTGCGGCAAGCGCCACCGGCAACCGCTGCGAGGCAAAGGTCCAGGCCGTTGCGCCGCCGACGTTCGAAACGACGGCAAGGCCCGCCGCCCACATCAGCAAGGGACCCGCGAGGTCCCAATGCAGGCCCAGCCGCGGGATTTCGAACAGTCCCATGGCGAGTCCGAGCGGCAGGAACATCAGCATCGCCAGACCCGCGCCCACCATGATCAGTGCCGACCAGACGCCGACGTTCATCTGCGGTCGTCGCGCGAGCGCGCTTTGGTTCATCAGGCCGAACAGCGTCCAGAAGGTCACCGCCAGCAGCGCCAGCGGGATGCCGAGCAGCAGCGATTTGGCGGGTGCGCCGGCGGAGTTGAGCAAGCCGCTGCCATTGACCAGCAGCAGCCCCGCTGCAGCGAGCGACAGCGGCAGTGCCAGCGTTCGAAAGGGCACGGACCGCTGGCGCAGATTGCCGGCGACGCCGAGCACCACCGGCACCAGGCCCACGAACGCGGGGGCAATCACCGGTCCCGCGGTCACCGCGGCACCCATCACGGCCAGGAAGTAGCCGACATAGCCGATCAGCCCCAGCGAACAGGCCGCCACCCAGTCGCGCGGCTGCAGCAACCTCACCCCCGCCGCATCGCGGCGCAGCAGTACCAGGCCCAGTATCCCGGAGAATACGAACTCCACCAGGGCAAAATCGAACAGCGAATACCGGCCGATGACAAACGGTACGATGAAACTCAAGGACCAGGACACCGCGGCCAGGGTCGCTGCGAAAATTCCCGGCAGCATCGAGTGTTTCATGTCCGGCCTGTTCGTGTCCGAACTCTGCCTGGGAACCATATTTGACGGTCATTCATTGCCCCGGTACTTTAACCGAGCTTGAAGGAAAATCGTCGCGACGCCGGTTTGATACGCGCCATGGGTCCATGGAGCTTCGCGGCGAGCATCGTCAACGTGGTGGTCGGCGCCACCATATTCCGCCTGCCGGCGGCGCTTGCCGCATCCGCGGGCCTGTACGCACCGCTCGCCATCCTGGTGTGCGCCGTCATCATGGTTTCCATCGCCATCTGCTTCGGCGAAGCCGGCAGCCGCGTGCCCACCAGCGGCGGCCCCTACGGCTATGTGGAGGAGGCCTTCGGGCCGCTCGCCGGATTCATCGCCGGCGTGCTGCTCTGGTTCTGCAATGTGCTCGCCTGCGGCGGCATCATCGCGGCGCTGGCCGACGTGGTGGTGAGCGTGGCGCCCCCGGCCATCGCCGGTGCGGTGCGCGTGGGCGTCATCGTCGGGGTGATCGGCGGCATCGCACTGGTGAACATCGCCGGCGTCGCCCGCGGCGCGCGGCTCATCAACGGCGGCACCTTGCTCAAGCTCATTCCCCTCGCACTGTTCCTGGTCCTCGGCGCGGGCGCCGTGCATCTCGCGAATTTCACCCAGAGCGTCACGACGGACACCGCGGGCCTGGGCCGCGCCCTGATTCTCGCGGTCTTCGCCTTCACCGGCATGGAAACCAGCCTCTGCGCCGGCGGCGAGGTGACGCAACCGGCGCGCACCATTCCGCGCGGCCTGGCGATCGCCATGCTGTTCGTTGCCTTCCTGTACGGCACCATCCAGCTCGTCGCCCAGGGCATCCTCGGCACCGCCCTGCCGCAATCCACGGTACCGCTCGCCGATGCGATGGCGCGCATCAGCCCTGCGCTCAGCCTCCTCATGCTGGTGGGCGCGGCGGTATCCATGCTCAGCTGGGCGGCCAGCGACATCCTCGGCAGCCCGCGCATCCTGTTTGCGATGGCGCGCGACGGGTTCCTGCCGCGTGCGCTCGGCCGCGTGAATGCGCGCACCCACACGCCTTACGTCGCCATCCTGGCGCACGCCGCGGTCGGCATCGCGCTCGCGCTCACGGGCAGCTTTGCGGAGCTCGCAGTGCTGTCCACGCTGACGGTGGCGCCGCTGTACATGGGCGGCTGCGCGGCGGCCTGGCAGCTGGCCGCGCGGCGCGTGGCGCTCGCCGGCGAACCCTTGAATTTCCGCTGGCTGAAAGCCGCAGCGGCCATCGGCGGCGCCGGTATGCTGGCGCTCATCGGCATGGCCTCGAAGGCGGAGATCATCGGCCTGGCCGCGATTCTCGCCGCGAGTGTGGCGCTGTATCTGTTGCAAAGACGCTTGAGCTGGGGGAGCGCCTAGCCTGTCCGAATACCCGGACAGGCTCCCGCCCTGTCTCAGAAATCCGCGCCCTTCAGGAAATCCGGCGCCGCCACCGCCTGGAAGCGATCCGGATTGGCCTTGATGAGGGCATCGGCGAGCGCATTGGGCACTGCACCCCGCGCGCCATGCAGGCTGTCCTGCAGCTCGGTCTGATCCAGCTGATAGTTCTGAAAGCTCTTGCTGGAGCGGTCGATGTCGTCCAGGTGGGCCTGGAAGGCGGCGCTGCGTGCATCCTCGGTGGCATGCGCGGCATTGGCCTGGGTGCGCGCATTGGCGCCGGCCTGGCGGCTGCGCCGCTCGTCGCCGGCGAATTCCTGCGCGACCACCTGACCGTTGATGCGGTAGCTGTCGAAGATGGCCTTGAGCGTGGGCTGCTCCTGGGCGGCGGAGGACTGCGGTGCGCAGGTGCCGTTGATCCCCAGGGTGCGTGTGCCCAGCCGGCTGGTGGCGGTGATGCTGAGGCCGAGCTCGCAGGACAAGAGTCCCCGGCCATCGTGCAAATCCAGATCGGCGTCGATGAGCACCGCCTGCGCGGCCATGCCGCGCGCCGGGATGGGCCGGGATTTCTTCAGCGCAAACACGGGTGCCGCGCCGCCGCGCTGTAGCACGCAAAGATACGTGCGCAGCGCATCGCCGCTCGCGCACAGAATCGGCGGGTTGGCGCGGTTCGCGTAGCGCAGCCGGGACTGCACCTGCGCATCGGCCGGATCATAGATGGGCCCGACCGAATTGCCGAGCAGCACCGCTTCGCCGCGCGGGCCGGCGATCTTCGCGGCGCCGTGCGAGGCAAAGGTGATGCGCCAGCCCGCCGGAAGGTCGACCGCACCGCTGCCGTCGGGAAAGCGCGTGCTCGTCAGCGCCGGCACCGCACCCGCCGTGGCGGGGGCACCCGCAGCCGCCGCATCCGGCGCGGCGGCGCGGCGCCAGGCTGCGGTGAGCGCGCGCATCAGCACGGGCTCGGTCTTCGCAAAGCGGCCGGCATCATCGAAGAGCACCGCGGCCGCCGGTTTGGTGCCGCGCGCGGTGAACACGAGGGCGAGTCCTGCGACGGGCGTGCGCGCATTCAGGTTGAAGAAGGCGCCGAATTCACGGCCGTCACGCGATTGAAAAGCCTTGCCGACCACGGGGGCGACGCCGTAGCGGGTGTGCACGAGGTGCAGCACCAGGGCCATCGCAGCCGCGGGCGAGGGTTGATCCACGGGTCCGTACACCACATGTCCGCCGCCCGGATCGTCGATGGTCTGCAGTCCTGCCGGCGCATCGGCGGCCCGGGCACAGGCGATGAGCCCGACGATCGACAGCGCCAGATGACCGGCGCGAATGACTCGTGGCTGAACCATGACATCCCTCGGTTGTCAGGATATGGAGCTGTCTTCTAACAGAAATGCAGAAACGGGGCTGTGTTGAGCTTCATCACCCCTTCACCTATGATGAAATCACTTGCAATGAATCTGGGTATCGAAGCGTTGCCGCACTGCAGCGCGGAGCTTTCTTTAAAATGGATGAAACTCGCAGCAGCCCGGGCACGCAGGAAGCCGCCGCAGAAATCGATTCGCTGATTCTCGTGGATGATGCCGACCGCGAGCTTGGCTACCTGAGCAAGGCCGAATGTCACCGCGGCCGCGGCGTGCTGCATCGTGCCTTCTCGCTGCTCATCTTCAACGATGCGGGCGAACTGCTGCTGCAGCAGCGCTCGGCCGCGAAGCGGCTGTGGCCCCTTTATTGGTCGAACAGCTGCTGCAGCCACCCGCGCCGCGCCGAGACCATGGAGGCGGCCACCCACCGGCGCCTGCAGGAGGAGCTGGGTCTGCGCTGTGCGCTGCATTTTCTGTTCAAGTTCCAGTATCAGGCGCAGTTTGACGCGGCGGGTGCCGAACGCGAGCTGTGCTCGGTGTTCATCGGCCGCGCGGTCGAGGCGCCGAAAATCAACCGCGACGAGATCCTCGCCTGGCGCTGGATCAGTCCTGAGGCCCTGCAGGCGGAGTTCGCCGGCAGCGGTGCGGACCGCTTCACGCCCTGGTTTGCTATAGAGTGGGAACGCATCTGGCGTGATTACCGTCCGGCACTGGCCGTATTGCATTAGGAGGACGATGTGGGAGTGCCGCTGATCCAGGCTTATCGGGTGGGGCGCTACATCGCCGGCAGGAAGCTGCGCGGTGTGAAGCGCTATCCGCTGGTGCTCATGCTCGAAACCCTGTTTCAGTGCAATCTCGCCTGCGCCGGCTGCGGCAAGATCGACCAGCCCAAGGAGATCCTCAAGGAGCGCATGAGCCTCGAGGATGCGCTGCGCGCGGTGGATGAATGCGGTGCGCCCATGGTCTCGCTGCCGGGCGGCGAGCCGCTGATCCACAAGGACATGCCGCAGATCGTGGCCGGGATCGTTGCACGCCGCAAATTCGTCTATCTGTGCACCAACGCCATCCTGCTCGCCAAGCACATCGACGACTACCGGCCCTCGCCGTATCTGACGCTGTCCATCCATCTCGACGGCGACCGGGAACGTCACGACGAGTCGGTGTGCCAGGAAGGAGTGTTCGACAAGGCCGTGGCCGCGATCCGGATGGCACGCGAGCGCGGCTTTCGCGTGACCGCCAACTGCACCCTGTTCACCGGCGAGGATCCCGAACGGGTGGCGCGCTTCTTCGACGAGGCCATGGCGCTCGGCATCGAAGGCATCACCGTCTCGCCGGGCTACAGCTACCACCACGCGCCGCGCCAGGACGTGTTTCTCGGGCGCAATGCCAGCAAGCGGCTGTTTCGCGAGATCTTCAAACAGCGCCGCGGCGCGGACTCGCAGCGCGCGGGCGCACGCCGCCGCTGGTCGTTCAATCATTCCGGGCTGTACCTCGATTTCCTGGCGGGCAACCAAAATTACCAATGCACGCCCTGGAGCACGCCCACCTACAACATTTTCGGCTGGCAGCGGCCCTGCTATCTGCTCACCGACGAGGGCTACGCGCCCAGCTTCCGCTCGCTCATGGAGGATACCGAGTGGGACAAGTACGGCGTGGGAAAGAACCCCGCCTGCGACAACTGCATGGCCCACTGCGGCTTCGAGGGCACGGCCGTGGACGATGCCTTCGCGCACCCGCTCAAGGCACTGACGGCCGCGATGCGCGGCCCGCGCACCGTGGGTCGGATGGCGGCCGATCCGCCGATTCTATACAGCGGCCGTCCGGCGCACACGGTGGCCAGCGTGGCAGTTGCCGACGTCAAGCGGTCGGCGAGTGTGCCGCGGGCGTGAGCCAGTCTTCCGCTGCCCGGGCGGCTGACCCGGCTGATCACGCCAAGCGCGCGGCCTTCGGTGCCACGCTCGAAGCCTGGCAGGCGCGCATGGAGTTGGCGTTGGCGGCGCGGCTGCCGCCAGCCGATGCGATCCCCGGCCGATTGCACCAGGCGATGCGTTACAGCGTGCTCGGCGGGGGCAAGCGGGTGCGCGCGGCCTTGGTGTTCGCCACGGCGCGCACCGTGGGACTCACCGAATCGACGGTCGAGGCGGCGGCCTGTGCCATCGAACTGGTGCACGCGTACTCCCTGGTGCACGATGATTTGCCGGCCATGGACGATGATGACCTGCGCCGCGGCCGGCCCACCTGCCACAAGGCCTATGATGAGGCAACCGCGCTATTGGTGGGCGACGCCCTGCAGACGCTCGCTTTCCAGGTGCTGGCCGGCGATCCCTCCCTGCCATCGTCGCCGGCCATCCGACTGCGGCTGATCGCCTTGCTGGCGGAGGCGAGCGGCACCGCCGGCATGGCCGGCGGGCAGGCGGTGGATCTCGCCGCACAGGGCCGCAGGCTCGATCTCGCGCAGGTGGAGGATATGCATGCCCGCAAGACCGGCGCCCTGATCCGGGTGAGCGTGCTCATGGCTGCCGCCTGCGTGGCGTCCGCCGATCCGGCGGTCACCGCGGCGCTCACGGATTTTGCCAATCCGATCGGCCTCGCATTTCAGATTCAGGACGACTTGTTGGACGTGCTCGGCGACGCCTCCACCCTGGGCAAGGCCACCGGCGCGGATCAGGCGCGGTCCAAACCCACGCATCCGTCCATCATCGGCATCGAGGCTTCGCAGGCACGGGTGCGGCTGCTGCATGACCAGGCCTTGGCGGCGCTGGTGCCGTTCGGGTTGCGCGCCGAACCGCTGCGCTCGCTGGCGGATTGGCTGCTCAACCGCAGCTTTTGAGCGGGGCTATTGATCGCAGCGATTGATCAGGCGGCGCCGGCCGAACGCTGCGGTGTCTGCACCTGCGCCTCCCACCAGTCCTCGATCTGCCGGCGCAGGCTCGCCTCATCCAGTCGGCCGGGCAGCCCGAGATGTAGCTGCGGCAGGCGCTGCGCCGTGGCGGCCAGCAACTCGCCGACGGCGCTGCCGGCACCCCCGGCCAGCGCATTGTCCTCGATGGTGACCACGGCCTGATGGGTCGCGGCCAGCGCCGCCACCAGTTCGGCATCCAGAGGCTTGACGAAGCGCATGTTGACCAGGGTGGCGTCGAGCCGTTCGGCGACCGGCACAGCCGCTGCGAGCGGCGCTCCAAACACCAGCAGCGCCAAGCCGCTGCCCCCCTCGCGCCGGAGCTGGGCGCGGCCCACGGCCAGCGTGGTGAGCGGCGCCGCCGGCTTCACGCCGGGCCCGTCGAGCGCATGGCGCACCACCGCCGGACCGTCGAGCTTGCTCGCCATGGTGAGCATCTGACGGCATTCGTTCTCGTCGGCGGGCGCCATCACCACCAGGCCCGGAATACAGCGCAAATAGGACAGATCAAAGCTCGCCTCCGGGGTGGCGACCGCGAAGGTCACCGGCAGCTCCTGCAAGGCCACGTCGTGAATCAGCTGATCGTAGCCCCGTTGCAGCAGCGTCGAGTTCATGGCGACCACCGGCTTCAGCCCCTGCGTCGCGAGGCCCGCGGCAAAGGTCACGGCATGCTGCTCGGCGAGGGCCACGTCGAAGAATCGCTCCGGGAAACGCCGCGCAAATTCCGCCATTCCGGCACGCCGCCCCGGCGTGATCGCCACCACCCGCTCGTCGGCCGCCGCGATGTCGCACAGCCACTGGCCGAACATGCGCGCATACGATCCGCCCGCCTCGTCCGAGATGGCGGCGCCGCGCTTGCGGCCGCCCTTCGCGGCGCTTCGGCGCTTGCGCCCCTCTCCGCCCGCGGCATGGCCGGTCACCACGTGCAGCAACTGCGGTCCGCGCAGCTGCTGCAGATTGCGCAGGGTTTTCACCAGCGCCGGGGCGTCATGGCCGTGCGCCGGCCCGATGTAGTTGAAGCCCATCTCCTCGAACAGCGTGCCCGGCAACACCATGCCCTTCAGGTGCTCCTCGGAGCGGCGCGCGAGCTCGCGTACGGTGGGCATCTTGCTCAGCATCCTCTTGCCGCCCTCGCGCAGATGCGCGTACAGCCGGCCGGAGAGCGCACGCACCAGCCGGTTCGACAGCGCGCCCAGATCCTCCTCGATGGACAGATGCCGGTCATCGAGAATCACCAACAGGTCGGCGGTCAGCGCGCCGGCATGGTTCAGGGCCTCGAAGGCCATCCCGGCCGACAGGGCCGCATCCCCGATCACCGCCACCACGCGCCGGCTCTGACCCAGGCGCGCAGCGGCCAGGGCCATGCCGATGGCACTCGAGAGGGCGCGTCCCTGGCCCGCGTCCCAGAGGATCCGGTCGCGAGGCGCATCGAAGACTTCGCGCAGTGCCAGCGTCAATTCGGCGCTGGCCGGATCGGCGGGCGGCAGGCGGCCGGTGAGCGGCGCGACGCTGTGGGGCGGGATCATGCGCCGCAGTATACCCATAAGCGCGGCCGGACTTGCATGCCCCGGTGAGGCCGCGCGACACTGTCCGCATGGACACCTGCGCTTCCGACGAGATTTACCAGGACCAGATCCTGCCTCATGTCTCGCGTACCTTCGCGCTCACCATCCCGCAGCTGCCCCCGGGGCTGCGCAGCCCGGTCACCAACGCCTACCTCTTGTGCCGGATTGCCGACACCATCGAGGATCAGACGGCGCCGTCCGCGGCCGCGACCCTGGTGCTGCTGCAGCGCTTCGTGGCGGTGGTGCGCGGCATCGCGGATGCCGCGCCGCTGGTCGAGGATCTGCTGGCGCAGCTGTCGCCCGACACCTCGCCGGCGGAACGCGACCTGGTGCGCAACACCGGGTGCGTGGTGCGCTTCACCGCGGCGCTCGAGGAGCGGCCGCGGCGTGCCATCCGGCGCTGCGTCGAGCTGATGTGCGACGGCATGCATCGCTTCCAGCAGACCGCCGGTCTGCAGGGTGTGCCGCGCGCCGTCGACCTGGACGAATATTGCTACTACGTCGCGGGCGTGGTGGGCGAGATGCTGACCGAGCTGTTCTGCGGCTACTCGGCGGCGATCGACCGGCGCAGCGGCGCCCTGCGCGAGTTCGCCGTCTCCTTCGCGCAGGGCCTGCAGATGACCAACATCCTCAAGGATGTCTGGGAGGATCACAGCCGCGGGGTCTGCTGGCTGCCGCAGGAGGTGTTCACCCGCCATGGCATCGACCTCGCCACGCTCACCCCGGGGCCGGACGCGCGCTTCGATGCGGGCATGCGCGAGCTGATCGGGGTGGCGCACGCGCACCTGCGCAATGCGCTCGCCTACACCCTGCTCATCCCGCGGCGCGAGACGGGCATCCGGCGCTTTTGCCTGTGGGCCGTCGGCCTGGCGGTGTTGACCCTGCGCAGGATCGAGCGCACGCCGGGCTTCACCAGCGGCGCCCAGGTCAAGGTGTCGCGCTCCACGGTGACCACGGTCACGCTGCTCACCGGCGCCGCCGTGCGCCACGACTGGGTGCTCAGGCGTCTGTTCGATCTGGCGACCGCAGGCCTGACCGTGGCGCCGCCCTCGGCGGTGCACGTCGCGCACTCGGCTGCGCCGCTGGACGCGCTGCCTTGACCCGCAGCGGCGCGCTCGAAGCCCGCAGCGCTACGGCCGGGCCCCCGGCCCTCGACCAATCGCCGCTCGAGGCCGGCCTCTATGCGGCGCGCGACGCGTTGCTCGGGCTGCAGCACGCCGCGGGTCACTGGCTGTTCGAGCTCGAGGCGGACTGCACCATACCGGCCGAATACATCTTGATGCTGCATTTCCTCGACGAACTCGATCCGCCGCTGGAGGCCCGGATCGCCGCGTATCTGCGCGCGCATCAGGCCGGGCACGGCGGCTGGCCGCTCTATTACGGCGGCGAATTCGACATCAGCTGCAGCGTCAAGGCCTACTTCGCCCTGAAGCTCGCCGGCGACAGTCCCGACGCGCCGCATATGCGCCGGGCGCGCGAGGCGATTCTCGCCTTCGGCGGCGCCGCGCGGGCCAATGTCTTCACGCGCATTGCGCTCGCGCTGTACGGCGAGCTGCCCTGGCGCGGCGTGCCTTATATCCCGGTCGAGATCATGCTGCTGCCGCGCTGGTTTCCGTTCCATCTCGACAAGGTGTCCTACTGGTCGCGCACGGTGATGGTGCCGCTGTTCATTCTATGCACCTACAAGCCGCTCGCGCGCAATCCGCGCCAGGTGCACATCCGCGAGCTGTTCAGCACGCCGCCCGAGCAGGAGCGCCGCTATTTCCGGCTGCCCCCGGAGCGCGACGGACTGCTCGCCAAGATGTTTCTCGCATTGGATCGTTGCGCGCGGCTGATCGATCCGTTCATTCCCAAGGCCATGCGGGCGGCGGCCACGCGCCGCGCCGAGGCCTGGGTGCTCGAGCGGCTGAATGGCGAGGACGGTCTCGGCGCGATTTTTCCGGCGATGGTGAATGCCCTCGAGGCGCTGGTCCTGCTCGGCTATCCGCCGGATGAGCCGCGCCGCGTGACCGCCAAGCGCGCGCTGGAAAAGCTGCTGGTGCAGACCCCGTCGGGCACCTATTGCCAGCCCTGCGTGTCGCCCGTCTGGGACACGGCCCTCGCCGCCCTGGCCATGCAGGAGCTGCGCAACGGCGCGGCCGACGCCGAGGTCGCCGACGCCAAAGTCGACGACGTCGAAGCCGGCGCTGCGGCCGAGCGCGCGCTCGACTGGCTGGCGCCGCGGCAGCTGCTCGAGGAGCCGGGCGACTGGCGGGTGTCGCGCCCGCGGCTGCCGGGCGGCGGCTGGGCCTTTCAGTTCGCCAACGCCTTCTATCCCGATCTCGACGACACCGCGGTGATCGTCTGGGCCATGCACCGCGCCGCCGATCGCTCCCGCCATGCCCAGGCGATCGGGCGTGCGCTCGACTGGCTGGTCGGCATGCAAAGCCGCAGCGGCGGCTTCGGCGCCTTCGACGTCGACAACACGCACTTCAGGCTCAACCAGATTCCCTTCGCGGACCACGGCGCGCTGCTCGATCCGCCCACCAGCGACGTCACGGCGCGCGTGGTGACGGCCCTGGCGCTGGTGGGGCGCGAGGCGGACCGCGCGGCCCTGCAACGGGCCATCGGCTTCCTGCGCCGCGAACAGACACCGGACGGCGCCTGGTTCGGCCGTTGGGGCACCAACTATGTCTACGGCACCTGGTCGGTGCTTACCGCCTTTGCGCAGGCCGGCATCGGCGCCGGCGATTCCTGTGTGCGGCGCGCCGTCGACTGGCTCGAGCGGCGGCAAAACGCCGACGGCGGCTGGGGCGAGAGCAATGACAGCTATGCCCGGGCGCTGCGTGAGGGTGAAGTGACGCCGAGCACGGCGCACCAGAGCGCCTGGGCGCTGCTCGCGTTGCTGGCCGCCGGCGAAGCGCACTCCTCCGCGGTGCGGCGCGGCGTCGAGTATCTGCTGCGAACCCAGCGCGCGGACGGACTGTGGAGCGATCCCTGGTACACCGCGCCCGGCTTTCCGCGGGTGTTCTATTTGAAGTATCACGGCTACAGCGCCTATTTCCCGCTGTGGGCATTGGCCGCCTATCGCAATCATCGCCGCTCATGATCGGCGTGGTCTGTGCGCTGGCCGCCGAGGCCAGGCCGCTCGCGCGCCTCGCCGGCGCCTCGGTGTCGGTGAGCGGCATGGGCGGGGATGCGGCCGCCGCGGCGGCTCGCGCCCTCATCGACTCGGGCGCCACGGCGCTCTTGAGCTGGGGATTGGCCGGCGCACTGGACCCGGCGCTGGCGGCCGGCGCGCTGTTCCTGCCGAGCTGCGTCATGGCATCGGGCGGCGCCGCCTTGGACATGGCACCGGCCTGGCACCAGCGGCTGCGTGCCGCGCTCGCAGATCAGCACCCCATCGCGCGCGGCACGCTGCTCACCAGCGCGCGCGCCCTTGGCAGCGCCGCCGCCAAGGCGGCGGCCTTTCGCGACACCGGCGCGCTGGCGGTGGACATGGAGTGCCTGCCGGTGGCGCAGGTGGCCGCGGCGCACGGCCTGCCCTTCGTCGCCATCAAGGTCATCGTCGATCGCGCCGCCGATGATCTGCCGCGCGCGGTGGCCGCGGCCGCGGATGCCGCGGGCCGGCTGCACCTGTGGCGCCTGCTCGGGGCGCTGGCGCGTTCACCCGCGGATCTTGCACCGCTGTCGCGCCTGGCGCTGCGCTATCGGGCCGCGAGCCGCACCCTGGCGGCGGCGGCGCGCCTCGGCTCGCTGGCGCCCGCGTGAAGGCCCTGGTGACCGGGGCCACCGGCTTCGTCGGTGCGGCGGTCGCGCGCGCGCTTGGGCGTGCGGATTGGCAGCTGCGCGCCCTGGTGCGCGCGAATTCCGACCGGCGCAATCTCCAGGGCCTGGCGGTGGACGTGGTTACCGGCGATCTTGGCGACCCGGACTCGCTGCGGCGCGCTCTCACCGGCGTCGATGCCCTGTTTCACGTGGCGGCGGATTACCGGCTGGGTGCGCGCGATCCGCGGCAGCTCTACGCGGTCAATGTGGAGGGCACCCGCAACATCTTAAGGGCCGCGCAGGCGAGCGGCGTGAGCCGGGTGGTCTATACCAGCAGCGTCGCCACCATCGGCCTGCCGGCCGACGGCTCGCCGGGCAGCGAAACGACGGCGGCCGGCCTTAAGGACATGATTGGCCATTACAAGCGCTCGAAATTTCAGGCGGAACAGGTGGCCTTGGAGGCGGCGCGCGGCGGCCAGCCCGTGGTCATCGTCAATCCCTCGACGCCCATCGGGCCGGGAGACGTGAAGCCGACGCCCACCGGCCAATTGGTGCTGGATGCGGCCGCCGGACGCATGCCCGCCTATGTCGACACCGGGCTCAACATCGTGCACGTCGATGATGTGGCCGCGGGGCACCTGCTAGCCTTTGAACGCGGCCGGGTGGGCGAGCGCTACATTCTGGGCGGCGAGGACTTGATGCTGCGCGATATCCTGGCCCTGATCGCGCCCCTGGTGGGACGCCGGCCGCCGCGCATCCGCCTGCCCTACGCCGCGGTGCTGCCGCTCGCCTACGCGGCCGAGTTCGCGGCCCGCCTCACCGGCGGCTCGACCCGTATCACCGTCGAGGGGGTGCGCATGGCACGCAAGCGCATGTTCTTCTCGAGCGCCAAAGCGGTGCGTGAGCTCGGCTATCATTGGCGCCCGCCCGCGCGGGCCTTTGAAGATGCCGTCGCCTGGCTGCGCGATCAGGGTCTAATATAGGTCCATGAGCCTCAACACGGCCAACTCGCCCAACGCCTTCGACCTGCGCCGCATTGGCGCGCACCCGGATCATTGGTATCCGCTCGCCTGGTCCCATGAGCTCAAGCCGGGAAACACGCTCGGCCGGCAATTCGCCGGGCAGCCCATCGTGCTCTATCGCGGCGCCGGTGGCGATGTGTACGCGCTCGAGGATCGCTGCGCGCACCGCCAGGTGCCGCTGCATCTCGGCGTGGTGTGCGGCGAGCAGCTCAAATGCCATTATCACGGCTGGACCTATGACGGCAGCGGCGCCTGCGTGGACGTGCCGTATCTCGGCAAGGAGCGGCTGCCGAACGGCGTGCGCCGCTATCCGGCGCGCGAGGTGGACGGTTTGATCCTGGTCTTTCCCGGCGATCCGGGCCTGGCCGACGCGCGCCTGCCCGCGGCCTTGGGCTCGGCGCGCCGCAGGGATTACAAGACCCGGCGCCTGAACCGCGAGGTCGCCTGCCACTACACCTTCATGCACGAAAACCTGTTCGACATGAACCACCAGTTCATGCATCGCAAGCAGATGGGCTCGATCCGCGCCCAGTGCATCGGCCGGCAATCCGGCGAGAACTGGGCGCAGGTCGAATACAGCTTCAGCCGCACCGCCGGCCGGCCCTCCGTGGGCGAGCAGGTCATCGTGGATCTGATGCGCCGCCGCGGCGAGGCCAAGAAGGACTTCTCCGACCACATGCGCATTCGCACCGATTATCCTTCCCAGAGCCTCAAGGTCTGGGTGGGCCGCAACATCGAACTCAGCCAGGATCCGGTGCTCGATGTCTGGCTGGGCTACACGCCGCTGGATGCCGCGCAGCACCGCAACCGCACCTTCGGCTATCTGTCCGTCAAGAAACCGGCCATTCCGCTGGTGATCGACCTCGTGTGGCCGTTCGTGGTGTGGTTCACGGAGAACATCTTCCGCGAGGACAAGGACATCGTGGAACACGAGCAGCGCGCCTACGAGGCGCAGGGCGCGGACTGGAACAACGAGGTGTTCCCGGCGATCCGCGACCTGCGGGCGGTGCTGGCGCGCTGCGGCCGGATGATGACTTAGAATCCCCCATGCTCGACGTCAAGCGGCCCTGGGATGCGCGCCTCGCGCGTTTCCTGATCGGCCCCCTCAAGGACAGCTGGGTCACGCCCAACCACCTCACCACGCTCCGCCTGGGTGTGGGGCTCGCCGCGGCCGCGGCCTTCCTGCCCGGCCGCTACGCGCTGTCGAATGTCGCGGCGCTGCTGCTCGGGCTGTCGAACTTCATCGATCACACCGACGGTGAGCTCGCGCGCATCAGCGGCAGGTCGAGCCGCCTCGGGCATGTCTACGACATCGCCAGCGACGCCGCGGTGACCATCCTGGTGTTCGTCGCCATCGGCGTCGGCGTCTCGCAGCACGCGGTGGCGCTGCCGGTGGCACCCGTCCTGCTCGGCACGCTGGCCGGCAGTGCGATAGCATTGATCTTCTTCCTGCGCATGCGCATCGAGGCGATGGCCGGCAAGAACGCGGTCCGGCAGGCGTCCGTGGGCGGGTTCGAGACCGAGGATGTGCTGTATCTGCTACCGCTGGTGACCCTATGCAACGCCCTGACGCCGTTCCTGATCGCAGCCTCGGTGGGCGCACCGCTGTTCGCGCTGTGGGTGACGATCGACTACCGGCGCACGCTGCCGGCCTGAACGCTGCCGGCCTGAACGACGTGCTCGCCGGCGCTCTGCAACGCTTCGATCCGCAGGCGCTGCACCGCGAGTTCATCCGCCAGGGTGCCTTCCTGCACCTGCCGGAGTTTCTGCCGGCCTCGATCACCGCGCAGCTCATCGCCGCGGTCGCGGCGGTCGAGGGGTCGGTGAACCGCAATTACCTGCCGGGCCACAAGCAGGGCGGCAGCGTCGGCCGCCATGTGATCGGCCGGCTGGCGCCGGTGATCGGCGAGCTGTACCGCTTGCCGGCGCTGATCGCCTGGCTGGCCGCGTTGTGCGGCGAAACGTTGCAGGAATCCCCGCCGCAGGACGCGCATGCCCATGCGCTGTATTTTTACACCCGCCCCGGCGACCACATCGGCTGGCACTACGACACCTCGTATTACGCCGGCCGGCGATACACGCTGCTGTTCGGCGTCATCGACCAATCCTCTTGCCTGCTCGAATATCAATTGCACACGCGCACGGCGGGCATGGCGCCGGTGTCCGCGGCGGTGCGGCTCGAGCCCGGCGCCCTGGTGTTCTTCGACGGCGACGCGCTGCGCCACCGCATCACACCACTGGGTCCGGACGAGAAGCGCGTATCGCTGACCTTCGAGTACGTCACCGACCCGGCGATGCACGGCTGGCGGCGGCTCATCTCCAACATGAAGGACGCGATTGCGTACTTCGGATTTCGCCAGGTGTTCCGCCGGACGCCGCCGTGACCGCGGCGCGGGTGTGGCTGCTGTCGGCGGGCGCGCTGCTGTTCATCGGCGTGCTGGTCTCGCAGGGACTGGCGGCGGTGATGACCACGCTGGCGGGTGCCGGCTGGGGACTGGTGCTGCTCGCCGCGTTTCACCTGTTGCCGCTGGTGATCGACGCGGCGGCGATTCGCGTGCTCATGGCAGACGTGCGCCACGCGCTGCGCGACGCCGTGCTCGCGCGCTGGGTGGGCGAGTCCGCCAACAGCCTGCTGCCGGCCGGACAGCTTGGCGGCCCGGTGCTGATGACGCGGCATCTGGCGCGTCTTGGTATGGCGATGCAGGATGCCGCCGCCGTCATCACCGTGAGTACCACGCTGCAGACCGTCGCGCAGATCGGCTTTGCCTTGATCGGCGTGGCGCTGCTGTGGCTGCGCGCAAGCCACCGCCCCGCGGATGCGCTCTCTTCCTCGGTGCTGATCGCGAGCGCACTGCTCGCCCTGCAGGTGGGCGGTTTTTATCTCCTGCAGCGCCGCGGCCTGTTCGCGCGCCTGATGCGCACGCTCCACCGCTTCTCCGGTGAGCGCGACCTCACGCAGTGGGTGAGTCAGGCCGCGGCCATCGACTTGGCGATACAGAGAACTTATGATCGCAGAGCATGTGTGGCCGCGAGTTTTTCATTGAGTCTGGCCGGCTGGCTGGTCGGCACCGGCGAGGTGTATCTGATCCTGCCGCTGCTCGGAGTCGCCGTGGGCTTGAGCGACGCGCTGCTGCTCGAGAGCCTGGGACAGGCGATTCGCGGTGCGGCCTTCGCCATTCCCGGGGCGCTCGGCGTGCAGGAGGGCGGCTATCTGCTGCTCGCACCGCTGGTTGGATTGCCGCCGGACGCGGCACTCGCGCTGTCGCTGGCGAAGCGCGCGCGGGAAATTCTGTTGGGCGCGCCCGGACTGCTCTACTGGTTTTTCTCCAAACGGCTGTGGCGCCGCCGCCAGATATCCTGCGACAATGGCTGATGCGCGCCCTATTGCTCGCCGCCGGACGCGGCCTGAGAATGCAGTTGCCCGAGAATCAGCAAATGCCGAAATGCCTGCTGCCCTTCGGCGGCATGAGCCTGCTCGAGCGGCATCTTCGCCTGCTGCACAGGGCCGGCATCAAGGAGGTGGTGCTGGCACTCGGTTATCGCCATGAAATGGTCGTGGAGGAGATCCGCCGGCTTGACTGGCGGCCGCGGCCGCGCATCGTGATCAATCCGGACTTCGAGCTCGGCAGCGTGCTCACCGTGCACACCGTCGCCGACGACCTAACCCGCGGCGGCAACGTGCTGTTGATGGACGCCGACGTACTGTACGACGAGCGCATCATGCAGGCGCTGGTGGCGGATCGCACGGTGAACCGCGTGCTGCTGGACCGCGACTTCGAGGCCGGCGATGAACCCGTGAAGCTCTGCCTGCGCGCCGGCGTGCCGGTCGAGTTGCGCAAGCAGGTCGCGCCCGGCCTGCAGTACGACACCATCGGCGAGTCGGTGGGCTTCTTTCGGTTCGACGAGCCGGCCGCGCGCCGGCTGGCGGTGCTGGTGGCGGGTTATGTGGACGCACGCGGCCACCTGCCGCACGAGGAGGCGGTGCGCGATCTGCTGCTTGAGCGCAGCGCCGTGTTCGACGTCGCCGACATCACCGGCGCGCCGTGGATCGAGATCGACTACCTCGCCGACGTCGAGCGGGCGGCGCTGCAGGTGCTGCCGATGTTGCGCGAGCCCGTCTCGCCGGCGGATTCGTCGAGCCGATCCGCGACCGCCGCCATACGGTCGACAGCGCACGACGGCCCGATTGTTTGATCGGCGGCGGCCCGCTCTGCCGGTTGGCCGCGGTCTGCCTGCTGGTAGCGCTCTGTCTGCCGGCCGCACCCTGCCGCGCCGATCCGCCGGCGGCGCCCGCGCAGACTCAGGTGCTGACCGTGCCGGTACCGCCGCCCGCGCCCGCGCCCGCGCCGGAAAGCTCGAGCTGGTCGCGATGGTTGAATCCCGCCACCGCGCCCTTCATCCCGGTGCCATTGATCGGGGTCGATCCGAACAGCGGCACCACCCTCGGGCTCCTGCCGACGTGGGTCGCGACGAATGAGGACCATGAGATCGACCGCATCATCGCCCCCGATGTGCTGCACAATCCGTATTTCGGCTACGGCATGCATGCGCGCGTCTACTCCTACGACTCGAGCGACGAACAATCGTCGGTGATCGCGGGCATCCAGGAGCGCGTCGAGCGCCAATTCGACGCCGAGTATCAGATCGGACGCCTGCGCGAACAGCGCTGGTCGGCCACCTACAGCCTGGACTACAACCGCGACGGCACGCCGCGCTTTTTCGGCGTCGGCAACAACTCCCCTGCCATCGATCAGACCAACTACACCAACGGCCAGGCGCAGGCGCAGGCGCAGCTCGGCCTGAACCTGACCCACACCTGGCAGCTGCAGTACACCGTTCGCATGCTGGAGGATGACGTCACGCCGGGAACCCTGGAGCGCATCGCCACCCTGGAAAGCCACTTCGGCCGCATCCTCGGCGTGGGTACCACCAAGGAACTGCTCAATCGCCTGGCCATCGTCTACGACACCCGCGACGATCTGACCGTGCCCTCCCGCGGTATGCTATGGGTCGCCTACGGCGGCCTCGCCAGCCGCGGCGGGGCCTTCAACAATTCCCTGTTCAGCGAATCAGGCGTCGACGGTCGCGGCTTCTGGCCGCTCGATGCCAACACGGTGCTCGCCTCGCACGTGGCGCTGCGCTATCTGTTGAGCTCGCATGCGGTGCCGTTCTGGGCGCTGAGCGGCATCGGCGGCGGCGAAAGCGTGATCGGCGGGGAGCAGCCGCTGCGCGGCTTCGGCGCCGGGCGGTTCTACGACCGCGACTCCTTTTCCACCTCGTTCGAACTGCGGCACAAGGCGCTCTCGTTCAACGCCGACTCCACCCTGGTCGACGTCGAGGTGGGTCCGTTCGTCGATCTCGGCCGTGTGTTCGCGCGCAACAGCACCTTTCCGATCGACCAGCTGCACCAGGTGTACGGCGTCGGGTTTCGCGGCATCGCGCGCCCGTTCGTGGTCGGCTATGTGGACATCGGACACGGCAGCGAGGGATTCGCCGTGTTCACCGGACTGAATTATCCCTTTTAGGACGGCTCCTAGAACGGGATGTCGTCGTCGAAATCCTCTTTGCCGCCGGCCGGCGCCGGCGATTGGTCGTAATTCTCGGGCGGCGGACCGCCTGCGCCGCCCTTCTCCGCGCCGCGCTCGCCGCCGCCGCCGCCGATCCCGCCGCGGCCGCCCAGCATCTGCATGTTGTCGGCGATGATCTCGGTGGTGTAGCGGTCGTTGCCGGACTTGTCCTGCCACTTACGCGTGCGCAGCTTGCCCTCGATGAACACCTGCGAGCCCTTGCGCAGGTACTCGGCGGCGATTTCGCCCAGGCGCCCGAACAGCGCGATGCTGTGCCATTCGGTGCGCTCCTGCTGGGCGCCCGAGGACTTGTCCTTCCAGGCTTCGCTGGTGGCGATGCGGATGTTGGTGACCGTCATACCGCTCGGCATGGAGCGGGTCTCCGGATCAGCGCCGAGATTACCCACCAAAATGACCTTGTTGACTCCACGCGCCATGGCCTACCCCCCCAAGTCGATGACCATCGATGACAGTCGTGATTCTGCGATGAACGTCACATTATTGTACACGCGCGGGCCCATTCCCCGGCTCGCCGCGAGGGTCCTTTTTCTGATCCATTTGGCGCAATGCATCCCTTGACAGCGGGGGTATGATGAAAAGTCCTATGCAAAACATCCGCATCCGGGGCGCCCGGACCCACAATCTGAAGAACATCGACCTCGATCTGCCGCGCGACCGGCTGATCGTGCTCACCGGGCTGTCCGGCTCCGGCAAGTCGTCCCTGGCCTTCGACACCGTGTATGCCGAGGGCCAGCGCCGCTACGTGGAGTCGCTGTCGACTTATGCCCGCCAGTTCCTCTCGATGATGGACAAGCCCGACGTGGACTCGATCGAGGGCCTGTCGCCGGCCATTTCCATCGAGCAGAAATCCACCTCCCACAATCCACGCTCCACCGTCGGCACGGTGACCGAAATCTACGACTACCTGCGGCTGTTGTATGCGCGGGCGGGCACGCCGCGCTGTCCGGATCACCACATCGATCTGGCCGCCCAGACGGTCAGCCAGATGGTCGATGCCGTGCTCGCCCAACCCGAAGGCACGGCGCTGATGCTGCTCGCGCCCGGGGTTGCCGAGCGCAAGGGCGAACATGCCGGACTCATCGAGGAGCTGCAGGCCGGCGGCTTCGTGCGCGCGCGCATCGACGGCCGCGTCGTCGAGCTCGACGATGCGCCCAAGCTCGACGTGCGCCGCAAGCACACGGTCGAGGTCATCGTCGACCGCTTCAAGGTGCGCCCGGAGATCGGCCAGCGGCTGGCCGAGTCCTTCGAAACCGCGCTGCGCCTCGGGTCGGGCGTGGCGCGCGTCGCCTACATGGACGATCCCGGGCGCGCCGAGCTGGTGTTCTCCGACAAGTTCGCCTGCCCCATCTGCAATTACTCCCTGAGCGAGCTCGAGCCGCGGCTGTTCTCCTTCAACAGCCCCATCGGCGCCTGTCCGGTGTGCGACGGCCTCGGCACGCAGGATTTCTTCGATCCGGCGAAGATCGTCGCCAACCCGCATCTGTCGCTCGCCGGCGGCGCGGTGCGCGGCTGGGACCGGCGCAATGCCTATTACTTCCAGCTGATCCAATCGCTGGCGCGCCACACCAAATTCGACATCGAGGCGCCGTTCGAGAGCCTGCCGGAGCCGATCCGCCACCTCATCCTGTTCGGCAGCGACGGCGTGGAGATCGACTTCAAATACCTGGACGGCAAGGGCGGCACGGTCAAGCGCAAGCACGCCTTCGAGGGCATCGTGCACAACCTCGAGCGCCGTTACGGCGAGACCGAATCCATGACGGTGCGCGAGGAGCTCGCGAAATACCGCTCCTCGCGTCCCTGCCCCGAATGCGGCGGCACCCGCCTGAATCGTGCGGCGCGCAATGTGTTCGTCGACGGCAGAAGCGTTCCCGAGGTGTCCTCCCTGTCGGTGGATAAGGCCATGGAGTTTTTCTCGAAGCTGCACCTCGCCGGCTGGCGCGGCGAAGTGGCGGTGAAAATCGTCAAGGAGATCGGCGCGCGCCTCGGCTTTCTCGCCAACGTCGGCCTCGGCTATCTGACCCTGGATCGCAGCGCCGACACCCTGTCCGGCGGCGAGGCGCAGCGCATCCGTCTCGCCAGCCAGATCGGCTCGGGCCTGGTCGGCGTCATGTACATCCTCGATGAGCCCTCCATCGGACTGCACCAGCGCGACAATCAGCGCCTGCTCGACACCCTGATCAGCCTGCGCGATCTCGGCAACACCGTGATCGTGGTCGAGCACGACGAGGACGCCATCCGCCAGGCCGACCACGTGGTGGACATGGGTCCCGGCGCCGGCGTGCACGGCGGGCGCATCGTCGCTCAGGGCACCGCCGCGGAGATCGCGGCGCATCCGGATTCCATCACCGGTCAGTACCTGAGCGGGCGCAAACGCATCGAGATCCCGGCGCTGCGCCGCTCGCCGGACCCCAAGCGGATGCTGCGCGTCATCGGCGCCACCGCCAACAACCTCAAGAACGTCACCGCCGAGTTCCCCATCGGCCTCATGACCTGCGTCACCGGGGTGTCGGGCTCGGGCAAGTCGACCCTCATCAACGACACCCTGTTCCGCGCCGTCGCCACGCAGATGAATCACGCCGCCGCCGGCAGCGCACACTTCGACCGGATCGAGGGACTCGAGTACATCGATCGGGTGATCGAGATCGACCAGAGCCCCATCGGCCGCACGCCGCGTTCCAACCCGGCCACCTACACCGGCCTGTTCGCGCCCATCCGCGAGATCTTCGCGGCCGTGCCGGAGGCCCGGGCCCGCGGCTACGAGCCGGGGCGCTTCAGCTTCAACGTCAAGGGAGGCCGCTGCGAAGCCTGCCAGGGCGACGGCGTGATCAAGGTGGAGATGCACTTTCTGCCCGACGTGTACGTGCCCTGCGACGTGTGCAAGGGCCGGCGCTATAACCGCGAGACCCTCGAGATCCGTTTCAAGGGCCGGAGCATCCAGGAGGTTCTCGAGATGACCGTCGAGGACGCGCTGCCGTTCTTCTCCGCCGTGCCTACGGTGCAGCCCAAGCTGCAAACCCTGCTCGACGTCGGCCTCGCCTATCTGCGGCTCGGCCAGAGCGCCACCACCCTGTCGGGAGGCGAGGCGCAGCGCGTCAAGCTCGCCAAGGAATTGTCCAAGCGCGCCACCGGCCGCACGCTGTACATCCTCGACGAGCCGACCACCGGACTGCACTTCGCCGATATCGCATTGCTGCTGCAGGTCCTGCACCGTCTGCGCGACGAGGGCAACACCGTGATCGTCATCGAACACAACCTCGATGTGATCAAGACCGCGGACTGGGTGGTCGACCTCGGCCCCGAGGGCGGCGACGGTGGCGGCCGCATCATCGCCGCGGGCACTCCGGAGGACATCGCCGCCGAGGGCGCCTCATACACCGGCCGCTATCTGCAGGCCACCCTGGTTCCCCCGGCGCAGCGCAAGCGCGCATGAGCGGGCCCGCCGGCCCGGCCTCCTGGCGGCTGGCGCCGCTCGCGGGACTGCTGGTCGGCGGCGTCGGCGGCCTCGTGTACTGGTTGGCGTCCGAGGTGTGGCCCACCAGTCTCGCCGTGGTGCTGTCCATGCTGGCCACCATCCTGATGACGCGCGCCGCCTGTGAAATCGGCTTCGCCGAGACCTTTGCCGACGGCATATCACCCGCCGCCGGGATATCATCCGCCGCCGCCGCGCCGTCCGCAGCCGGCGGCGATGCGCGCCGCCTGATCGCCGCCATGCTCGGCCTGCTGTTGCTGCTGTGGATCAAGTACGACGCGCTGCTGGCTTTGTCGGCCGCCAATCTGCCCTTCACCCTGCCGCCGAATGTGGCGCTCGGCCTGATCATGCTGGCCGGCCACGGCGCCGGTCGGGCCTTGATGGTGTCAGCCGTCGGACTGCGCGGCGCGCCGGCGCCGCGCGACGATGCGCGGCGCGACGAGCCGGCGCGCGTCTCCGGGATGGATCTGGCGTTCGCGCTGCTGATCGGATTCGCGCCGGCGACGCTGCTCGGCGTTCCCGGACTGATCGGACTGGTGGCCGCCATCGTCAGCCGCATGGCGCTGGGCGCCTGGTTCAAACGCCGCAGCGGCGGCCCGCGCGCCGGCGGTCTTTGCGCCACGCAGCAGCTGGCCGAGGTATTCTTCTATATGGGAGCGCTTGCCACATGGATGTATATCTGATCCGCCATACCCGGCCCGACATCGCCGACGGCGTTTGCTACGGAAGGCTCGACCTCGCCTTGCCCGCGGGCTTCGAGGCCGAGGCGCGTGCGCTGCAATCCCGCCTGCCGCCACCCGGGCGGGTGTTTAGCAGCGAATCACAGCGCTGCCGGCGCCTCGCCGAATACCTCGCAGCCGCCGCCGGCTCCCCGGTCACGCTCGACGATCGCCTGCGCGAACTCGATTTCGGCCGCTGGGAAGGCCAGCATTGGAGCGACATTCCGCGCGCGCAAACCGACGCCTGGACCAACGACATGTGGAATCTCGCCGCGCCGGACGGCGAGAGCTACTCCGCACTGCATTCGCGCGTCGCCGACGCCTGGGAATCCCTGCTGGTGGCCAGCGAGGACACCGTGGCGGTGGTCGGCCACGTCGGACCGCTGCGCGCGCTCATTACCATTGCCCTGGAACTGCCCGCCGAGGCGTTTCTGCGGATCAACCTCGACTACGGCGGCATCACCAAGCTCTCCGACGCCACCGGCGGCTGGCGGCTCGACTTCGCGAATCGCTAGGCATGGACCACGGCTTCGCGGCGCGCGTGCCGGCCGGTCAGCGTGGCGGATCGTATTTCTCGACGAAGGCCACGGCGCTCTTGAGCATGGCGGTGCGGGTGACTTCGCGCGAGAGGAAGTGATCCTCGTGATCCAGGGTCACGAACTCGTAGGGCTTGCCCGCGCGTTTCAAGGCCGAGGCCATGTACACGCTCTGCTCCATCGGCACGCGGGTGTCGTCCTTGCCGTGAATGAGGAGAATCGGCGCATCGGCCTGCGCCGCGAACAGCGCCGGCGAGATCGCCCGCAGCGCTGTTTCGCTGCCCTTGTCCGCACCCGTCACGCGCTGCCAGGAGCGAATCACCTCGGTATCGCGGCCCCCGTAATAGGATTTCTGCCAGTAGTCGAATTCCGGCAATTGCGACGGGCCGGACACCGAGACGGCGCATCGATACAGGCCATGCTGCAGCGTCACGCCCGCGAGCGCGGCGTAGCCGCCGTAGCTGCCGCCGGCGATGCAGACGCGCGCCGAATCGATGATGCCCTGCCGGGCCAGCTCCGCCACGCCGTCTGCGATGTCCGTGAGCATTTTCCCGCCAAACTGGCCGAAGCCGGCGCGCTCGAATTCCAGGCCGTGGCCGCCGGAGCCGCGATAATTCGGCTGAAACACCGCGTAGCCCCGGGATGCGAATGCCTGCGCCCACCAGTCGAATCCCAGCCGATCGCTGACGCCCAGGGGGCCGCCGTGCGGCAGCACCACCAGGGCCAGCGCCTTCGGATCGCGGCCGGGCGGCAGCGTCAAAATACCATCCAGGCCCAGGCCGTCCGCGGCGGTGTAATTGATCCTGCGCGTCGCACCCACATCGTGGCCCTGAATGTCCGGATACGCGTATCCCAACGGCTCGGCCTGGTCCGTTTTCATGTCGACCAGCCAGTACGTTCCCGAATCACCCGGACCCTGGGTCTCGATCAGCAGCAAATCGAGATTGCGGCTGTGGGATCGCATCCGCACCACATCGTGAGGAAAGGCATGGATCGCGCTGTCGTAACGCTCCTGCATGCCGGGATCGAGGAACACGGCGCCAGGATGCTCCTCGACGGCGGCGCCCAGCAACAGCCCGGTGACCGGGTCGTGGAGGAAACCGGTCACCGCACGGCCGGCGAACAGGGTCTCGGCCGTGCCGTCGGCAATCGAAATCTCCTGGATGCGCTCGCGCTCGCCGATGGCATCGCGCACCACCACCGTACCGGCGCGCCGCCCCTGGCCCGCCAACTCGATCTCGCGGGTGGGTGAGTTGATCTTCAACAGCTGCCGATCCCGGTGGGCCCCGGCATACAGCTGCCACACGCCGTCGCGCTCCTGATATTCCGAATGGGCCAGGATCGTGCCATCCGGCGCCAGCACCCAGTCGTGCCGCAATTCCGAACCCTTGGCTTCGAGCTTGGCCGCGCCCGAGTCGAGATCCACCCGGTACAGATCCCGGTAGCCGTGCTGCAGGTAGTATTCGTTGCCCGCGCTGCGCGCTTCGGTGATGCCGCCGAAGTAGCCGGTCCAATGGCCCGCCTGGTTGGCCGCGCCGAAATACCCGACGACGAAATGTTCCACGCCCGGGGTGTGCTGGAACACCGTCCACGCACCGCCGCTCATTCCCACCTGATAGACGCTCTCCAACTCGTAGGAATGGCCGAGGTCCATCTGGGCATTGACGGTCGAGCTGATGCTCACCAGCAGATGCTCCTCGCCCACCCAGGTGAGGTTGCGCAATTTGGCATCGCCCAATTCGGCCGAGCGCACCGCCTTGCGGGCGTGGTTGACGATCACGAGGCGGCGCTTGTCTCCCACCGCGCCGGCGAGCGCGATGCTGTCCCCCGACGGCGATAGCCGCGCCTGCTCGATGCCCGGCAGCCGCCCGTAGGATTCCAGCGGCGGCGCGGCCGCCGCGGCCGCGCACAGCAGGTTGAGGGCCAATGCGGTGGCCTTGATCGGGTGGTCGCTCTTCATGACAGTCGCTGGTAGGGGCCCTTGACGTGGAAGCTTAGTCCGACGCCGATGCGGCGCGGCCCGCAATCCGGAACGCATGGTTATTCAACTTAATGCCCTGCCCGACGACGACGCCCATGCAATCAATATAAAGCCGGTAAAATGCCGTCGGGATGACCAAACTTCGTGCCCAAATGGTTTAATGGCGCAACGTGTCAATTTTGCCGGTGAAACAACATTCTCGCTGAACGAATATCGACCCCGGATCGCACCATTGACGCCGGCGCCACCTTGCCGCTGAGGTTTTCCACTCTGTCGGAAGCTCAGGATTTCACAGCCAAGGCCTGGGAAGTGGGCCTGAGGGGCAGGAACCCCGAGCGCGACGTGGAATACTGGAAGCTCGGCATCAATCTGAGCCGCGCCCTGGATATCGTGCGCCATGTCTGGCACACCACGGCGCTCGACCTGTCGACCAATCTGTTCGTGGAATCGCCGACCATCAACCGCATGGCCGCCAGGCTCTACGATGGCAGCGCCCTGCATCCGCAGGAACTGGTGCGCATGCGCGAGGGCGATGACTCCCGGCCGTTGTATCTGTTCGCCGGCGGCACCGGTCTGCTGCTGCAGTACAGTGACTTCGTGCGCTCGCTCGACTATCCCGGCGTGATCTACGGCGTCCCCGTCACCGGCATGAATCGCAGGGACGAGTACTCCAGGTCCATCCCCGAAGAGGCCGCGCGCGTGGTGCGTCTCATCAGCCGCGTCCACCCGGGCGGAGCGTTTCGCATCATGGGCTACTCCTCCGGCGGCTGCGTCACCCTGGAGGCCGGCAGGCTGCTGCGCAGCCAGGGACGGGAGGTGGGATTTCTCGGGCTGCTCGACACCGGACTGACCGACCACTACTGGCCGTTTGGCGTATGGCTCTCCTACATGCTGCCCGGGCTGATGGAGACCGTGAAGAAGCGCGTGCAGCGCGTGTTTCAGGCGGCGGCGAAGGCGGGACCGGCCGCGCCTCCGGCCGACATCGTCGCCCCACGCCGCGGCACCCGTTACGAATTTCGCTTCCGGGATCCGACCAAGCCGGATTATGCCTTCCGCAGTCCGCATTGGCGCAGCGACATCACGCCGAGCGACGGCCTGACGCGGCAGAGGAGTCTGGAGATGTGGGGCCTGTACGAGCCGGCGCGCTACGACGGCCAGGTGACGTTCTTCTTCGCGATCAGCCCGAACTCGATCTCGTGTTCTCCGCAGAAGTATTGGCCGGCTTATTTGTCCCATGTCGACTGGGTGCCCGTCCCCGGCAATCACATCACCATGATGGTCGGCCGCTACGCCGTCAAGCTAACGGCCGAGGTTTCGGCACGGCTACGCGCCACGCTCGGCTGAATTGGCTGCGCGAGCCGGCAACCGGCTCGTACTCTGCGCCGATGCGGTGCGGTTCGACGGGCTGGCCCAATGGCCGCGACTGCCAGCGTTCGCGGGTCATCGGCCGCCAGCACGGCTTGGTGAAGCGGTCGCCATCCCACTCCATGGTCACTTCGTGCCAGCTCTCCTGATCGAACGGCGCGGGCTTCTGCGGCGCCGCCTCGTAGTGTTCGATCCAGCGGATCAGGTATATGTCGCGCACCGCATCGACGCCTAGCAGTCCCCACGCTATGTCGGTGGCGAGTTCCTCCATGCAATGGGTGACGCTGATGAAGGTGCTGTCGCGCAGTTCCGTCAGCACGACCGTCAGCCATCCGTGGCGCCAATACATGTCGACTCCGCAGATCCCGGCGCGCTTGTTGAAGCGATAGGTGTGCTTGATCATGTCTCCGCAGCCCCGCACCGGATGCGATGTCCGGCGCCCGTTGCGCCACGGCTCCATTGTAGACCTATTGCGTCATCGCGCACGTTCGCGCGTTTCGTGCGTTTCGTGCGCGTGCGTTCGCCTGAGCGCACGACGCTTCGCAAGGGCGTCACTGCCACCGCTGCCCGGTTATTTTTTCAACACCGCCGTCAGACTGATCTCCGGCACGCTCGCCAGCGCTTTCGACAAGGGACATTGCTGCTTGGCGCCCGCGGCGATTTTCTGGAACGTCGCCTCATCCAGCCCGGGTACGGCGGCCTCCAGCGTCAGCACGATGCGATCGATGAGAAATCCATCGCCCTGTGCGGCGAGGCGCACGCTCGCGCGGGTGTCGATCGCGCTGGTCGCGAAGCCCGCCCGGTCGCAGGCGAACGAGAAGGCCATGGTGAAGCAGGCGGCGTGCGCGGCCGCCAGCAATTCCTCCGGATTGGTGCCCCGCCGGTCGTCTTCGAAGCGGCTGGCGAAGCCGTACGGATAGGCGTTCAGTGCCGAGGTTTGGGTGCTGATCCTACCCACCCCTTTCTTGCCCGCCCCTTCCCAATGCACGCTCGCGGTTTTGTCGATCATGGCCACTCCTTAATGGGGATATTGAAAACGCCCGCTCCCTACTGCGGCGCCTCGACGTCGAAGCCTCGGGCCCGCAGCTGATCGAGCACGCCGCCCTGTTCCAATAGCATATCCATGTTGAGCACGGCCAGCGTCACGCCGCCGCTGAGCAGCCGCTGTTGCAGCGCGTCGAACCAGCTGCGTCGCACCTGCGCGATCAGATCGCCGGCGCCAGCATCGGTCAGCAACGCACTGCGGCAATCGCCCATCTCCGCCGCTTCCGGCAGACTTTGCATGCGCTCCACATCGCCCGTGGCCCAGGCGCGCGCGCGATCCACCAGCCGCGGCAAACCGCTCTCCACAGTGGCCAGGCCCGCAGCCACGCACTTGTTCTCGGTGGCCGGCTGCACCGTCTTCAAGGCATCCAACACATCGTGAATGCCGGCGATCTTGATTTCGGCAACCCGCACGTGATGCTTGTGCGCCAGCTTGCGCACTTCGCTGCCGATGTCCAGCCGCGTCGACAAGCCCACCCGATGCAGCGCCGCTTCCTGCAGAAACGCCATGGCAATGAACGGGCGGAAACGTTCCCACTTGGCGGCATCGCTGGTGTACTTGGCGCGCTGCGCCGCGAAGCGCGCATACAGATCCGCGGGCAGCACGTCGCGCAGCCGTTTGCCGCCCCGAACCATGAACAGATCGCGCTCGGTGATGAGCAGCCACAAGACGCGCGCGATGCCGATCTCGAAGGGCTTGGCCATCAGCACCTCACCGGCGCCGTCCAGCACGGTCTCGACCTGGCCGGTGCGCCAGGTCATGTCCTTGGGCAGCGGCGAGACGGTGCCGAGGATCCACAGGTGCGCGCCGCCGCGATGCACATGCCACAGTCCCGGGCCCGGCTGCTCGCCGCTGACGATCACGGTGTCGAGCACATCCGCCGCTGCGGACGGTTGGGTCTTCGGCGCGGACGGCGGGGTCTGTGCCGCCGCGCCGGCGGCGGCCGCGATCAACAGGGCCGCGGCGCAGCGGACGGCGAGCCGGCGCATCAGGGTATTGACGGCAGCGGAATGAATTCCGACTCGCCGGGCACCGGCGGAAACTCCCGGGCCGCCCAGCGCGTCTTGGCCGCTTCGATGCGCTGCGGGGTGGAGGCCACGAAATTCCACCACAGATGGCGTGGCGTCGCGAAGCGCTCGCCGCCGAGCAGCATCAAGCGCGCTGCCGACGGCGCCGTCAGGCGCGCCGTGCCGCCTGCAGCCAGCACACCGAGTTCACCCGCCGCCAGCGCGGCCGCGCCGATCCGCAGCGCACCGCTCACCACGTACACGGCACGCTCGGTATGCTCGGCCGGCAACTCGAGCGCCGTTCCTTCGGGCAATCGCGCGTCCACGTACAGCGTCGGCCACAGGGTCGCCACCGGCGAGCGCAGGCCGAAGGCCGTGCCGGCCACCACGGTCAGATCCGCGCCATCCACCACCCGACGCGGCAGCGAGGCCGCCGGATGATGGGTGAACTGCGGCTCGACGTCCTCGGCGCCGTCGGGCAGCGCCACCCAGCTCTGGATGCCATGGATGGCGGCACCGGCGCTGCGCTGCGCCGGCGGCGTGCGCTCCGAGTGCACGATGCCGCGTCCCGCCGTCATCCAATTCACGTCGCCGGGGCGGATCTCCTGATCCGATCCCAGGCTGTCTCGATGCCGCAGGGCGCCCGCGAACAGATAGGTGACGGTGGCCAGCGCAATGTGCGGATGCGGACGCACGTCGATGCCCGTGCCCGGCGCGAACCCGGCCGGCCCGAGGTGATCGAAGAAAATAAAGGGGCCGACCATCTGGCGTGCGGCAGAGGGCAGTACGCGGCGTACGCTGAAGCCGCCGAGATCGCGCTCGCGGCCCGCGATGACCTGTGTGAGATCCATGCCCCCTATTATGGGCTAGCCACGCCGCAGACGCCCCTCATCGGCTCCTTCAGGCGCCTAGGCGCGCAGATAGGGCTTGAGGTAGGTGTCTATATCGTGCTTGATTTCCTCGGGACTGGTCACCTTGCGGCGGCGCGCCTCGGCACCGGGCGCGGGCGGCGCCACCCGCGTGGTGGTACCGGGACGAAACACGCCGCGGGCAATCAGCACACCCACGTCGCTTTGCGCAAACATCGAGCTCGCCGCTTCGATCAGCCCGAACTGATCGAAGGCGCGGCGCAAGTTGCCGGCATGGTAAGCGTCGTAGGCGGCGGCATACAGATCGGCCAGGCTGACGTACGGACAATGGCCGACGAAGCCGCGCTCCATTTCCGTGATCATGGTGGCAACGCCCCGGCCCGAAAAGCATCCGAGCTCGTCGTGGGTACGCTTTCTGATTTCCGTCACCCGTTCGAGCGGATCGCCCGCCTCGTCCTTGACGTAGCGGAAGGTCGGTATGGTGTCGAACATTTCCACGATCAGATCGACGCTGAAGTCACCGCCGGTCTGCGCGAACAGCGGCAGGGAGGTTGCCTTGCCGAGCTGCTGGTAGTAGGCGAGCAGGTCTGCCGGCGCCGTCACGCCGGGCGGCGCGATGCAAATGACGGCATCGGCGCCCAGCTTTTCGGCCTGCACCGCGTAGCGCTCGGTCTCCTTGAAATCCGCCGTGCGGCTCTGCACGCCGATCACGATCGCGGTGGAGCCGCCGTGCGCGGCGGACAGGATGGCCTCGGCGCCGCGCAGTCTCTCGTCTTCGGACAGCACCGTCCAGCCGCTCGCAATCTGCGGCCAGGCCAGGCCCTGGACGCCGCCGCGGTTGCAGAAGTGCACCTGCGCGGCCAGGCCGTCGATGTCGATCTGATTGTCGGCGGTGACCGGCGTGAAGCCGATGGGGAATATCCCCGCCAGGCGCTTCTTTTTCGCCGCCGCCCGCAACCCTCGGGGCAGCGCCAGCGCGGCGGCGCCCAAGGACAGCGCGCCGAGAAATTGCCGTCGATCCAACCCCTGTGTGCCAACCCTGATGCCAGCCATGCGCGCCCCCTGATAATGATTCTCATTATATAATTACATAGCCTAACAAATGGGACAAGAACCACTCAAACGCCCCCGCACCGCCCGTGGCGCCGCGCCGCGCCTTGCCGCTTCTTGGCATTTCTCGTAGACTCTACGTATTCCATTGTGGTGTCGCCCGCGTATCATGCCCCGCAGTGTGGCGCGCAGGGGTGATTTGGTGCGTGGCCGCAAATTCTCACAATGTGAAATGTCATATCAGAATATGATAATTGCTTGAAAATGCCGAAATCCGAGCGCAAAGACAAGCCCGGCAAGCCGGCCGCCGCGCCCGACGTACCGGTCAAACGACAGGCGTTGGCGGGCACGCAAACCTTGGCGCGCGGCCTGGAGGTGATCGACGCCGTCGCGGGGGGGGCCACCAGCCTCGCCGAACTCGCCACCGCCATCGGCCTGACCCGCAGCACCACCCACCGGCTCGCGGCGCTGCTGGTGGAGCGCCGTTACCTGGATTTCTCACGCCGCGACGGCTACTCCCTCGGTCCGAAGCTGCTCGAACTCGGCTATGTGACCTCCCAGCGCATGAGCCTGCCGCGCGTCGCGCGCGATCATCTCGAAGCGCTCTCCGCCAGTTCCGGCGACACCGTGCATCTCGGCATTCTCGAGGGCTCGCGGGCCCTGTACCTCGACAAGCTGCCGGGCAGCCGGCGCGTGGAGATCAGCTCGCGCATCGGTGAGCGCCAGCCGCTGCGCTCCACCGGGCTCGGCAAGGCCCTGATGCTGGACGCCGACGAGAAGCAGTGGCGCGAGTATTACGATCACGAAGCCCGCCTCGGCAACGGCTACGACGTGCCCCTCGAGGTATGGCTGCGCCGCATGCGCGAGTATGCCGAGAACGGCTATGCCTTCGACCTCGAGGAGAACGAGGACCGGATCCGCTGCGTGGCCGCGCCCATCCGCGGCGTCGACGGCGGCATCGTCGGCGCCATCAGTGTGTCGAGCGCCGCACAGTACATGGACGACCTGCGTATGCGCGGACTGACCTTCGACGTGAAGAAGACCGCCGCCGCCATCAGCGCGGCGCTTGGCTACAATCCGGCCGCGGTACCGCGCGCCGAGCGCCGCAAAGCCTGACTATTCCGGCAGCGCGAACGCCAGAAATCCCGCCGCGCTCGCGATGCACACATATTGCCTGCCGCCGACCATGTAGGTCATGGGTGAGGCGCGGAAATTCTCGTTGGCCGGGAAATGCCACAGTGCAGTGCCGGTGCGCGCGTCGAGCGCGGTGAACATGCCGCTGTCCTCGCCGACGAACACCAGGCCGCCGCGGGTCGAGAGCGTGCCGCTGGAGCCGCGCGTGCCGCCCACCATCACGTAGTCCCACACGGTCTTGCCGGTCTGGATGTCGAGCGCGCGCACCGAACGGTTGCCGCCCGCCAGCATGCTGCCGGTGCCGTTGAAATAGCGCTTGCCCATCTCGAACGGCGCAGGGATCAATTTGGTGATGGCGCAGCGGTCGGCGGCCAGGAAATAAAAGAGCTTCAGCGACGGATCGTACGCCGCCGACATCCAATTGGTTGCCGCCGCGGGACACACCACCGAGCCCCCGGGCGTCGGCTCCCCGCCCGGCAGCAGAATGGCCTTGCCGGCCTTGGTGTAGCCGCTCGCCCAGGTCACCTTGTTCACGAAGGGCGTGGCGAGCAGCAGCTTGCCGTCGGTGCGGTCGAGCACGAAGAAAAAGCCGTTGCGGTTGGCCTGCACCAGGAGCTTGCGCGGCCGTCCGCCGAAATTCTCGTCCACCAGCATCAGCGGTTCGTCGGCGTCGTAATCGTGGGTGTCGTGCGGGGTGAACTGGTAATACCAGAGCAGCTCGCCGCTCCCCGGCCGCAGTGCCAGCACGCTGTCCGTGTACAGGTTGTCGCCCAGGCGCTGCGCGCCGTTGAAATCCGGGCAGGGATTGCCGACGGCCCAATACACGATGTCGAGTTCCGGATCGTAGGAGCCGCTCATCCAGGTCGCCCCGCAGCCGTGCTCGAGCGCGCTGCCCTTCCAGGTCTCGGCGAGTTTTTCGCCCGGCTGCGGCACGGTCCAGAACTGCCACTCGCGCCTGCCCGTGGCGGCATCATACGAGGCCACGAAGCCGCGCGCTCCCTCCTCGCCGCCGGCGACGCCGGTGATGACGTGAGTGCCGATCACCAGCGGCGCGCCGCTCGCGCTGTACTGGGACTTCGGCCAATCGGTCATCGCGACGTCCCACACCAGAGCGCCGCTGTTGCGATCGAGGGCGAGCAGATGCGCGTTGTCGGTCATCATGAGCACGTGATCGGCCGCGATGCCCACCCCGCGGTTGGCGCCGCCGGCCGCTTCGCCGAGCAGCCCCGGGGTCTGCGCACGCTTGTACGCCCACAGCTGGCGGCCGCTGCGCGCATCCAGCGCGTACACCGCGTTCACCGCCGTCACGTACATCACGCCGTCGATCACCACCGGCGTCGCCTCCAGGCGCGGCGCACCGGTCGCGGGGAACATCCACTGCAGCGCCAGCCGTTGCACATTGCCGGCGTTGATCTGATCCAGGCTGCTGTGGCGGTTGCTGCTGTAGCTGCCGTCGTAGCGCGGCCAGTCGAGCTTCGGCTCAACGGGCGCCTCGCGATAGGCCGCACCGTCGCGCGTCAACAGATGAATCCGGCCGGCGGCATCCGCGAGCTGCAGATTGAAATTCGTCTCGTTGAGGATGTCGCCCGTGAGCGTCGCGCCGCCCTCGAGCGGGACCGTGCGGTGCGGCTTCGGCACCTCACCCGCCGGCGCCAGGGTGTGCAGGAACGCGAGCAGCGGGGTCATCTCCGCAGCGGCGATGTCGTGCGCCGGCATGGCGCGCACGCCGCTGCGGATCAGGGCCGCGATTTCCGCATCGGGATGACCGGCAACGAAGGCCTTCAGGCTCGGCGCGCGCTCGCTGCCGTTGCCGTCGCCGCCGTGACACACCGCGCAGCGGCTGGCGAAGGATCCCGCGCCCTCAGAGGGTGGCGCCGCCGGCTGGACGGAGGGCGCCGCCGGTTGGGCACCGGCGGCGCCCGCGAGCAGCGCGAGCGCGGCAATGAGTCCGCGATGTGCAGGCTGGTTGGTCGACGGCATGCACACAGTGTAAACCGGTTGACCGGCGCAACACCAAGCGCCCTCAGAAGCGTTTGTTGAAGCTCACGCGAAAGGTGCGTCCCAACGGACTCGCCGATTCGCTCGCGAAGCCGCCCGAGGCGCCCGTCACCAGCTCCAGCGGCGGCGCCTCATTGAAGATGTTGTAGACGTTGAGCTGCAGCCGCAGGCCCTTCTTGGCGCCGCTCGAGTCCGGGAAATCCCAGATCGCCGACCAATCCACGGTCACGAAGGGGCTCACCCATTGCAGCTGATTGGCGAGTCCTGCGCCGTTCGGGTTGGTGGCGTAGCTGAAGGGCGTCCAGAGGTAGTTGTAGTGGCCGGTGTAGTTCACCGCCGCCTGCGTGCTCAAGGGACCGGCCTGCCAGCCGGCCGTGGCGCGCACATGCCAGGGGATGATGCTCTGCGCGCCGGCGTCATTCTGGAAATACTGCAGACCGCTGGTCAGATTGTCGGTGAAGGCCACGCCCGGCGCCGCCTGGGATTGGAACTTGAGCAGATATTCGCCGCTCAGATCCACCATCATCGTGCCGATGCCGAGCGGGTGCTGATAGTTGAAGTCGAAGTCCCAGCCGTCGATGTCGGTGGCGCCGAGGTTCGTGCGGCGCAAATCGGTGACCAGGTAGGTCGGTGGCGTGCCGGTGAAGTTGATCGCCCGTACGCCGTTCAGCAGCGCCGCGAGCGTGGCTTGCGGGATGGGACCGTAGCAGGGCCCTCCGGTCCCCGCGGGCACCGGATTGCCGTGCGCATCACAGCCCGTCGCCGATATCTGGTTGAAGGTATACACCTGTCCCGCCAGCGCCGGATTGTTGATGGCCGCCACGTTGTTCGGCGGGATTTCCACCTCGTTCAAGTAGCGGATCAAAAAGTACGTGGCGCTCGCCTTGAAACCCGGCAGCCAGGTCGGCTTGAAATCCAGACCGAAGGAGGCCGTTTTTGCGGTCTCCGGCTTGAGGTTCGGCTTGCCGCCGGCGAAGCCGATGGTCGACAGGCCGTTCGCCACGGGGAAATTGGTCGGTCCCACCGTGCTGCCGCTGGTGGTGCCCGCGGTCGCGCGGGTGTCGATCGCGTAGCTGTCGGCCAGCTGCGGCGCATGGAACGAGGTGCCGTAACTGCCGCGGAAGCTCAGACTCTCGACCGGCGACCACTCGACGCCGTATTTCGGATTGGTAGTCTTGCCGAAGTCGCTGTAATGGTCGTAGCGCTCGGCGAGCGACAGCGACAGGCGCCGCACGCCGGGCAGCGAGTTCGCGGATCCGATGAGGGGCACCGCCAGTTCGCCGAACACCGCGTCCACCAGGCGGCTGGCCGACTGGTTGTTGGGCTGGGTGAAATTCGGCTCGCCCGCAATGCCGATCGGATCCTCACCGCTGTACTGTTCGTGGCGGTTCTCCCCGCCGAGGGCGAGCTTCAGGTCGCCGCCCGGCAGCGCGAACAGCGTGCCGTCCGCCTTGACGTTGAAATCGTAGATGCGCTGCACCGCCTTGAACAACAGCGGCCAGTCCATGATGGCCTGGATGACCTGCGGGTTGGTCCTGCCGCCGAACGGATCGAGCGCCGTCGCCGTGGTCGTGCCGAACTCGGCCGCGTACAGGGCATTCGGATTCGGACCCGAGCTGTCGTTGTCGAGCGCGAGACTGGTGCTGTAGCCGTAGTTGAAATCCGTGGTCAGCTGCCAGGAGCGGCTCAGGTCCACGCTGGCGCCGAAATCGAGCATGCCGGATTGCGCCCGATAGTCGTTGACCACATTGCCGGCGGCGCCGAACACGCCGGAATTGGCAAACACCTGTTCCACCGACCCCGGCGTCACGGTGTAGCCGGCCGGCGCCAGGAAGTAGGGATTGGTGCCCGGAATGATCAGCGTGCCGGTCTGCTGCAGCGTGCCCGGGATGCCGTTCAGCGAGCCGTTGTTCACCACCAGATTGGTCTCATTGTAGATCTGATGCGCCAGATCGTCGGTCCACTTGGCGTCGGCGAACAGATGCACGCGATCCCCCACGTCCTGGCGCACATCGCCCACCAGCGCATAGCGCCGGTTCGGATTGATCAGCTGATCGTTGAGGCCCGGGTCGCAAGATGCCGCCTGGGTGATGGGCGGCACGTACTTGGCCTGTGCCGGGTTCGCCGCCGACAGCGCCGCCACCGGGGTCACCGGTTCCTTCGCCAGGGTGCTGGAATTGTAGTAAACGCCGTTGAGCAGCACGTTCGCCGGACCGCCGCAGTAGGCGCTCAGGCCGTCCTTGCCGCCGTACTGGCGCAAATCCTGGGTGTAGTACGAACGGTCGCTGTTCAGGAGAGCGGAGTTGCCCTCATAGGTGCCGGAGAGGATCAGCGATCCCGTGCTCCACACCTTGCCGTAGGTCTGGCCGATGTTGTCGGCGTCGTAGCCGTTCGCCTTGGTATAGCTGCCGCTGGTGTCGAAGCCCTCGAAATTCTTCTTCAGAATGATGTTGATCACGCCGGCCACCGCGTCCGAACCATAGGTCGCCGAGCCGCCGTCCTGCACGATCTCGATGTGATCGATCGCACCGGCCGGAATCGAGGACGGATCGGCGGTGGTGAGCAGCGGCGAATCGCCCACCAGGCGATGGCCGTCGAGCATCACCAACACCGCGGTACCCGGCAGGCCGCGCATGCCGGGCACGGTGGCGCCGGTGCTGCGAAACTCCTGGTTGCCGCCGATGGGCAGGGTGTTGAAGCTGTTGAGCGCCGGCTGTGTCGCGAGCAGATCGGCGGTGTTGGTGGTGCCGGATTGGATGATCGTCTGGCTGTCGATCGTGGTGGCCGGTTCGCCGATCGGGCCCGATCCGCGGATCAACGTGCCGGTGACCACGACCTCCTGCAGCTCGGTGGTGTCGGCCGGTTTGTTGCCGGCCGCCTGGCCGAAGGCCGTGGCGGACAGGACACACGACGCCAGCATCAACAATGTCTTGTTCATTCAACATCCCCCTATCTGTTATTCGACTTATTCCGTCCGTCGCACGGCCGGCATATGTTGGGACGTTATACTACATTTTAGAATTGATGCAATATTGGGATAGCGTCTCAATAGAAAATCAGGCGGGCCCTGGCATCGAGACCCCGCCCATCGGCACCCACGACGCCCTTGAGATCCGCGAAATCGGCGATTTTTTGGTTTTTTCGCCGCACAATGATGGCCTGCACCGCCGCTTCCGGCAGATCCAGCACCCCCGCCAGCGCATCCGCATCGGCCGTGTTCACGTTGATGGTGGTCATGGTCCGGTACAGGAAATCCATGATGTCGTCGAATTGCGCGTCGCTGCCGCGCGCGCCCTGGTCCACCATTTTTTGCACCGTCTCGCGCCACGCCTCGTAGCTCATGGGCGTGTCCATGACAATCTGCAACGGGTGGCACTGCCCGCATACCGCCTTGACCGAGGCGCCCTCCCGGGCGAGCTCCGCATCCTGCGCCCGATCCGCCGGTGGCGGTGGTGCCGCCGGCACCGGCGGTGCAGCCAACGCCGCGGCCGCCGCCAGCGCGGCCGCCAGCACCGCCGCCCCCGCCAATGCCGCCATCGGGGTCCTCACGGACGCGTTTGTTTCTCCCCGGTCAGCGTGATGGGCGCGCTGCCCGGCAGCGGCGTGACATGCGGTCCCACGCCCAGCTGCTCCGCGGTCAGGTAATCGCCGAAGCTGTTGGCGAACTGGTTGGAGACGCGCTGCGCGTGGCCGTTGTCGAAGGTCATGTCGAGCAGCTTCTCGCTGTACATGGGATGGCCGTACTCATCCTTCAGCTCGCCGACGATCTTGTGGGTCTTCACGTCGATCACATCGCCCGAGGAGGCGAAGGCCACGTTGCCGTCGAGGCCAAAGGTCAGCCAGAACGCACCGGCGGTGGTGTCGATGGTGTCGATCTCCTTCGGGTCATCCGTGTTCGAGAAGATGTGGATCTTGTTGAAGATGCCGTCCGTGACCCAGACTTCCTTTTCATCCGGCGTGAGCGCGATGCCGTGGCTCGGGCAGCCGTGCGGAATGCGCGGGCGCGGCGTCGTGTTCCATTTCGAGCGCCAGTCCACACTGGTCACCTCGACGGTCTTGATGATCTGGCCGCTCGCGACGTCGGCGATCAGATAGCCCATGAAATTGTTGTTGTTGGCGTACACCCGGCTCGAATCCTTGTTGAGCACGAACACACGGACGTTGTCCGGAAAGCGGATGGTCTTGAGAACCTTGCGCGACTGCACGTCCGAGACGGTCATCACCTTGCCGTTCGGCGACATGAAGGCCGTCTTGCCGTCCGCGCTCAGGTTCAGATTGTGGGACCCGAGACTCTGCGGCGCCTCCAGCTTGCCGATGAGCTTGCCGGTCGCGGCATCCACCTCGTACCAATAGTCCTGCAGATCGCCGCCCACCACGATGATCTTGCCGTCCGGGGTGACCTGCGGCCGCTCGCAGCACTTGCCGTCCAGCGTCACCGACCAGACCATCTTGTCCGTGCCCATGTCGATGGCGGCCATGCGCCCGCGGGCCGCCACGTAGATGAGGTTGGTGACCGGACTCGCCGCCACGCCCGACACCTGTTCGGGGCTCATGCTGGCCGCATATTCCCAGGTCGGCACGCGCTTGACGAAGCGGTAATTGTCACCCGCATCCAGCACCACGATGCCGACGCCGTTGAGCCACGCCGGCCGCTCCAGGGAGCCCGGCTCGGTGACATAGACGAGATGCCTGGCCCGCGGGCGGAAATTATCCGGCGGACCGCGTTTCTTGCGCGCCGCAAACCGCGCCGCCTCCTCCGCCGGCGTGAGCGCCGCCGGCGCTGCATTCATGTCCGGTGAACCGCCGGGAGCCGCCGGCGTTTGCGCCAAAGCCGCCGCGCCGCCCAGCAACCCCAGCGCAGCCACAACCGATATCGCGTGCATTTGTGCTCCCCACCGCCCCTGCCAAGGACAGATTTTATAATATATGATAAGGCGTCACAATATATGAAAATACGTCCGCTGCAAATCGCCAGGGGGTCACACATGGACGACACGCACACGGCGGCCGGCGGTCTCGACCGGCGCGACTTCATCACGGGCACCGTCGCCCTATCCGCGCTCGGGCTGTCCTCGCTCGGCCAGCCCGGGGCCCGCGCCGCATCGCGCCCGCACGACATTCCCATCATCGATACCCACATTCATTTGTTCGACGCCAGCCGGCCGCAGGGCGCGCCATATAAGGGACCGAAGGAATTCACCTCCCACATCTCCCTGCCCGGAGCCTACCGCCAACTCGCCGCCCCCTTGGGCATCGTCGGCGCCATCGCGGTCGAGGCCAGCGGCTGGGTCGAGGACAATCTGTGGGTGCTCGAAGTCGCGCAGGGCAACGACATCATGGTCGGCACGGTGGGCAAATTACAGATCGACAAGCCCGAATTTCCCGAATACCTCGAGCGTTATCATCGCAATCCGTTGTATCGCGGCATCCGCCTGAACGTCAGCCCGCGCAGCCCCTTGGGACGGCAGCTCGAGATCCCCGCCGTGGTCGACAATCTCAAATTGCTGTCGCAGGCCGACCTGGCGCTCGACACGTCCAATCCCAGCCTCGACTTGCTGCAGGTGGTGGTGCGCATCAACGACCTGGTGCCCGACCTGCGCATCATCGTCGATCACCTGCCCGCCATGGATCCCACCGCCGAGGAAACCCCGGCCTACGAGACGGCGCTCGCCGAAATCCATCAGCGCCCGAACATCTACGTGAAGCTCTCGGAAATCCTGCATCGCGTGAACGGCGAGGTGGCGCAGGGCCTCGCACCACACCGCGAACGGCTGGATCATCTGATGAGCGTATTCGGCGAGGACCGGGTGCTGTTCGGCAGCGACTACCCCAACAGCGTGGGCACGGCCACCATCGGACAGGTGGTGGGCCTGGTGAAGGAATATTTTGCCGCCCAACCGCGCGCGGTGGCCGAGAAGTATTTCTGGAGGAATTCCGTGCGCTGCTACAAATGGGTCCGCCGCAACGCCCGCCAGCCGGTGCTCGCCTGATGGCCCCGCACGCAGGGCGCCGCGCCGCCATTGCGCTGGCCGCTGCCGCGGCTTGCAGCGCCCACGCCGCGGACCACTGGCTTGGCGCCTGGGGTTTTCCGCCGATCCCGCAGCCCCCGCCCGCCGCAGCTCCGCCCGCCGCAGCGCCCGCTGCGGGTCAGCCGGCCGCCGTGCCGCGCGGCCCACCGCCGCTGGCGAACCTCAATGGCGTCACGGTACGCCAGCTCGTGAGAATCGCCGCGCCCGCCGCGCGCCTGCAGATTCGCGTGAGCAATGAGTTCGGCGACCAGCCGCTCAAGGTCGGTGCGGTGCATGTGGCCCTCGCCGCCGCCGATGGCGCCATCGTGCCGGGCTCGGATCATGCGCTCACCTTCTTTCATGCGCCCGCGGTGGCCATTGCCGCGAATGCGCCCATGCTGAGCGATCCCATCGATTGGCAGCTCCCGGCCCTGTCCCGGCTCGCGGTCAGCCTGTACATCGCCGGGAACAGCGCCGCGCCGGCGCACCGCGTCGCCGAATGGGTGTCCGCGCCGGGCGATTACACCGACGCGGAGCGCCTGCCCGGCTCGACCCTGGTGCGCGGCGGCGCACTGGTCTCCGAAGTGCAGATCGTCTCGCCCGCCGCGCGGCGCGTGGTGGTCGCGCTGGGCGATTCCATTACCGAAGGCGCGCGCAGCACGGTCAATGAATTTCGCAGCTGGCCGGACCGCCTGGCCGAGCGGCTGAATGCGAATCCGACGACCCGCTCCTGGTCGGTGGTCAACGCCGGCATCGGCAGCAACCGGCTGCTGCACAATGGTCCCGGCAGCGGCGCCCTCGCGCGCTTCGATCGCGACGTGCTGTCCGTGCCCGGCGTGTCCATGGTGATCCTGCTCGAAGGAATCAACGACATCGGCTACAGCCACACCACGCCGGCCGAGGCGGTCGGCGCCGACGACATCATCGGCGCCTATGTGCAGCTCATCGAGCGGGCGCATGAACACGGCCTGATCATCGTCGGCTGCACCATCCCGCCGTTCGAGGATTCGCATTACTACGAGGCGCAAGGAGACGTGCTGCGCCAGTCGGTGAATCACTGGATCCGCAGCAGCGGCACCTTCGACGCCGTGGTGGACTTCGACGCCGTGATCCGCGATCCCGACCATCCCAGCCGGATGACGCCCGCGCTGCAAAGCGGCGATCACCTGCACCCCAATGACGCCGGCTACGCCGCCATGGCGCAGGCCATTGACCTGAAACTGTTCGCACGCAAGGAGCCATAGCGATGGACGACACGGCCGAGACCCTGAATCACGCGGGCAGACGCGAATTTCTTCAGACCATCGGCGCACTGGCGGTGGGCGCCGGCGCGCTGCAGACCGCCGAGGTTCTGCAGCAAGGCGGTCGGGCGCAGGCCGCCGACGTGCAAGGCGCGGTGCAGAAGACCCCGAGCGGCAAGCCGCTGCGCGGCCTGTACCCCATCGTCGAAACACCGTTCACCGCCGCCGACAAGCTCGACACCGATGCGCTCGCCGCCGAGGTCAGGTTCATCAATCGCGGACGCTGCGGCGGCATGATCTGGCCGGTGTTCGCCAGCAGCTGGTCGACGCTGTCGGATGCCGAGCGCATCGCGGGCGCGGAAGCCATGCTCGCCGCCGGCAAGGGCGGCCGATCGGCCATCGCCATCGCCGTGCAGAACACCGCCTGGGACACCGCCACCTCGGTGCGCTATGCCCGGCACGCCGCCGCGCATGGTGCGGATGCCATCGTCTCCATCCCGCCCAACAACGGCTGGAATGTCGCCGATGAGGCGATACTGGATTACTACAAGGCCATCGGCGCCGCCACCGACCTGCCGCTCATCGTGCAGACGCGCGGCACCATGAGCGTGGAGTTGATGCTGCAGATGTTCCGGCAGATCCCCACCATGAAGGCCACCAAGGACGAGGTCGGCAATCCGCTCGAGCGCGTCGCGCCGCTGATCGCGGGCACCGACGGCAAGCTCGCCGTGTGGGCCGCCGGCGGCGGCACCGGCAACCAATTGCTCGAGATCCTGCCGCTCGGCGTCGTCGGCCTGTGCCCCACGCCGCAGTACGCCGACCTGCTGCAGCAGGCCATGGATCTGTACTGGGCCGGCAAGCAGCGCGAAGCCTTCGACATGTTCGGTCGCGTGCAGGCGTTCGCCACCATACCCGGCGCCACCGAATACCTCATGGTCGCCCGCGGTGTGTTCACCGAGGACAACAAGACCCGCCAGCAGCCCATGGAACCCGAAGCCCGGCGCCCCGGAGGTGGCGGCGCAGGCGCAGGCGCGAGCGCGGGCGGCGCAGGCGCAGGCGCAGGCGCGGGCGCGAGCGCGGGCGGCGCGGGCGGCGCGGGCGGCGGCACAGCTCCGGGCGGCGGCGGCCGCAACCGCGCACCGCTCACCGATGCGCAGAAGCAGCACGTCCGTACGGCGCTCGACACCTATCTCAAGCCTTATTTGCGCGCCTGAAGGCGCCGAGGAATTCACATGAACCCACATCAAGACATAACAAGGAATCGCTCGCTTACCGTGGCCGTATCCGCGGCTCTGTGCGTGGCCGCCTCGCTGCTTGTGTCTCTGGCCGACGCGGCCGATCCGCCGGCGGCGCCGCCGCCGGGTTCGCCCGGCCTGTTTGTCGGCGCGGCACCGCTCGCCGCGGCACTTGACGCTGCGAAAGCCAAGTCCACCGATCTGGCGTTGGCCAGCGTCGGCGTCACCAATCAGTATTCCATCCACGAGGTGTATCGCGGCAAGTCCGCGCCGCCGGCCGTGCATCCCGGCTGGACCGAACTGCACTTCATCCTGGAGGGCAGCGCCACCTTCGTCACCGGCGGCACCATCAAAGGCTCCGGCCCCGGCGCCATCATCGAGGGCGGCGTGAGCCAGAAAATCGCCAAGGGCGACGCGGTGATCGTCCCGGCCAATACCCCGCATTGGTATCAAACCGTGGACGGCTCGGTCACCTATCTGGAAGTACGCTTCCGCGCACCCTCACCGTAACCAGAAATTCGAGTACTGGGCCAAGTACGCGTCGCACCGGCGCTAGTCCGGATTCTTGATGTGCACGTCCCACACCTTGGCGAGGTGTGACTCTCCCGCCGGACCCTTGACGTACAGCACCACGGTGTAATTCTTCTCCCGGCCCGGCGTCAGCGGGTATTGGTGAATGGGATTCTGTTCGATCGATTGCGTGCCGTCGCCGAAATCCCATCTCCAGGAACTGACCTCGCCCTGCGAGTCGTCGTGGAAGGCGATGCTGCGCCGTTCCATGTCGAGCACCTTGAAAGACCACAGGGCATCGATGGGTTTGCGGAATTGCGGCTCGAGCGGCATCAGCCGGAACGCCACCAGGTCCGATGCGTTGCCGAAGAAGGTCTGTTTGTGCGACAGGTTCCAGAACTTGCGCTTGTTGGAATTCACATCATCGTAATCGATCACCGCCCAGGACAGGCCGATGAGCTTGTTTTCGGTCAGCACCGACTCCACCGCGCGCTGCGGACCCTCGCAGCCGGCGTAGTCGAAGGGCGTGATCCAGAACTCGAGCACCAGGGTGCCGGATTCGCCCGGCTTGAAGTTGAACCGGGTCGCATGATTGGCGTACGGCAGCTCCTTGACGTAGTTGGCGCACTCCCACGCCATCACCCAGTCCTTGCCCACCGCCGGCGTGAAGATGTGATAGTTCTGCGCATGCACGCCTTGGTACGAAAAGAACGCCTCGGACTTGGAAATGCGCGGGTCGATGTTGGCCATGGCACCGACCGCCTCGGGTGTCCACAGGTCCCTGTGCGAAATGTCGATCAGCGGGCCGCCCGACAGATCGCCGTCGACCACCACTTCGAAGATGTCGTTGTGCAAATCGAGGCGCGAGAAATCCCAGTAGTTGTCGTAGGCCTGGTACAGGAAATACAAGCGGTTGAGCCCCTTCACCCAGCCGACCTTCACCTTGACGTCGAGGTCCTTTGGATCGCGGTGGGTGCCGTGGCCGCCGGGCGCTTCGGTATCCTCGAGCTGATCCATGCCGATGGCGTAGCTGTCCGGCACGATGGCCCAGTCATCCGCATTGCCGTCGATGGTGGGGATCTTGTCCGGCGGGAACTGAAACACCTTGAAGATGACGTCCTGTCGTTCGAGCGCCAGGGCGGCCGGTGCCCCCAGCGCAGCGAGGGCCGCCAGCACGATGCCGCACAGCCAACGCCTCCGGATCACGCGTCCGGTCCCAGGTCGAGCAGGTGGGGACCCGCGCGGCGCACCGCCTGGCAGCCGGTCAATATCATGGCGACTTCGAGCTCGGCGCGCAGCGTCTCGAGCATGCGCGCCACCGCCGGCTGACCGCCGGCGCCGAGCGCGTACACCCAGGCGCGGCCGATGAGGCAGGCCTTGGCGCCCAGCGCCACCGCCTTCAGCACGTCGAGTCCGGAGCGCACGCCGCTGTCGACGAACACCTCGAGGTCGCCGCCCAGCGCGTCGACGATGCCCGGCAAGGCCGAGATCGGCGAGCGCACGCCGTCGAGCTGCCGGCCGCCATGGTTGGACACCACGATGCCCTGCGCGCCCGCCGCGCGCGCACTGCGCGCATCCTCGGGGTCGAGCACGCCCTTGATCACGATGGGACCGTCCCATTCGGCGCGGATCCACTCGAGGTCCTTCCAGGTCATGGAGCGGTCGAAATTGCCGGTGATCCAGGCGAGGAAATCCGTCACCGACTTGCGGCCCGTGAGCGCGCCGGCCACCGAACCCAAAATGTGCGGCCGGCCGTGCAGCCACACATCCCAGAGCCAGGCCGGATGGGTGAGCCCGTCCCAGGTCTGGTTGATGAACGCGGGCAGGCCCGTGAGGCCGCGAAACCCGGAGCGCACGTCACGATAGCGCGCCCCCGGCACCGGCAGGTCCACGGTGAGCAATAGCACCGGACTGCCCGCGGCCTTGGCGCGCTTCAGCAGCTCGCGCATATAGCCGCGGTCCTTGATCACGTACAGCTGAAACCACGGCGGCGGCGCGGCGCGCGCGACCTCCTCCACCGAGCAGATGCCGACCGTGGATAGGCAGAACGGCAGCCCCGCGGCAGCCGCGGCGCGCGCGCCCTGAACTTCGCCGCGGCGCGCGAACATGCCGGCCATGCCCACCGGTGCCAGGATCACCGGCATGGAGAGTTTTTGGCCGAAGGTTTCCACCCCCATGTCGAGCGCCGACATGTCGTGCAGCATCACCCGCTGGCGCAGGCTGATGGCCTCCAGATCGCTCACATTGCGGCGCAAGGTGTGTTCGGCGTAGGAGCCGCCGTCGATGTATTCGAAAAAGATGTTCGGCAGGCGGCGCCGCGCCAGCTGCCGATAGTCCGCCACCGATGCGGCGCGACGCAGCGAGATGCGCGAACTCATGCAGCGACGGCCACGGGCCGTGGCAGCAGCGCATGGAAAGGATCGACGAAGGCCCAGGCGACCGCGCCCACCAGGCACACCGCCGAGGCGACCATGAACGAGCCGGTCCAGCCGGCCGCGTGCGCGATGACCGGCGTCAACGCCGCGGTGCAAACCCCGCCGATCTGGCATCCCATGTTCATGATTCCCGACACCAATCCGGCGGAAGCGCCGCCGATATCCGCGCTGATGGCCCAAAACGCGCTCTGCGCAAAGTACAGCGCACCCGCCCCGCCCGCCAGCACCAGGGCCGCCAGCCGCGCATCAGCGACGCGGGTGGCGCTCCATACGAACAGGCTGGCGGTGAGCAGGCTCAAACCCGCGACACCGCAGCGCGCGCCGCGTTTGCCGACCCGCCGCACCAGCCGGTCGGACACCCAGCCGCCGGCCGCGGAGGCCACCGCCATGGCCACGAACGGCAGCGTGGCATACAAGGCGCTGGTTTTGAGGTTCAGGCCACGCACATCCGACAAATATTTGAAAAACCAGGTGAAGAAAATATACGCCACATAGCCGTAGCAAAAATAACTCAAAGTGAGCACGGCCACCTGCCCATCGAAGACCACCTGGCGCCAGTCGAGGGGCCGCGGCGTACGCCCCTGCGGCGCCACGCCGGCGTCGCCCGCTCCGGCGTTGATATAGGCGAGTTCCTCGGCCGTGATGTGACGGGCCAGCGCCGGCGTGCTGCGCACCAGGGCAGCCCACAGCACCCAGGCCGCGAGGCCGATGAGCGCGCACACCCAAAACGCCCAGTGCCAGCTATGCCCCTGCATGATGGCGGTGATCAGCGGCGGCGCGACGGCGCCGCCCACCCCCACGCCGGCGAAGATCAGGCCGTTGGCCAGTCCGCGTTCCTGCGAGGGAATCCAGCTCGCCACCAGCCGGTTGCTCGCCGGAAAAATGATGGCTTCGCCGATGCCGAGCGCGAAGCGCACCGCCAGCAGCAGCCCCAGCGCCCCGGCGATGCCGCTCGGCACCGCCGGCAGCAGCGCGGTGAACACGCTCCACCACAGGATCGCCATGCCGATGGCGCGCGCCGCGCCGATGCGGTCCGCGATGCGCCCGGCGAGCGGCTGCGACAGCGCATAGCCCAGGATGAAGGCGCTGAAAACCGCGCCGAGCTGCACGTCGCTCAGCGAGAATTCCCGCTGCAGCGAGGAGGCCGCGACGGAGATGTTGTTGCGGTCCAGAAAGGAAACGGCTGCGACCACGAAGGTGCAGAAGATCACCACCCAGCGTCTGCGCCCGTTGGGCTTGTTCGCGCTCATCCCGTATGCTCCCCGCCGCTCCCGCGGCCTTAGGTTTATAGCGCATCCGCCGTATTCGTATAAATGGGACGCCATTGTAGTATGTGGAACGGCGTAGTAACATACCGCCGCGTGGATAAACGGCTGGTCTTCAAGGCGTGCGCTGCCGTGCTCGGGGCCTTCGTCGCCGCATCGATGCCGACCGGGGCAGCGCCGGCCGCGGCCGCCACGCCCGTTGCCGAGCCACCCCCATTCAGCGCGCTCTGCGCCGTGTGCCACGGCGGCGACGCGCAGGGCACGGACCGCGCGCCGCCGCTCACCAACAACCGCCGGCTGCGCAGCCGCAGCGAAGCGCAGATCGCGGACACCATCAAGAACGGCCGCGCCAACATGCCGGCGTTCGCCTCCCTGCCGCCCGGGGAGATCCAGGAGCTCGCCCACTTCGTGCGCTCCTTGAATGCGAACGCCTTCGACATGCTGCCCGCCGGCAACCCCACCGCCGGCGCGGCGCTGTTCTTCGGCGCCGGCCGCTGCGCCGAGTGCCACATCGCGCGCGGACGCGGCGGCACCAACGGTCCCGACCTGTCGAATATCGGCCGTCAGCTGACCTTGGCCGAGCTCGATCAAGCCCTCGCCGATCCGCGCGCGCGCCATGTGGAGGGCTACGCCGAGGTGGACGTGATCTTGCGTCGGGGCACCAGCCTGCACGGCTTTGCGCGCGCTCAAACCTCGCATGGCGTCGCCCTGCAAACCACGGATGGCCGGCTGCACCTGCTCGAGGAGGGCGATTACCGCCGCATCGTCCCGTCCGGCACCACCCTCATGCCCGCCTACGACGGCACCCCGCAGGAGCACGGCGACCTGATCGCCTTCCTGAGCCGCCTGGGCGGAACGGCCGTCGGCCCCAATCTCGAGGTGCAGGATGAGGTGAGCGCCGCGGACATCGCCGCGGTCACCGATCCGCGGCCCGGCGAATGGCCGACCTACGCCGGCCGCGTCGACGGCAACCGCCACAGCAGCCTGCGCGAGATCAACACCCGCAACGTCGGCGCACTGCGGCCCGCCTGGGTTCATCCTCTGGCGTATGACGCCCTCGAAACCACGCCCATCGTGGTCGACGGCGTGATGTACGTCACCGGGCCGAATCAGGTGCTGGCGCTCGACGCCCGCAGCGGCGCCGAGATCTGGGGCTACTCGCGCCCGCGATCCGCGCCCGAGGAGATCTCCGGGGATGCCGCCAAAGGCGCCCAGCGCGGCGTCGCCGTGCTCGGCAACCGGGTGTATTTCATCACCGACAATGCCCACCTGATCTGTCTGCACAAATTGAACGGTGCGCTGCTGTGGGATGTGTCCCTGCCGGGGCGGCCCGGCAAGTATGGCGGTACCTCGGCGCCGCTGATTGCGGGCGATCTGGTGATCGCCGGCGTCTCCGGCGGCGATGAAGGCATCCGCGGATTCGTGGCGGCGTACAAGGCCGTGAGCGGCGAGCAAGCCTGGCGCTTCTGGACCGTGCCGCAGCCCGGCGAGCCGGCCGCCGCCACCTGGCAGGACAACCCGAATCCCCAGGGCGGGGCCACCTGGACCACCGGCAGCTACGACGCCGGGCGCGGCGTGCTGTACGTGGCCACCGGCAATCCCTACCCGGACACCGACGGCGATCGGCGCGGCGGCGAAAACCTGTACACCGACGCCGATCTGGCGCTCGACGCCAGGACCGGCGGGCTGCTCTGGTATTTCCAGTTCACGCCGCATGATTTGCATGATTGGGACGCGAACCAGCCGCTCGCCCTGGTGGACGCGCGCTTCCAGGGCCGCGAGCGCAAGCTGCTGCTGCACGCCAACCGCAACGGATTCCTGTACGTGCTCGACCGCAACGACGGCAAGCTGCTGCAGGCGAGCGCCCTGGTGAAGAAGCTCACCTGGGCGGGCGGCATCGGTGCCGACGGCCGGCCGATCCTGTTGCCGAACAATCTCACCACCGACGGCGGCACGGAAACCTGCCCCGCGGTGCGCGGCGCGACCAACTGGTATTCCACCGCCTTCAATCCGGCCACCCAGCTGTACTACGTGATGACGGTGGAGGACTGCTCGACCTACCGCAAGGCGCAGGACGGCGGCTACGGCCGCGTCAACCATCCGGAGGATCCTGCCATGAAGGTGCTGCGCGCCGTGCGCGTGGATTCCGGCCGCATCGCCTGGGAGGTGCCGCTGCCCGGCCAGCCCGAGCGCAACTATGCCGGCGTACTCAGCACCGCCGGCGGACTGGTGTTCTTCGGCGAGAGCAGCGGCGGGTTCGCGGCGGTGGACGCCTCCAGCGGCCGTTACCTGTGGCACTACGAGGCCAATCAGCCGTGGAAGGCCTCGCCCATCACCTATGAGGTGGCCGATGAGCGGGGCCGCCGCCAATACGTCGCGATCGCCTCGGGTCCGAACATCCTGTCGTTCGCGCTGCCGGACCACTAGCAACGCGCCGTCTGCGGCGCACATTCGGGAGTCGTCATGAACAAGCATCAGGATTTTTCTCGCCGCCGATTCCTGTCCGCCTCCGTGCTCGGCGGGGCCGCTGGCGCGGGGGCGCTGTGGGACCCCGGCCTGCTGGCGGCACAGACTGCGGGCGTGAAGCGCGGCGACCTCGCCGACCTCATCATCAAGGAGGTCAAGATCTACGTCACCGACCTGAAGGATCTGCGGCGCCTGAACACCACAGAAACCGGCGAGTTGCTGTCGGTGGTCACCAGCAACGGCATCGAGGGCAATTACACCATCGGCGATCGCAACCGCACCGAAGGCTGGCTCGAGTGGGCGAAGAAGACGCTCGTCGGCAAGAGCGTCATCGATCTGCTGCCGACCCTCACCTCGACCAGCGGCATGAAGGGTCCCGCCGGCTTCGACGCCCAGCCGCTGCGAAGGCCGGGCGTGCCGAACCCGGCAGCCGGCGGTGCCAACGACGGTCCCGGCTCGGGTCCGGCTTTCGGCGGCGCGGCCGTCGCCGGGTCCGGGCTGCAGACCCGCGGCATGGGGTCCTGGCCGAACTGGTATACGGCCGCGGCCGACGTCTGTTTGTGGGACATCCTCGGCAAGTACGTCGGCCGGCCCATCTATCAAATTCTGCAGGGCGGTGCGAAGAACAAGACCCGCATGCTGGCCTACGCCAGTTCCCTGCACCTGCCCACCATCGAGGACTACGTGCCGGATCTGCTCAAGGCCAAGGAGCAGGGTTACCGCGGCTACAAGATCCATCCCGGCCGGGGCCAGCATGCCACCGGAGCGCAGATCCCGTCCTATGTAGGCCACATGGAAGAGATCCGCCAGGTGCGCAAGGCCGCCGGCGATGACTACGTGCTCATGCACGATCCGGTGCAGCAATACAATCGCTACGAGGCGCTCAAGGTCGGACGGCTGCTCGATGAGCTCGGCTATCTATGGTTCGAGGATCCCATTCGCACCACCGACCAGGAGGGCCTGATCGAGCTGCAGTCCAAGTTGGATCTGCCGCTGCACGTCGGCGAGTTCCTGTACTCAATCGCGGATTTCGCCGAGTACATCAAGAAGGACGCGCTCGGCGTGGTGCGGCTCATCGCCGACAACGTCGGCGGCATCTCCGGATCCATGCGCGTCGGCCTGCTGGCGGATGCGCACGGCCTCGAGTGCGCGCCCCACAATTGGGGCAATGTGTTCGACCTGGCGCTGCATTTCCACATCGAGTTGGCGCTGCCCAACGCCTATTGGTTCGAGATGCCGTTCCCCGCGCAATACACCGACCGGCCGTACTTCAAGTACCAATTCCGCATCGACAAGGACGGCTATGTGCCTGCCCCCACCGAGCCGGGCCTGGGCTATCCGATCGACAAGGATGCGCTCGACAATATCACGCAGCGGATCAATCGCTAACGCCAGGCCACCACAGTCTGGCGCTGGGATCCGAGCTTGGAGATGCCGAGTTCCATCACATCGCCCGGCTTGAGGAATATCGGCGCCGGCTTCTTGCCCATGCCCACTCCCGGCGGTGTGCCGGTGGTGATCAGGTCGCCGGGTTCGAGCGTCATGAAGCGGCTGATGTAGCTCACCAGCGTGCGCACCGGAAAGATCATGGTCTTGGTGCTGCCGCTTTGCATGCGCTTGCCGTTGAGGTCGAGCCACATGTCGAGGCGCTGCGGATCGCCGACCTCATCCGCGGTGACGAGATACGGCCCCACGGGGCCGAAGGTGTCGCAGCCCTTGCCCTTGTCCCAGGTGCCGCCGCGCTCCAGCTGGTAGGCACGCTCCGACACGTCGTTGACCACGCAATACCCGGCCACGTGGTCGAGCGCCTGATCCTCCGGTACGTAGCGCGCGGTGCGGCCGATGACCACCCCCAACTCGACCTCCCAATCGCTCTTGACCGAATCCTTGGGCAGCATGACCTCATCGTTCGGACCGACGATGCAGCTGATCGCCTTGCTGAAAATGATCGGCTCGGCCGGCACCGGCATGCCCGATTCGGCCGCGTGGTCCGAGAAATTCAAGCCCACGGCGATGAATTTGCCGATGCCGCGATACGGCGTGCCGATGCGCGGGCTGCCCGTGACCGCCGGCAGCCGGTCGAGGCTCTGCGCAGCGATGGTGCGCAGGGCGGCCGGGGAGAGCGAGTCGGGCGTGAGGTCCTTGGTCACGGACAGCAGCGAGCGGATCCGCCCCTCGGCGTCGAGCAGCCCGGGCTTCTCCGAGCCCGCCGGTCCATAGCGCAGCAGTTTCATACCGACAGTCTAATAGGTAGAACGGCCGCCGGATATGTCGAACACCGCGCCGGTGGAAAACGAGCACTCGGCGCTCGCCAGCCAGGCGATCAGCGCCGCGTTCTCCTCGACGGTGCCGAAGCGGCCCGCCGGGATCTTCGACAGCATGAAATCGATGTGCGCCTTGGACATCTGGTCGAAGATGGCGGTGCGCACGGCGGCGGGCGTCACCACATTGACCGAGATGCCGCTTCTGGCCAGCTCCTTGCCGAGGGACTTGGTGAGGCAGATCACCGCCGCCTTGGAGGCCGAATAGGCCGCGGCGTTGGGATTGCCGTCCTTGCCCGCCACCGAGGCCAGATTGACGATGCGGCCGTATTTCCGAGCCACCATGTGCGGCACCACCGCGCGATTGACGTAGAAGGTGCCGTTGACGTTGACGTCCATCACCTTGCGCCACGCCTCGGTGGGATAGTCGGCGAGCGGCGCATTCGGCCCCGTGATGCCGGCGCTCACCACCAGCACGTCGATCTGGCCAAACTCCCGCAGGGTCGAGGCGGTGGCCAGGGCGACGGCCGCCTCGTCGGACTGATCCATCACGACGCGGTGGGCGAGTACCCCTGCGGCGGCCTCGAGGGCGCTCGCAGAAATGTCCCAGCCGCTCACCCGGGCACCCTCGGCGGCGAGGCGCTCGGCGACGGCCAAGCCGATGCCCGAGGCACCGCCGGTGACGACGGCAAATTGACCAGAGAAACGACCGGCAAACGGAGTCATCGTCCACACCCGAGGCCAGCGACGGCTCTTGAAGTACCTGCAATATAGAACGTTATCTCAATATATGATACTGACGTTCAAGAGCAGCGTCAATGCGCACGGCCGGCCGCCGCGCCGCCATCACTGCCGATAGCGCGTCGGCAGAGGACCTGCACCGGGGCGCGGCACGAAGAATTCGCTGTAATTGACGATTGAACCGTCGCGCAGTTCCAGTAGATCGACGAGTTCGGTGCGCACGGTGACGCCGGTGACCTTCGAATGGATGTCGACGCGCCAATGCGCCACCGCCTTCGGCCATTCCACCACCAGCGACAGCAGCCGGTAATCGGCCAGGCGGAACACCTTGACCATCATCATCAGCCACGGGCGGAATTGCACGAGGCCCATGGCGCTGATGGCGATGGGCTTGTCGGCGCTGGCGCCGGCGATCTCGAACACGCCGTCGGCGGCGAACAGCCGGCACATCCCGGAAAGATCGCCGGCGACGCGCGCACGGTGCAGTTCCTCGACCATGCGCTGCGCCTGCGCCCGCTCGATCATGCGTCCGGCCGGAACGCGCCGCGCAATTCGCGGCCGATGATCTGGTAGGCGGTGCCGGCGTAGGGGATCACGGACCCCATTCCGTAGAACAGATGGATCATCCCCGGATGACAGGTGTAGCTCACCGGGGTGCCGGTCGCCGCCAGCCGGTCGGCATACTCGCGGCCCTCGTCGCGCAGCGGATCGAATTCGGCGGTATGCACCAGCGTGCGCGGCACGCCGGCGAGATCCGGCACCCGCAGCGGCGAGATCCGCGGATCGGCGGCATCGACGCCGTCCGGCAGGTAGTGCAGCAAATCGTGGGCAAAGGTGTCCTCGTCGACCAGATAGCCGCGCCGGAGCTCGCGCCGCGACGCGCTGGTGGAGAGATGGTCGAGCAGCGGACACAGCAGCAGCTGCAGCACCGGCGGCGGGCGGCCGCTGCGCGCCAGGCCGTGCACGGTGACCGCCGCCAGCGTGGCGCCGGCCGAGTCGCCGCCGATGCCGAGGCGCTTCGGGTCGATCCCGTAATCGGCCGCATGGGCCTGGACGTGGATCATCGCCGCCAGCGCGTCCTCGACCGCCGCCGGGAAACGGTGTTCCGGAGCCAGGCGGTAATCCACCGACAGCACCCGGCAGCCGCCGGCATTGGCAAGCGCGGCTGCGACCGCGTCGTGACTCGCCGCCGAACCCGACATCAGACCGCCGCCGTGAAAGTAGACCAGACCGGGCAGCAACCCCGGCGCCGCGTCCTTGGGCGTGTACAGTCGCGCGGACAGATCGCCGGCAGGAGTCGGGATGCGCCGCTCCTCCAGGCCGTCGAGCGGTGGCGTGGGGCCCGAGAATTTCATGAGCTCCAGATGGCCGGCGCGCCGCTGCGCGGCGCTCGCCGTCAAGATGCTCGGCGGGTTGCCCGCGTTCAGGACGTTCAGAAAGCGCTTGACGCGCGGATCGAGCGGCATGGGCGGCCGGCCGGTCAGACGCCCAGGGCGCGCCGCGTCGTGGCCGGCCAGCGGGCGGGATCCAGGCCGTGAACCGCGAACAGCGCCACCGCCAGGCGGTCGATGCCGAAAGCCACGCAACTGGTGTGTGCCAGCACGCCGCCGCCGTCGCGGATGTTCCACACCGTGCCGAAATGCTCGCGGTGATAATTGAAGCTCATGCAGGCGGTGGGCCGCGCGCCCGGATGGTACGGGATCAGCAGTTCGAATTTGAGCGCCTGTTGGCGCTGGCTCACGGCTTTGACCTGGCCGACGCGGCCGAAGAACGGATCGTTCGCCACCTCGATGCTGTGCGGCAGCGCGAGGTCCGCCGCGATCAGCGGCGCCTTGGCGAGATACCGTTCGCGAAACTCGACGATTTCCTCGGGCAGGCCGATGCGCACGAACTCGCGCATGCGGAAGCTCTGCAGGCGATCCAGATGCACCGACGGCTCGCGGCGGAAACAATCGGCTTCGATGTCGAACAGCCAGCCGCCCGCGGGCAGGACGCCGCGCGCGGCGGCGATCGGGTACAGCGGATAGCAAGCCGCCGGCGTGAGCACAAGCTCGGTAGGGCCGAGCGAGGCGGTCCAGTCCCCGCCGGTGAGCAGCCGGTCGGCCGACTCGCGGATCGATGCCTCGCTGCCGTGCAGGGCGCACACGCAGCCCAACAGGTTCGGGAAGCTGCCGAGATAGCCCGACTTCTCCAGCTGTCCGCGGCTCATCACCGGCGGAAAACGCAGGAACTCGGACTCAGGCTCGCGCAGCGAGGTGATGAAATTCTCGAGCGCCTCGACCACCCGCGTGTACAGCGCGGTGCGCGCATAGACGCCGTCCGCGCCCATCGGCCGAAACAGCTCCGGTTTCAGATCCGCCAGCGGGTCGGCGTTCACGGGAATCGAGTCAGCCACGGATCGAGGTCGGCAGCGGCGCCATCAGCGACGCCGCGGCGAGGTTCGAGAGGATGCGGTCGTTGTTGATCATGAGCGGCGCCGACAGGATGTCGCGCAGATGCCGCCCGATGCTGAATTCGACGTCGTTGCGATAGCCCGACAAACCGCAGGCCCGCAGGGCGCTCATCACCGTGGCGAGCGCCAGCTCCGAAACCTGCACCTTGGTGAGGGTGATCAGGGATTGGAACTCGATGGCGGTGACCGCCTTGTCGTCGTTCATGATGTCCTCGTAGCGCTGCAGGGCGGCGGACAGAACCCCGCGCAGCGTGCGCAGCGAGGAGACCGCCTGGGTGACGTGCGCCGCGCCCGGCGGCATGCTGCCGTTCGACTGGCGCATGGCATGGCGCACGAAGGCCTGGGCCTTGGCCGTGGCCGCCGCGGCGATACCCGCCCACACCGCGCCCCAGGTCAGGTGCGCGTACGGCACCATGGTCTGCGCATGGATCTTTTCGTACGGCTCGACCAGCAACTGGTCCGCCGGGGCGCGCACCTTGAGGGTGAAGCCCTCGCTGTGGGTGCCGCGCATACCGAGCGTGTCCCAACCCTGCAGGCGCTCCAGGGTGTAATCGGATTTGAGGATCAGCAGCAACACCTGATCGGAGGCGGCCGCATCCTCGGCGCGGCGCGCCGTGGTCACGATGCCGTCGGCCTCCATCGCATAGGAGATGACCGTCGCCTTGCGCTCCAGGGTCACCAGATCGCCCTCGCGGCCGATGGCCGCTTCGCTGGCGCGCACGTTGCCGCCGGTCTGGCCCTCGGTGGTCGAGGAGGCGAGCAGCAACTGGTCCGCCGCGACCCGGCGCAGGATCTTCTCGATGGCGGCATTGCCGCGGATGTGGCGCACGATGCACGCCATCTTGATCTGATGCATGGCGTAGATCAGCGCCGTCGAGCCGCAGGTCTGGCCGAGCGTGTAGCAGACATCGACGATCTCCGCGAGCGATGCGCCCTCGCCGTCGAGCGACTTAGGCACCATGATGCCGAGCAGCTGCTGTCTGCGGATCTCCTCGAAGGCCTCGCTCGGAAAGCGTCCATCCCGGTCCACCACGGCGGCATGCGCCTTGGCGACCTCGGCGGCGATGCGCGCACGCGCCTTCAGTTCAGCGGGATGAACCTCGATGACGCGCGCCGCGCCCGCGTTGCTGCGTGGCGCCTCCATCTCTAAAGAGCACCAGAAGACAGGAATTGAAGCTGGATCATGTCACTGCATTATGCGGGCAACCTGTTGCACCGGCCAATACGCGGGTCTCGCTTTTTTCCAGGATATGTTAAATATCACCGCAGCGATATCTGCGCTCCGTCTCATCTTCGTAACGCCTTATGTCGCGCCGCTGCTTTATTGAAAATTCGCGCCGCGTAAGCAGGTATGATTCGAAGAGAATGGATCGTGGGAGATGATGATTGTTGAATGCGAATGACGCCCGCGGCAATGTCGCGGCGCCCGAAAATGTGGGATTCGAGGACGTACGCAACCGCCTGATCGGGCTGGTCCGGCACATCCTCGGCGAGGAAGGCGCGATTGCCGGTCCGTTTCCGACCGACCGTCAATTGAGCGACCTCGGCATCAGCTCCCTGAAGATGCTGAATCTCATGCTCGCGGTGGAGGTCGAATTCGACATCGCCATCCCGCAGACCGAGATCACGCCGGAGAATTTCCACAGCGTCGAATCCATGCAGACCCTGACCGAGCGGCTGCTGCGCCGCTGATCCGCCCCGCCGCTGATCCGCGCGGCCGCTGATCCGCGCGGCCGCTGTGCCGGAACTCCGTGCGGCCGCTAGCGCCGCGTGAGCTCCTCCACCAGTTCGTCGATGTCCGCTTCGCTGGTCTCGCCGTGGGTTGCGCAGATGCGCACCACGTCGCGTCCCTCGAAGCTGGTCGCCGCCACCCACGCGCGTCCCGAGGCCACCACGCGCCGCACCAGCGCCCGCACCTCGCCGTGATCCGCGGGCGGCACGGCGTCGAGCACCGCGAGCTGCGAGTCGTTGGCGATTTCCCAGCCGCGCGCCGTCAATTTCTCCCGCACGCGCTCGATCACCCGCACGCTGCGCTCGACGTGCGCGCTCAAGCCCCGCCAGCCGGCGGCCGCCAGCGCGAGAAACAGCCGCAGGCCGATGAAGCGTCTCGACCATTGCACGGAGTTCAGATACGGATCCGTGGCGGCGAGGCTCGAGGGCATGAAGCTGGTGGAGGCGTGGAACACCTCGGACAGCAGCGCACCGTGGCCGGTGATGAACATGGCGCAGCCCATGGTGGTGGCCAGCCACTTGTGGGCGTCGATGGTGATCGAGTCGGCCAGCTCGATGCCCGCGAGCAGCGGCCGCAGCCGCTCCGAGGCGAGCGCGCCACCGCCCCAGGCCGCATCCACGTGGTACCACAGCTTCGCGGCGCGCGCGATCCCGGCACAGTCCTCGAGCGGATCGATCATGCCGCCGCCGGTGGTGCCCGCGGTGGCGACCACCATCACGGGCACCTCGCCGCGGGCGCGGTCCTTGGCGATCGCATCCGCCAGTGCGCGCGGCGCCATCCGGCCGCGGCCGTCGGTGTCGATCAGCCGCAGCGCGTCGCGCCCCACTCCCGCCTGATGCGCGATCTTCAGCCAGGCGATGTGGCATTCACGCGAGGTGTAGAACCGCGGCGCGCCGGGGAACGCGCGCGCGCCCTCGGCCGCGAAGCGCGGATGCGCCGCGGTCAGCGCGCAGATGAGCGCGGTGTAGTTTGCCTCCGAACCGCCGGTGGCGAAATGCCCGGTGGCATCGGCTGCGAGGCCCGCGCGGCGCGCCATGGCGCGTATCACGTGGCTCTCGATTTCCACCGGCACGGGTGAGGAGGCGGAGCTCGCGAGCTGCGGATTGAACAGGCTCGCGATGCGGTCGGCGCACAACGCCGGAAAGGCCGCGCCGGGGTTGAACAGGCCGAAATAGCGCGGATTGCCCATCTGCACGATGCCGTGCTGCATCTGCTGCACGGTCCAGTGCAGCAGTGGTTCGAGCGCGCGCGGCGTCGCGAAATCGAATTCCGCGAGCTGCCCGCGGAAGACGCGCATGTCCAGGGTGGGCACCACCGGCCCCGACCGGATGAGCAGCAGCGCGGCCGCCAGCTCCCGGCCGAGCCAATCCTCCACTCGCGCCCGCTCCGCGGCGCCCGGAAATAGCGCCGCCACCGGCGCGGGCAGCACGTCCGTCATCAGCGCGTCCGTCACCGGCGCGGGCTGCACGTCGACCATCAGGCCGCCGCCGCCAGTGCCTGCGCGAGATCCGCGAGGATGTCGTCGATGTGTTCGATGCCGACGCTCAGGCGGATGCTGCCGGGCCCCACCCCGGCGGCCAGCTGTTCCGCTGCCGACATCTGCCGGTGGGTGGTGGAGGCCGGATGACAGGCGAGGGATTTCGCGTCGCCGAGATTGACCAGGCGCTTGAACAGCTTCAGGGCGTCGTAGAAGCGGATGCCGGCCGTGAGGCCGCCGCGGATCTCGAAGGTCATGAGCGAGCAGGCGCGCCCGCCCAGGTATTTGCGCACCAGCGGCTGATACGGACTGTCGGCGAAGCCGGCGAAATTCACCGACTCCACCGACCCGTGGGCGCGCAGGAATCCGGCGACCTTCACCGCGTTCTCGACGTGCCGCTCGATGCGCAGCGCCAGGGTCTCGATGCCCTGCAGGAGCAGGAACGCGTTGAAAGGCGCGAGCACCGCGCCCATGGTGCGCTGGTAGACGCTGCGCAGCCGGCCGATGAAGGCGGCCTTGCCGTAATGCTCGGTGTACACCATCCCGTGGTACGACAGGTCCGGCTGGGTGAACATCGGAAAGCGCGCGGCGTGCACCTCCCACGGGAAGCCGCAATCGACGATCGCGCCGCCGAGGGTGGTGCCGTGTCCGCCCATGAACTTGGTGAGCGAGTGCACCACCACGTCCGCGCCGTAATCCACGGGCCGCACCAGCATCGGCGTGGCGACGGTGTTGTCGACGATCAACGGCACGCCGTGGCGGTGCGCCACCGTGGCCAGGCCCTCCAGATCGCAGACGTTGCCGGCCGGATTGCCCACCGTCTCGCAGAACAACGCGCGGGTGTCCTCGTCGATCAGCGCTTCGAGGTCGGCGGCGCGGTCGGACCTGGCGAAGTGCACCTTCACGCCATGGCGCGGCAGGATGTGCGCGAACAAGGTGTGGGTGGTGCCGTAGAGCTGCGGCACGGACACGATGTTGCGCCCCGCCTCGGCGACGTTCTGCGCCGCGTAGTACAGCGCCGTCTGGCCCGAGGCCACGCACAGCGCCTCGAGGCCGCCCTCGAGCTGCGCCACCCGATCCTCGAGGATGGCGACGGTGGGATTCTGGATGCGCGTGTAGCGGTAGCCCTCCACCTCGAGATTGAACAGCGCCGCGCCATGTGCGGCGCTGTCGAAGGCATATGCAGCCGTCTGGTAGATGGGCACCGCCACCGCCTTGGTCGCCGGGTCGCAGTCGAAGCCGCCGTGGATCGCTATGGTTTCGAGTTTCATGTCCGGTTCATCGGGTAGAATTTCAGCTTAAGTGTACCCCGCCAATCCCAAATTCGCGCGCGATGCGTGGCTGCGAGCGCTCGCCCGCACGAAGTCGATCGACGAACTTGGCATAACGTTGCCCATGCTGGTCGACCGCTGGGCGGCGCTGCGCACCGATTCTCCCGCGCTCATCGCCGACGGCGAGTCGCTCACCTATGCGGAGCTCGCGGGCCGCTGCAATCAATATGCGCGCTGGGGGCTGGCACAGGGCCTGAAGGCCGGCGATGTGGTCTCGCTGGTCATGCCGAATTGCGCGGACTATCTGGCCGTATGGCTCGGGCTCACGCGCATCGGCGTGACGGTGGCGCTCGCCAACACCCATCTGACGGGAGATCTGCTCGCGCACGCGGTGTGCAGCGTCGAACCGCGGCTGGTGATCGCCGCCGCCGCGCTCGCGCCGGCGCTCGGTGCGGCGCGCGCGCGACTGGCGCCCGGCCGGGTGCGGGTGCGCGGTGCGAGCGGCCTCGACCTCGCGCCCATCGACGCGGAGCTCGCGCAAGCCGGCAGCGCGCCCCTGCGCGAATCCGAGTGTGCGGCGCCATCGCTCGATGCGACCGCACTTTACATATACACCTCCGGCACCACCGGCCTGCCGAAGGCCGCGCGCGTCAGCCATTACCGCGTCATGCAATGGAGCCACTGGTTCGCCGGGCTGACGGATACCGTGCCCGCCGACCGCATGTACGACTGCCTGCCGCTCTATCACAGCGTCGGCGGCGTGGTCGCCACCGGCGCGACGCTGGTGGGCGGCGGCGCGGTGGTGATTCGCGCGCGCTTTTCCGCCTCGGACTTCTGGCGCGACGTCACCGCCGAGCGCTGCACGCTGTTCCAATACATCGGCGAGCTGTGCCGCTATCTGGTCAACGCCCCGCAGCGCGAGGAGGAGACCCGCCACGCGCTGCGCCTCGCCTGCGGCAACGGCCTGCGGCCCGAGGTGTGGGAAGCCTTCCGTACGCGCTTTCGCATACCGCACATCCTCGAGTACTACGCGGCCACCGAGGCGAATTTTTCGCTGTACAACTGCGAAGGCGAACCCGGCGCCATCGGCCGCATTCCGCCGTTTCTCGCCCACCGCCTGCCGGTGGCGCTGCTGCGCTTCGATGTGGCCCGTGGCGAGCCGCTGCGCAATGCCGCCGGGCGCTGCGAGCGCTGCGCGACGGATGAGGTGGGCGAGGCGGTGGGCCGGCTGCCGCAGGCCGGCCGCGGCGGTCGCTTCGAGGGCTACGCGGAGCGCGAGGCCTCCGACCGCAAAGTGCTGCGCGATGTGTTCGAACCGGGCGACGCCTGGTACCGCAGCGGCGATCTGATGCGCCGTGACGCCCGCGGCTTTTATTATTTCGTGGATCGCGTCGGCGAGACCTATCGCTGGAAGGGCGAGAACGTCTCCACCACCGAGGTGCAGGCCGTGCTGCTGCAGGCCCCGGGGGTGCGCGACGGAGTGGTCTACGGGGTGAGCGTCCCCGGTGCCGACGGCCGCGCCGGCATGGCCGCGCTCATCGTGGATCCGGACTTCGATCCGGCGGCCTTCGCCGCACATGTCGGCGGGCGCCTGCCCGCCTACGCACGGCCGGTGTTTCTGCGGCTGCTGCCCGCGCTCGCGGCCACCGGCACCTTCAAGCCCATCAAGCAGGAGCTGCAGGGCGCGGCCTTCGATCCGGCGGTGGTGTGCGATCCCCTCTATGTCGATTTGGCCGGCGCGCCGGGCGAGCGGCGCTACGTGCCGCTCGATGCGGCACTGTACCGGTCCATCCTCGGCGGAGCGGTGCGGCTGTAGCCGCAGACGCCGCGCTACGCGGTGTTGCCGGCGTCCACGGTGAGCACTGTACCGGTGATGTTGCGCCCGCCATCCCCCAATAGAAACTCCACGCTGCGCGCCACGTCGACGGGCTCGGCCATGCGCTTCAGGGCGCTGCGCCTGGCGATTCTCTCGCGCTGCCCCGCGCCGAGCTCCCCGGTCATGTCGGTGTCGATGAATCCCGGCGCCACCGCATTGACGGTGATGCCGAGCTCGCCGACCTCGCGCGCCAGCGAGCGCGTGAAGCCCACGAGCGAGGCCTTGGTCGCGCTGTACACCGACAGCCCGGCGTAGCCGGTCGCGGCCACGATCGAAGCGATGTTGACGATGCGCCCGGCCCGCGCCGTGAGCATGGACCGCAGCACGTACTTGGTGAGCACGATGGGCGAGAGCGTGTTCAGACGGATGATCTTCTCGATGTCCGCGTCGCGCATCACGCCGAGCACACCGGCGGTGCCCAGGCCGGCGTTGTTGACCAGGCCGTACACGGTGCCGAAGTCCGCCCGCAGCCCCCGCACGAAGGCCGGCATGCCCCCGGTGTCGCTCAGATCGAAGGCGCGAAACTCGATCGCGCCGGCCGCCGGTCCCGCACCGTCGGCCGCCGCGCGGCTCGCGGCGGCGAGCTCATCGGTGCCGCGGCGCGCCACCGCGATGACGCGATAGCCGGCGGCGGCCAGGTTGACCGCCATCGCCAGTCCCAACCCGCGGCTGCCGCCGGTCACGACGACGTTACGCACCGGGGCGCACCAGCTTGCCGGCCGCCGTCAGTTCCAGGGCCGGCACCAGGCGCAACATCGCCGGCACCTTGTGCGCGGGCAGCGCACGCCGGCAGGCGTCGAGCAGCTCGCTCTTCACCGCCTCCGGGTTGCCGGCCGCGCGCGCCGCATCGGCCAGCACCACGTCGGCCACCACGATGGCGCCGGTGATGGGATTGCGCCGGCCGCGCACCAGCGAAGCGCGCACGCGCGCATCCGCGTTGAGCACCGCCTCGACCTCCTCCGGGAACACCTTCAGTCCGCCGACGTTGATGACGCCGCCGCGGCGGCCGCGAAAATAATAGCGGCCGTCCACCATCTCCACCAGATCGCCGGTGTCGACATAGCCGCCGCCGCCCTCGAGCGGCCTGGCGCCCTCGCCGAGATAGCGCGCGGCATTGCGGCTCGAGCGGATGCGCAGCGTGCCGTCCTCCACCTTCATGTCGATCCCACCCCGGCCCTCGCCGAGCAGCGAGACCGGAAAGCCGGCGAGCCCATCCTCGACGTCGAAGGCCACCCCCGCCTCGGTGGAGGCGAAGGCATGCGCAATGCGCGCACGCGGATAGGCGGCGCGCAGATGATCGAGCAGCGGCTGATCGGCGACCTCGCCCGACAGGCGCACGTACTTGGGATCCATCGCCGCGGCGGCGCCGCTCATCAGCGCCCGGCGCCAATGCGACGGGGTGCCGGACAGGTGGGTCACGCCCGCCGCGCCGGCGCGCGCCAGGAAATCCGCCGGCGGCTCATCCGCCGCGGACAAGAGCAGCGCCGAACCGCCGAGCAGCGCGCGCAGATAGATCTGCAGGCCGCCATAGCGGCGGATGTCGTAGAAGGTGCTCCACACGCACCGCTCGTCCGCCGGCGCGGCGCGCGGCAGCGCGCCGGCCAGGCTGTGCAGCGTGTGCAGCACCAGCTTGGGCGTGCCGGTGGTGCCCGAGGTGAGCAATATCCATTCCGTGGCGTGGCTGGCGCGGCGGTTGATGGGCGCGGCCAGCGGCTGCGCGGCGAGCCGGCGCACTTCGAGCGGCACCGCCCCGGGCGCCTCGCCGGCACCGCACACGATGAGATCCGCCTGCGCCATCGCGGCCACCTCGGCCAGCGCCGTCGCGCTGAGATCCGGCGTGCACAACACCATGCGCCGCGCCACGCCGTCGAGTTCCACCAGGGCGATGGCGGTGGCCAGCTGCTCGCGGGTGGCGATGAGCACACACCGCCCGCGCAGGCTCTCGAGATCCGTGAACAGCGAACCGCCGGCGAGCGCCGACAATGTGCAGCTGCCGTGCCGGTCGTAGAGGACGCGGCGCGCCGCGGCGCCGTGGCGCGTCACCGCGTCCCACAGCGTTTCCAGAACAGGCGTTTCCAATTCGCGTGGCGGATCAGGCGTGGGAGTGATCGTACAATTTGACGAAATCACCGAAGGTCACCGGAAATTCAACCCAGTCTGCCGAATTGAAGGGATCGACGCTGAGTTCATCCTCGAGGCTGCTGACCACGATGGCGAAGCTGAGCGAATCGAGTCCGCAGTCGGTGAGCTTCAGGTCGTCGTTGAGCGGCGCGAGGGTGCGCCCCTGATCGCCTGCAACCTGTTTGAAAACGCTGACTACCGTGTCCCGTATCGACATAATCCATTGGCTCCTGTTGCATTCGCCTCAGCGGCATTATCGCCCAGCGGCTAGACTACGCGAAAGATGTACCAGCAAAATAGTATCAGTGCATCGGGTGCATCCGACGTGCCCGCAACGCCGGGCACCGCCGTTGCGGCAGCCCAGCCGGAGTGTCATGTCGAGCTCACGGTCGAGGTCGCGGACACCCTGGCCACGCTCGAGGGCCTGCGGCCCGACTACGAGCGGCTGCATCGCGCCACCGCCAACACCTCGCCATTCGCCCGCACGAATGGCACATGGCCTGGTGCTCGCACTTCCCGAATCTCGATCCCAAGGTGCACGACGAGCTCGCCATCATGGCTTTGCGCAATCCGGCGGGCGACTGCGTCGCCATCGTGCCGCTGATCGCCAGCCGGCGGCGCTTCGGGCCGTTTCCCATCGTCTCGCTCGACCTGCTCGGCGGCGATCCGTCATCCACCGAAATCCGCACGCCGCTGGTGCAGGACGGCTACGAGAAACCGGCGGCGCGCGGTGCGCGTGTTGTTGGCGCAGCGGCGGGATTGGGATTGGATCTATTGGGCCAGCATGGCGGGCCGGGTGGGGGATGCAATCGCGGCGGGCGCGCAGCTGCACGTGCGCGTCGAGCCCCCGGGATACCTGCTCGATCTCGCCCCCCACCTGGGAGCTGTTCCGCAGAAACCTGAAGCGCAACGTGCGCGAATCCCTGCGGCATTGCTACAACTCGCTCAGGCGCGAGGGCATCGGCTTCAGCTTCGAGGTCGCCGCAAGCGCCGCCGACGTCGCCCGCGCGCATCGGCTTCGTGGTCGGCGACAGGATGCTCCTGTATTACTCGGGATTCGATCCGCGCTGCGCGCGCTACGGGGTCATGACGACCGCCATGGCGGAGGCTCTCAAATATGCCATCGCCCGCGGCTCTTATCGCGCATCGCGCTGCATTTTTATCTCGGTGCGCGTTCCGGCAGGGGACTGCCGTCGCTGCTGTCGCGGTTCTTCAGGGCACGCCGTGTGTGGCGCTGAAATAGCGGTCATTCAACATATTGACTCGCGATTTATCGACCTTGTTATAACTTCACACTTGCATCGAACGGCGCTCCGCGCGCGGCAACATACTGTAATTGCTTTGTGCTTTAATTGATTCAACACGAGACGGTCCCAGATGATGCATGCAGCGGTCTACAGCAATTCCAACGTGATCGAGAAAGATGCCAAGCGTCTCCGGCCGTGCGTTTCGATTCTCGGCATACGCGGCGTGCCGGCGGGTCACGGCGGATTCGAGACGTTCACCGCACGGCTGGCCCCGCAGCTCGTCTCGAGCGGCTGGGACGTGACCGTTTATTGCCAGGAGGACGAGGCCCCGCCGGCGGCGCCCTCGGGCCCCGGGCACAGTGCCTGGGAGAGCACCTGGGAGGGCGTCAAGCGCGTCCACCTGCAGGTGGGCCCCGACACCCCGCTCAACAGCATCAAGTTCGACCTGCGCTGCATCGCCGACGTGCTCGAACGTCGTCCGGATCTGGTGCTGATCCTCGGCTACAACACGGCGATTTTTGCATTACGGCTGCGACTGGCGGGGATTCCCACCGTGTTCAACATGGACGGCGTGGAATGGCAGCGCGACAAATGGGGCTTGATCGCGCGCGCCTGGCTGTACATGAACGACTGGGCCGCGTGCCTGATCGCGTGCCATCTGATCGCCGATCATCCGCAGATCGAGCGCCATCTGGAGTCGCGCGTGCGGCGCGGCAAGATCACCGTCATCCCCTACGGCGCCGACATTCTCGAGCCGGCGCCCGATGACCCACGGCATGCGGCGGAGCTGCGCAACGTCGGCCTGTCCTCGATGAAATACGCGACGCTGATCGCGCGCGCCGAACCGGAGAATTCCGTGCTCGAGCTGGTACGGGCGTTCTCCGCCCGGCCGCGCGGCATCAAGCTCGCCGTGCTCGGCAGCTACGAGCCCAACAAGGTGGCCTATCACGCCAAGGTGCTGGCGGCCGCCGGCCCGGAGGTGATCTTTCTCGGCGCCATCTATGACATATCGGTGGTGCAGAACCTGCGGCGGCATTGTCTCCTGTACCTGCACGGTCATCGCGTGGGCGGCTGCAACCCCTCCCTGCTCGAAGCCATGGGCGCGGGCAATCCCGTGCTGGCGCATCGCAATCGCTTCAACTGCTGGGTGGCCGGGCAGGGCGCGCGGTACTTCCTCGGGGTTCAGGATTGCGATCTGATGCTCACCGCCATGCTGCGCGATCCGGCGGAGCTGCTCAGCAAGGGGCAGATCAACCGCCGCCGCGCCGGCGACATCTTCAATTGGTCCGACGTGCTGCAGTCCTATGGCGAGCTTTTGGCGGATGCCCGATCGGGCGTGGTCGCCGGTGGCTTTCACTGGGGGCGCCGGCCGCATTGGCAGCTCGACGGCGACGTTTCTTGAATTCTCCGGCAGTCATGCATAACGGGCGATTCCTGCTTACCATGCGCAGCATGCGCACGCCGCCCCTCTTGCGATGCTCGCGGCTGGCTGCGGCGGCCGCTGTCGGCGCCTGCCTGGCGGCCTGCTCCGCGACGCCGACCGGCGCATCCGCGAATCACATTCCCGTGCTCGCCCTGGCGCCGCCCGCGCCCGTCCAGCCCGCGGCCGGCGCCACCGCATCCGACGCCTCCGCTTCCGTGGCGGCCGCGTCCGTGGCCGCCTATACCCTGGCGGTGGGCGATGAATTCGACGTGCGCATGCCCGATGCGCCCCAATACGATCAGACGGTCAAAGTGCGGCCCGACGGCAAGGTCGACTTGAGCCTCATCGGCACGGTCGAGGCCGCCGGGCGCAGCGCCGAGGAACTGCAGGCGGTGCTGCGCGACCGGTACCGGGCCATGGCCGGCTCCGACCAGCAGCGCGAGTATCTCATCCACGCCAACGACGAACTGGAGATCAAGCTGCCCTACTACCCGAATCTCAACGACCAGATGCGGGTGCGCCCCGACGGCAAGATCGACCTGCAATTGGCCGGCACCGTGCAGGCCGAGGGCCTGAGTCCGGAGCAGCTGGAGGCCGAACTCAAACATCGTTATGCGGTGTACCTGCGCGAGCCCGAACTCACCGTGATCGTGCGCACCGCCACCTCGCAGATGGTCCGCACCGCCACCGGCATGGGCCGCGGCGGCATGGCCGATCTGCAGCCTTTGGTCGTGGTGCGCAGCTTCCAGGCGCCGCAGGTGTTCATCTCGGGCGAATTGCCGAGGCCCGGCATGGTCCCCTACGTCAGCGGCCTGACGCTGCTGCAGGTGCTGGCCGAGTCCGGCGGCCAGCTGCCGAGCGGCGATGTGACCAAGCTCATCATCCTGCGGCGCACCTCGGCGACCACGGCGGACGTGCTGCGCCCGGGGCTCACCCGCTCCTTCCGCACCGAGCCGACGCGCGACGTGCTGCTCGCGCCCTACGATGTGATCGTGCTGCCGCCGAGCGGCGCCCAGAAGGTGGCCGAATGGATGGATAAGTACGTCTACAAGATATTCGCACCCCTCAAGAACAGCTCCTTCAGCTATGTATATGCCGTCAACAGCAACAAGCTTTACTGAGAGCGGCGCCCATGTCTGAACCGCAACCGCTGTTTCCGATCGCCGACGAGGACGACGCCTTCGGCCTGACCACACGCGATCTGCTCAGCCAGTGGTTCAAGCACTGGCCGACCGTTGCGATCTGCCTGCTGGTGGTCGGCGGACTCACCTGGGGCGCGCTGGCCCTGCAACCCTCGATTTACGAGGCCACCGCCAAGGTGTGGGTGCAGACCGAGCAGCAGGGCACGCCGTCCTTTCTGTCCGGCATCGCCGCCTACCGCGAGTCGCAGGTGCCCGAGCCGGTGAACCGCAAGATCGAGACCGAGATCCAGCTGCTGCTGTCGCGCTCGAATGCCGAGGCCGTGGTGGCGCGGCTGCACATCACCAAGGCGCAGCTGGTGCAGTCCCCGATCGCCTACCTGCTGGACGATCTGCCGTCCTGGCTGCGCTTCGACAAGCCGAAGTCGGCCAAGCAGGTCAACGATGAGATCGTCGAACTGTTCATGAAGGGCATCACGGTGGAGCCGACCCGCTCCAAGACCGCGGACACCACCTCGAACGTGCTCGAGACCCATTTCGCCTGCGCCGACAAGGCGCTCGCGGCGAAGGCGCTGGCGGCTCTGCTGCAGGAATACATCCAGTTCGGCGCGCAGCACAACCGCGAGCTGGGCGAGACCACCTACCGGCTGGTCGATTCGAAGATCCGCGAGGAGACCTCGGAGCTCAACGACCTGGACGATCAGATCCTCGCGCTCACCGTCGAGCAGGCCTCGCGCGCCGAGGTCACCTCCAACACCCAGGCGGCGATGACGCGTATGGCCCACTCCACCCCCGGCGGCACCGGACTCGACGCCACGCTGTCGAGCAGCCGCTCCGGCACCGGGGCGTCCGGCCTGGGCATGCTCAAGTCCGAGACCATCGAGATGCAGGCCCGCCTCGAGGAGGCGCAGCAGCTGTACACCGATCAATCGCCGAACGTGCGCCACCTCGCCCAACAGCTGGCCGCCCTGCGCGAACGCCTGAATGCCGGCGTGCGCGCCAGCGCGGCGCTCGATGCGCGCCTCGAGCGCCTCGAGCGCCAGCGGGCGCTCGCCGTCGAACGCTACACGGGCCTGCGCCAGAAGCTAGACCAGATCCAGCTCTATCTGCAGCTGAACCCGGTGGAATCCGACAGCCGCCTGATCACCGAAACGCCGCTCCAGCCGTACAAGCCCAACATCAAGACCACGGTGCTGGTCGGTCTGCTCGGTCCCATGGCCGGCCTGCTGCTCGGCCTGATGATTGCCGGCCTGCGCGAGTACTTCGATCACCGTCTGCAGAACCCGCAGGAAGTGCAGCGGTTCCTCGGACTCGACACCCTGGGAATCGTGCCGAAGGTGTCCTTGTGAGGGACGATCCGATGCTGTTCAACCGCCTGGCGTGGCGCATCGCGGAGCGCCTGCCGCCGACCGACGCCGGCGGCCGCTCGCTGCTGATCACCAGTGCGCGCCGCGGCGAGGGCAAGAGCTTCGTCGCCGACGCGCTCGCCAACGCCTTCGGCCAGCAGAGCGCCGGATCGGTGGTGCTGGTGGAATGCGCCGGCGACTCCGGCATCGCGCCCGACGGCGCCCAGACCTGGAGCGAGCTGGTGGAGAGCGGCGTACTGGCCCAGGAAACGGCCGCGGACGGGGCGGTCACCCGCATGGCCTGCGGCCGCGGCCGCGGCGCCGCCCTGTATCGCATCCGCGGCATCGCGCGTGCGCTCGAGCTGCTGCGCAGCCGCTTCGCCGTGGTGGTCATGGACGGCCCGACGCTGGCGGACTGCGGCGTGCTCTCCGCCTGTACCGATGCCAGCCTGCTGGTGATCAACGCCGCGCGCACCCGGCGCGAGATTGTCAAGGGCAGCCTGCAGTCGAACTCCATCGCCGCCCGCAAGCTTCTCGGTGTCGTCTTGAACCAGAAGCCGCAATTCGTGCCGCGTTGGTTGTACCGGCGCGCACTTTGAGGGGCGGCCCGTGAACACGGTGCTGTCGATGTCCCTGACGCTCGGCCTGTGCGCGCTGGTGACGGTGGGCATGATCATCGGCGCGGACGCCAGCTCGCAGGGCTCGCTCAAGATCGCGTTCATGCTGGTCCTCGCCCTGTCGCTGCTCGCGAGCATGCTGTGGTATCGCGTCGCGCAGCGCCGCTACCTGCTCGGGCTCTTGTTTCTCACCGCCCCTTTCGACGTCAGCAAGGCGGTGGTGGCGCCGGTCGGACAGTTCTACTCCCCCGCCCTGTACGTCACCGTGGCGGAAGCGGTGACCGTCCTGCTGGCGCTGGTGTGGGCCGTGGAGCAGCTGTTCCAGCGGCGCATGAAGCTGCCGGTCAGCCCGCTCGATGCACTCGCCCTGGGCTTTCTGGCGCTGGTGTGGTTCGGCGCCCTGCATGCCGGCGCGGGAGTGCAGTCGTTTTCCTCGGCGACCGCGTACTCCCTGTGCGTGCTCGGCTTCTACGTGGTCTCGCACACCGTGCAGACCAAGGAGGACGTGCGCCTGGTGCTGTTCATGGTGTTCATCTCGTTTTGCCTGCAGGCCGTGTATGTCGCCGCTCAGATGGGCACGCATTCGTTCCTGACGCTGCCCGGCGCCAAGGTCGCACCGGTCGGCACCCAGGGCCTGAGTTTCGAGGCCGAGCAGGTCGAGGCCTTCCGCCCGGTCGGCTCCTTCGATCATCCCAACGCGCTCGCCAGCTACCTCACGCTGCTGCTGTCGCCCGCCCTCGCCCTGGTGCTGATGACCCGGCGGCGGCTGCCGGTCCGCGTCTGGACGGCCGCGCTCGTCGTGCTGACGGTCGCCGGGGCGCTGCTGCTGCTGACGCTGTCGCGCGGCGGCTGGGCCGCCTTTCTGCTGGGCGCGGCGCTGGTCGGCGTGGTGTATTGGCGCAAGCACCTGATCGGCTCAGGCTATCTGCTGGTCATCGCCGGCGGCACGCTCACGGCCTTGATCGCGGTGGTGGCGATCTACCCGCAGATCGTGCTGCGCCTGACCGAATCCGATGCGCGCTCGACCGAATCGCGCATCGTACTGAGCGATCAAGCGCTGACCATCATCAAGGCCCACCCGCTCATCGGGGTCGGCTACGGCGGCTACAATCGCGCCGCCATCGACAATACGCCGCCGTCCTTTGCGCTGATTTCCGAGGACTACCAGAAGCAGCTGCTGCAGCTGGTGGTGCACAACCATTATCTGCTGCTGGCGGCCGAGCTCGGCGTTCCCGCCATGCTCTACTGGATTTTCCTCATGCTGCGGTTCATCCGCCAGGCGTGGCCGCTGTCCCGATGGAAGGACCCGGGAATGTTCGCCCTGGCCGTGGGGTTGGCGGGCGCGCTGCTCAGCCAGATGCTGTATCTGGCCTCCGACAATTATTACGCCGACATTCGCGTCTTTCTCCTCTGGGTGACCGCCGGCGTGCTGCAGGCCTTGAACCTACAGACCGATGGCGCACCGCGGGCCGCGCCTCTCGAAGCAGCACCGTGAGCCGGCGCGCCGTGCTCGGCAATTTCGCCTCGCTGGCGTCGCTGCGCGTGGGCCTGGCAGCGCTCACCTTCGCGCTGTTCTGGTTCCTGTCGCATCGGCTGAGCACGGCGCAGCTCGGCGGCTTCTCGCTGCTCATGAACGCGTTCTTCATGGTGCAGACCGTGCCCCTGCTGGGCATGGGGTTGCCGTTGATCCGGCGCATCGCCGCGCGGCCGCAGGTGGCGGCGCGCGAGTCCAGCAACTCGTTCTTCTTTTCACTGCCCGTGGCCGTGCTGATCGGCGGCGCCCTGGCGCTCACCGGCATCTGGTACGCCGACGGCGCCCTGCGCTGGCCGTTCGCGCTGCTCGGGCTGTCCATGCTGCCCTCCTCCTGGACCGTGGTCGCCGAATGCGTGCTGGTGGGCCGGGAGAAGATGCGCGGCATCGCCTATGTGAATCTGCTCGAGGCACTCGGCCGGCTGATCGGCGGCATCGTCGCGGTGAGCCTCGGCAGCGGGCTCACCGGCCTGTTCGCGGTGTTCCTGTGCCTGCGGGTGTGCGCGGCGCTGCTGTATCTGTGCAACCCGCTGCTGCCGGTGCCCAGCTGGCGCCTGGTGCACGGCCGGGTGATGCTGCGCTACCGGCGCCAGCTCGCGACCTACCTGTCCATCGAGGTGGTCTCCTCGGTGCATGCGCGCATCGACATCATTCTGTTGTCCTGGCTGCTGTCGCTGCGCGAGGTGGGCATCTATGCGGCCGCCACGCGCCTGAGCGACGCCGCCGTCATGGTGCCCACCATGGCCGCCATCGTGCTGCTGCCCACCCAGTCGCGCCTGTTCGAGTCCGACCGGGCCGCCTTCGTGCGCCTGTTCGAGCGCGCCGTGCGCTGGTACCTGATCGCAGGTTTCGCCGCGGCCCTGGCGGTGGTGGCGCTCGCGCCCTTCATCGTGCACCTGATCTATGCGCCGAATCTGGCGCAAGCGGCGTCCATACTGCAGATCCTGATCCTCGGCGCCTCGCTGATGGTGGTGGATCAGATGCTCTCGACCACGCAGATTGCCGCCAAGGCGCAGCGCGCCGATCTGCACGCCATGTGCAGCGGGCTGGCGACGCTGCTGGTGCTGCTGTGCGTGTTCAGTCATTTCTTCGGCCTGGCGGGCGCGCCCATGGCGCCGCCGGCGGCATTGCTGGTGCGGGTGCTGGTCCGGCTGTACTGGGCGCAGAAGCAGTTCGCCACGCGGATCCTGGGCGTGGCGCTGCGCGTTCTGGCCGCCGCCGCCGTCGCCATCGCCGTGTGCTTCTCCCACATCGCCGAGAACATGGCCGTCCGCCTGCTGCTCGCCTGTGCGTGCTACGCCGCCGCGCTGTGGGCGACCGGCTCGGTGCGGATGGCGGACTGGCAGATGCTGCGCGATTGGCTGCTGCGCCGGCCGCGCCACAGCGCCGCATGAGGATCCTGCACCTCGATCCGGACGACGTCGACAACCCGCTGTCGGGAGGCGGTCCGGTGCGCACGCTGGAGATCTACCGCCGCCTGGCGCGCCGCCACGAGATCACGGTGCTGACGCCGACCTTTCCCGGCTCCACCCCCGGCCTCGAGCGCGCAGGGATCCAATACCGGCGCCTCGGCCGCAAGATCGGCGATCACGGCTCCTCGCATCATCTGACTTTTCTGGCGAGCCTGCCGCGGGCGGTGCGGCGCCATGATTACGACATTCTGATCGAGGATCTGATGCCGCCCTGCTCGGCCACCTGGACCCCCTGGTTCGCGCGCGCCGACCGCCCGCTGATCGCCTCGGTGCAGTGGTTCTTCGCACGCGAGTACACCCGCCGCCTGCACCTGCCCTTCCACTGGGGCGAGGAGTACGGCATCCGCATGTACCGCCATTTTGTGGTGCTCACCCGCTCCATGCAGGAACTCATCGAATCGCGCCACCGCCGCGCGAATTGCCGGCTGATCCCGAACGGCGTGGACGACGCGCTGTTCGCACCCGCGCCCGCCGCCGGCGATTTCATGCTGTATCTCGGGCGCCTGCAGATCCAGGCCAAGGGGCTCGACCTGCTGCTCGAGGCGCTCGCACAGATCCCCGCCGCCGAACGCATTCCCCTGGTGGTGGCCGGCAGCGGCCACGAGATGCAGGCCTGGGAGCGGCTGCTCGAGGCCTCCTCGATGCGGCCGTGGGTGCGCTGCGTCGGCCACGTCGATGCGGCCGAGCGCAACCGGCTGCTCGCGGGCTGCCGCTTCCTGGTGATGCCCTCGCGCATCGAGACCTTCGGCATGACCATCGCCGAGGCGAACGCCGCGGCCAAGCCGGTGATCGTCTGGGATCTGCCGCCGATGAACGAGGTCGCGGCGCCGGCGAGCCTCAAGGTGCCCCCCTTCGACACCGCGGCCTACGCCGCGGCGATACGCGCGCTGACGGCGGCAAGCGATGCCGAGCTTGAGAACCGCGGTGCCGCCGCCCGGCTCTGGGCGCGCCGCTACGACTGGGACGCCGCCGCACTGGCGCAGGAGAACTTCTACCTCGAGGTGATCGAAGCGCGCCGCGCCCGCAGCGTGCCGACCGCCTGATCATGGCCGCACCCTCCCAAGCCCCGAACTGGTCGCAGACGCGTTCCTTCATCCGCGAGGATTTCAAGCGCCTGTGCGCGGCGTATGACGGAGGCACCCTGTCGCGGCGCGTGTACTGGTTCTTTCTGCCGAATTTCCAGGCGGTGCTGCTGTATCGCGTGTGCCGCCATCTGTATCTTCGCAACTGGCGGCGCAGCGCGCGGCTCCTGTCCCTGGCCGCGCAGCGCCTGACCGGCGCCGAGATCTCGCCCGCCGCCGCCATCGGTCCGGGCTGTCTCATCGGCCATGCCTTCGGCATGATCGTGTTCGGCAGCTTCGGTGCGCGCTGCACCTTTCTCGGCCAGTGCGCGGCCATGGGCAACGGCATCGCGCCCGGCTATCCCGTGGTGGGCGACGATGTGATCTTCGGCATCCAGGCGATGGCCTTAGGGCCGGTGCGCATCGGCAACCGCGCCCGGCTGGGTCCGGCGGCGGTGGTGAATCGCGACGTGCCGGACGACGCGGTGGTGCTGGTGCTGCCCGCCAACCCGATCCGCTCGCGGAGCGGCGCTTGAGCGGCGCGCAGGAGCAGCTCTCCTTCGCGCAAACGCGCGCGCTCATGCGCTCGGATTTCGAGCGCCTGGTGGGCTGGTACGGCGGCGGTTCGCTGCCCCAGCGCGTGTTCTGGTACTTCCAGCCGAATTACCAGGCGCTGTTCTTCTACCGCCTGTACCGTTGGCTGTTCGTCAAAGGCTGGAAGAACAGCGCGCGGCTCTTGTTCCTGTACTCGCTGTACGCCACGGGCGTCGAGATCTCGCCCACCACCTCGATCGGCGCGGCCTGCCTGCTCGAACACGCCTTCGGCATCATCCTGTGCGGCAGGATCGGCGCGCGCTGCTCCTTCGCCGGGCAATGCGGCACGGGCGGCGGTATCGGCGAGGGCGACATCGGCGGCGGACCGGGTTTGCCGGTGGTCGGCGACGATGTGCGGTTCGGACCCAAGGCACTGGTGCTCGGCCCCATCCGCATCGGCAGCCGCGTGGCCATCGGCGCATCGGCTATCGTGACCGTGGAGGTGCCGGATGACTCCGAGGTGCTGCCGCTGCCGTCGAAGATCATCCGCGTGAAGATGGGCCGGGCGGAGAGCGCGCCGTGATCGACGTGTCGGTGATCATCGTCAACTGGAAGGTGCGCGATCTGCTGCGCCAATGCCTGGCATCGCTCGGCACGCACTCGGGCCTGCTGCCCGCGAACCTGCAGGTGATCGTGGTCGACAACGATTCCGGCGACGGCAGCGTGCAGATGGTGACCGGCGAATTCCCCGGGGTCGCGCTCATCGCCAATGCCGACAATCCCGGCTTCGGCCGCGCCAACAACCAGGCCCTGCCGCTGTGCACCGGGCGTTACCTGCTGCTGCTCAACCCCGACACCTTGGTGCTGGATGGGGCGGTGCGCCGCATGATGCAACGCATGGACGAGCTGCCCGATGTGGCGGTGCTCGGCTGCCGTCTGCTCAACGCCGACGGCAGCCTGCAGCGCTGGACCGGGGGCGCCTTTCCGCGCCTCTCCAACGTCGCCGCGCATTATTTGTTTTTGGACCGGCTGCTGCCGCGCGCGCTGCGCCCGCCCACCCTCTACCTGGACCACGACGTGACCGCCGACAAGGACGTCGACTGGGTGAGCGGCGCCTGCATGATGCTGCGGGCCCCGCTGCTCGGCGGCAGGCTCTTCGATCCGGCGTTCTTCATGTACGGCGAGGACATGGAACTGTGCCATCGCCTGAAGACGGCGGGCCACCGCGTGCTCTACAGCCCGGTGGCCTCCATCATCCACTACCAGGGTGCGAGCATGAAGCAACAGCAGGGTGACGTGCTGCTCTCCTCGCTGAAGGGTCCGCGCCAGTTCTACCGTCAGACGCGCGGCGAGGGTGCGCTGCTGTGGATCGACTCGCTCACCGTGGCGGGCTTCGCGCTGCGCTGTGCGCTGTACACCGTCGCCGCGTGGCTGCGGCCGCGGGCCGGCTACGCGGCCAAGGCCGCCTCCAGCAAAGACCTGATGCATCGCGCATGGCGTATCCAGCACGGCTGAGGGCGCGGCCGCGTGCGCCCGGCGCGGTGCTCGGCACGGCGCTCGGCGCGGCGCTCGGCGCGTGGCTGCTCGCGGCCTGCCACGGCCGGGCCGCCGACGAGATCGTCCGGGAGCCGGGCTCGGCGCTCGATGAGTTCTCCGTGACCCTCGACGCCGAGGCGCCGGGGACGCCGGTCAATCGCCTGCTCCTCGGCAGCAACGTGCAGTGGGTGGATCGGGGCGATGATCTGCTCGATGACGGCGGCCGGCTGCGGCCCGACATGCTCGCGGCGGTGCTCGCCATGCGTCCGGGCATCCTGCGCTATCCGGGCGGCTCGCAGGCCGACACCTATCACTGGGAGCGCGGTCTGGGTGTCCCCGGGGCGCGCGGCGAGAACGAGCATTTCCACTCCAAGCGCCTGCAGTCCACCCTCATGGGCACGCAGGAATTCCTGGAACTGTGCGAAGCCGCCGGCGCGGCGGCGCTGATCACCGTGAATCTCGCCTCGGGCGGCGCCGAGGAGGCCGCAGGCTGGGTGCGGCTCACCAATCGTCAGGGACTCGTCTCGCGGCGCACGGGCGCGCGTCTGCCGCCGGTGAAGTACTGGGAACTCGGCAACGAGCCCTACCTGAAGGACGACGCGCAGCCGCAGCTGTGGCTCACGCCGCAGGAATTCGCGCGCCGCGCACAGGCCTTTGCGCTCGCCATGCGCGCGGTCGATCCGGACATCGTCCTGTTGCTGCCGCTCACCAACGACACGCGCAACGGCTTTCCGGCGACGCCCTACCCCGGCTTCACCCGCACGGTGCTCGATGACTTCACGGCGCCGATCGATCTGATCAGCCTGCACAACGCCTATCTGCCCTTCGCAATGGAGCGCGAGCACTCGCGCGCGGCGCTGTATTGGGGCGCCATGGGGGCGAGCCGCACGGTGCTCGCGGATTTCGCCGCCATGCGCGCGCTGCTGCATACGCTGCGGCCGGCGGCGCACTGGCGCTTCGCGCTCACCGAATACAATGCCATTTTCACCCTCGGCCGCGGCGCCAGCGATGATCTGGTGGCCTCGCCGGTGGCCGCGCTGTACGTGGCCGATCTGTTGCGCGTGCTCGCGGGGATGCCGGACCTCGCCCTCGCCAATTACTGGTCGCTATCCGGCAACTGGCGCTTCGGCGCGGTGCGCAGCGACGGCGCGCCCCGCCCCGCCATGGCCGTGCTCGCGCTTTACAATGAACTCCTGCAAGGTGCTATGGTCTCGGTGGACATGCATTCGCAAACAGTGGATACGCCCTCCGTGGGTGGCAGTGCCGCCGTGCGCGGCTTGAATCTGGTCGAGGCGCTGGCCACCCGCCATGACCGTACACTGCGGCTGCTGCTCATCCACAAGGACGAAATTCGCGCCGGGCATGGCCTCGTGCATCTGCGCCACGCGCAGGTGGCTGCGGCGCACCTCACGGTGCTCGGCTGGCAGGACCCCTGGGCGGTGGACGCGGCCGATCAGCCGTCATCGCGGCCGTTGCCTGCCGGTCCAGACATCGGTGTGGATCTGCCGCCGCACAGCCTGGCGCTCCTGACCGTCGACCTGGCGACCTGAGTTGCGCACGGATTTGTCATATTCCGGCATTGGCGCGGCGCTCGCTCTGCTGCTGTCGGCCTGCGGCGGCGGCGGCTCGTCCGGCTCGGGCACCACCATCAACACCGGGACCGGCACCACCACGACCACCACCCCCACCGATGTGACCATTCAACTCGATGCCGCCGCCACCGGCACCGCGGTCAACCCGCTGGTGTTGGGCAGCAACGTCCAGTGGGTCAACGGCGGCGACAATCTGCTGCTCGCCTCGAGCCTCACCTTCGACTCCAGCATGGTGCCCCTGGTGCAGACCATGGCGCCCACGGTGCTGCGCTATCCCGGCGGCCAGCAGTCGGATCTGTACGATTGGACCCTGGGGATCGGCCCCTTGGGTTCGCGCGGCACCAATCTGCAGGCCGTGAGCAACACCCCGCAGATCACCTACATGGGCTCCGGGGAGATGATGCAGCTCGATGCGACCGTGGGCTCGGCGGCGCTGTTCACCGTCAACGTGGTCACGGGCACGGCCGCCGAGGCGGCCGCCTGGGTGCAACAGATGAACGTCACCGGGCTCGCCTCGCCCTCCGGCCAGGTGCTGCCCCCTGTCACCTACTGGGAGATCGGCAACGAGCCGTATCTATCCAATCCAAACGGTTCGAATCCGAACGATTGCGAGATCGCTCCGGCCGCCTATGCGGCGGCGGTGAACGCCTTCGTGCCGGCCATGCGCGCCGTCGATCCGACCATCAAGATCGGCATCGCGCTCTCCAACGACCGGCGCAACGGCATCGTCGCCACCGCCGTCAATTGCCAGGGCTTCGCCGCCACGGTGCTCGGCGCCCTGACGCAGAGCATCGATTTCATCAGCCTGCACAACGCCTATCTGCCCTATTCCAGCGGCGCGGATCAGCCGGCCGCCGTTGAATTCGCGGCCGCCATGGGCTCCACCCAGACCATCGCGGCGGATTTCGCCGCCATGCGCAGCCTGCTGCAGAATTATCCCGGCCTGCAGTCGCTGCCGTTTGCGGTCACCGAATACAACGCCCTGTTCAGTCCGAATTCGAGCTCGGCCTACTACTATGCGAACGCCTCGCCCATGGGTGCACTGTATGTCGCCGATGCGCTGCGGCTGTTCGCCGGGGATGACGAGGTGCTGATGGCCAACACCTGGTCGCTGTCGGGCAACGATCATTGGGGTGCCATCCATCCGCCCGCGAGCGGAGTGGCGCCCTACGGGCGGCCGGTGTATGAGGTGTTCCGCCTGTTCTCGCAGGCGCTCAAGGGCGTGCGCCTGGCGCCGACCGTGGCCTCACCCAACTTCGATGCGCCCAGCCTCGGCTTCAGCGCCGCGGCGAGCGCCCTGCCGCTGGTGACCACGCTCGCCACCGAGGTGACGGCCTCCACGGGTGCCACCGTGCGGCTCATCATGATCAACAAGGACTACAGCAACGCGCACGTGGCCGGCGTGAGCATCGCCAACGGCACCGTCAGCGCCGCCACCTTGAGCTCGCTCACCGCCGCCAACGTGCTCGAGACCGATGACCTGCCGGGCTCGCTGGTGCGCAGCGACTCGACGCTGACGGTCACCGCCCCCATGATCGTGAATCTGCCGGCCCACAGCATCGAACTGCTCACCCTCACGCTCGCGCCTTAGAAAGTGCGCGCAGGCAATTCAGCCCGGCCGCGGCTCGGCGTCGATTTCCACACCTTCGACGGCATCTACCAGGGCAGCCGCAGTCATCTGGTCGGCCTGTACCGCGAGGCCATCGTGCGCGCGCCCGATCTCGATTTCCTGTTCTTCCTGGCCGATCCGCAGGCGCTGCGCCGCGCACATCCGGAGTTCGCGCTCGGCAATGCACAGGCGATCGGCATGCCGGCGCGCCCCGGCCCGTGGCGCCTCGGCTGGCAGCTGCCGGCGCTGCGGCGCCGGCATCGCCTGGACCTGCTGCACATGCAGTTTCGCCTGCCGCTGCTGCCCGCGGGCCGCTGCATCTGCACGCTGCATGATGTACTGTTCGAAACCCATCCGCAGTTCTTCGGCGCGCGCTTCGCGCGCATGGCACGGCTGAGCGCGCGCCATGCCGTCAGGCGCGCCGCCCTCACCTTGACCGTGAGCGGGTATTCGCGCGATGCGATCGCCCGCCATTACGGCATCGACGCCGCACGCATCGTGCTCACGCGCAATGCCGTGGACCTGTCGCGCTTTCATCCCGCCGCCGGCGCCGCCGCCGGCACCGCGGGCGGCGCCGAGGAAGCCGTCCTCGGGCGCTGGGGCCTGCGCGCCGGGGACTATCTATGCATGCTCGGCAGGCTGGAGCCGCGCAAGAACCACATCACCCTGGTGCGCGCCTACGCCCGCCTCGGCGCCGGTGCGCCGCCGCTCGCCATCATCGGACAGCGCGATTTCGCCTATGCGGCGGTGTTCGATCTGATTCGCGAATTGCGGCTCGAGGGCCGCATCCACATCCTCGAGGACGTCGATGATGAATCCCTGCCGGTGCTGCTGCGGCACGCCCGCCTGATGGCCTATCCGTCCGTGGCCGAGGGCTTCGGCATGCCCGTGCTCGAGGCGCTGGCGAGCGGCGTGCCGGTGATCACCAGCGACACCACCGCGCTGCCGGAAGTGTCCGGCGATGCGGCCTGGCTCGTGCCGCCGCTCGACGCGGCGGCGCTGGCGGATGCGCTGCGCGCGGCGCTCGCCGAATCGCCCGAGGCGCGCGCCGCGCGCATCGCGCGGGGATTGCGGCACGCCGCCGCTTTCACCTGGGGCGAGGCCGCCGAGCGCCTGATCACGGCGGTGCGTGGCCTGCTCGAGGCGAGGTGAGCGCCTTCAGAAAGCGGTAGAAGAACTCGACCCCGTCGTAATAGGAGCCGATGCCGATGCGCTCGTCCCGGCCATGATCGCGCCGGTCGTCGTGATCCACGGCGACGCCGCTGAAACCGTAGCTCGGGATGCCCGCCATCATGGTGTACAGGCTGTCGGAGGCGCCGTCCTCCATGTCCGCGATCACCGGTGCGCCGGGCCACAGATCGGCGCCGATCCGCCGCAGCGATTCCATGACGTCTGCGCGCAGCGGCGGCGGCGACATGGCCGTGGCGGCCGGGCCGTGTTCGCTGAGCGAGCCGTCGTCGTTGCGGTAACGCACCGCGAGCGCCGCATCGTCGAACAACCGCACCAGCTGCAGCCTGATCTCCTCGGCGGAATGGCCCGGCAGGATGCGGCAGTTCACATTGGCCTCGGCGCGCTGCGGCAGCGCGTTGACGGCATGGCCGCCGGCGAGCAGGGTGGCGACGCAGGTGGTGCGCAGGGTGGAGTTGTACTGCGGATCCGCGGACAGCCGCCGCGCGGCGGCCGCATCCGGCGGCGTCTCGAGGATGGCGCGCATGTCGGCCGCCGCCGGGCCGCCCGCGAACGCGGCCATCTGCCGGAAATACTCGCGCGTCACGGCGTTGAGCTCGACCGGAAATGCGTAGCGCTGCAGCCGCGCGAGCGCATCGGCGATGTGATAGATCGCGTTGTCCGGCGTCGGCAGCGAGCTGTGACCGCCGGCATTGGTGGCGAGCAGCTGGAAATCCGCGTACAGCTTCTGGGTTGCGGCGAGCTCCAGCACAACCGGCCTGCCATGGTCGGTGTCGATGCGTCCGTCGTCCGGATTGACCACGTATTCCGCATCGATCAGATCCCGGTGGGTGCGCAACAGCCACTCCACGCCGTTGTTGTCGCCGCCTTCCTCGGCAGCAGTCAGCGCCAGGATGATGTCGCGGTCGGGCAGATAGCCCTCGCGGCGCAGGCGCAGGAAATCGGTGATGAGCATGGCGTCGCTCGATTTCATGTCCTGGGTGCCGCGGCCGTAGTAATAGCCGTCCTGCTCGACGAATTGAAACGGGTCGGTGCTCCAGTCCTCGCGCCGCGCTTCCACCACGTCCAGATGGCCGATGAACAGCACCGGCCGCAGCGCGGCACCGGACTTGGCCCTCAACCGCACCACCAGATTCTGCTTGCGCGGATCCGGCCCGAGCACCAAGGCGTCCTGCGGTGCAAAGCCGCCGTCGAGCAGGCGCTTTTGCATCGCCAGCGCCGCCACCGTGGTGTTGCCCACCGATTCGGTGGTGTTGATCTCGATCAGCTGCTTGAAGATGTCGTGGGCCACGCGCCGCTCGGACAGTGCGGTTTGTGCGATTTGCGCGGTTTGTGCGGTTTGCGCGGACAAGGCTGCGGCCAACAGGCAAACGTGGAGCATGGGAAATCTTACGCACTAACGGGTCATTTGCCCACAGGTGCTATGCTTGCCACCCCATGGCAATCAAACCCAAGAAAGTCTCGCGATCCGCGGCCGAGGCGGCCGTGCAAACCCTGCTGCGCTGGGCCGGCGAGGATCCGGAGCGCGAAGGGCTGAAGGACACCCCGAAGCGCGTGGTCAACGCCTACGGCGACTGGTTTTCCGGCTATTTGGCCGATCCGGGCGAATATATGCTGCGCACCTTCGAGGAGGTCGAGGGCTACGACGAGATGGTGGTGCTGCGCGATATCGCCTTCGAGTCGCACTGCGAGCATCACATGGCCCCCATCATCGGCCGTGCGCACGTCGGCTATCTGCCCACTAAACGCATCGTCGGCATCAGCAAGCTGGCGCGCGTGGTCGACGGCTACGCCCGCCGCTTCCAGGTCCAGGAGAAGCTCACGGCGCAGGTCGCCGGCTGCATCCACGACGTGCTCAAACCGCGCGGCGTGGGCGTGGTGATCGAGGCCGTGCACCAATGCATGACCACGCGCGGCGTGCACAAGCGTGGCGTTTCCATGGTCACCAGCAAGATGCTCGGCACCTTCCGCAACGACGCCAGTACGCGCGCCGAATTCCTGCGCTTCATCGACATCGAACGCGGCATGGGGCGCTAACAGCGCTGGGCGACCCCTGGCGCCCGGCGACCGCCGGCCTGCGCGACCCTTAGCGGCGCTGCGAGACCAGGTAGGTCAGCTCCACGCCGTACAAGCGGCGATCCGCGGCGGCCTGCCAGCTGGCGATCTGCACGTTGCCCTCGAGAATGCTGCCACCGTTGTAGGCGTATTGTTTGTCGAGAAGATTGCTGCCGTAGAAGGCCAGTTCCCAGGCGCCGTCGCGCGTCGTGTAGGCGGCCCGCGCGCCCAAAAGCCCCACCGGCCCGGAATAATTATCGTCGTTGATGACGTTGAACTCGACCCGGTCGCGCCACGTGAAGTCGCTGCGCAACCGCAGCCTGCCGTCCGCCATGGCGACGTCGTAGATGCCGGCGAGACTCGCCGTGTACTTGGGCGTCATGTAGAACTTGTTGTTCGACACGTCATTGCCGAAGCCGTCGGTGAATTGCAGATAGCGCGCATCGGTGTAGCCGAAGGTGGCCTGCATGCTCAAGGGTTGGGTCAGCCGCAGATCGCCCTCCAATTCCACGCCGCTCACCCGTGCCCGGCCGGCATTGATGACCGTGGTGACGGGCACGCCGCCGACCAGGGTGGCGAGCAGACGCTGCATGTCGTCGTAGTTGCCGGTGTACACGGCGGCGTTCAGCGCACCGTGCTCCGCCAGCTTCGACTTCAGGCCGAGTTCGAAGTCGGTGAGCGTTTCGGGCCGGTAGGGCTGGTCCAGCGAGGTGGACAGCGGCAGATTCCAGCCGCCCGAACGCTGCGAGCGGCCGGCGCGCAGGTAACTGCTCACATCGTCGCTGAGGCTGTGGCGCAGACTGCCCTCCCACGACCAATAGCCGTAAGACACCTCCTTTTCGATGCTCGGGCAGGGTCCGCCGGTCTCATCCCCGAAGGGCAGCCCGGTGACGCCGTCCTCGATGGTGCAGAATTGCGGCGGTCCGCCGATGCTCGACAGGTCGCGATAGGCGTCGTCCTCGACGCTGCGCGTGTCCTCGGTGTGCCGCAGCCCCGCGGCGAGGCTCCAATCCGAGCTGAGGTGATATTCGCCGTGCAGGAATTCGGCCTTCGACTGGTTTTCGACCGCGTTGTTCTCGAGCGTGGGAAATGGATTCATGAAGAACGGCTGCGGAGCCAGATCGGAGGGCACGCTGCCGTTGTCGCGGAACCAGTACAGGCCTCCCACCCAGTCCAGGTGCCCGAGCGCGCCCGACAGCTGCAGCTCGGCGGATTTCTGATACGAAGTGTTCCGCAGGGTCACGTCCGCAATGGATACCGCCTCGGCGTCCGCGTCATAGGCGTTGACGGCGAGCAGATCCCGATAGCCGAGGATGAGCTTTGCGGACAGGGCGTCGCTGAAATGCTCCCGCAGGGTCATCTGCCAGGATTCCACGCGCGCGCCGTCGTGCTCCGGCGTGCCGGTGTCGGTCTGATAGAAATTCGCCGGCACCACGTCGCCGGGGATCTGCGCCGCCACGGTGCCGGGCAGCGGATGCAGCAGCGCACCCACCTCGTCCGCGCTGAAGCGCTCGTAGGTGAGATAGGCGTCGAAATCGGCCGTCGGTTTCCACAGCGCGCCGATGCGGTATTCGTCGCGGTGCTCGTTCATGAAATTGGTCTGACCGGTGGCGATGCTGCTGCCCCAGCCCTGGTGCTGGTTGTTCTGGTAGGCGAAGCGCACGGCGAAGGTGTCGCTCAGGGGCAGATTGAGGATGCCGCGCCCGCCGAACTGGCTCTGATTGCCGGTCGATGCCGACAGCTCGGCAGAGTACTGGTCGAGCTCCGGCCGATGGGTGCTGAGCGATATCGAGCCGCCGGTGTTGTTGCGGCCGAACAGCGTGCCCTGTGCGCCGCGCACCACTTCGACGCTGTCGACGTCGAGCAGCGTGCCCATCGCGCCCTGGCCGTTCGCCACGTACACGCCGTCGACATAGAAGCCCACCGCCGGATCGTAGACGATGGCCGAGGGGATGGCGGTCTGGCCGCGCATGGTTACCTCGAGGGCCGACACCGAACGCGCCGATTTGAACGCCAGGGTGTTCGGTATTTCGCGCAGCGCATCCTCGATGGCCACCGCCGCGGTATCGGTGATGTCCTGGCCCGTCACCACGGTCTCTGCCACCGGCACATCCAACAGCTTCTCATCGCGGCGGCGCGCATGCACGATGATCTCCTCCAGACTCGAGTCCGTCGCGGCAGTGGCTGCGGCGTCCATGCTCGCGCCGGCGGGTCGGGCGCCGTACAACCCAAACAGCAGCGCGGCCGCCGCGCCACCGAGTGCCTTGGCTGATGTGTTCAAGCGGATGCTCCGGTTATTGTTGTTGGCCGCGAAGCTTAGCAATACCTGTGGCCTGGCCGCTACTTATCGCAAATCACGGGCCCGGTCGAGCACCTCGCACAGGGCCTGGACCCCCTGCAGTATCCGGGGTGCCATGCGGCTGGTGATGGACGGATCCACGGCATAAATGCGCCGCCGGCGCACGGCCTCCAGGCTCGCGTATTGTAGCCAATCCTGCACCTGACGCTCGCCGTCGGACCCCGCCGCACCGATGATGATGACGTCCGGATTGCGGTCGAACACCGCTTCGCGATCGACCACCGGTGCGAGCCCGGCGAGGTCGCCGAACACATTGTTGCCGCCGCACAACGACAGCATCTCGGTCAGCACCTGCGCGTGGCCGACCGTGTACAGGGGCCGATCCCAGACCTGGTAGAACACGCGCAGCCGCCGCCGCCCGGCGTAACGCGCGCGCAGCTGCTGCAGCTCGAGCCTGAAATCGCGCGCCGCCGCCGTTGCGGCCGGCAGCGTGCCGGCGAGCCGGCCGAACTCCGCCAGGGTGGCGGCGATGTCCTCGAGCCGGCGCTGCTCGGTCACCACGACCTTCAATTGCAGGCGCGCGAGCTGCTCGCGCTGGCGCGCGGAGGTGCCGCTCTCCCACAGCACCACCAGATCCGGGTGCAGGCCGAGCAGCCGCTCCACATCGAGCGCGGCCATGTCCCCGACGTGCGGGAGGCGCAGCGCCGCGGCCGGAAAATCGCTGGCATCGTCCACGCCGACCAGGCGGTCGCCGGCGCCCGCCGCGAACATGAGCTCGGTGATGTGCGGACTCAAGCTCACGATGCGCGGGCTGACGATGCGCGGGGCGGTCGACCCACCGAGGCCGGCGTCCGCAGCGGCGGCGGACACGCGGGCGGGCGGCGCGCCGGTGATCAGCGCGCCCAGCAGCCCGGCCATCCACGGCGCGATTCTCATGGGTGATGCACTATAATGCGCCGCCTGCAAAGAGTGCCCAATGTTCGAACGACTCGACCGCCTGAACGAAGATCCCATTCTCGGTCTGATGGCCAGATATCGCGCCGATCCCGCGCCCGACAAGGTCGATCTCGGGGTGGGCGTGTACCGCAACCTGGACGGCGAGACGCCGGTGCTCGCTGCGGTGCGCAGCGCCGAGGCGTCCGTGATCGGCGCGCAAACCACCAAGTCCTACGTCGCCCCCGCCGGCCGCGCGGAGTTCAACGCCGCCGTCGCCGACCTCGTGCTCGGACCGGCGCACGCGGCGCTGCGCGAGCGGCGTGCGCGCACCGTGCAGGCGCCGGGCGGCTGCGGCGCGCTGCGCCTCGGCGCGGAGCTGATTCGCGCCTCGGCGCCCACCGCCGTGGTGCACGTCAGCGATCCGAGCTGGGCCAACCACATCCCGCTGCTCGGCGGCTGCGGATTGCAGCTCGCGCGCTATCCCTATTACGATGCCGCGGCGCACGCGCTGCGCTTCGAGTCCATGCTCGAATGCCTCGAACGGGCGCCGGCGGGAGACGTGGTGCTGATCCACGCCTGCTGCCACAATCCGACCGGCGCGGATCTGTCCGGTCCGCAGTGGACGGCGCTCATCGACCTGCTGGAGCGGCGGCGGCTCACGCCCTTTCTCGATCTCGCCTATCAGGGGTTGGGGACGGGGCTCGACGCGGACGCCGAGGGCGTGCGCCGGGTGGCCGAGCGCATCCCGGAATTGCTGGTCGCCGTGTCATTCTCGAAGAATCTCGGCCTGTACCGCGAGCGCGCCGGCGCCCTGATCGCGGTGTGCGCCGATGTGGATCGCGCCGATGCCGTGCACAGCCACCTGCTGCAGATCGCGCGCAGCATCTACTCCATGCCGCCGGATCACGGCGCGGCGATCGCGGCGCGGGTGCTCGCCGATCCGCTGCTGCGCGAATCGTGGATCGCCGAGCTCGGGGAGATGCGCGGCCGTCTGGTCGGGATGCGCGCGCTTCTGGCCGGGCGCCTGCGCGCGGCGACCGGCGGCGGGGATTTCGATTTCCTGACGGGGCAGAGCGGCATGTTCTCGCTGCTCGGGGTCTCGGGCGCCGCGGTGGCGGCGCTGCGCGACGAGCACCACATTTACATGACCGCCGACAGCCGCATGAACGTGGCCGGAATCCTGCCGGGCAATGCGCAGCATGTGGCCGACTCCGTCGCCGCGATCCTGCGGCGCGGAATCTGATGCGCGCAGCGGTGAGCGCTAGGTTCCGAGCGCGTCGCTCAGCGCCTCGACCTCGGCGGCCGACTCGGTCACGATGAGCCGCGTCTTGGCGGCATCGAGTCCGAGGCGCTGCGCCGCGGCCAGATCGGCCAGCGCGAGTTCCAGCCCCGGCGCATCGTCGGCGTACGAGGCCATCAGGTTCGCCACTGCGATCACGTCGCGCAGATCCGGCGGCGCGTCCTCGATGCGGTCGAGATCGTCTTGCTCGCCCACCGCCTCGGACATGTAATCGGCGAAGTCCCAGTTCTCCAGGATGGCCTTGCCGATCACGGCATGCCAGTCGCCGATGATGTCGTTGAGGGCCTGTGGCGAGTCGAACAGATCCGGATGATTGGCGGCGCGCGTGAGCACGTACAGCTTGCCGATGCCGTGCATCAGGCCGGTGAGCATGGCCTCGTCCGGATTGACCTTGGTGCAGCGGCGGGCGAGCACATAGGATAAGGCCGCCACCTCCGCGCTGCGCTGCCACAAAGCCTTCAGATGATGCTCGAGTCCGGCGAGCTTGTTGCGCCGCCGGATCTGCCCCATGGCGAAGGAGATGGCCGCGGTGCGCACCATGTTGTGGCCCATGAGACTGATCGCCCGGCGCAAGTCCGTGACCGGCTTGCCGCTGCGCTTCACGGCGGCCGAATTCGCCAGCTTCAGGAGCCTGGCGGCGAGCGCCGGCTCGGAGCCGATCAGCCGGGCCACCTGGCTGGTGGAGGCCTTCTGGTCCGACAGCACGCGGCGCACGCGCACCGCGATTTCGGGAAAGGACGGCAGCTCCACCCGTCCGGCGGATAATTCGGCGGCCATGGTGCGGACGAACCCGAAGGCGCTCTGGCTGCTGTATGCCCGCTCGGACGGGTTCGGCGCAGATTGTGTCGAGGGCGTGGGCATGCTGCCTGTTTCATCGACCGCGGCGCGGCAAACTTGAGCCGCTCTTGAGCCGCCCTTGAGCCGGCGCTCCCCCTGAACCGCTGTATTTGACAGAATCCTTGGCGCCGCTGCGCCGGCCGGGGGACCTAACCGGGAGTCACTCCCGCCTAACGATGCGCCGGCCGGCTGCGGAAGCGCTGTCGGATTTCGTCGTTGCGGGAGCGTTCCACGAAACTGCCGCCGCAATAGCCCGCCACGACGCGGCGCCAGAAGGCCACCGCGCCCGGATTTCGCGTGTATTCCAGGATCTCCCATTCGCCGGCAAAGCGGTCGAAGATCAGGGTCGCGGCATCGCGCCCCACGCCGGCCCGTCGGTATTGCTTGCGCACGAAGAACTCCGACATGAAGAAGTCGGCCGAGCGCTCGCCGGCGGGCGGGATGCGCTGTCGCGAGACCAGTGCAAAACCCACGGCTTCGAATTCCTTGAGGATCACCAGCGGATGGGATTGATCGTTCGCGAACCAGTTCGCGAAGATCTCGTCCTTGTGGGGATTGTCGGCACCGATGACGCTGAACAACCCGGTGTTCAGGTCGGACAGCGCCTCCATGTATTCGCCGTAGACGTCCTGGATCCACTGGCGATCCTTTTTGGAGTGTCTACAGTCGCGAATACTGATGAGCACGGAAAACCGTATTCCCCAAAATGAAAAAAACACAGCCCGGGAGGGACGCGCCTGATGGCCGCCCGCCCGGGCATGTGTGATCGTCTACCGAGCGCGGACTACTTCGGCGCGTCCGCAGGCTTCATCGCAGCGGCAGCGGCGTCCTTGGCGGCATCCGCAGCCTTGCTCGCGGCATCGGCAGCGGTGCTGGCGGCGCCGGCGGCGGTGCTGGCAGCCGCAGCGGCCGTGTCGGCCGCAGAGCTCATGGCCCCACCGGCGGCGGGGGCGGCGGCATCAGCAGCCGGAGCAGCAGCCGGAGGAGTCGCGTCCGCAGCCGGGGCAGGAGCCTCGGTCTTGCTGCCGCAGGCACTCAGCACGAATGCAGCGACGAAAGCGCTAATTGCAAGTTTGGTCTTCATCTATCGATACCCCAAAAATTGGTAATTGAGATCGTTCTAGGCAGCGTTGTATCGGGGCCATTGCCCGGATGTCCGCGGGGATTTTAGAGGGTTTTGGCCGAATTTCATATTACTTTCGCGCAACCCCCCGTACCCTCGTCCGGCTCCTTTAACGCCGAAAGTTCCGCCGCGGGGTTAACGGCGCCATGGCAGCGCGCGCTTGGCGCATAATTTGGGCCGTAAACCTAAGGAGGAGGCATCAGGTGGCCGAGGACAGTCTGGACCGACTCTACGCGCAGCACGTGCAAACGCTCATGCGCCGCGCCGACCATGCATTGGCGGGCGCCGGCTTCGATGCCCTCGTGGTCATGGCGGGTGCCCCGCTGGTGCAATTTCTGGATGACCAGGACTACCCGTTCAAGGTCAACCCACAATTCAAGGCCTGGGTGCCGGTGCTCGACAATCCGCGCTGCGTGCTCATTTACTCGCCGGGCTCCAGGCCCAAGGTGCTGTTCTACCAGCCCGTCGATTACTGGCATAAGCCCGCCGACCTGCCCCAGGGTGCCTGGACGGCCGCGCTCGATTGGCAGCCCATCACCGACCCCGCCCAAGCCCCCCGGGCCTGGGCCGACCTCGGCCGGGTGGCCGTCATCGGGCCGGGCGAAGCCAATCCCCCCGAGGTGCTAACCCGCCTGAACTACGAGCGCGCCGTCAAGACCGACTACGAACTCGAGTGCCTGCGCCGCGCAACCGCCATCGGCGTGCGCGGCCACCGCGCCGCGCAGGCGGCATTTCGCCGCCGCGCCTCGGAGTACGAGACGCACATGCAGTATCTGGAGGCCTGCGTGCAGCGTGAGGAGGAGATGCCCTACAACAACATCGTCGCCTACAACGAGCATGCCGCGGTGCTGCATTACCAGCATCTGGCGCGGGCGGTGCCCGCCGATCTGCGCTCTTTTCTGATCGACGCCGGGGCGCAGTATCGCGGCTACGCCGCCGACATCACGCGCAGCTACGCCGCCGCGCCCGGTGCCTTCGCCGACCTCATCCTGGCCATGGACGACGTGCAGCGCGCCCTGTGCGCCGAAATCGTCTCCGGCCGCGATTACCGCGAGGTGCACTTGTCGGCGCATCGGCGCATCGGCGACCTCATGCACGCGGTGGGTTTGACCACGTTGCCGGGCCAGGCGGCGCTCGAGACCGGCCTCACCGGTGTCTTCCTGCCGCATGGCATCGGCCATCTGCTCGGCCTGCAGGTGCACGACGTCGGCGGCGTGATGGGCGACAAGGACGGACATGAGCGCCAGCGGCCGGCCGGGCACCCGTACCTGCGCCTCACGCGCATGCTCGAGCCGGGCGTGGTCGTGACGGTTGAGCCGGGTCTGTATTTCATCGATTCGCTGCTCGCCGCGGCGCGCGCCGACGCGCGCGGCGCCCACATCAACTGGCCCATGGTGGAGGCGCTCAGACCCTACGGCGGCATCCGCATCGAGGACAATGTGGCGGCCACCGAAACGCAGCCGGAGAATTTCACCCGGGACGCCTTCGCCCGGCTCGCCGCCTGAACAGCGGGGCCCACACCCCGCCGATTTCGATCAGGCGCGCTTCGCCAGCAGGTCGCGAATCTGTCCCAGCAGGACTTCTTCGTTGGAGGGCGGCGGCGGCGCGGGCGGCGCGGCGGCCGGTGCCGGCTTCTTCAGCTTGTTGATGCCGCGCAGGCAGATGAACAGCACGATGGCGATGATCAGGAAATCGAATATGGTCTGCAGAAAGACGCCGTACTTGAGGAGCACCTGCGCGCCCTTGGGATCCGCGCCCAGACTGACCGCCAGATCGGAGAAGTTCACCCCGCCGATGGCCTTGCCCAGCGCCGGCGTGATCACGTCGCCGACCAGCGAGGAGACGATTTTGCCGAATGCGGCGCCGACGATCACACCGACCGCCATGTCGATCACATTACCCTTCATCGCAAATTCTTTGAATTCGCTGAATAAGCTCATCTTCATCCCCTGTCGTTGTCGTTCAAATCCCATCGAAGCACCGGTGTCGACGCTTCTCCAATGCGTAGCGCAAAGCTCAGGCGGCGGCGGCTTTTCGCGTGCGCTTCGCCTTCGCCGGCGCCTCGGCCACCGGCGCGTCATCCGCGGCCTTCTTGCCGCGCTTTTTCGGTTTGTCCGCGCCCTCTTCCGGCTTGGCGGCCACCGCCACCGGGCCGTCGACCAGTTGCATCAGCGCCATGTCGGCCGAGTCGCCCGGGCGCGGTTCCATCTTGAGAATCCGGGTGTAGCCGCCGGCGCGCGCCTTGAAGCGCGGCCCGAGGTCGACGAACAGCTTCTCCACCACCGACTCATCGCGCAGCCGCGCGAGCGCCAGGCGCCGCTTGGCGAGCGAATCGATCTTCGCCAAGGTGATCAGCGGCTCGACCACGCGGCGCAGCTCCTTGGCCTTCGGCACCGTGGTGCGGATGGTCTCGTGCCGCAGCAGCGAGGCCGCCATGTTGCGCAGCATCGCGTGGCGATGCGAGGAATTACGGGAAAGCTGGCGGCCGCTGTTTCTGTGTCGCATGGTCGTTGATCCGTCTTTTTCTACAGTCCGTCGCGCTCGTCGTCGCGCTTCAGTCCGGGCGGCGGCCAGTTGTCGATGCGCATGCCCAGCGTCAGGCCATGACTCTCCAGGACCTCCTTGATCTCGGTGAGGGACTTCTTGCCGAGGTTCGGCGTGCGCAGCAGCTCGACCTCCGTGCGCTGCACCAGATCGCCGATGTAATGGATGTTCTCGGCCTTCAGGCAGTTCGCACTGCGCACCGTGAGCTCGAGCTCATCGACCGGACGCAGCAGGATCGGATCGAACTGGGTCTCGGTGGCCTTGGTGGTCGACTCGTCCTGGCCCTGCAGGTCGACGAACACCGACAATTGATCCTTGAGGATGCCGCCGGCACGCCGGATGGCCTCCTCCGGATCGATGGTGCCGTTGGTCTCGATGTCCAGGATGAGTTTGTCCAGGTCGGTGCGCTGTTCGACGCGGGCGCTCTCGACGTTGTAGGTCACCTTGCGCACCGGGCTGAACGAGGCGTCGAGCTGCAGCCGGCCGATGGCGCGCGTCTGCTCCTCGAAGGCCATGCGTTGCGCCGCCGGGCGGTAGCCGCGGCCGCGCTCGACCTTGAGCGACATGGACAATTCACCGGCCTTAGTCAGATTCGCGATCACCAGCTCCGGATTCAGTATCTCGATGTCGTGGTCGCCTGCGATGTCACCCGCGGTCACCGGTCCCGGACCCTTCTTATGCAGACGCACTTCGGCGACGTCGCGGCTGTGCATGCGGATGGCCACGGCCTTCAGGTTCAGCAGGATGTCGACCACATCCTCCTGCACGCCCTCGATGGCCGTGTATTCGTGCAGCACGCCCTCGATTTCGATCTCCGTGATCGCCGCCCCCGGCAGCGAGGACAGCAGCACGCGGCGCAGGGCGTTGCCCAGCGTGTGGCCGAAGCCGCGTTCGAACGGTTCGATGACGATGCGCGCGTGGCGCGGCGACACCGGTTGCACCTTGACGACCCGGGGCTTCAAGAATTCATTGATCGATCCCTGCATGGAATCTCCTGCAAAAGCGTTACTTGGAGTACAACTCGACGACCAGGCTCTCATTGATGTCCGGCAGGATTTCCTGCCGGTCGGGAACCGACTTGAGAATGCCGGACATTTTCTTCTCGTCCACCTCGACCCAGTCCGGAAAGCCCACCTGCGTCGCGATGGTCAGGGCGGCGGTGACGCGTGTCTGCTTCTTGGCCTTGTCCCGCAAACCGATCACGTCGCCCGCCTTGCACTGGAAGGAGGCGATATTGACCAGCTTGTCGTTGACCGACACGCCCTTGTGGCTGACCAGCTGGCGCGCCTCGGCGCGGGTGGCGGCAAAACCCATGCGGTAGACCACGTTGTCCAGGCGGCATTCCAGGAACTGCAGCAGCGTCTCGCCCGTGGCGCCCGGCCGGCCGGCGGCCTTCTGGTAGTAATTGCGGAACTGGCGTTCGAGCACGCCGTACATGCGGCGCAATTTCTGCTTCTCGCGCAGCTGCAGCCCGTATTCGGACAACCGCTGCTTGCGCTCGCTCTTCACGCCGCCCGGCGGCACCTCGAGCTTGCACTTCGATTCGAGCGGTTTGACGCCGCTCTTCAAGAAGAGGTCGGTGCCCTCGCGACGCGACAGCTTGCACTTCGGACCGGTATATTTTGCCATTGCTGACCTTTCCCGCTAGACGCGGCGCTTCTTCGGCGGCCGGCAGCCGTTATGGGGGATCGGGGTGACGTCTTCGATGTTGGTGATCTTCAGTCCGCAGCCGTTCAGGGCGCGCACCGCGGATTCGCGGCCCGGGCCCGGGCCCATCACCCGCACCTCGACGTTCTTCACGCCATGCTCCTGCGCCGCGGTGCCGGCGCGCTCCGCCGCCACCTGCGCCGCGAACGGCGTGGACTTGCGCGAACCGCGGAAGCCGCAGCCGCCGGAGGTCGCCCACGACAGGGTGTTGCCCTGGCGGTCGGTGATGGTGATGATGGTGTTGTTGAACGAGGCATGCACGTGCGCGATCGCATCCAGTACGTTCTTGCGCACCTTCTTGCGGACCGGCTTGCCGGCCGCTTGGGCACTGGCTTGCTGGGCGTTTTGTTTCGGTTCAGCCATAAGTCTCCAGTATCAAACTTTGCCGGGCGGCGCGTTCATCTTCACCGCCTGCTTGCGCGGACCCTTGCGGGTGCGCGCATTGGTGCGCGTGCGCTGGCCGCGCAGCGGCAGCCCCTTGCGATGCCGGATCCCGCGGTAGCAGCCCAGATCCATCAGGCGCTTGATGTTCATGGACACCTCCCGGCGCAGATCGCCCTCGACGGCGAACTTGGCAACCTGCGAGCGCAGCGACGCCACTTCCGCGTCGGTCAGATCCTTCACCTTGACGCTGTGCTTCACACCGGCGGCATCGCAGATCCGCACTGCGCGGCTGTTGCCGACGCCGAAAATGTGGGTTAGACCGATGACCACGTGCTTGTTCATCGGGATGTTGATGCCGGCAATTCGCGCCATCTATCGCTCCCCTGCAGTCGGATAACTGGTGCACGCGAAAAAGCGCGCAAGTATATAAGAAAATCCCCTGAAGATCAAGCCATTAGGTCTCATCACCGGTTTCTCAGCCCTGCCGCTGCTTGTGGCGGGCGTCCGAGGAGCAAATGATGTAGACGATGCCGCGGCGGCGCACAATTTTGCAGTTCTTGCAGATCTTCTTGACCGAAGGACGTACTTTCATTTCTTGGCTCCGATGCCCCGCAGGCTGGCCTTTTTCATCAGGCCCTCATATTGATGCGACATCAGGTGCGATTGCGTCTGCGCGACGAAATCCATGACGCCGACGACGATGATCAGCAGCGAGGTGCCGCCGAACTGGAATGGGATGGCCGGATTGATCATGCGGATGATTTCCGGCAGCAGACACACCGACATGATGTACAGGCCGCCCCACAGGGTGAGCCGCGTCAGCACCTTGTCCAGGTAATCGCCGGTCTGCTGTCCGGGGCGGATGCCGGGGATGAAGGCGCCGGCCTTCTTGAGGTTCTCCGCCGTGTCGCGCGCGTCGTACACCAGCGCCACGTAGAAGAAGGCGAAGCCGACGATGAGCAGCGCGAACAGCAGCACGTGCAGCGGCTGGCCGTAATTCAGGATGGCCGCCACCTTCTGCAGCGTGCGCTGCCAGGCGTTCGGGTTCGGGCTGTTGCCGAAGAACTGGGCGATGGTGGCCGGAAAGACCAGCAGGCTCGAGGCGAAGATCGGCGGAATCACGCCCGCCATGTTGAGCTTGAAGGGCAGATGCGTGCTCTGGCCCTGCATCATGCGCCGGCCCATCTGCCGCTTGGCATAGTTCACCTGGATCTTGCGCTGCGCGCGCTCCACGAACACGCAGAACAGCGTCACCAGGATCACCACCACCAGGATCAGCAGCACGATCAGCGGGTTCATCTCGCCCGAACGCACCATCTCCAGGGTGTTGCCGATGGCGCGCGGCAGCCCGGCGACGATGCCCGCCACGATGATCATGGTGATGCCGTTGCCGATGCCGCGCTCCGTGATCTGCTCGCCCAGCCACATCACGAACATGGTGCCGGTGGTGATCGACACCGTCGCGATGAACAGGAACTGCGGACCGGGATTCGGCACCAGGTTGCCGCCGGAATTCTGGATGGCGAGCGCCGCACCGAAACCCTGGAAGGCCGCCAGGAACACCGTGCCGTAGCGGGTGTACTGCATGAGCTTGCGCCGGCCGGATTCCCCGTCCTTGCGGATCTGCGCCCAGGGCGGGTACACCATCGAGGCCATCTGCACGATGATGGAGGCGGTGATGTAGGGCATGACGTTCAGCGCAAAGATGCTGAATCTCTGCAGCGCGCCGCCCGAGAACATGTTGAAGATGCCGAGCAGCGTGCCCTGCTGGGTGGAGAAGAACGCGGCGAAGCGCGCGGCATCGATCCCCGGCACCGGAATGAAGGTGCCCACGCGGTACACCACCAGCGCGCCCAGCAGGAACCACAGACGCTGGCGCATCTCCGCGAAGCGGGTCATGTCCCCGAGTGCGGCCGCCGCGTTGGTGCTGGATGTGGCCATGGGTGGCTCAGGCCTCGAACCGGCCGCCGGCCGATTCGACGGCGCTCTTCGCGCCTTTGGTGGCGGTGATGACCTTGTCCTTGACCACATAGGCCCTGGAGACCTTGCCGGAGAGGATGATCTTCACCAGCTTGGTCTGTTCGGGAACCAGGCTCGCCTCGATCAGGCCGGCCAGGGTCACCTCGCCCGCCGGCACCCGCATCAGGTCGTGCAGGGTGAGCTCGGCGCGCGAGGCCTGCATGGCCGAGCGGAAGCCGGTCTTCGGCAGACGCCGCTGCAGCGGCATCTGGCCGCCCTCGAACCCGGTCTTGTGATACCCGCCCTTGCGCGCCCGCTGGCCCTTCACGCCGCGGCCGCAGGTCTTGCCCTGGCCCGCCGAGGCGCCGCGCCCCACGCGCAGGTGCTCGCGCTTGGAGCCCGCGGCCGGCTTGATGGTGTTCAATCTCATTGGCGCTCCTCGACCTTGAGCATGTGGCTCGCGGCGTTGACCATGCCGCGGTTCGACGCGGTGTCCGCGACCACGACGCTGTGTCCGATGCGGCGCAGCCCGAGGCCGCGCGCGGAATTGCGGATATTGGCCAGCTGGCCGTGCAGGCTCTTGACCAGTGTCACTTTGAGGGTCTTGGCGGTCATAAAGTTTCCGGAATCTTGCAGGTCTTCGCGTCAGGCCGAAATCTCGGCCACGGTCTTGCCGCGCTTGGCGGCGATGTCATCCGGGGTGCGCAGCTTGCCGAGCGCGTCCATGGTCGCGCGCACCACGTTGATGGGATTGCGCGAGCCGTAGCTCTTGGCGAGCACGTTGCGTACGCCGGCGCACTCGAACACCGCGCGCATGCCGCCGCCGGCGATCACCCCGGTGCCGTCGGCCGCGGGCTGCATGTACACCCGCGTGGTGCCGTGACGCCCCTTGACCGCGTAGAACAGCGTGTCGTTCTTCAGGGAAACGGTGACCAGGCTCTTGCGCGCCTGCATCATCGCCTTGGAGATCGCCACCGGCACCTCGCGGGCCTTGCCGTAGCCGAAGCCCACCCGGCCGGCGCCGTCGCCCACCACGGTCAGGGCGGTGAAGCCGAACTGCTTGCCGCCCTTGACCACCTTGGCCACGCGGTTCACCGCGACCAGCTTCTCGAGCAGGTCGTCGCCGGACATTGGTTTTTCTGTTCTCGCCATAGCTGCCTTGAAAACGTTGAGTTAGAACTCGAGACCGGCTTCGCGCGCGGCTTCCGCCAGCGCCTTGACGCGCCCGTGATACATGAACCCGGAGCGGTCGAAGGCGACCTTCGCGAGGCCCAAGGCCTTGGCGCGCTCCGCGATCGCCTTGCCGACCGCCTTGGCCGCCTCGACGTTGCCGGTCTTCTTCAGGTCGCCGCGCACGTCCTTCTGCAGGGTGGACGCGGCCGCCAGCACCTTGTCGCCCTCGGGGGCGAGAATCTGCGCATAGATGTGCTGCGGCGTGCGGTGCACCGACAGCCGCACGGCCGCCAGCTCCCTGATCTTGACGCGGCTGCGCAAGGCGCGCCGCAGTCGGGTGTCTCGTTTGTCCGGTTTCATGGGGCTACTTCTTCTTCGCCTCTTTCAGCGAAATCTTCTCGTCCGAATATTTCACGCCCTTGCCCTTGTAGGGTTCGGGCGGCCTGAAGCCGCGAATTTCGGCCGCCGTCTGGCCGACCTTCTGGCGGTCGATTCCCTTGACCACGATTTCGGTCTGGCTCGGCGTCTCGATGCTGATGCCGTCGGGAATCGGGAAACTGATCAGATGCGAATAGCCGAGCGTCAGGGACAGGGACTTCGCCTGCACCGCGGCACGGTAGCCGACGCCCACCAGCTCGAGCTTCTTCTCGTAGCCCTGGGTGACCCCCGTGACCATGTTGGCCAGGTGCGCGCGCGTGGCGCCCGCCACGGCGTTCAAGCCTTCGGCGTCGCCGCTCGCCTCGACCGCGAGGGATTTGTCGTGCTGGCTCACCTTGATGCCGTTTTTGATCGCCAGGGTGAGCGAGCCCTTCGCGCCCTTCACGGTCACGGCGTCCGCGCCGATGGTGGCGCTCACGCCCTGCGGCAGATCGACCGGCATTTTTGCGACTCGAGACATGATGGCTCCTTAGGGACCTTTATTGGACGACGAAGAGCACTTCGCCGCCCGTGCCGGCGGCGCGCGCCTGCCGGTCGGTCATGATGCCCTGCGGCGTCGAGACCACCGCCACGCCCAGTCCGCCGAGCACCTTCGGCAGCTCGTCCTTGCCGCGATAGATGCGCAGCCCCGGGCGGCTGATGCGCTCGATGCGGTCGATCACCGGCCGGCCGTCGTGGTATTTGAGCTCGATCGACAGCGTGCTCTTCGCACCGTCGGTCTCGACGCCGTAGTCGCCGATGTAGCCCTCCTCCTTCAGCACCTTCAGGATCGACAGCTTCAGCTTCGATGCGCCGACGCCCACCGTGGGTTTGCCCGCGGACTGCGCATTGCGGATGCGGGTCAGAAGATCGGCGATCGGATCAGTCATGCTCATTGTGGGCGCCTCACCAACTCGCCTTCGCGAGTCCGGGAATTTCGCCGCGGTTCGCCGCTTCGCGCAGTTTGGTGCGCGCCAGGCCGAACTTGCGGTACACGCCGCGCGAGCGGCCCGTGATGGAACAGCGGTTGCGCTGGCGGCTCTTCGAGGCGTCGCGCGGCTGCATCTGCAGCTTCGCCTGGGCGGCGGCGCGCTCCTCCGCCCCGGTCTTCGGGTCGCGGATCAGCTCCTTGAGTTCGGCGCGCTTCGGCGCGTACTTCTTCGCGACCTTGAGGCGGCGCTTCTCGCGCATGAGCATGTTCGTCTTTGCCATGGGTTGATACCCTATTTGCGGAACGGAAAGTTGAAGGCTTCGAGCAGGGCGCGACCGTGTTTGTCGTCCCCGGCCGAGGTTGAAATGGTGATGTCCATGCCACGGATCTGGTCGATCTGGTCGTACTGGATCTCGGGGAAGATGATCTGTTCCTTCACGCCCAGGCTGTAGTTGCCGCGGCCGTCGAAGGAGCGGGTGCTGATGCCGCGGAAATCCCGGATGCGCGGAATGGCGATGTTCACCAGCCGGTCCAGGAATTCGTACATGCGGGCGCCGCGCAGCGTCACCTTGCAGCCGATCGCCTGGCCGTCGCGCACCTTGAAGGTGGCCACGGATTTCTTGGCCTTGGTCACCGCCGGCTTCTGGCCGGTGATCTTCGCCATGTCGCCGGTGGCCGCGTCCATGACCTTCTTGTCGGCCACGGCCTCGCCCACACCCATGTTCACCGTGATCTTGAGGATGCGCGGCACCTGCATGGTGTTTTTCAGACCGAGGCTCTTCTTGAGCTCCGGTACGATCTTCTCGCGGTAAATCTGTTGCAGTCTCGCCATGGTCATTGCACTCGTTGTTGGGCGCTACTTCGCGTCGACCGTTTCATTGTTCGATTTGAACACCCGCACCTTGCGGCCGTTCTCCAGCGACTTGAAACCCACACGGTCGCCCTTCTGGGTCGCCGGGTTGTAGATCAGCACGTTCGATATGTGCAGCGGCGCCTCGCGCTCGATGATGCCGCCCTGCTGCCCGGCCTGCGGATTCGGCCGCTGGTGCTTCTTGGACATGTTGAGTCCCTCGACGCGCACGCGGTCATCGGCCAGAACCTCGATGACGGCGCCGCGGCGGCCCTTGTCCCGCCCGGCGATCAGCACCACCATGTCGCCCTTGCGAATCTTTTTCATCTACAGAACTTCCGGGGCCAGTGAGATGATCTTCATGAATTGAACGTTGCGCAGTTCGCGGGTCACCGGTCCGAAGATGCGCGTGCCGATGGGCTCGAGCTTGTTGGTCAGGAGTACCGCAGCGTTGGTGTCGAAACGGATCAGCGAGCCGTCCGGCCGCCGCACGCCGCTCTTGGTGCGCACCACCACCGCGTCGTAGACCTCGCCCTTCTTGACCTTGCCCCGCGGGATGGCATCCTTGACGCTCACCTTGATGACGTCGCCGACGGCGGCATAGCGGCGCTTCGAGCCGCCGAGCACCTTGATGCACATCAGCCGCTTGGCGCCGCTGTTGTCGGCCACATTCAGCATGGTTCGAAGCTGGATCATGACGGTCTCGCGCGTTCCACGACCCGCACCAGCACCCAGGACTTGCGGCGCGACATCGGCCGGCACGGCTTGATCGACACGGTGTCACCCTCCTGGCATTCGTTGCTCTCGTCGTGCGCGAGCAGCTTGGTGGTGCGGCGGATGTACTTGCCGTAGGTCGGATGCTTGACCAGCCGCTCGACGGACACGGCGATGGTCTTGTCCATCTTGTTGCTGACTACCTTGCCCGTGAGCAGGCGCTGGCCGGGGACCGGCGAGGGTCCCGGGGCGGGCGCACTCGCGGCCACCGGTGCCGCGGCCGGCGCGGCCTGGGTGATTGGGATTTCGGTCGACATCAGTTCTTACCTGCCTTTGCCTGGGCCAGCACCGTCTTCACGCGCGCGATGTTGCGGCGCACTTTGGCGAATTGATCCGGCTTCGCCGCCTGACCCGTCGCGCGCGCCATGCGCAAATTGAACTGCTCGCGCCGCAGCTTGAGCAGATCCTCGCCGAGATCCTTCGGGCTCTTGGCCCGCAAATCCTTGGCTTTCATTTCCGGCCCTTCATGTGCGCACCTGGCGTTTGACGAACATCGTGGACACGGACAGCTTGGCGGCGGCCAGGCGGAACGCCTCGCGCGCCACGGTCTCGCTCATGCCCTCCATCTCGAACAGCACCTTGCCGGGCAGCACCCGGGCGACCCAGTACTCGACATTGCCCTTGCCGCTGCCCATGCGCACTTCGAGCGGCTTCTGGGTGATCGGCACGTCCGGGAACACCCGGATCCAGATGCGTCCGCCGCGCTTCACGTAACGCGATATGGCGCGCCGCGCCGCCTCGATCTCGCGCGCCGTCATGCGGCAGCGATCGGTGGCCTTCAGCCCGTATTCTCCGAAAGCCACGAAGTTGCCGCGCTGTGCGCGGCCGTCGATCTTGCCCTTGAACTGCTTGCGGAACTTGGTCCGCTTCGGCTGCATCATACCGGCGTCACCGGGGGTTCAGCCGCCTTGACCGGCTCGGGCGCCTTCGGCGCCTCGACCGGCTTGCCGGCCTCCGTCGTCTTGCCTTCCTCGCCGTCGACCGCCTCGGCCTCCGGCTGGTCGAACACCTCGCCCTTGAATATCCACACCTTGATGCCGATCACCCCGTAGGTGGTCTGCGCCTCGGCGAGGCCGTAATCGATGTCCGCGCGAAACGTGTGCAGCGGTACCCGGCCTTCGCGGTTGGTCTCCGTGCGCGCGATCTCCGAGCCGTTCAGGCGTCCGGAAATGCGCACCTTGATGCCGAGCGCGCCCGAACGCATGGTGTTGGTCACGGCGCGCTTCATGGCGCGGCGGAACATCACGCGCTTCTCGAGCTGCTGCGAGATGCCCTCCGCGACCAGCTTGGCGTCGAGCTCGGGCTTCCTGATCTCCGCGATGTTCAGGCGCACATCCTGCATCGTCATGCCGAGGATCTTCGCCACGCCGGTGCGCAGTTTCTCGATGTCCTCGCCCTTCTTGCCGATCACGATTCCCGGCCGCGCCGTGTGAATGGTGATGTTGGCGCGGCGCGCGGCGCGCTCGATGTGGATGCGGCTCACCGATGCATCGGCGAGCTTCTTCATCAGGTACTGGCGCACCAGGTGATCGGTGTGTATGTTCGAGGCAAACGTCTTCGAACCCGCATACCACTTCGACGTCCAGTCGCGCGTGATGCCGAGACGGATGCCGATCGGATTGACTTTCTGACCCATTAGGCCTCTCGCTTCCCGTCGGACACTTGAACCAGGATGTGGCTGCTGCGCTTGGCGATGCGCACTCCGCGCCCCTTGGCACGGGCATGAAAGCGCTTGAGCATCGGCGCCGGATCGACCTCGATGCGCGTGACTTTCAGATCATCGACATCGGCGTTGAAATTGTTGTAGGCGTTGGCGATGGCGCTGTCGAGCACCTTCAGCACGATCTTCGCGCCCTTCTTCGGCATGAACTTGAGCGTGTTGACGGCGAGCGTCGCCGACTTGCCGCGGATGGTGTCGACCACCAGCCGGCATTTTTGCGGGGAAATGCGCGCGTATCTGAGCACGGCCTTGGTCTGCATGTCGCTACTCCGCCGCCGTGACTTTCTTGTCGCCGGAATGCGCCTTGAAGGTGCGCGTCGGGGCGAATTCGCCGAGCTTGTGACCGACCATGTTCTCCGAGATGAGCACCGGCACGTGCAGCCGGCCGTTGTGCACGGCAATGGTCAGCCCGACCATGTCGGGGATGACCATCGAGCGCCGCGACCAGGTCTTGATCGGGCGGCGGTCGTTCTTCTGGCTTGCGGTCTGCACCTTCTTCGCCAGATGCAAATCGACGAACGGGCCTTTCTTGAGCGAGCGGGGCAAGGGTGTTCTCCGTTCCTACTGTCGTTTGTTGTTGCGGCGCTGCACGATCATGCCGTCGGTGCGCTTGTTGCGGCGGGTCTTCTTGCCCTTGGTCTGCAATCCCCACGGGCTCACCGGATGCGGATTGCCCTGGCCGGACTTGCCCTCGCCGCCGCCGTGCGGGTGATCGACCGGGTTCATGACCACGCCGCGCACCGTCGGGCGCACGCCCAGCCAGCGGATCGCGCCCGCCTTGCCGTACACACGCAGATTGTGCTCGTCGTTGCCGACCTCGCCGATGGTGGCGCGGCAGTCCACGTGGATCTTGCGCATCTCGCCCGACTTGAGCCGCAGCGAGGCATACAGGCCCTCGCGTGCGGCGAACTGCGCCGAGCCGCCGGCGCTGCGCGCCAGCTGGCCGCCCTTGCCCACCTTCAATTCGATGTTGTGCACCGTGCTGCCCACCGGGATGTGCCGCAGCGGCAGGGCGTTGCCCGGCTTGATCGGCGCGTCGGCGCCGGAGCGAATCTCATCACCCGCCTTCACGCCCTTGGGCGCGAGGATGTAGCGGCGCTCGCCGTCCTGGTAGAGCACAAGGGCCAGGTGCGAGGTGCGGTTCGGATCGTATTCCAGGCGCTCGACCACGCCCGGCACGCCGTCCTTGTCGCGCTTGAAATCGACGATGCGATAGCGCTGCTTGTGGCCGCCGCCGATGTGCCGCGTGGTCTGCCGGCCGAAGTGGTTGCGCGCGCCGGTGCGGTTCTTCTTGGTGGTCAATGCCTCGACCGGTCCGCCCTTGTGCAGGTGCGAGCGGTCGATCTTGACGACGAAGCGCGTCCCGGGGGAGGTCGGCTTCATTTTGATGAGTGCCATGGCAGTCCTTACTTCGCTGTGCCGCCGGTGAAGTCGATCGACTGACCGGTCACCAGGCGCACGTACGCCTTCTTGTAGCCGTTGCGTCTGCCGGCGATGTTCTTGAAGCGGCGGCTCTTGCCCGGCTTGTTCAGCAGGTTCACGCCCTCGACCTTCACTTCGAACATGAATTCCACGGCCTGCTTGACCTCGGATTTGGAGGCGTCGTCGCGCACCCGGAAGACGTACTGGTTGGCCTTCTCGGTGACGGTCGCGGCCTTCTCCGAGATGTGCGGCTGGATCAGCACGGTCATCAATCGTTCCTTATTCATTCTTGCCTCCGAGGCGCGCCTCGAGCAGTTTGAGCGCACCCACCGTGGCGAGGATCTTGTCGTGCTTGATGAGGCTCAAGGGATCGAGCGAGGCCACCGGCATCACCTCGACGTAGGGCACGTTGCGCGCGGCGAGGAACAGCTTCTCCTCATAGGCCTCGACCAGGATCAGCGCCCGCGTTAGCCCGAACTCCTTGAGCTTGGCGATGAGCAGCTTGGTCTTCGGCGCAGACAGGTCGAGCGACTCGATGGCGACGATGCGGTCCTGGCGCACCAGTTCTGAGACCATGGTCTGCATGGCGGCGCGGTACATCTTGCGGTTCACCTTCTGGGTGAAATCGCGCGGTCGCGCGGCGAACGCCCGGCCGCCGCCCACCCAGATCGGGCTGCGGATCGAGCCGACGCGCGCCTGTCCCGTGCCCTTCTGGCTCCAGGGCTTCTTGCCGCCGCCGCGCACTTCGGCGCGGGTTTTCTGCGCCTTGGTGCCGGCGCGGCCCGCCGCCATGTAGGCCGTCACCACCTGGTGCACCAGCGCTTCGTTGTAGGCGCGGCCGAAGGCTGCGTCCGAGAGCTGGATTTCGCCGTTGCTCGCCGAGTTTTTCAATTGCAGCTTCATGACCACTACTTCGCGGCTTTGGCCGCTTCGGCTTTGCCGCCACCCTTGGCGGCGGGTGCGCCCTTGGCGGCGGATGCGCCCTTGGAAGCCGGCGCGCCCTTGGCGGCGGCAGGGGCCTTGTTCGGCGTCAGCGTCTTGCGGCGCGCCAGCGAAGCCGCCTTGACCGAGGGACGCACCACCACCCGTCCGCCCTCGGCGCCGGGCACCGCCCCGCTGATCAGCAGCAGATTGCGCGCCAGGTCGATCTCGACGATGCGCAGGTTCTCGACCGTGCGGTTGCGCACGCCCATGTGCCCCGACATGCGCTTGCCCTTGAACACCCGGCCGGGGGTCTGGCGCTGGCCGATGGAGCCCGGTGCGCGGTGCGACAGCGAGTTGCCGTGGGTCTTCATGCCGCCGGCGAAATTGTGCCGCTTCATGGTGCCCGCGAAGCCCTTGCCCACGGTGGTGCCGGTGACGTCGACGATCTGGCCGGCCGTGAACATGTCGACCTTGAGTTCGCCGCCGGTGGCCAGGCTCTCGCCCTCACCCTTTTTCAGCCGGAATTCCAACGAGGTGTGGCCGGCGGCGACATTCGCCTTGGCGAAATGGCCGGCCAGCGATTTCGGGACCCTCGATGCGCGGCGCGCTCCGGTGGTCACCTGCACGGCGCGATAGCCGTCGGACTTGTCGCTTTTGACCTGGGAGATACGGTTCGGCAACGCTTCGACCACCGTGACGGGCACGGTGACGCCGGCGTCGGTGAATATGCGGGTCATGCCGCATTTGCGGCCAACCAGACCAATGCTCATCGTCAAATCCTCACAGCCGGCGGTTTGGACTCCGGACCCCAGGACCCTCGCGGGTGACTGGCGTCGGTGCCCACGCGCTCCGACCCTCTAAATTTGGACCGCGAAGTATAGGGATGTCGCTCCCTTCGCGCAAGTTTGCAGGTTAAGCGCTAATTCAGCTTGATCTGGACGTCGACCCCGGCGGGCAGTTCCAGCTTCATGAGCGCGTCCACCGTCTTGTCGGTGGGGTTCAGGATGTCCATCAGGCGCTTGTGGGTGCGGATCTCGAACTGATCGCGCGCGTCCTTGTCGCCGTGCGGGGAGACCAGCACCGTGAAGCGCTCCATTTTGATGGGCAGCGGCACCGGACCCTTGACGGTGGCCCCCGTGCGCTTCGCCGTGTCGACGATTTCGCGCGCCGACTTGTCGATCAAGCGATGATCGAAAGCCTTCAGGCGGATCCGGATGTTCTGATTGGTTGCCATGATTGATTCCTAAGCTATTACCTTCGCCACCACACCTGCCCCCACGGTCTTTCCGCCCTCGCGGATCGCGAAGCGCAGACCCTGCTCCATCGCGATCGGCGCGATCAGCTCCACCACGATCTTGATGTTGTCCCCGGGCATCACCATCTCCGTGCCCTCC